>Ga0065165_1000039_pt1 | contig 208372 bp, 194 predicted proteins | sample AraplaMF_Cvi_mMF_FD_63813 | JGI IMG/M metagenome (GOLD analysis project Ga0065165, IMG submission 63813) | Arabidopsis root microbial communities from the University of North Carolina, USA - plate scrape MF_Cvi_mMF (version 2) (version 3) | ecosystem: Host-associated > Plants > Roots >...
CCGCTCCATCATGCGCAACCTGATTACCTTCATGATGGAAGATCCGCGTACAATCTCGGCAGCGCTGGACACGATGTGGGTGGCCAAGGCCATCGAGCGCATCGGCGACCACGCCAAGAACATTGCCGAATACGTGATCTATGTCGTAGAAGGCAAGGACATCCGCCACAGCCGTCCCGCTGATGCAGCCCCGGTTGAGGCCAGCCCAGAGTAAATAAAGCAAGCAATGGCATCCGACAAAACGACTGTACTGATTGTTGAAGACGAACCGGCAATTGTCGAACTGGTAACCTTCTCGCTGCGCGAAGCCGGCTGGCACTGCGTGTCCGTGCAAAGCACGCAGGAAGCCTGGGACTATATGCAGACCCGCACGCCGCAACTGGTGCTGCTGGACTGGATGCTGCCGGACCAGAGCGGCCTGCGCCTGCTGGCCCGCATCCGCGGCGACCGCCACTTCGCCAATGTGCCGGTGATCATGCTGACCGCCAAGAGCATGGAAGAGGACAAGCTGGCTGGCCTGAACAGCGGCGCGGACGATTACATCACCAAGCCGTTCTCGCCGCGCGAGCTGCTGGCCCGCTCGCGTGCGCTGCTGCGCCGCAAGAGCCCGGAGCTGGCCGAAACGCTGATGAAGGCCGGCGCGGTGGTGCTCGATCCGGTCAGCTGCACCGTCTCGCTGAACGACAGCAAGATCGACATCGGCCACGCCGAGTACAAGCTGCTGAAGTTCTTCCTGGCGCATCCGGAACGCGTGTTCTCGCGCAGCCAGCTGCTGGACAAGGTGTGGGGCGACCACGTGGTGATCGAGGAACGCACCGTGGACGTACACGTGCTGCGCCTGCGCAAGGCGCTGAAGGAAGCTGAGCACCTGATCCGCACGGTGCGCAGCGTGGGCTATATGCTGTCCGAGAAATCATGAATCCGCACGTAGTATTCTGGGTGCCCGTTGCCTTGCGCACGGGCTTCCTGCTGGCCGCCGCCGGTGTCGGCGGCTGGCTGTTCGGCCTTCCCTGCGCCATCTTCATCGTGCTTGCCGGCCTGGCCTCGGCCCTGTTCGTGCAGCTGCGCTACCTGTTCCAGGCCAGCCAGTGGCTGGACGATCCGCAAAGCGGCCGCCTGCCGGATGGCTGGGGCGAATGGACCGGCGTGTTCGCGCGCCTGTACCGCCTGCGCCGCGACGACGAAAAAAACCAGGCCGAGCTGACCGAGTGGCTGGCGCGCTTCCGCCAGGCCATGCACCTGCTGCCGGACGGCGTGGTGATCATGGACGACGTGCTGTTCCTGGAGTGGTGCAACCCGGCCGCCGAGGAGCACCTGGGCCTGCGCCATGACCGCGACAAGGGCATGCGCGTGACCAACCTGGTGCGCAGCCCCGACTTCATGGATTACCTGATCCTGGGCCGCTACGAGCAGCCGCTGACCCTCAGCTTCCGCGAGCGCAAGCTGATCGTCCATATCATCCCGTTCGAGAACCGGCGCCAGATCCTGGTCACGCACGACATCACCGAGACGCAGCGCGCCGAGATGATGCGCCGCGACTTCATCGCCAATGCCTCGCACGAGCTGCGCACGCCGCTGACCGTGATTGTCGGCTTCCTGGAGATTGCCGCCTCGATGGAGCTGGATGCGGAAACCCGCGCCGCCCACCTGAAGCTGATGATGGAGCAGGGCCACCGCATGCAGCACCTGATCGAGGACATGCTGACCCTGTCGCGCCTGGAATCGGTGGACCACCCGGTGCGTCCGGAGCGCGTCGATGTGAGCAAGCTGATGGAGCAGATCGTGCGCGAAGGGCGCGCGCTGTCGGGCGGCAAGCACGATATCACGCTGGATGTGAACGGCGGCGACGTGATGGGCAGCTCGGATGAGCTGCACAGCGCCTTCGGCAACCTGGTCTCGAACGCGGTGCGCTACACCCCGGCCGGCGGCGAAATCCGCATCCGCTGGGTGGATACGGCCACCGGCGTGCAGTTCCAGGTCGAGGATACCGGCATCGGCATCAACCCGGAACACATCTCGCGCCTGACCGAGCGCTTCTACCGCGTGGACAAGAGCCGTTCGCGCGAGACGCAGGGCACGGGCCTGGGCCTGGCCATCGTCAAGCACGTGCTGCTGCGCCACAGCGGCAAGCTGAGCATCACCTCGGAAGCGGGGCAGGGCAGCACCTTCACGGTCAACCTGCCGAAATCGCTGTCCAGCGCACCGCCGGCACTGGAGCATGCGGATGCCGCCGCCGCGGCTGCGGCAACGCAGCCTGGCGCAGCCCCTGCCTCGCGCGCAGCCTGATGCCCCCGCGTATGCGTTACAATCTGCACGCTCAAACGTGCAGATTTCCTGACCATACATGTATTTGAAACGCTTTTCCCTGGCCGCGCTGCTTACGCTGGCGCTGGCCGGCTGCCAGACAACTCCCGTCAATCCCTCCCAGCCCGCTGCTCCCGTAGCGCAGCCGGGCACTGCGCCGGCCCTGCCAGGCACGCCCGGCGCTTCCGGCATCCCCGCTGCTGCCGTTACGCCGGTACCGGTGGAGGGCGCCACGCCGGCGCCGCCGCTGTCCCATGTCACGCCGGTCATCCCGCAGCGCAAGGTCAGAATTGGCCTGGCCCTCGGTGGCGGCGCCGCGCGCGGCTTCGCCCATATCGGCGTGATCAAGGCGCTGGAAGCGAACGGCATCACGCCGGACGTGGTGGTCGGCACCAGCGCCGGCAGCGTGGTCGGCGCGCTGTACGCGGCCGGCAACAACGCCAGCACCCTGACCAAGATGGCCAACGAGATGGACGAAGCGGCCATCTCCGACTGGGCGCTGCCGATCTTCAGCAAGTCCTCCGGCGTGCTGAAAGGCGAGGCGCTGCAGGCCTATGTGAACAAGGCGGTCAACCAGCGCACCATCGAGAAGCTGAAGATCCCGTTCGGCGCAGTGGCGTCCGACCTGAAGACCGGGCAGCCCATCCTGTTCCAGCGCGGGAATACCGGCATGGCGGTGCGCGCCAGCTCGGCCGTGCCGGGCGTGTTCCAGCCGGTGACCATCGGTTCGCACACCTACGTCGATGGCGGCCTGGTGGCGCCGGTGCCGGTGCGCTTTGCGCGCGAAATGGGCGCGGAGTTCATCATTGCCGTGAACATCTCGACCCAGGCCGAGGCGCAGGCCACGAATTCCTCGCTGGAAGTGATCATGCAGACCTTCTCCATCATGGGGCAGCGCATCAACCAGCTGGAGCTGCGCGATGCGGACATCGTGATCCAGCCGCCGCTGGGCAAGATGGCGTCCAGCGATTTCAATAGCCGCGCGGTCGCCATGCAGGCGGGCGAGAAGGCAACCATGGCCGTGATGGCCCAACTCAAGCAAAAACTGAAGGCGCGCCGTGAGACGCCTGCGGTGCAATAAGGACGAGACAATGCAAACCAAGCCGTACCTGACCCTGGAAGACGTGAAGAAGATTGCCGCCGGCTGCGAGGCTGAAGCCAAGGCCAACAACTGGGCCGTGAGCTTTGCCATCTGCGACGACGGCGGCCACCTGCTGTGGTTCCAGCGCCTGGACGGCGCAGCGCCGATGTCCTCGCATATTGCCCCTTCCAAGGCGCGCACCTCGGCGCTGGGCCGCCGCGAATCGCGCATCTACGAAGAGATCATCAACGGCGGCCGCACGTCCTTCCTCAGCGCGCCGGGCGTCGAGGGCATGCTGGAAGGCGGCGTGAATATCGTGATCGACGGCCATACCGTTGGCGCGGTCGGCGTATCGGGCGTGAAATCGACCGAGGATGCGCAGGTGGCCAAGGCCGGCATCGCCGCGCTGGGCTAAGCCCGGCCGCTGCCGCCCCCGGCCAGCCTGCCACCTTGCCGCCGTCCCGCACCGCTGCCATGGACCTGTTGCTCGCCCCCGCCACGCTTGCCGATGCCGACCAGCTGCTGGCCTTCGAACTGGCGAACCGCGCCTGGTTCGAGCACTGGGTGGTGCCGCGCGATCCCGCGTATTACTCGGCTGAAGCCGTGCGCGCGGCGCTGCACCTGGCGCAGCGCGAGCGCGGCCTGGACATCTCCTATCAGTATCTGCTGAAATCCGGCGGCGCGATTATCGGCCGCGTCAATCTCACGGGCGTGCAGCGGGTGGCCTTCAACAAGGCATCGCTGGGCTACCGGATTGGCGAGGGCCAGGCAGGGAAGGGCGTCGCCTCGCGCGCCGTGGCCCTGCTGCTGGACGAAGCCTTCGGCCAGCTCGGCTTCTGGCGCATCGAAGCCAACTCCCGCCCCGAGAACGCGGCTTCCGTCCGCGTGCTGGAGCGCAACGGCTTCACCCAATGCGGACGCACCACCCGCAGCATGCACCACCAGGGCGCCTGGTACGACCAGCTCCTCTTCGAGCGCCACCGCGACAGCGCCTGATTCCGCAGCACCTCCTCCAGTCCGCTTGCATTGAGCGCCGCCATCACCCGGGCTTTCAGCTGTGACCAAGGGGCGCCAGTTCGGCGCCAGTGCGATTTTCCAGAAGTGCGTAGTTGTCGAGCGATGCGGCGGCCATGGTGGCAGTGTTGGGATGCGGCGCAATAAAGCTGTCACAATCGCCGGAGACGGGATTGCCGGGGAGGCGAGAATGGGTTATAATTCAAAGGTTTAGCCAATTACTATTCGACCGTAGCGCCTACCTCTCATCCCATCATCATCTGACCAGCAAGTCCGGCAAATCATGCCCGGATTCCCTGCCGGTCGTCTGAAGTGGCGCCGCTACGGTAACTATTACAGGAGTTGCCCTTGCCGCCATTTTTTTCTGGCCCAGCCGTTCCAGCCATCCTGGCCCTCGCCGACGGAACCATCTTTAAAGGTTTTTCCATTGGCGCTGCCGGTCACACGACGGGCGAAGTCGTTTTTAACACCTCCATGACCGGGTATCAGGAAATCCTGACCGATCCGAGCTATTCCCGCCAGATCGTCACCCTGACCTACCCGCATATCGGCAACTACGGTATCAATACCGAAGACGTCGAAGCCAGCAAAGTGCACGCCGCAGGCCTGATCATCCGTGACCTGCCGCTGCTCGCATCGAATTTCCGTTCCAGCCAGTCGCTGGCCGACTACCTGAAGGCCGAGAACATCGTCGCCATCGCCGGTATCGACACCCGCAAGCTGACCCGCATCCTGCGTGAAAAGGGCGCGCAGGCCGGCGCCATCCTGACGGGCACCCAGGGCAACGAGCCGTCGGTCGCCCAGGCGGTCGAACTGGCGCGCAACTTCCCCGGCCTGAACGGCATGGACCTGGCGAAGGTCGTGTCGGTTGCGAACACCTACGAGTGGACCGAGACCGAATGGGTTCTGGGCGAAGGCTACGGCAAGGTCGAGAATCCGAAGTTCCACGTAGTCGCCTATGACTTCGGCGTGAAGCGCAACATCCTGCGCATGCTGGCATCGCGTGGCTGCAAGGTCACCGTGGTCCCGGCGCAGACCAGCGCCGCCGACGTGCTGGCCCTGAACCCGGACGGCGTGTTCCTGTCCAACGGTCCAGGCGATCCTGAGCCATGCGATTACGCCATCGCGGCAACGAAAGAGTTCCTGGCCAAGAAGATCCCGACCTTCGGCATCTGCCTCGGCCACCAGATCATGGCCCTGGCTTCCGGCGCGAAAACGCTGAAGATGAAGTTCGGCCACCACGGCGCCAACCACCCGGTGCAGGACCTGGACAGCAAGAAGGTGATGATTACCTCGCAGAACCACGGTTTCGCCGTGGACGCGGCGACGCTGCCGGCCAACTGCCGCGTGACCCACGTGTCGCTGTTCGACGGCTCGCTGCAAGGCTTCGCCCGCACCGATACGCCGGCCTTCTGCTTCCAGGGCCACCCTGAAGCATCGCCTGGCCCGACCGACGTCGCCTACCTGTTTGACCGCTTCATCAGCATGATGGAAGCCGCGGAGAAGAAATAAATGCCAAAACGTACAGACATTAAAAGCATCCTGATTATTGGCGCCGGCCCGATCATCATCGGCCAGGCCTGCGAATTCGACTACTCCGGCGCCCAGGCCTGCAAGGCCCTGCGCGAAGAGGGCTACAAGGTCATCCTGGTGAACTCGAATCCGGCGACCATCATGACCGACCCGGAAATGGCGGACGTGACCTACATCGAGCCAATCACCTGGCAGGTGGTCGAGCGCATCATCGCCAAGGAAAAGCCGGACGCGATCCTGCCGACCATGGGCGGCCAGACCGCGCTGAACTGCGCGCTGGACCTGCACAAGAACGGCGTGCTGGACAAGTACAAGGTCGAACTGATCGGCGCCACCCCGGAAGCCATCGACAAGGCCGAAGACCGCTCCAAGTTCAAGGATGCGATGACCAGGATCGGCCTCGGCTCGGCACGTTCCGGCGTGGCGCACTCGATGGACGAAGCCTGGGCGGTGCAGAAGGAAGTCGGCTTCCCGACCATCATCCGTCCTTCCTTCACCATGGGCGGCAGCGGCGGCGGCATCGCCTACAACGAAGAAGAATTCGAACAGATCTGCAAGCGCGGCCTGGAAGCCTCGCCCACCAATGAGCTGCTGATCGAAGAATCGCTGCTGGGCTGGAAAGAGTACGAGATGGAAGTGGTGCGCGACAAGGCGGACAACTGCATCATCGTCTGCTCGATCGAGAACCTGGACCCGATGGGCGTGCACACCGGCGACTCGATCACCGTGGCGCCGGCACAGACCCTGACCGACAAGGAATACCAGATCATGCGCAACGCGTCGCTGGACGTGCTGCGCGAGATCGGCGTGGATACCGGCGGCTCCAACGTGCAGTTCTCCATCAATCCGAAAGACGGCCGCATGATCGTCATCGAGATGAACCCGCGCGTGTCGCGTTCCTCGGCGCTGGCATCGAAAGCCACCGGCTTCCCGATCGCCAAGGTCGCAGCGAAGCTGGCCGTGGGCTTCACGCTGGACGAGCTGCGCAACGAGATCACCGGCGGCGCAACTCCGGCCTCGTTCGAACCTTCGATCGACTACGTCGTTACCAAGGTGCCGCGCTTCGCTTTCGAGAAGTTCCCGGCTGCGAACGACCGCCTGACCACCCAGATGAAATCCGTCGGCGAAGTGATGGCCATCGGCCGCACCTTCCAGGAATCCTTCCAGAAGGCCCTGCGCGGCCTGGAAGTGGGCGTGGATGGCCTGAACCAGAAAACCGTCGATCGCGAAACGCTGGAAGAGGAACTGGGCGAACCGGGTCCTGAGCGTATCTGGTACGTGGGCGATGCGTTTGCCCAGGGCTTCACCCTGGAAGAAGTGCACAACCTGACCAAGATCGACCTGTGGTTCCTGATCCAGATCAAGGAGATCGTGGACCTGGAACTGTGGATGGACACCCAGAAGCTGGACAACATCGACAAGACCACGCTGTTCAAGCTGAAACAGAAGGGCTTCTCGGACCGCCGCCTGGCTTACCTGCTGCAGACCACCGACACCGAAGTGCGCAACAAGCGCCGCGCGCTGGGCATCCGTCCGGTGTACAAGCGCGTCGATACCTGCGCTGCCGAGTTCTCGACCAATACCGCCTATATGTACTCGACCTACGAGGAAGAGTGCGAGTCCAACCCGACCGACAAGAAAAAGATCATGGTGCTGGGCGGTGGCCCGAACCGTATCGGCCAGGGGATCGAATTCGACTACTGCTGCGTGCACGCGGCGCTGGCGATGCGCGAAGACGGCTACGAGACCATCATGGTCAACTGCAACCCGGAAACCGTTTCGACCGACTATGACACCTCCGACCGCCTGTACTTCGAGCCGCTGACGCTGGAAGACGTGCTGGAAATCGTTGACCTGGAAAAACCGGCCGGCGTGATCGTGCAGTACGGCGGCCAGACCCCGCTGAAGCTGGCGCTGGACCTGGAAGCGAACGGCGTGCCGATCGTCGGCACCTCGCCGGACATGATCGACGCCGCCGAAGACCGCGAGCGTTTCCAGAAGCTGCTGCAGGACCTGGAACTGCGCCAGCCGCCTAACCGCACCGCGCGCACCGAAGAAGATGCACTGAAACTGGCGCAGGAAATCGGCTACCCGCTGGTGGTGCGTCCTTCCTACGTGCTGGGCGGCCGCGCGATGGAAATCGTGCACGAGCAGCGCGACCTGGAGCGCTACATGCGCGAAGCGGTGAAGGTGTCGAACGACTCCCCGGTCCTGCTGGACCGCTTCCTGAACGACGCCATCGAGTGCGACGTGGACTGCATCTCCGACGGCGACACCACCTTCATCGGCGGCGTGATGGAACACATCGAGCAGGCCGGCGTGCACTCGGGCGACTCCGCCTGCTCGCTGCCGCCTTACTCGCTGTCGCAGGAAACCATCGATGAACTGAAGCGCCAGACCTCGCTGATGGCCAAGGGCCTGAACGTGGTCGGCCTGATGAACGTGCAGTTCGCGATCCAGAAGCAGGACGGCAAGGATGTCGTGTACGTGCTGGAAGTGAACCCGCGCGCCTCGCGTACCGTGCCTTACGTGTCGAAAGCGACCGGCCTGCAGCTGGCCAAGATCGCCGCGCGCTGCATGGTCGGCCAGAAGCTGGCGGAGCAGGGCATCACGAAAGAAGTCGTGCCGCCTTACTACAGCGTCAAGGAAGCCGTGTTCCCGTTCGTGAAATTCCCTGGCGTGGACACCATCCTCGGCCCGGAAATGAAATCGACCGGTGAAGTGATGGGCGTCGGCGCCACCTTTGCCGAAGCGTTCGTCAAGTCCCAGCTGGGCGCGGGCGTGAAGCTGCCGAAGTCGGGCAAGGTATTCCTGTCCGTGAAAGCGTCGGACAAGCCGCGCGCCGTGAAAGTGGCGCGCGACCTGGTCGATGCCGGCTTCACCCTGGTGGCGACCAAGGGCACGGCCGCCGTGATCTCGGCGGCCGGCATTCCGGTCACCGCGGTCAACAAGATGTCCGAAGGCCGTCCGCACGTGGTTGACATGATCAAGAACCACGAGATCGCCCTGGTGATCAACACGGTTGAAGAGAAACGCACGGCCATCAACGATTCGCGTAATATCCGTACCTCGTCCCTGGCAGCCCGCGTGACCACCTACACCACGATCGCCGGCGCCGAGGCGGCCGTGGCCGGTATCCGCCACCTGGATGAGTTGCATGTGTACGATTTACAAGGCTTGCATAAGTCTTTACACTAAGCCTTTGTAAGTAGTACGCAGTAACAAACTAACCACAGAGCCCGCGCTGAAGCATGGCGCGGGCTCTGTGCTTTTTAGCAATTTCATAAGAGACAGAACATGAACACAGTTCCACTCACTAAATTTGGCGCAGAACTGCTGAAGGAAGAGCTGCATCAGCTGAAGACCAAAGAGCGCCGTATCGTCATCGACGCCATTGCCGAAGCGCGTTCGCACGGCGACCTGTCGGAAAACGCCGAGTACGATGCCGCCAAGGAGCGCCAGGCCTTCGTGGAAGGCCGCATCGCGGAACTGGAAGGCAAGCTGAGCTCGGCCCAGATCGTCGATCCGACCACCCTGGACGCGGAAGGCCGCGTGGTGTTCGCCTCCACCGTGGACCTGGAAGACCTGGAATCGGGCGCCAAGGTGAGCTACCAGATCGTGGGTATGGATGAGGCCGACCTGAAGCAGAGCAAGGTGTCCGTGACGTCCCCGATCGCCCGCGCCCTGATCGGCAAATATGCCGGCGACGTGGTGGAAGTGCAAGCCCCGAGCGGCCCGCGCGAATACGAAATCCTGGAAGTGCGCTACGTCTGATGGCGCTCGCTAAAGTACGCCTGCTGGTGGCCGCCCTGTGGGCGGGCAGCCTGTGGGCCGTCGGCTACCTGGTGGCGCCGACCCTGTTTGCCACCCTGGGCGACCGCGTGCTGGCTGGCTCGATTGCCGGCAGCATGTTCCATGCGATGGCCATGCTGTCGCTGGGCTGCGGCGTGGCGATGGGGCTGCTGCTGTGGACCGGTACGCGCGACTGGCAGCCGAAGCGCCGCCGGACGGTGCTGCTGATTATCGTGGCGATGGTGATGTGCACCGTGGCCTCGCACTTCGGCCTGCAGCCGATGATGGCCGAGCTGCGCGCGACCGGGCTGGCGGATGAGGCGGTAAAGAGCCGCTTCGGCATGCTGCACGGGATTTCCAGCTGCATTTATCTGGTGCAGAGCTTGCTGGCGGGCTGGCTGGTCTGGAAGCAGTAAACCTGAACCCGGGGTCAGACCCGTGGGGTCTGACCCTTGATACGCGGCCGCCGCAGGCCAGGGTCAGACCCCGCGGGTCTGACCCCGCCTCTCGGTTTTAAGCCAGCGAAGACTTCTTGGTACTAGTCTGGCGCTTCTTGGCGCGTTTAACATTACCGCCTTCGGTCACGCGTTCATTCCCCTTCAGCAGGACCTTGGACACGGTAGGCTTGGTGCGGCCGCTCGGGCTTGGCTTGACGATGGTCACCATGCGCATACCCTTGCCGGCCTTGGCGGAACGGGTCTTCTCGGCGTCCTTCTTCGGACGGTACAGCACCAGCAGCTTGCCGATGTGCTGCACCGGCGCGGCATCCAGCTCGGCGCAAATGGATTCGTACATGGCGATACGGGCGTCACGATCGTCGCCGAACACGCGAACCTTGATCAGGCCGTGGGAATCGAGGCCCAGCTCGATTTCCTTCATCACGGACGGGGTCAGGCCGGCTTCGCCGATCATCACGATGGGCTTCAGGCCGTGGGCTTCGGCGCGCAGTGCGCTGCGTTCGACAGGGGTGAGGTTCAACATAATTTTTCTGGGAATTCTCTGGTAGTTCTCTTAAAGGCAGTATTCTACGCTAATGGCTAAGAACAAATTAAACAAAAACTGGCTGCACGACCATATTAACGACCCTTACGTCAAGGCGGCACAGAAGGACGGCTTCCGTGCGCGCGCCGCCTACAAGCTGAAAGAGATCGACGAAGACGAGAAGCTGATCAAGCCCGGCCAGGTCATTGTCGATCTCGGCTGCACCCCCGGCTCCTGGGGCCAGTACACGCGGCGCAAGCTGGCGGGCAAGGAGGGCGGCGGCATCCACGGCACCATCATCGGCCTCGACATCCTGCCGATGGAGCCGATCGCCGACATGCACTTCCTGCAGGGCGACTTCCGCGAACAGGAGGTGCTGGACCAGCTGTCCGAACTGCTGCAGGGGCGCAAGGTGGACCTTGTTTTGTCGGATATGGCGCCCAACCTGTCCGGTATTGCGGTGGCCGATGCCGCGCGCATGGAAGACCTTATCGATCTGGCAATCGAATTCTCGCAGCACCACCTGAAACCGGGCGGCGCCTTGCTGGTTAAATGTTTCAAGGATTTGGGATTCAGCCAGATTGTCGAAAAATTCAGAACCGAATTCAAGACCGTGACGCAGAAAAAGCCGAAAGCCAGCCGCGATAAATCGTCTGAAATCTTCCTTTTAGGGCGTGGGTTGAAAAATCCGGCCGGGTGATTGCTATTTTGCCCTTGTTTTCGCTCGAAAATGCCGCATATTCCCCCTCGGGGCGTGGTGTTCTGCGCACCTTTGGGCGGGTCTGTAGCACGGGCTGCTTAATGCGGGTAAAATGAACTAAGTGCTACAGGTAACTGGTGCGGCCTCGCATCCAAGGAGTTTTCGTGAATAACATGTTTTCTAAATCGGCTATTTGGGTCATCGTTGCCCTGCTGTTATTTATGCTGTTCAAGCAATTTGACAGCCATAGTATCGCCGGCGGCAGCAAGCCAATCGCCTATTCCGACCTGCTGGATGAAATCAAGGCCAAGCGCGTGAAGGAAGTCCTGATCGAGGGCTCCAGCATTACCGCGACCCGGATCGATGATTCCAAGGTGCGCACCACGTCCACCTTCCTGGACCGCGGCCTGATCGGCGACCTGCGCGACAACGGCGTGCGCTTCGACGTGAAGCCGCCGGAGGAGCCTGGCTTCCTGCAGCAGGTCTTCGTGTCCTGGTTCCCGATGCTGCTGCTGATCGGCGTATGGGTCTTCTTCATGCGGCAGATGCAGGGCGGCGGCAAGGGCGGCGCATTCTCCTTCGGCAAATCGAAGGCGCGCATGCTGGATGAAACGAATAACACCGTGACCTTTGCCGACGTGGCGGGTTGCGACGAAGCGAAAGAGGAAGTCACCGAGATCGTTGACTTCCTGCGCGACCCGACCAAGTTCCAGAAACTGGGCGGCCGCATCCCGCGCGGCGTGCTGATGGTCGGTCCTCCAGGTACCGGTAAAACCCTGCTGGCGCGCGCCATCGCGGGCGAAGCGAAAGTGCCGTTCTTTTCGATTTCCGGTTCGGACTTCGTCGAGATGTTTGTCGGCGTGGGCGCAAGCCGCGTGCGCGACATGTTCGAGAACGCCAAGAAGCATTCGCCGTGCATCATCTTCATCGACGAGATCGACGCAGTCGGCCGTCACCGCGGCGCCGGCATGGGCGGCGGCAACGACGAACGCGAACAGACGCTGAACCAGCTGCTGGTGGAGATGGACGGCTTCGAAGCCTCGTCGGGCGTGATCGTGATTGCCGCCACCAACCGTGCCGACGTGCTGGACAAGGCGCTGCTGCGTCCGGGCCGTTTCGACCGCCAGGTCTCCGTGGGCCTGCCGGACATCCGCGGCCGCGAACAGATCCTGAACGTGCACATGCGCAAAGTACCGATCGGTACCGACGTGAAGGCCGACATCCTGGCCCGCGGCACCCCGGGCTTCTCCGGCGCCGACCTGGCCAACCTGGTCAACGAAGCCGCGCTGTTTGCCGCCCGCCGCTCCAAGCGCCTGGTCGATATGCAGGACTTCGAAGACGCGAAAGACAAGATCTACATGGGCCCGGAACGCAAGTCCATGGTGATCCGCGAAGAGGAGCGCCGCAACACGGCCTACCACGAGTCCGGCCACGCCGTGGTGGCAAAGCTGCTGCCGAAGGCGGACCCGGTGCACAAGGTCACCATCATGCCGCGCGGCTGGGCCCTGGGCCTGACCTGGCAGCTGCCCGAGCACGACAATATCTCGGGCTACAAGGACAAGATGCTGGAAGAGATTTCCATCCTGTTCGGCGGCCGTATCGCGGAAGAGATCTTCGTGGGCCAGATGTCCACCGGCGCTTCCAACGATTTCTCGCGCGCCACCAAGCTGGCCCGCTCGATGGTCACCAAGTTCGGTATGTCCGATGCGCTGGGCGTGATGGTGTATGAAGATACCCAGAACGACGGCTTCCTGGGCGGCACCAACAAGACCATCTCCGAAGCGACCCAGCAAAAGGTCGATGCCGAGATCCGCAGCATCCTGGATACCCAGTACGCCCTGGCGCGCAAGCTGCTGGAAGAGAACCGCGACAAGGTCGAAGTGATGACCAAGGCGCTGCTGGAATGGGAAACCATCGATGCCGACCAGATCAACGACATCATGGCCGGCCAGGAGCCGCGTCCGCCGAAAGCCGGCGTGACCCTGCGCAAACAGCCGAGCGGCGACGGTCCGGGCTCCAACCCGAACCCGAACGTCACCGCCCCGGCCTGATCGCCGTCCACGCAATACTAAAAGGGTGAGGAGCAATCCTCGCCCTTTTCATTTCCATGCCCCATATCCAATTCGGCCGCTTCAATTTCCCGGCCAGCCGCGCGCTGGTGATGGGCATCCTCAACGTTACTCCCGATTCCTTCAGCGACGGCGGCGAATTCGCCAGCCTGGACTACGCCATCAACCATGCCGAGCAGATGATCCGCGACGGCGTCGATATCATCGACGTGGGCGGCGAATCCTCGCGTCCCGGCGCCCCCGCCGTGTCGCTGGATGAAGAGCTGCGGCGCGTGCTGCCGGTGCTGTTTGCGCTGCGCGACTGCGGCAAGGCGATCTCGGTCGATACCTACAAGCCGCAAGTCATGCGCGAAGCCATCCTGGCCGGCGCCGACATGATCAACGACATCAATGGCTTCCGCGCACCGGGCGCCATCGAAGCGGTGCGCGACAGCGACTGCGCGTTGTGCATAATGCACATGCTTAACGATCCTACAACAATGCAAGACAAGCCCGAGTACAATGACGTCGTGCAGGAGGTGACCGGCTTCCTGCGCGAGCGCATCGCGGCGCTGACTGCCGCGGGCATCGACCGGGAGCGGATCTGGATCGATCCGGGCCTGGGCTTCGGTAAAACCGTCGAGCATAATTACGCTTTGCTGAAAGCCGGACGGCGCATGGCGCAGGAGCTGAACGCGCCGCTGCTGGTCGGCCTGTCGCGCAAGTCGATGATTGGCGCGGTCACCGGCAAGCCGGTGGAGCAGCGCCTGGCGGGTAGTATTGGCGGTGCAATTGCCGCAGTGGCCCACGGCGCCGGAATCGTCCGGGTGCACGATGTGGCCGAGACTGTAGACGCATTAAAAGTGTGGAACGCAGCTCAATAACAAGGAAGAGACCAAGAATATGGCACGCAAATATTTTGGCACTGATGGTGTCCGCGGCCTGGTTGGCGAAGCGCCGATCACGCCTGATTTCGTAATGCGCCTCGGCTACGCCGCAGGCAAGGTGCTGGCCAAGACGGCCACGCCGGGCACGGGCCGCCCGACCGTTTTGATCGGCAAGGACACGCGCATTTCCGGCTATATGCTGGAAGCCGCACTGGAAGCCGGCTTCGCTGCCGCCGGCGTGGACGTGATGCTGGCCGGCCCGATGCCGACCCCGGCCATCGCCTACCTGACGCGCGCGCTGCGCCTGTCGGCCGGTGTGGTGATCTCCGCCTCGCACAACCCCTTCCAGGACAACGGCATCAAGTTCTTCTCCGCCCAGGGCACCAAGCTGCCCGATTCGGTGGAGCTGGATATCGAAGCGGCCATCGACCAGCCGATGGGCTGCGTGCCGTCCGAGAAGCTGGGCCGCGCCAAGCGCCTGGAAGATGCGCAGGGCCGCTACATCGAATTCTGCAAGAGCACCTTCCCCAACGAGCAGGACCTGCGCGGCCTGAAAATCGTGGTTGACTGCGCGCACGGCGCGGCCTACAACATCGCGCCGCACGTGTTCCATGAGCTGGGCGCGGAGGTGGTTGCCATCGGCAACAAGCCGGACGGCTTCAACATCAACGAAGGCCACGGCGCAACCGCGCCGCGCGCCATGGCAGCGGCGGTGCTGCAGCACAATGCCGACCTCGGCATTGCGCTGGACGGCGACGCGGACCGCCTGATCATGTGCGACGCCAACGGCCGCCTGTATAACGGCGACGAGCTGCTGTACGTGATGGTGATGGACCGCGTGGCGCGCGGCACGGTGCAGGGCGCGGTCGGCACGCTGATGACGAATATGGCGCTGGAAGTGGCCTTCAAGCAGAAGGGCATCGGCTTTGCGCGCGCCAAGGTTGGCGACCGCTATGTGCTGGAAGTGATGCAGGAGAAGGGCTGGCTGCTGGGCGGCGAGGGCAGCGGCCACCTGCTGGCGCTGGACAAGCACACCACCGGCGATGGCATCGTCTCCGCGCTGCAGGTGCTGTGCGCGCTGAAGCGCTCGGGCAAGAAGCTGTCCGACATTGCCGGCGAACTGCACCTGTTCCCGCAGACGCTGATCAATGTGCGCGTGCCGGCCGGTTTCGACTGGCAGAAGAATCCGGCCATGGTCGCGGAAAAAGAGCAGGTCGAAAAAGAGCTGGGCGATTCGGGCCGTGTGCTGATCCGTGCATCGGGTACCGAACCCTTGATCCGCGTAATGGTTGAGGCGCGCGACGCCAATGCAGCCGAAAGCATGGCGCGCCGCATCGCCGAAAAAGTCGATACCCAGCTGGCCGCTTGACGATCGTTTGTTAAAGTTGCCGTGCTGACATTGACGGATCTCCCCTCGGGGAGGTATTATGCAGTCATCGGAGTGTAGCGCAGCCCGGTAGCGCACCTGCTTTGGGAGCAGGGGGTCCAAGGTTCGAATCCTTGTACTCCGACCACATCACACAGCGGGTTGTCTCTTGACAACCCGTTTCTCATTTCAGAGAATCCCCACCGCACTGCCCATAGCTCAGTTGGATAGAGCATCGGCCTTCTAAGCCGAGGGTCGCAGGTTCGATTCCTGCTGGGCAGGCCAATTCGACAATACTGCGATGACCCTCGGTGATGTCACCAGATGTGCATCCCCGACATTACAGGCCGCACTTTTCCTTCGAAATCGTGGCGACATGGTTCGTTTTCTCGCCCCAGATCAGCTGCATGCGCCCGCTGCAATTAACGAAGCCTTCACCTACCGCATTTCCGGTGTCATCGAGGTACCAGAAGGACTCCGACTAATCGCGCGTTGCCAGCGCCTGGCTCATGGAACATTATGGTTGCCGCTGTGCTGGTAAAGCTCGCGCCTGCTTAAATCGTCTGGCGCAGCACTTTCGCTGCGGCCACCATATTCGCCAGTGCAGGAACGACTTCGGCCCACTGGCGCGTTTTCAGGCCGCAGTCCGGGTTCACCCACAGGCGCCCGGCCGGAATGCGTTCGGCGGCCTTCCGCATCAGCTGCACGATGTGCTCCTGGGTCGGGGTGTTCGGCGAGTGGATGTCGTACACGCCGGGACCGATTTCGTTCGGGTAGTTGAAGCTGTCGAAGGCGTCCAGCAGTTCCATGTCCGAGCGCGAGGTTTCGATGGTGATCACGTCGGCGTCCATGCCGGCGATGGCGGCAATGATGTCGTTGAACTCGGAGTAGCACATGTGAGTGTGGATCTGCGTGCGGTCGCCCACGCCGTTGGCCGTGATGCGGAAGGATTCCACCGCCCAGTCCAGGTATTCCGTCCACTGCGCCTTGCGCAGCGGCAGTCCTTCGCGCAAGGCCGCTTCATCGATCTGGATCACGCGCACACCAGCCTTTTCCAGGTCCAGCACTTCTTCGCGAATCGCCAGGGCCAGCTGCTTGCACGACACGGAGCGCGGCTGATCGTCTCGCACGAAAGACCAGTTCAGGATCGTCACCGGGCCGGTCAGCATGCCCTTCATCGGCTTGCCGGTCAGCGACTGCGCATAGGCGATCCATTCCACCGTCATCGCTTGCGGACGGCTGATATCGCCGAACAGGATGGGCGGCTTCACGCAGCGCGAGCCATACGACTGCACCCAGCCGAACTGGCTGAAGGCATAGCCCTCCAGCTGCTCGCCGAAATACTCGACCATGTCGTTACGCTCGGCTTCACCATGCACCAGCACATCCAGTCCCAGCGCTTCCTGCTCGCGCACGCTGCGTGCAATCTCGGCCTGCATCGCAGTCCGGTAGCCGGTGGCATCCAGCGTGCCGGCCTTGAAGGCGCTGCGCGCCTGGCGGATCTCGGCGGTTTGCGGGAAGGAGCCGATGGTCGTGGTGGGGTAGGGCGGCAGTTGCAGCAGGGCCGCCTGCGTTGCGGCGCGCTCGATGTAGGCGCTCTTGCGCGAACCCAGCGAGGCATCGATCGCCGCCACCGCGGCCTGCACGGATGGCTTGTTGACACGCGGCGATGCACGGCGCGCGTTCAGCGCGGCCTGGTTGGCGGCCAGTTGCGCGCTGACCGATGCCCGGCCGTCACGCAGCGCTTGACCCAGCAGCTTCAGCTCGTCGAGCTTCTGCAGTGCGAACGCCAGCCAGGACTTGATGTCCGCATCGAGTTTCTGCTCGCTGTTCAGGTCCACCGGCACGTGCAGCAGTGAGCAGGACGGCGCAATCCACAGGCGCTCGCCGAGACGCTCGGCCAGCGGCTCCAGCCAGTCCAGCACGGCATTCAGGTCCGTTCTCCAGATATTGCGGCCATTGATCACGCCCAGCGACAGCACCTTGTACGTCGGCAGCAGATTCAAAAGCGGACGGATGTCGTCGTGGCCGTTGACGGCGTCGATGTGCAGGCCGGCGACCGGCAGGTTGGCGGCCAGGTAGAGGTTTTCCTGCAGCGGTCCGAAGTAGCTTGCCAGCAGCAGCTTCACGCGGCAGGTCTTCAGTTGATGGTAGGCGTTGTTGAAGGCGTGCTGCCAGCCGGTGTCCAGCTCCGTCACGAGAATCGGTTCATCGATCTGCACCCACTCCACGCCATGCGCGGCCAGCGTATCCAGCAGCTGTGCATAGACCGCGACCAGGCGCTCCAGCAAGGCCAGCTTGTCGGAATCGTCCTTGGCCTTGCCCAGCGCCAGGTAGGTGACGGGACCGATAATCACCGGCTTGGCTTTTACGCCTTGCTGCTGCGCTTCTGCCAGCTGTTCCAGCAGACGCGATGCATCCAGCCTGAATTCGGTCGCGGCGGTGAATTCCGGCACGATGTAGTGGTAGTTGGTGTCGAACCATTTGGTCATTTCGCCCGCCGCCACGCCGCCGCAGCAGGCGTGGTGGTCCTCGTCCGCATGGGCGGAACGGCCGCGCGCCACGCGGAAGTAGTTGTCCAGCTGATCGCCGTGGAAGCCACGCACGCGCTCGGGCAGGTTGCCGAGGGTGAAGCTCATGTCCAGCGCCTGGTCGTAGAAGGAGAAGTCGCCTACCGGCGCCAGATCGAGGCCGGCCTGGTGGTGCCAGTGGCGCTGGCGCAGTTCGGCGCCCAGCGCGGTCAAGGCCTCGCGCGGCGTTTCGCCTTTCCAGTACGATTCCAGCGCGAATTTCAGTTCGCGCCGGGCGCCGATGCGGGGAAAGCCGAGATTGTGGATGACGGTCATATGCTGCTCCTGGAAATTGTTCGATGCAAGCAATGGTAGAGATGGCAACCAATGAAGTAAAATGGTTTTTTCTCACGCATCAATGAATTTTACTCATCGATTATGCTGGAACGCATTCACATGGTTATCCTGCTGGAGGTCGAAAAACAGGGCTCGCTGACGGCCGCCGCCGAAGTGCTGCACGTGACGCAATCGGCGCTCAGCCACAGCATGCGCAAGCTGGAGCAGCAGCTGGGTACCGACCTGTGGCTGCGCGAGGGGCGCTCGCTGCGTCTGACCCAGGCCGGCCAGTACCTGCACGCGGTGGCGCAGCGCCTGCTGCCGCAACTGGCGCTGGCCGAGGAAAGGCTGCAGCAGTTCGCGCAGGGCGAGCGCGGCTCGCTGCGCATCGGCATGGAATGCCATCCCTGCTACCAGTGGCTGCTGAAAGTGGTGTCGCCTTACCTCGCCGCCTGGCCGCTGGTGGACGTGGACGTGAAGCAGAAGTTCCAGTTCGGCGGCATCGGTGCGCTGTTCGGCTACGAGATCGATCTGCTGGTCACGCCCGATCCGCTGCTGAAGCCCGGCCTGCGCTTCGAACCCGTGTTCGACTACGAGCAGGTGCTGGTGGTGCACAAGGAGCACGCCTGGGCCGTGCAGGAAGAGGTGCGGCCGGAGCAGCTGGCGCAGGAAACGCTGATCACCTACCCGGTGCCGATCGACCGCCTGGATATCTACAATATGTTCCTGCTGCCGGCGAACTGCACGCCGCGCAAGCACAAGGCCATCGAGACTACGGACATCATGCTGCAGATGGTTGCCAGCGGCCGTGGCGTGACGGCGCTGCCGAAATGGCTGGTCACCGACTATGCGCCGCATCTGCAGCTGCGCACACTGCGTCTCGGCCCCGCCGGCATCCAGAAGCACATCTATCTGGGCGCCCGCGAAGCCGACTGGGAAGTGGATTATTTGCGGGCCTTCGTCAGCCTGGCCCGCGAGACCGGAGCATGAGCTACTTGGCGCGCTGGCCGAAGCTCACCGCATAGGCCGGGAAGCGCATCGCCAGCACGGGATCGGCCGAAGGTTCGATCCCTTCCGGCAGCTGCACCGGGTTGTACAGGATGGTCTTCTGCGCCAGCACCTGGTTCGGCAGCACCTTGTCCAGGCTGATCACGCCCAGCTCGACCACCTTGTTGGTCGCCGGCCAGCTCACCGTGGGGTCGGTAGTGTTGTCGCCTTCATTCGCCACCTGCACCAGCAAGCGGAATTTGACCGGTCCCTTGGCAACGCGCGCAGGCAGCTCGTCCATCAGGTAGTTCGGCGCCGGCTTGGCGTCGGCCGGCAGCGCATGTTCGCCGGCCACCGGCAGGATCTGGTAGCGCGTGAACTTGCTCTCCCCTTTGGCGTTGGTGAACTTGAAGGCGTTCACGCCAAAGAAGGCCAGCGTGCCGAAGCTTTGCGGCGCAGGGCGCGGCGTGGTCACGAACTTCATCGCCGCCGGATGCGTGGACAGGAATTTTTCGACCGGCGTTGGCTTGGCGGCATTGGGGCCGCTGGCGGCAACCGCCTGCAGCAGCGCCAGGAAGTCTTCCGGCGTGGCGACCGGGAAGGAGTTGGCGGAGATGCAGACGATGTCGGTGGTCTGGCCGCCCGGCAGCTGGAAGCGCGTCGCCATGCCGTGCGGCCGGGCATTGGGATCGCCGTCCGGCATATTCGGCACGCCGGTGGCGTTCGAGAAGCGTACGGTGACGGGAACGGCTTTCTGGAAATGCGGCGCCTTGCTCAGGCTCTTCGCCTGTGCCGACGGTGTGAATGTGCCGCTCACCATCACGCCCTTGGCGTGGTTGGCGCGGAAGCCTTCGTGTTCACCGCCGGCGACCTTGTTCAAAGCTTCCACCAATGCCGCCGGCAGCGGCTTCTGTTCCTGCGCGGTGGCTTGCAGGCATAGCGCCAGCATGGCTGCCCCAATCGTGAATCGCATATGCAAAGCTCCTTATTTTTGCTGTAACACCCAGCGCACCAGCGTGCGCGCCTCGGTTTCGGACACCTGCGTATTCGGCGGCATGGGAATCTGTCCCCATACGCCGGACCCGCCCTTCAGCACCTTCTTCACCAGCTTGTCCTCGGCATCGGCCTGGCCCGCGTATTTGGCTGCCACGTCGCGGTATGCCGGTCCAACCAGTTTGCTGGCGATGGCGTGGCAGTTCAGGCAGTTTTTGCTCTTTGCCAGCCCCTCCGTTTGTGCAGAGCCTTTTGCCGCTGCGGCAGGCGCCGCGGCCGCAGCGCCGCCGGCAGCCGTGGCGCGCTGCTGGAAGCTGACCGCATATGCCGGGAAGCGCAGGGCGAGAATCGGATCGGCTGACGGTTCGATCCCTTCAGGTACCAGCACGGGATTGAACAGGATGGTACGGTTGGCTTCCGCATCGTCGAGGAATTTCTCCACGCTGATGGTGCCCAGTTCGACCACGGGATTGCTCACCGGCCAGGCATGGGCCGGATCGGTGATGTTGTCGCCTGGCTGGGCCAGCTGCGCCACCAGCTTGTACTGCACCGGTCCCCTGGCCAGGCGCCTGGGTATCTCCTGCATCATGTAGTCCGGAGCCGCCTTCGCGCCTTCCTCTTCGCTGATGTACTGCTCGCCCGCCACGGGGCGGATCTGGTAGCGCATGTACCGGCTCTCACCCCTGGCGTTGGTGAGCTTGAAGGCGTTCAGGCCGTAGTAGGTGAGTGTGCCGAAGCTGACTGCAGGCGGATTCAGGTTGCTGAAGTAGGTTTTCGTGGTCGGATGCGTGTCGATGAATTTTTCGATTGGCGTAGGCTTGGGGGCATCCGGGCCGCTGGCAATGGCCGCGTTCAGCAGCGCGAGAAATTCCTCGGGCGTGGAGACGGGGAAGGCCTTGGTGGTGTTGGTGACGATATCGGTATAGGCCCCGTCCGAATAATGGAAGCGGATCGCCATGCCGTAGGGACGTGCCTCGCGCGAACCATCCGCAAACTTGATGCGGCCGCTGTCGTTCGAATAGCGCACCGTGATGGGGATCGGCTTGCCGGCATTGAAGTGCGGCGCCTTGCTGATGCCGGCGGCACCGGGCGATGGCGTGAAGTGGCCGGTGGCCATCACGCCCTTGGCATGGTTGGCGCGGAAGCCCTGGTGCGGGCCGCCTGCCACCTTGTTCAGGGCTTCCACCAGGGCCACCGACAGCGGCTTCTGCTCGGCCGGCGGCGTATCGGCTGCCGTGGCATGCGCCGCCGACAGGGCGGCGCATAACAATAGACGCAGTTTCATTTGTTTTCAGGCAGGTTGGCCTTGCCGGTGTATTTGTCGAGATGGATTTCCACATCGGGATTTTTCTGCAGGCCCCATTCCATCAGCTTCTTGATATTGTGCTGGGCGGCGGGCCGCTGCACGGAAGCGATAAAGGCATCCCACTCGGCGCCCACTTCCTTATCCGGCGGCAGGCTGGCGATGTTCACCAGGTGCTTGATCTCGCCGATGGATTGCTTGTCGAAGGTGGAAATGCGGCGCGCCAGCGTATCGACGAACTTGTCCAGCTCCGCATCGGGCAGTGCACGATTCACGTAGCCATAGCGCTCGGCCAGCTCGCCGTTGACGTCGTTGCCGCTCAGGAGAATTTCCAGTGCCCGGCCACGCCCGACGAGACGCGGCAGGCGCGCCATCGGACCGCCGCCCGGCACGAAGCCGGCGCCGATTTCGAACTGCGACAGCACGGCCTTCTCGCGGCTGGCAAAGCGCATATCGCAAGCCAGTGCCAGCTCGCTGCCCACACCGGTGGCGCGGCCGCGAATCGACGCAATCGACACCACGCCGGACTTGGTCAGCCGCACCAGCATGTCCGGCAGCTGTTGCAGACCGGTGGCGCCGGGTGGCATGCTGGTGGTTTTCTCCAGCGGCGGGATGAAATCGTAGTGGGTCAGGAAGAATCCTGGTACCTTGCTCTCGAATACCACAACTCGCAATTGCGGGTCCTTCTCGATGGCGGTCACCACGCTGTTCAGCATGGGCATTGACTCGGGGCCGTAGATATTGAAGGGCGGGTGGTCGATGGTAACGCGCCAGTATTCGGGCGTGACGCGCGTGATCTTGAACTGGGTATCCTGTGCCAGGGCCAGATTGAAGCTGAGAAGCCATCCGGCAAGGAGGGCTGCGATCATGTGAAACGGTTTCATAATTAGTATTCTCCGAGTCAACAAAAATAAGTATAGGTAGCAATTTTTTAATTACCAATCCCTCATCCGGGTAAGTCTTGTTCTGGGAGGCGACATGCTGGCTGCGTGGGCGATTCTTCTGGTGTTCCAGTGCCTGGGCGAAGGCATCGTGTATGTGCTCGGGCTGCCGCTGCCCGGTCCGGTGGCGGGCATGCTGCTGCTGTTTGCGGCGTTGATGCTGTTCCCGGCGCTGCAGCAGCGCATCGAGGACACGGCCAACGGGCTGCTGCGCCACCTGTCGCTGCTGTTCGTGCCGGCCGGCGTCGGCATTGTGGCGGCGGCGTCCAGCGGCAAGGGCCACTGGCTGGCGCTGGTGGCCGGACTGGTATGCAGCACGCTGCTGACGCTGGCCGTGACGGCGCTGGCGCTGCGCCTGATGGGAGCACCGGGGCGCGACGATGTTTAAGCTGAACGAACTGGGGCCGTTCTGGGTCTATCTCTCCGCCTCGCCGCTGCTCGGGCTGACGCTTACCCTGTGCGCCTATGCGATTGCCTACGCCATCCACGTGCGCTGCAGAATGTCGCCGCTGGCAAATCCGGTGGCCATCGCCATTGCCATCATCGCCACCGTGCTGGCGGCGAGCGGCATGAGCTACCAGCGCTACTTCGCCGGTGCGCAGTTCGTCCACTTCCTTCTCGGGCCGGCCACGGTGGCGCTGGCCGTGCCGCTGGCGCGGCAATGGCCGCGCTTGCGCAAGGCGCTGCTGCCATTGGGCCTGGCGCTGGTATGCGGCTCGGCCACCGCCATCGTGTCGGCGGTCGGGATTACCGCGCTGATGGGCGGCAGCGACCAGCTGCTGCGCTCGGTGGGACCGAAGTCGGCCACCACGCCAATCGCGATGGCGGTGTCCGAGCGGCTGGGCGGCCTGCCTGCGCTGACGGCGGTGATGGTGATCGGCACCGGCATCTTCGGCGCGGTCACCGCAAAATTCCTGTTCAACGCCATGCGCATCGAGTCGCACGAGGTACGCGGTTTCGCGCTGGGACTGGCTTCGCACGGCATCGGCACGGCGCGCGCTTTCCAGGTCAGCGCTCAGATGGGCGCCTTTGCGGGGCTGGGCATGGGGCTGAACGGCGTGGCCACGGCCTTCCTGGCGCCATGGCTGGTGCCGTGGATGCTTGATACAATGGGCAGATGAACGAATTTATCGCCCCGGTGGAGCTGGCGAAAGCCAGCCGCCTGATCAACCACGGCCCGACCGTGCTGGTATCGGCCAGCCACGGCGGTGTCGATAACGTGATGGCCGCGGCCTGGGCCTGCGCGCTGGATTTCATGCCGCCCAAGCTGACGGTGGTACTGGACAAGAGCGCCGCCACGCGCGGCCTGATCGAGCAAAGCGGCGAATTCGTGATCCAGGTGCCGACCGCGGCCCAGGTCAGGCTGACGCACCAGGTAGGCAACAGCAGTCTGCTGAACGAGCCGGACAAGCTGAAACAGGCGGGCGTGGAGCTGTTCCGCATCGACGGCTACCGGCTGCCTTTTGTCGCGGGCAGTTCCGCCTGGCTGGCCTGCAGGCTGATTCCCGAGCCGCACAACCAGCAGACCTATGACCTGTTCATCGGCGAGGTGGTCGGCGCCTGGGCCGACACGCGCGTTTTCCGCAACGGCCATTGGGAATACGAGAACGCCGATCCGCAGTGGCGCAGCCTGCACTATATGGCGGGCGGCCATTTCTATGCCATCGGCGAAGCGCTTGACGTGTAAAATCCGTCTATCGCAATACAAGAGAACTACATGGCAGCCAAGCCCATTCCGAACACCCTGGACCAGCACCTGTGCTTCAAGCTGTACTCGACGTCGCTGAAGATGACGCAGATCTACAAGCCTATGCTGGCAGCCATGAACCTGACCTATCCGCAGTACCTGGTGATGGTGATCCTGTGGGAGGAAGAGGGACTGGGCATCAAGGACCTGGCCCAGCGCCTGGGACAGGACCCCGGCTCGATCACGCCGCTGGTCAAGCGCCTGGAAGCGGTAGGCTATGTGAACCGCGACCGCGACCCGAACGACGAGCGCAATCGCGTGCTCACGCTGACCGATGCCGGCAAGGCCCTGCGCAAGGACGGCTGCGCCGTGCAGAAGCATATCGGCGAATCGGCCGGCATCAGCGATGAACAGGTCAGCCGCATGATGGGCGACCTGAACTCGCTCAACGCCAACCTGGCCTCATCCCTCGGCGAGTAAGTCCGACAGGGCGGAACGGCGCGCCTGCAGGAACCGGCGCAGCCTTGCCGCATAATCCGCAGGCGCGGCGTTGCGTACCGACGCGCGCTGCGCCAGTGCCTCGCGCCACGCGGCAACACGCGGGACGTGATCGAAGAAGCGCAGGCCGGGCGCCTGTTCCAGCACGTCGAAGTAGCGCAGCAGCGGCGCGAAGGCGGCATCCACGATACTGAAACGTTCCCCATCGAACCACGGACCCTGGCTCAGCGCCTGCTCCACCTGGCTGAATCTGGCCGCAGTGCGGCCACGCGCACGGCCAGCGCGGTGCGGTCCGGCGCGTTGTACAGCGCGCCCACGTCGCTCAGCATGGACGAGGCGAATTCGGCCCAGCCCCGGTGCTGCGCGCGGCGCAGTGCGTCGGCTGGATGCAGGGCGGGCGCAGCGGTGTCTTCCAGGTACTCGCAAATCACGGCCGATTCGAACAGCGCTGCGCCATCCGCCAGCAACAGCGGCGTTTTACCGAGCGGCGACATGCGCAGGAACCATTCCGGCTTGTGCGCCAGATCGATATCGACGCGCTCAAAGGACAAGCCTTTCTCCTGCAGCACGATGGCGGCGCGCTGCACATAGGGGCAGAGCGGATGGCTGACCAGCGTATAGCTCATGCTTCCTCCGGCGAGAAGAATGTGCTGCGCGCCAGCGCGGCGTGGCCGTCACCCAGCAGCCATTGCACGACGGAGGCAATGCTGAGGAAGGCCGGGTACTCCCAGCCGCCGCCGGCACTGGTAAACAGCCAGCCGTTCGGCAGGTGCACGCAGGTGGCCACCAGCAGGATGGGCAGCAGGGCAATCGCGGCCTGGCGCGCATACACGCCGAGGATCATGGCGGCGCCGCCCAGGATTTCGCAGGCGGCGACCGGATACGCCGTCCAGCCGGGCAGTCCGGCGCCTTCGAAGAATTGCGCCGTGCCGGGCAGGGTGTACACGAAGATTTTCAGCAGCGCGTGGGAGATCCACATGGCGCCGAGGGCAAGGCGCAGCAGCGATGCGCCGCAGTGATGAACATCGGATCGGGTTTGCATGGCAGCTCCTTGGGTATGGGATGGCGCTACTGTACTATTGCAAAAATGCAGAGAAAATAGGCACCGGAGCAAACCATGACTGCAAAAACGCAATACAGCCTGAGCGCCGCCGACCTGCAGCTGGTGCTGGCGCTGGCGCGCGGCGGCAAGCTGGCCGAGGCCGGCGAGCGGCTGGGACTCGATTCCTCGACCGTATTCCGCAGCCTGCAGAAGATCGAGCGCAGCCTCGGCGCGCCCCTGTTCGAGCGCTCGCGCAGCGGCTATCTGCCGAACGAGCTGGCGCAGGCGCTGGCCGAACAGGGCGAGCGGCTGGAAGCGGTGCTGGAGTCGGCCCGTTCGATGCTGCAGGCGGAGCCGGGGCAGGTGTCCGGCAATGTGCGCATCAGCACCACCGACACGGTGCTGCATGGTCTGATCGCACCCGCGCTGCCGGCGCTGCGCCGGATGCATCCATTGATTTCGTATGAACTCAACAGCGGCAATGAGCTGGCCAACCTGACGCGGCGCGACGCCGATATCGCCGTGCGCGCAACGAAGAAACCGCCGCCGCACCTGGTCGGCAAGCGGCTGGGTACGATACGCGTGGCCTTGTTTGCCGCGCACAAGGGCGGGCCGCGTTTGGCGGAGGTGGAAGCGGGGAAGTGCGCCTGGATCGCGCCGGACGATGCCTTGCCCGAGCATCCGTCAGTGATCTGGCGGCGCAGGCATTTCCCGTCCGTGACGCCGGCTTACCGGGTCAACAGCATCATGACGGTGGCGGAGCTGGTGGAGCAGAATCTCGGCGTTGGCGTCCTGCCGTTGTTCCTGGCCCGCAGCAGGCCGGGGCTGAGACAGTTGACGGAGGAACTGGCTGATGCCGAAACGGATCTGTGGCTGCTGACGCACGCCGAGTCGCGCCACCTGCGCCGCATAGCGGCGGTGTACGCGCACCTGGCGGGCGCCATTCAGCTGGATTGATTATTCTTCGAGCAGGCTGCGCAGCATCCACGCAGTCTTCTCATGCACGTCCAGGCGCTGGGTCAGCAGGTCCATGGTCGGCTGGTCGTTGGCTTCGTCGGCCAGCGGCAGCAGCTCGCGTGCGGTGCGGGCCGTGGCTTCCTGGGCGTTGACCAGATTGGCCACCATGTCCATTGCCTTCGGCACGCCTTCCACTTCCTTGATCGAGGCCAGCTTCACGAACTCGGCGTAGGTGCCCGGCGCCGGATAGCCCAGGGCGCGGATACGCTCGGCGATCAGGTCCAGTGCATTCCACTGTTCGGTGTACTGGGTCATGAACATCTGGTGCAGGGAATTGAACATCGGACCCTTCACGTTCCAGTGGAAGTTGTGGGTCATCAGGTACAGCGTGTAGCTGTCGGCCAGCAGGCGCGAGAGGCCGCCGGCGATCTTGCTGCGGCTTTCGTCGGTCAGGCCGATATCGATTTTGACTGCTTTGGCTTCCATCGTGTGTTTCCTTTCTTGGCGAGTTAACTCAGTGCTTTATTGTAGCCCGCCCGGAAAAATTGTGCGTTCGCTTACATGCCGCCCCAGCCGCCTGCCAGCGCCTTGTACACCACCACCAGCGAGCCGGCAGCGCTGGTCTGCGCCTGGGCCAGCCGGTCGCGCGCCGACAGCAGCTCGCGTTCCGCGTCCAGCACCACCAGGAAATCGGTGGAGCCGACGGCAAAGCGTTCGCGCGCAATCAGCGCCGCCTGTTCCGAGGACACCACCGCGTCATACAGCAGGGCAGCCTGCTGCTGCGACCGGGTGTAGTTGACGAAAGCGCCTTCCGTTTCCTCCAGCGCGGCCAGCACGGCGCGCTCGTAGTTGGCCACCGCCGCATCGGCGCGTGCGTCCGCCGCGGCGATGTTGGCGCGGATACGGCCGAAGTCGAGCAGGTTCCAGGTCAGCTGGGCGCCCAGGTTGTAGGCGTACGCCGCACCCTTGCCCAGATCGCCCACACTGAGCGCATTCTGGCCGATGGTGCCGCCCAGCGAAATGGTCGGGAACCATGCGCTGCGCGCCACGCCGGCATTGGCCGCCGCCACGGCCAGCTGGGCTTCGGCCACCTGCACATCCGGCCGGCGGCGCAGCAGGTCCTGCGGCGTGCCGATGCCGCCCAGATCCACCGGCGTCATGCCGGGCAGGGGACGTACCGGTTCCAGCTCCGCATCCAGCCCGGTTGGCGGCTGGCCGCACAGCACGGCCAGGCGGTAGCGGGTGCGCGCCAGCGCCGATTCAAAGGCCGGCACGCTGGCAGCGGTCGATTGCACCAGGGCCCGTGCGCGCTCGGTATCGAGGGCTGTGCCGCGGCCCGCGCCTTCGCGCGCGTCAACCAGGCGCAGGGCCTCGCGCTGGGTTTCCAGCGAGGCGATGGCCACGCGCAGCTGTTCCTGGTAGCCGCGCAGGTTGAAATAGTTGCGCGCCACCTCGGCTGCTATGCTCAGCTGCACCGCGCGGTAGCCAGCTTCGCCGGCCAGCACGCCGGCCTGCGCGGCACGGCGCGCGTCGCTCAGGCGGCCGAACACGTCGGCTTCCCAGCGCACGTCGAGGCCGACGTTGTACACGCTGTTCGTTTGCGGCACGCCCTGGTAATCCGGAGCGCGTACGCGGGCCGCGCCGGCGCCCACGTTCACGGACGGGAACAGGTCGGCGTCCGCGAAGCGGCCGATGGCGCGTGCTTCGGCCAGATTGGCGGCCGCCGTGCGCACATCGGTATTGGTTTTCAGGGCGCGCTGGATCAGGGTGCTCAGTTCCTCATCCTGGAAGCGGGTCCAGAATTCGCCCACCGGCTCGGTGGGACTGGCCTGCTCGGGCGCGTTGACGAAGCCTTGCTGGGGCGGCGGCTGATAGCGCGTCAGCTGCGGCGCGTGCGAGCACGCGGCCAGCAGCAGCGGCAGGGCCGCTGCCGCGAGAAGGGAAGGTGCGCGTTTCATGATTTCCCCTTTGGCTGGTCCAGGTCGTCGATACCGGCGTGGAATGGATGGGCGGCCGCATCGATCTCGCGCCGCAGTTCGGCGGCATGGGCGCGCTTTTTCTCCGTGCTCTTGCGCATCAGGGTGTAGAAGACCGGTGTCAGGAAGATACCGAACAGGGTCACGCCGACCATGCCGGAAAACACCGCAATGCCCATGGCGCGCCGCATTTCGCTGCCGGCGCCGGAGCCCAGGATCAGCGGGATCACGCCGGCGCAGAAGGCGATGGAGGTCATCAGGATCGGACGCAGACGCAGGTGGCAGGCTTCCAGAATCGCTTCCATCATGCCCATGCCGCGTTCTTCCAGTTCCTTGGCGAATTCCACGATCAGGATCGCGTTCTTGCACGCCAGGCCGACCAGCACCACCAGCGCCACCTGCGTGAAGATATTCAGGTCGCCGGTCTGACTGAACGGCGGGAAGTGCGACAGCCAGACCCCGAACAAGGCGCACAATATACACATCGGCACGATCAGGATGATGGCCAGCGGCAGGCTCCAGCTCTCGTACTGCGCGGTCAGCACCAGCAGCACCAGCACCACCGACAGGAACAGCACCGCCGCCAGCGTCGGGATCTTGACGCCGATGCCGGGCAGCGTCACGTCGCGCGTCAGGCGGTCCTGGTAGCTCAGGTCCGTCCATTCATAGGAAATGCCGCGCGGCAGGCGCTTGACCATGTTCTCGATCTCGGTTTCCGCCTGGCCGCTGGAGAAGCCGGGCTTGGGCGCACCGTTGATGTCGGCCGAAGGGAAGCCGTTATAGCGCGTCACGCGGGTCGGGCCGAAGGTCTGATCGACGCGCATCACCGCGCCCAGCGGCACCATCTGGCCCTGGGTATTGCGCGCTTCCAGCGTGGTGATGTTTTCGGCGCGGGCACGGTAGGGCGAGTCGGCCTGCACCACCACCTGGTAGGTCTTGCCGAAGCGCGTGAAGTCGTTCACGTACAGCGAGCCGAGGTTGATCTGCAGCGTGTCGTAAATCTCCTGCAGCTGCAGGCCCATCTGCTTGGCCTTGGTGCGGTCCACGTCCGCATACAGCTGCGGCACGTTGATGTCGTAGGTCGAGTAGGGCGTGACGATGGACGATTTCGGATTGCCGTAGATCGGCCCCAGGATGCCCCACACGCTGCCGTACAGCGCCTGTTCGCCCTGGCTGCCGCGGTCCTGCAGCTGCAGCTTGAAGCCGCCGGCGGCGCCCAGGCCTTCCACGGCCGGCGGCGGCACCACGAAGATGCGCGCCCCCTGGATCTGCTGCAGGGCGCCGTTCACCTTGCCGAGAATGGCGTCCTTGGACAGCGCGGCGCTGGTGCGCTCCTCGAACGGATCGAGGCTGAAGAATACGATGCCTTCGTTCGGTGCGGCCGAGAAGCCCGCAATGGACAGGCCGGGGAAGGCCACCGAGTGCTTGATGCCGGGCACCTTCAGCGCGATATCGCTCATCTCGCGGATCACTTTTTCCGTGCGTCCCAGCGTGGCGCCGGCCGGCAGCTGGGCCACGCCGATCAGGTATTGCTTGTCCGGCGCGGGCACGAAGCCGGTCGGCACGGTGGCGAACAGCAGGCCGGTCAGGGCCAGCAGCACGCCGTACACCACCAGGGCGGCCGACTTGCGCTTCAGGATGCTGCCCACGCCGCGGCTGTACTTCTTGCTCTGGCGCTGGAAGAAGCAGTTAAACCAGTGGAAGAAGCGACCGAACAGCTTGTCCATCACCAGCATAATGCGGTCCTTGGGCGCATCGTGCGGCCGCAGCAGCAGCGCTGCCATGGCGGGCGACAGGGTCAGCGAGTTGATGGCCGAGATCACCGTGGAAATGGCGATGGTGACGGCAAACTGCTTGTAGAACTCGCCGGACAGGCCGGGCACGAAGGTCAGCGGGATGAACACCGCGCACAGCACCAGCGCAATGGCCACAATCGGCCCGCTCACCTCGCGCATCGCCTTGTGCGTGGCTTCGTGCGGCGTGAGGCCGTCCGCGATATTGCGCTCCACGTTTTCCACCACCACGATGGCGTCATCGACCACGATACCGATGGCCAGCACCAGCCCGAACAGGGTCAGCGTGTTGATGGAGTAGCCGAGCACCAGCAGCATGGCGAAGGTGCCGACAATCGACACCGGCACCGCCAGCAGCGGGATCACCGAAGCGCGCCAGGTCTGCAGGAAGATGATCACCACCAGCACCACCAGCAGCACTGCCTCGATCAGGGTATGCACCACCTTCTCGATGGAAGTCTGCACGAAGCGCGTGGGGTCGTACACGATGTCGTAATCCACGCCGGCCGGGAAGTTGGCCTTCAGCCGCTCCATCGTGGCGCGCACGTTCTCGGACAGGGCCAGCGCGTTCGATCCCGGCGACTGGAAGATACCGATTGCCGCCGCCTCCTTGTTGTTCAGCAGGCTGCGCAGCGAGAAGGAGTTGGCGCTCATCTCGACCCGGCCGACGTCCTTGATGCGCACCAGCGCCCCGGTGCGCGGATCGCTGCGCACGATGATGTTGGCGAACTGGTCTTCCGTGATCAGCCGGCCCTGGGCGTTCACGGCCAGCTGGAATTCCGTGCTGTCCGAGGTCGGCGGTGCGCCGACCACGCCGGCCGCCACCTGGTTGTTCTGTTCGCGGATGGACTGCACCACGTCGCCTGCCGTCATGCCGCGCGAAACCAGCTTCTGCGGATCGAGCCAGATGCGCATCGCATAGTCGCCGGCGCCGAACAGCTGCACCGAGCCCATGCCGGAAATGCGCAGCAGGTCGTCGCGCACGTTCAGGTAGGCGTAGTTGCGCAGGTAGAGGGCGTCGTGCTTGCCGTCCTTGCTGATCATGTGCACCACCATGGTCAGGTTGGGCGACTGCTTCTCGGTCGTCACGCCGATGGTGCGCACGATCTCTGGCAGGCGGGGCAGGGCGCGGTTGATGCGGTTCTGCACCGCCGTTTCGGCCTGCTCCGGCACGGTGCCGATCTTGAAGGTGACGGTGATGGTGACGGAACCGTCGGCCGTGGCCTGGCTCTCGAAATACAGCATGCCTTCCAGGCCATTGATCTGTTCTTCCAGCGGCGAAGCCACCGTTTCCGAGATCACGCGCGGATTGGCGCCTGGGAACTGGGCGCGTACCACCACGCGCGGCGGCGATACCTCGGGGTATTCCGAGATAGGCAGCTGGAAGATCGCCAGCAGGCCGACCAGGAAGATGAAGATCGAGAGGACAGCAGCGAAGCGCGGGTGCTCAATGAAATACTTTGAGATGTCCATGGCGCCTCCTCAACCCTTGGCCGGTGCTGGTGCTGGCGGAGGGGCGGGGATGGGCATGCCCTTGTCGTCCACTTTCAGGACTTGCGGCGTGACGGGCGCTCCGGGGAAGGCGCGCAGCAGGCCATCGACGATGACCAGCTCACCTTCCTTCACGCCTTCCACCACGCGCATGCCGTCCACCAGCGCGCCGGGCTTCACTTCGCGCTGTTCGACGATATTGTTCTTGCCGACCACCAGCACGACCTTGCGCGTCTGGTCGGTGGTGATGGCGCGGTCGGTCACCAGGTTGGCGGTGTAGGCGCCGCTGCCGATCAGTTTCAGGCGGGCGAACAGGCCGGGCGTGAACTGGTCATCCTTGTTTTCGAACACGGCGCGGCCGCGCAGCGAGGCGGTGGCAGGGTTCAGGCGGTTGTCCACGAAGTCCATCTTGCCTTCATGCGGGAAGCCTTCTTCGTTGGCCAGGCCGAGATAGATGATGTTCGGCTTGTCGCGCGAGGAACTGCGCGAACCTTCGTGCGCGGCGCGCATGTATTTCAGGTAGAGCGCTTCGCTGGCGTCGAAGTAGGCGTACACCTTGTCGGTGGAGACCATGGTGGTCAGCACTGGATCGCCGATGGTGACCAGGTTGCCCTCGGTGACGTTGGCGCGCGAGGTGCGGCCGTCGATCGGGGCGGTGATGTTGGTGAACTCCACGTTCAGGCGCGCCTGCACCAGGGCTGCTTCCGCGGCGCGGATGGAGGCGGTGGAGTTGGTCAGCGCTGCCTTCAACTGATCCAGCTCCTGCTGGCTGACGCCGCGGATGGCGACCAGTTTTTCGGCACGCGCCAGCTCCGACCTGTTGAGTTCAGACTGGGTGCGGGTGGCGGCAAGCTGCGCTTCCAGCCTTGCGGCTTCGGCAACGTAGGGCCGGGGATCGATGGTGAAGAGGGAGGCGCCCTTTTTCACGAACTGCCCTTCGCGGAAGTGGACCCTGGTCAGCGTGCCGGCAACGCGCGCTCGCACGTCCACGGTATGCGGGGCTTCGAGACGGCCTGTGAATTCGTCAAACTCCTGCACCTGCTTTTTGACGACCGGCGCCACCGACACTGCCGGTGGTTGTCCCTGCTGCTTGGACGGGTCTTCCTTCGCGCACGCGGCGAGGGTGAACAAAACCGCAATGGAAGTTATACGTGCTGCCAGAGTATTCATAGCCAGAACCCTTCAAAACTGCGTTGCACAGCGGGGGTAACCGATTCTTACAGCGTGTCAGCGAGAATAACATAAATACACAGATTGCAAGTAAATAGCAGCAGGTTAACTTCTGGCTTCAGCGCAGGATGCCGGCAATGCTGGAGTAGTCGTCGCGCCACAGGCGCCGGCCCGGCGCCGGCGGAAGCGGCGTGCCGCCCATGCCGGCCAGGCGTAACGGGGAGCCGATCAGCACCCATTTGGCGGCGTTGGTACCCAGCGCGCGGTTGCTGCGCGAGTTGACGATATACGCGCTGCGCCCAAAGCTGGCCGCCGCGTTGGCGACCACCGGCGACAGATCGAGATACAGGTTGGAGATGTGAACGGCCAGGATGCCGTCCGGCTTCAGATGGCGCAGCCAGGTGGCGAAGGCTTCCTGTGTGAGCAGGTGGACGGGGATGGCGTCGCCGGAGAAGGCGTCCAGGATCAGCACATCGAAGCGCTGGCCGGCTTCGGCCTCCATGCTCAGGCGGGCGTCGCCCGGCACCACGTCCGCCTTGCCGGGGCAGTCCTTCAGGAAGCTGAAATGGGAAGCAGCCAGTGCGCTGACGAGGGGATTGATTTCGTAGAAGCGGTAGCGGTCGCCGGGCTGGCAGTAAGCGGCCAGCGTGCCGGCGCCGAGGCCGACGATGCCCACGTGCTGCGCCGCGCCTTCACTGCGGCCGGCGCGGATCGCCAGGCCGGCGCCGCTGTCAGCGCCAAAGTAGGCGGTGGGCCAGCGGCGCCGTGCCGGGTCGAGGAACTGCTGGCCGTGCATGATCGCACCGTGCAACAGCTGGCGTTTGCCGTCGGCCTCCTTGATCCTGACCACGCCGTAGAAATTGCGCTCCTTGAATTCGTGCTCGCCCTGCGTCGCCATGCCGATCCACATCAGGCCGATCAGCGAGGCCGAGGCCAGCATGGCCTTCGACCACTTGCCGCCAACGGTGGCAGCGAGTACCGCCAGCGCGGCAAGGCAGGCGAGCGGCAGCTCGTAATCGTCGTTGAAGATGCGCGGTGCAATCAGCGCGGCAAAGACGCCGCCCAGGGCGCCGCCGGTGGCGATCATCAGGTAGAAATTGGTCAGGTGCCTCGGCGCGGGCTTGAGGCGCGCCAGCTCGCCGTGGCAGCTCATGCAGAAGACGAACACGCCGGCGCAGTACACGGCCACCGGCCAGGCGATACCGCGCGGCAGAAGGCTGGGATGGTCCATGTAGCCGATGATCAGCGGCGTGAGGCCGAGCAGCAGCGTGAGGATCGTGGTGCGGCTATACCAGCGCTGGCTTTCGAAAGCCAGGATAAACGTCAGCAGGTAGATCGCCAGCGGCAGCACCCACAGCAGGGGCATCGGCGCGATGTTGGCCGTGAGGTGGCTGGTGGCAGCCATCAGGAAGACGGTCGGCACGGCGGCCAGTGCGCACCACAGCGCAAGGTCGCGCCGCGACGGCGATGCGTATGGCGACGGTGCCATGTCGCGCAGCAGCGCATCGGCGCGGTAACTGCCGCCGCCCGGCATTGCCGCGACGCCTGCGCCGGCAGCCACCGGCAAGCTTGCCGTCTGGGCCGCCGCGCGCAGGGCAATGGCCGCACTCAATCCGGCAAACGCCACAAAGCCGACCGACCAGCCGTTCGCGATCTGCGGCATGGCAAATGCCGGCTCGAACAGCAGCGGAAAACTCAGCAGCCCAAGCATCGAGCCGAAATTGGACAGCGCGAACAGCCGGTAGGGCAGCGTTCCCGGACGCTCGCCGGCAAACCAGTGCTGCAGCAGCGGCCCGGTGGAAGACAGCAGGAAGTAGGGCAGTCCGATGCTGGCGGCAAGCATCCCGAGCAGGAGCAGGGCCGGGTCGTCCGCCGCGGCGGGCCGCCATGCGGCGGAGGGCGACAGGGGCAGCGTCAACGACGCCACGATCAGCAGGCCGATATGCAGCAAGGCCTGCCGGCGCGGCGACAGATAGCGGCTGCTCAGGTGAGCGTAGAGGTAGCCCAGTAACAGCAGCACCTGGAACAGCAGCATGCAGGTGGTCCACACCGCCGCCGAGCCGCCGAACCACGGCAGCACCATCTTCCCGGCCACAGGCTGCACCTGGAACAGCAGGAAAGCGCTAAGGAAAATGGTAGCCGCGTAAATTGTGACCATTTTGTCATATTAGCACGTCGGCAATGTTGCCCGGCAAGGGCTTCGGCCCTGCCGATTGTCGCTCGTGTAGCGACAAAGCGTCTCAGCAAGTGCTATTTATCGCACCGGGTTCGATAGCCATACTTCCTTACATCAACTTAATGTAAGGATCGCCATGCTGACCAGACACGCTATCGCGTCCGGCGCCTATCTTGAAGGACTGCGCCGCCTGCATCCAGACCAGGTCTGGAGCCAGGAGCGCATCGACGCTTCGCTGCTGGAGACCATGCGCAAGCGCCCGCACGGCGCCCTGTGGGTGTTCGCCTACGGCTCGCTGATGTGGAACCCGCTGCTGCATTTCATCCAGCGCAGCGGCGCCGTACTGCACGGCTGGCATCGCAGCTTCTGCCTGCACATCGTTGCCGGGCGCGCCACGCCGGCCGAGCCGGGCCGCATGCTGGCGCTGGAAGAGGGCGGCGCTACGCGCGGCATCGCCTTCCGCCTGCACGAAGACTCGCTGCACGAGGAACTGCGCCTGGTCTGGATCCGCGAGATGGTCATGGGTTCGTATCTGCCCATCTGGGCGCCGGTTACGCTGGAAGACGGCAGCCAGGCCAGCGCCATCGTATTCATCGCCAATCCTGCAGGTCCCCAGTTCCAGCCGCATTCCAGCATTGCCGGCATCGCGCAGCAGATCGCACGGGCCAGGGGCGCCTTCGGCAGCAACGCCGACTACGTCTTCCAGCTCAAGGCCGCCCTCGATCAACTGGGCGCGCACGACGAATACGTGCACTGCCTGGCAAGCGCACTCACGCTTCAAGCCAACTTCCCCCAAACAATTTGATCCAGAAGGAGAATCACATGTTCGCCAATCGCAAACAGATTGCCGTTATCACGGGTGCGCTCTTTGCACTGGGCGCGGCCGGGTTCATCGCCAGCCAGGGCCAGGGCAATGTCAGCAGCGCGCATGCGGCCGAAACGGCGCCGCCGGGACCTGAGGTGGATGTGGCCACCGTCGTCGCCGGCACCATCACCGAGTGGCAAAGCTACTCGGGCAAGCTGGAAGCCGTGGACAAGGTCGAAATCCGTCCGCTGGTTTCGGGACGCATCGTGGCCGTGCATTTCAAGGATGGCGCCCGGGTCGAGAAGGGCGATGCGCTGTTCACCATCGATCCCAGGCCATATCAGGCCGAGGTCGAGCGCGCCGCCGCACAACTGGCCGCTGCCGAAGCCCGCGCGGCTTACGCCGGCAGCGACGCCGAGCGGGCCGAGCGCCTGATCGGCGCCAACGCCATCGCCAAACGCGATTACGACGAGAAGCAGAACGCAGGCCGCGAGGCCAATGCCGGCGTGCGCGCCGCCAAAGCTGCGCTCGACGCTGCGCGGATCAACCTGGCCTACACCGAGGTGACGGCGCCGGTTGCCGGCCGCGTTTCGCGCGCCGAACTCACGGTCGGCAACATTGTCTCCACCGGCGCCAATGCACCGCTGCTGACGACGCTCGTCTCCGTGTCGCCGATTTACGCTGCCTTCGAAGTCGATGAACAGACCTATCTGCGCCATATGCGCGCCAACCATGGCGCCAATGTGCCGGTGACCATGGGCCTCGCCGACGAGAAGGACTATTCGCGCCGCGGCGCCGTGGTCTCGGTGGATAACCAGCTGGATACCGGCTCGGCAACCATCCGCGTGCGTGCCCGCTTCGACAATGCGGACGGCTCGCTGGTCCCCGGCCTGTACGCCCGCGTGAAGGTCGGCGGCGGCAAGCCGCAGTCGGCCGTGATGGTCAACGACGCGGCCATCGGCACCGACCAGGCCAAGAGTTTCGTGCTGGTGGTGGACAAGCAGAACAAGGTGCAGTGGCGCGAAATCAAGCCGGGCAATCTGCATGAAGGCCTGCGCATCGTCACCGGCGGCCTGCAGCCCGGCGAACGCATCATCGTCAACGGCATGCAGCGCGCCAGGGCAAACGACACGGTGCGCCCGAACGCCGTGGCGATGCCCGGCGCGCCGAAACCCGCGGCATAAGCGAGGAACATCATGAATATCTCCAAATTCTTTATCGACCGGCCCATCTTTGCGGGTGTGCTGTCCACCATCGTGCTGCTGGCCGGCCTGATCGCACTCAAGCTGCTGCCGACCGGCGAGTATCCGGAAGTGGTGCCGCCATCGGTGGTGGTGCGCGCCCAGTATCCCGGCGCAAATCCGAAGGTGATTGCCGAAACGGTGGCGTCGCCTATCGAGGAGCAGATCAACGGCGTGGAAAACATGCTGTACATGCAGTCGCAGGCGAATAGCGACGGCAGCATGACCACCACCGTGACCTTCAAGCTCGGCACCGATCCGGACAAGGCCCAGCAATTCGTGCAGAACCGCGTGGCGCAAGCCATGCCGCGCCTGCCGGAGGATGTGCAGCGGCTGGGCGTGACGACCGTGAAGTCCTCGCCCACGCTGACCATGGGCGTGAATATTGTGTCGCCCAACGGGCGCTACGACCTGACCTATCTGCGCAACTATGCCCTGATCAATATCAAGGACCGCCTGGCGCGGATTAACGGCGTGGGCGAAGTGGCGATGTGGGGCGCGGGCGATTATTCAATGCGCATCTGGCTCGACCCGCAAAAGGTGGCACGCCAGAACATGACGGCGACCGAAGTGGTGAAGGCCATCCGCGAGCAGAACGTGCAGGTGGCGGCAGGGATCGTCGGCGGCGCGCCGATGGCGACCGATGTGCCCATGCAGCTCAGCATCAATGCCCAGGGCCGGCTGAAAACGGAAGAGGAGTTCCGCAATATCGTGCTGAAAACCTCGCCGGACGGCGGCATCGTGCACCTGGGCCAGGTGGCCCGCGTGGAACTCGGTTCGTCCGAGTACGGCCTGCGCGCGCTGCTGGACAACAAGCAGGCAGTGCAGATGATCATCTTCCAGCAGCCGGGCGCCAATTCGCTGCAGATCTCGGACGATGTGAATGCCGTAATGGCGGAACTGCAAAAGGAAATGCCGGAAGGCGTGCAGTACGAAATCTGCTACGACCCGACGCGTTTCGTGCGCGAGAGTATCGACGCGGTGGTGCACACGCTGTTTGAAGCGATTGCCCTGGTGGTGGTCGTGGTGGTGGTGTTCCTGCAGTCGTGGCGCGCTTCGCTGATTCCGCTGCTGGCAGTGCCGGTGTCCATCGTCGGCACCTTCTCGCTGCTGCTGGGATTCGGCTATACGATCAATGCGCTGTCGCTGTTCGGCATGGTGCTGGCCATCGGTATCGTGGTGGACGACGCCATCGTGGTGGTGGAAAACGTGGAACGCAATATGGCGGCCGGCCTGCCTGCGCGGGAAGCGACCTACAAGGCCATGCAGGAAGTCAGCGGGCCGATCATCGCAATTGCGCTGACCCTGGTGGCGGTGTTCGTGCCGCTGGCCTTCATGTCCGGCCTCACGGGCCAGTTCTACAAGCAGTTTGCCATGACGATTGCGATTTCGACCGTGATCTCGGCCTTCAATTCGCTGACGCTGTCGCCGGCGCTGGCCGCCATCCTGCTGAAAGGCCATCATGAGCCGAAAGACTGGCTGACGCTGCAGATCGACCGCATCTTCGGCCCGTTCTTCGTCCGTTTCAACCGCCTGTTCAACCGCGGTTCGGAATCCTACGGCCGTGGCGTGGCCGGCGCGATCAACCGCAAGATGCTGATGCTGGTGATTTATGGCGTGCTGCTGGCCGGCACTGTGCTGATGGGGAAAGCCGTACCGGGCGGTTTCGTGCCGGCGCAGGACAAGGATTACCTCGTCAGCATCGTGCAGCTGCCAAGCGGCTCCTCGCTGGAGCGCACCGAGCAGGCCGTGCGCGAAATGACGGATATCGCCCTGAAGCAGCCGGGCGTGACCCGCGTCACGTCCTTCCCTGGCCTGTCCGTGAACGGTTTCGTGAATTCGTCCAGCAGTGGCCTGGTGTTCGCCATCCTGAAACCTTCGCGTCTGCGTGGCCCGGATGAAACGGCGGACAAGATTGCCGCCGCGCTGAACGCCAGGGCGGCCGGTATCAAGGGCGCCGTGATTGCCACCTTCCCGCCACCGCCGGTGCAGGGCCTGGGCACCATCGGCGGCTTCAAGCTGCAGCTGGAAGACCGCGGCGCGCTCGGTTACGAAGCATTGAACGATGCGCTGAATGCCTTCATGAAGCGCGCTGCGGAAACCCGGGAGATCGGACCGCTGTTCTCCAGCTACCAGATCAATGTGCCGCAGCTGAACGTGGAGCTGGACCGCGAAAAGGCCAAGCAACTGGGCGTGCCGGTAACGGATGTCTTCGACACCATGCAGATCTATCTCGGCTCGCTGTACGTGAACGACTTCAACAAGTTCGGCCGCGTGTACCAGGTGCGTGCCCAGGCGGATGCGCCGTTCCGCAGCGACGCCGGCGATATCGGCCTGCTGAAAACGCGCAATGCCGCGGGCGAGATGGTGCCGCTGTCCTCGCTGGTGAAAGTGGCGCCGACGTATGGTCCGGAAACCGTGGTGCGCTACAACGGCTACACGGCGGCCGACATCAACGGCGGGCCGGCTCCCGGCTACTCGTCCGGCGAAGCGCAGGCAGCGGTGGAGCGCATCGCTGCCGAGGTTCTGCCGAAGGGCATCAAGATGGAATGGACCGACCTGACCTACCAGCAGATCCTGACCGGCAATGCGGCCCTGTGGGTATTCCCCATCAGCGTGCTGCTGGTATTCCTGGTGCTGGCCGCCCAGTACGAGAGCATGACGCTGCCGCTGGCGATCCTGCTGATCGTCCCGATGAGCATCCTGTCCGCGCTGACCGGCGTCTGGCTGACCCAGGGCGACAACAACATCTTCACGCAGATCGGCCTGATGGTGCTGGTCGGTTTGTCGGCCAAGAACGCGATCTTGATCGTGGAATTTGCGCGTGAACTGGAAATGCAGGGCCGCAGCGCGCTGCAGGCCGCAATTGAAGCCAGCCGCCTGCGCCTGCGTCCGATCCTGATGACGTCCATCGCCTTCATCATGGGCGTGGTGCCGCTGGTGCTCTCTACCGGCGCCGGCGCGGAAATGCGCCGCGCCATGGGCATCGCCGTGTTCTTCGGCATGATCGGCGTGACCCTGTTCGGCCTGATGCTGACCCCCGTGTTCTATGTATTGCTGCGCAAGCTGGCCGGCAACAAGCGCAAGGACCACCAGCCTGGACCTGCGCTGCACCTGGCCGACGACAGCCGTGCCGCCTGAGGAGAATCCAATGAAGATCAATCGTTTATTTGCCGCTTCCGGCCTGCTGGCTGCCTTGCTGGTGCTGGCCGGATGCTCGGTCGCACCGGAGTACAGGGCGCCGTCCGCGCCAGTGCCTGCGGCTTACAAGGAAAGCGGCACATGGAAGGCCGCCGAGCCTTCCGAGCAGCTGGCGCGCGGCCAGTGGTGGAGTGCTTTTGGCGATGCCGGACTGGATGCGCTGGTGCAGCAGGCAACTGAGGCCAACCAGTCGCTGAAGGCTGCCACGGCGCGGCTGAAACAGGCACGCGCCATGCACGAAGCGGCGCGTGCCGGCCTGTTCCCGAGCGCCGATGCAAACCTGGGGCCGACCCGCGTCAAGCCGTCAGCCGCCTCGCAGGGCTTGCCGCAAGGCGGGCAGGCCGCGCCGCAAACGCTGTGGAAGGCGCAGGCCGGCATCTCGTATGAGGTGGATCTGTTCGGCCGCGTCGCCTCCACGGTGGATGCGGCCAGCGCCGACACGCAGCGCAGCGAAGCATTGTTCCGCTCCGTGCAGCTGGCGCTGCAGGCCGACGTGGCCGAGACTTACTTCACGATCCGCGCGCTGGATACGGAAGCTGCGCTGTTCCGGCAAACCGTCGATCTGCGCGAGCAGGCGCTGGCGCTGCTGCAGCGGCGCTTCGACGAAGGCGCCATCGGCGAGCTGGATGTGGCGCGCGCCACGGCTGAACTGGAAACGGCGCGCTCGGACGCCATGGCCGTGGCGCGCCTGCGCGCTGCTTCCGAACATGCTCTTGCCGTCTTGCTGGGCAAGGCGCCGGCGCAATTCACGCTGGCGCCAGCGCCACTCAAACCGGTCAGCCTGCGCATACCGCCCGGGCTGCCGTCCTCACTGCTGGAGCGCCGGCCGGATATCGCGGCCGCCGAACGCGCCATGGCTGCGGCCAACGCCCGCGTCGGCGTGGCCAGGTCGGCTTATTTCCCCTCGCTGACGCTGAATGCGGCAGGCGGCTTAGAGTCGGGTTCCTTCGGCGACCTGTTCAAATGGAGCAGCCGCAGCTTCGCACTTGGCCCGCTGGCCGGCGCCTTGAGCATTCCGCTGTTCGATGGCGGCCGCCGCAGCGGCGAGCTGGCCGGCGCGCGCGCCCGCTATGAGGAAGACGTGGCGAATTACCGCCAGCAGGTGCTGCTGGCCTTCCGCGAAGTGGAAGACAACCTGTCGGAACTGCGCTTCCTTGAGGAGCAGACGGCCAGCCAGGCGAAAGCCGGCAAGGCGTCCGATCAGGCTTCGCGCCTGGCCCAGTTGCAGTACAGCGAAGGCGCCGTCAATTACCTGGACGTGATCGACGCCGAGCGCGGCGCACTGCAAAGCCGCCGTGCGGCGGCGCAGCTGCAGGGCAGCCAGGCTGTGGCAACGGTGCGCCTGGTGCGCGCCCTGGGGGGAGGCTGGCAATGAACATGACGCTACCGCCGGACGATCTGCTGAAGCGCTTCGTCTCGGTGCGCCGCCGCAGCGAGCAGCTGGTGGAAGGGCTGCAGCCGGAAGATCTGGCCGCGCAATCCATGCCGGACACCAGCCCACTCAAGTGGCACCTCGGTCACACGACCTGGTTTTTCGAGACTTTCCTGCTGGCGGATCTGTTGCCCGGCTACCGCAGCTTCAACGTCAGTTTCGGCTACCTGTTCAATTCGTATTACGAAGCGCAGGGCGAGCGTCAGCCGCGTCCCGAGCGGGGCTTGCTGACGCGGCCCGCCTTGCCGGAGGTTCTGGCCTATCGCCGCCATGTGGATCAGCACATGCGCAGTCTGCTGCAGCAGGAACGCAGTGGGCAGCTGCAGGACTTGCTGCAGCTGGGTCTGGCGCACGAGGAACAGCACCAGGAGCTGATGCTGATGGATGTGCTGCACCTGTTCAGCCGTTCGCCGCTGCTGCCCGTGTACGACCGCGCCTGGCCGCAGCCGCAGGCCGGTGTGCGCGGTGCATGGCAGCGTGCGGCCGGCGGCCTGCTCGACATTGGCGAGGGTGGCGACGGCTTTGCCTTCGATAACGAGCGGCCGCGCCATCGCGTGTGGCTGGAGCCGTTCGACATCAGCGACCGCCTCGTCACCAACGGCGAGTGGCTGGAATTCATGGCCGACGGCGGTTACTGGCGTCCTGAATTCTGGCTGTCCGACGGCTGGCAGATATCGCGCGACTGGGCTGCACCGCTGTACTGGCAGGAGGAGGTGGATGGCTGGCACGAAATGACCCTGTCCGGCCTGCGTCCCATCGATACTGGCGCACCCGTCACCCATATCAGCTACTACGAAGCGTCGGCGTTTGCCGCATGGTGCGGCGCACGCCTGCCGAGCGAGGCGGAGTGGGAAAGCGCCGCCCGGCGCGGCCTGTTGCAGCAGGTGGACGACGCAGCGTGGCAATGGACGTCCAGCGCCTATGCCGCCTATCCCGGCTACCGCAGGCCGGCCGGCGCGACCGGTGAGTACAACGGCAAGTTCATGGTGTCGCAGCAGGTGCTGCGCGGCGGTGCGGCGTTGACGCCGCCGGGCCACAGCCGCTTCGGCTACCGCAATTTCTACCGCCCGGAGCAGCGCTGGATGCAGTCCGGCCTGCGCCTGGCCCGCGATGCAGCGCGTAGTACCGCAGCGGTCCCGGCGCCGGGGGAGCCGGCTGCTTTTGCGGCGGATGTGCTGTCCGGCCTGTCGTTGCTGCAGAAGTCCATCCCGCCGAAATATTTCTATGACGCGCGCGGCTCCGAGCTGTTCGAGGCAATCACCCGCACCCCCGAGTATTACCCGACCCGCATTGAGGCCGCGCTGCTGCGCCGTATTGCCGGAGAACTCGCTGCACAGATCCCCAGTCACGCAGCGCTGATCGAATTCGGCAGCGGCGCCAGCACGAAAACCCGCCTGCTGCTGGACGCCATGCCGCAACTGGCAGCCTATGTGCCCATCGAGATCAGCGAACAGGCGCTGGCGCAGGCAACGCGGCAACTGGCGCGCGATTATCCGGCGCTGCTGATCGTGCCGGTCGTGCGCGACTTCACGGCGCCGATGCGCATGCCGCCGGGCCTGGACCATATGCCAAGGGTGGGTTTCTTTCCAGGCTCCACGATAGGCAACTTCGAACGCAGGGAAGCGGTGCGTTTCCTGCGCCATGCGCGCAAGCTGCTGGGGCAGGGAGGCCGGCTGATTGTCGGCGCCGATCTGGTGAAGGATGCCGCAACGCTGCAAGCTGCGTACGACGATGCCGGCGGCGTCACCGCGGAATTCAACCGCAACCTGCTGCTGCGCATGAACCGCGAACTGGGCGCCGATTTCGATCCCTTCCGCTTCGCTCATGAAGCGCGCTGGAATGGCGCGCACTCGCGCATGGAGATGCACCTGGTCAGCCTCGCCGCGCAGTCGGTACGCGTGAAGGGACGCAGCTTCAGCTTTGCCGAAGGCGAGACCCTGCATACCGAGAGCTCGCACAAGTACACGGAGGAGGCGTTCGCACAGCTTGCCGGCCAGTCCGGCTGGCAGGTCGCACAGTTCTGGCGCAGCGATGCGCCCTCCTTTGCAATCTTCTTACTGACCTGATTTCTTGCTTACCTGATATGAACGGAAACCGATTGATCCTGGCCGCCATCTGCATGTCGGCCCTTGTTTTGCCGCTCAGTTTTTCCGGCGGCGCTGTCGCCACGCCTGCCATCGGCAGGGAACTGGGCGGCTCGCCGGTCCAGCTGACGTGGATTACCAATGCCTTCATGCTGAGCTTTGGCAGCCTGCTGATGGCGGCCGGGGCGCTGGCCGACCAGTATGGCCGCAAGCGCCTGTTCGCCATCGGCATGGGCCTGTTCACACTGAGCTCTCTGCTGCTGGGCTGCGTGCACTCCGTGGGCTGGCTGGACGCCCTGCGCGCCGTGCAGGGCGTGGCCGGCGCCGCCGCGCTGTCGGCCGGATCGGCCGCACTGGCGCAGGAATTCGACGGCCCGTCGCGAACGAAAGCCTTCAGCATGCTGGGCACCACCTTTGGCCTGGGCCTGGCTTTCGGCCCGCTGGTGGCCGGTATGCTGATCGAAGCCAGCGGCTGGCGCGCCATCTTTTTCCTGACGGCCGCGATTGGCGTGCTGTCGCTGGCCTTTGGCATCCCGCGCATGCGTGAAACGCGCGATCCGGAAGCCGCCGGCATGGACTGGCCAGGCACGCTGACCTTCAGCGGCACGCTGGCCCTGTTCACCTTTGGCGTGATCCAGGCGCCGGAGAGCGGCTGGACCAGCCCGCTGGTGATTGGCCTGCTGGCTGCGTCGGCGCTGCTGCTGGCTGCCTTCGTGGCGCTGGAACGCCGCGTCGCGCGCCCGATGCTGGATCTGTCGCTGTTCCGCTACCCGCGCTTTGTCGGCGTGCAGATGCTGCCCATCGGCACCTGCTACTGCTACATCGTGCTGGTGGTAATGCTGCCGCTGCGCTTTATCGGCGTGGAAGGCTACAGCGAAATCAATGCCGGATGGCTGATGCTGGCCCTGTCTGCGCCAATGCTGTTTATTCCGGCTACCGCCGCCGCGTTGACGCGCTGGATTTCCCCCGGCATCCTGTCCGGCGTGGGCTTCCTGATTGCTGCGGCAGGCCTGCAGTGGCTCGGTATTGCAGGTGTCGAGCGCGGGCCGCTGTCGGTCATTCCGCCGATGCTGCTGATCGGTATCGGCGCCGGCCTGCCATGGGGCTTGATGGATGGCCTGTCGGTAAGCGTGGTGCCGAAGGAGCGCGCGGGCATGGCGACAGGCATCTTCAACACGGCGCGCGTGGCAGGCGAGGGTATTACGCTGGCGATCGTCAGCGCCATCCTGGCATCGTTAACGCACAGCTGGCTGCGCGGTGCGGCGCAGGCTGCGGTTCCGGCCGCGCGCCTGTCCGAAGCGGCGCAGCGCCTGGCGACGGGCGATGTGGCGAGCGCCCTCGGCCTGCTGCCGGAGCTGGGGCGTCCGGCCATGGTGACGGCCTATGGCGACGCCTTCCAGATCCTGGTGCACATCCTGACCGTGATTACCGTGCTGTCCGCGCTGGCTGCCTTCGGCTTCCTGGGCCGGGCCGCCACGGCTGCTGCAGGAGAAGGCAAGGCGGCAGAGCGCCGCGCGGCCTGAATCTGCTAGAGTGAAGGGAGTTGTCACGCCCCGGAGAAACAATGCTGGAACAGGTTACCGCTTCTATTCAGGACATCACGGCCTTCGTCGCCGTCGCGCAGACGGGCAGCTTTACCCGCGCTGCCGAAGACCTGGGATCGAACAAGTCGAATGTCGGCAAGGCGGTGCAGAGGCTGGAAAAACACCTCGGCGCCCGCCTGTTTCAGCGTACCACGCGCGCCGTCCGTCTTACCGAGGATGGTGAAACTTATCTGCAAGCGGCGTTGCAGGCGCTTGACAGCCTGCGCGACGCCGAACTCTCCCTTGCCACCCGGCGTGCCGAACCGGTCGGCCGCGTCAAGGTGGACGTGCCGGCCGGTCTTGGCCGCCTGCTGCTCCCGACCCTGAAGGATTTCCGTGCGCGCCATCCCAAGGTGCTGCTGGAACTGGCGCTGACCGACCGCATGTCCGATCCGGTGGCCGAAGGCTGGGACATCGTGGTGCGCATCGGTGAACTGTCGGCAGACAGCGACATGAGCGTGCGCAAGCTGTGCGACCTGAAACTGGCGCTGTACGCCTCGCCGGCATATCTGTCGCACAGCAAGGCAGTTCACGCCGTGGCGGATCTTGGCGCGCTGGATGCCGTGGTATTCCGTGGCCCGTCAGGCCGCCTGCGTCCGTGGACGGTAGCGGAAAACGGCGAAACGCGCGAATACGTGCCTGCCCCCGTGCTGGTGCTGACGGATGGCCAGGCGCTGGTGGAGGCGGCCGTGCTGGGTCTTGGCGTGGCGCAGATCCTGGACCGCGTGGCGCAGCCATACGTGGACGATGGGCGCCTGGTGCCTGTATTGCCGTCGGCGGATGTTCCCGGACCACCCGTGCATGCCTTGCTGCCGCTCGGCACACGCATGACCGCGGCCACCCGGGCCGTGCTCGATCACTTTGCCGACGTATTCCGGCGCGCGGCCTGAAGGCGGGTGAGCGCGCCAAGCGCCGATTCCAGAGAGAGCATTATCACGCCGGCGCTAAGGCAGCCGGTGCCCAGCGCGGCGCCCAGATCGGCAGCCTGCTGGAACCCCAGGAACATCAGTCCCGTGGTGGTGCCGAAAGACGCCGCCGCAATCTGCAGCACCAGCATGCCGATATGCAGCAGGATAGTAGGATGGGCCGCATGGCGGTTGGTCGCGCCCAGCAGGAGCAGGGCGGAAGCATTGGTCAGCAGGGCAGGAACAGTGAGGGCCGCAAGCGAGATCATATTGAAGCCCCCACTGTTGGATCAGGCGTTTGCGCCGCCGTCCAGCTGCAGCACAGTACCGGTGGCAAAACCGTTGGACATGAAGAACACCCAGCTAGGGCTATCCACCACGCCCGGCGACAGCGCCCGGGATTGCCTTGTAGTGTAGGCCGCCGCCCCGCTGAAGAAGGTAAGCGAACCCTGCTTCGGCATTGACGGCGCCAGGTGCCGCACCAGATGGATGGGGCCGAGCAGCCTGCAACCCGGCCTACGCGCGATCTTGTTCTGCTCCAGTTGCAGCAGCTTTTGCTCGCTGCGTCCGATCAGGTGCAGGCGTGAACCGCGCAGCTTGCGCGCCAGCGCCAGTCCCATGCCGGAACTGCCGCCGGCAATGACAATGGTTTTGCCGCGCATGCTCATGCCGCCAGGCGCTGTTCGTGGCGCGCCACGACCGCGGCTTCGTCGGCCAGCGCCTTGATCACGGAAGGACGTGCCTCGATACGTGCCTTGTAAGCCATCAGGTGCTTCAGATGGCCGATTTCGGCGCCCGAGCGCTCATGCCAGAAGGTGGCCCACACATAGGCATCGGCCACGGTGAAGTGGTCGCCCGTGAGGTGGGCGCGGCCGTCGGACAGTTGCTGGTCGAGCGTGGCGTAGGCGGTCACCAGCTTGTTGCGGGTCCAGGCCGTACCTTCTTCCGTCATCAGCTTGCGCATCAGCGGAATATGCTTTTGCGCGATTTCGGTGGCGGTAAAGGTCAGCAGCTGTTCGTGCTTCACGCGCTCGATGGTGCCGCGTGGCGGGATTAGGCCGGATTCGGGACGCTGGTCGGCCAGGTGGGCGGCAATCACCACGGTTTCGGTCAGCATTTCGTCGTTCGCGGCCAGTACCGGCACATAGCCCAGCGGATTCACTTCGGCGAAGTTGTCGCCGTTCGAGGTTGACTTGCCGAATACGTCGAAGTGGATCAGTTCCGCATGCATGCCCAGTTCATTCAGCACGGTTTGCACAGCGAGGGAGCAGGTGGCTTTAGCGATATACAGTTTCATGATTTTTCCTCTCGGATGAAGTTGCTTGGTGCCTGAACTGTAGTTGCCGGGACGGCGGAGATAAACGCGGCGCTAAGCGACAAATAGTCGCTCATGCGGCGACAATTGTGTTTGTTATGTAGTTTTGGTACATTTGCAGCAAATTATTCTAGGAGACGTCCATGTCCGCGCCACGCGCCGCCCACTTCGCAGCACTCGTTGCATCCATCTTCCCGCTCGCCGCCATGGCGCAGGAGTGCAAGCCAAATCCCCTGGGAGATCAGGCGATGTATCTGCGCGGCGGCATGAACGGCTGGGGTGCGCGGGAAGAGTACGCCTTCGAATACAAGTGCGACGCCTTCTATCTGAACATCGATCTGACGGGCCGCGCCGAGTTCAAGCTGGGCGACGCGAACTGGAGTAATAAAAATACATACGGTAGTGCCGCCACTGCCCGCAGCAATCTGCTGGTGCCCGGCCAGCCGTATGGCGTGGCCAATGCCGGCGCTGCCGGCGGGGCGAATAACCTGAGCTTCCCGTTTTCGGGCGAGCACACGGTGAAGCTGACGCCGAACGCGGATGGCAGCATTGCCTCCGTCACCATCGGCGACAAGACTTTCCCGGACAAGCCTGTACCGCAGGTGACCGATCCCCTTGCCCTGAGCCTGCAGTTCGACTCGCGCTCCAGCGCCAGCAAGTCGCCGTTCGGAGCAGTCGCCGCCGGTACGCCGGTGCAGTTCGCGCTGTCTTCAAAGGCGGGCGTGGACAAGGTCACGCTGGTGATCGAGAAGCGCCGCCTGGAAGGCAACGAGGACGTGCTGGAATACACGGAGGTGGCGCGCGTGCCGCTGAAGCGCGCTGGCGAGCAGTGGAAGGGCAGCTACCGCTTCGCCGACCCGAGCGTGTACGGCTACTACTTTGAGGCCAGCATCGGCGGCAAGACCTACGTCTATCAGAACAACAAGCGCGCCGTGTACTGGGAGCGCGAGCGCGGCGCGAACGGGCAGGGCGCAGTGGCCGATATGCCGGCCGAGCGCACGGCGATCCGCCGCTTCCGCCATACCGTGTATGCAGCCGGCTTCACGGTGCCGTCGTGGGCGAAGGATGCGGTGTACTACTACATCTTCCCGGAACGCTTCCGCAACGGCGACCGTTCGAACGATCCGAAAGTCGGCGTGAACACCTTCCACGACAAGCCGATCGAGTTCCACAGCAACTGGCTGGACAAGCCTTACCGTCCCGGCTCGGGCGACGGTTCGGATAAATACGCCAGCAACGATTTCTACGGCGGCGACCTGGCCGGCATCATCGAGAAACTGGACTACATCCGCGACCTCGGCGCCAACACGATCTATATGACGCCGGTGTTCCGCGCCGCCAGCAACCACAAATACGACGCGGCCGATTATCGCCATATCGATCCGTCCTTCGGCAAGGACGACGATTTCAACCGCCTGACCGCGGAAGCGGCCAAGCGCGGTATCCGCGTCATTCCGGACGCATCGTTGAACCACACCGGCAGCGATTCCTTCTACTTCGACCGCTTCGGCAAATACGATACCAACGGCGCCTTCCGCAACGCGAAGATCAATCCATCTTCGCCTTATGCCAGCTGGTACACCTTCAAGCCGAACGAGGCGGCGCCGGACAAGCAGTACACCGGATGGACCGGTGCGATGGACCTGCCGGAGCTGAACAAGGCCTCGCCGGACTTCCGCAACTTCGCTTACGGCGCGAAGGACTCGATCATGAACATCTGGCTGGACCGCGGTGCGGCCGGCTGGCGCATGGACGTGGCGCCGTGGGTGCCGGACGATTTCTGGCGCGAGTGGCGCAAGGCAGTGAAGGGCCACCGTCCCGACGCACTGACGATTGCTGAAACCTGGTTCGATGCGTCCAAGTACTTCCTCGGCGATACCTTCGATTCGACGATGAACTACATCTTCCGCAACACGGTGCTGGATTACGCGGCGGGCATCAAGGCCGATGTGATCTATCACAATATCGAAATGATGCGCGAGTCCTATCCGCAGCAGTCGTTCTTTGCGCTGATGAATCTCCTGTCAACGCACGACGTGGCGCGCTCGCTGCACTACTTCGGCGACATCGAAGGCGCCACGCCGGAGCAGACCGCGCTGGCCAAGCAGCGCATGCGCCTGGCGGTGTTCTTCCAGATGACTTTCCCTGGCGCGCCCGCGATCTATTACGGCGACGAAGTGGGCATGACCGGCGGCGACGATCCGCTGAACCGCGCCGGCTATCCGTGGGCGGACGTGGGCGGCAAGCCGGATAACGCGATGCTGGCGGACTTCAAGGCGATGACAGCGATGCGCAAGCAGTATCCGGTGCTGCGTCACGGCAGCCTGGCAGCGCCGCTGCTGCTGGATGAGAATGTGATCGTGCTGGCGCGCAAGGATGGCGCCAGCGAGGCGATCGTGGCGACCAATAATGCCGAAGTGGCTCGCACGGTCAGCGTGGCGCTGCCGGCAGGCTTCAAAGCGCGCAGCTTCGGCGATGCGCTGGACAAGTCGGTCAGCGCCAAAGCGGAGGGCGGCAAGCTGACGATCATGCTGCCGCCGCTGTCCGGCCGCGCCCTGATCAGCCGCTGAAATTGCCCAACACGAGGCTCACGGCCAGCGCGATCATGGTCGCGCCGGTCAGGGCTTCAATGCACTTCCATACAGCCGGGCGCTGAAAAACGCTCGAAAGCTGCACCGCGCCGAAGCCGAGCGCCGTGAACCACAGCACCGAAGCCGTCATCGCGCCGAAGGAAAAGCCGAGGCGCTGCTGGCTGTCCGCATAGCTGCCGCCGACGGAGCCGAGCAGCACCACGGTATCCAGGTACACGTGGGGATTCAGCAGCGACAGCGCAATCACGCTGGCCAGCGCCTGTTTTGCTCCCGGCGCGGCATCCTGGCTGTTCAAGGTCAGCGATTTTGGCGTCATCAGCGATTTCCAGCTGCGCAGCCCATACCAGAGCAGGAAGGCGGCGCCGCCCCAGCGTGCGATCAGCAGCAGGGTAGGAGAACTCTGAATCACCGCCCCCGCCCCGGCGACACCGAGGGCGATCAGCACGATATCGATCACGATACAGGCCGCTACCGTCAGGCTGACGTGCTGTCGGCGGATTCCCATCCTTAAAACGTGTGCATTCTGGGCCCCGATGGCCATGATGAGACTGGCTCCCAGGCCCAGTCCGTTGACGTAGCTTTGCATTGCTTTCTCCGTGGTCCGATGCTCCGCATTCTGGCGGGAGTGGCGCGGAAAATGAAGCTGATTTAATATTTTTCAGTATTCATTAAATTTACTTAACTTATGCTTCCCGATACCCGCCAGGCTGAAACGCTGCTCGCCATTGTCGATTCCGGCAGTTTCGAGCAGGCTGCGGCAGCGCTGCACCTCACTCCGTCCGCCGTGTCCCAGCGCCTGAGTGCGCTGGAAGCGACTATCGGCACGCCGCTGCTGATCCGCAGCCGCCCCTGCCGCGCGACGCCCGCCGGACAGCGCCTGGTGCAATATCTGCGCCGCAGCCGTTTATTGGAGCAGGAGTTTCTCGCTGAATTAAATGCGGACGAAGCACAGGCCACCACAGTCGCCGTAGCAGTAAATAACGATACCCTCGGCACCTGGTTTCTGCCGGGCCTGAGCGAATTCCTTATTCGTGAAAATATTCACCTGGATATTATTCTCGACGATCAGGATCATACTTATACGCTGCTGGAAAAAGGATTGGCGCTGGCAGGCGTCTCCAGTGAATCAAAGCCGATGCGCGGCTGTACGGCGCATTATCTCGGCGCCATGCGCTATCGGTTGCTGGCAACGCCGGATTTTGCCCGGCAATATTTTCCCGGCGGATTTACCCGCGAATCAGCGAAAAAAGCGCCAGTCGCCAATTTCGACCGCAAGGATTCGCTGCAGACGAATTTCATCAGGAAGGAGATCGGATTAACGCCGGGGTCCTATCCAACTTTATATATACCATCCAGCGATCCATTTGTTCACGCAATCCGGCTGGGCCTCGGTTACGGTATGCTGCCGCAGCAGCAATATAAGGACATGATCGAAACCGGAGAGCTGGTCGATCTGGCGCCCGGTAAATTCAAGGATGTGGAGCTGTACTGGCACTCGTGGCGGGTGCAGTCGCCGAAGCTGGACAAACTCAGCGCACAGGTCATTGCCGCCGCAGCGCGCGCGCTGACCCCGCAAGCTGGAATCTAGCGAAATCGCGCCAGGAGTTGGCGTGAGAGGTGGGAATCGCGGACGTAAAAAAACCCGCCGGAGCGGGCTCGTGGCGGCGCGGCCGGGCGGCCGGCACGCCGGGTAATCTGCGCCTTAGTACATATAGAACATGCGCTGGATTTCCTTGCTGTTATTCGTCCTGGTCAATGCCAGCATCAGCAGAATACGTGCCTTTTGCGGATTCAGCGTATCGGACACCACGAAATCCAGCTCGTCGTCATTCGCTTCGCCATTACGCGCCAGGATGCCGTTGCCGACGCGGCTGGCGCGCACAATCAGCGTACCTTTTTTGCGTGCCGCAACCAGCGCTGGTTTAACCTTGGCGGCGACGCTGCCATCGCCGGTACCGGCGTGAATAATACCTTTGGCGCCGGCGGCGATAAATGCATCCAGGGCCACGGTATTCATATTCGCATAACCGTAAACAATATCGACCTGCGGCAGGGTTTGAATAGCCGACACGTCGAATTCGGTTTCTACCGTATGTTTACGCGCCGAAGTGCGATAGAAATATGGCTTATTACCCTGCATATAGCCGAGCAGGCCCAATTCCGGGGTGCGGAAAGAATCCGGCGTGGAGGTATTGGTTTTGGTGACGTCGCGCGCGCTTTGAATCTGGTCGTTCAGGGAAACCAGCACGCCTTTGCCGATCGCTTCCTGGCTGCCGGCCAGAATCACAGCGTTATACAGATTGATCGGACCGTCGGCGGACAGGGCGGTCGATGGGCGCATCGCGCCAACCAGTACCACCGGCTTGCGGCTCTTGACCACCAGGTTCAGGAAGTAGGCGGTTTCCTCCAGCGTGTCGGTGCCATGGGTAATCACGATGCCGTCCACGTTCGGCTGGGCCAGCAGCGTGTTTACGCGCTTGGCCAGCGTCAGCCAGTGTTCGTTGGTCATGCTTTCGCTGGCGATCTGGAACACCTGCTCGCCGGTGACGCTGGCCACCTTGGTCAGCTCGGGGACAGCGTTAATCAGTTGTTGAACACCAACAGTAGCGGCGGTGTAACCAACAGTCGTCGTGGAGCTGGAGCCGGTGCCGGCAATGGTGCCACCGGTTGCCAGAATCATCACATTCGGCAGCTTCTGGGCGTGGACGCTGAATGCAATCAGCAGGGAAAACAGGGCGGCAACGAAGCGCGCCAGTTGGATACGAGGCATGCGGTCTCCTTCTCATTGAAACTGGGAATGGCGCATCTTATAGCAGCAGAGCTAAAACTGAAACATTTAACTTATGGCATTCGGACGCATTCTGGTGCAGTATGTTGGATTCGGTTCCAAAAATAATTTTTGCTGCGACGCAATAAGCAAAACCATCGGGGGAACGTTGGAAACAGATGCACTCAGCCTGGCGGTCGTGATGCAACGACTGTCAACGAAAAGCCGTAAACAGCCGTATAAGTGGCAGCCTGCCGAGGTGCTGGTGTCGCCTTGGGCGCGCGAGCCTGCGCCACGCTGCCTGAGCGATAGTCCCGCCGACACGCGCTGGATGTTCCCCGGCTTTGAACTCCGCCTGTATTCCGACGAGGCGGAAGGTTATTACCTGAACCTGGATTCGCATGTGCCGAGCTGGTTCGTGCTGTGGCGCCTGGACGAGGCCGGCCTGGCTGTGCCGCAGGCGGTAACCCTGTCATGCCACGAGGCATCGCGCATGGCCGACAATGGCGAAGTCGATACGCTGCCCGCGCCGGATTTCGTGGCGCGCCAGCTGGAATCCTTTGTGCAGGAGTTCTACCTGCCGGAACCCCGGCGGCTGCGCCGTAGCCGTACCCGGGTTATTTCCTGACGCAATTTCGCGCAAGACTCCTACATCACAATGCAGACCGTACCCGCATAATGCCGGGTGAGGAAATGAATATGTGAATTCCGCAGGAGGATGCCATGTACAGCAAACTGATCGTTGCAGCCTGCGCCCTGTGCGTCGGCACGGCTTTCGCACAAAGCCATTCCATCACCAACCAGGCGAACCCGCCCGGGGCAACGGCTGCCAGCAGCGCGGCTACCGAGGCCACACCCGGCAAGAATGGCGTCAAGAAGGAATCGAAGCCGAACGGGAAGAAGAAGCCTGCGAAGAAGGCCGGATCGAAGGAAGAGGGCGCCCAGTCGGCTATGCAGCAGAAGCCATCCGAACAGACGAGCGAAACAGAAAAGCGCGCCTTCGATAAAACGCCCCAGACGCGCTGAGGAAATGGCGGAAGGTAGAAAGAGTCGAACTTACAGGAGAGCGGCTGACGCCCCCCACCGGGTTTGAAGCCCGGCCCCATCACCGGATGAGAGTACCTTCCGTTGTCACTACAATTCAATGCCCGGCCAGCGGGCATTGGGTCGCAATAGATGAGTATCGCGCACGCGGCGAGTATAGCCGACGCGGTCAAAGAATTCCAGAATCTGTATCGCCCGTTTGCGTCCGAGTGCGGTCGCGTCGCGGAAATTTGCTGCCTGGGCGGCCTGCAGTCCGGATACGATCTGCGCCAGTTCGGCCAGCGGCTGCGGGTGGTAGAACAGGTCGGGGACGACCTGGCTGACCTGGCCTGCACGCGCGAGCTTGCGCAGCAGCTTGCGCACGTCGCCTTCCGGCATGGCAAATCTGGATGCGAGGTCGCGCACCCAGGGCGGGTCGAAGCGGCCGGCGCACAACTGTTCCAGCAGGCGTTCGGCTTGCGCTTGCTCGGCGTCCGTCAGCGCGGTGCTGTGCGCGGGCAGGTGCAGGCTGTGGCCTGTCTGTTTCAGGACGCCTGCTTCCAGCATGCCGGCAACCAGGCCGCTCCACAGGCCATCGCTGGCGTCGGCCAGCACCATGCGCTTCAGGCGCCAGAGTTCGGGGCCGGCTTCGTCGGGCTGGGTGGCGTGGAAGCGCTCCAGGCCGGCGATGACGCGCTGGCGCAGTGCCTCCAGCTGGTCCGTGCCGATGAAGAGAGCGTCGCCGTCGGGCAGCGGCAGCTGCATGGCGCCTTCCGGCGCGGCCAGTTGCGCTGCGGCGCGCAGCGTCAGGCGCGACAGCAGCGAACGGGCGATGCCGGACGGGCTGGCGGCAATCAGCGGCCGCAGCGCCGCGCCACCGGCCGTCGGCATTGCGGACGTGTGTTCTGCGCCGGCAGAGGCGTCAGCCGCGCCGGTAAAGATGGCCAGCGCATCGAGCCAGGCCAGGCGCGCGGGGCTGCGGCGCTTGCGTGCGGCGCCCCACGGATCGAGCACCACGCCGCCGCCAATGGTGCGCGTCGCCTGCGCATTGCGCAGCACGAAGCGGTCGCCGGGTGCTGCATGCAGCGGCTGTTCGAACACCAGCTGCGCACGCGCCGACGAGCCGGGCGCAATACTTTCCTCCTCCAGCGGCACGATATGCGCAGTGCGGTGCGCCGCTCCCAGATGCACGTGCAGCGGCTGCCATGTGCCGAGCGCTGCGCCGGCATCGGCCAGCACCGACAGCGATACGTCGATCCGTTCCGTCGGCTCGGCCAGCGGCGGCGAGACCAGCCAGTCGCCGCGCGCCACTTCGTCGCGCGCCACGCCGGCCAGGTTCAGCGCCAGGCGCTGTCCCGCAAAGCCGCGTTCCGCGGCACGGTTCTGGGCATGGACGCCGCGCACCCGCACCTGCAGGCCGGACGGCATCAGCGTCAGCACATCGCCCGGCGCGGCACTGCCGGACAAGGCGGTGCCGGTAACGACCGTGCCCTGGCCCGTGAGCGTGAACACGCGGTCCACGCCCAGGCGGAACAGGCGCTGTTCATCGCGCCCCGGCAGCGCCTGCGCCACTTCATCCAGCCACTCGCGCAGCGCGGCCACGCCCGGATCGCCGGGCACAGTGGCCTGGGTCGGGAACAGCGGCGCAGCGGCAAACGGCGTGGCGGCCAGCAGATTGCCCGCCTCAGCGCTGACGGCCGCGATGCGGCCGGCATCGGCGCGGTCGGTCTTGGTCAGCACCACGGCGGCGCGGCGTACGCCCAGCAGCTGCAGGATGGCCAGGTGCTCGACCGTCTGCGGCATCACGCCGTCATCGGCGGCAATGACCAGCAGCGCCAGGTCGATGCCCGTGACGCCGGAGGCCATGGTACGAATGAATTTCTCGTGGCCGGGCACGTCGATCACACCCAGCACCGCGCCGCTGGGCAGCGGCGCATATGCGTAGCCGAGCTCGATCGAAATGCCTCGCTCTTTTTCTTCCTTCAGCCTGTCGGTATCGATGCCGGTGAGTGCGCGCGTAAGCGTGGTCTTGCCGTGGTCGATGTGGCCTGCCGTGCCTACAATCATGGTGTCAGCTGGTCTGCAAATCCGTCGCGCTGGCCGGCTTCCAGGCAGCGCAAGTCAAGGTAAAGCGTGTCGTTGGCGACGCGGCCAATCACGGGCCGCGGCAGGCCGCGCAGGCGGCGCTGCAGCACGCCCAGCGGATCGCCGCGCAAGCCTGCTGCGGGACGTACGGCCAGGCCATAGCTGGGCAGGCGATCGACGGGCAGGGCGCCGCTGCCGATCTGGCTCATCATCTCTTCGGCGCGCACGCTGTAGCCGCTGCCGACCCATGCCTGTACCGGCTCCAGCAGCGATTCGGCCAGCGCCTTCATCGACGATGCCGGGCGCGTCAGCAGGCGCAGCGTGGTCAGGCGCTCGGGCAGCAGGTCCGGCGCGCGGTACAGGGCCAGCACCGGCTCCAGCGCCGCCAGCGTCAGCTTGCCGACGCGCAGGGCGCGCTTCAGCGGATTTTTCTTGATGGCGGCAATCAGGTCGGCGCGGCCGGCGATCACGCCGCACTGCGGACCGCCCAGCAGCTTGTCGCCGCTGAAAGTGACCAGGTCGGCGCCGCCTTCGATGGTTTCGCGCGCCGTGGTTTCATGCGGCAGGCCGAAACGTTCCAGGTCGATCAGCGTGCCGCTGCCGAGATCCACCGCGACCGGCACCTTGCGCGCACGCGCCAGCGGCACCAGCTGGTCGAGTTCCACCGTGCTGGTGAAGCCGGTAATGGCGTAATTGCTGCAGTGGACCTTCATCAGCAGCGCCGTATTGTCCTGCACGGCGGCCGCATAATCCTTCAGGTGGGTGCGGTTGGTGCTGCCCACTTCGCACAGCGTGGCGCCGGCGCGGGCCATCACGTCCGGAATGCGGAAGGCGCCGCCGATTTCCACCAGTTCGCCGCGCGAGACGATCACTTCCCTGCCGTTGGCGAGCGTGTTCAGCATCAGCAGCACGGCAGCGGCATTGTTGTTGACGATGGTGACGGCTTCGGCGCCCGTCAGTTCGCGCAGCTGTTCCTCGACCAGGTTGTCGCGGTCGCCGCGCTCGCCGGATTCGATGTCCCATTCCAGGTTCATCGGCCAGCGCAGGGCTTCCGCCACCGACTGCACGGCTTCGTCGGGCAGCAGGGCGCGGCCCAGGTTGGTGTGCAGCACGGTGCCGGTCAGGTTGTACACGGGGCGCAGCCGGGAGGCGTTGCCGGCCGCCAGGCGTTCGGCCAGCGCGGCCAGCACGGCGGCCGGCGCAGCGTCGGCCGCGGCATCGGCGCCGACGGCCGCCAGCATGGTGCTGCGCAAATCGGCCAGCACGCTGCGCAGCGCGGCCACGGTCTGCTCATGGCCGTACTGTGCCAGCAAGGGCTGGCATTCGGCTGCCGACAGCAGGGTATGCACGGCAGGCAGGCGCAGGGTGCGGGCATTGTCGCTCATTCTTCCTCTTCTTCCTTCAGCCACAGCATGGGATTGCCGCTGGCGCGGGCATAGCCGGCTTCGGTCACCAGCACGTCCAGCGTCAGGCTGGCCAGGTCGTCGGCCAGGGGATCGACGTGCAGGTCGTGCTCCTGGTTGAAGATCTTGCGGTAGCTGAAGCAATCGTCGCAGATTTCGGCGCGCGCCACCTTGGTCGGGTCGTTCGCCTTGTTCATGCTCTTGCCTTCATCGGCGGCAGCAATCAGGGTGGCCTGTTCGTCGCTGTTGGCGTCGGCCAGGCTCTGGTAAGCCACCTTGCCAGTCGCTTCGCAGCAGGAGCACTTCACGCGCACCATATGCCATTCGCTGGCGCAGGTGGCGCAATGCAGGTAGCGGTAGCCCTGCGACTGGCCGCCGATGCGGATCACGCTGGCCACCGGGTGCGAACCGCACACGGGGCACAGGGTGCCGGTCATCAGCGGCTGCGCCCAGCGCTGGTCCAGCTGGGCGGCCATCAGGCTCCAGCTGACCTGCAGGGCGGCTGCCACGAAGGGGGCGCGCAGCGGATCGGCGCCCTCGTCGAAGTCGTTCAGCACCGCGTCGGCAATGCCTTCCAGCGTCGCCTCATCGGTGGCGCGCAGCGCGGCCACGGCAGCAGCCAGCTGCGGCGCGGCGGAAGTGCTGGCGGCAGCAATCGCGTCCAGCCGGTCGAGCAGGGTGGCGAACACCGTGCGCCATGCGGCAGGACGGGCGCCGCTGGCGGGCAGCGGCGGCATATTGTGGTCGTGCGCCGTCTGCATGACGGCGGCATCGGGCAGCGGCACGCCGTCCGGCAGCAGGCTGCCGGCGGTGGCATGCTGGGCCTCGGCCAGATGGGCCATCAGCAGCAGGTAGCCGCTCAGGCCTTCTTCCACAGGCGTACCTTTGATTTCGTTATTGGCCAGCTGGCGCAGGCGTGCCGCGCGGGCGGAAAACAGCGAGGCAGGCTTCGGCAGCAAGAGCCGCGGAATGGCGGTATGGTCGAGGGACTCGATCTCGCCGGGTTGGAGCAGGCGTTGTACCAAGAATAGATCCTTACTATATAAAAGAAAGGCCGGGCCGCCAGTCGCAACCCAGCCTATTCTAATCCAATGCGTTTTTTACTGCTGGCCCTTGCGGATTTCTTCCTTGAACCAGCGCGGATGGTGCTTGCGCGCCCAGCCATAGGTCACGGTACCCTTCATCATCGCGCCCATCGACCCGCGGACCCACAGGCCGGCATAGACGTGGATGATGATGGTCAGGATCATGACGAAGGCGAAGAAGGCGTGCAGCAGCACGGACAGCCGCACCAGGTCGATCGGGAAGTAGCTCGAGAACCATTCGCGCCAGATCACGATGCCCGTCAGCAGCAGGAACAGCATGCACACGATGCTGATGTAGAACACCATCTTCTGGCCGGCGTTGTTATGGCCGACCGGAGGCAGGTTTTCTTCATGCCCGGTGATCACGTCGCGGGTCCCTTTCAGCCATTCGGCGTCGCCTTTTTCCCAGCGGTTGCCGTGCCAGAAGCGCACCACCAGCAGCACAAACGAGACCACCATGGTCAGGCCGAAGAAGGGATGCAGGATGCGCGTCCACTGGCCGCCGCCGAACAGCGCGGCCAGCCAGGCCATGGCCGGATGGAACATGGACAGGCCGGACAATGCCAGCAGAATGAAGCAGATGGCATTGAACCAATGGTTGCTGCGGTCGTTCGCCGTATAGCGTTCGAGCACCGGATGGCCATCTTTATCGGTTTTCATGCTGTTCTCCTTTCAGCTCGCGCGCCTCGTGCAGTGCCTCGGCTTCCTCTTCCTTGCTGACCTCGTTCGGACCGACGCGGGTGTAGTGGAACCATCCCACCACCGCTGCCGCAGCCATGCCGGCCAGGGCCAGCGGCTTGGTCAGGCCCTTCCACAGGCCGACCATCGGGCTGATGGACGGGTCCTGCTTCAGGCCGTGGTAGAGCGGCGCCTTGTCCGCGTGGTGCAGCACGTACATCACGTGCGTGCCGCCCACGCCGGCCGGGTTGTACAGGCCCGCATTGGCGAAGCCCCGTTCCTTCAGGTCTTCGATGCGCTCCTCGGCGTGCACGATCATGTCTTCCTTGGTGCCGAACACGATGGCGCCGGTCGGACAGGTTTTCACGCAAGCCGGTTCCTGGCCGACCGAAACGCGGTCGGAGCACAGCGTGCACTTGTAGGCGCGGTTGTCCTTCTTCGAGATGCGGGGAATGTCGAAGGGGCAGCCGGTAATACAGTAGCCGCAGCCGATGCAGTTCTCCTGGTGGAAATCGACAATACCGTTCGAGTATTGCACGATCGCCCCCGGCGCAGGACAGGCCTTCAGGCAGCCCGGATCTTCGCAGTGCATGCAGCCGTCCTTGCGGATCAGCCACTCCAGGTTTTCCTGCTCGTTGACGGTTTCCGAGAAGCGCATCACCGTCCACGACTGCGCGGTCAGGTCCATCGGATTGTCGTACACGCCGTGGTTTTCACCGACGTCGTCGCGCAGATCGTTCCATTCCATGCAGGCGGTCTGGCAAGCCTTGCAGCCGATGCACTTGGAGGTGTCGATCAACTTGGCGACAGTGCCCGTCACCGGCGTACGCGCCACCGGCTGCTGCACTGTGGTTGCGGACATGCGTTTGATGTCCAGAGATTGAAGTGCCATGTTTATCGTCTCCTCAGGCTTTCTCTACTTTCACCAGGAAGGACTTGAATTCCGGTGTCTGGGAATTCCCGTCGCCTACGCCTGGCGTCAGAGAGTTGATCAGGTAACCTTTCTTGGCCACGCCGGTAAAGCCCCAGTGAATCGGCAGGCCTACGGTATGGGTTACCTTTCCGTCGATCTTCAAAGCCTTGATACGCTTCGTGACCACCGCTTTCGCGAAGATCGTGTTGCGCTTGGAGCTGACTTTCACGCGGTCGCCCGCATTCACGCCAATCTCTTTCGCCAGTTCCTCGCCGATTTCCACGAACTGCTCCGGCTGAATGATGGCGTTCAGGCGGGCGTGCTTGGTCCAGTAGTGGAAGTGCTCGGTCAGGCGGTAGCTGGTGGCCACGTGCGGGTACTCGTCCTTGGTGCCGAACTTGGCGCGGTCGGACGGGAATACGCGGGCGCCCGGATTGCTGGTCGCCTTCGGATTCTTCGGATGCAGCACGTTGTAGCCCAGCGGATTTTCAAACGGCTCGTAGTGCTCGGGGAACGGACCTTCATTCATCATGCCGCGGCCGAAGAAGCGGGCCACGCCTTCCGCATTCATGATGAAGGGGTTCATGCCGTTCTCCGGCGGTTCGTCCAGCTTGAAGTCCGGTACGTCAGCGCCGCCCCAGCTGGTGCCGTTCCAGGCCACCAGTTTGCGGGTCGGATCCCACGGCTTGCCTTTCGGGTCGGCCGAGGCGCGGTTGTACAGCACGCGGCGGTTGGCCGGCCAGGCCCAGGCCCAGTTCAGCGTCTGGCCGATGCCGGTCGGGTCGCTGTTGTCGCGGCGGCCCATCTGGTTGCCGGCCTGGGTCCAGCAGCCGGCAAAGATCCAGCAGCCGGACGTGGTGGAACCGTCGTCGCGCAGCTGGGCGAAGCCGGACAGCTGCTCGCCTTTCTTCAGGATGATCTTGGTCGGGTCCTTCGGATCGGGCAGGTCCTTCAGCGCCTTGCCGTTGTACTCCATGGCCAGTTCTTCCGGCGAGGGGAAGTCCGGCTTGGCATAAGGCCAGGTCAGGTTCACGATCGGGTCGGGGAACTTGCCGCCGTCGGCCTGGTACATCTTCTTCATGCGCAGGAAGATGCCGGACATGATCTCCAGGTCGGAGCGGGTCTGGCCCGGGCCTTCGGCGCCTTGCCAGTGCCACTGCAGCACGCGCGAGGAGCTGATCAGCGAACCGCGTTCTTCGGCGAAGCAGGTGGTCGGCAGGCGGAACACCTCGGTCTGGATCTTGGTCGGGTCCACGTCGTGGAACTCGCCATGGTTCTTCCAGAACTCGGCCGTTTCGATCGCCAGCGGGTCCATCACCACCAGGAACTTCAGCTTGGACAGCGCTTCCGTGGTCTTCTTCTTGTCCGGTGCGGACGCGATCACGTTGAAGCCCTGGCAGATATAGCCGTTCATTTTGCCCTGGTGCATCAGCTCGAAAGCCTGCATCAGGTCGTACGGTTTATCCAGCTTCGGCAGGTAGTCGTAGGCCCAGTTGTTTTCCTCGGTAGCCGCATCGCCCCACCAGGTCTTCATGAAGCTGACGTGGAACTTCTTGTAGTTGCTCCAGTAGCTCAGCTGGTTCGGACGCAGCGCTTTCGGCGCCCGCGCAGCGATATAGGCGTCGAAGTCCTGTTCGCCATCGAACGGCAGGGTCATATAACCCGGCAGCAGGTTGGACATCAGGCCCAGGTCGGTCAGACCCTGGATGTTCGAGTGGCCGCGCAGCGCGTTCATGCCGCCGCCGGCAATACCGATATTGCCCAGCAGGAGCTGCATCATGGCGCCCAGGCGCAGGGTTTGCGCGCCGGTCGAGTGCTGGGTCCAGCCCAGTGCGTACAGGATGGTGCCGGCACGGCCCGGAACGGCAGTCGAGGCCAGCATTTCCGCCACTTTGTGGAACTTCTCGGGCGGCACGCCGCAGATGCGCTCCACCATTTCCGGCGTATAGCGGCTGTAGTGCTTCTTGATGACCTGATACACGCAGCGCGGGTGTTCCAGGGTCGGATCGACCTTGGCGAAACCGTCCTCGCCCATCTCGTAGTTCCAGCTGCTCCTGTCGGTATATTTGCCGGCCGCATCGTCGTAGCCGGAGAACAGGCCGTCGTTGAACGCGAAGTCTTCACGGATGATGAAGGACATGTCCGTGTACGTCTTGACGTACTCGTGCTGGATCTTGTCGTTGGTCAGCAGGTAATTGATGACCGCGCCCAGGAACACGATGTCCGTGCCGGTGCGGGTAGGTACGTAATAATCCGATACCGAAGCGGTACGGGTATAGCGCGGATCAACAACGATCAGTTTGGCTTTGCGGTGCGCTTTGGCCTCGGTGACCCATTTGAAACCGCAAGGGTGCGCCTCAGCTGCATTGCCGCCCATAACCAGGATCACATCCGCATTGCGGATATCGACCCAGTGATTCGTCATCGCTCCACGGCCAAACGTCGGGGCAAGACCTGCCACCGTCGGACCGTGTCATACACGCGCCTGGTTGTCGAACGCCAGCATCCCGGTACTGCGGATGACCTTGTGCGTCAGATAGCCCACTTCGTTGGTCGAGGCCGAGGCGGCCAGCATACCGGTGGTCAGCCATCGGTTGACGGTCTTGCCGTCAGCATTCTTTTCGATAAAGTTCGCGTCGCGGTCCTGCTTCATCAGCTTGGCGATACGGTTCAGCGCATCGTCCCACGACATCTGCTTCCATTCGTTGGAACCGGGGGCACGGTATTCGGGCACCTTGAGGCGGTTCGGGCTGTGGATGAAGTCGATCAGGGAAGCGCCTTTCGGGCACAGGGTACCGCGGTTGACCGGGTGGTCGGCGTCGCCTTCGATGTGGATGATGCTGGCTGAAGCGTTCTTTGCACCGTCGCCCAATCCGTACATCAGGATGCCGCAGCCGACGGAGCAATAAGGGCAGGTATTACGCGTTTCAGTCGTGCGGGCCAGCTTGTACTGCCGCACTTCGGCCAAGGCCGCCTGCGGAGCGAAGCCCAGTACCGCCAGACTCGATCCCGCGATGGTCGCGCCGGTCACTTTCAGGAACCGGCGTCTTGACATCTGGTTCATAGGAGTCCTCTCAGGAAATGTTGCGAGTTTTAGTGTATCACCGCAAATATTTATTAGCTGACGAAATGTATCCAAACCCGGGGTTTCAAGCCCCATCCTGAAACATTTCCAACTGTACTCCTGTTTCGAGGGGAGAACTGTACTCCTCTCGGGAAAATTTCATGCATTACAGGCAAGGGCGCGCCAGGGCCGGGCCGAACTGTCGGACCTGCTGCGCCCAGCCTGTAAAAAAACCCGCCGCAGCGGGTTTCCACGGGGGAGTGGTTGGCTGCGGCTTAGCCGAGCTTGTCGTTGGAACGACGGCGGGCGGTGAAGCCCAGCAGGCCAACGCCCACCAGCAGCATGGCGTAGGTTGCCGGTTCCGGCACTGGTGCGGCCAGGTTCAGGTTACCGGAGTACGATCCGCCCAGGTTGGCGATCGCGGTGCTGCCGGTGACGGTGAAGCCATAGTTGCCGCTGATCAGGGCATCCATAGGATAGAACTCGATGCCGCTCGACGTCGAGAAGCTGGAGTCCAGCGAGGTACGGGTACCGTCGCCTTCGACACGGAAGAAGCTGATGTCCGTGATGCCGTAGTTTGCCAGGCGGGCCGAGTCGATCCAGGTTTTGCCGACCACAGCGGTGCCGCTCGCATAGGACGCATCGACATTGACACTGAACAGATAGTTGTCAATGAAGTCGCCTGGCGAAGCGTGCAGCATGCCGAAGGTGGCATTGCCGGCTGCATCGAAGGTCAACGTGGTGTCGTCTGCGCGCGCGGCGGACGTGGCGAGCAGACCTGCAGTGCACAGGAGAGCCCCGGCGACTTTGCTAAATAACGCTTTCTTCATGTTAATACCCCTTGAAAATCGTGTTGTTGTTTCACGTAGTAGCGCTTTGTGACTTGCTAGCAGGAAGGATATTGCAAATTTTTATCTTCTATGGCCTATAGAAAATATCAACTTTTCCCTTCTGCTAACGCAGCAAATATAGCCCACGGTATCAAAAAAATAATTCATTAATGAAGTGTGTATGTACGCCTGCGGACATATGGATGAGCAGCTTTAGGGGGGCGTCCAGAATTGAATAAAAATCAAGGGGAATATTTTTGTACAGATGAGCCCGTATAATTTGCCCATGGATATTCATTCCGATGAGCTGAAGACTTTCGTGACCGTGATCGACAGCGGTTCCCTCAGCGCTGCCGCCGTGCATCTGGGGCAAACCAGTTCCGGCGTCAGCCGGGCGCTGGCCCGCCTTGAGGAAAAATTGCAGACCTCGCTGCTGACGCGCACCACGCGCCGCATGGAGCTGACGGAAGAAGGGCAGCTGTTCCTGGCCAAGGCGCGCAGCATCCTGGGCGCCATGGAGGAAGCGGAGGAATCGATCCGCATGCGGCGCCAGCAGCCGTCCGGCCGCCTCAGCGTGGATGCGGCCTCGCCCTTCATGCTGCATTGCGTGGTGCCGCACGTCGCCGAGTTCCGCCGGCTGTATCCCGAGATCCGCCTGGAACTGACCTCCAATGACCGGATTGCCGACCTGATCGAACACCGCACCGATATCGCCATCCGCATCGGCGCGCTGAGCGACTCGACGCTGCATGCGCGCGCCCTGAGCTCCAGTCCGCTGCACATCCTGGCCACGCCGGAATACCTGGCGCGCAAGGGCGTGCCGCAAGCGCCGGAAGACCTGGCCGGACATGGCCTGCTTGGCTTTGCCGGCTACGAGCTGGGCAACCAGTGGCCGCTGCGCCACCGCGGCGGCAACACCTGGCCGGTTGCGCCCGCGCTGTCGGCTTCCAGCGGCGAAACGCTGCGCCAGCTGGCGCTGCAGGGACTGGGCATCGTCTGCCTGTCCGACTTCATGACGCGCGAGGATATCGCCGCGGGCCGCTTCGTGAAGGTGCTGGAAGAATTCAACACCGGCTTCCGCCAGCAGATCCACGCCGTCTATTACCGCAACACGCAGCTGGCCCAGCGCATCAGCTGCTTCCTCGATTTCCTTCAGCAGAAGCTGTAACAAATAGGTTCATCGCGGAATTCCGCGCCGTCCAAGAAATAGTAGCCGCGAGAATTCTTGGTATGCGTTGTTCGTCTGCTACCCCATCCGTGTACACCCGCGCCGGTGGCCTGCTCCGCCATCAACCCGAAAATAGCCGGCGTAGGCATGCGCCTACGTTTTTACGAGGCGTACTGACAGGCCTAATGTTCGGCCGCGCACAGTGGTTTACGGTCGCGAAACCTAAGATGGAACCGTGATCGATGCGAATGCAATTCGAATCAAGAACGAAGGCAGGACGCTCATTACAGGCAAGCCGGTCGCCTCAAGTTCCGGCACCAGAATTCAGGCTAAGACCAACACGCTATTGGAGGCCATCATGAACCAGGCTAATCATCCTTCGAAGTACGCTGTGCGCGAATATCTCGAACGCCGTTCGCAGGAAGTCAAACCGCCTCCGAGCCCGGAAGAAATTCGCCGCCAGCTTGGCTGGGGACTGATGATGTTCGACCAGAAAATGGAGTCTGCCAGCCGCAGCTAAGTGTCAGTTCAAGTATCAATGCCAGTCGTGCCCGTTGTACCTCGCCAGAAGCCCGCTGCCGCCATCAGCGGGCTTTTTTTCGCTTCATCCGCGATGCCACCGTCATCGTCGCGGCCGGTCCATTCAAGCGCTTTCTTCGCCGTTCGCTGATTTCCTCGCCATTCACCGGCCGCCATGCGCCGTTCACCGAAAAGCCGTTTCCCCGCCTGGCCGGTCCCGCTACATTAGCGTCAATACAACGACGGGGAGGCAGCAATGTGCAACGATTCGCAGCAAACGCGGCGCCAGCTTATCTGGGGCATCCTGATTATCTGTGTCGGCGTGTCTTTCCTGCTCGCCCATAACGACTGGGTGGCCGTCAGCCAGCTCTGGCGCTACTGGCCGGTTGTGCTGGGCGCGTTTGGCCTGAATAATATGATTCCGCCGACCACCGGCAAGCGCTTTGTCGAAGGCCTGAGCCAGGTGGCGGTTGCGGCCTGGTTCTACGTCGCCAGCGAGCGGCTGTGGGGCCTTACGTTCGGCAACAGCTGGCCGCTGCTGGTCATCGTCGGCGGCGCCGGCATCGTGCTGCAGCCGCTGATGACGAAAATTTTCGACAAGAACAAGGAGATTTGAATGAAGTGCGCACGCCAACACAGCACCGCCGTGCAGATGGTAGTGGGCTTTGCCGTGATTCTGATGGGCTTTGCCTTCCTGCTGGATAACCTGGGCTGGATCGATATCGATTACAAGTTCCAGTTCTGGCCCATGATTCTGCTGATCGCCGGTTTGCTGAAGATCTCGCAGGCGCGTTCCGACCGCAGCACCCTGGTCGGCGCCGGCCTGCTGCTGGTCGGCGGCATCTTCATGCTGCAGGGCTTTGGCTGGTTCTATATCAGCTGGCATGTTGTGGCGCCGGTCCTGATCATTGCCGCCGGCCTGGCGGTGGTGTTCAAATCGAGCCGCAAGCCGGGCGCCGTGGGCGCGGACGGCGTGATTACCGAAGACGGCAGCGGCGACTGGGTCAACGCAACCGCCATCCTGGGCGGCTACAAGCGCCGCATCACCAGCCCGGGCTTCCGCGGCGGCGAGATCAGCGCCATGTTCGGCGGCTGCGACCTCGATCTGCGCGAGGCGGACCTGGCCAGCGAAGCCGTGCTGACCACCTTCGCCCTGTGCGGCGGCATCACGGTCAAGGTGCCGGTGGACTGGACCGTTGAAATGGACGGCACGCCCATCCTCGGCGGCTTCGACGAAAAGACGGCCATGCCGAAGGACCGCAGCAAGCGCCTGATCGTGCGCGGCTACGCCATCATGGGCGGCGTGGAAATCCGTAACTGATGCAGGGCGCGCTGACAAGCCGCGGCGCCGTACTGTACCTGCTGGCCTGGCTGCTGCTGGGAGCAGGCCTGGGCGGCGTGGTGACCCTGATGTCGCCCGGTCCGTGGCTGCACGCCATGCTGTTCATGATTCCGGCCACGCTGCTGTTTGCCGTGGGCGCCGGTTTCTCGGCCTACTACCTGTGCCGCGCCAATCCGCTGGGCGAACGGGCGCCGGCCTCGATCCTGCTGGCGCTGTGTACCGCGGCCGTGGTGGCGGGCTTCCTGTGGATCGGCATCCTGCAGGCCTGGAATACCCTGAGCGAGGCTTTCGGCAGCGGCGTCACGCTGAAGCCTTCGCTGGTGGCGCTGCTGTTCGGCCTGGGCGTGCTGCTGTATGGCCTGCTGGTGGCGGTGAATTACCTGGTGATGGAGTTCTCCCGCGCCCGCAATGCCGAAAAGCGCGAGCTGGAATCGAAGCTGATGGCGCGCGACGCGGAACTGCGCATGCTGCGCACCCAGATCGATCCGCACTTCCTGTTCAACAGCCTGAATTCGATCAGCGCGCTGACGTCGATGAATCCGAAAGGGGCAAGGGAAATGACCTTGCGCCTGGCCGACTTCTTCCGCCAGAGCCTGGGCATGGAGGCGAACAGGAAGGTCACGCTGGAAGAGGAAATGGCGCTGAACCGGCATTTCCTGGCAATCGAAAAGGTGCGCTTCGGCGAGCGTCTGGTGCACGAGGAAGCGATCGAGAAGGGCGCCATGGCCTGCCTGGTGCCGCCGATGATCGTGCAGCCGCTGGTGGAGAACGCTGTCAAGCACGGCATCGGCCAGTTGCCAGAAGGCGGGCTGGTCCTGGTGGCGGCCTGGCGCAACGGATCGCAGTTGAAGATCACGGTCAGCAATGCGATGGACGAAAAAGCGCCGGAGCGGCGCGGCAACGGCATCGGCCTGAAAAACGTGCGCGAACGCCTGGCCTGCGCTTATGGCCACGAGGCGAGCGTGCACTGGAAAAAAGAAGAGGGCAGGTTCATCGTGGAGATGACCATGCCCGCCGAAACAACCGAGGATTAGCACGGGGACTGAATGCGGATCATCATCGTTGACGACGAAATGCTGGCGCGCGGCGTCATGCGCGAATACCTGGCGGAACATGCGGATGTGGAGATCGTGGCCGAATGCGCCAACGGCTTCGAGGCCGTGAAGGCGATTACCGAACTGGCGCCGGACCTGGTGTTCCTGGATATCCAGATGCCCAGGCTGGATGGCTTCGAAGTGGCCGAGCTGGTTGGCGGCAAGACGCGCTTCATCTTTGCCACCGCCTTCGACCAGTATGCGCTGAAGGCGTTCGAGGTGCATGCGCTGGACTATCTGCTGAAGCCTTTCAGCCAGCAGCGGCTGGACCAGGCGCTGGCGCATGCCCGCGCCGGCGAGGGCGGGCAGCAGGCCGAGGTCGCGGCGGCGGCGCGCGATATGGCCGCAACGCGGGCCCGCCCGGCCGAGCGCGTGCTGATCCGCGACGGCGCAAGGGTGCACGTGATCCCGTCCGAAAAGATCGACTATGTCGAGGCGCAGGACGATTACGTGCAGATTCATTCCGAAGGCAAGGCCTGGCTGAAGAGCCAGCGCATGGCGGAGCTGGAGGAGCAGCTGGACGCCGCCCGGTTCATCCGCATCCACCGCTCCTACCTGGTCAACATCGAGCGCGTGGCCCGCATCGAGCAGGCCAGCAAGGATAGCCACCAGGCCGTGCTGCACGACGGCACGCGCCTCGCCATCAGCCGCAGCGGCTACCAGCGCATCCGCGCCGTCATGCAGTAGGCGCGGACAGCTTCCACCAGGCCGGGAACAGCGCCTGGATTTCGGGACGCAGGAAGCGGTCGTCGATCAGGTGCACGGTGCCGCGGTCGCTGGTGGTGCGGATCACGCGTCCCGCCGCCTGCACCACCTTTTGCAGGCCGGGATACAGATAGGTGTAGTCGTAGCCCGCGCCGAAGATGGTTTCCATGCGCTCGCGGATCTGTTCGTTGATGGGGTTAATCTGCGGCAGTCCCAGCGTGGCGACGAAGGCGCCGATCAGGCGTGAACCGGGCAGGTCGATGCCTTCGCCGAAGGCGCCGCCCAGTACCGCAAAGCCGATGCCGGCGCTGTCGCCGCTGAAGCGGCCGAGGAAGGCGGCACGCGCCGCTTCGTCCATGCGGCGCGACTGGCGGAAGGTGGGCACCTGCGGGTATTTTTGCGCGAACAGGTCGGCTGCCTTTTCCATGTAGTCGAAACTGCTGAAGAAGGCCAGGTAGTTGCCGGGCTGTTTTTCATATTGCTCGCCCATCAGCGCGGCAATCGGCGCCAGCGATCTGTCGCGGTGCTGGTAGCGGGTGGAGATGTGGCCGGCCACGCTCACTTCCAGCTGTTCGGCAGCGAACGGCGACTCGACGTCGATCCAGGCCGTGTCCGGCGGCATGCCCAGCGTGTCGGCGTAGTAGTTCCAGGGACTGAGCGTGGCCGAGAACAGGGCCGTGGCATGGGCGGCTTCGAAGCGCGGGCGGAGAAAGGGCGCCGGCAGGATATTGCGGATGCACAGCACGGAACCGGCTTTCGTGCCGCTGCCGGATTGCGTGATGTCGAACAGCGAGTGCTCGCCGAAGGTTTCCGCCAGGCGCGCGAACAGCAGGCCGTTGAAGTAGAAGTCCAGCACTTCCGCATCGAACCAGGAAGGATTTTCGGCCAGGTAGTCGCCGATTTCCGTGGTCGCGGTCTGCAGCGCGTTCATGAACTTTTCCGGCAGCTGGGCGTGGCTGGCGTATTCGGCTTCCTGTTCCTTTACCAGCGCGCTCCATTGGCGGTGCACACGGTCGAGCGGCTTGCGCAGGGCTTCGGGGGCGGATTTGCGCAGGAAGCGCAGGCCGCTGTGGCTCATTTCGGCGCTGTACATCTGGCGCGCGCGGTTGACCATATTGTGGGCTTCATCGGCGAGAACGGCGACCTTCCAGTCGTTCATCTGGGCCAGGCTGTAGAGCATGGCGCTCAGGTCGAAGTAATAGTTGTAGTCGCCGATGATGACGTCGGACCAGCGTACCAGCTCGGATTGCAGGTAGTAGGGGCAGATGTTGTGCGCGAGCGCGACGGCGCGCACCGCCGCGCGGTCCAGCACGCCGCCACCCGTGGCGCCCTCCACAGAGGCGGCCACGCCTTCAGCCGGCGCGGGTATTGCGCTGCCGGCGGCGAGGGCTGCGCTGCGGGCGGCGGGAAGCCGGTCGTAGAAGCCGGCGGCGAGCGGGCAGGACTCGCCGTGGCAGGCCTTGTCCGGATGTTCGCAGGCCGTGGCCTTGGCCGCCAGCTCCAGCGCGCGCAAGGGCAGCAGCGGCGCGCTGCGCTGGATCGTTTCGACCGCACCCAGCGCCATGGCCCGTCCACTCGTCTTCGCCGTCAGAAAATACACCTTGTCCAGCCCATGCCCGGCCGCCGCCTTCAGCAGGGGAAACAGCGAACCGATACTCTTGCCGATGCCGGTCGGCGCCTGCGCCAGCAGCGAGCAGCCGCGTGCACTGGTCTTGTACATGGCCTCGGCCAGCTGGCGCTGTCCCGGCCGGAAGTCGGCATGCGGAAAGCGCAGCCCGCGCAAGGCGCCATCGCGTGCGGCCCGGTGCGCCGCCTCCTGCTCCGCCCAGGCAATGAAGGCGCCGCACTGCTGTTCAAAGAAGGCCTGCAGCGATGCCGCATCCGCATGCTCGATGACCAGCGTTTCCTTCTGCGAGCCGATGTCGAAATACACCAGCGCCAGGCGCAAGGAGGGCAGCCCGCGCGCCGCGCACAGCAGGTGGCCATATACCTTCAGCTGCGCCCAGTGCAGATGCCGGTGATTGGCCGGCTGGCGCGCCAGGTCGCCGCGGTAGGTCTTGACCTCCTCCAGCTGGTTCTGGCGCGGGCAATAGCCATCGGCGCGGCCGCGCACAGCAAGCGCCCCGAAGGAGCCGGAGAGTGCAATCTCGCGCTCGTAATCGTCGCCGCGGCGCGCTGCAACCACGGCATGGCCGGCAATGCCTTCCTGCGCCGTCGGCGTGGGCGTGAAGCGCAGGTCGAGGTCGCCCTGCTTGGCCGTGAACTCGCACAGCGCGCGCACCGCAACGGTATAGGTCATGCCGCCCACTGCAGGTAGCAAACGGACACCGGCATCGCATGCTCCGCGCAGTAATCGATCCAGCGCAGCTGGTTGTCCTGCAGACGGTCGCCCGGCCCCTTCACCTCGATCATGTTGTAGCGCCGCTCGGCGGGCCAGAACTGGATCAGGTCCGGGAAGCCGCTGCGGTTCGACTTCACATCCTGCAGGATGCGTTCGAACCATTTGCGCAGATGGGCGGCCGGAATGCAGTCCAGCGCGTGATCGAGCAGTTCATCGTCCAGCACATCCCAGTACACGAAAGGCGACTGGATGCCATACTTGGCTGCGCGGTTGGCGCGGATCGTGTCGTGGTAGCGGCCGTCCTCCAGCTGCGCGAAGCAGGACGAGAACTGCGCCGTGCGGCGCAAGTGGAAGTCGGCGCTGTGCAGGTCGGCCGGGGCGTGGTGGAAGGGGTGGAAGAAGGCGCCGGGGATGGCGGCAAAGACCGCGTCCCAGCACAGAAGGCCGAACAGTGAATTGGCCAGCGCATTTTCCACGTAATAGCAGGGCACATCGTCGCGCCACAGGTGGTCGCGCACCACGCCTTCCACCCACCAGTCCTCGCACGGCATGGGCAGGCTCAGGTCCAGCCGCTCGACCGCTGTCGCCGCGCGTTTCGGCTCGCGCATATGACCCAGCTTGCGGCGCAGGCGCGGCGCCATGCGCAGCAGCGACTGGCGTTCCGCCTCGCTTTCCGGCGCGGCCTGCGCGCGCTGCAGCCATTCATAGGCGAGGCCGAAGCGCTCGTCCTTCTCCAGCACGCGGATGGCGCGGGCGCGCGCGCCGGGATAGCTGCATTGTTCGTACACGCCGAAGGCGGCCGGCCAGTCCTGCAGCTTTTCCAGCTGCTGGCCGATCTGGAATTGCAGCTTGTGACGGCGGCTGTGCAGCCATTCGTTGTCCGGCGACGGCGGCGGCATATCGGCCAGCACGGCCAGCGGATCTTCGCCTTCGGCAAAACGCTCGCGGCAGGTATGCAGGGCCAGGTATTCGTCGATGTCGCGCCGCGAGCGGAAGCCGCGCGCCGACGGCGGAAATTCCACCTTTTCGTAACGGTAGATGCCGAGATCGGACAGCACGAATTCCGACCAGTCCTGGTGGTAGTTGCCAAAGAAGATCAGGCGCAGGCGGTCGCACAGGGGTTTGGACAGGATGCGCCAGACGCGGTCCGGCGCGGCCTCGCCGCACCAGGCGGAAAAGCGGTGTGCGCCGTCGTGCCGTTCGCGCAGTGCTTCCAGCTGCTCGGCCTTGCGCGCCGCGCGTTCGCTGCCGGCCAGGCCGAAGACGCCGACGATTTCCGGTTTCTGCAGCAGCTCGAACAGCTCGTCCAGCGTGATGGCCGGATCTTCGTCCAGCCAGCCTTCCTGCGCCAGCGGCGCGGCAGCGGCCAGGGTGCAGCCGATTTCCGGATAACTCAGCTTCGAGGCGCGAAACAGCTCGCCCTTGCGCATGACCATGCGCACGAACAGGGCGCGCGCTGGCTGGGGCAGGGCGGGGAAGCGCTGGAGAAAGGTGTTCTCTTCTTCATTGAGCAGATCGCGGTAGCGGTCGCCGATCCACTGCAAGACCTGGTGGAAGTTGTCCAGGTAATAAAACGGGTTGTCGAGAACTCTGATCATTGGAGCGGAAGCTGGTGGGACTGTATTTTTATACAGTGTACCGCGACCGCCCCTTCATTGCACTATTTTTTGCCCAGGTCCTCGGCTTGCGCGCTGACCTTGGCGATCTGCTGCTCGAAGGCGGCTAGCGCCTGGCGCGTGGCGGAAGTAACCTGCTCGTAACCCTGGAAGGCATTCTGGATCGCGTTTTTCACCACTTCGACGGCGTTTTCCGAACCGGGTTTCACGTTTTTCGTTACGTCCTCGATCAGGGCGCTCAGATTGTTCTTGGCTTCGACCACGTGGGCTTCGGCGGCTTTCGTGAATTCGTTGTGGATGTCGGTGATGATCTCGCTTAGCTGGCGATTGTAGGCGTTGGTGGCGGCCATGCCCGGCTGCAGGCGCGCCGCCATGACGGCCATGGCGCTCTTGGGGTCGCTGGACTGGCTGATTTCCTTGCTGGTGGCCAGACTGTCTTCGACGCCGGTTTTGGCGGTCTGCATATTCAGCTCAACCACCTGTTCCAGGCCGTGCACGGCTTTTTCGGTCAGGGTGTTGAACGTTTCGAGCTGAAACTGAAACAGGGCCTTGGTGGCGGCGGCGAACTGCTCGGGATTCTGAAACATACGGTCTCCTCTCGGGTTTGGACACTTCGTTTGCTTCCTGCTGTTTTCTTCTTGCTTTTACTGCATTATTTCCTAACAGCGGCTTTTGTGCAACGTGCGTCTTGAAACGGGCCCTGGCTGCGGGTCCAGCCCTGGGCGGGCATGTACTGGGCGCAAGTGCGCTGGCCGTCGATTTTGCTGGTCCACCAGTACCACGGCGCAGGTTCGGCGGCGGCGGCAGTGGCGCAGGCGGCAAGGAGCAGGGTAAGCAGGCGTTTCATAGCGGGGCAATCATCGGAAGCCGCATTGTAAACCGCGTACCGCTTCCCGGCTCGCTTTCCACCTCGATCTGGCCGCCCAGCACGCCGGTAACGATGTTGTGCACGATGTGCAGGCCCAGGCCGGAACTGCCGGCGCCAAGCCGCGTGGTGAAGAAGGGATCGAAGACGCGGCGCAGGTTGCTGGAGGGGATGCCGGCGCCATTGTCCGCCACCGACAGCACCAGCTGCCCGCCGTCGGCCGGCCGGGCGCGGATGGTGATGGCGGCGTCCTGGCGGTCGGCGAAGGCGTGCATCAGGCAATTTTCGTACAGGTTGGCGAGGGCCTGGCTGAGCGGGCCGGGGTAGCTGTCCATCTGCAGGTCGGGCGCCAGGTCCTGCACCAGCGCCGGACGCGGCGCCTGCGCAGCGGCATGCAGCGGCGGCAGCAGTTCCTCCACCAGGGTGTTGAGCGAGAACTGGCGGCGCTGCGCATCCTGGCCATCGACGGCAATCTGCTTGAAGCTGCTGATCAGGCTTGCGGCGCGGTTCAGGTTGCGCAGCAGGACCACGTCCGCCTCCAGCGCCTGGTTCACGTAGGCATCCAGCTCCGAGCGGCGCAGGCCCTGTTCCAGGCGTGCCGCCAGGCCGGCCGTGTGGTCGCTCATGGTGCTGACCACCATCAGGCTGTTGCCGATGGGCGTATTCAGTTCGTGCGCCACGCCGGCCACCAGCGTGCCGAGCGCGGCCAGCTTGTCGCGCCGTACCAGTTCCTGCTCGGCGCGTTTCAATTCCGCCGTGCGTTCCTCGACCAGCTGCTGCAGGTTGACGCGGTGGCGGTGCAGTTCCTGTTCGGCCCGGGTGCGCTCGATGGCGATGCCGGCCAGGTGCGCCGCCACGCCGATCAGGCGCTGGTCGGGCGGCGACGGGTGGCGCACATTGCGGTAGTACATGGCAAAGGAACCAAGCACGGTATTGCCGTCCATCAGGATCGGCATCGACCAGCAGGCGCGCAGGCCGAAGGGCGCCACCAGCTCGCGGTAGGGCGCCCACAGCGGATCGTGTTCGATGTCGGATACGATGACCGCCTCGTGCCGGTACATGGCGGTGCCGCAGGAGCCGACCATGGGACCGATGTCGCGCCCTTCGAGCAGGGCCACATATTCGCGCGGCAGGTTGGGCGCGCTGGCGCAGTGCATGCGCGTGCCGCTTTCGTCCAGCAGCATCACGGAGCACAGAACGCCGTGCGACTGCGCTTCGATCAGCTGCACCAGCGCGTCCAGCGTGGCCTGCAGCGGCGCGCTGCGCGCCACCATTTCCAGCAGGCGGTTCTGGCCTTCGCGCAGCGCCTCGGCCAGCAGCTGCCCGGTCACGTCCACCAGCCGCGTGTGCAGCAGGCGGCGGCCGTCCTTCTCGATCAGGACCAGGCGCATCTCGCAATCGATCTGGCGCCCGCCGCTGTGCTGGAAGGAGAGGTTGTAGATGCGGACTTCGCCGGCCGCCACGCGCTCGATCAGTTCCGCCACCACGGCCGCGGACGGCCTGCCGTCCGGCTGCAGCGGCGGGCACAGGGCCAGCAGCGGCAGCGCCATCAACTCTGCGGCGCTGCGGCCGAACAGCTGCTCGGCTTTCAGGTTGACGTCCACCGGGCGGCTGGTGGCGGTATCGAACAGCATCACCGCGTCCGGCGAGCCGACCATCATCATGTGGTAGTTCACTTCCAGCGTATCGGCCGGAGTCGGGTTGGCGACCCGCTCGCCGTCCAGTGCCAGCAGGATTTTTTCCACCACCGCGCTGGCGGTAAAGGGCATGCGGATATAGGCATCGGCGCCGGCCAGGGCGGCGCGGCGCTGTTCTTCGTCGGAGGGGCGGGCGGACATCAGCAGCACCGGCAGGCGGTGCGAATTGGCCAGGGCCAGGCGCTGGCACAGTTCGAAGCTGGCGCTGCCGGCCAGCGCAACATCCAGCAGCACCAGGGCGACATCGCCGGCGGCGGCAGCCTTCAGCGCGGCGTCGCCACGGTTCACCACCAGCACCCGGAACGCATGGCGCGAGAGTGCCAGCTCCAGACCGGCGAGGTCGAAGTCGGTGCCTGTGACAATCAGGATGGTCTGGGTTGGGTTCAACGAATCCGCGCCTTTCAGTTCGCCCTGCCTGTCGCCAGTGTATTACAAGACGGCGTTCTCCGACGGGTCGGCCGCAGCCTGTGCGGCGCGGGCGGCGGCAATGCGTGGGAAATTATCCTCGATCCAGTCCACCAGCACCTCCAGGCGCTCGGCGATTTCGATGCCCATCGGCGTCAGGCTGTACTCGACATGGGGCGGAATCACGGGCAGCGAGACGCGCTGCACAAAACCGTCCTGGACAAGCGCATCCAGCGTTTGCGCCAGCATTTTTTCGCTGACGCCGCCAATCTCACGCCGCAACTGGCTGAAACGGTGCATGCCGCCCAGCAGCACCACCAGCACCAGCACGCCCCAGCGGCTGGTGACATGCGACAGCACGATGCGCGAAGGGCAGTCGGCCGCCAGGACTTCGCCGCGCCCGGCGGCATTATTCAGCGCCAGGGAGGCGCGCAGGGATTTTGAGCTGTTCATGGGTACTTACCAAAATGTACGTACTTACAATTCGTTAGTATCGATCCTATTATACGCCCCATCGATCAACGAACTTCGAAAGGAAACATCATGATTGTCATCACGGGCGCAAGCGGCCAACTGGGCCAGCTGGTCATTTCGCAATTGCTGGAGAAGGTGCCGGCCGGGCAGATCGTGGCCGCCGTGCGCGATCCGGCCAAGGCTTCGGCCCTGGCCGCTCGCGGCGTGCAGGTACGCCGCGCCGACTACGCCGATGCGGCCAGCCTGGACGCAGCCTTTGCCGGCGCCGACAAAGTGCTGCTGATTTCGTCCAGCGAAATCGGCCAGCGCGAAGCGCAGCACCTGAACGTGGTGGCGGCCGCCAGGCGCGCCGGCGCCAGGCTGCTGGCATACACCAGTGTGCTGCATGCGGAAGGTTCGCGCCTCGGCCTGGCGGCCGAGCACGTGGCGACCGAGCGCGCGATCCGCGCCAGCGGCCTGCCGTTTTCGATCCTGCGCAACGGCTGGTATCACGAGAACTTCGTCACCCGCGTTCAGGCCGGTGCGCAGCATGGCGCCATTGCCGGTTCCGCCGGCAATGGCCGCTTTGCCGCCGCGGCGCGCGAGGACTACGCAGCAGCAGCGGTGGCCGTGCTGACGTCGCCGTCGCCGCAGCAGGTGTATGAGCTGGGCGGCGCGCCGTTCACGCTGGCCGAACTGGCCGCCGAAACCGCGCGCCAGAGTGGACGTGCTGTCGTTTATCAGGATCTGCCGGAAGCGGAATTCAGGCAAGTGCTGCTGGGTGTGGGCGTGCCGGAAGTGTATGCGGAACTGATCGCCAATTCCGATGCGGCGGCAGCGCACGGTGCGCTGGACGACTCCGGCAATGCGCTGCAAACCCTGATCGGCCGCCCGCCGCGCGGTCTGGCCGACGCGGTGAAAGCGGCGCTGGCGTAAGCGCGCGGCGCGCCGGACGCCTGGCTGGCCGGCAGATCACAGCCTGGCGATCTGCCGGTCGATGGCCTGGCGCGCTCTTTCGTTGCGTTCGCTGTAGCGGTTCGTCAGGTAGTCCGTGCGGCCGCGCATCAGCAGCGTCATCTTGAACAGCTCCTCCATCACATCGACTACCCGGTCGTAGTAGGCCGATGGACGCATGCGGCCGGCATCGTCGAACTCCTTGTAGGCCATCGGCACCGAGGATTGATTGGGGATGGTGAACATGCGCATCCAGCGGCCGAGAAGGCGCAGCGTGTTGACGACGTTGAAGGATTGCGAACCGCCGCAAACCTGCATCACTGCCAGCGTGCGGCCCTGGCTGGGACGCAACGCGCCCTGTTCCAGCGGAATCCAGTCGATCTGGTTTTTCATCACTGCCGTGATGGCGCCGTGACGCTCCGGACTGCACCACACCTGGCCTTCCGACCACAGGCACAGCTCGCGCAGCTCCACCACCTTCGGATGCGTTTCGGGCACGCTGCCGGCCATGGGCAATTCCATGGGGTCGAAGATTTTCACTTCGGCGCCGAAGTGTTGCAGGATGCGCGCTGCCTCCTGGGTGAGGAGGCGGCTGAAGGAGCGTTCCCGCAGCGATCCATACAGCAGCAGGATGCGTGGCGGGTGTTGCAGATCGCCTGCAGGCGCAAGTTTTTCCGGAACAGGAATGTCGAGCAGGGCGGCGTTGATATTGGGCAGCTCAGGAATGGACATGCGGATACTCCATGGTTTTCCCGGCCAGGCCGGGAGGGGATGCGGGATACAGCCAGCCAAATAGCGGCGTGGCGGCAGCCATGCCGGCCAGTTGTGCCAGGATGAAGCCGGGTGTGTCCCGCGGGCGGATGCCGGCAAAGGTGTCGCTCGCGGCGCGCGCCAGGGTTACGGCCGGATTGGCAAATGCCGTGGACGCGGTGAACCAGTAGGCGGCCGTGATATAGGCTGCCACGGCAAACGGCGTTGCCGCCGGCCTGCTGCGCGAGCAGCCCATGACCACGCCGATCAGCCCGAACGTGGCCACGCATTCGCTCCACCATTGCGCCGCTCCTGCACGCGCATGCTGTGACAGGGAAAACAGCGGCAGGCCGAACATGGCATGCGCCGCCGCGACGCCAAGAAACGCGCCCAGCACCTGCGCCGCGATATACGGTGCAGCGTGCTGCGCCGCAGTCTTGCGCTGCCAGGCTTCGCACAGCGTCACCACGGGATTGAAGTGCGCGCCCGAGACGGCGCCGAAGGCCAGGATCAGGGCCAGCAGTCCGGCCCCGGTGGCAAGCGTGTTCGCCAGCAGGGCGAGCGCGCTGTGGCCGCCCGCCAGGCGCCCGGCCATGATGCCCGAGCCGACAACCACCGCCAGCAGCATGGCGCTGCCAACGGTTTCCGCAACAAGTTTTCTGGCCAGCGTCATCGCAGCACCGATCAGCCGTGCAGCAGGCCGATGCGGTCCAGTTCCGCCTTCAGGCGCTGCGGCTGCTGTCTGAGTTCTTCCAGCGGCAGCGCCAGGAAGGTTTCAATGCGGGCGCGCAGCGTGCGGTAGGCAAGCATGAACGCCGCCTCGATTTCCGGCTCCGTGCCGGTGGCGTGGGCGGGGTCCGCGACGCCCCAGTGCGCGCGCATTACCGGGCCCAGATAGGCGGGACAGGTTTCGCCGGCCGCGCTGGCGCACACGGTAATCACGATATCCGGCGTCACCGGCAGATTGTCCCATGACTTGCTGTAGTAGCCCTCGCTGGCAATGCCTTCGCGCTGCAGCAGGGCCAGCGCGCGGGGATGGATGTACCCGGCAGGCCGGGAGCCGGCGCTGATGGCGCGCCAGCCGGCAGGGGCCAGATGGTTGAAGCTTGCTTCGGCGAGGATGGAGCGGCAGGAGTTGCCGGTGCACAGGATCAGGACGTTCATGGCGCTCAGGGGAGTTGATTCGATATTTCGACAATTATCGAATTATATAGCAAAGAAAAACCGCTAGCTAGCCACGGGGCAGATAGCGGTTCCCGAATCAGGTTTTGCTGCGGGCGCTGACGCGGTTGAAGCCGAAGCCGAACAGGGCGATCACGGCAACCAGCAGTTGCGTCACGATGGTTTCGGTGGTCGGGTTGACGCCGAGCCAGTCGATACGCGGCAGCATGAGCGGGCTGGCGCTGAGCCAGCCCGCTTCCTGCAGCGCCGAGGCGCCCTTGCCGGCCAGGACCACCGCCAGTACGGCGATCAGGATCGAGGTCCAGGAGAAGAACTTCCCGAGCGGCATGCGGGCGCTGGTGCGCAGCAGTAGCCAGGCAATCACGGCCAGCAGGATCACGGCGGCGATGAAGCCGCCGGCCAGCGCGCCGCCGTTGCCGTCGGCGGCAATGGCCGAGTAGAACAGCACGGTCTCGAACACTTCGCGATACACCGCCACGAAGGCGAGGGCGAAGAAGCCCCATGCCGAGCGGCGCGAGAGGATGGCGGTGAGCTTGCTCTCGAGGTAGGCTTGCCAGCGGCCGGCGGCGCTCTTCTGGTGCATCCACAGGCCGACGCTAAGCAGTACCACGGCGGCCAGGATGCTGCCCAAGCCTTCCGTCAGCTCGCGGCTGGCGCCGCTGATGTCCACCAGGTAGGTGGCAACTGCCCAGGTCAGGCCGCCCGCCAGCAGCGCGGTGCTCCAGCCGAGGTGCACATAACGCAGCGCATCCGGACGCTTGGCTTTCTTCAGGAAGGCGATCATGCCGATCACGATCAGCAGCGCTTCCACGCCTTCGCGCAGCAGGATGGTGGCGGCGCCGGCAAAGGTGGTCATCGGATCGGCCTTGGCGTCGCCGATGGCGCGTTCCACTTGCGTGAACAATTGTTCCAGGCGCGCGGCGCTCGCTTCCGCCTGCGCGGTGTCGCCTTGCGCCACTGCGGCACGGTAGGCCAGCATGGCATCCTCGACGCCCGTCAGCAGCGCGCGGTTGCGGGCGCCGACCACCGGCTCGATCGGTTCGAAACCATCCAGGTAGGCCGACAGGCCCAGGCGGGTGGCGTTGGCGCGGTCGCCGGCGTGCAGGGCGCGCAGGCTTTCCTGCAGGCGCAGGCGGGACAGGGCAAGTCCGGTTGGCTTGCCCTGATCGGCCACCTCGGGGTGGGCGCGCAGGTAGGCGGTCAGGGCGCGGGCATCGTCCTTGCCGAGGGTTTCGGCGGCGGCAGCTTCGGTGCTGGTGCTCACGGCTGCCAGGTCGGGGAAGCGGCCCTTGATGGCCGGCTTGCCGCTCTTCCACAGCGCTTCGCCGTGCTGGCGTGCGGCGTCGTCGTGCGACAGGCCGCCGACGAAGAAGGCCAGTGCCCAGCGCTGTTCTTCCGGCAGCGATGCATAGCTGGCCATCGAGGTGCCTTCTACGCCTTGCGAGATGACCTGGTACAGCGCCATCACGCTGCGCGCACCGGCGCGCTCGGCGTCGGTAAAGGCAATCGGCTTCGGTTCCAGCGTGGCGGCCATGGCACCATTGCCGTCGCCTTTGTCGCCGTGGCAGGCGGCGCAGTTGGCGGCATACAGGGCGCGGCCTTTGGCCAGGTCGGGCAGGGCCCTGGGCGCCAGCGGGATGGCGTAGGCGCTAATCAGCAGGGTGTTGGCCTGCCTGGCCAACCGGGAAACTTCAGCGGGGTCGGCCTTGCGCAGCACCGCGGCGCGCACTGCTTCGACGGCGCGGATGATCTGTTCCTGGGCGGGGCGCGGCGGCAGGGCGCGCGCCTGCTTGCCGGCGTTTTCCGTGAAGTCCTGCATTTCGGCGTATTCGGCCTGGCTCACGACTTCGCCTTTGGCGACGGCGCCGCTGTAGTCCACGGCTACATAGTCGAGCAGCTGCCAGAGCTGTCTGGCGTCGGCGGGCGGAGGGGATTCTTGCGCCAGGGCCAGGCCGGCATGCAACAGCCAGGCGGCGAGCGCCAATACTTTCAGGAATTTCATCTTGTTGGCGGTGGGTCTTCTGAGTAGCAAAGTGTACAGCGAATCGGGAATTTTGATTGCCGGACGCTATTTTTTGCCCAGGGCGTTTTTGCGCGCACAAATGAAAAACGCCGCAAGCTTTTGAAGGCTTGCGGCGTTCTCGCGGAATTCTGTGGTGCCCACGGAGGGACTCGAACCCCCACACCTTGCGGCACATGGACCTGAACCATGCGCGTCTACCAATTCCGCCACGTGGGCACTGGTGTTGCATCGACTCTGAAAACAGCGCTTGGTGCCCACGGAGGGACTCGAACCCCCACACCTTGCGGCACATGGACCTGAACCATGCGCGTCTACCAATTCCGCCACGTGGGCGCTGTTTTCTTCGTCTCCGTTGCGGTGTTCAGCAACAGAAGGCACGCATCTTAAAGGCCGGATCGTATTCGGTCAAGGGTAATTTGTGCTTTTCGGCAAAAATGCGCGATTTGTCAGAAAAACTCGTCCAGCATCCATTGCAAGCGCAATTTCAAGCAGGTGCGCGGACAACCAGCGCAGCCTGGCCGCTTCGTCTGCCGCATCGGGCGCCGGGCATGGCTGTTCGCGGCCGATGATGTGCGCTCCGTGGTCCCTTGAAGCCGCCAATGCCAGCACCGAGCGCCAGCAGTCCCAGCGCCACCAGCGCCCAGCTGGATGGCTCGGGGATGGCGGTGGCGCCGGCCAGGTTCCAGCCGATGACGTCCATGGCCAGCGTGTCGTTGTCCGAGATGAGCAGCAGTTCGCCGCGCGCGGCCGTGGGGTCCATCAGGCCGATGAATTCATCGTCCTTCCAGTGGCTGGCCTGGCGGCCGTCGCCGAAAGTGGCGCCGGTCGAGAACCTGGGGCCGGGCGTGAGGCCGCCGTCGATGGAGAAGTATTTATCGCGCTGGTCGGCGCTCCAGTCGATGGCGTTCAGGGCGGCGCTCAGCGTGGAATAGCGGAACAGGTCGAGCGAGGAAAGGAAGGTGAAGTCGTCGTCGTTGAAGGGGCCGTTGTTCGGTGGCGAGTTGAAGTCGAGGATGTCCACGCCGCTGATGAAGCCCAGGGTGTGGCCGATTTCATGCGCGGCGACGCCGACGAAATCGAACTTGTCGGCGTCGATGCCGTCGCCAGGATCGAAGTCGAAGCCGAAATTGCTGTTGAACTGGATGAAGCCGTCGCAGGCGACGCTGCAGCCGCTGAGCGTCTGGCCGGTGACGGCAAGTCCGAGCGCCTTGGCGCTGGCGCTGGACAGGAACAGCGTCTGGTTATTGGCGTCGCCATCGTTGTCCAGGTAGGGCGTGGCGCTGCCGGCGCCGTTCGGACTGTTGGCGGTGCGGTTGATCAGCATGGGAATGCTGATGCCGTTCGGCAGATGCGAGACGGCCGTGATGTCGGCGGCCGAGCTGCGGTCGGCCAGCATGGCGCTTTGTACCGCGCCGTAGCCGTAGAAGTCGCGCGCCGATCCGGCCTGGCCGATGATGCTGCCGCCAAGCGGATTGAAGCCGACCGTCAAATTTACCGTCACGTTATCCGTGAACAGTTTCGCCCAGCGCTGGGCGGCGGCCTGGAAGCCTTGCTGCGCCTGGAGCGAGGTGCCGGGCACGTAATCGAGTACGAAGGTGGGTGCGGCGGCGGCTGTGCCGGTGAGGGCAAGCAGCAGGGTGCAGAGTAGTGTCTTCATGATGTCCTCCTGAGGTGTGGCCAGGGGAGGGACGCAAGAAGCGTGCGGGTGCGGTGCGCCATGGGGCGCACCGCGGGCGGCGCAGCCGCATGCGTCAAATGCGCCGACGCTGCAAAAACAAAAACGCCGCAAGCTGTTGAAGGCTTGCGGCGTCTCTGCGGAATTTTTGGTGCCCACGGAGGGACTCGAACCCCCACACCTTGCGGCACATGGACCTGAACCATGCGCGTCTACCAATTCCGCCACGTGGGCATTTGCTGTTCCTTGTGCAACAGCGGGGCGAATTTTGACCGACGGCAAGCGCGCCGTCAATAGTTAATTGCAGGGAAAATACTGTGAAAAAAAGAAGGGCGGAAATGAAAAATGCCGCAAGCTCTTTTCAAAGCTTGCGGCATTTTTACGGAATTTTTGGTGCCCACGGAGGGACTCGAACCCCCACACCTTGCGGCACATGGACCTGAACCATGCGCGTCTACCAATTCCGCCACGTGGGCATTGCAACATCTGCTATTATAACGCCCTGGAGAGTTTTGCGCCAGATGAACTTTCATTCCACGCTGCACATCCACTCTTTACTGCGTTCCCCGCATTGCTGCGAGAGCCGTGATTATAGAGGAATAATTTCAGATGTCAAAGGCCCGCGAGCAATTTTCCCTCGTTAGGTAAACACGCCGACCTCCGGTACACTACGATCAATAAAAACGACCGAATCTCTTTTGAACCAGTCCACACACACCATTCCCAGCCGGGAGGATATTCTCGGCATCTTCCGCAGCGCAAAAGCGCCGCTCGATCTGCGCGCCCTGGCGCTGCAGCTGAAGGTCAAGCCAGAATCCCACGCCGTCCTGACGCGCCGCTTGAACGCCATGGAGCGCGATGGCCAGATCATGTCCGACACCAACGGTTTCTACGTGCTGGCGGACCATTCCGAATTTACCGCCGGCCGCGTGAGCAGCCACCGCGACGGCTACGGCTTCCTGATTCCCGAGGAGCCGGGCGAGGATATCTTCCTCAACGAGCGCGAGATGCAGAAAGTGCTGCACGGCGACAAGGTGCTGGCGCGCGTTACCGGCTACGACCGCCGCGGCCGTCCGGAAGGGACGATCGTGGAAGTCGTGCAGCGCGGCACCACGCACATCATCGGCCGCCTGCTGAAGGATAACGGCGTGTGGATCGTGGCGCCGGAAGACAAGCGCATCAGCCAGGACATCCTGGTCGAAGGCGCAGTCGGCAAGGCCAAATCGGGCCAGATCGTCAGCATCGAACTGACCGAGCAGCCGGGCCGCTTCAAGCAGCCGATGGGCAAGATCGTGGAAGTGCTGGGCGATATGGACGACCCGGGCATGGAAATCGAAATCGCCGTGCGCAAGTTCGGCGTGCCGCATGTGTTCTCGGACGCTGCGCTGCGACAGGCGAACAAGCTGCCGGACGTGGTGCGCGAATCCGACTGGGGCGAGCGCGTCGATCTGCGCGACGTGCCGCTGGTGACCATCGACGGCGAAGATGCGCGCGACTTCGACGATGCCGTGTATTGCGAGCCGGTGAAGATCGGCCGCGGCAAGGGCTACCGCCTGATCGTCGCGATTGCCGACGTGTCGCATTACGTGAAGCCGGGCGATGGACTGGATGGCGATGCGCTGGAGCGCAGCACTTCCGTGTACTTCCCGCGCCGCGTGATTCCGATGCTGCCGGAGAAGCTGTCCAACGGCCTGTGCTCGCTGAATCCGCGCGTCGATCGCCTGACGCTGGTGTGCGACGCCGTGATTACCGCCACCGGCGACATCAAGGCTTACCAGTTCTATCCGGCCGTGATCCACTCGGCGGCGCGCTTCACCTATACCGAAGTGGCGGCGATTCTCGGCAACACCAAGGGGCCGGAAGCGGCGCGCCGCGGCGCACTGGTGCCGCACCTGCAGAATCTGTACGACGTTTATCACGCCCTGCTCAAGGCACGCCTGGAGCGCGGCGCGATCGATTTCGAAACCACCGAGACCTATATCGTCTGCAACCCGTCCGGCAAGATCGAGAAGATCATTCCGCGCACCCGCAACGATGCGCACAAGCTGATCGAAGAGTGCATGCTGGCGGCCAACGTGTGTGCCGCAGACCTGCTGCTGCGCCACAAGCATCCGGGCACCTACCGTATCCACGCCAGCCCGACCAAGGAAAAGCTGACCCAGGTGCGCGAGTTCCTGAAACAGGTTGGCCTGTCGCTGGGCGGCGGCGATACGCCGGTGGCGCGCGATTACGCGGACCTGATGAAGAAGATCAAGGAACGTCCGGACGCCAACCTGCTGCAGACCATGCTGCTGCGCTCCATGCAGCAAGCCGTGTACAGCCCGGACAATATCGGCCACTTCGGCCTGGCGTATGAGGCGTATGCCCACTTCACCAGCCCGATCCGCCGTTATCCGGACCTGCTGACGCACCGCGCCATCAAGGCCATCCTGAACGGCAAGAAGTACGAGCCGAAGATCGCCGACAAGAGCGTGCTGAATACCACGATCTCGAACGCGCAGCGGCGCCAGCAGCTGAAGGACAAGCAGGAAGGCAAGGAGCCGAAGAAGACTGCCGGCGATCTGACCGTATGGGATGCGCTGGGCGTGCACTGCTCGGCCAACGAGCGCCGCGCCGATGAAGCCTCGCGCGACGTGGAAGCCTGGCTGAAGTGCTACTTCATGCAGGACAAGCTGGGCGAAGAGTTCAGCGGCATCATTACCGGCGTGACCACCTTCGGCGTCTTCGTGCAGCTGGACCAGCTGTTCGTGGAAGGCCTGGTGCACATCACCGACCTGGGCGCCGACTACTTCCAGTACGACGAAGCGCGCCACGAACTGCGCGGCGAACGCACCGGCAAGCGCTACCAGCTGACCGGCCGCGTCAACGTGCAGGTAGTGCGCGTGGACCTGGAGTCGCGCAAGATTGACCTGCGCCTGGCGGACAGCGAAATGATGGCCATGCCGGCGCCCAAGAAAGGCGGCGGCCGCGGCAAGGGCGGCGGCCTGGTGGGCAGCTTCGGCGATTTCGACTCCTTCGACGACGAAGGCGATATGATGCCGGCCGGCCGCGCACGCAAGGCGGCGGCACGCAATGCCAAGGCTGCGCCAAGCATCTCGCCGCGCGATGCCGCGCCGACCAAGGCTCCGGCCAGGGGCGGCAAAGGCGCTGCCGCGGCACCGTCCCGCGCAGCCGCTCCGGCCAAGCGCAGCAAGCCGCAAGCCAAGGCTGCACCACGCGTGACCAAGTCCGCGAAAAGCAAAAAGAAACGTTAAACACCCACGGCGGACCGTCCGGTCCGCCGCAGCATCAGCATAGAGAAGCAAATGAGCAAGAACAAAATGATTTTCGGCTTCCACGCCGTCACCTCGCGCCTGCGCCACGAAGCCTCCAGCGTTGAAGAGATTTTCGTTGACGCGACCCGCGACGACCGCCGCATGAAAGACCTGATCGCCAACGCCAAGGCGGCCGGCGTGCGTGTCATGCCGGTGGAGTCGGCGCGTCTGGACAAGATCGTCGGCACGCGCCGCCACCAGGGCGTGATCGCCTTTGCGTCCCAGCTGGCGCTGGCGCGCAACCTGGACGAACTGCTGGACGCTATCGACGGCCCGCCGCTGCTGCTGGTCCTGGACGGCATTACCGATCCGCACAACCTGGGCGCCTGCCTGCGCGTGGCCGATGGCGCCGGTGCGCACGCCGTGATTGCGCCGAAGGATCGTTCCGTTGGATTGAACGCGACTGCCGCCAAGGTGGCGTCCGGTGCGGCCGAGACCGTGCCTTACATCACCGTGACCAATCTGGCGCGTACCCTGCGCGAATTGAAGGAACGCGATATCTGGCTGATCGGTACTTCGGATGATGGCGAGAAGGGGCTGTATGAAGGCGACTATGCGGGGCCGACCGCGATCGTGATGGGTTCGGAAGGCGAGGGCATGCGCCGCCTGACGCGCGAGACCTGCGATGTGCTGGTGTCGATTCCGATGTTCGGTTCGGTGGAGTCGCTGAATGTTTCTGTGGCTTCGGGGGTTTGCCTGTATGAGGCGCGGCGCCAGCGTTTGGCGCGCGAGGGCTGAGCCTGAGCTAAAACCTGGAACCTGACACCTGGGTCAGACCCACGGGGTCTGACCCGGCCTGCGGCCGCCGCGTACCAGGGTCAGACCCCTCGGGTCTGACCCCGGGTTTAGGTTCCCCCCTGCGCCCTCCAGCCGGATGCGCTATGATGGTTCCCCGAACAGCCACCCTCCAGCACGTCTATGTTTGCCCGCCTCCGCGACGACATCAACAGCATCATCGAGCGCGACCCAGCCGCGCGCAATGGCTGGGAGGTGCTGACCTGTTATCCGGGCCTGCACGCCATCATCGTCCACCGCTGGGCGCACTGGTGCTGGCACCATCAAATGAAGTGGCTGGGCCGCTTCCTCTCCTACCTGGCGCGCGCCGTTACCGGCATTGAAATCCACCCCGGCGCCACCATCGGCCGCCGCGTTTTCATCGACCACGGCTTCGGCGTCGTAATCGGCGAAACGGCGGAAGTAGGCGACGACTGCACCATCTACCAGGGCGTGACCCTGGGCGGCACCACCCTGCACACCGGCACCAAGCGTCACCCGACGCTGGCGCGCGGCGTGATCGTGGGGGCCGGCGCCAAAGTGCTGGGCGGCTTCACCGTAGGCGAATATGCCAAGGTCGGCTCGAACGCCGTGCTGCTGAAGCCCGTTCCGCCGGGCGGTACGGCGGTCGGCAACCCAGCGCACATCGTGCAGAAGGATCACGCCCGCGCCACGCCGACCGAACGCCTGTTTGCCGCCTATGGCGTAACGCCGAACGGCGACGATCCGCTGTCCAAGGCGCTGCATGGCCTGATCAATCACGCCGTCACGCAGGAACAGCAGATGGAACGCATCATCGCAACGCTGAAGGCAGCCGGCCTGCATTGCGAAGACATCGAACCGTGCGACAAGTTCGATCCGGCCCAACTGAATAAACTGGTCGATTAAGGAGAAGACTTTGGACGAAATACTCGATCCGTTTGAGATTCGCGTACTGGCCGTGCTGGCCGAAAAAGAAGGGCTGACGCCGGATAATTATCCGCTGTCGCTGAATGCGCTGACCAATGGCTGCAACCAGCTGTCCAGCCGCGATCCGGTAATGCAGCTGTCCGAGGACACGGTGGCCGATGTGCTGGCGCGCCTGACCGAGAAAAAGCTGGTCAACTCGGTCAACCAGTCCGGCTCGCGCGTGACCAAGTACGAGCACCGCATGCGCATCAAGTGGACGCTGGAGCAGGACAAGATCGCAGTCCTGACCATTCTCATGCTGCGCGGCCTGCAGACCGCAGGCGAGATCCGCACCCGCAGCGGACGGCTGCACGAGTTCAAGTCCGTGGCGGAAGTGGAGACGGCGCTGCAGTTCCTGATGGATAAGTATCCGCCGCTGGTGGCGTCCGTGCAGGCGCCGGGCACGCGCGAGCCGCGTTATGGCCAGCTGCTGGCGGGTGAGGATTCCTTTGCGCGGGAATCGACGGCGAGTGCTTATGGCGGCGCGGCGTCGGCTGCGGCGGCGGGTGGAGCAGGGCGCCCGGGTGGGGGCGACGGTGACCGCGTCGCGGCGCTGGAAGCGGAAGTCCAGGCGCTGCGCGCGGAGCTTGCTGCGCTGGCCGGAGAGTTTTCGGCCTTCAAGCGCAGCTTCGAATAAGGCGGGCGGGCCGCAGCCCGCCAGTTCTTCGGCGGCCTGGCTGGCCGCCTTCCGGAAGGGCTTGTCAGCCGGAGGGCTTGTCAGCCCTCCTCACTCCACCGGCGAATCCATACCGCTGCCACGATCATGGCCACGCCGGCCACCACGCCCGCCCACATATAGCCCGAGCCCAGCGACATCCAAGCCTGGTTGAAGAACTCCGCCACCACCTGCAGCGGACGCTGCTGCGGATCGGTATGCTGCATGGCCTCCTGTGCGCGATCGCTGAAGATGATCCACTGTCCCGGCAGCACGCTGACCAGGATGCGCATGATCACGTTATCCCAGATCCACTTGCTGTACACCGGCAGGTGGAACACCTTCTCCGCCCACATCAGCACAGCGCCGGTCAGCAGCGGCGCAGCCACCGCCCACAGGAAGGTCTTGCTACGCGCCCAGCTGGACACCAGCAGCAGCCACCCCACCGCCGGCAGCGCCCACAGCATGTAGATCGGCACCAGCGACAGCACGCGCAATGGCGTCAGCCAGAACTGCGGCGACATGAACAGCATATTGAACAGGTTCGCGCCATGCACGGCCAGGGCCGCACCAGCCAGCAGCACGATGGTCAGCGAGGTCACAAGGCCCACCGCCATGATCATCAGCGGCACGCCAACCAGTGCGATCAGGGCCTTGGACAGCACGGTCTGCGAATCCGACACCGGCAGCGACTTCCAGAACAGGATGCTGCGGTCACGGCGTTCGTCGTGCAACGCGCCGAGGCAGTAGAAGAACACCAGGAAGCCCAGCATCATGTACACCGGCACCGCGGCAAGCGGATATGCGGCGGCGGCCATGTCCACGATCTGGCGCGCCTCGTCTGCCGCAACCGTAATCGTGGTGCTGTTGGCCGAGACGCCGTTGATCTCGAAATTCTTCCCGCTCAACATCATGACCAGCGTGAAGAGGATCATGGTCGCACCGACAGCCAGCGGCGCCCACATCAGCATGCCCTTGTGCTCCCAGTATTCGCGACGGAGCAGCCATTTCATCGTTTTCATTCGTAGGTTCCTTTCATGCTGGCCACGAACAGGTCGGCCACGCTAGGGGTACGCAGTTCACCGAAACGCTCCAGCTGGTGGCGGGAGACGCCATCGAACAGCATCACGGCCTTGCCGAACACGGTGCGCTGGGACAGCGGCGAGAGCGCGCTGGCGGCAGTCATGTACTCCGGCTGCACCATCACTTCGGTGTAGCGGTCGCCGATTTCGTCCATCGAGGCAGCCAGCGTGATGCGGCCGTCGCGGATGAACATCAGGTCGGTCAGGATGTGCTCCACTTCCTCGATCTGGTGCGTGGTGATGATGATGGTCTTGTTCTCGTCGAAGTAGTCTTCCAGCAGATTCTGGTAGAACTGCTTGCGGTACAGGATGTCCAGGCCCAGGGTCGGTTCATCGAGCACCAGCAGCTTGGCGTCGATGGCCATCACCAGCGCCAGGTGCAGTTGCACGATCATGCCCTTGGACATGGCCTTCACCCTGGTCTCCGGCTTCAGCTTGGTCGCGGCCAGGTATTTCTCGGCGCGGGCGCGGTTGAAGCGGGGATGGACGCCTTCCACGAAATCGATGGCGTCCTTTACCTTCAGCCATTTCGGCAGGATGGCCACGTCGGCAATGAAGCAGACTTCCTTCATCAGCTCATCGCGGTGCTTGCGCGGGTCCATGCCCAGCACGGACAGATCGCCGTCGAACTGGGTGAGGCCGAGGATGGCCTTCAGCGTGGTGGTCTTGCCGGAACCATTGGGACCAATGAGGCCGACGATACGGCCGGGCTGCACTTCAAAGCTGGCGGAGTCCAGCGCCAGGGTTTTCTTGCCGTATCGCTTGCTCAGGTTTTTTGCCGTGATCAGCGCGCTCATGCCTGGCCTCCATTCGGCGCCGGCGGCACAGCGGCGGCGCGCAGCAGTTGTTCGATGTCCAGTCCCAGGCGGCGAATACGCTCGACCATCGCAGGCCATTCTTCGCGCACGAAGCGATCGCGTTCGGTGGACAGCAGCTTATCGACAGCACCTTCTGTGACGTACATACCTAATCCCCTCCGTTTTTCTACCAAGGTTTCATCGACCAGCTCCTGGTAGGCCCGGGAGACCGTGATCGGGTTCAACTGATAATCGGCCGCGACCTGCCGTACTGAGGGCAGTGCGTCTCCCGGCTTCAGCAAGCCGTCCAGCATCATGCCGATGACCCGCTCCTTGAGCTGGCGGTAAATCGGCGCGTTTTCATTCCACATACTGCGGCTCCTCCAGTGGTGTGTTAATGGACTGGTGTTGTAGTGAACTATAACACTAAATTTTTGGAGCGCAAGTAGTGATTTTGCAACAATGCAAGGGGATTGGCTATGCCGGAAATGCCACGCGGGCTCGCAGCAGCGCCAGCGCATCGGCGGTAGCCGCCCCGGACGCGGTGTTATCGAAGATGCACCAGGGCGCCTGGGCCGCCTGTTGCGCCAGCCAGGCCCGGACGCGCTCCAGCCGCTGCTGCTCATACGAAGACAAATAGATGCGCGGACTGCCGTGCAGCCGCACGTACGGCGTCGCCGCCGTCGCCACATACGGCCCCGCTTCGCCCGGACAGGGATCGGCAATCACCCGCGTGATGCCGAGCTCGCGCAGCAGGGCGCTTGCCTCGCCGCCAAACCAGCTGCGATGCCGCGCCTCGCAAGCCAGCAGACATCCAAAGCGCGCCTGCAGCGCGGCCAGCGCCGCCTGCGCGGCCACTGGATCGAAGGCCAGCGAAGGCGGCAACTGCACCAGCACGCAGCCCAGTTTCGTCCCCAGCGCGCCCGCTTCGCCGGCAAAGCGGTCAAGCAGCGCTTCGATGCCGTCGCCCGCCAGCCGCGCCTCGTGCGTTATCGTGCGCGGCAGCTTGACCGCAAAGCGGAAGTCCTCGCCAACGCTGTCCGCCCAGCGCGCATAGGTCTCAGGCTTGTGCGGACGATAGAACGAGGTATTGATTTCGACGCAGTTGAACACCGTGGCATAGCGCTGCAGCGTGCTGCCGCTGGCGGGAAATTGTTCCGCCACAGCGCGTGGAATGGCCCACGCGGCGGTGCCGATATGTAAGCTGCGTAAACCGTTCATCGCCATTCCCCGTTAAGATGCTTACCAATCTAAAGCAAAGGAATCCGCATGACCGTCACCCGCCGCACATTACTGGCTGCCGCCCGCGCCGCCTGCATCGTTGCTGCCGCCACGCTGGCCGGTTGCGCTTCGCTCGTCGGCCCGCGCGATGTGGACGTGCCGATGCACCGCCTGCAGGCAGGCCTGGAGAAGCGCTTCCCCGTGCATCACCGCGTGCTTGGCATCTTCGATGTTGAACTGACGCGTCCACAACTGGCCGCCGACGGACAGGCGGACCGCCTGGCACTGACAACGGACCTCTCGGTTACGCCGCTGCTGACGCGCAGCGGCTGGCAGGGCAGCCTGACCCTGTCCGGCTACCTGAAAGTGGACAATGTCCGCAACGCGGTTTATCTCGCCGATGCGCGCGTCGATAACTTCACCATCAATAGCATGGACGAGCGTTCGCAGGGGCGACTGCACGCAGCCGGCAATGTGCTGGCCGACTCGCTGGTGCGCGATGTGCCTCTGTACACCTTCAAGCCGGAAGACCTGCGCTATGCAGGCGTGCAGTTCCAGCCCACGTCCATCCGCGCCACGCCGAATGGCCTGACGATTCACCTGGAACCAGTGCCGCGCGAAGCCGGCCGCTGAATGCAGCGCCAGGCCAGCCGCTAAGCCAGCCGTAAGCCCCGATTGCTTATAATGAAGCATCGAATAACCCCGGAGTTCCAGCAATGCCGTTTATCGGAGTCGGCCTTCACATCCTGGTCGCTATCTTCTTTGCAATTCACGCCATCCGCAGCCGCCAGCAGATGTACTGGCTGCTGATATTGTTCAGTTTCCCCCTGTTGGGCAGCGTCGTTTATTTCTTCGGCATCTATCTGCCGAATTCGCGCCTTGAACACGGCGCCCGCAAGACGGTAGCTGCCGCCGCCAGGGCGCTCGATCCGGGGCGCGAATTGCGCGAAGCCCGCGCCGCCTATGATTTCACGCCGACTGCACAGAACCAGATGCGCCTCGCAGCAGCGCAGCTGGAAGCAGGCGAGGCGGAGGAGGCGGTGCAGACGTATGAAGCCTGTCTGCAGGGCGCATTTGCCAGCGATCTGGAAATCCGTCTCGGCGCAGCGCGCGCGAATATCGCGTGCAATCGCGCCGGGCAGGCGATTATGCACCTTGAGACGATTCGCCGCACCGACCGCAATTTCCGTCCCGAGCAGACCAGCGTGCTGCTGGCCAAATCGCTTGCCGCGGCAGGCCGCAAGGACGAAGCACGCGCCGAGTTCGAAGCGGCGGTGGAGCGTTTCGGCAGTTTTGAAGCGCGTGCCGAGTTTGCGATCTGGGCGGCCAATGCGCGCGAGTTCCAGCTTGCGCACCGTTTGCAGAATGAGCTGCAGAAGACCATGGACCACTGGAATCGCCATACGCATTCCATGAACCTGCCGCTGATTCGCCGTCTCGACGCGGCGTTCGAGCAGGTGCCGCACGTTTGAGCTGAGGGAGCGTCGGCATGCACAGCGCTGTCCTGATGTTCCATTCCACGCGCTTTGCCGTGGTGCCCGGCGAAGACGAGCTGACCAATCCTGGCATCTATGGACGCCAGCTGGCCGAGTGGCTGGCCGGCGAGTTGCCGTCCTGCGGATTTTCTCTGGCAGGCGAGCCGATTCCTGAGGACTTCGGCTGGTGCGTGCCGGTGGCGGCCGAAGATTGTGCCTTGTACATCGCCTGTGCGAACGCTGAAGAGGGCTGGCAGGTTTATGTGTTTGCCGAAAGCGGCCTGCTGGCGCGCTTGCTTGGCAGGGCTCCCCGTCCCAGCGCCGTCAACGCGCTGTACGCCGGCCTGCGCGGCATCCTGCAGCGCACGCCGGACATTACGGGCCTTCAGGAGACCAGCTGAATGTATCCGGTATCCGTCAAAGGTGTGCTGGCTGCACCGTCCGGCGAGATCGTGCTGCTGATGAATGAGCGCGAGGAGTGGGAGCTGCCGGGTGGACGGATCGAGACCGGTGAGTCATCGGTGGAATGCCTGGTGCGCGAGATCCGGGAGGAGCTGGCTCTGGAGGTGACGGTCGGTGCGCCGCTGGATAGCTATCTGTTCGAAGTCACCCCGGGCAAGCACGTATTCCATTGCGACCTATGCCTGCACGCTGCAGGGGGCGTTCCATGCCTCCATCAGCCATGAGCACACGCGCTTCGGCTTGTTCCATGCGGATGCACTGCCCGAACGCTTGCCGGCGGGCTACCGCGCTTCGATCGCGGCCTGGCGCGCGGCATTGGCACGGGATGCGGTGTGAGGCTGGCGCGGCATCTGCGGGCAGGCTAGCTCGGATGGACAGAAGAATTGACCTGGGGCCAGGCAATCATTGGCCCGCAGGCCGCTCAAGCGAGCGCTGAGCCGTCGAGGGCGTGGCGGGTGATGGCACCGTTGTCGGCGATGGAGATCCAGCCGCCGCGGGCGGGCGAGGATTCCGGTTCCCAGTCGGGCAGGACATAGCGGCGCTTGCCGTCCACCTCGTGCAGGGCAGGGCGGTGCGTGTGGCCGTGGATCATGACGGAAGTGCCGGTCTGCGCAAAAACCTCCGCGATGGCGGCAGGCGTTACGTCCATGATGTCGTAGGACTTTTCGGTATGGCCTTGCTTGCTCTGCTCGCGCAGGCCGGCAATGATCTGCTTGCGCTGGGCCAGCGGCATCGCCAGGAATTGCGCCTGCCATGCAGGCTGCCGCACCTGGGCGCGGAAGGCCATGTATTTGACGTCGTCCGTACACTGGGCGTCGCCATGCAGCAGCGCGATGCGCTGGCCGCCGGCTTCGATGACCCAGGTTTCGGGCAGCAGCGTCAGGCCGCAGGCTGCGGCAAAGGCCGAGCCGGCCAGGAAGTCGCGGTTGCCCGCGATCCAGAACAGTTGTACGCCCGCGTCGCTGACGCGGCGCAGCGCAGTCACGATCTGCTGGTGGAAGGGATCGGACAGGTCATCGTCGCCCGCCCAGTATTCGAACAGGTCACCCAGCAGATACAACTGCTGCGCCTTCAGCGCACGCTCGTCGAGGAAGCGCAGGAACGCTTCCGTCAACGCAGCACGCTCCGGCTGCAGGTGCAGATCGGAGATAAGAAGAATCAAGATGCAGACTACTGATTAAGCGGCTTCGATTTTCTCGATGATGATGTCTTCCACCGGTACGTCGGCGAACATGCCGGAGCGGGTGGTCTTCGCCTTCTCGATCTGGTCAACGATCTCGGTGCCTTCGGTAACTTTACCGAACACGGCGTAGCCCCAGCCGTCCTGGCCCGGGTAGTCCAGGAAGGAGTTGTTCTTCACGTTGATGAAGAACTGCGCGGACGCGGAGTGCGGCGCCGAGGTACGGGCCATGGCCAGGGTGTACGGCTCGTTCTTCAGGCCGTTCTTGGCTTCGTTTTCCACGGTCTGGTCGGTTGGCTTCTGCTTCATGCCTGGCTCGAAACCGCCGCCCTGGATCATGAAACCATCGATCACGCGGTGGAAGATGGTGTTGGCGTAGTGGCCGGTTTTCACGTAGTGCAGGAAGTTCTCGACAGTCTTCGGTGCTTTTTCAGCGTCCAGCTCAGCGACGATCGTGCCTTTGTTGGTGGTGATGGTGATGGTGGTCATGTTCTTTTCCTTTGTTTCGAAGGGCCGGGAGTGTAACCCAGCCTTGGGCAAAACGCTATTTTACTGCTTCAGGCGCTGGGGCGGGCTGCACCGCTGGCGTTGGCTCGGCCGGCGGTGGCGCAGGCTGTGCCGGTTGCGCCTCCGCCGGCGGAGCAGGAGGGGCAGGCTGCGCCTCGGGCGCTGACGGGGCAGGTGGTGGTGGCGGAGCGGCCGGTTCAGGCGGCGGCACGATGCGCGTCTTCAGCACGGTGACCGACTTCACGGTAATGGGATTTACCGGCAAATTCTGGAAGTTCGGCTTGTCGTCCACCAGCACGCCCTTGATCTTGTCAACCACTTCCTTGCCCTGGATGACCTTGCCGAAGACCGCATAGCCCTTGCCATCCGGCAGAGGGAAGTCCAGGCCCGGGTTATCGACCACGTTGATGAACCACTGCGACTGGCCGGAATTCGGATCGTCGTGGCGCGCCATGGCAATGGTGTAGGCCGCGTTGCTCAGACCATTTTTGGCCTCGCTCTTGATCGTGGGGCGCAGGCCCGGCTTGCTTTTCAGGTCCGCGGTATAGCCGCCGCCCTGGATCATGAAGCCGTTGATGACGCGGTGGAAAATCGTATCCTTGTAGAAGCCGCTTTTAACGTAGGCCATGAAGTTGGCGGTGGAGACCGGCGCTTTTTCCTGGTCCAGCTCAACGATGATTTCGCCCATGGTGGTCTTCATGGAGACCTGGGGATTCTCTGCCGCGTGCACGGCGCCGGTCAGCAGCATGGCCGCCAGGGCCACGCATTTCAACTTCTGCATGCTTGTTTCCTTTATAAGTCCGAATCTCGCTCGGGCGTTTTTATCAATGCTATACTTCCGCTGACGTTCCATTCTAACAAAGAAGAACTATAACAAAGGGCGGTCGGATTCCACTGCACAGACGACCTGGCGCAGCACTTTCAGTGTTAGCGCCACGTTGTCGTTTCGCTATGGCTCCGCAAGCCCGTTTTACCTGAGCCCGATGAGCAATTTAAAGATTTACAACACGCTGGCACGCGAGAAGCAGACGTTCAAACCAATCGACGAGGGCAAGGTCCGCATGTATGTGTGCGGCATGACCGTTTACGATTACTGCCACATCGGCCACGGCCGCATGCTGATGGCGTTTGACGTGATCTATCGCTGGCTCAAGGCGTCGGGCTACCAGGTGCAGTACGTCCGCAATATCACGGACATCGACGACAAGATCATCAAGCGCGCCGTGGAAAACGGCGAAACCATCGGTCAGCTGACCGGCCGCTTCATCCAGTTCATGGACGAGGATTGCGCCGCCCTGGGCATCCAGGAACCGACCGATGTGCCGCGCGCCACCCAGTACGTGCCGCAGATGCTGGACATCATCCAGAAGCTGGAAGCCAGGGACCTGGCATACAAGGCCACCGATGGCGACGTGAACTACGCGGTGCGCAATTTCTCCGGCTACGGCAAGCTGTCCGGCAAGTCGCTGGACGACCTGCGCGCCGGCGAACGCGTTGACGTGAACACCGGCAAGCGCGATCCGCTCGACTTCGTGCTGTGGAAGTCCGCCAAGGAGTCCGAGCCGGAAGAAGTGAAGTGGGATTCGCAGTGGGGCAAAGGACGTCCGGGCTGGCACATCGAGTGCTCGGCGATGTCCTGCTCGCTGCTGGGCGAGCATTTCGACATCCACGGCGGCGGCGCCGACCTGCAGTTCCCGCACCATGAGAACGAGATCGCCCAGTCCGAAGGCGCCTTCGGCAAGGAGATGGTCAACTACTGGGTGCACAACGGTTTCGTGCGTGTCGATGGCGAGAAGATGTCCAAATCGCTGGGCAATTTCTTCACCATCCGCGAGGTGCTGAAGGCCTTCGATGCCGAAGTGGTGCGCTTCTTCATCCTGCGCGCCCACTACCGCAGCCCGCTGAATTATTCGGATGTGCACCTGGAAGATGCACGCGGTGCGCTGACGCGCCTGTACACCGCGCTGGATGGCGTGGAGGGCGACGGCCAGCCGCTGGACTGGAACGAAGAGCATGCCAAGCGCTTCTCGCAAGCGATGGACGACGACTTCAATACGCCGATCGCGGTATCCGTGCTGTTCGATCTGGCCACTGAAGTGAACAAGACCAAGGGCGCCAGCGAAGGCGCGGCCACCGTGCGCCAGCTGAAAGGCCTGGCTGCCGTACTGGGCCTGCTGGAACGCAGCCCGGATGAATTCCGCAAGGCCGCACCGGCCGGCGCGGCAGGCGAGGGCGGCTTCGACGAGGCAGCCATCGACGCAGCCATCGCCGAGCGTGCCGCCGCCAAGAAAGCGCGCGACTTCGCCAGGTCGGACAAGATCCGCGCCGACCTGCTGGCAGCCGGCATCGTCCTCGAAGACAAGCCTGACGGCACCACGAACTGGCGCCGCGCATAATGGTCCAGGCCAGGGAGAAAGCGGCCCCGGTGCCGCCGTATTGGGAGGAAGCCAAGGCGGAACTCATGAAGCGGGATCGCATCATGAACCGCCTGATTCCCCAATTCGGCGACCTGCACCTGGTCGGCCACGACGATCCGTTCACGACCCTGGCCCGTTCCATCGTCAACCAGCAGGTCACGCCCAAGGCGGCGAATGTGGCCTGGGCCAAGCTGCTGGAGGCATGTCCCAAGTTCACGCCGGCCGCCGTGCAGAAGGCGGGCGCGGAACAACTGGCGGCTTGCGGCCTTTCCAAACGCAAGACTGAATACATCCTGGACCTGGCCGACCACTTCAAGACGAAGAAGGTGCACGCGGCCGAATGGGGCCAGATGGATGACGAAGCGGTGATTGCCGAACTGGTAAGAATCCGCGGCATTACCCGCTGGACAGCAGAGATGTTTTTGATATTTAATCTGCTCCGTCCCAATGTGCTGCCGCTGGACGACCCGCGTCTGATCGATGGCATCAGCCAGAATTACTTCTCCGGAGAGCCGGTTTCGCGCAGCGATGCGCGGGAAGTATCCGCCAATTGGGAGCCGTACAGAACGGTTGCCACGTGGTATTTATGGCGTAGTCTGGACCCGGTTCCGGTAAAATAGCGAAAATGGACGCCGTGCCGCCTGCCAAAAGCGGGCCGACTCGGCCGTGAAACACTCGGAGGTACAATGATTAAAACGACTTTCCTCAATTTTGAGCAACCGATTGCGGAACTGGATTCCAAAATTGAAGAGCTGCGTTTCGTGCAAGACGATTCGGCCGTCGATATTTCTGAAGAAATCGACCGCCTGGCCAAGAAGAGCCAGCAGCTGACCAAGGATATTTACGCCAAGCTGACCCCTTGGCAGGTTTCGCAGATCGCCCGTCACCCGCAGCGTCCATACACCATGGACTACGTGAACGAGATCTTCACCGACTTCCACGAACTGCACGGCGACCGCACCTATGCGGACGACCAGTCCATCGTGGGCGGCCTGGCCCGTTTCAATGGCCAGCCTTGCATGGTGATCGGTCACCAGAAGGGCCGCGACACCAAGGAACGCGCCATGCGCAACTTCGGCATGCCGAAGCCTGAAGGCTATCGCAAGGCGATGCGCCTGATGAAGCTGGCCGAGAAGTTCAACCTGCCGATCTTCACCTTTGTGGACACCCCGGGCGCCTTCCCCGGCATCGACGCTGAAGAGCGCGGCCAGTCGGAAGCCATCGGCCACAATCTGTACGTGATGGCGGAACTGAAAGTGCCGCTGATCGCCACCATCATCGGCGAAGGCGGCTCCGGCGGCGCGCTGGCGATTGCCGTGGGCGACCAGGTCATCATGCTGCAATACGCAACCTACTCGGTGATCTCGCCGGAAGGCTGCGCTTCCATCCTGTGGAAGACCTCCGAACGCGCGGCCGATGCGGCCGAAGCGCTGGGCCTGACCGCGCACCGTCTGAAGGCCATCGGCCTGATCGACAAGATCGTCAACGAGCCGCTGGGCGGCGCGCACCGCGATCCGAAGGAAATGGCCAAGCTGCTGAAGCGCGCACTGGCTGATTCGCTGCGTCAGTTCCAGGGCGTCAAGACCAAGGATCTGCTGGCGGCTCGTCACGAAAAGCTGATGAGCTACGGCAAATTCAAGGAAACTAACGCACAAGAGTAAGGTTGGCGCCAGCATGTCCACGGCGCTCCATCCGCTCGACTCCCTCTTCGCCTCTTCCCTTGCTGCGCTGCCGCGCGCGGCGGGGGAGGGTGTGGCCATCGCCCTCAGCGGCGGCCTCGATTCTTCCGTACTGCTGCACCTGGCTGCATCCTGGTCGCGCGCCGCGCATGCTGCGCCGCGGCTGTACGCCTTTCACGTCCACCACGGCCTGAGTCCGAACGCCGACGCCTGGCTGGCGCACTGCGAGCGCGAGTGCGCCGCGCTTGGGGTCATGTTCGCGTCGCGGCGCATCACGCTGGACGTCAAGCGCTCCGGCACCGAAGCCGCCGCCCGCAAGCAGCGCTACGCCGCGCTGGGCGAGATGTGCCGCGAACATGGTGTGCCGCTGCTGCTGACGGCGCACCATCAGGACGACCAGGCCGAAACCATCCTGCTGCAGCTGCTGCGCGGCTCCGGCCCTGCCGGCCTGTCCGGCATGGACGCAGCCAACCGCGCGCCAGGCCTGCTGGGCAGCGCGGATATCCTGCTTGCCCGTCCATTGCTGACAGCCAGCCGCGCCGACTTGGAAGCCTATGCCGGTGTGCACGGCATTGGCCACATCGAAGACGAATCCAACGCCGACCAGCGCTACGCCCGCAACGCCTTGCGCCACAGCGTCATGCCGCAACTGGAGCGCGCCTTCGCCGGCTACCAGGAGCGTTTCGCCCGCAGCGCCAGGCACGCCCAGTCCGCCCAGCGCCTGCTCGACGAGCTGGCCGCCGGCGACCTGCGTGCCAGCCTGCGCAATCCCGCCGCCATGTCGGGGTCTGACCCCACCATGTCGGGGTCAGACCCCGACAAAAAGCGCGCTGGCGATGGGGCGGGCGCTGCGCTGGCGTCCGTGGATGCCGAGGCTGGGCTGGACCTGGCGCAATTGCGCGCCATGTCCGAAGACCGCTGCAACAACCTGCTGCGCCACTGGCTCGCGCAGCGCGACATCCGTCTGCCGTCCACCAGCTGGCTGGCCGAAATGCGCGAGCAGGCACTGACGGCAAGGGAGGACGCCAACCTGCGCGTCACCCATCCCGACTGCGAGGTACGCCGCCACCGCGATACGCTCTACCTGGTCCCGCGCCACGAGCCGCTGCCCGACGACGACGAGCACTTCCGCTGGAACGGCGAAACCAGCATCGCCTTCCCGCAATTTGGCGGCGTGCTGCATTTCGAACTGGCCGTGGCCGGCCAGGGCCTGGACCCCGACTGGCTCAGCCAACAACTGCTGTCCATCGCCAAGCGCAAAGGCGGCGAGCGCCTCAAGCCCGCCGGCAACCGTCCCACGCGCGACTTGAAACATCACTACCAATCACTCGGCATCCCCGCCTGGCAGCGCGAGCGGGCAATCACCGTCTCTATCCCCGGGCAACTTTTATACGCTACGGGAATCGGCATGGACTGCCACAAAATGACCTTAGGTCAGTCTCCGCGCATTCAATTCCGCTGGCAGGCCGAATAATCTTCGGCAACACTTGTCTATACGTATGTACTTATGCCAAATAGGTATGGGTTTATTACCTTTTTGACTTGAGGTTTTGCACCGCAACATGTAGAGTAAAGGGCTCCCTTTACTACATCAGTGCGGAAATATCAGCATGGCTTTAATCGTTCACAAGTACGGCGGTACGTCGATGGGCTCGACGGAACGCATCAAGAACGTCGCGCGTCGGGTCGCCAAATGGCACGATGCGGGACACCAGATCGTGGTGGTGCCGTCGGCCATGTCCGGCGAAACCAACCGTCTGATTGCCCTGGCCAAGGAAGTGCAAAACCCGCCCGACCCGCGTGAGCTGGACATGATCGCCTCCACCGGCGAGCAGGTGTCCGTAGGCCTGCTGTCGATGGCGCTGCAAGCGATCGGCAAGAGCGCCGTTTCCTACGCCGGCTGGCAAGTGGGCATTAAAACCGACTCCGCCTTCACCAAAGCGCGTATCCAGTCCATCGACGACAAGCGCGTGCGCAAGGACCTGGACGAGAACAAGATCGTCATCATTACCGGTTTCCAGGGCGTGGACGAGAACGACAATATCGCCACCCTGGGCCGCGGCGGCTCCGATACTTCGGCCGTGGCGATTGCCGCCGCGCTGAAGGCGGACGAATGCCTGATCTACACCGACGTGGATGGCGTGTACACCACCGACCCGCGCGTGGTATCCGAAGCGCGCCGCCTGAAGGCGATCACCTTCGAAGAGATGCTGGAACTGGCGTCGCTGGGCTCGAAAGTCCTGCAGACCCGTTCGGTGGAATTCGCCGGCAACTACCGTGTCCCGACCCGCGTGCTGTCCTCGCTCACCGATCCGCTGATGGATCTGGAAGAAGAAGCCAACTCGGGCACCCTGATTTCGTTTGAGGAAGACAACAAAATGGAACAAGCAGTAATCTCCGGCATCGCCTTCAACCGCGATGAAGCCAAAATCACCGTACTGGGCGTGCCTGACCGTCCCGGTATCGCGTACCACATCCTGGGCCCGGTGGCTGAGGCCAATGTGGAAGTGGACATGATCATCCAGAACCAGTCCGTGGACGGCAAGACCGACTTCACCTTCACCGTGTCGCGCAACGACTACCAGAAGGCGATGGACGTGCTGCACAACGAAAAAGGCGAGATCGGCCACCACACCCTGGTTGGCGACGCCAAGGTGTCCAAGATTTCCGTGGTTGGCGTAGGCATGCGTTCGCACGTAGGCGTGGCTTCCAAGATGTTCCAGACGCTGGCGGAAGAGGGCATCAACATCATGATGATCTCCACCTCCGAGATCAAGATTTCCGTGCTGATCGATGAGAAATACATGGAGTTGGCAGTACGTGCGCTGCACAAGGCGTTCGAGCTGGACAAAGAGTAAATATTTCCAAAAAAAACCGCCGTATTACCTTGACCAAAGCGGGTTCGGTCTTTAATATGGCGGTCGTCTGATCTGACGCAGCAATGAAGAAGAGAAGACAACGTTGAGCGATCAACGAGGAGGCGTGGCCGAGTGGCCGAAGGCACTTCCCTGCTAAGGAAGCATACGGGCAAAACCTGTATCGTGGGTTCGAATCCCACCGCCTCCGCCAGAACAAAGAAAAATGGACTCCCCTGCGGGAGTCCATTTTTTTTTGTTCGGACGGAAGGGGTGGGATTCGAAGACCGAGCCCTACCGGGCTCGGGCTCTCCGAATCGCCCATTTGCTGGCGCTCCGCGCCAGCGCCGCGCGCCGAGGGCGCGCGATGCATGCATCTTCTAAAAATGTGTCCAGATAACAGTCCGCGCGTCCGAAGCCGGCGCGCTGCCAGGTCGGCAATTGTGCGGTCGGGATGGCCCGGAAGATCGGCAGTGATGCGTAGATGAGGGCAGTCGCGACGGTGAGTATGGCCAGGACGACAGCGATGCTGTCGGGATGCAGAGTCAGCGATGTCAGCGCGATGGCGCCGCCGATAGCGGTGAGTGCCATTGAGATCGGAACGACGCGCAATCAGGATCACAACCACTGCGCCGATAGCGTTGGGAATCACGGTGTTCCGGCGTGGCGCAAGTCAGCGAGAAGTAGATGAAAAGAACAGGTACAGGCGCAGGTTGGCCAATAACGCCGAGAACTTGCGTTGGCCCGCCGCAGGGGCAGTGGCGACTTCGCCAGCAAGGTTAAAGGCAAGACGGGCTTTTGCGTCGGCGCTGAGCCAGCGCGCTGCGGCGGGTTTGTCGTCCAGCTAGAATGCGGCAACAACGGCCAGCACCAGGGCTGGCGCGCCTTCGATTGCGAACATCCACTGGCAACCGCGCATGCCCATCACTTCGGCCATGTAGCGCATGATCCAGCCCGACACCAGCCCCCCAGCACACCCGCCACCGCAACACCGGCAAAGACAGAACTCAATGGCGAAGACACCCACGCCATCGTTACCGAGCGACGCCCTCGAACAGCACATGGGCAACGTAAAAGACCGTGGCGCCCACGCCGTACATCGCGTCGGGGGACAGAGCGTTATCTTGAGAGGCGGCGGCGGCCGCGAAGGCCGGCGCTTTCGAAAGGGAATTCTGCATACGTATCATGTTTGGCATTGTTTGTTTGCCGTTGATTCAGCGGTGGTGCATCTGCTTTGATTAATCTTGCCCGGGGAATGGGCTGGCAGGGCGTGCAACCGAAGAACGTACGCCAGTATCTTTTGACTTGGGCTAATCTCCCATCATGGATTGACGCACCAGGGGGCGCTTGCAAGCCCGGTCTTTGACGATCTGCGGAATAAAAAACATGGCAAACCCTTCTTTCGGCGAATCCTCCTGCAGCGCTGCGGCAAGCGGCTGCGTGGAGGTGCGCGGCGCCCGCGAGCACAATCTCAAGGAGGTCGATGTCTCCATTCCCCGCAACGCTCTGGTGGTATTTTCGGGCGTCTCCGGCTCGGGAAAATCATCGCTCGCTTTCGGCACCATTTACGCAGAAGCGCAGCGGCGCTACTTCGAATCCGTGGCGCCGTATGCGCGGCGCCTGATCGACCAGGTTGGCGTACCCGATGTGGATGCGATTGACGGGCTGCCACCGGCAGTTGCACTTCAGCAGCAGCGTGGCGCCAGCAATGCGCGTTCGTCCGTCGGCAGTGTGACCAACTTGTCCAGCCTGTTGAGGATGATGTACTCGCGCGCCGGCGCCTATCCGGCCAATCAGGCGATGCTGTATGCCGAAGACTTTTCACCGAACACGCCGCAGGGCGCCTGTCCGGCCTGCCATGGCCTGGGCCATGTGTACGAGGTGAGCGAAGCTTCCATGGTGCCGGATCCGTCGCTGTCCATCCGCGAGCGCGCCATCGCTGCCTGGCCGCCAGCCTGGCACGGACAGAACCTGCGCGACATCCTGGTCACAATGGGTTTTGATGTGGACCGGCCCTGGAAGGACCTGCCGAAGAAGGACCGCGACTGGATCCTGTTCACGGAGGAAACCCCTACCGTACCAGTCTATGCGGGGTTCACTCCCGCCGAGACCCGCGCGGCGCTCAAGCGCAAGTCGGAGCCGAGCTATATGGGCACCTTCACAGGAGCCCGGCGCTACGTGCTGCAGACCTTTGCCAATACCCAGAGCGCCTTGATGAGAAAGCGCGTTTCCCGTTATATGCACGGCAAGCCATGCCCCGCCTGCCACGGCAAGCGGCTCAAGCCCGAGGCCTTGTCGGTCACCTTTGCCGGCGTCGATATTGGCGAGTTCATGCGGATGCCGCTGGATGCACTGGCAACCCTGCTCGAACCCATCGCGCGGGGGGATTTCCGCGCCCACACGGCAGGAGCCGGGGCCAACAAGGAAGCGACCAGGCGCGACCGTGCAGAGCGCGCTGCCAGCGGTCGTGCAGTCCATGCGGTATCGCCCGACGTGCGCCGCACTTCCGCCTTGTCGGAAGAAAAGCGGCTTGCCGCACAGCGCCTGGCCGGTGGCGTCATGGCGCGCCTGCATCAACTGCGGGGACTGGGGCTGGGTTATCTGACCCTGGACCGGGCCACGCCAACGCTGTCGGCTGGCGAGTTGCAGCGGCTGCGCCTGGCCACGCAACTGAGTTCCCTGCTGTTCGGCGTCGTGTATGTGCTGGACGAACCTTCTGCCGGGCTGCATCCCGCCGACAGCCAGGCCCTGTACGACGCTCTCGACCGGCTGCGCGATGCGGGCAATTCAGTGTTTGTTGTGGAGCACGATCTGGACTTGATGCGCCGCGCACAATGGCTGGTCGATGTCGGGCCCGATGCCGGGGAGGACGGCGGCCGTGTGCTGTACAGCGGAGCGCCCGACGGTCTGCGCGAGGTCGCTGAATCGCGTACCGCGCGCTATCTGTTCGGCGGGATGCCGGCCCCGCGCAGCCGTGGACGCCAGCCCTCTGGCTGGCTGGAGTTGCAGGGTATCCAGCGCCACAACCTGCGCGGCGTGGACAGCCGTATTCCGCTGGGCGTGCTGACGGCCGTTACCGGCATCTCCGGTTCCGGCAAATCCAGTCTCGTCGCGCAGGCGCTGCCGGAGCTGGTACTGCTGCATCTTGGCCACGAGCCTGAGGATGACGCGAGCGCAAGCGGTGGCAACGAAGGTCCCGAAGTCATCGAGGTCACTGGCGGCCATCTTGCAGGCGACGTGGATGCGATACAGCGCCTGGTGCAGGTGGATCAGAAGCCGATTGGACGCACGCCGCGCTCGAACCTGGCAACCTATACCGGCTTGTTCGATCATGTGCGCAAACTGTTCGCCGCCACGCCCGATGCGCGCCGGCGCCGCTTCGATGCGGGCCGGTTCTCGTTCAATGTGGCCAAAGGGCGCTGCGAAACCTGCGAGGGCGAGGGATTTGTCAGCGTGGAATTGCTGTTCATGCCCAGCGTGTATGCGCCTTGTCCGACCTGTCACGGCGAGCGCTACAACGAAGCCACGCTGAAAGTACGCTGGAATGGCCGAAGCATTGCCGAGGTGTTGCAGATGACCGTGGACGATGCGCACGGCTTCTTTGCCGGCGAGGAGCCGGTGGCGCGGCCGCTGCAACTGCTGCGGGAAATTGGCCTGGGCTATCTGCGCCTTGGCCAGCCTGCCACTGAGCTTTCCGGCGGCGAGGCGCAGCGCATCAAGCTCGCCACCGAGCTGCAGCGCAGCCAGCGCGGGCGCAGTCTGTACGTACTTGACGAGCCGACCACGGGGTTGCATGCGTCCGATGCCGATCGGCTGCTGGTACAGCTGCAGCGGCTGGTCGAGGCCGGCAATACCGTCGTGATGATCGAGCATGACATGCGCGCCGTGGCGCAGGCGGACTGGGTGATCGATGTGGGACCGGGTGCTGGCGATGCCGGCGGCCGTATCATGGCGGCTGGAACGCCGCAGGAAGTGGCGCAGGCGGCGGACAGCGTGACTGCGTCTTTTCTCGCGGCAGAGCTGGGAAGGGCTGGTCAGTGAGGGAAGTCGAGCGACGGTCCTCAGTACAGGCCGGAGATCTTCCCCGCCAGCCCTACAATTGCAATACCATTCGCAAACGTGACGCCGATCAGCCAGCGTATCGACCGTTGCAGTTCAAGGCGTATCTCAGCGAGCCCCTGATCGGTATGGGTTCGCAACTCGGCAAGTCCGTGATCGGTATGCTTGCGCAGGTCGGCCAGCCCTTTGTCGGTATGGTCGCGCAGTTCGGCAAAGCCTTTATCGGTATGCACCCGCAGGGAGTCGATGCTCGCATATATCCGGCCTATGTCGCACTCGATGCGCTCCATCCGTTCCTTGTGTTCATCCACGGCCACTTCCACCTTCGCCAATCGTTCTCCGTGATCCATGATGCCTCCCGCGCCAAGAACTTAACTCTGCAGCAGTGACGTACGGGCATATTGCGCTTGGACAGGCGTTTGGCGAAAAGTTCCCTCATCCTCTGTATTCGGAAAATGGAAATTTCAAGGGACGGGGGCCGCTTTCAATACAAGCCACTTATCTTCCTCATCAGGCCGGCGATCGCAATGCCGTTCGTAAACGCCATTCCGATTGGCCGGCGTATTAATCTTTGCAGCCCAAGCCGTATCTCAGCGAGCCCCTGATATCCGGCCCATGTCACGCTCAATGCGCTCCATCCGTTCCTTTTGCCACCAGCGACCGTTGTTGGCAGATGCTCATCATGAGTTAGATCGATACCCAGGCTACCTATGATTTGCGCCACTGCGAAGCGGTACCGGGCGATCTCTTCGGCTGTGCAGTGTTCTACGATTCGGCTCAACGCGGCGTTCAGTAAGGCGCCTGATTGAAGTGCCGCATCGCTGACAATTCTTGCGGTTTCTTTATCCATATGCTCTCGTTGTATAACCCACAGATTGACGTGTATGTTAGCTAATCAGGCCCTCAGAGAGGGGCTGCCGCTTTTTGCCAGGGCCATCGCAATGGCTGAGCGGCAAGGCCTTGGTCGATATGGTCGCGGAGCGAGGCAATGCTGTCGTCTATCCGGTCGAACCGGATGTCGAAACGATTCATTCGCTCTTCGTGTTCGTCCGCAACTGCCTCAACTTTTACTAATCGTTCACTGTGGTCCATGGCGCCTCCTGTACCCAGGCAAGGGCCATTAACTCTTGATGGCGCTGGCCGGGATGGTGCTTTGATTGAGGAACCAGTTGCGGAAGCGGAGGAGGGCCGGGTCGTCGGCCTTGTCTTCGCGGTAGGCGAGGTAGTGGCGGGTTTCTTCGAGCTCCATTTCCTGCGCGACGGGCCTGGTGAGTTGACCCTTGTCGATAAGCGGACGGACCAGGTGATCGAAGCCGAGGGCGACCCCTTGGTTGTTGAGCACCATCTGGATAAGCAGGTTGTAATCGTTGGCGTTGAAGTAGTGCGCGCCGGTTTTCGGACGGTCCTCAATGTCGAGGTGATGAACAGCCAGCCACACGCCCCAGTCCACATGCTCCGCAATCTGCGAGCGTCCATATGGACTCAGGTTGAGCAGCACGCCATTCCGCAGTCCCTCAATGCTGCGGATCTCAGGATGCGCAGCAAGATAGTCCGGCGTGCACACGGGGTAGATCCGGTCATGGAACAGCGGCACGCTGACATAGCCCTCGCGTACCCGCGGCATCTTGGTAATGAAGATATCCGGCTGCATGCCCGGCTCCAGAGACACGAAATTCTGCGTGGTGATCAGATCGAGGTCGATGTCCGGATTGGCACTAAAAAAGCTCGGTAGCCGCGGCGACATCCACAAGCCCGAGAACGCAGGGGAGCAGCACAGCACCAGCGTACGGCGCGCCTGCTCGCCATAGTCCTTCCGCACGCGTGCTGCCGCCTGCGCAATGTTCAGGAATGACAGCTGCGCAGCATCGAAAAAGATGGCGCCGGCCGGCGTCAGCTTGACCGAGCGTCCGGCGCGCTCGAACAGGTTGGTCCCAAGATGTTCCTCCAGTTCCCGGATCTGACGGCTGATTGCAGCCTGCGTTACGCACAGGGTCTCGGCCGCGCGGGTGAAGCTTTGATAGCGCGCCGCTGCAACGAAGCACTTCACCGCCCGCAGCGAAGGCATCTTCAGCAGGGTCTGGTCGATGGTCGGATGCTTATTCATAACCCCATGTTATCAGTTTCGTGGATAAAAAGTCGATTGTGCCTGCACCGCCGGATATCTAGACTGTATTACAAATAAAAGCATTATATGGCCCACGTCTGGATTATCTACCTTGCTTTATCTGCGAAGCAAAAAGGTTTTAATAATATTTAAAAGCAGAGAAGGAGACATTATGACCCGAATCATCGCCATGCCTAAAGACGATGCAATGTGCGGCTGGTATCACACCGCACCCGCCCGTCAGGCAAAGCCGGCACATACGGGTGAGAAAAAGACCCGCTGGGCCGTTGTGGGCGCCGGATTTACCGGCCTGGCGGCGGCACGCCAGCTGGCATTGAATTTCCCGGACGAGGAAATCGTGCTGATCGATGCCCAGGAAGTCGGCTTCGGTACGTCGGGACGCAATGCCGGCTTCGCCATCGACCTGCCGCACGATATCGGCGCTGCCGACTACATCGGCGATATCGCCACCGCCCGCAGCACGCTCAAGCTCAACCGCATGGGGCAGGACATGCTCCATTCCCTGGTCCGGAAACACGGCATCGACTGCCATATGCGCCCCAGCGGCAAGTATCAGGCCGCCGTCGAGGAGCGCGGCATTGCTGTACTGGATGCCTACCGGCGCGGGCTGGACAAGCTGGGCGAGCCGTATGAAGTGATCGCCGGCCCCGACCTGCCGCAGCACATCGGCACCTCCTTCTACCGCCAGGCCCTGTTCACTCCCGGCACCATGCTGGTTCAACCCTCGGCCCTGGTGAGGGGCCTGGCGGATAGCCTGCCGTCCAACGTCACGCTGTACGAAAACACGGCCATCGCCGAGGTCGAATACGGCGACCAGGTCGTGCTCGCGCACCGCCACGGCCGCATCGTCACGGACAAGCTGCTGCTGGCGAACAACGCCTTCGGCGCCCGCTTCGGTTTCCTGCAGCACACCGTGCTGCCGATGTACCTTTATGCCAGCCTGACCCGCCCGCTGACAGATGAGGAAATGGCGCAACTGGGCGGCAAGCCGTTCTGGGGCGTGATCCCGGCCGACCCCTTCGGCAGCACGGTGCGCCGCACCCACGACAACCGCATCCTGATGCGCAACAGCTTCAGCTTCAATCCGAACCAGCAGTCCAAGCCGCATTGCCTGGAGCGCTTCGTGCGCAATCACCGCCAATCCTTCGAGCGCCGCTTCCCGATGCTGCCGGACGTCGGCTTCGACTACACCTGGAGCGGCTCGCTGGCGCTGACGCAAAACCACAAGGGCTTCTTCGGCCAGCTCGCGCCGAATGTGTATGGCGCGCTGTTCTGCAACGGCCTGGGTGTCACCCGCGGCACGGTCACCGGCGCGCTGCTGGCCGACATGATTGCCGGCAAGCGCCATGAGCTGGTTGATTTTCTGCTGGCGACCTCCGGGCCCAATACCTTGCCGCCGGAGCCGTTCCTGTCCATCGGCGTCAACGCCACCCTCTGGTGGGGGCAGCGCAAGGCGGGCATGGAAAGCTGATTATTATTAAAAGGTATTAAAGGAGACAAGCAGCCATGAGCAAGAATAATATTCCCGTTAAAGAAAAGTCCTTAATATCCATCGAGGACGTGCCATTAAATGGATTTCACCAGTTAATGACCTTGCGCGCTGGCGGCGGCTGGATTCTGGATGGTTATATCCTGAGTATTATCGGCGTGGCGATTGTCCAGTTCTCCGATTACCTCAAGCTGGACTCGTTCTGGCAGGGCATGGTGGCCGCCTCGGCAATGCTCGGCACCTTCTGCAGCGGTTTCCTCGGCGGCTGGCTGACCGACAGGATAGGGCGGCGGCGGCTGTTTTTTGCCGGCCCCGTTCTTTTCGTCGTGGGTTCGCTAGGCTCGTTCTGGGTCGAGTCCGGCACCTCGCTGTTCATTCTGCGCTTCCTGGTCGGAATGGGCGTGGGACTGGAATATCCCGTGGCTGGCTCGCTGCTGACGGAATTCCTGCCGCAAAAGAACCGCGGTCCACGCCTGGCCGGGCTGACCATCCTGTGGTTTGCCGGCGCGGCGCTGTCCTATATGGTCGGCAACTTCATCCTGGCGCGTGGCGGCGATGACGCCTGGCGCATGGTGCTGGCCAGCGCCGCCGTACTCGGTACGCTGCTGTTCCTGGTACGCATGGGTACACCCGAATCGCCGCGCTGGCTGGTGAGCAAGGGCAGGCATACCGAAGCGGACGCCGTCATCAAGCGTGTCTATGGCCCGTCGTTCTCGCTGGCGAACATGCCGCAGCAGCTGTCGGAAAAGAAGGTCTCGCTGGGTGACCTGCTGCACTCCGGCTATGGCAAGCGCATGCTGTTCGTGATCGTGTTCTGGACGGCTGCCGTGGTGCCCATGTTTGCCGTGTACTCCTTTGCTCCCGTGGTGCTGCAGGCGCTGAATCTGAAGGGCGACTGGGCGGCATACGGCTCGGTGCTGATTACCCTGCTGTTCGTGGTTGGCTGCGTGATTGCCACACGCCTGATCGACAGCATGGGTCGCCGTCCGCTCATCGTGCACAGCTTCCTGTGGTCCAGCCTTGCACTGCTGGGACTGGGCGCGTTTTCGGGCGGCTCCGAAATCCCGGTCCTGCTGATGTTCGGCGCGTATGCACTGTTTATCGGCGGCGCCCAGGTGCTGGAGCTGGTATACCCGAACGAACTGTTCCCGACCGAGATCCGCGCCTTTGCGGTTGGTGTCGGTTCCTCGATGACGCGCGTCGGTTCCGCTGTCGGTACCTGGCTGGTGCCGATATCGCTGCACAGCATCGGCATCGGCAACACCATGTATGTGGCGGCAGCCGTGTCGGTCATCGGACTGATTGCTTCCGTTTGCCTGGCGCCGGAGACGCGCGGCATGAGCCTTGAACAGGCATCTTCGCTAAAGCGCTGAGTCCACGTTTGCCCGCGTCCCTGCTTTACCTCACCCCCAATCCATTCAAAGAGATCACCATGAAATTCGAAGGCATCTACACCCCCGCGATCACGCCACTGAAGGCGGACGGATCGATCGACCAGTCCGCATTTGCTGAAGTGCTGGAATACCTGATCGCACAAGGCGTACACGGCATCATCATTGCCGGCTCCACCGGCGAGTATTATGCTCACACGCCACAGGAGCGCGTGGAGCTGGCGACCCTGGCGAAGGAAATCATCGGCGCCCGCACGCAGCTGGTTATCGGTACCGGCGCTATCCGCACCGAGGAGTCCGTGGAATACGCAAAAGTGGCCAGGACCATCAAGGCGGACGCCATCCTGGTCGGCACGCCGCCGTATGCACTGCCGACGGAACGCGAGAACGCAGCACACGCGCTGGCTATCGACCAGGCCGCAGGCCTGCCGATCATGCTGTACAACTATCCGGGCCGCATGGGCATGTCCATGGGCCGCGAGTTCTTCAATCTTGTGACGCAGGCGTCGAAGAATTTCGTGGCGATCAAGGAAAGCTCGGGCCAGACCGGGCAGCTGCATATGCTGGCGCGCGAATTCTCCGGCGTCAGCCTGTCCTGCGGCTGGGACGACCAGGCCCTGGAATTCTTCGCCTGGGGTGCCCGCAGCTGGGTGTGCGCCGGTTCCAACTTCCTCCCGCGCGAACACATTGCGCTGTACCAGGCATGCGCCGTAGAGAAGGATTTCGACAAGGGCCGCCGCATCATGTCGGCCATGCTGCCGCTGATGGACTTCCTGGAGGGCGGCAAGTTCGTTCAGTCCATCAAGCATGGCTGCGCATTGGCCGGTCTGAGTCCAGGCGGCGTGCGGGCGCCGCTGCAGGGCCTTGAGGAGAGCGCGCAGCAGGCATTGCAGACCGTTGTTTCCCGGCTCAAGAGCGACGTGGCCGCCATCCTGGGAGGTGCCGCCTGATGGCCGCCGGACTGTTGACCGCTGGCGAATACGCGGCGCTGGCCGAAAGCATTGCGCTGCCAACGCAGGCCTTCGTGGACGGCGCCTTCCGTCCCGCGCTGTCGGAACAAACCTTCGAGACCACCAATCCGGCAACCGGCAAGGTGCTGGCGCAGATTGCCGCCTGCGGTCCGGAGGACGTGGATCTGGCTGTGGCAAAGGCCAAGGCAGCATTCGAGGATGGGCGCTGGAGCCGCCTGGCGCCGGCCGGGCGCAAACACACGCTGCTGCGTTTTGCGGACCTGCTGGAGCAGCATGCGCATGAACTGGCCGTGATGGAGAGCATGGACAGCGGCAAGCCAATCAGCGAATGCCAGAACACGGACGTGCCCGAGGCGATCCACACCATCCGCTGGCACGCGGAACTGATCGACAAGATTTACGACCACACGGCCCCTGTGGGTTCGAATGCGCTGGCGCTGGTGGTGCGCGAGCCGATCGGCGTGGTCGGACTGGTGCTGCCCTGGAATTTTCCGCTGCTGATGCTGGCCTGGAAAATCGGCCCGTCGCTGGCCGCAGGATGCTCGATTGTCGTCAAGCCGGCCAAGGAAACCACGCTGACTGCGCTGCGCGTGGCCGAACTGGCGCACCAGGCGGGGGTGCCGGCCGGCGTGTTCAATGTGCTGCCCGGCGGCGGACGCGAAGTGGGCGAGCCACTGGGCCGCCACCGCGACGTGACCATGGTCAGTTTCACCGGTTCCACCGATACCGGCCGCCTGTTCCTGCATTACGCGGCCGAATCGAACCTGAAGCGCGTGGTGCTGGAATGCGGCGGCAAGAACCCGGCAGTGGTGCTGAATGACGTGAAGGACCTGGATACCGTGGCGCGGCACCTCGTCAACGGCGCGTTCTGGAATATGGGCGAGAACTGTTCGGCTTCTTCGCGTCTCATCGTCCATGCCGGCATCAAGGCGCAACTGCTGGAACTTATCGGCGTTCACATGCGAGAATGGAAGATGGGTAACCCGCTGGATCCGGAGAATCGCCTCGGCGCCATGGTCAGCAAGGCGCACTTCGAGAAAGTGCGTTCCTACATCGAACAGGCCGCGGCAGAGAGACTGAAGGTGGTCTTCGGCGGTGAAACGGAGCAGGGCATCTACGTGCAGCCCACGGTAGTCGATGGCGTCGGCCGGGACAGCAAGCTGTTCCAGGAAGAGATCTTCGGACCCGTGCTGTCGGTGACTACTTTCACCACGCTGGATGAAGCCATCGCGCTCGCCAACGACTCGGTCTATGGCCTGGCCGCCTCGGTGTATACGGACGACCTGCGCAATGCCATCAGGGTCTCGCGCGAGATCCGGGCCGGCGTGGTGAGCGTGAACTGCTTTGGCGAAGGCGACGTTACCACGCCGTTTGGCGGCTACAAGGAATCGGGCTTCGGCGGCCGCGACAAGTCGCAATGGGCGCACGATCAGTACACTGAAATCAAGACCATCTGGATCGATGCATGAAAAACACGAACAAGGCAACCATGATCGGGTTGGTGGCGGTGCTGCTGTGGAGCTCCATCGTTGGCCTGATCCGCAGCGTCAGCGACCACCTCGGTCCGACGGGCGGGGCAGCCATGATGTACAGCGTGGCTTCCGTGTTCCTGCTGCTGTCCGTCGGGCGCGTGAAGTTAACTGCGTTCCCGCGCCGCTACCTGATCTGGGGCAGCCTGCTGTTCGTGACCTATGAACTGTGCCTGTCGCTGTCGATTGGTTATGCCAATACGGCGCGCCAGGCGATCGAAGTGGGGATGGTCAACTACCTGTGGCCCACCTTCACCATTGTTGCGGCCATCCTGTTCAACCGGCAGAAAGCCAGTTTTCTGATTGTGCCGGGCTTCGTGCTGTCCATCGTCGGCATCTGCTGGGTGCTGGGCGGGGAGCAGGGCTTTGATCCGGGCGGCATGCTGAATAATGTGCGCGACAATCCGCTGAGCTATGGCCTGGCTTTTGCCGGCGCGATGATCTGGGCCGCCTACTGCACGGTGACGGCGCGCATTGCAGGCGGCGCGAACGGCGTCACGCTGTTCTTCATCCTGGTGTCCATGACCTTGTGGATCAAGTATCTGCTGGAAGGCGGCGGCCATATGGACTTCAGCTTCGAAGCCGTGATCTACCTGGTGCTGGCGGCCGGTGCGATGGGCTTTGGCTACGGCGCCTGGAACGTGGGCATCCTGCACGGTAACGTGACGGTTCTGGCGGGCGCCTCCTATTTCATCCCGGTGTTTTCCGCTGCGCTTTCCACGCTGCTGCTGCAGGCACCGCTGTCGTGGGCCTTCTGGCAGGGCTCCGCCATGGTGTGCGGCGGCGCAATCCTTTGCTGGCTGGCGACACGCGCCCGCCGTACCGGGCAAGCCGTGGCCTGAGGCGGTTCCGGCCAGCCAGGAGAAATCATCATGCGTTGTACCGATACGCTGGCTCTGGCCAGTGCGGCCCTTGTCGTCCTTACGATATCCACCCCGGCCCGGTCGCAATCGGCGCTGTTCGTCAATGGCCTGCTCGATCTCGCGGCTTACCGGGGATTCGATGGCGTCAACCAGGCCGGCACCGTCCAGCGCAGCAATCTTGCCTTTTCGGGATTCGAGGACCTGGGCGGCGGAACGAGGGTGGTGTTCCGCCTGAGTACCCGTTTCGAAATTGATACCGGCCGCAGCGAGGGGGCCGGCGCCAAACCGTTCTGGCATGACGAGTCCACGGTCGGCCTGCAGGGTAGCTGGGGTACGGTGCGCGTGGGGCGGGCGATGACGGCCATGTGGGCGCAGGACTGGAAGTTCGATCCCTGGGCCAACTACAACCGCATCGCCTCGCCGGCCTGGCAGCACTGGCACTATCTGACGTCCAGCGATCCTTTCGCAAATAACGGTACGGAGGAATACGGGCGTCTGAACAACGGCGTCTTCTACGACTCGCCGGCGCTCAAGGGATTCACGCTGCGCCTGAGCGGTTCCTTCGAGCGCCGGAATGAGCCGGGCGCCACGGGGCTGCCGTATTCCGCGGTATTGGAGTATGCGCAGGGGCAGGTGTCCGGCATGTTTGCCTTCGAGCGCAACAGCATTGGCGACAGGGATGCTTTCGCCGCAGGCAAATACAGCTTTGGCGAGGCCGCCATCATGGCGGCCTATGACGACAGCCGCAAGTTCGACAACAGCAGCCGGTCGCGCGCCGCAACATTGTCGGCCACCTATCGGCTGGGGCAGGTGGTGCTGAAGTCCGGCTATAGCCGGCAGCGCCTGAATGCGGATGCCAATCGCTTTGCTTCGTTCGGCGCGGATTATCTGCTGTCACGCCGCACCACGCTGTATTTCAGTCTAGGGCATCGGCGCGAAGCGAAGCAGGACGCAAGGACTTCCTTCGGCGTGGGAATGTCGCACGCATTCTGAGGCGCTTATATAAGCGGCAGCCCGGCCAGGAAAGCGTGAATCTGCGGTACCACGGCCGCACCCTCGCCAACCGCCGCCGCAACGCGCTTGGTGGACCTGGCGCGCACGTCGCCGATAGCGAACACGCCGGGCACGCTGGTTTCGAGCGGAGCACGCGGCGAGCCGGTGCGAATGAAGCCGTTGTCGTCCACTTCCACGCCGCAGTCGTGCAGCCAGCCGGTGTTCGGATCGGCGCCGATGAACAGGAACATGCGGCAGACATTGAACTCGCGCTCCGCTGCAGTCAGCCTGTTGCGCACCCGGACCTGCTGCAGGCCTTCCTCTTCGCTGCCTTCCAGTGCCACCACCTCGGTGTGGGTGTGCAGTTCGATATTCGGCGTGGCGCCGAGGCGCCCGATCAGGTAGCTGGACATCGTTGCCGCCAGGCGCCGGCCGCGTATCAGCATATGTACCTTGCTGGCATGCGCCGCCAGGAAGACCGCTGCCTGGCCGGCCGAATTGCCGCCGCCGACCAGCAGCACTTCGGAAGATTTGCACAGCCGCGCTTCGATCGGCGACGCCCAGTAGTAGATGCCGCGTCCCTCGAAGGTCTTCAGCTTGGCCAGCGCCGGCCGCCGGTAGCGCGCTCCGCACGCCAGCACCACGCTGCGCGCCTGCAGGCGTTGCCGGCTGCCGCACATCACGATCTGCAGCGGGTAGGTATCGCAGACCAGCTGCGCGGCAGGCGCCGGAATGGCGATCCTGACGCCGAATTTCATGGCCTGTGCATAGGCGCGGCCGGCCAGGGCGCCGCCTGAAATCCCGGTCGGGAAGCCCAGATAATTTTCGATGCGCGCGCTGGCGCCGGCCTGGCCGCCAAAAGCCAGCGTCTCCAGTATCAGCACCGACAGGCCCTCCGATGCTGCATACACGGCCGCCGCCAGCCCGGCGGGACCGGCGCCGACGATGATCAAGTCCCACACCTCGTCGCTGCTCAGATCCGGCAGCATGCCGAGATGGCGGCCGACTTCCGCAATGCCCGGATTTTTGCGGACCACGCCGTCCGGGCAGACCACCAGCGGCAACTCGTCGGCCGCCGGCTGGTAGCGTTCGTAGAGCGCGCGTGCCTGTTCATCGGCCGCCGGATCGAGGACGGTATGCGGGAAGCTGTTACTGGACAGGAAGCTCTGCAGCGCGTGCAGGCGCGGATGGCCCGGCGTGCCGACCAGGATGGGACCGCCCGAATTGATTTCGAGCAGACTGGCGCGGCGCAGGATCAGGGCGCGCACGATACGCTCGCCCAGATCGGCTTCCGCCACCACCAGCTCATGCAGCGACTCGGGCGGAATATGCAGGGTTTCCACCTCGCCCTCAGCGTCCGCGTTGACCAGGGAGGGCCAGCCCGACAGCTGCGTGATCTCGCCGCCGAACTGGCCGGGGAGGTGGTAGGTCAGCAGGGAAGAATTCCCGAGTCCGTCCTGGCGGCTGATTCTGACGCAGCCCTTCAGAACCAGGTGGGTGCCGGACGGTGCGCCGCCGGCCGAGTACAGGCGTTCCCCGTCGCGGAAGCGCTCGACCTTGCCGTAGCGGTGCATGCGGGCGATATCGCACTCGGTGAGCGTGGGGAACATCTGGTGCATGCGCGATTGCAGCTGGCTGTCCGCTGCCAGCGCAAAATCCCCCGTCAGCGGGGCGGATGCAAACGCGGTGGTGCTGGTGTCCATGAGGCCCTTAAGGTTTGCCTTGATGTGGATGGCATTGCTCGCTGTTGAAGCGCGAGTGGATGCGGAGTTCAAACAGCAGCAGGCTGAAACCGCCGATCAGGCAGCCCATCGCCAGCACGAACAGGCGATGGCGGTCGAGCGCCGGTGCAGTACCCTGAGTTCGGCGAGATACCTCTCCGATTGCGTGGTCTGCAGGCGCTCCTCCAGCAGCCGCGAACGGTCGATGATGCGCGACAGGCGGTTGATGTTCATGGCGCTCCGCCTGCGCAGATTGGCAAGCCGTTTAACGCAGCGCCTTGACGATTTCTTCCGCCCCGTTGATGAGGGACGAGCCATCGCCAGTCTGCACGCCTAGCCGTATGGGCTTGCTGTTGCGGAAGTTCTGGCACGGGGCCGTTCACTTTGCGGCATCCCTGATGACATCCGCCACAGCGGCTGGCTGCGCGATGAAGGCGGCGTGGCTTCCCTTGAGTTCCACCATCCTGCTTTTCGCGCGCTGCGCCATGTAGCGCTGCAGCTCGGGATTGATGATGCGGTCTTCGCTGGACACGATGTACCAGCTTGGCTTGTCGCGCCAGGCTGCAGCCGTAACCGTTGCGCCCAGCGCCTTGGTGGACGTCGCAACCTGGGAAATCGCCATGAAGCGGGCGAGATCCCGGGGCACGTCGGCGGCGAAGTCCTCGGCAAAGCTGTCCGGATTGCGGATGATGAAGTCGTCGCCTACCTGCACGATATTGGAGGTGACCGGCGGACGCATGGCGCGCAATGCCTTGGGATCTTCGCCGCTGTCCGGGGCATAGCCTGCCACGTACACCAGCGCTTTCACCTTCGGATGGTTGCCGGCCTCGGTGATGATGGTGCCGCCGTAGCTGTGGCCGACCAGCACCACCGGCCCGTCCTGCCGGTCGAGGATGCGCCGGGTGGCGGCGACATCCTCGCTCAGCGAAGAATCGGGATGCTGCACTACGCTGACCTGGTAGCCGGCAGCGATCAGAATGTCCGCCACGCCCTTCCATCCCGAGCCGTCGGCGAAGGCGCCGTGTACCAGCACGATATTCCTGATGGGCGCGGCCAGGGCAGGGACCATGCAGGCCAGCGCGGCCGCCAGCAGCAGCGGCGCGGAAACTGTGCGAATGTTCATCCCGTTCTCCTCGCCCGGCTATTTTCCCGGCTTAACGTTCTTCTGCAGGAAGGTCCGCATCAGGCTGCCGATGGTCGCGCTGTCTTCTTCCAGCGCGAAGTGGCCGGTGTTCAGCAGGTGCAGTTCGGCCTTCGGCAGATCACGCAGATAGGGGTGCGCACCGGTTGGCGGGAATATCTTGTCGTTCTTGCCCCAGACGATCAGCATTGGCGGCTGATGCTTGCGGAAGTAAGCCTGCCATGCCGGATAGTGCGGCGGATTGCTGCCGTAGCTGTAGAACAGCTCCAGCTGGATCTCCTTGTTGCCCGGCCGGTCCATGTATGCCTGATCGACAGTCCATGCATCGGGGCTGACGCGCTGCAGATCGCGCGCACCTTCGGTGTACTGCCACTTGGTGGCGGTCAGTTCCAGGATCGGGCGCAGCTTGTCGGCATTGGCTGGCGTCTTGTTCGCCCAGTATTCCTTGACCGGATTCCAGAATTCGCTGGCCAGGCCTTCGTCGTAGGCATTGCCGTTCTGGACGACGATAGCGCTCACACGCTCGGGATGGGCAACGGCAATGCGGTAGCCGACCGGCGCACCGTAATCCTGCACATACAGGGCATAGCGGCTCAGGCCAACCGCCTCGGTGAACTTGCCCATCAGCGCGCCCAGGTTGTCGAAGCTGTAGGTGAACTTGTCCACCGTTGGCATATCGCTTTGACCGTAGCCCGGATAGTCGGGCGCAATCACGTGATAGCGGTCGGCCAGCAGCGGGATCAGGTTGCGGAACATCTGCGACGAAGTGGGGAAGCCGTGCAGCAGCAGGATCGCCGGTGCATCCTTGGGACCGGCCTCGCGGTAGAAGATGTTGATGCCGTCCACCTTCACGGTGTGGTAGCTCACCACCGCTTGTGCTGCAACGTTTTGCGAGGTGGCGGCAGGTGCGCCGGCGTGCGCCAGTTGCGGCAGTATGCTCAGTCCCATTACGGTCAGTGCGGCCAGGAGATATCGTTGGGTTGCCATGTTGGTGTCCTTTCAGTGACAGGTTTTTTGCAATGCTGCGGTTATTGGATGGAAGCGAAGGCGCGCAGGATGACGCCGGCCACCTGGGCCGGCTGGGACAGCATGGGAACGTGGCTGCTGTCGAGGGTGACGGTTTCCGCTTTCATGCGCTGCGCCGAATCGCGCTGGACGGCGGGAGGAATGGTCTGGTCGTTTGCGGCCACGATGTACCAGCTGGGTTTATCACGCCACGCCGCATGGCTTACCTGGTCGCCAAAGCAGCGCACCGCGAGCGGCGCCTGGATGGCGTGTACATAATCGGCTTCGGCCGCAGGCAGGTCCTGCACGAAGTGCTTGCGGATGCCGGCTGCCGTTACCGCCACATAGCCTTCGCCGTAGGGCTGGATTTCGGCCGCGCCCGGCGCAGGCGGGTAGTCGTGCCACCATTCGGCAAAGGACTGCCCACTGTCCGGCGCGCCGGCGGCAACATATACCAGGCCTTTGACCGCCGGGTGGTTGCCGGCCTCGGTAATCACCGCGCCGCCCCAGGAGTGACCGGCCAGCAGCACCGGTCCGTCCTGCATGTCGATGACCCGGTGCGCGGCGCTCACGTCGTCCGCCAGTGAGCTCAGCGGATTCTGTACAGCGGCCACCTTGTGGCCTTTTTCGAGCAGCAGGGAGATCACTTTCCCCCAGCTTGAACCGTCGGCAAATGCGCCGTGAACGAGTACGATAGTGCCAGTTGCCATAACCACTCCTGCAATCGATGAAGGGAAGGGATGCTGCCGGTATGCGAACTATTCTCGGACGGTGCCGGTGTTGCGGCATCCCCAGTTATAGGTAAGCCCGCGCCACTTTCTTCGGGCACAATAGATGGTGGGCATCATTGTTTGCTGAAAATCCGCTGCCCCTAACCTGACTGTCTATCGTGAGCATCTGCCGCTTCCTGTATCGCGCACTGTCCATCACCCTGCTGCTCACTCATCCGGCGGCGTGGGCCTATCCGCCTGCGCCTGCGCCATTGCTTTCCGACTTCACGCATACCGCCTGGACCCGCTTGCAGAACGCACCTGTGGATGTGCTGAAGATCACCCAGACCACCGATGGCTGGCTGTGGGTGGCCACCGCCACCGGCCTGTATCGTTTCGACGGCCAGCGCTTCGAAAGAGTGGACAGCGTGTATGGCCAGCATCTCGATTCCAGCAACGTGATCGGATTGACGGCGGATGGAAAGCAGGGCCTGTGGGTGGGCTACCGCCTCGGCGGCATGACCCTGTTCCGTCCCGACGGCAGCCGTACCTTTGGTGAAGCCGAGGGGCTGCCGGTAGGCGGCGTGATTCACATCGAAGCGCTCAGCGATGGCTCGGTATGGGTCGGCACGCGCGATGGCGTGGCATGGCTGGCGCCCGGCGCCAAGCGTTTCCGGGTGCTCGGCAACGAGGTCGGCCTGCCGGAGAAGTTCGTGTACCAGATACTGATTGCCAGCGACGGCACGCAATGGGTCGGTTCGCTGCAGGGCCTGTTTTTCCGCAAACCGGGACAGCAGCGTTTCACCCAGTCCTGGCCGCGCGTACAGCTGCTGGCGATTGCCGAGGCGCCGGATGGCACCATCTGGGCGCGCGACGGAAGCTATCAATACTACCGGGTGCAGACCACACCGCCGCCGGCCGGCCAGCCGATCAAGCCGCAGTTTCCCGGCATGGGCATGCGCTTCGGCAGCGACCAGACCATGTGGGTGCTGCACCAGGATGGGGTCGAGCGGCGCTTCGGCAGCACCGGCGCCAGCTTCCCCAATCAGCGCCTGACGCAAAAGCTGGGCATGAGCGGGCCCCAGGCGCAATCCTTCTACGAAGACCGCGAAGGCAATATCTGGATCGGTACGGCGAGCGGCATCGACCGCATCCGGCGCAACCGGCTGGCAAGCATCACGCTGGACAAGCCGCTGGAGGAGCCGGGCGTTGCGCTGGGGCCGCGCGGCTCGATTGTGATGGGCGACCGCTCCAACGGGAATATCTATCGCTTCTCGGACCAGGGCGTCAGCCGCCTGAATGCCAGGGGCTCGATTACCGCCAGCTTCCGCGCTTCCGATGACACGCTGTTCTTCGGCACGGACAGCGGAATTCATGAACTCAAGCCGGATGGCCGCCTGTCGATCTCGCCGCCTCCGGAAGATGTGGAGGGCTTCTACCCGCAGGCCATGATCCGCGACCGCAGCGGCGCCTTGTGGGTGTCCTATGCCAGCGGGCAGCTGTACCGCCTGACTGGCGCCCACTGGACCCGTGCCGACGATATCGTGCGCTATGCCGGCGCACAGACCCTGACCATGGCCAGCGATGCGGCTGGCGCACTCTGGCTGGGCCACGCCAACAACACCGTCACCATCAGCGACGATACAGGCCATCCGGTGCGCCAGCTGAATGCAAAGGGCGGACTGGATATCGGCGCCGTGCTGCAGCTCACGCCGGACGGCGAGCGCATGTGGCTGGGCGGCGAGCGCGGCGTGATGCTGTACCGGGAAGGGCGCCTGTGGACCCTGCACGGCCAGGGCGGCGAAGACTTCAAGGGCGTCTCGGGCCTGGTGCGTACCCCGGGCGGCGATCTGTGGATGCACGGCGCGGACGGCATCTACCATGTATCACCGGAGCGCATTGCCGAATGGTTGCAGAATCCCGTGCTTGCCGTAGCCTTCGAACGTTTCGATGCGCACGATGGCCTGGTGGGCCACGCCATGCAGCTGCGGCCGATTCCGTCGCTGCTGCGCGCCGACGACGGCAAGCTGTGGTTCACCACCAGCAGTGCTGCCTTCGTGCTCGACCCGGCGCATATTTCGCGCAACAAGGTTGCACCGCCGGTACTGATACGCAGCGTTTCAAGCAGGGGGCAGAGGCTGCCGGTGTCCGGCACGGGAGCGGTGCACCTGCCGAAAGGCGCCGACGACCTGCATATCGAATTCACGGCGCTCGGCATGCGCATGCCGGAAAGGATACGCTTCAAGTACCGGCTCGCCGATGTGGATACGGAATGGCAGGGACCGATCGAACGGCGCGAAGCCTTCTATACCAACCTGAAGCCGGGCACCTATCGTTTCGAAGTCAGCGCGGCCAATGAAGACGATGTCTGGCATCCCGCCGCCGCGGCAGCGGAGATCGAACTGCCGCCCACTTTCGTACAGACGATCTGGTTCAAGCTGTTCCTGACGGCTGCTTTCATTGGACTGCTATACGGCGCGCACGTGCTGCGCATCCGCGTGCTGACCCAGCGCATGCATGAACGGCTGGCCGAGCGCACCCGCATCGCGCGATCGCTGCACGACACCCTGCTGCAAAGCGTGCAGGGACTGAACCTGGCCTTCCGCGCCCACTTCGAAACGGTGCCCAAGGATGCCAAGGGGCGAGAGCGGCTGGAACATACGCTCAAACTGGCCGAGCAGCTACTGGTCGATGGGCGCAACGAGATCATGGATTTGCGTTCGCCATCCACCTGCAGCGCGCTGTTCGACGCCTTGTCCGAATTCGGGCATACGCTGACCGTGATGGGCGAACATGCCTTCGAAGCGCGTCTCACCGGCGCACCGCGTCCGTTGCGGGCGAGGGTGTACAACGAGGTGTATGCCATCGGCAGGGAATGCCTGTTCAATGCGGCGCGCTATGCGCAGGCGGATCTGGTTACGCTGCACATCGAATATGGACGGCAGGAGTTCCAGCTGTCGATCCGCGATAACGGGCGCGGACTGGCCGGCGCCGAATCGCCGCGCGACGACGATTCGGCGCACTGGGGGATACAGGGCATCCTGGAGCGCGCCCGGTTGATTGGCGCCGACCTGCAGGTCAACAGCGAGGCCGGACGCGGCACCAGCGTCACGCTGCGCATCAGGAAGAATCTGGCCTACGAGGTGCGCTCGAAGGAACGCCGCGGTGAGCAGAAGGTTTAAACGCTACGGCAGGTCCGAAAGGTCCAGGTAGCCGCGCCGCATGCAGATCGCCACCGCGTGCGCCCGGTCGTTGGCGCCCAGCTTGGGCAGGATCGAGCGCATATAGGTCTTCACCGTTTCCTCGCCAATCCCCAGATCGCTCGCAATTTCTCGGTTCGAGCCGCCGCGCGCGACGCCGTGCATGATCTGGCATTCGCGCGGCGTCAGGTCATCCTTGGCGTACCCGCCCTGGGCTTCGAGTTCGGCCGGCCAGGACTGCATGCCGGCATGCACGGCGCGGATCACGGCCAGCATGCTCTCCGACATCATGCTTTTCAACAGGTAGGCCGATGCGCCGACCTTGCGCGCCTGCTTGATGAGCGCGTCGCCGCTGTAAGTGCTGAGCGCAACGATGCGGGCGCAAGGCGCGTAGTGCCGGATGGCCGCAATGGCCGACAGGCCGTCGCCGCCCGCCATGCGCAAATCCATCAGGGTCACATCAGGGATGGTCTGCTTGAATGTCTCCAGTGCCGCGACGCCGTCGTTGACGCTGGCGACCAGCCGCATATCGGCCGTTGTTTCCAGCATGAAGCGCACGCCCTCCCGCATCAGATGGTGGTCATCGGCCAGAAGGATACGTATGGGACGGGAAGGATTCGCGTTCATCCTTCCATATTAGACTAGTTTGTTGCTAGCGCCACCATTCTAGCCTGCGTATTTAACAATTTTCCGGTGGCCGCAACAGTGCGTCAGCGCACAGTGCATGAGCGCCCGCGGTTCCAGAATTAACATATACAACTGGAGCCGGTGATGAAACACGCAGAACATGATGGGCAATCGCATACCTCGGGCGGCTGGGGTTCGCTCAAGGAAGTCGGCACAGCGTTAATGCATGAGCATGTTCTGCTCGAAGGCAGCAAGCTGCTGCTGCATCAGAACAAGCCGGACGGCTTTGCCTGCGTCAGCTGTGCCTGGGCCAAGCCCGCCAATCCTCATCCGTTCGAATTCTGCGAAAGCGGGGCCAAGGCCACGGCATGGGAAGTCACCAGCAAGCGTTGCACCGCCGAGTTTTTCGAACGGCATACGGTCAAGCATTTGCTGGCCTGGAGCGACCACAAGCTGGAATCGGTCGGCCGCCTGACGACGCCGCTGCGCTGGGACGCCGCGAGCGACCGCTACCTGCCTGTCGGCTGGGACAGCGCCTTCGACGAGATCGGCCGGGAACTGCGCGCGCTGAAGGCGCAGCCGGCGAGCGTGGTGTTCTACAGCTCCGGCCGTGCTTCGCTGGAGGCCTCGTATATGTACCAGCTGCTGGCGCGCATGTATGGCAACAACAATCTGCCGGACAGCTCGAATATGTGCCACGAAAGCACCTCGGTGGCGCTACCGAAAACCATCGGGGTGCCGATCGGCACGGTCGCACTGGAAGACTTCGGGCAGACCGACTGTATTTTCTTCTTCGGCCAGAACGTCGGCACCAACAGCCCGCGCATGCTGCATCAGCTGCAGGAGGCGCGCCGGCGCAGCGTGCCCGTGGTGACCTTCAATCCCCTGTACGAGCCGGGCCTGCTCAATTTCGTCAATCCGCAATCGCCGGTGCAGATGCTTACCCCGTCCGAAACCGCCATCAGCACCCAGTATCTGCAGGTCCGTCCGGGCGGCGACAGTGCCGCCATCATGGGCATGTGCAAGGCGCTGATCACAATGGACGACGAAGCGCAGGCGGCGGGCGGCGAGCGAGTGCTGGATGCCGCCTTCCTCGCTGAACACACGACCGGTTTCGAGGAATTTGCCGGCGTAGCGCGCGCTGCCGGCTGGGACGAGATCGAACGCATCGCCGGCCTGCAGCGCGACGCCATCGAACAGGCAGCGCTCACCTACGCCCGCGCCGGCAAGGTCATCGGCATCTACGGCATGGGCCTGACGCAGCACCATCACGGCGTGCAGAACGTGCAGATGCTGAGCAACCTGCTGCTCCTGCGCGGGAATATCGGCAAGCCAGGCGCCGGCATCTGTCCGGTGCGCGGCCACTCGAATGTGCAGGGCCAGCGCACGGTCGGCATCACGGAAAAGCCGGACCTGGCGCCGCTGGACAAGCTGCAGGAACAATACGGCTTCGAGCCGCCGCGCGCGAAGGGGTTGAACACGGTCGAAACCTGCAAGGGCGTGCTAGATGGCTCGGTGCATGCTTTCGTCAGCCTGGGCGGCAATTTCGTGCGCGCCGTGCCCGACACGCGCCGCATCGAGGACGCCTGGCGGCGGCTGCGGCTGACCGTGCAGGTTTCCACCAGGCTGAATCGCAGCCATCTGGTGCATGGCGAGGTGTCCTACATCCTGCCTTGCCTGGGCCGCATCGAGATCGACCGCCAGGCCGGCGGCGAGCAATCAGTCGCCGTCGAAGACAGCACCGGCTGCATGCACGGCTCCAAAGGCCGCCATGAGCCGGCGGGCGAGCTGCTGCTGTCGGAACCCGCCATCATCGCGCGGCTGGCGCTTGCCACGCTCGATCCCAACCCGCGCGTGCCGTGGCAGGAGTGGGTGGCCGACTACAGCCGTATCCGCGACGCCATCGCCGAAACCTATCCCGACATCTTCCATGGCTTCAACCAGCGCATGTGGACGCCCGGTGGCTTCCGTCGTCCTGTCGCGGCTGCGCAGCGCAAATGGAAGACGCCGAGCGGCAAGGCGCAATTTTCCTTGCCGGCAGAGCTGGACGCGGCGCCGGGGCAGGGCGACGGCAGCGGGCCGGTGCTGCGCATGTTTACCATCCGCAGCGACGGCCAGTTCAATACCACCATCTACAGCGAGGACGACCGCTTCCGTGGCGTCAGCGGCGACAGGAAGGTGCTGCTGATCAGCGCTGCGGACCTGCAGCGCTTCGGGCTCGCGGCGGGGCAGGTGGTCGATGTGCGCGGCGTGGCCGACGGCGCCTCGCGGGTGGTGCATGGCCTGAAGCTGAAGGCCTACGATATCCCTGCCGGCTGCGTGGCCGGCTATTACCCCGAATGCAATCCACTGGTGCCGCTGGAACACCACGCGCAGGAAAGCATGGTGCCCGCTGCGAAGGCGGTTGCCGTTACCATTGAACCGGCTCCGCGCGCTGCCGCCGCCGGCGGGTAAGCGCCATGCGCCGCCTGCTCCATGCCATTCCAGCCACGCTGATATCGGCGGTGCAAGCGGCGCCTTCGCAACACAATGCCTTGCAGCCGGCTGGCGTGCAGGCCGAGCATATCCTGCGGCTGTGGCAGGGAACGCTGGCTCTGTGCACGCTGGTGTTCGTGCTGATTGCCGCCGCGGTGCTGCTTGCCCTGTGGCGCGCGCCGCGCGCCAGTGCCGACAGTGCGCCGGATCTGGCGCCGTTGAACAGGACGGAGACCGGGCTGCGGCGCGCGGTCAGCTGGGCCGCCGCACTGTCCGGCATCGGACTGGTGGCGCTGCTGTGGGCCGACATGCACACCAGCCGGGCGCTGGCCCAGCTGCCGGCCGATGGCGCCCTGCGCATCGAACTCACCGGTCACCAGTGGTGGTGGCAGGCGACTTACCACGATCCGCTGAGCGGCGCGCGGTTCGTGACCGCCAACGAGCTGCACCTGCCGGTCGCCCGTGCCGCCATCGTTACGCTGCGCAGCGAAGATGTGATCCATACCCTGTGGGTCCCGAATCTGCACGGCAAGAAGGATATGCTGCCGGGCCGGGTCACGGAAATCCGTCTGCGCGCCGATCTGCCGGGGGAATACCGCGGCCAGTGCGCGGAATTCTGCGGCGAACAGCACACGCTGATGGCCTTGCTGGTGGTGGCCGAGCCACCGGCCGCATACCAGGCATGGGCCGCGCGCCAGGCCCGCCCCGCTGCGGCGCCGCTGGGGCAGGCCTCGCGCGGGCTGCAGGCGTTCATGGACTACCGCTGCGCCGGCTGCCATACGATTGCCGGCACGCGGGCCGCCGGCAGCATTGGTCCCGACCTGACGCATATGGCGTCGCGGCAGACGCTGGCGGCCGGCACGCTGCCCAACACGCGCGGCCACCTGGGCGGCTGGATTGTTGACGCGCCCACCCTGAAACCCGGCACGCGCATGCCCGCCACGCCCATGCCCGCCGAAGACCTGCATGCCTTGCTGACCTACCTGGAGACGCTGCAATGAGCATCAGTGCCGCAGACGCCATCCGTCTGGACGCAACGTGGAGCGATCCGCCCGGCTGGCGTGGCTGGCTGTGCGCCGTGAATCACAAGACCATTGCGATACGTTTCATCATTGCCAGCATGGCCTTCTTTGTCGCTGGCGGCGTCCTGGCGCTGCTGATGCGGCTGCAGCTGGCGCAGGCCGACAACCGGCTGCTCAGCGCACAGTTGTACAACCAGTTGTTTACCATGCATGGCACCAGCATGATGTTCCTGTTCGCGGTGCCGGTCATGCAGGCGGTCGCGGTGTATCTGGTGCCGCTGATGATCGGCGCGCGCAGCGTGGCCTTCCCGCGCATGAATGCCTATGCCTTCTGGGTCTTCGTGTTTGGCGGCGTGATGCTGTACGTGGCCTTCCTGGCCGGGCAGGGGCCGGATGTGGGCTGGTTCGCTTATGTTCCGCTATCGGGTTTGCATCATTCCCCGGAGAAGGGCGTCGATTTCTGGGCGCAGATGATTACGTTTACCGAGCTGTCCGGCCTGATGGAGGCGATTGTCATCATCACCACCATTCTCAGGATGCGGGCGCCCGGCATGAGCCTGAGCCGCATGCCGCTGTATGTGTGGGGCATGCTGGTGACGTCGATAATGGTGCTGTTTGCGCTGCCGGCCGTGATGCTGGCCAGTACCGCGCTGATCACCGACCGCCTGGTCAACACGCGCTTCTACACGCCCGCCCACGGCGGCGACGTGCTGCTGTGGCAGCACCTGTTCTGGTTCTTCGGCCATCCCGAGGTGTACCTGATCTTCATCCCGCCGCTGGGCTTCATCTCCAGCATCATTGCCACCTTTGCGCGGCGGCCGGTGTTCGGCTATCCGGCCATGGTGCTGTCCCTGGTCGCTACGGGCTTTCTTGCGTTCGGCCTGTGGGTGCACCATATGTTCGCCACCAATCTGCCGGAGCTGGGCAAGGCCTTCTTCACGGCCGCCAGCCTGCTGATCGCCTTGCCGACGGCGGTGCAGATTTTCTGCTGGATCGCCACGCTGTGGCGCGGCCGCCTGAATTTCAGGACCCCGCTGCTGTTCGTGCTGGCCTTTTTCGCCATTCTCGTACTGGGCGGCCTGACGGGCCTGATGCTGGCGTCCGTTCCCCTCGACCTGCAGCTGCACGATACCTATTTCGTGGTCGCCCACCTGCATTATGTGCTGCTTGGCGGCGCTGTATTCCCGCTGTTCGGCGCCTTCTATTACTGGTTCCCGAAATTCACCGGCCGCATGCTCGGCGAACGGATCGGCCGCTGGCAGTTCTGGCTTTTCTTCATCGGCTTCAATGTCAGCTTCTTCCCCATGCACGTGCTGGGATTACACGGCATGCCGCGCCGCGTGTACAGCTACCCGGCCACGATGGGATGGGGCGAGCTGAACCTTGCCGCCACCGTGGGCGCATTCATGATCGGAGCCAGCGTGCTGTTGTTCCTCATTAATGTGGTGCGCAGCTGGCGTGGCGGTGCGGCGGCGGGGGAAAACCCATGGGCCGCAGGTACGCTGGAGTGGCGCACCAGCTCCCCGCCGCCACCCGCCAACTTCCACCTGCCGCCGGTGGTGCACAGCCGTTTCCCGGCGTGGGGGGAACAGGAAATGCCGGCGCACGTCAGCGGCTTGTCCGTCACGCAGCGGGAAGTGCTGATCACATCGGGACCCGATGCCCGTCCCGACCACCGGCTACGGATGCCGGAGCCGACGCCCTGGCCATTCCTGTGCGCGCTGGCCACGAGTGCGCTGTTCATCGGCTCGATCTATACACCCTGGGCCGTGGTGTGGGGAGCGCTCCCGGTGGCCATCGCTGCCACGCTGTGGTTCTGGCCGCGCCGCGCGCGCAGCGAACTGCCTCGGCGGCTGGAGGCCAGGCCATGAACAGCGCACCGCAGCACGATCAATACGCGCTGGATGTAAGCGGGCTGCCCGCGCATGCATTCGGCCCGTCCAGTCCCATGTGGTGGGGCACGATCGGCATGATTGTGGTGGAGGGCGTGCTGTTTGCGCTGACCATCATGAGCTATTTCTATCTGCGCAGCCAGTCGCCGGAGTGGCCGATGCGCGCACCGCCGCCCGATCTGCTGTGGGGTACGCTGAATGCCGGGCTGATGCTGGTGAGCGGCGTGCCGAATGCGCTGACCAAGCGCTGGGCCGAGCATTTCGACCACCGGCGCGTCCGCCTTGGGCTGTGGCTCTGTACCGTATTCGGACTGCTGCTGATAGCGGTGCGCGTGGGCGAATTCGCCACGCTGAATGTGCGCTGGGACGATAGCGCCTACGGCTCGGTGGTGTGGATGCTGCTCGGCCTGCATACCAGCCACCTGATTACGGACACGTATAACACCGGCGTGCTGGCCGTGCTGTTTTCCGGCGCGCCGCTGGAGAACAAGCGCTATGTCGATGTCAGCGAAAACGCGGGCTACTGGTATTTCGTGCTGGTCAGCTGGCTGGCCGTGTATGTGGTGATTTTCTGGGGAGCGCGGCTCTAGCCGCCGAGGGATATGAGCCTGCCACGCCTGCGCCGGAGCGTCACGCTGGTTACAGTGCCGTACCGGTCCGCCTTATGCCTGATGTCGTGCTGGCTGGGAATGCTGCCGGGCGCAGCTTCGGCGCATGTCGCCGCTGCGCCAGGCAAGCAGGAGTGGGCCGGTGAACTGTGGGTGCAGGCCTGCCTGGTCCTGGCCCTGGCGCTGTACGGGCGCGGCCTGCGGCGGCTGTATGCGCGGGCCGCCCTCGGCCGGCGGCCGTTGCTGGTCCAGGGGGCGTGCTTCTGCGCCGGCTGGACCTTGCTTGCGATTGCACTGGCCTCGCCGCTGGATGCCGCCGGCAGCGCTTCGTTTGCCGCGCACATGGTGCAGCATGAACTGCTGATGATCGTCGCTGCGCCGCTGATGGTGCTGGGCCGTCCGCTTGGCGTGTGGATCTGGGCCTGGCCGGCGCGGATGCGGCGCGGCCTGGGGGCGGCTGCGCGCTGGCCGCACCTGCATCGCTGCTGGCGTGTCCTGACGTCGCCGCTGAGCGCAGGCCTGCTGCATTTTGCCACCTTGTGGATATGGCACGCGCCGGCCCTGTTCCAGGCCGCGCTGCTGCATCCCGCCCTGCATGCGCTGCAGCACGCCAGTTTTCTTTTCCCTGCCTTGCTGTTCTGGTGGTCGGTGCTGGGCGATGCGCAAGGCGGCCCGCGCGGCGCCGCCTTCGCCAACCTGTTTGCCACCATGCTGCACACCGGCGCCCTGGGTGCCCTGTTCGCCCTGTCGGGCAATATCTGGTATCCGGCATACGGCGGCAGCGCCGCCGGGTATGGACTCTCCGCGCTGGAAGACCAGCAGCTGGGAGGGCTGATCATGTGGGTGCCGGGCGGGCTGGCCTATCTGATTGCTGCCTTGCTGCTGTGCGCGGGCTGGCTGAAGCAATCGCCGCGCAGCGTGACGGGGAGCCCGCCGTGAGGCGCGCTGCTGCCGTGCTGGTGCTTGTTGTGACGGCACTGCAGGCCGCGCTGCTGGCCGGCTGCGAGGAAGAGCGCGCCGTCGTGCTGCCGGGGGCGGCCGGCGGCGAGCGCCATCTCGGCCGGCAGCTGCTGAACCGCTACGGCTGCGCCGCCTGTCACCGGATACATGGCTTGCGTGAGTACCAAGGCCAGAGCGGCCCGCCGCTGGAGCGTATCGCCTATCGCAACTATCTCGCCGGTGTGCTGCCCAACACGCCGCAGAATATGGTGCGCTGGATCATGCATCCGCGCGCCATCAGCCCGGGCACGGCCATGCCCGATCTGGGTGTGAACGCGGCCGAAGCGCGCGCCATGGCGGCCTACCTCTACCAGCAGGAGGGGCCATGAGCACGCGCCGCGGGGCAGGGCTTTCATACCGCCGGACAGCGCTGGTGGCACTGGCGACACTGCTGGCGGCGGGTATTCTCGCTGCGCTGGCGGCAGCAGCTGTCGTGCGCGGCGGATGGTATGACGTGGGCGCCGTGAAGCAGCACTGGCAGCCAACCTTCAAGATGCTGGAGTGGGGCCTGCGCTATTCGGTGCGCCATCACGCGCGCGACATCGTGGCGCCGCCGCTGACGGCCGGCATGGCCCAGCGCGGCGTACGCATCTATGCGCGCCACTGCGTGCAATGCCACGGCGCACCCGGCGTCGCGCCGGGACAGGCCAGCCTGGGCCTGCAGCCCACACCGGGGCCGCTGGTGAACATGCCGCAGCGCTGGCAGCGCCGGGAGCTGTACTGGATCGTCAGCAACGGCGTCAAGATGACGGGCATGCCAGGCTGGCGTTTCCGTCTCAGCGACGCCGACCGGTGGGATGTGGTGGCCCTGATCGCCAGCCTGCCGCGCATGACGCCGGCCGAGGGCGTCGCCCTGTTCGCCGATGCCCCGCGCGATACCGAGAACGACAACAGCCCGCCGGCCGGCCGCCCCGACCCGGAGCGCGGCCGCGTCGCCTTATCGCAGTATTCCTGCCAGTCCTGCCATATCACGCCCGGCGTGTCCGGCGCGCGCATTCATATCGGGCCCACGCTGCGCGGACTGCGCGACCGCAGATACATCGCCGGCCATTTGCCCAACACGCGCGACAACCTGGTGCACTGGATCCGCTTTCCCGACCAGGTCAAGCCCGGTACCGCCATGCCGGCGCTGCAGGTCAGCGAGCGCGATGCGCGCGATATGGCGGCCTGGCTGTTGACCGAACCCGCTCAATAAAACAAGGAGATGCACGTGACTTACTGCTGGACCGCCATGCTGGAACTGGGACGCGCACTGCGCACGCGCGGCTACGCGTTCTCCACCGTCACACCGGCCACGCAAGCCCGCGTGCTGGCCAATCCGCTGGACGGCGCCATCACGCTGCGCGACATCTTCGGCTGGAACCGGCCGTTTTCGGAAGCGGACGTGGATGCGGAGCTATTGCAGTACATGCGCCAGGCCGGCGTACTGGGCGCCGAGGCGGGCAAGCTACGCTGCACCGTCCGGCTATCCACGCTGGCTGGCCAGTATTTCTTCCATTCCGGCTTTCCGACCGCGGAACAGGATGCGGTATTTTTTGGCCCCGATACCTGCCGCTTTTTAAGGGCCATGCAGCAGAGCGCACACGATCGGCCGCAGACGGTGCGCCGCGTGGTGGATATCGGCTGCGGCAGCGGCGCCGGCGCCATCGCGCTGGCACGGCGCTTCCCCGCTGCGGAGATCATCGCGGCCGACATCAACCAGCGCGCCCTGGATACCGCTTGCTTGAACTGCCGGCTGGCCGGCGCGGACAGGATCCGCGTCTGCCATAGCGATCTGCTGACGCAACTGGACGGCGAGTTCGACCTGATCGCAGCCAATCCGCCGTATCTGCTGGATGCCGGCGAGCGCACCTACCGCCATGGCGGCGGCGAACTGGGAGGAGGGCTGTCGCTGCGCATCGTGCAGGCGGCGGCGGAGCGGCTGGCGGCCGGCGGGCGGCTCTGGCTATACACCGGCGCGGCGGTAAGGCAGGGCGTCTCGCCCTTCCTGCGCGATGCGGCGGCCATACTGGAGGCAGCGGGCATGCCATGGCATTGCGAGGAGATCGACCCGGATGTTTTCGGCGAAGAACTTGAAAGGCCGGCCTACGCGCATACCGAGCGTATCGCGGCCCTGTGGCTGCAGGCGCTCAGACCTTAGCCTCCATCCCTGCCGTTGCCGAGCGTTGCAGGAAGGCGGCCGTGGTCGATGGCAGATGCTCCAGCAGCCAGGCCGCCATGGCCCGCTCCTGTGCAATGATCTGCTCGCACACGGCGCAGGTCGCGGTGTCGCCGACCGCCTCGGCGGCTGCGATCAGGATGGTGTAGCTGGCAATTTCCATGTTCTCGAATACATAGCCGCCCATTGCGCCCTTCACCACTTCATCGCTGGCGAACATGCCGACCGCTCCTTCGCCAAAGGCCATCAGCTTGCCGGTCACGTCCTTCATGGTCGAGGGGCTGGCGCCCAGCCGTTTCAGGCAGCTTTCCAGCTGTTCGCGCTGCCAGCGGGTTTCCGCGATATGTTCGACGATGCGCTGGCGCAGGTCGGGGTAATGTTCCAGGCGTGACGCCTGCGCCTGCAGCATGGTTTCCGCCTGCTGTTCCATCGCATGCGCGTCGCGCAGCCAGTCGGTCAGGTGTTCCGTAGCGGGGGTGGTCATGATGATTCCTTTCAGTGTTCAGGAAAGCGCCGTGTCGAGCACCATCATCACGATGAAGCCGACCACCAGCGCACTGGAAGCCGTATTGCAATGGCCGTGACGCTGGGCTTCCGGCACCACGTCATGGCAGATCACGTACAGCATGGCGCCGGCGGCGCCGGCCAGGCCCCACGGCAGCAGGGCGGTACTGGCTTCGATCAGCACTGCGCCGCCGACCGCGCCCAATGGTTCGACCAGCCCGGATACGGCGCCCAGCAAGGCCGAGAAGGCGCGGCCGTAGCCGACGCTGCGCAAGGCCAGCGCCACCACCAGGCCTTCGGGAATGTCCTGGATGGCGATGCCTGTCGCCAGCGTGTGCGCCTTGGCCAGGTCCACGCCGCCATAGCCGACGCCAATGGCCACGCCCTCCGGCAGGTTATGGATGGCCACCGCCGCCACGAACAGCCAGGCGCGCGCCAGGGCCGATGGTCCGCCGCGGCCGGTTCGGGTTTCCAGCACGCGCTCGGAGCGCACCAGATGCCCCAGCAGCATGACCAGCAGCATGCCGATCAGAATGCCGCCGCCCACGGTCAGGCTGGCGCTCATGGCGCCGGCGCCGCTTGCGCGGCTGGCCGACAGGGCGGGCAGAACCAGCGAGAACGAGGTGGCGGCCAGCATGATCCCACCACCCAGGCCCAGCGCAGCGTCGTAGCCGCGTTGCGAGAACGACTGCGTCAGCAGCAGCGGCAGCGTGCCGGCCGCGGTGGCCGCTGCCGCCCACAGGCCGCCGATCAGCGCATGGCGCGCAGGCGGCGGCAGCGCTGCCAGCACGCTGATGAAGTCGCGCAGCAGCACCAGCGTCCCGGCGCAGCCGATCGCCGCGCCGATCAGCAGGCGCCAGGGGACGATCCTGTGGGCGCCGGGCAGGCGCATCACAACGGGGCGCCGGGTGCGGCGCCTGAGCTGGCCTCGCTGGGGCCTGCAGCGCTTGCCGTATCCGACTGCGGCATGCCTGCGCCGATTTCAGCGCCGGTCAGCGGATCGGCGTCCGGATCGGACATGGTGCGTTGCGCCATCTGGTTCAGGAGCGCGCTTTCGTCCGGCGTGAGGTTGACGCTGGCCGTACCGTCGCCGCCATCGACCGCCATCTGCTCTTCGCGCGCGCTGACCCGGTTCCACTTGCCGCCGTCGTTCCAGGAACCGCGCACTTCCGGCCCGCCCTGCGACATGTCGAAATACACGCTGCTGAACTCCGGCCGCCCCGGCGTTTTCCCCGGCGGGAAGTTGGGCTGGATGGAATACAGGGCTTTTTCGAAGGACTTCATGTGCGCGATTTCGCGCGTCATCAGGAAGCCGAGCGCCTCACGCACGCCGGGGTCGGTGGTCAGGTTGATCAGGCGTTCGTACACGATCTTGGCGCGCGCCTCCGCCGCGATATTCGAACGCAGATCGGCCGTCGGTTCGCCGATGGTGTCGATGTAGGCGGCGCTCCACGGTACGCCCGCCGAGTTCACCAGCGGCGCCCCGGCGCCGTACAGCACCTGGGTCAGGTGGCTGTCGTTGCCGGCGCCGGTAATCGAGCGGTACAGCTCGCCCTGTTCATCCACGCCTTCGGCCAGGCGGCCCTTGGCGCCCTTGTTGAGCATGACCACGATGTTGCCGATGACCTCAAGGTGGCTCAGTTCTTCGGTGGCGATATCGAACAGCAGGTCGCGCCGGCCGGGATCGTCTTCGGCTACCGCCTGGGTGAAGTAGCGGCAGGCAGCGGCCAGCTCGCCTTGCGGCCCGCCGAACTGTTCCAGCATCAGGTTGGCCAGTCCGGGGTTGGTTTCGGCTACCCGCACCGTGTATTGCAAGCGTTTGTTATGAGCAAACATGACTCCTCCTCGTCGTTAAGGTCTGTCTGGTAAATCATGGTAGTTGGCGCGGGACGGAGCGCACATCGGCGGCGCGCGGCCCTCGGTGTAAGACTGGGATGGCATTTCAAAACCGGGATTTCGTGCTGGGATTAACCAGGTGTGCGCTGGACAGGGATGCCGGCCGGTGACTGCCGTGCTTCCTGCGTGAACTGGCACACCCACCGCATCGGATTTCCATTGCCTGCATGAAGAGTGTGCGGCAGTATGAAGCGGTTATGTCGGCTCATGGGAGAGGGAATGCGGGTGATTCAACAGCGGCTGCTGCGCGGCGCAAATCTGTACAGTGCCAGTCCGTGCATTGTGGCCATCGTCGATACCGGTGACCTGGCGTTGGCAAGGCAGCTGGCGCGCACTGTGATCGGCTTGCAGCAGGCCTGCGGGCAGCCGGTGGCGTTCCAGCACGCGGAGCCGGAAGGCAAGCATCCGCTGCGCAGCCGTATCGTGGTGCAGTACGCGCTGGAGCACCTGGGGCAGGCGGCGCTGGCGGCGGCTGCCGATATGCAGTGCGGGGCGGAGCGCAGTAGCGCACTCCCTGCGCTCAGGGCGCTGGCCGCATCGCTCGAACTGCCGGTGGGCGCGCAGGCGCTGATGGCGCAGGCGGCGACGCTCGGCATCCCGGTACGGCGGGTGAGCGAACATGCGGGCCTGCTGCGCCTGGGCTGGGGCAGCCGCCAGTGGCGTTTCCTCGACGGCGCCGCGCCGGATACCCGGCTGCTGACCCAGGCGATCCTGGGCGACCGCCACCTGACCCGGCTGGTACTGGAACAGGCGCAGGTCGCCATGCCTGGCGGCGCTGCGGTCCATACGCTGGAGGATGCACTGCGCGTGGCCGCCAGGCTGGGGTGGCCGGTGTGCCTGCGCAGCGTGCGCAGCGCGCGGTCCGACAGCTGGCGCTGCGGCAGCGCCGGCGAGCTGCGCGCCGCGTTCGCGCAGCTCGGGCAGCCGGTGTCCGGCTTGCCCGCTACGCATGCGGCGCAGATGATTGATATTCAGCAGGCCGTGCCGGGCGAACGGGTAACGGTGCAGGTGAAGGAGGGCCAGCTCGCGCATGCCTGCGCGGCGGTGCGCCAGATGGGCCGGCGCGCCGTGCAGGCGCTCGGGCTGGACCGCGCCGAGCTCGAATTTGTCGATGCGGGCGACGACGGCCCGCTGCTGACCGCCCTGCGCGGCCGGGGCAGGCAACCCGACTGCACGGCCGCGCAGCTGATGCAGGATTGGCGCGGCCGCGGCGAAAATGGCCGCCTGCCCGTCATTGCCGTAACGGGCACCAATGGCAAGACCACGACCACCCTGATGATCGCCCACGCCGTCAGCCTTGCCGGGCTGCGCACCGGCTGCGCCAGCACCCAGGGTATCGTGCTGGATGGCGACATGACGCAGCGCGGCGACTGCACCGGCTACTGGTCGCACCGCGCCGTGCTGGATGCGCCGCAGACGGACTTCGCGGTGCTGGAGACGGCGCGCGGCGGCCTGCTCAAACGCGGCCTGGCCTTCGACCGCTGCGACGTGGGCGTACTGCTGAACATCTCCGACGATCACCTGGGACTGGATGGCGTGGATACGGTGGAGGCGCTGGCGCGCGTCAAGTCGCTGGTGGTGGCAGGGGCGCGCACTGCAGTGCTGAATGCGGAAGACCCGCTTTGCGTTGCCGCCCGTGCGCGGCTGATGGAAGGGGCGCGGGTCATGTTCTTTGCAATGGATGCCGGCAACGAAGTGCTGCGCGCCCACCTGGCGCAGGGCGGGGATGGCGTATGGCTGGAAGAGGAAGTCATCCTGCTGCAGCTGGACGGCCGGCGCGGCCCGGTCCTGCCGGCCAGGGATATCCCGGCCACCATGGGCGGTCTGGCGCGCTTCAACATCGCCAACAGCCTGGCCGCCACGGCAGCGCTCGCGGCCACCGGGTTCGATGCAGCAGCGATTGCGGCGGGCTTGTCCAGTTTCGTGTCCGACGCCGCCAGCAACCCGCTGCGTTCCAACCTGTTCCGCGTGGGCGAACTGTGCATCCTGCTGGATTATGCGCACAACCCGGCGGCTTACCATGCCCTGGGTGGGCTGGCGCGGGGCCTGGCGCGCAATGCGGCGGGCGGTGGCGAGGGGCGGGTATTGGCCGTGGTGTCGTCGCCTGGCGACCGGCGCGACGATGACCTGCTGCGTACCGGCGCCGCCTGCGCCGCCAGTTTCGATCAGATCTACGCTTACGAGTCGGCTACCCGCGGCCGTCCGCAGGGGCAGACCTCGCAGCTGATCGGCGATGGCGCCCGCGCGGCCGGGGCGCAGGAGGTCAGGGTGTTCGCCTCGGCGGAGTCGGCGCTGCAGAGTGCCTACCTGGCCTGCCGGCCGGGCGATGTGCTGATGTTCTCGTGCGGTACGGTAGTCGAGACGCTGGTGGAGACGATTCGCGCGGTGAACCCGGCGGCCGCCGAGGCGATCGAACGGCAGCGGCGTGCGAAGCCAGAGCAGGGCGCTGCCGCCGCCTGAAGCCGCGCCGTCTCAGCGGGAGCCTGTCAGCTGCGCCCACGGCATATGGCGGTTGCTGTCGCTGCCCGCTTCGGTGCGGGTCACGGCAATCAGCCCGATGTCCACCTGAGGCGGGAACAGCGCCACGCCGCGCCTGAGCGCTGCCGCCAGCGGCATGCCATCCGCCAGCCATTGATACACGGTATGCGCCAACAGGTGGCGCATGATATGTTCTCCGACGCCGGTGGCAGCCACGGCGCCGGCCGGCCCGGCATAGAAGCCGCTGCCGATCAGGGGGGTGTCGCCGACCCGTCCATTCATGGCGGGCGACGCGCCGCCGGTGGAGCCGGCAACTGCAAAGCGGCCCAGCGCATCGCGTACCACGGCGCCCACGGTATCGCAGCCGCCGGGCAAGGGCTGCGGTGCGCCGTCCAGCTGGGTGGCGCCTGGCGCGAAGCGCTGGCGCACCTGGCTGGCCGGGGCGTCATGGCACGGCTGGCCGAGCTGGCGCGCAAAGCGCTGCGCGCCCTCGCCGCACAGCAGGTGGTGCGGCGTATCGCACACGGCGCGCGCCACCAGCACCGGATTGCGCACCAGGCGCAGCCCGGCCACGGCGCCCAGCCGGTCGCCGCTGTCCATCACGGCCGCGTCCATCTCGATGGTGACGCCGTCCAGGCGCGGCACGGAACCGGTGCCGGCATTGAAGCGGGGATCGTCCTCCAGCACCACCACGGCAGCAACGGCAGCGTTCAGCGCGTTGGCGCTGTCGCGCAGGGCAGCCATGCCGGCCTGCGCTGCCGCCAGGCAGCCATCCTGCGCGCTTTTCGCGGCCCCGGCCCCGCCATGCACAACGATTGCCTGAAGATGATGCATGCCTGTCTCCTCGCGTAAATCAGCCGGCCAGCATGGCGTGGATGCGCGCCGCGCTGGCCGGATCGACCGGGCAGATCGCGTCCGCCAGTTCGGATACCGAGGAGCCGCAGGCGTACACCAGCACGTCGCCCGGCGCGCTGCGCGCCAGCGCCTGGCGTATGGCTTCGGCTGCGTCGGCGTGCACGGTCAGGCCGTCGCCGTGTCCGCGTTCGGCCCGCGCCGCCTGCCACATCAGCCGCGCCCGTTCGCCAGGCGTGCGGCCGCGGTGCTCGGCATCCCATTCGTAGAACACGGCTGCGTCAAAGCCGCTGCCGCAGATGGCGCCGATCTGCCGGAAGTGCTCATCGCGGCGGTCGCCCGGCGCAGTGGCCAGCACCGTGGTGCGGCCCGAGCCCAGCGCACGGGCAGTGGCGGCCAGGGCGCTGAAGGCGGCCGGGTTGTGCGCGTAGTCCACCACCACCTGCACGCCGTTGACGTCGTACACATTGCCGCGCAGCGGATTGCTGCGGCCATCCGAGACGAAGGTGCGCAAGCCGTCGGCAATGGTGTCGAGCGGGACCGCGCTGGCCATCAGCGCCGCCGCGGCCGCCAGTGCGTTGGCGATGTTGTGCCGGGCGCAGCCGCCGAGCGAGGCCGGCAGCGCATCGATGCCCAGCAGCAGATGGCGGCCCCTGGCATCGGCCAGCATCAGCGCATCGTTCTCCAGCCACGCCGCGCGGCCGCCTTGCTGCAGCTGCTGCAGCAGGGCCGGATGGCCGGCATCGCAGCTGAAGTAGATCAGCTCGACGCCGTCGTCCAGCGTGGCGCCAATGGCGCGGCAATGGTCGTCTTCCGCGTTCAGCACCACGGCGCGGCTGGCGGCCTGCGCCACCACGGCCTTCACCCGCGCCAGGTCGTCCAGCGTATCGACGCCGTCCAGCGCCAGGTGGTCTTCGCTCACATTCAGCAGCACGGACACGTCGCAGCGGTCGAACGCCAGTCCGCGTTTCAGAACGCCGCCGCGCGCCGTTTCCAGCACGGCGAATTCGACCTCGGGCGCCGACAGCACCATGCGCGCCGAGCGGAAGCCGCTGCAGTCGCCGCGCCTGACCACCGCGCCGTTGATGGTCACGGCTTCCGTGGTGGTGCAGCCGGTAACGATGCCGGCCCGGCGCAGCGCGTGCTCGACCATCAGGGTGGTCGTGGTCTTGCCATTGGTTCCCGTCACGGCAATCACGGGAATGCGTCCGTCCTGCTGGCCGAACATGGATTCGATAATGGCGGCGCCAGCATCGCGCGGCTTGCCGGCGCTGGGGTACTGGTGCATGCGGATGCCGGGCGCGGCGTTGATTTCGATGATGGCGCCGTGCCGGCTGTCGAGCGGGCGGCTGATGTCTGCGCAGACCAGGTCGATGCCGGCCACGTCGAGACCGATCTTGCGTACCGCGCGCACGCACAGGGCTTTGGTGTCGGCCGGCATGCGGTCGGTCACGTCTTCCGCCGTGCCGCCGCTGGACAGATTGGCGTTGCCGCGCAGGGCGACACGCTGCCCCGCAGCCGGCACGCTATCGCGCGTCATGCCCTGGCTGGCAAGGACGGTATCGGCATGCTCGTCCAGCGGAATGCGGGTCAGGATATTGCTGTGGCCTTCGCCGCGTGCAGGGTTGCGGTTTTCCAGTTCGACCAGCGCACGCACCGTGGCCCGGCCGTCGCCAATGACGGCGGCCGGGCGGCGCAGGGCTGCGGCCACCACCTGCTCGCCGGCGACCAGGATACGGTAATCGTCGCCACGGATGTAGCGCTCCACGATAATGCTGCGGCCATGCGTGCGCGCATGCTGGAAGGCCACCGCCACTTCTTCCGGCGTGCCGCAGCGCGTAGTGACGCCGCGCCCGTGGTTGCCGTCCAGCGGCTTGATGGTCAGCAGGCCGCCCAGCTGGCGCGCGGCGCTCTGCGCCTGCTCCAGCGTGCGCACGGTAACGCCCTGCGGCACCGGAATGCCCGCCTCGCTCAGCAGCGCCTTGGTCAGCTGCTTGTCGGAGGCGATGCCGACCGCGATGTGGCCGGTGTCGCCGGTAATGGTGGCCTGCAGGCGCTTCTGCTGCGCACCCCAGCCCAACACGAACAGGTTGGCGTCGTCGGTCAGGCGCCGGGCCGGGATGCCCTGGCGCTGCGCCGCGCGCAGGATGGCGGCGGTGCTGGGGCCGATGGCCTGGCGTTGCGCCGTCTCGCGCAGCGCGGCAAGTTCCTGTTCCAGCATGGGCGCGGGCTCCGCGCCGCACGCCAGAGCGCCGACGAGCGCCATGGCGACGCGGAAGGCGTCGATGGCGACCTGCTCCAGTTCGTAGGAACACACCACGCGGTACTGGCCCGGCTTGCCGCTCACGGCATGGGTGCGGCTGGCGTAAGTGGGCGTGCCGGCCAGGCATTGCAGCGCCAGCGTGACGTGTTCCACCACGTGCGCCAGATTGGTGCCGGCATTCAGCGCCTGCACGAAGCCGCCGTATTGACCCGCCGAGCAGCGGTGGTCGTACAGCGACGGCAGCAGCTGCAGCAGTTGCCCGTTGAAGCCCGGCAGCAGGGAGGTGCTGCCGCCGAGCCCCTGCAGGTCGAGCAGTGTCAGGAGGGCTGGCTGGCGTGTGTACAGATTCGGGCCGCGCAGTACATGCTGGGTGATGATGTTCATGATTCGAGGTTCCAGTCGGTCAGGTATTGAATGAATTCGGCGATGGGCGGTGGCGCGGCCCTGGCTTTTTCCGCCACGCAGGCGGGGCGCTCGTCCTCCGGCACGCTGCTGAAGGCGGAGCCCGACGGCAGAACGTGCACCCGCACATCGATCATCTCGGGTACCTCGCCCGGACGCAGGTCGAGCATATTGCTGTGGGCCGCCCGGCAATCGACCACGGTCACGCTGCCGTCGCCAATAACTTCGATCAGCGCGCAGCCGTGGATGATGAGGGCGGTGTCCTCGTCGATGCCGGCGCCCAGCAGGAAGGGGCTTTGCGCGATCACGCTGAGCAGCCGGTTGATGCGGTGGCGCTGCGAGAAATGCTGGTCGATCACTACCCGGCTGACGAAGCCCAGGCCGGCGCCCAGGCGCGCCGCACCTTTCTCCGGCGCCAGTTCGGCCCTGCCTTCGGCCAGCATGTGGGTGCACATGGCGGAGGCGCCGGCGCTGGTGCCGGCAATGCAGGCGCCGCGATGGGAGTACGCCTGGCGCATGGCCTGTTCCACCCGCGTGCCGCCGATGGTTGCCAGCAGGCGCTTCTGATCGCCGCCGGTCATGAAGATGCCGCCGCTGGCGGCCATCTGCTGCGCCAGCGCCGGATCGTCCGCATCGCCGCGGCAGCTGATGCGCACATGCGTTACATTGGTGGCGCCGAGGTCGGCGAAGGCGTGGCGGTACATGTCCCACACCTTGTCCGGCACGGTGCTGGCGGCGGTAATGATGGCCAGTGGCTGGTCCATGCCGCCGGCCAGAGTGAGGAAGGTCTGCAGTACGGTCTTGGTGTCGGTGCGGTCTTCGCCACCGCCGATAATCATCAGCGTGCCTGGTCTGTTTTGCCGGTTCATGGCATTCCGCAGTTCAGTCGATCAGCTGGCGGAACATGCGCGTCGCCATCAGTCCCTCGGGGTGATGGTGGCGGGCCGGCGTCATGAACGCTTGCAGGAATTCGATGGCGGCCTGCTTGCTGCTCTGGGTCGCGACCCACTGCTCCAGCTGGCGCAGCGTGTTGTCATGGTCGTCATCCGCATGATGGCGGATGATGCCGCGTGGGGCGGCCCGGCGCGGGCTGCCATGCTGTGCCAGCGAATCGAGGGCGCGCTGGCGGGCGCGGTGGCTGGGCACGCGCGGCGCCGCAGTCTGCGCCGCCTCGGGCGGGGTGGCGATCCAGTCGTGCAGGATCTGCTGTTCGTAAGCGCTGAAGACGCCGAACATGTCGGCGCGTTCGCTCTGGATCAGGCGCCAGAAGCGGCTGTTCTCGGCCGGCTGGCCGCGCTGGATCCAGCCGGCATCCTCCAGGGCGCCCAGCAGGGCAGGTATCTGCTCCGCTTCGCGCAGCCATTCATTGATGCTGCGGCCGCCGACCTTGCAGTAATCCGAGTGCATATTGCGTCCCGCTTCGCTTTTGGCAGCCATGATGGACACCAGTTCCGCCTGCAGATTGAAGTCGGCAATCACGGAAGTGGTGCAGGCGCCCAGGTCATTCAGGCGGTAGCCGTCCTGCACCCGGCGCAGGATGGCGTCCGGGGCGCCGTAGCGCGACAGCAGTTGCAGCAGCGATTGCACAGCCTTGTGCGCGTGGCCGGTACTGCCGTTGTCCACCGTGATGTGCAGCGTGAAATAGTAGGGATCGATGCCCAGTTCATTCAGTTCGTAGGCGCTGATCAGCAGATGCAGCGGCAGCTGCTCGTAGCCCAGGTTGTAGCCGATGATCTCGGGCATGAAGTGTTCGGCGTCGTAGGCCAGGGCCAACTGGATGGCGCCCTGTTCAAAGTGCTGGTCGGCCAGGCCTTGCCAGCCGGCGCAGTCGTGCGCCGCCAGCAGCTTGCGGTACAGCAGGACGTGGTTTTTTTCCGGCACCCCGTCGCCCAGTTCCTCCAGGTAGGTCTGGATCAGCGGGCGGTAGTCGGGATCGTCCCATTGCGGCAGCAGGCCGTACAGCCAGGCGCCGTCCACCAGCTTGGTGGGCGCTACATGCTTGAGGAAGTACAGCGCGTGGCCCTTGCAGGTGAAGTAGCGGCGCGGGGCGCCGTTGCGCCGCGCCTGCAGATAGGCCTGGTATTCGAGGCCGACCGCGTCGGCGTGGCTGGCCGACCAGGCGGCAATGGCGGACGGGTCCTGCGGCAGGCCGGAATCAAGCTGGCGCGCCAGCTGCAGGCGCTGCTGCAGGAAGACACGCGCCTGGGCGTGCGCCTCCGCACCCGGCGGTCCATCCTTGAGCGAAAAATATACTGCGGCTGCCGTGGTCACGGCGGCGGGCAGTTGAACCGGTTGCGCGAGCTGAGTCATGTTTTTTCCGATGGTAAAGGCATAGGGGCGGCCGCAAGATGGCCGCGCATAGCCGATTATCAGTGGACGACGCATGCGTGCGCATTGGGCAACTGACTTGTGCTGCTGTAAGAGAATGACGACACGGAGTGCTGAAGAGTTGGTGACAAACTGTCAGGCCGTTCCCATTGATGGCTGGTTGCGCTCTGCTTGGCGCCGGCGGCTCAGTACCGCTCCCGCCGCCAGGCCAGCGCCGAACGCCACGTACACCAGCGTCAGCGAAGAACGCGAAAGGCGCTGCTCAAAGCCCGGCCGCAGGCGGGGTGGGGTGAGCTGGTAGTCGGCAAAGCAGGCCACGCCGGTCGCCACCGCGGCGGCGGTGGCGGAAGTGGCTACGTCCTGCTGGTCCAGAATCTTCTTGCAGCTGCGCTCGAACAGGGCGGCCCAAAACAGGGCGCTGGCGTGATGGATCAGGTAGCCGACCGCCGTGTGCTTGAGCGAGGGATGGTCTGCGCGCATTGCCTTGTCGCCCCATAGCCAGTGGCTGATGGCGTTTACGCCGGTAAACATGCTGCCCGCTTCCCGTTTGGCGAGTGCGCCCAGGACCAGCGTGGAGCAGACGCTGGCCAGCGCGCCGGGAAGAATGGCCCTGCGAAGGGTGTGGGTCCAAGTGTCCATTGCGTGTTTTCCTTTTCCTGTAAGGTGAACGGCGGGAGGAGGAGGCATGCTCGTATTGCTGACCGGCGCCAGTGGATTTATCGGGTCCCATCTCGCCTCGGAGTTGACGGCGAGGGGGGGCACCATGTGATAGCCGCAGGCCGCAAGGCCGGCCCCGACCGGCGGGAGGGTTTTGTGCCGGCCGATATGGCGCACGATACCGAAAAGGCGCGATGGTTGGCGCGCCTGTTCCCGGCCAGCCCACTCCCGCTCCCCGCGCTGGACATGCTTGGCACGCGGCAACTGATGCCGTATGGCGCCAGCGCGCTTGATCTGGCGTTTGGCGTGGCCACGCTGACTCTTGCGCGCCGCCACCGGCGCCGCGGCATTGCATGAACCGGAGAGGGAGTGATGGAATACCTGGTTGTGAAGTGGCTGCACATCCTGTCCTCGACGTTCCTGTTCGGCACCGGCATCGGCTCGGCGTGGTATTTGCTGTTTGCCGTTTGCAGCCGGAACGTTCAAGCCATTGCCACAGTGGCGCGCATCGTGGTGATCGCCGACTGGACGTTTACTGCGACCACCATGGTCGCGCAGCCGCTGACGGGCTGGTACCTGGCCCGTCTTGCCGGTTTCCCGCTGCACAGCGGATGGCTGCTCTGGTCCACTGTGCTATTTGCGCTGGCCTTTGCCTGCTGGGCGCCGGTGGTCTGGTTGCAGATGCGCATGCGCGACCTGGCGGCGGTGGCGGCGCATGGGCAGCTTCCCTTGCCCGCGGCATTCTGGCGCTATTTCCGTTTCTGGGTGGTGCTCGGCATCCCCGCTTTTTTTGCCTTTGTGGCTGTCTTTTTCCTGATGGTGGTGAAGCCCTTCTGAGCGCGGATACTTTGCTGCGCGCATATCCCTCGCGTACTCCGCAGTTTGTTAAGTTTTGATAGTATCGATTTTACATATGATATACATCTGGCACATTGGAGTAGATAGGTAATGAAGGACCGTTTAACTGATCAGGAGATCAGGATTTTGCAATCGCTTGAAATGACGCGCGGACCGGCTGACGCCGAACTGGTCCGGCAAGCCTCAGACAGGATGTACCGTCATGGCCTGATCGCGACCGACTCGCAGGAAGGGGTGCAGATTACCGGCCGCGGCAAGCACCTGCTGTTCCAGCGGCGCTGCATCAATTTGCTGAGAAGCGTCCAGGAAGGAAAAATGCCGCTGCTGGACCAGGACGCCGCAAAATGGCTGGAGAAAAATGGTTTCATTCGGGCCGACGACGCGCAAGCGGTGAGCCCGATATATAGCGCAACGCGGCGCGCCAACGCCTGGCTGGATGCACTGGAACTTGAGTGATGCACAGCCGTACGGGACAGGATCAGCGCAGGAATGCCGGCACGGGCTGGCGATCAGGCCTTGTGCCGGCCGGGTGGATCGATTTCGCGGCGGCTCTTCGGCGTACCGGAGAGCACCCGCTCGATGGTCGCGTTCGCGATATTGTGCCGGCTCAGATAGCGCCGGGCTTCGGCCGCGCCTGCAATCGAGAGCAGTGTGATGCCGCACTGGATAAGGTGAGCCGTGTTGATGTCATGTCTGCGTCCGTAAATTTCCATGATCGTTTGGCCCTGGTTGCGTTGTGGCGATTTGCAATTCTGTTAAATTTTTGCGGTTCCTTATTTTACGTTCGAGCAAGTCAATATAGTGAAGATAATCTTTGATGTATCTCAAGATGCGTTGGCTGACGCCGTGCTAGCGAATAGAGGGAGGACAAATGGGGACATGGAATCGCGATGACTTTCGCAAGGATCTCAAAACCGCCGCGCACATCGATCACGGCCTGGCTATGCAGGGCATCGCCGGACCGGCCGCCGCATACAGTTATTTGCTGCAGTGTGGAGTGCCAGCCCTGATCGCGAAGCGCGTACTGGCGTCGCCGCTTGCCCGGCGGCCGCTGGGCCTGATTAGCGTTGGTGGGAGCGCCCAGCCTCAGCGCAGCTGACGCGGTAGCCGGGCCAGGCTGCGGACGTCTGGCATGGCTTTGCAGCGGCTGGCCGTGTCGTTACAATGGCGTTTTCCTCCGTCAGCCGGACGGGGAACGGGAACAGGAGTTTTGAGTGAAATCGATTTTCTTTGTGGCCGCTCTGGCCATCGGTAGCGCGGCATGGGCTGCGCCGGCGGCGCCCGCCGCCGCACCCGTAGCGGTGGCCGTGCAGACGCGCGATGTACCGGTCAACCAGTTCATGCAGGGGCGTCTGCCTTTGCCGATTGCGCTGAATGTTCCGGTGCCGGCGGAGTTCGAGCAGTCCAAGGTGAAGCGGATCGGCTATTCCTACTGGATGCGTCCGGCCGACGCGGCGACTGCCACTTACGAAACTCTGCCCAGCCGCAACGGCTATATGTACGGCTCGACCGCGACCAATGTGACCTATGACGCGAGCCATAAGGTGTTCTACGGGATCGACGATCCGGGTTCGCTGAACAAGCTCAAGGGGGCTGCCACGAATATCCAGGTCAAGCAGTTCAAGGAGGGGAAACATCCGGCGGTGCTGCTGTCCATGATCAGCGGTACTACCCGGCAGCCGGCTTATTTCATGTATATGGCGACGGGGGTGAAGAACGAGGTGTTCTTCCTGTCGTTCCGGGCGCCGGATGGACGGCCGGATATTGGGGATGCCGTCTGGGCGAAGCTGGCTGCGGCCATCAAATAAGGCTTGATGATTCAGTACAGGTCGGCCATTCGCCCGAGGATGCCGGCGATTGTCAGGCCGTAGGTGAATAAAATGCCGATCAGCCAGCGGGTGGTGCGCGCCTGTTCCTTGCGCATTTCTTCGATGGAAGCGCGCAACTCTGCGAATCCGCGCTCGGTGTATCCGCGCAGCGAGGCGACATTCTGATCCGAGTGGTCGCGCTGAGCGTTGATGGCCTGGTCCGTATGCTTGCGCAGCTCGGCCAGGCCCTTGTCGGTATGCTCGCGCAGTAAGGCGATGCTCTGGTCGATATGGTCCAGGCGGTTCTCGATCCGGGCCATTCGCTCTTCATGCTCATCCACAACTACCTCGACTTTCACCAGCCGTTCACCGTTGTCCATGGCGCCTCCGGTACAGATCTCTCAACTGTGAACCAGGGCAGGGCGCCGCATATTGAGGTGGGACAGGTATCGGGCGCAGAAGTTCCCCGGTCTGTAGCCGCGCTGCTGAGCGATGCTACAATCGGCCGGTGATCCGCCAGCCTATGCATCTATCCCGTCAACTGCCCACCGTGCTGCTTTGCGCAGCATGTGTAAGCCTGTCCGCGTGCGGCACGCTGCGCACGGTGAACAAGCTGGAAGATGGCGCCGGCGCGCAGGCCGCCCGCCTGTGGGACCGCTGGATCGAGAACGGCGGCGATATCGCCGCCGTCACCAGCTGGGAGCGCAAGGTGCAGACCGGTGTCACGATCAAGGAAGTGGAAGAAGCCCTGATCAGCGTAGCGGCGGAAGATAACGTCAAGCAGGTCGGCGTGCAGCATCTGTCGCGTGAACTGGAGGCGCGGACCGGCAAGCCGCAGCGCTACCTGGCCGTGTATTCCTACTGCGATCCCGAAACCGCCCGCCTGATGGTCGATTTCAGTCCGCACATGTCCGCCTTCCTGCCATGCCGCATCGCCCTGCTGGAAAAGGAAGACGGCTTGTGGCTCTACACCGTGAATATGGACATGCTGATCGGCATAGGCCGCAAGCTGCCGCCAGACCTGCGCAAGGAAGCCCTGCGCATGCGCGCCACCATCGCCAAAATGCTCGACCGCGGCGCACGCGGCGAATTCTGATCCCGCTATTTAGCTTGACAGCGCGGCCGCTTACTCCGCAATATGCGTATATAACTAAACACTCATGGATGACGCAAATGGGATTCTGGCGGCGGATTGCAGTCCTGGTCTTCGCATTAGCCGGCTTGCTGCCAGCCCTGGCGCAATCGGAGCCGCTGACGCTGCAGCCGGTCAGGGTGTCGGAGCACGTGTGGTTCTTCCAGGGCAGCGCCGGGATGGCGAGCCAGGCCAACAAGGGCTTCATGTCCAATGCCGGTTTCGTGGTGACAGGCGATGGCGTCGTGGTCTTCGATGCGCTGGCCACGCCTGCGCTGGGCCAGGCGATGGTCGATGCGATCCGCAAGGTGAGCCAGCAGCCGATTCGGCGCGTGATCCTGAGCCACTACCACGCCGACCATTTCTACGGCCTGCAGGCGCTGAAGGCGCAAGGTGCGCAGGTCTGGGCGCATGAGCGCGGCCGCGCCACCCTCGAATCGGATGACACCAAACGCCGCCTCGAGCAGCGCGTCACCGACCTGGCGCCGTGGGTCAGCCGCGACACGAAACTGGTGCCTGCCGACCGCTGGCTGGCCCTGCCGCGCGGCGGCGAGGAGCGCTTCGAGATGGGCGGCCTGCACTTCCGCGTGATCGACGCCAGCGGCGCGCACTCGCCGGAAGACATCATGCTGTACATCGAAGAGGACCGCGTGCTGTTTGCCGGCGACCTGTTCGCCACCGGCCGCATTCCCTTCGTCGGCAGCGCCGATAGCGCCAGCTGGCTGGTAACGCTCGGCCACATGCTGTCCACCAGACCGTCCATCGTCATCCCCGGCCACGGCGCCGGCTCGCGCGAGCCGGAACGCGATATGATGCTGACGCGCGATTATCTGCTGTTCCTGCGCAAGACGATGGGCGCGGCGGTATCGAACATGACCAGTTTCGAGGATGCCTACCGCAGCACCGACTGGGGAGGTTTCAAGGATTACCCGGCCTTCGAGCAGGCCAACCGCATCAACGCCTACGAGACATATCTGCGGCTGGAGCAGGAAAGCCTGGCCGCGCACTAGAACAGGAGAGCGACATGAAATTCATCCGCATCATGCTGCTGGCGTTGCTGGCACTGCTGAGCTTCACATCCACGGGCGCTTTGGCGCAGCAGCGCGAAGAGAAGGTGGTGTACCACGTCACGGAAGCCGACCGGGCAAGCGCCGCGCTGAACAATATCCGCAACCATCTGAAGGCCAGTCCGAAGGTGAAGATCGTGGTGGTGGCGAATGGCGCCGGCATCGATTTCCTGCTCGACGGCGCGAAGAACAGCAACGGCAATCCTTACGACGCAACCGTCGAGGAGCTGGCGCAGCACAACAAGGTTGAATTCAGGGTCTGCGCCAACACGCTGGAGGCGCGCCACATCGACAAGAGCAAGGTGATTCCGGACGCGAAGATCGTACCGTCCGGCGTCGTGGAAGCGGCAAGGCTGCAGCTGCAGGAAGGCTACGCCTACATCAAGCCCTGAGCCGCCATTTCCGGTCATTTTTTTGAACAGGCAAACGTGAGTATGGATTCGAATAACAGCAAGGACATGGGACCAATCTTCGAGGAGGTCTCGCATTATTTCTCACTGCTGTCGCAGCCCACGCGCCTGAAGATCCTGTATGCCGTCTGCAACGGCGAGCGCTCGGTGAACGATATCGTGGCCCAGGTCGAATCGACCCAGGCCAACGTCTCGCGCCAGATCAATATGCTGTACCGCGCCAAGATTCTGGGCCGCCGCAAGGAGGGCGCCCAGGTGTATTACCGCGTGGTGGACATGAATACGATCGAGCTGTGCAAGTCGGTCTGCGGACGCTTTGCAACCCAGATGGGGCACGAGGTGCCGGGCGTTACCGTGCCCGCCTGACGCTGTGGTCTAGTTGATACAAGCATCAAAAACGGTTCTATCTGATTAGATATGCGTATATAGTTATATGATTAAATAAGAATATAAAACATCACTGCTGGTGGAGACTGACGGATGAGAGACAACTGCAAGTCGGGCCGCATCGTGCGTGCGCCCGAGAACTTCGTGGCGCCGGAACTGGCGCACGACATCACGAAAGACGGCTTGAGCGCAGAACGGCGCGGCTTCCTGCGCCGGAGTTTTCTGGCGGCTGGCGCAGCACTGGCCACCGGCGCGGCTGGACGTGCCGCAGCCCAGGCGGTGGGCGAGGGCGATCCTGCCATCCTCGCCTTGCCGCAGCATTCGCGCACGCTGGGCCAGGCGGTCGCGGCAAATCCTTACGGCATGCCGTCCAAGTACGAAACCAATCTGCTGCGCCGCGAATCGCCGGGACTGACCCGCGTGTCACAGGCCTCGGTCGCCTTCACGCCGCTGCAGGGCCTGTTCGGCATCATCACACCCAGCGGCCTGCATTTCGAGCGCCACCACCAGGGCTGGCAGGATATCGATCCGTCCCAGCACCGCCTGATGATCAATGGACTGGTGAAGAATCCCAAGGTGTACACGATGGACGACCTGATGCGCATGCCCTCGGTGTCGCGCATGCACTTCATCGAATGCGGGGCCAACACCGCGATGGAGTGGGGCAATGTGGCCGTGCCTACGGTGCAGTATTCGCACGGTATGCTGAGCTGCAGCGAGTTCACGGGCGTGCCATTGTCGGTGCTGCTGGAGGACTGCGGCTGGGACAAGAAGAACGGCAAGTTCGTGCTGGCCGAAGGCGCGGATGGCTCCTCGATGACGCGCACCATCGATATCTCGCGTGCACTGGACGATGTGATCGTTGCCTGGGGCATGAATGGCGAGATGCTGCGTCCGGAGAACGGCTATCCGCTGCGGCTGGTGGTGCCGGGCGTGCAGGGGGTATCGTGGGTGAAGTGGCTGCGCCGCATCGAGGTGGGCGACCAGCCCTGGGCCACCAAGGATGAAGCAGTGCACTACATCGATGCGATGCCGGATGGCAGCTATCGCCAGTACACCTCGATCCAGGAATGCAAATCCGTGATTACCACGCCGTCCGGCGGGCAGCAGCTGCTGGACAAGGGCTTCTATAACATCACGGGGCTGGCGTGGTCGGGCCGGGGCAAGATCAGGCGCGTGGACGTGTCCGTGGACGGTGGCCGCAACTGGCGCACTGCGCGCCTTGAGGGGCCGGTGCTGGGCAAGTGCTTCACGCGCTTCAATATCGACTGGGTGTGGGATGGCGGACCCTGCGTGCTGCAGTCGCGCGCCATTGACGATACCGGCTATGTGCAGCCGAAGATCAATGAACTGCGGGCCGTGCGCGGCACGCGCTCCATCTATCACAACAACGCCATCCAGTCGTGGAAGGTGGCGGAATCGGGCGAGGTGGCGAATGTCCAGGTTTATTAAGGTGCAGGTGGCCCCGGCGCTGCTGCTGGCTGGCGTACTGGCCTTTGTTGGCGGGGCTGCTTCGGCGCAGACGCTGACCAATATCGGCCGTCCCGCCACCAGCAAGGAGATCGCGGCCTGGGATATCGATGTGCGGCCTGACTTCAAGGGACTGCCGAAAGGTTCGGGCACGGTGTCCGCAGGCATGGTCGTCTGGGAGGGCAAGTGCGCTTCCTGCCACGGCACCTTTGGCGAGTCGAACGAGGTGTTCACGCCGATCATCGGCGGCACCACGGCCGATGATGTCAGGAGCGGCCACGTGGCGGCGCTGGCGACCAACCGCCAGCCGCAGCGCACCACGCTGATGAAGGTGGCGACCGTGTCCACACTGTGGGACTACATCAACCGCGCCATGCCCTGGATTGCGCCCAAGTCGCTGACCACGGAGGAGGTGTATGCGGTGCTGGCATATATCCTCAATATGGCCGAAGTGGTGCCCGACGACTTTACGCTGTCGGACCAGAATATCGCCGAGGTGCAGAAGCGCATGCCGAACCGCAATGGCATGAGCATGGCGCATGGCATGTGGGATGTGAAGGGCAAGCCGGATGTGAAGAGCGTGGCGTGCATGAAGGATTGTCCGGCGACCGGGCTGCGTTCCACGCTGCCGGAAGTGTCGCGCAATGCGCACGGCAATATCGCGCTGCAGAACCGGCCGTTTGGTGCGGTGCGCGGCGTCGATACCGGCAAGCCTGCTGCGACGCTGGCGCCGGCGCCAGCATTGACAGCGCCGGCGCCGGTGGGGACGGCACAGGCGGTAGGTCCGAACGCCATGACGCTGGCGCAGCAGAACGCCTGCCTCGGCTGCCACGGCCTGAAGGACAAACTGGTCGGCCCCGGCTTCGCGCAAATCGCCGCGAAATACAAAGGCGACGCCAGCGCCGGCGCGGCGCTGGCCGCCAAAATCAGGAACGGCGGCGCAGGCGTCTGGGGACCAGTCCCGATGCCGGCCCAGTCGCAGTTGAAGGACGCCGAGCTGCAAGCGCTGGCCGGCTGGATACTTAACGGTGCTAAATAATAATCTGTACGAAGAGGAGACGAAGATGAACCAGAATCGACGAGAACTGCTGCGTATTGCGACAGTCATGGGCCTGGCGATCAGCGCAGGTATTTTCAAGCCGGGCATGGCGCTGGCGGCTGACTGGAACGGCAGCGGTTTCGATGCCAAGTCGCTGGAGGACGCCCTGAAGTCGATCGGCGCCAGCGGCGCTGCCGTCAGCGGCGACATCGCCGTCACCGGACCGGATATCGCGGAGAACGGCGCAGTGGTGCCGGTTACCGTCACCAGCAGCGTGCCGAACACGGAATACATGGCCATCCTGGTCGAGAAGAATCCCAATCCGCTGTCGGCCGCCTTCACCATTCCCGAAGGGACGGAAGCCGTGATCAGCACGCGGGTGAAGATGGGCGGAACGTCGAACGTGCACGCGCTGGTCAAGGCCGGCGGAAAATGGATGATCGCCAGCAAGGAGATCAAGGTCACGCTGGGCGGCTGCGGCGGCTGACGCCACGTGCCACTTCATTTAACCGTACAAGCAAAGCAAGCGAGGAATCAATATGGGTAACCCGATGCGTATTCGCGCCGCTGCCAGCGGCGACGTGGTCGAAGTCAAAGTCCTGATGCGGCACGATATGGAAACCGGCCAGCGCAAGGACGCTTCCGGCCAGGCCATTCCGGCCCACTTCATCCAGAAGCTGGTCGCAAAGTGCAACGACAAGGTGGTGCTCGACAGCCTGATGGGCACGTCGGTATCGAAAGATCCTTTCCTGTCCTTCAAATTCAAGGGCGGCAAAAAGGGCGACAAGATCAACGTGACATGGTACGACAACAAGGGCGATAGCCGCAGCGACGAGGCGGTGGTGTCCTGATGCAAACCGGCCGGCCGTGCGCCACGCACGGCCGCCATGGGTAGCGGCGCAGACCGCAAACGCATATGGAGGAGACAAGATGAGACACATCACGAAGATGGCGCTGTGCGCGGCAGGCTGTACCGCGGCTGCGCTGGCGCTGGCAGCGGGGCAGAGCGATGAAATCGCCAAATACCGTCAGCTGCTGGCGGAAGGCAATCCGGCCGAACTGTGGGAAATGCGCGGCGAAGAACTGTGGAAGCAGAAGACGGGGCCGAATAACGTCTCGCTGGAACAGTGCGACCTGGGCAAGGGGCCGGGCATCGTGAAAGGCGCCTACGCCGAGCTGCCGCGCTATTTCAAGGACACCAGGCAGGTGATGGACCTGGAGCAGCGCCTGAGATACTGCCGCATGACGCTGCAGGGCCTGACGGCGGAGCAAGCGTCCGCACAGCCCTTCAGCGCGACCGGCAAGGCGTCCGACATCGAACCGATGGTGGCCTACATTACGGCCGAATCGCGCGGCATCGCGATGAACGTGTCCATCTCGCACCCGGAGGAAAAGCGCGCCTACGAAATCGGTAAAAAGCTGTTCTTCTACCGCGGCGGCTCGCACGACTTCTCCTGCGCCAGCTGCCACAGCGCGGACAGGATGCGTATCCGTATGCAGGACCTGCCGAACCTGACGGTCAAGGCCGACGCGCAGGCGGCCTACACCAGCTGGCCGGCTTACCGCGTATCGCAGGGCGAGGTGCGCACCATGCAGCACCGCCTGAACGACTGCTTCCGCCAGCAGCGCTTCCCGGAACCGATGTATGCCTCCGAAGCCATCACGGCGGTGACCATGTTCCTGGCGCATAACGCCAATGGCGGCGTGTATCAAGGCCCTACGCTCAAACGCTGAAGGAGACGGACGATGAAACAGATGAAGACTGTAATGGCAATCGCCGTCCTCCTGTGCGGCGGTGCAGCGGCGGCAGCGGACAAATATGCGCAGGAAGCGGCAGCGCTGCTGAAAGCCGATTTCAAGTCCAAGGGCCCCGCCACGCTGGAACGCGTGACTGCGCAGGACGATGCGCAAAAGGATTGCAGCTCGCCCACGGCGCTGCCGCCCGCCAAGGCCAAGGCGCTGGAGGCGGCCCAGCTCAAGGCGGTGAAATATCCGTCCGACGGCAAATACCTCGGCGACTGGAAGGCCGGCGAGCGCATCGCCCAGAACGGCCGCGGCATGCAATCGTCGGACAAGGCCGGCGATGTCAACGGCGGCAACTGCTACGCCTGCCATCAGGTAAGCAAGGAGGAAATCTCCTTCGGCAATATCGGGCCCTCGCTGTACCAGTACGGCAGGCTGCGCGGCGACAGCGAAGCGATCCTGAAATACACCTGGGCCAAGCTGTATAACGCGCAGGCCTTCAATGCCTGTTCGCGCATGCCGCGCTTCGGCCACAACGGCGTGCTGACCGAGCAGCAGCTGAAGGACGTGATGGCGCTGCTGCTCGATCCCGAATCGCCGGTCAACAAATAAGGGCGCGACGTCATGGGTTTGAACCGCCGTGAATTCATGCAGGTCATGGGCATTGCCGCTGCCGGCGGCATGCCGCTCGATGCGCCGGAGGTGCTGGCGGCGCCGTCGGCCGACAGGCTGTACGACTTGCCGCGCTTCGGCAATGTCCATTTCCTGCACTTTACCGACTGCCATGCGCAGCTCAAGCCGGTGTATTTCCGCGAGCCGAGCGTCAACCTTGGCGTAGGCGATGCGGTAGGGCGCGTGCCGCACCTGGTGGGGGAGCACCTGCTGAAATCGGCCGGCGTGCGTCCCGGCACGCCGCAGGCGCATGCCTTCACCTGCCTGAATTTCGAGAAGGCGGCGGCCAGCTATGGCAAGGTGGGCGGCTTCGCGCACCTATCCACGCTGGTCAAGCGCATGAAGGCGAGCCGTCCCGGCGCCTTGCTGCTGGACGGCGGCGATACCTGGCAGGGTTCGGCCACGGCGCTCTGGACCCGCGGCCAGGATATGGTCGATGCCTGCCTGGCCCTCGGCGTGGACGTGATGACCGCGCACTGGGAAATGACGCTGGGCGATGCGCGCGTGAAGGAGATCGTGGAGAAGGACTTCAAGGGCAAGGTGGATTTCGTCGCACAGAACATCAAGAGCGCCGACTTCGGTGACCAGGTCTTCCCGCCGTATGTGATCAAGGAGATGAACGGCGTGCCTGTGGCCGTGATCGGCCAGGCATTCCCGTACACGCCTATCGCCAACCCGCGCTATTTCGTCCCCGAATGGACCTTCGGCATCCAGGACGAGAATATGCAGAAGATGGTCGATGAGGCGCGCGGCAAAGGCGCGAAGGTGGTCGTGGTCCTGTCGCACAACGGCATGGACGTGGACCTGAAGATGGCTTCGCGCGTGCGCGGCATCGACGCCATCATGGGCGGGCATACGCACGATGGCGTGCCGCAGCCGGTGCTCGTGTCGAATGCCGGCGGCAGGACGCTGGTGACGAATGCCGGCTCGAACGGCAAGTTTCTCGGCGTGCTCGATTTCGAGGTGCGCGACGGGAAGGTGTCCGACTTCCGCTACAAGCTGCTGCCGGTATTCTCGCGCTTCCTGCCGGCGGACAAGGAGATGGATGCGCTGATTACGCGCATTCGTGCACCTTACGAGGCTAAGCTGGGCGAGAAGCTGGCCCTTACCGAAGGAACGCTGTACCGCCGCGGCAATTTCAACGGCACCTTCGACCAGCTGATCGTGGATGCGCTGCTGGAAGCGAAGGGCGCCGAGATCGCGTTCTCGCCGGGCTTCCGCTGGGGGACTTCGCTGCTGCCCGACAGTCCGGTCACGATGGAACAGCTGATGGACCAGACGGCCACCACTTACTCGTATTCCACGCTGACCGAGATGAGCGGTGCCACCATCAAGACGGTGCTGGAGGATGTGGCGGATAACCTGTTCAATCCTGATCCTTACTATCAGCAGGGCGGGGATATGGTGCGCGTGGGCGGCATGAGCTATGCCATCGAGCCGGCGGCGAAGATGGGGGCGCGCATTCAGGACATGCGCCTGAACGGCAAGCCGATCGAAGGGGACCGCAAGTACAAGGTGGCCGGCTGGGCGCCGGTGGCTGAAGGGGCCAGCGGCGAGCCGGTGTGGGACGTGGTGGCTGGCTGGCTGCGCAGCCGCAAGGTTGTCGGCACGCGCAAGCTGAATACGCCGCGGCTGATTGGGGTGCAGGGTAATCCGGGAATGCTGGCATGAGCCCCGGGCTGCGCCTGTCGCTGCGCCGCGGCCTCGTTGCCGCCACGCTGGCGGCAGCGTGCGGCGGGACGCTCGCCGGGCCGGTGGTGGAGATGCTGTCGCGCTGGCCGGCCGATTGCGCACGCGCCGCGGCGCAGGACAGGCCGCTGGTGCTGTTTTTTTCCCTGCCTGGATGCAGCTTCTGCGAACAGGTGCGGCAAAACTACCTGTCCGGCCTGGTGCAGCGCGGCGAAATCGTGCGCGAGGTTGTCATAGACAGCAGCCAGCCGATATCCGGCTTCGCCTCCGCCGGCACCCACCGCGAACTGGCCCGCTTCGAAGGCGTGAAAGTCGCCCCGGTCGTGCTTCTGGCGGACGCCTGCGGCAAACCCATGGCCGATCCGATCGTCGGCGGCGACGTCGCCGGCTTCTACAGCGCCTATCTGGACCAGGCCTTTGAACAGGCCAAACGGCATCTCTCCGCCCACCCAGCCGGCCCGCATTCAGCGCGCTAAGTTGACACGAAATTCTTTACACAGTTATAGTCGCCGGCACCGCTTGCGCTTCTGCAAGCATCAAAAGACATCCCATAAGGAGCAGTCACTTGAAACGGTTCCCCGCCCGACTTGCCGTGATCGCCATGATCGCAACCCCCGCCGTACTCCCCGCCGCAGCACAGGATTACTCGAAATACAGCCCGGAAGCCATGGAAAAGGAGCTGGCGCAAAGCGCCGTTTCCCGCCTTGGCGTAATGGTCCCGATGCGTGACGGCGTGGGCCTTTCGACCGATATCTACACGCCGAAAAATGCCAAGGGCCGTTTGCCGACCATCCTCTGGAAGACCCCGTACAACGAGCACAAGCTGCGCGGTCCGACCTTCAAGTACGTGCTGGAATCGGTAAAGCGCGGCTACGTCTTCATCGTGCAGAACGAGCGCGGACGCTATTTCTCGCAGGGCAAATGGGAAATCCTCGGCCGTCCGCAGACCGATGGCTACGACACGCTGTCCTGGATCGCCAAACAGTCCTGGTCGAACGAAAAGGTCGGCACGCTGGGCTGCTCCTCGTCGGCCGAATGGCAACTGGCGCTGGCCGGACTGAATCACCCGGCGCACGCGGCGATGGTGCCGATGTCCGCCGGCGCCGGTATCGGCAAGGTGGGACGCTTCCAGGAGCAGGGCAACTGGTACACCGGCGGCGTGCCGCGCAACCTGTTCTTCGTGTGGCTGTATGGCGTGGATAATCCGCTGCGCGCGGAGCTGCCAGCCTCGCTGACCGACGAGAAGATGCGTGCGCGTATCGAGGCCTACAACGACCTGGATGCGAGCAAGCCGAAGGTGGACTGGAACAAGCAGATCAAGCACCTGCCGGTCGATCAGATGCTGACCGCGCTGGGCGAACCGCCGGCAACCTTCGAACAGTTCATCGGCCGTACCCCGGCCGACCCGGCATGGCGCCAGGGCGGCCTGTATCACGAAGACATGGGCTGGGGCGTGCCGGCGCTGTGGTTCAACTCCTGGTACGACGTATCGATCGGACCGAACCTGGAGCTGTTCAACGCCGCCCGTGCAGCCGGCACCGACAAGGAAGCAAGCGCCAACCAGTACGCCGTGGTGGCCCCGGTGCCGCATTGCCAGTACGCCCGTCTCGGCCCGAACACCACCGTTGGCGAGCGCGATATGGGCGACACCAGCTTCGACGTGGATGGCACGATTTACAGCTGGTTCGACCGATGGCTGAAAGGCGATACCAAGGCCTTCCCGGCAACCACGCCGCACGTGCGCTACTACATGATGGGCGCGAACCGCTGGGAAAACTCGGCCCAGTGGCCACCGCAGCCTGCCAAGCCGCTGCGCCTGTACCTGCGCTCCGGCGGCAACGCGAATACCCTGAACGGCGATGGACGCCTGCTGGCCGAAGCGCCAGCCGCCAGCGAAGCGTCGGACCGCTACCGCTACGATCCGATGAACCCGGTGCAGACCATCGGCGGCGGCGATTGCTGCAACGGCGGTGTCGTGGTGCCGGGTGCGTTCGACCAGCGCCAGATCGAAGCGCGCGGCGATGTGCTTGTGTATACCAGTGATCCGCTGCCGAAGGCGGTCAACGTGGCCGGCTTCGTGGACGCCGTGCTGAAGGTTTCCTCCAGCGCCAGGGACACCGACTTCGCCGTCAAACTGGTCGATGTGGCGCCGGACGGGACGGCATGGATCATCGGCGACACCATCTTCCGCGCCCGCTACCGCGACGGTTTCGACAAGCCGGCCACGATGAAGCCGGGCGAGGTGTACACCATCCGCCCGACGCCGATCACCACCGCCACCCAGTTCGGCGCCGGCCACCGCATCCGGGTCGAGATCACCTCGTCCAACTTCCCGAAATTCGTGCGCAACCTGAACACTGGCGGGCCGAACGAAAGCGAGAAGGCTGGCGTGGTTGCCGACAACGTGATTCACCACTCGGCCGCCGAGCAGAGCTACATCGAACTGCCGGTCCTGCCGTAAGCGTCAAGCGTAGCGATGCCGCGGAAGTTCCGAGCCTTCCGCGGCATTGGCGCGAATGTGATATAAAAGCAGACTTGTACCTTAACCCCGAACGCAAGCAATCTGCGCCGGGACTAACTTCCTGCTCGACCGACATGACTTCGTCCGCTCAAACCGATACCAGCCTGCCCCTCGACATGATCATCTTCGGTGGCGTGGGTGACCTGGCCATGCGCAAGCTGCTGCCTGCGCTGTACATGGCTCACCTGCACGGCAACCTGCCGTCCGCCACCCGCATCATCTCCACCGGACGCCAGGATTTCGACCGCAACGCCTACCTGGCCTTTGTCGAAGAACACTCGCGTTCCTTTATCTCCGGCGGCAACTTTACGGAAGAGGCATGGCGCAGCTTCCTGCAATTGCTGGAATTTGTGCGGCTGGATGTGCAGCAGGACGATATGCAGGCGCTGGCCAAGGTTTCCCGTGCCGGTGCGGAACGCGTGTTCTACCTGGCGACCGCGCCGTCGCTGTTCACCACCATCTGCGACAAGCTGGCTGCGGCCGGCCTGGTTGACCGCAATGCACGCGTGGTGCTGGAAAAACCGCTGGGCCGCGACCTGGCTTCGGCGGTCGAGATCAACGAAGCCGTCGGCAGGCACTTCTCGGAATCGCAGATCTACCGTATCGACCACTATCTGGGCAAGGAGACCGTGCAGAACCTGATGGTGCTGCGTTTCGGTAACTCGATCCTGGAACCGCTGTGGCGTGCGCCGAATATTTCCAGCGTCCAGATCACGGTGGCGGAAGAAGTCGGCGTCGGCAGCCGTGCCGGTTTCTACGACAGCGCGGGCGCCATGCGCGATATGGTGCAGAACCATTTGCTGCAGCTGTTGTGCATCGTGGCCATGGAGCCGCCGGCATCGCTGGCGCCGGATGCGGTGCGCGACGAAAAGCTGAAGGTGCTGCGCTCGCTGCGTCCGTTCACGCTGGCGACCATTGCACGCGATACCGTGCGTGGACAGTATGTGCACGGCGCGAATGGTACCGAAGAGGTGCCGGGCTATCTGGAAGAGCGCAATGTTCCGGCCGACAGCAGCACCGAGACCTTTGTGGCGCTGCGGACCTATGTGGATACCTGGCGCTGGTCCAAGGTGCCGTTCTACCTGCGTACCGGCAAGCGCATGGCGCGCCGCTCGTCCAAGATCGTGGTGGAATTTGCCAATCCGCCGTTCCCGCTGTTCCCTGAGACGCCAGGTGGCGTGGCGAATCGTCTGGTGATCGAGTTGCAGCCGGAAGAAGCGATCAAGCTGCAGGTGATGGCCAAGCAGCCGGGCAGCGGCATGCAGATGCAGCAGGTGGCACTCAACCTGGACCTGCAATCGGCGTTCTCGCAGCGCCGTGCGGAGGCTTACGAGCGTCTGCTGATCGACGTGGTGCGCGGACGGCTGACGCACTTCATGCGCCGCGACGAGCTGGAAGCGGCCTGGCAGTGGGTCGAGCCGATCATCAACGGCTGGGACACGCTGGCCGAAAAGCCGTTCCCTTACGCGGCCGGCACCTGGGGCCCCTCCGAATCCTTTGCCCTGCTGGCGCGCGACGGTTTCAGCTGGTTCGAGTAAGCCTTCCGCGCGTGATGCCTGCCACCTAGAGCCATCCGCTGCTCCTGGCGATCCTCACGGCAATTGCCGTGGTGTTGGCCAGGCTCAGGCCGACCAGCCAGCGGGTGGTCTTCTGCAGTTCCTGCCGGATTTCGGCAAACCCACGGTCCGTATGCTCCCTCGGCGCGGCAAATTAAGCTTTGACAGCAAAGCGGCGGGAAGTTCCGGCGCGTGGATCGAAGCGCGAAAAATGGCGGTGGCGTACAGTCGATCGAGCACTATGGTCTGAACATCGCGCGCGCCATCTTCCAGCGATTTCGACCGCGGGAAGAGGAGCGGAAAAAGGCCGAACCAGGATATGTGAACCGGCTGCGCGTGTCCATCGTGACCGCCCGCAACGCACCGTCGCGCGAGCGGGCGCTGAACACGCTGAAAAGCTGGGTCGTGATGGTGAACGGCGCATTCTTCCTCGGCGGCGTGAACAAGGGACTGGTACTGGAAGCGCTCAAGCAGCACATCTTCTTCGACGACCAGCCCGGCCATCTGGAGTCCGCCATGTCGGTCGCACCGTCCGTGCATATCCCGTTCGGCTTCACCAATATCCCCAAAGACAAGCAGCAGCCCATCCGGTTGAAGCCTGAAAAGCCCGCAAAAGCCAAAGAAAGCAGGCCGGTAAATAACTTCGGGCCCAAGCCGCAAAGCGGCCGTCCTGCTGAATGAGGTCAACCGCTGCTTGGTGGGCCTGGACGCCATCGAGCACCGCCTGCGCCAGTTCGGAGCGGTGCGCCTGCAGGAATGACTAATACTCTGCCTTCCTGCCATCCTGCCGGGCCGGTCAATCTTCACCGTGGCGAACTACATAATTAAATCCAGGTGAATTACAGCGCCTGTTTGCGGGATTAACCTACGGCTTTCCGACCGAGGAGACTCCTGTGAAGATTGTAGAAATTCGTGAAAAAACCGTCCCTATCAGCTCGCCGATCCGCAACGCGTATATCGACTTCAGCAAGATGACTCTGAGCCTGGTCGCTGTGGTCACCGATGTGATCCGCGACGGCAAGCCGGTCATCGGCTATGGCTTCAACTCCAACGGCCGCTACGGCCAGGGCACGCTGATGCGCGAGCGCTTCATCCCGCGCATCATGGACGCCGACCCCGCCTCGCTGGTGAACGACGCCGGCACCAACCTCGACCCGCACAAGATCTGGAACTGCATGTTCAGCAACGAGAAGCCGGGCGGACATGGCGAGCGCTCGGTCGCCATCGGCACCATCGATATGGCGATCTGGGATGCGGTCGCCAAGATCGAGGGCAAGCCGCTGTTCCAGCTGCTGGCCGACCGCTACGGCGACGGCAAGCCAGACCGCAAGATCTTCGTCTATGCCGCCGGCGGCTATTACTACCCCGGCCAGGACCACGAAAAGCTGAAAGATGAAATGCGCAGCTACATCGACCGCGGCTACACGGTGGTGAAGAAGAAGATCGGCGGCGCTTCGCTGGACGAAGACCTGCGCCGCATCGATTCGATCCTGAGCGTGCTGCAGGACGGCCAGAAGCTGGCGGTCGATGCCAACGGCCGCTTCGACCTGGACACGGCCGTCAAATACGCCAAGGCGCTGTCGCAATACGATCTGTTCTGGTATGAAGAACCGGGAGATCCGCTTGACTTCGAATTGCAGGCCACGCTGCGCAACTATTACCAGAACCCGATGGCAACCGGCGAAGACCTGTTCTCGATGCAGGATGCGCGCAATCTGATCCGCTACGGCGGCATGCGCGCCGACCGCGACTGGCTGCAGTTCGACTGCGCGCTGAGCTACGGCCTGGTGGAATACCTGCGTACGCTGGACATGCTGCGTGAGCATGGCTGGTCGCCAAGCCGCTGCATCCCGCACGGCGGCCACCAGATGTCGCTCAACATCGCGGCCGGCCTGGGCCTGGGCGGCAACGAGTCCTATCCGGACCTGTTCCAGCCCTACGGCGGCTTCCCGGACGGCGTGCAGGTCGATAACGGCTACATCACCATGCCGGACCTGCCGGGTATCGGCTTCGAAGGCAAGGCCGATCTGTACGCCGAAATGCGGAAGCTGGCCGCCTGATAGTGGCGCTCGTGCTTAAGGAGACAAAGCATGCGTTCCACATTTGCAGGTAAATATCTTTCGCGGCTGTATGTGCAGGTGCTGATCGCCATCGTCATCGGCGTGGCGGTCGGACACTATCTGCCCGACCTCGGGGCCCAGGCCAAGCCCCTGGGCGACCTGTTCATCAAACTGATCAAGATGCTGCTGGCGCCGATCATCTTCGCCTCGATCGTGGTGGGCGTGGCGCGCATGAACAATGTGCACGCCGCAGGGCGGGTCGGCCTCAAGGCGGTACTGTATTTCGAGGTCGCATCCACCTTCGCGCTGGCCATCGGTATGCTGGTGGTCAACCTGATCAAGCCCGGCGCGGGCATGAACATCGATCCCTCGCACCTGGACGGAGCGAGTGTTGCCAGCTATGCGCAGAAGGCCCACCAGCAGGGCGGGGCGCTGGACTTCATCATCAACATCGTGCCGAACAGCGTGGTGGGCGCCTTCGCCAACGGCGATATGCTGCCGATCATCTTCTTCTCGCTGCTGCTGGCGATTGCGCTGGCCCGTCTGGGCAAGCCGGTCGAACCGCTGGTGGATATGCTGGACATGTTCCTGCAGGGGATGTTCGGCGTGGTGCGTATCGCCATGTACGTGGCGCCGCTCGGTGCGTTTGGCGGCATGGCCTTCACGGTCGGTAAATACGGCATCGGCACGCTGGCATCGTATGGCGAGCTGATTCTCTGCCTGTACCTGACGTCGGCCGTGTTCATCCTGCTGGTGCTGGGACTGGTGATGCGCATGTGCGGACTGTCGCTGTTCAAATTCCTGCGCTATATCAAGGATGAACTGCTGGTCACGCTCGGCACGGCATCGACCGAGGCGGTGCTGCCGCAAATGCTGGTAAAGCTGGAGAAAATGGGCATTTCCAAGCCCGTGGTCGGCCTCGTGCTGCCGACAGGCTACGCCTTCAATGCGGATGGCACCGCCATCTACCTGACCATGGCCGCCATCTTCATTGCCCAGGCCATGAACATCGACCTGACGCTGTGGGACCAGATGATACTGCTCGGTGTACTGCTGTTCACGTCCAAGGGATCGGCAGGTGTGGCCGGCGCCGGTTTCGTGGCGCTGGCGGCAACCCTGGCGTCGATGCACAAGATTCCGGTGGAGGGGCTGGTGCTGCTGCTGGGCGTCGATCGCTTCCTGAACGAGTCGCGCGCCCTGACCAATCTGGTCGGCAACGGCGTGGCCACCATCCTGGTGGCGCGCTGGGAGAAAGCCATCGACATGCAGCAGGCGAGGGCGGTGCTGGATCAGGCGCCGGTGAAGAAGACGCCGGCCGCTTCCGGGGCCGGCGCCACGGCGGCTCAGTAAATCTCGGGCACGAGGATATCCTGTGGGAGTGGCCGGCGGACGTAGTCGTCGTGATACTCCCGCTCCGGCAGCTGGATCGCCGGACGTGCCACTTCCACATAGGGCATCTGGTTTAGCAGGTGGTTGATGCAGTTCAGGCGCGCCTTCTTCTTGTCGATGCCCTGCACCACCCACCAGCGGGCTTCCGGAATATGGGTGCGTTCCAGCATCATTTCCTTGGCCTTGGTGTAGTCCTCCCAGCGGCGGCGCGATTCCAGGTCCATCGGGCTCAGTTTCCACTGCTTGAGCGGATCGTGGATGCGGCTCAGGAAGCGCGCATTCTGTTCTTCGTCCGAAATCGAGAACCAGTATTTGATCAGCTGGATGCCGGAGCGTACCAGCATGCGTTCGAACTCCGGCACGGACTGGAAGAACTCTTCGTATTCCTCGTCGGTGCAGAAGCCCATCACGCGTTCCACGCCGGCGCGGTTATACCAGCTGCGGTCGAAGAAGACGATCTCGCCGGCGGCCGGCAGGTGGGCGACGTAACGCTGGAAGTACCACTGGGTGCGTTCGCGGTCGCTGGGCGCGGGCAGGGCGGCCACGCGGCAGACGCGCGGATTCAGGCGCTGCACGATACGTTTGATCACGCCGCCCTTGCCGGCGGCATCGCGGCCTTCGAACAGGATCACCACCTTGTGGCCCGTATGGACCACCCAGTCCTGCAGCTTTACCAGTTCGGCCTGCATGCGGAACAGTTCCTGGAAATACACGCGGCGCGCTTCTTTTTCCTCTTCGCTGCGGCCGGCGCGCGGCAGCAGGCTGTCCGCATCCAGTTCGCGGTCGTCCAGTTCCAGTTCAAGTTCCTCGTCGTAGCTATCGACGATATCTTTGTGCATGCGTTCGTTCAGGTTCATGGTGGGCTTGTCCTCGGAGATCGGGAAATATTCCGCCCAGCCTACGCCGTGCAGATGACAGGCGCATGACCGCCGGGCGACCGGCTGCGCAATTGCTCACTTTGTTGAGGATTTGTTGTGCGCAATGCTCATATACAATGGGAGATTGCGAGAACAAGCCCTAGCGATATGATCATTTCTTCAGCAACCGATTTCCGGGAGGCCGCGCGGCGCCGGCTGCCGCCTTTCCTGTTCCACTACCTTGACGGCGGCGCGGGGGCCGAGCAGACGCTCAGCGCCAATGTGAACGACCTGCAGCAGGTAAGGCTGCGCCAGCGCGTGCTGCAGGGATCGGAGGAGCTGGACCTGTCGGTGGAATGGTTCGGGCAGCGGCGAAGCCTGCCGATTGCCCTGGCCCCGGTCGGCCTGACCGGCATGTACGCCCGGCGCGGCGAAGTGCAGGCGGCGCGTGCCGCCACCAAATGCGATATACCGTTTATCCAGTCCACGGTTTCCGTGTGTCCGCTGGCTGAAGTGGCGGCGGCGGTGGACAAGCCGATCTGGTTCCAGCTGTACGTGCTGAAGGACCGCAGCTTCATGCGCGACGTGCTGCAGCGCGCCAAGGCGCTCGGCGCTTCGACCCTGGTGTTCACGGTGGATATGCCGGTGCCCGGCGCCCGCTACCGCGACGCCCACAGCGGCATGAGCGGCCCGAACGCGCCGATGCGCCGCATCTGGCAGGCGATGACGCATCCGCGCTGGGCCTGGGATGTGGGCCTGTTCGGCCGTCCTCACGATCTGGGCAATATCTCGGCCTATCGCGGCCATGCCACCGGACTGGAAGACTATATCGGCTGGCTGGGTGCGAACTTCGATCCGTCCATCGGCTGGCAGGACCTGCAATGGATCCGCGACGAGTGGGATGGCCCGATGATCATCAAGGGTATCCTGGAGGCGGACGATGCACGCGAGGCGCTGGCCTTTGGCGCGGACGGCATCGTGGTCTCGAATCATGGCGGACGCCAGCTGGATGGCGCGCTGTCCACTGCCCGCGCGCTGCCGGCCATTGCCGATGCGGTCAAGGGCAAGATGACCATCTTTGCCGACGGCGGCGCGCGTACCGGCACCGATGTGTTCCGCCTGCTGGCCCTCGGCGCGGACGGTGTGCTGCTGGGACGCGCGTTCGTCTATGCGCTGGCGGCGCAGGGCGAGGCGGGTGTGGAGAAGCTGCTGTCCATCATGGAAAAGGATATCCGGACCAATATGGTGCTGACCGGCGTGAAGTCGGTGCGCGATATCGGCCCGCACTTGCTGACGGCGTAACTTTCCCAAACAAGTAACACCCGTGTCATATTTGGTTGCTATAGTGCAACTCGTCTCCTCATTCATGGCTGCACTCAATCAAAGGCAATGAATGATTCAGCCGTCCCTGGTGGACGGCTTTTTTTTTGGTCATCGCCCGCAAGCTTGCTTGATCCTGGATCAGGAAAGCTGCTTTAGGCCAGCGGCGCGTGGGCTCTGTGCCTGGCGGCTGGCTGCGCGCTGAAACGGGTTTTTTTCCCCGAGCTTACTAAAAGTGCCGCATCATCGCGATAGCGATCCGGGAGCTGCTGCCGGCGAGCTGGCTTGATCCGGTTGAGCACGAGTTTCATTTCGCGGTGAACCTTTGCCTGCGCAATTAGCCCGCGCCCTGCAGGCGTTCCGACCAGTCTTCCACTGTGCCGGTTGCCAGGCGGCGCGCAAACAGTTCGCGCCAGCGGACGGGCAGGGCGGCCAGTTGCGCCAGCTGCGCCAGCATTTCCGCATCGGCGGTGCGCAGGTACAGCGCTTCAAGAATGCGCGCCAGCGGCCAGGCGGCATGCGGCCGCTCCAGCAGGCGCATGGGGTCGCCCGGCGCCACCAATCCCGTTTCCAGCACGCGGTAATACCAGCCGGTCTTGCCGCTGCGCTGCACATCGAGCGCCATGGTGGCGTGGTTGAAGCGCGTGTTCAGCTTCCAGCAGGGCTGGCGCGTCTGCGTGACTTCCACCACGGCCGCGCCCAGGCGGAACACGTCGCCGATGCAGACATTCTCTTCGTTCATGCCGCGCGTGGACAGGTTCTCGCCGAAGGCGCCTGGCTGCTGCAGCACGGGCTGGGCGCCAAGCGCGCCGATCCAGTGCGGGTAGTGCTCGCTGGCGTAATGATGCACGGCCTTGTCCGGGCCACCATGCCGCGCATCGGCCTGGCCATCGCCCTCGAAGCCATTGACGCCCAGCCGCAATGCGCGCTGCACGGGCAGTTTGGCAATGCCGCTCAGGTGGCCGGTCGCGCCCAGCGGCTGCACGGCGCCGGCCAGCAGGGCGTCAATGACGGTTTCCATCAGTGATGCAGCTCGGAGTGCGGGTTCACGGCGAACACGCGGCCGTCGATCACCAGGCTTGGCAGCTGCTTTACGCCGGCCTGTTCCGCTTCCCCGTTGCGCTCGGGCGAGAGGCCGAGGTTGACCACTTCGGTCGTGTACAGCGCCGGATCGAGCGCGCTGCCGAATACTTCGGCCATGGACAGGCACAGCTTGCAGCCATCGTGATAGAAAATTGCGGTCTTAGTCATTTAGGACTCCTAATCAAAAGTCCAGTATAGCACGCATCCAGCCAGGCGCGTGCAGCGTGCGACAGGTAGCGTCCATTCCACACATGCGCCACCTGCCACTGCACCTCGGGTTCGACGATGCGCACCGCCTGCAGCCGCTCGTCGGCCAGGCGATGTACAAAGGGTTCGGGCAGCAGCGCCACGCCGATGCCGGCGGACGCCATCTCCACCAGCCAGTCCCACTGCGCGCTCTGGGCAGCGATTTTGGGCTGCAGTCCGGCGTCGGCAAAGGCGACGCGCAGGGTGCGGGTGAGGGCGAAATCGTCGTTCAGCATCACCAGCGGCAGCTCCTGCAGCTGGCGCAATTTCAGCGTGCGTGCATTGGCGCGGAACATGCCCCTGGCGGCCATGGCCCACACCGGATAGCTGGCCACCGGCAGTGCGGACAACTGCAGCGCGGAATCGGCGGGCAGCACCGTCAGCCCCAGCTGCAGTTCGCTGGCGGCCACCTGCTGCTCGATGGCGGGCCCCGGCGCTTCCACCAGCCGCACGTCGATGTCCGGGTGGCGTTCGCGGAACAGTTTCAGCGCGGGCGTGAACAGCACATTGATCATGGGCGGCATGCCGAGCGTCAGCGTGCCGCGCCGCAGCGCCTGCAGGTCGCGTACTTCCAGCATCAGCTGGCGCTGCGTGGCCAGCATTTCCTCGCCGCGCTCGAAGACGATGCGGCCGGTATCGGTCAGCACCAGGTTGCGGCCGTCGCGCAGCAGCAGCGGCGCATCCAGCTCTTCCTCCAGCTGGCGCACCATCTTGCTGATGGTTGACTGGGTCACGTGCAGGCGTTCCGCAGCCTGGGTGAAGCTGCTCAGGCGGGCGGTTTCGATAAAGTAGCGCAGGGAGCGGAGGTCCATGAGTTTTTCGACTGAAATGATGGAATATTAGTCATAAAGGGAATGCAGCCTGAATTCTATACTCGGATCAACAAATAAAAATTTCCAAAAATCCCGGAGGCATCCATGTCCATGTATAGAGAGCGTATCCGCCACAGCGCACTGCTGGCGAAAGTAAGCAGCGCGCAGCAGGCCGCGCAACTGATCCGCGACGGCATGACCGTCGGCATGAGCGGCTTCACCCGCGCCGGCGATGCCAAGGCGCTGCCGCAGGCGCTGGCCGAACGCGCCCGCAACGAATCCCTGAACCTGACCATCATTACCGGCGCCTCGCTCGGCAACGACAGCGACGGCCTGATGGCCACCGCCGGCCTGATGGCGCGCCGCATGCCGTTCCAGGCGGACGCCGCACTGCGCCGCAAGATCAATACGGGCGAGGTGATGTTCATCGACCAGCACCTGTCCGAAACGGCCGAACAATTGCGCAGCGGCGGCCTGCGTCCGGTCGATGTGGCGGTGATCGAGGCGGCCGCCATTACCGAAAGCGGCGCCATCGTGCCCACCATGTCGGTCGGCAACAGCGCCAGCTTTGCGCTGCAGGCCAGCCAGATCATCGTCGAGCTGAACCTGAGTGCACCCGCTGCGCTGGAAGGGCTGCACGATATCTATCTGCCGCAACAGCGTCCGCGCCGCCAGCCCATCCCGCTGATCGATCCATGGGATCGCATCGGCAGCACCGCCATCCAGGTCGATCCGGCGCGCATTGCCGCCATCGTCATCACCGAAAGCCCGGACAGCCCCTCCACCGTGCTGCCGCCGGACAGCGAAACCGACGCGATTGCCGGCCACGTAATCGCCTTCCTCGAAGGCGAAGTGCAGGCAGGCCGCCTGACGCAGGAGCTGCTGCCGCTGCAGGCCGGCATCGGCACCATCGCCAACGCCGTGCTGCACGGCCTGACCCGGTCATCCTTCCGCAACCTGACCATGTTCTCGGAAGTGCTGCAGGACAGCGCCATCGAACTGCTCGATTCCGGCCAGCTGGCCATGGCGTCCGCTTCCTCGATCACGCTGTCGGCGCCGATGCACGAGCGCTTCCTGCGCAAGCTGGAGCAGTACCGCGGCAAGATCGTGCTGCGTCCACAGGAGATCAGCAATCACCCGGAACTGGTGCGCCGGCTCGGCATCATCGCCCTGAATACGGCGCTGGAATTCGACCTGTACGGCAATGTGAACTCGACCCATGTGGGCGGCACGCGCATGATGAACGGCATCGGCGGCTCGGGCGACTTTGCACGCAACGGCCAGCTCTCGATCTTCGTCAGCAAGTCGGTCGCCAAGGACGGCGCCATTTCCAGCGTGGTGCCGATGGTGGCCCACGTCGATCATACGGAACACGATGTGGACGTGCTGGTGACCGAATGGGGCCTGGCCGACCTGCGCGGGCTGGCGCCGCGCGAACGCGCGCCGCTGATCATCGAGCGCTGCGCCCACCCGGACTATCGCCCGCAGCTGCGCGCCTACCTCGAAGAGGCGCTGCGGCGCGGCGGCCATACGCCGCATGTGCTGGAGCAGGCCCTGTCCTGGCATAGCCGCTACGACCAGCAGAAGACCATGCACGCCGTTGACAAATAAGCGGGTCTCACATACCTTGGAGGGCCGACCAACTCATCGTACAACTCATGAAAGCTCTCCTTGCCGCCAGCCTGGCCCTGGCTTGCTGCAGCGTTCAGGCTGCGCAGTTCAACGTATTGGTCTTTTCCCGGACTGGCGGCTGGCATCATGAGTCGATACCCGCAGGTGTCGAGGCGATCAGGGACCTGGGCAGGCTGCACGACTTCACCGTGTTCTGGACCGAAGATCCGAACCGCGTGTTCAACGACAAGGAGCTCGCCAAATACCAGGCCGTGGTCTTCCTGCTGACCACCGGCGATGTGCTGAACCCCGGGCAGAAGGCCGCTTTCGAACGCTATATCAAGGCCGGCGGCGGCTATGTGGGCGTACACAGCGCCTCGGATACGGAATACGCCTGGAAGTGGTACACGCAGCTGGTCGGCCACATGTTCTACGTGCATCCGGCCGTGCAGACGGCGGTGCTGAAAGTCGAGGAGCGCAATTTCCCCGGCATGGAGCGCTTTGCGCCGCGCAGCCTGGCCACGGAAGAATGGTATGAATTCCTGCCCGCGACCACGAGCAATTTGAAATACCTGCTGAGCGTCGATGAATCGACCTACAAGCCTGAAACCAAGTGGCCGACCAAGGAGGGCAAGGGCATGGGCAAGTTCCACCCCATCAGCTGGTACCAGCGTTTCGACAACGGCCGCTCCTTCTACACGGCGCTCGGCCATCTGCCGGCCACCTACAGCGATCCGGTGTTCCGCCATCACCTGTATGGCGGCATTTACTGGGCGGCGACCGGCAACGGCTTCAAGGCCGATTGAGCGTTGAGCCGGGCCATGCAGCCCAGGCAGAGCAGGGAGAACAGCGCGGCGCTGGCAAGGGTCAGCTGGTAGTCGTGGCCGGACATGTCGAGCACCGGCCCCTGCACGGCGCTGACGGCAATCACGGCAAAGGCGACCATGATGTCCTTGCTGGAGTTGAAGCGCACGAAGTCGCGGCGCGGGAACAGCTCCATCGGCATCGAGGCCGCCGCCGTAAAGTAGGCGCCGGACATCATCACATGCGCCAGGTAGAAGATGCGGAAGCTGTCCACATCGCGCACCAGCAGAAATCCGCATAGCGCCGTGAGGCTGTAGGCGCCCATCAATGCGGCCGACACGCGCATCGCGCCGAAACGGTCGGCCAGCCAGCCGACGCCGAAGGCCGAGACGATCGACACCATGTACGCTGCCGCCGTCAGCCGCCCCAGCTCCGCCATTGGAATACCCAGGCCGTGGGCATAGCTTTGCGAGAAGGTGTTGAAGGGGCCGAAGGTGACGGCAGCCAGCATGAACATGCCGCACTTCCACAGGAAGCTGCCTTCCAGGCGCGGCCAGCTGGCGCGGAACACGGCGGGCGACGGCTCGTCCGGCAGCGGACGTTCCGGCGTCAGCACGCACATGAGCGGAATCGCCAGTCCGAAGATGATCGCAATTGCCATCAGGATTTCGAACAGCCAGGCATCGGTCAGCGCGAACACCGAGGTATTGAAGCCGATTGCCACGCTCAGGCCGACGATGCGGAATACGGCATAGAAGCGTCCCACCAGGCCGCGCGGGATCACGTCGTTCACCAGGCCGCTGTACAGGGCCGTGGTGGTGATGGCGGCGCAGTCGAAGGCGGTCCAGAACAGGCAGAACCAGGCGATGCTGAGCGTGGCCAGGCCCGGCGAGTGCGGTCCCAGCGCCTTATGCGTCAGCTGGGCGATGGCTGGCGAGAAGGCGACGCACACCATGAATATGGCGCCCAGCAGCGAGGCGGCCAGCAGGAAGGGACGGCGCCGTCCCCAGCGGCTGCGGAAGTTGTCCGAGTAATGGCCGATGCGCGGCACCACGAATACGCTGATGACCGCCGGCAGGGTGGAGAGCAGGAGGGAGATGGTGGTGTCCGATGCGCCGTAGTGGCGCAGCATCACCAGCCCGGTCGGCAGCGCCCAGCGCTCGCGCATGGCGATCCCCAGTTCGCCGATCAGCAGCCCGCCCACCACGGCGGCCAGTCCCCACAGGGTGTAGCGCATGGCGGTGGCGACGCGCTGCATGGGCTCAGACCCGGACCGGTCCCGTGGAATTGCGCACCACCAGCTCCACCGGGAAGGCGATCTTCACGGCGCCCGGTTCGCGGCCCTGGATCAGTTCCACCACTTCGCTCACGGCACGGGTGGCCATGGCGCGGAAAGGCTGGCGCATGGTGGTCAGGGTAGGGTAGACATAGCTGGCGGTCGGGATATCGTCGAAGCCGATCACCGAGATATCGTCCGGTACTTTCAGGCCCTTGCTGTTGATGGCGTCCATCGCGCCGAAGGCCATTTCATCGTTGGCGGCAAAGATGGCGGTCGGCGGCTGCTCCAGTGCCAGCAGGCGCTCCGTGGCGGAGAAGCCGCCCGACTGGGCAAAGGCGCCGTTCACCATCAGCGAGATATCGTGCGGCAGGTCCGCCTCGCGCAGGCCATCCAGGTAGCCGCGTTCGCGCTCGGCGCTCTGGCCGGTGCCCGGATTGCCGGCAATGAAGGCGATGCGGCGATGGCCCAGCGACACCAGGTGCTCGACGGCGATGCGCGCGCCAATGCGGTTTTCCGGCACCACGGTCGGCATGTCCAGCTTTTCCGCGTCGAAGCAGACCAGCACGGAATTGAGCTTCTGCTGTTCCAGCGTTTTCAGGAAGCTGTCCTGCTGCACCGGCATCACCACCACCAGGCCGTCGCACAGCTTGGTCAGCATTTCGCTGGTGGCCTGGCGTCCGGGGCTGTCGAAGCGGTCGGCATTGAACATCAGCATATCGTAGCCCTGGCTGCGCGCCTCGTCGCCGATGGCGCGGATGATCTCGTGCAGCACCACCGGCCCGTAGTAGTTGACGAAGACGCCAATCAGGTTGCTCTTGTCGCCCCGCATGCGGCGCGCCAGCATGTCCGGCTTGTAGTTGAGCTGTTCGGCGGCCGCCATGATGCGCGCCCGTGCATCCTCGGACACATAGCCGACGCCACGAATGGCACGCGAAGCGGTAATCGGCGCCACGCCGGCAATCTTGGCGACCTCACTGAGTTTGCTACTCTTGCGCATATTGGTGATTATTTGCGGCTCGGCTGTATTGGGATGTGGTTACGATACCACATCCGATCTCTTTTATTGCTTTAATTTTGTCAGAAAAATCAGACACTTAACATCTACTTTCACTCACAGAGTTGATCATTTTGTGTGCAGTGAAAGCATGTGGTAACGTAATCATATGCCTGATGTACGATGACTTGGGCATGCAAATAAATACACAAAAACAGTCACGGAGACCAAATGAGAAAGAAAATTCTGGCCAGCGCCTTGCCGCTGGCGTTGGCGGCGGCTTATGGACATAACGCTGCCGCACAGGAAACTCCAGCCGAAGAGAACGTGGAGAAAGTCGTCGTCACGGGCTTCCGTTCCAGCCTGCAGAAGGCGCTGAACCTGAAGCAGCAGGCGATTGGCGTGCGCGATTCCATCGTCGCGGAAGACATCGGCAAATTCCCGGAATCGAACGTGGCCGAATCGCTGCAGCGCGTACCGGGCGTGATCCTGAACCGCGACGAGAGCTCGGCCGAGGGCCAGCGTATTTCCATCCGCGGCCTGCCGACCGAATACTCGGTGACCACGCTGAACGGCGCGCCGGTCAACACCACCTCCACCTCCACCATCGGTAGCGCGGCGCGCGGCTTCAACTACGACGTGTTTGCCTCCGAACTGTTTGGCCGCGTCGATTTCTACAAGTCGCCGCTGGCGGAACTGAGCGAGGGTGGCCTGGGCGGCGTGGTCGATCTGCAGTCGCCGCGTCCTTTCGATAATCCGAAGCGCACCATCCGTTATGCGCTGACCGGCTCCTACAACACCACCTCCGAGAAGACCGATCCATCCGGCTTCGCGCTGTATTCGAACACCTGGGGCAACTGGGGTTTCCTGATCGGCGGTTCGCATTCGAAGAGCGTGAACAACCGCTCCGGCTTCGAGGCGACGGGCGGTTACAACAGCTCCTTCAACGGCAGCAAGAGCCCGGTGCAGGGCAACTTTGCGGTGGCCCTGGACTACGACGACCCGCGCGCCAACCTGTCCGGCTATACCCGCGACCAGATCGACAAGGCATGGCTGCCGCGTATCTACCGCTTCTACGGTTCCTCCAACGAACGCCAGCGCGACGGCCTGGTATCGTCGGTGCAGTTCAAGAACGGCAACTTCGACTTCAGCCTGGACGGCATGTACTCCAAGCTGCAGAACTCGCGCGATGAGCTGTACTACGGCATCCTGGTCCGCAACAGCAAGACCACCGACCGCAATGCGCCGGCCGGCCAGACCAACCATAGCGGTTTCGTGCCGCTCAACGTGAAGATCGATCCGGCCACCAACCTGATGACCGGTACCTTCGGCAATACGTCCTACAGCAGCGGCGTGACCTATACCGAGGACGAGACCAAGTTCGGCTACATCGCGGCAAACGGTAAATGGAGTCCGAGCAAGGAGCTGGCCGTGACCGGCCAGCTGAGCGCCAACAACAGCAAGGCGACCAGCTACCAGGATACCTTGTCCGGCCAGATCTTCGGCGTCGATTCGACCATCGACTATACGGACGACCACGTGTATCCATCGATGTCCTCGCCGGTCGATTACACCAACCCGAACAACTTCTCCGGCTTCGGCATCGGTACCGGCTGGACCCGCGAAACCGACAAGGGCCGCCAGGGCCGCCTGGTGGCGGACTGGGATTACGGCCTGCCGGCCGACTGGAAGGGCCACCTGAAAGCCGGCCTGGTATATGTCGATACCACCAAGGGCGTCAACAAGCGCAACGCCACCACCGACATGACCACCAAGCTGAACCAGCTGGGCAATGCCGGCCTGCGTTCCGGCATGACCTCCACGCTCCCGATCAGCAACCTGGATATGGGCGCCGGCTGGCCGCATCAATTCGGCACATTCACCCGCCAGTACACCTTCAGCACCTTCGATCCGATCGCCTTCAATACGGACGCCACCTTCACCCCGGCGCAGAGCTTCGAAGCGGAAGAGAAGGTGAAGACTGCCTTCATCCAGTCCGACTTCAAGGGCGACATCATGGGCCACGGCCTGCGCCTGAACGCGGGCGTGCGCTATTCGAAGACGGAGCTGGATATCGACAACTTCAAGCGCACCGGCGCCGGCAACGCGTACGCAGCGAACAGCGAGAGCGGCGAATACAGCAATGTGCTGCCGGCCTTCAGCGGCGCTTTCGATATCACCGAAGATCTGATGTGGCGCGCCTCCTACGGCAAGACCATCAGCCGCGCATCGCTCTCCATCATCGCTGCGCAGACCGTGATCCCGAATCCGTTCGACAACAGCGCTACCGCCGGCAATCCGAGCCTGCGTCCGCAGCAGTCGAAGAACCTGGATACCAGCCTGGAATGGTACTTCCAGCCGGACAGCCTGCTGTCCGCCGGCTACTTCCGCAAGAAGCTGACCGACGCCACCGTGGCCAGCACCACCCAGACCACCTTCGGCGCACTGGGCCTGCCGGATACGGCGCTGGGCGCGATCTTCTATGACCAGAACGGCCATGTCGATCCGAACCTGCCGATGACGCTGCGTACCTACGGCAATGCGGGCGAGCAGATCCTGAAGGGCTACGAACTGGCTTACCAGCAGGCCTTCACCTTCCTGCCCGAACCATTCAAGGGCATGGGCGCGCTGGCCAGCTTCACCCACATCGATCCGTTCAACAGCCAGCGCTGGATCACCAATGCCGGCAAGGAGATCGAGGTCAACTCGGTGCCGAAGTTCGCCTACAGCGTGACCACCTACTACGAAAATCCGAAGCTGGCGATGCGCCTGTCCTGGAATTACAAGGGCCGTTCGCTGCATCCGGATAATCCGAAGAACAACGGCGATGACCTGATCCGCTGGCGCGCCGCCCGCGGTTACCTGGATGCGAACATCAGCTACAAGCTGACGGAAAACCTGGAGCTGCGCCTGGATGCGATGAACCTGTCGAACACGCTGTCCTACGACTACTTCGAAGACGCCACCGGCACCTACGGCAGCGGCAAGAAAACCCGTATGGACTATGCGAAGTACGACGGCCGCACCATCAAGTTCGGCATTCGCGGCAAGCTCTGAGGAAGCACATGACGAGACGACTGTATTTGAAATTCGCCCTCGCCAGCCTGGCCGCTCTCGCGGCAGGCTGTGCGACCCAGCCCCCGGCGCCCGCAGCGGAATCGCGGGCCCAGGTGATCGCCACCATGGAGCGCGCCAACAATTACTGGCAACGGAATAACCCGCCGGAGAAGTGGCCGTTCTGGGATGTGGCGGCCTACCACACCGGCAATATGGCGGCCTACGATGTGACGCGCAATGAAGCCTGGCGCGATTACTCGCTAAAGTGGGCCAGCCATAATGCCTGGACCGGCGCCAAGTCCAGCGTCAAGGCCAACTGGAAGTATCACTACGGCGAGACCGACGAGCATGTGATGTTCGGCGACTGGCAGGTGTGCTTCCAGACCTATGTCGATCTGTACAAGCTGGAGCCGGTAAAGGACCCGCGCAAGATCGCCCGGGCCCGCGAGGTGCTGGAGTATCAGATGTCCACCCCCAACAACGATTACTGGTGGTGGGCGGACGGCCTGTACATGGTGATGCCGGTGATGACGCGCCTGTACCAGGTCACCGGCGACAGGCGCTACCTGGACAAGCTGCAGGAATACTTCCTCTTTGCCGACCAGCTGATGTATGACCGCGAAGCGGGGCTGTACTACCGCGACGCCAAGTACATCTATCCGAAGCACAAGGCGGCCAACGGCGGCAAGGACTTCTGGGCGCGCGGCGATGGCTGGGTGTTTGCCGGCATTGCACGCGTGCTGGCAGATCTGCCCAGGGATCATCCGTCGCGGCCGATATTCGAGGAGCGCTTCCGGCGCATGGCGGTGGTGCTGAAGCCCCTGCAGCAGCCGGAGGGTTACTGGACGCGCAGCCTGCTCGATCCGGCCACGGCGCCCGGTCCGGAAAGCAGCGGCACGGCGTTCTTCGTCTATGCTTACCTGTGGGGGATGAATAACGGCTATCTGGACAAGGCTGAATATGCTCCGGTGGTGGCGCGTGGCTGGCATTTCCTGAGCAAGGTGGCGCTGCAGCCGGATGGAAAGCTGGGCTATGTGCAGCCGATTGGCGAGCGGGCGATTCCGGGGCAGATCGTGGACCAGGACTCGACGGCGCCGTTTGGTGTCGGCGCGTTCCTGCAGGCGGCCAGCGAAATGGCGCGCTACACGCAGTGATGCTGCGACGACAAATCTGTGCGGCACTGGTGCTGGTGCTGGCGCTGGCGCTGGCGGTCTTGCCGGCGCTGGCAGCGCCGCCCCGGCTGGTGGATATCGCACCGGCCTGGGCGGCCAATTCCGTCAACGCGGTGATCTTCCGCAAGAATTCCCTGGTCACGGTAAAGGGCTGGCAGTACGCGGCTTTCTACGATCAGCAGCACTACGTGGTGCTGGCCAAGCGCAAATCCGGCGCTACGCAGTGGCAGATCAAGCGCAGCCAGTACAAAGGCAACGCCGCCGACGCCCACAACGCCATCAGCATCATGGCTGACGGTGAAGCTTATCTGCACATCGCCTGGGACCATCACAACAATGCGCTGAACTACGCGCGCAGCGTCAGGCCGGGATCGCTGGAACTTGGACCGTCCCGCCCCATGACCGGTGAGAACGAGGCGCGCGTGACCTATCCCGAATTCCACAAGCTGCCCGGCGGCGGCCTGCTGTTCCTGTACCGCGATGGCGGCTCGGGCAACGGCAACCTGGTCGTGAATCGCTACGAAAAGGGCCAGTGGCGGCGCGTGCACAGCAATCTGATCGACGGCGAGGGACTGCGCAACGCATACTGGCAAGCCTTCGTGGACGGGCAGGGCACGATCCACCTGTCCTGGGTCTGGCGCGAATCGCCGGACGTGGCCAGCAACCATGATGTCTGCTATGCCCGCTCACGCGACGGCGGGCGTAGCTGGGAGCGTTCGGATGGCAGGCCGTATGCGTTGCCGATCACGGCCGCCAGCGCGGAATACGCGGCGCGCGTGCCGCAGGCGCATGAGCTGATCAACCAGACTTCGATGTCCGCCGATGCGCGCGGCCGGCCGTATATTGCCACTTACTGGCGCGACGAGGGCGGCGCCGTGCCGCAGTACCGCATCGTGTATCTTGGCGATCAGGGGTGGGCGACGGCTACGCTGGATTTCCGCAAGACGCCGTTTATGCTGGGCGGCGGTGGGACCAAGAAGATTCCGATTGCCCGGCCGCAGATTTTGATGGGCGGCTCGCGGGCGGTGACGGGTTCGGGATTGCTGCTGTTCAGGGATGAGGAGCGGGGGAGCAGGGTTTCGGTTGCGGTTCTGCGCGATCTGGCCAGGCATGATTGGCAACTGCGCGACCTGACGGCGGCGCCGGTCGGGGACTGGGAGCCGAGCTACGATACGGAGTTGTGGCGGGAGAAGGGGGTGCTGAATCTGTTCGTGCAGCAGGTGATCCAGGTGGATGGCGAGAAAGTGGGGGACACGCCGCCGCAGATGGTGCGCGTGCTTGAGTGGCGGCCGGACTGAGATATAATGCGGCCACTATGAACGATACCACTACCACCACCCCACCAGCGCTGCCGGACCGCCTGTCGGTTGACCCGGGCAGCAAGTTTTACCAGGAAGAAGTGCTGAAGCAGAATATCGGCATCAAGTTCAACGACAAGGAACGCAGCGACGTCGAGGAATACTGCATCAGCGAAGGCTGGATCAAGGTTGCTGCCGGCAAGGCTGTGGACCGCAAGGGCCGTCCGATGATGATTCAGTTGAAGGGGAAGGTTGAGGCGTTTTATCGCTAAAATCTGAAACCTAAAACCGGGGTCAGACCCGTGGGGTCTGACCCTTGGCCCGGGTAGGGTCAGACCCCGCGGGTCTGACCCGGACTTTAGGTTTTACTGCAACTGCAGCAACAAAGCCTTCGCCTCATCCGCCTGCGCGAAGCGCTTGTCGCCGGACATCAGCTGTTCCAGCTCCTTCTTCGCCGCCGCCTTGTTCCCCGTCTTGTTCAGCCCCACCGCCAGGTGATAGCGGATATCCCGTGCCTGCGGCGCCTGCACGCTGGCCTTCTGCAGAATCTGCACCCCGCGCACCGCATCGCCTTTTTCGACCAGAATCCAACCCAGCGTATCCATCACCACCGGCTGTTCCCCCGCCAGCTTGAACGCCTGCTCCGCCGTGGAGAGCGCACGTTCGTCGCCCATTTGCTGGTAAGCCCAGGCCAGGTTATTCAGCGCCGGCACATTCTTCGGCGTACGCTTCAGCGTCGTCTCCAGGTTCTGCGCCGCCAGCCGGTACTGCTTCTCCGCCAGCAGCGACTCCGCCTTGAACAACTGCGCGCGCACGTCATCCGGATGCTCGGCCAGCCACTTGTCCAGCAAGCGCGATGCCTCCTGCGCCTTGCCGCCAGCCCGCAGCGCGCCGGCGCACTTGATCATCATCTCGCTGGTCTTCTTGATCCCGAACGCCTTGTCGTAGGCGGCAAAGGCCAGCGCCGGTTTCTTCTGCTCCATCAGGATATCGCCTTCCAGCTGATAGCCGGCCGACGCCTTCGGATACTTGTTCTGCAGGCGTGACGCCGTCATCAGCGCCAGTTCATACGACCCCTTGCGCACATACAGCTCCGCCTGCGCCAGCTGGGCGGCCGGGAAGTCAGGCTGCATCGCCAGCGCGGTTTTCAGCGTGTCTTCGGCCGCGATGTACTTGCCCATCAGGACCTGCAGCGCCGCCACCTGCATCTGCGCCTGCGCCGAGCGGGGCAGCGCGAGCGCCAGCTTCTTGTAGGTTTCCAGCGCGTCGTCACGCTCGCCGTTGGCCAGCTGGCTCTTGCCCAGCAGGTCCAGCAGGTCGGGATTTTCCGGGTGTGCCAGCTGGATCTTGCGCGCCAGGTTCAGCGACTTCTGGATCTCGCCAACCAGCAGGTATTGCGTCAGCAGGCGCACGGTCGGCGGCACGCCGTTCGGGTCCGCCGCCACTGCCTTCTCCAGCCACTGCGTGGTTTCCGCCGTTTTTTTCTCGTTCGACGCCAGCGCTGCCAGCGCGGTCAGTGCATCCACATTGGACGGGTTCTTTTCCACGAAAGCTTTCAGGCGGCTGCGCGCCTTCTCCGTCTGCTGCTCTTCCACATCCATCGCCGCCAGCTTGGAAACGCCGGGGAAGTAGGACGGCTGCAGCTGCAGCGACTTCTCGAAGGCCTTGCGTGCCTCCTGCGGATTTTTCTGCGCCAGATACACGTTGCCCTTGAGCTCCTGCACCACCGGGTTGTCCGGCTGCGCGCGTTCCATGTCCAGCACCGCCGTCAGGGCGCGGTCGAAACGGCCCAGACCCAGTTCGGTGCGGATCAGCGCGATGCCGGCCTGCGGCGATTTCGCATCCAGCTTTGCCGCCAGTTGCAGGTCGTCGATGGCTTCCGCCTGCTGGCCCTTGCCAAGCTTGCTCAGGCCGAGCGAGGTGCGCAGGCCGGCGGCGTTCGGGTCCAGCGTTGCCGCCTGCTGGAAGAATTCGCTGGCGCGGGCGAAGTCCTGCACCTGCATGTACGACTGGCCGGCCAGTGCCAGCAGCTGCACATCGTTCCTGTCGTTTTCCAGCACCGGCGACAGCACGCTCAGTGCGTCCGGCGAATGCCCGCTGCGCAGCAGCGTCGCCGCCAGCATCTTGCGGGCATAGGCGTTGTTCGGATTGCGGTCCAGGTAGGTGCGCAGATAGTTCTCGGCCTGGTGCAGCGATCCCAGGTGCAGGTTCACGGCACCCGCCAGCAGCAGGCTTGGCATGTGCTCCGGCGCCACGCTCAGCACCATGTGCAGCGACTCCAGCGAGGCGGCATATTTCTCGCGCGAGAAGTCCAGCAGCGCCTGCGTGTACACCACCAGCAGGCTGCCCGGCGTATTTTCCTTGGCCTTGTCGAGGAATTTCTGCGCCTGGTCGAATTTACCGTCGGTGACGGCGACGAAGGCCTTTTCCACGTAGGCCAGGCGGTGCTTCGGATTGATCTGCAGGATCTTGTCGTACAGCGCCATCGCCTGGCTGGACTGGTTCCCGCCGCGCAGCAGGTCGCCCTTGAACTGCAGGGCATCCGTATCGTTCGGGTTGGCGGCCAGCGCCTGGTCGGCGAAGTTCAGCGCGCCGGGATCGTCGCGTGCGGCGACGGCGATGCGGCCCATGCCGAGCAGGGCGCCGACGAATTTCGGGTTCTTTTCAAGGATCACGCCATACAGCTTGCGGGCAGCGTCGATCTGATCCAGGGCCAGCAGGGCGTCGCCACGCACCACCAGCAGTTCCGGCTTGCCGCCCCTGGCCGCCTGTGCCGTTTCATCCAGCACTTTCTGGTACTGGGTTTGCAGCAGCAGGGCGCGCGCCAGGACCGGCATCGCCGCATCCTGTGCGTAGCCGGCAGCGATGGCCTTGCGGATTTCCTTTTCGGCGGTGGGGCCGTCGCCGGCCTCGTTGTACACCACCGCCAGCATGTAGCGCGTTTCCGCATCGTCCGGCGACTTTTCGGCGGCGTTCTTCAGCACGATGGTGGCGGCATTCAGATCATGCCTGGCCTGGTAGCCGCGGGCCTCGGCCAGCAGCTTGCTGTGCGAAGTCCACCAGTCGCATCCTGCCAGGGTGCTGCTCAGGGCAAGCAATATGGCGCTTGCAGCCATCTTGTTGCTGCGGCGTAACATGGGACAATCCTTGATGGTCGGAATGTATCAATGTTGGCACGCAAGTCGTTGTTTAGCAATAAATAGATGGTGCAACTGTGAAATTCTCAGATATCATGAACAACAGTCGTTTCACGTGTCGAAATTTCTTACATTTAACGGTGAATTCACCAGTTAAAGCTGATCAAGTAGTTGATTTAATTGAATTTAGGAAATCGGGCACGGAAAATGCTTGTTTCTGCAAAACATCAGTTCGGGGAGCACCTATAATGAAAAAGCTACTCAGCGCCCTTTGCGTGCTGTGCGCCATGGTTGCGCAGGCGGCTAGCGCCGGGACAATCAGCGACAGCGGCACCAACGCCTACTGGGGCGGTGACGACCACGGCAAAGGTGACCTCATTGGCGACAGTACCTATGACATCATGGGCGCCACCATCACCCGCGTCGGCAGCATCCTGACCATCGTGATCAGCACCAATTTCGCCGGCAAGGCGGGCGCCGATTCGGGCATGACGCCGGGCGGTATCGGTTATGGCGACGTGTTCCTGTCCAACGTCTGGAATCCCTACGGCAGCGATGCGCACCACCTGAGCGACAATGCTTCCAACGGCACGCTGTGGAAGTGGGGCCTGGCGCTGGATAACCGCTACAGCAACACCGGCGGCTCCTTCTCGCTGTACTCGCTGAACGGCTCGAACAATGCGGCCAACCTGGACATGTCCGAGCAGTACATGAAGTGCTCCGGCTGCACCTACCGCAACGGCCAGGCCGTGGCGGTGGACACCAAATCGAGCACCGTCAGCAAGGTCAGCGGCGTGAACGGCACCTGGACCGTCAACGATGCCGCCAACGAGATCAAGTTCACGATGGACATCAAGTCGGTCTCCGCCCTGATGAGCTATACCAACTTCGCCATGCACTGGGGCGAAACCTGCCAGAACGACGTGATCGAAGGCATCACGCGCGTGGTGCCAACCCCGGGTTCGCTGCCGCTGCTGGTCATCGGCCTGGCTTCGCTGGCGTTCATGCGCCGTCGCGAAAAGTTCACATTCCTGCGCAAGTCCTGATCCCATCCCTTCGCCCCCCCGGCCCGATGCCGGGGCGAGTCCGCAGTTCCTTCCTCCAAGCAAGTTTGTTGTCGGCTTCGCCAGAATTGCGCATACTTATGCCGCAATGCAGCAAACCTCTCTTCAACGAACGGGAACTGCCATGGACAATCGTTTCGAACACGTCACCTATTACGGCGAGCTGGCACGCCACGGTACTGCGCCGCGCGGCGAACTGCCGGCGGACTTCACGATGAATTCTCCCGTGGGCATCGCCCGCGACAACTACGGCAATGTGTGGGTGTGCGATACGGGCAACAGCCGCGTGCTGGTGTTCAGCGCCAATCTCGATCATCTGCTGCACGAGATCTACGCCACGCCCGGCGCCGATACCGGCAAGCGCCTGCTGATGCCGTTCCACCTGTGCCCCCATCCGCAGGAAGACCTGATGTACTTCACCGACATGGGCAATGGCCGCGTGGTCGTGTACGCCTACGATGAGCACAGCTGGGACTTCAGCTTCGCTTTCGGCGACGCGGCGGACGGCATCAACGGCAAGACTTTCGTTCCGCTCAGCGACCCGAACGGCCTGACCATCGTGCGCGAGCAGGATGGCGTCGATTACCTGTACGTGTGCGATGAGTTCTTCCACACCAAAAACGATGACCGCAGCCGCTGCGTTAAGTTCTCGCTGGACGGCAAGTTCGTGCTGCAGTTCCGCACCGTGCAGGATGCGGACCACGAGCACACGCTGCTCTGGCCGCAGGGCCTGGCCTCGGACGCCCAGGGCCGTCTCTACCTCGCCAACACCGGCTCCTACCAGGTGCTGCGCATTGATACCGCCTGGCCCGTGAAAAACGAAGTGGTGCAGTCGCCGGACGAAGCGGCCATCCTGCACAGCTTCGGCAATCCGGCCGGCATCGGCAAGTTCAATGTGATGCGTTCCGTGTGCGTGATCGGCGACAAGGTCTTCGTGCCGGGCCAGGTGGACAATGCCATCACCGTGTACAGCACCACCAGCGGCGAGAAGCTGGCCACCATCGAGGGCATGCTGCCGCTGTGGAATATCAAGCCGCAGGCCGCGCATTCGTTCTCGGACATCATTTACGGCGCGCTGGAGGATGCGGTCTTTGTCGGCCCTTACCAGCTGGCCGGCGCCACCGAGCCGAATGTCTATTACATTACCGAGCCCTTCGCATCGACCGTGCTGAAGGTGCGCATCCCGTCCGTGCTGGATGGCGGCGACGAGGATGCGATCCTGCTGGACGCGGTCGGCCACCGGCGCGACAGCCATTCGCGCGAGGCCGGGACTTCGCAGTTCAATTGCATGTCCGCCGTGATCGGCGTGGACCCGCACCGCAAGGGGGGCGGCGCGGCGCTGCCGGTGAAGGACTGGCTGGACGGCTGGGCCACCGCTGCTGCCAACGTCTATCAATACTGGTACGACCAGGTGCGTCAGGTGAGCGGCGTCGATCCGCTGGCCAACGTCGGGAAATCCTCGTATAACCTGGACTCGGGCAACTGGTGCCTGAAGACTTTCGATACGGCCGCCAATCCGATCATCCAGATGCAGAACATGATGCGCGGCTTCTTCGCGCCGGGCGACCTGGCGATGGCGGTGTACTACCCGTCGCAGCCGCTGCTGGGGCAACTGTGTCCGGGCACGCCGCTGGTGTTCATCACCAATTTCAACGGCTGCTCGGTCAGCATGTACCAGTATGGCCCGAACGGCCACCTGCTGAACTACGGCATGCCGTTCGGCGGGGAGGGGAGCGGACCGGGACAGCTGCAGGCGCCGCAAGGCCTGGAGGTGAATGCGCACGGCGAGATCTATATCGCCGACTCGCTGAATAACCGCATCGCCAAGTGGCAGCTGCATCCGAGCGGCCTGGTGCAGTTCGTGAAGAACTTCCGCTGGCAGGAAAACGGCAAGGACCTGGACAGCTTCTCGCCGTGCGACGTGGCGATTGACAAGGATGACCGCGTTTTCGTCTGCGACCAGTTCAACAACCGCATCCGCGTCTTCGACCGCGACGGCAGCAGCCTGTGGAGCTACGGCGAGACCGGCTACTGCGACGACCTGGCGCAAGATCACGCCAAATTCTATCTGCCGGCCAGCCTGTGCGTCGATGAGAAGAACCGGCTGGTGGTCAACGACCTGGTGAACCGCGCCTTCAAGGTGTTCGACATCCGGGAAAAGACGCTGCACTTCGTCAGCGGCGACCTGGCCTTCAAGCGTCATCCCGACGTGGGCGGGGTATGGATGCCGTTCTTTATCTATGCCCGCGGCGGCCGGCTGTACGTGCCGGATACCACCTTCAACGTGGTCAACGTGTACGCGTATTAAGGGGATTTCAGCAGGGGCGGGCGGTGCTACAATGGCCCGTCCCGTTAAACTTGCTGCGTAATGGCCGAATACGAATCCTCACATCTGCTGCGCCGCCGTCAATTGCTGGGCGGCGCACTGGCGCTGCCGCTGGTCGGCCTGAACACGGCCCGCGCCGCCGCCAAGCCGCTGGTGGTGGGCGGCTTGCCGGTGACCTGCAACCTGACCTTGCCGATTGCCTGCTCGGCCAAGGGGCCGCAATTCGAATACAGCAAATACAGCGGCTGGCCGGAAATCAAGGAGTCGCTGATGACCGGTCGTATCCAGGCCGCCTATATGCTGGCGCCGCTGGTGATGGACCTGGCGGACAGGAAAATCCCGCTGAAGATCGTCTCCCTCGGCCACCGCTCGGGCGCGGTAATCATGGTGCGCACCGATTCGCCCTACAAGCGTTTTGCGGACCTGAAGGGCAAGCGCATCGCCATCCCGAGCCGCTTTGCCGTGGATTTCCTGTTCCTGCGCAAGATGCTGGCGCGCGAAAACATGACGCCCAAGGATGTGCAGATCATCGAGATGGCGCCGCCGGACATGCCGGCCGCCCTGTATGCAAAAGCGGTGGACGGCTACTGTACCGGCGAACCTTTTGGCGCCGCCGCACAAAAGGCGGGCTATGCCCGTCCGCTGTCGATGACGCGCGACGAGTGGCGCAACTACATCTGCTGCGTGCTGACCGTGCGCGAAGAACTGGTACGGGACAACCGTCCGCTGGTGCAGGACCTGGTCAACCACGTGCAGGCAGCCGGCAACTGGCTGGACGCCGCGCCTGCCAACCGCAGCAGGGCGGCGCAGATCGCGTCCGGCCGCAAGTTCTTCAACCAGGACCCGAATATCATCAAATTCGTGATGGAGAATCCAAGCGACCGCGTGACCTACGGCGACTTGCGCATGATCCGCAGCGAGTTCGATGAGCTGATGAAGCTCTCCATCGAGGCGGGCACGCTGAAGCGTCCCGTGGCGTACGAACAGTATGTGGACGAGAGCTTCGTCAAAGCCATCAAGCCGGTGAGCATCGCCTTATGAAAATCCGCATCGCCATCGCCGCCGCACTGCTTGCGGCATCGGCCACGGCTGCCGACAAACTCAAGTCCGGCACCTTCGACCCGCCGCGCCAGGCGCCCGAGATCGCGCAGAAATCAGCCGATGGCAGGGACTTCAGGCTGTCCGGCCTGCGCGGCAGGGTGGTGGTGCTCGAATTCGGCTACACCAGCTGCCAGGACGTGTGCCCGGTGTCGCTGGCCCTGCTGAAGCAGGCCAGGGCGCAGCTGGGCGACAAGCTGCAGGTGGTGTTCGTCAGCGTCGATCCCGAGCGCGACACGGCGGATAAGCTGAACAAATACCTGGCCCAGTTCGACAAGAGCTTTATCGGCCTGACCGGCACGCCGCAGCAGATGGCCGCCATCCGCCAGGCTTACGGTATCAGCGCCACGAAGAAGATGATGGGCGACAGCAAGACCGATTACACGATCGGGCACTCGTCCTATCTGTATTTCATCGATCCGCAGGGGAAGCTGCGGGCGTTGATGCCTTTTGGCCGTCCGGCCGACGAGATTGTGCACGACGTGAATATCCTGGCGCAGGCTAAATGACGGCGCGACGCCGCCCGTCCGCTGCCGGCTTGATGGCGATTGCCGCGGCCGTGCCGGCGCTGCTGGCTGCCATCGGCGCCGGCTGGGCTGCCTATGCCCCGATCCAGCCGGCCAGCCGCGATCAGCTGTTCGAAATCCCCAAGGGCACCTGGGCGCGCCGCATGGCCGGCGACAAGACCGAGATCCTGCCCGAGCGCATCGAACTGACGCTGGGCGCCAGGGACGTCCTCCTGCTGCGCAACAGCGACACGGTGCCGCAGATTTTTGGCCCGGTGCTGATCATGCCGGGCCAGGACTTCCGCCTGCCGTTCGAGCAGGCGGCCGAATATCCCTTCGCCTGCACGGCGCATGCCAGCGGCCAGATGACGGTGGTGGTGCTGCCCACGCCCGAAGCCGGCTGGCAGCGGCTGCGCTGGCGCCTGCAAACCTACCTAGCTCATAGTCCATGGAGAAACTGAACAGGATCTGGCCGCCCGCACTGGTGCTGGCGGCCATTGTCGCCATCTGGTGGGTCACGGTCAACGTGACCGAAAGCGTGATCTTCCCCACACCCGCCCAGGTGGTGAGCGGCACGCTGGAGCTGGTCGAGGACGGCACCTTGTGGGAGCACATTACCGCTTCGCTGATGCGGGTGGGCGCCGGCTTCGCACTGGCCGTGCTGGTGGCCGTGCCAATGGGACTGTGGATGGGCCGTGTGGACGGCGCCTTCCGCACCTTCAATCCCGTGTTCCAGATCCTGCGTCCGATTTCGCCGATTGCCTGGATTCCGATTGCCATCCTGTGGTTTGGCGTGGGCGATGCCTCGCCGGTATTCCTGATCTTTATTGCTTCCGTGTTCCCGATGATCGTGCAGACGGCAGCCGGGGTGCACACCATCGAGAAGCGCTATCTGCGCGCGGCGGAGAACTTCGGCGTCTCGCGCTCGCGGCTGTTCCGGCAGGTGATCATCCCGGCCGTGCTGCCGGAAATTATCGTCGGCATGCGCATCGGCCTGGGCGTGGCCTGGCTGGTGGTGGTGGCTGCCGAAATGATCGCACTGCATTCCGGACTGGGCTACCTGATCATCGATTCGCGCAATGCGGGCAATCGTTATGACCTGGTGATCGCGGGCATGATCATCATCGGCCTGATCGGCCTGGCGCTGGATGGCCTGATGCGGCTGCTGGAAGGACTCAAACAGGTAAGGTGGCGCTATGGACGCTAAGATCGTCGTCAACAAGCTTCGCAAGCATTTCAACGCGCTGCCGGTGGTCGATGGCGTGGACCTGTCGGTTGCGGATGGCGAATTCGTCGCCATCGTCGGGCCTTCCGGCTGCGGCAAATCGACGCTGATGAAAATCGTGGCCGGCTTCGAACAGCCGGACCAGGGCGAAGTGCTGATCGATGGTGCGCGCGTGACGCGTCCCAGCCCGAAAGGCATCGTGATTTCGCAGCATGGCTCGGTCTTCCCCTGGCTGACGGTGCAGCAGAACCTGATGTTCGGCCTGAACGAGGAGCACAAGGACCATGCGGCGCTGGCTGACCATTATGCCGCGATGGTTGGCCTGAAGGGATTCGAGAACGCCTACCCGCACCAGCTTTCGGGCGGCATGCTGAAACGGGTGGAGATTGCGCGGGCGCTGGTGGTCAAGCCCGAAATCCTGTACATGGACGAGCCGTTCTCCGCGCTGGATGCGCTGATGAACCTGAAGATGCGCAATGAGCTGCTGCGCGTGCTGGGCGAAGAGCGCCATACCGTGCTGCTGATCACGCACGATGTGGAGGAGGCGCTGTACCTGGCCGACCGCGTGATGGTGCTGTCGCCGCGTCCGACGCGCATCCAGGCCAGCTTCAGCATCCACCAGCCGCACCCGCGCAAGCTTTCCAGTCCTGAGATGCAGCAGCTCAAGGAGGAGATCCTGGGCCAGCTCGGGCTGTAAGCAGGGGAAAAGCGATGCGGGAGCGTTTTCGGGTAAAACATGGCATAGTATTCAAATCAAGCGATCAAACACCCTGATATAGCCATGATCAAAATTCTCGGAAAACCTGTCTCCATCAATGTCCGCAAGGTGCTGTGGACGCTGGCCGAAACCGGCGCCCCCTACGAGCGCGAAGACTGGGGCGACGGTTACCGCTCCACCCAGACGCCGGAGTTCCAGGCGCTGAATCCGAACGCCATGGTGCCGGTGCTGGTGGATGGCGGCTTCGTGCTGTGGGAGTCGAATACGATCTGCCGCTACCTGGCCGGAGAAGCCGGCCGCGACGACCTGCTGCCGCGCGATCCGCGCCGCCGCGCCGAGGTCGAAAAATGGATGGACTGGCAGGCTACCGACCTGAACTCTTCGTGGCGCTATGCCTTCATGTCGCTGGTGCGCAAGAGCCCCGCGCACCAGGACCCGGCCCAGCTGGCGGCCAGCGTGGCGGCCTGGAACCGCAATATGGCCATCCTGGAGCAGCACCTGCAGCAGGGTTCCAGCTTCGTTACCGGCACCGGGTTCACGCTGGCCGATATCGTGCTGGGCCTGACCGCCAACCGCTGGATGATGACGCTGGGCGAGGAGCGGCCCGCCACGCTGGCCATCGACGCGTGGATGGAGCGCATGGCCGACCGTCCCGGCTTCATCCGGCACTGCCGCAACGGCACGCCGTAATTATTCTGCGCCGCGCAGCAGCTGGCGGTATTCGCTGGGCGTGACGCCGGTGGTGGCGCGGAACTGGCGCGTGAAGGCGCTGTGGTCGGCGTAGCCGCAGGCCTGGGCGATATCGGCCACGCTGGCTTCTCCGGCCAGCATGCGCGAAGCGGCGTCGATACGCGTCTTGATGATGAACTGGCGCGGCGTGAGGTGGAAGATGCGCAGGAAGTAGCGCTCGATCTGCGCCACCGACATATTTGCCGTGCGCGCCAGCTCCGGCAGGGCCAGCGGCCCGTCGAACTGCTCGTGGATCACGCGCACCGCCTCGGCGACCTTGTGGTAGGCCGGATTCTTGTGGTCGGCCATCGCCAGGTCGCGCGATACGCCGCACAGGCCAACAATGCGGCCTGCCTTGTTGCGCAAGGGACGCTTCTGCGTCAGGCACCAGCCCGGATCGCGGTTGGGATAAAGGTGCAGCTCCAGCTGGTCTTCGATTTCGGCGAGGCCGTCCAGCACTGTGCGGTCCTGCGCCAGGAAGCGTGAGCCGAAGGGCTGCGCGAAGGCTTCCAGCGCGGTGCGGCCCAGCAGGGCGGCCTTGTCCTTCACGCCGCAGCGCCTGGCCAGCGTCTGGTTGACGACCACGTAGCGGCCTTCCAGGTCCTTGACGAAGAAGACCACGTCCGGCAGGGCGTCGAACAGGGGCTCGGTAAAGAAAACGTCGGCGATGCTGGCGCCGAGGGCGGCGCGGGCGTTAGTATCCATGCGCCCATTCTGCCACGATTGTGCAGATTTCGTCATCAAGCCTGCGCACCGGATGCAAGACGGAGCGCCCCGGCGCGCCTATGATGGTGGCATGAAAACCATCTCCATCATCGACTCCCATACCGGCGGTGAACCGACCCGCCTGGTTATCGAGGGCGGCCCGGACCTGGGCGCCGGTCCGCTGAACGAGCGCCTCGAACGCTTCCGCCGCGAGCACGACCAGTTCCGTTCCGCCGTGGTGTGCGAACCGCGCGGCTCGGATGTGCTGGTCGGCGCGCTGCTGTGCGAACCGCATGCGCCGGACTGCGTAGCGGGCGTGATCTTCTTCAATAACGTCGGCTACCTCGGCATGTGCGGGCACGGCGCCATCGGCCTCGTGACTTCGCTGGCTTTCATGGGCCGCATTTCTGCCGGCCGCCACCGCATCGATACGCCGGTGGGCGTGGTGGAAGCACTGCTGCACGATGACGGTAGCGTGACGGTGGAGAACGTGCCGGCGCACCGCCTGGCGACGGGCGTGGCGGTCGATGTGCCGGGCCATGGCGTGGTGCATGGCGATATCGCCTGGGGCGGCAACTGGTTCTTCCTGCTGTCCGATCACGGACAGGAATTGTCGGTGGCGCGCGCCGGGGCGCTGACGGCTTACGCCACGGCGCTCAAGAATGCACTGGCGGCGGCGGGCATCACCGGCGCCAGCGGCGCTGAAATCGACCATATCGAATTGTTTGCGCCGTCGCGCAGCGGGGCCGGGGACAGCCAGAACTTCGTACTCTGTCCCGGCAACGCCTACGACCGTTCGCCTTGCGGTACAGGCACCAGCGCCAAGCTGGCCTGTCTGGCTGCGGATGGCAAGCTGGCCGAGGGGGCGCTGTGGCGCCAGGAAAGCATTGTCGGCAGCGTGTTCGAGGGCTGCTTCCGCATGGACGGCGAGCGCCTGATTCCGAGCATCCGCGGCAAGGCCTGGGTGAATGCGACCGCGCAGCTGATCATGGACGCGGACGATCCTTTCGTGTGGGGCATCCGGTGACCATCGATGTACTCATCGTCGGCGCGGGCATTATCGGCGCTGCCTGCGCCGATGCCTTGTCGGCGCGCGGGCTGCAGGTGCTGGTGATCGAGCAGGATACGGTCGGCAGCGGTGCTACGGCGGCCGGCATGGGGCATCTGGTGGTGATGGACGATAACCCGGCGGAGCTGGCGCTGTCATCCCGCTCGCTGCAGCTGTGGCGCGATTTCGTGGCGGCGCAGCCGCAGCAGCATGAATACAGCCGCTGCGGCACGATCTGGGTTGCTGCCGACGATGAGGAACTGGCGGCGGCGCGCGCCAAGGCAGGCGTGATGTCGGCGGCTGGCTTGTCGTGCGAGATGCTGGATGCGGCGCAGCTGGCGGAACTGGAACCGAACCTGCGTCCCGGCCTGGCGGGCGGACTGCTGGTGCATGGCGACGGGCTGGTGTATCCGCCCAAGAGCGCGCGCATCCTGCTGGAGCGCGCCCGGTCGCGCGGCGCGCGGCTGATGACGGGCGAGGTCAGGCACATTGCCGACGGCGGCGTGCAGCTTGCGGACGGGACGCGGCTGAGCGCCGATGCCGTGGTGCTGGCTGCCGGCTCGCGTTCGACGGCGCTGCTGCCGGAATTGCCGGTCGTGCCGAAGAAGGGGCACGTGATGATTACCGACCGCTATCCCGGCTTTGTGCGGCATCAGCTGGTGGAGCTGGGTTATATCAAGAGCGCGCATGCAGCCAGCGGCGATTCGGTGGCGTTCAATCTGCAGCCGCGCCCCACGGGACAGGTGCTGATCGGGTCGTCGCGCCAGTTCGATACCACGGACCTGGCGGCGGAGCCGCGCATGATGGCGCGCATGCTGGGACATGCCTGTACTTTTACGCCGGGGCTGGCGGAGCTGAATGTGCTGCGCTGCTGGACGGGCTTGCGCGCGGCGACGCCCGATGGGCTGCCGTTGATTGGCCGGTCCGGCCTGCGCCGGGGCTTGTGGCTGGCTACGGGCCACGAAGGCCTCGGCATCACCACCTCGCTGGCGAGCGCGGAGCTGCTGGCAGCGCAGATGTGCGGCGAGGCCGCGGCGATTGCGCCGGAGCCCTATCTGCCGAACCGTTTTACCTTGCCGGAGCTGATTCGTGCCTGATCTTATTTCCATCAGCGTCAATGGGGCGCGGATTGGCGTGACCGAAGGCGTGACCGTTGCTGCGGCGCTGGCGCTTGCTGCGCAGGCGCGCGGTAGCGTAGGCGCGACGCGGCATTCGGTGACCGGTGCATTGCGGGCGCCGCTGTGCGGCATGGGCGTATGCCAGGAGTGCCGCGTGACTGTGGATGGCCGTGCGCATGTGCTCTCCTGCCAGACGCTGTGCCGCGAGGGCATGCAGATCGAGGCTGCGCAATGAAGCTTTTGTACGACATCATCATCGTTGGCGCGGGTCCGGCCGGGCTTGAGGCGGCGCGGGCTGCAGCGCCAGGCGGCGCGAGTATCTGCATCATCGACGACAACCCGCTGGCAGGTGGCCAGATCTGGCGCGGTGGGCCGCAGCAGCAGAAGGATAGCCGCGCGCGGACGCTGTGGCAGTCGCTGCAGGCGGCGCGCAATGTGACGATCATGTCTGCCACCCGAGTGCTGTACTCGCCAGCGCCTGGCGAGCTGCTCGTCCAGCGCGACGCCGATGCAGCCGGCACGCAGCGCGGGCAGGCTGGGTTCCGCGCAGCAGAAGTGCTGCGCTATCAGCGGCTGATCCTGGCGACCGGGGCGCGTGAGCTGCTGCTGCCTTTCCCTGGCTGGACGCTGCCCGGCGTCACCGGCGCGGGCGGACTGCAGGCGCTGGCGAAAGGCGGCTATCCCGTCGCAGGCAGGCGCGTGGTGGTTGCCGGCAGCGGTCCTCTGCTGCTGGCCGTGGCCAACACGCTGAAAGCCCGCGGCGCCCACGTCGCCGCCATCGTCGAGCAGGCGCCGCGCTCCGCGCTGGCCCGTTTCGCTTTCAGCCTGCTGGCCACGCCCTCCAAGCTGCTGCAGGCGTTGCAACTGGCGCGCGATCTGCGCGGCGTTCCGTACCGCCACGGCATCTGGGTCCGCGCCGCTCACGGCGAAGGCCGGGTACAGCGTGCAGAACTGAGCGACGGCAGCCAGATCGAATGCGACTACCTGGCCTGCGGCTTCGGCCTGCTGCCCAATACAGAGCTGGCGCGCTCGCTCGGCTGCACGGTCGTCCACGGCGCGGTGCAAGTCGATGAATGGCAGCGCACCAGCAATCCGGCTATCTACTGCGCCGGCGAAGGCAGCGGGGTTGGCGGTGTCGATCTGGCGCTGGCGGAGGGGCGTATCGCCGGCGGCATGGCGGCCTCACTTCCCGCCGCCGGTGCATTGGCCGCGCGCAGCCGGTGGAGGCGCTTCGCCATCCGCCTTGCAGAAACCTTCGCACCACGTCCCGAACTCAAGCAACTGGCTGACGACGACACCATCGTCTGCCGCTGCGAAGACGTGACCCATGGCGAACTGAAAGCGCACGCATCCTGGCGCAGCGCCAAGCTGCACACGCGCTGCGGCATGGGGCCATGCCAGGGCCGCATCTGCGGCGCGGCTACCGCAGCACTCTACGGCTGGCAGCCTGACGCCGTCCGTACCCCAATTTCGCCGGCGCGAGCCGGCAGCATCATCGCAACCGTAACCGAAACCGAGGAGACCACAGCATGACCGCAGCAAAATGGAAGGGCGTATTCCCCGCCGTCACCACCAAATTCACCGCCGACGAGGAACTCGATCACGCGGAAATGGAGCAGCACTTCACGCTGATGCTGGACGCCGGCGTGCACGGCCTGGTGACCGGCGGTTCGCTGGGCGAGGCCAGCACGCTGTCGTTCGAGGAAAAGCTGGCCGTGGCGAAAACCGCGATCAAGGTCGGCAAGGGCCGTGTGCCGGTGCTGGCCAATGTCAGCGAAACGCGCACGAAAAACGCGGTGCGCTTCGTGCAGGAAGCGCGCGAGCTGGGTGTGGACGGCTTCATGGTCATGCCTTCCGTGCTGTACGCCGCCGATGCGCGCGAAGCGAAAGAAAATCTGCGCACCATCGCGGCCGCGGCCAGGCTGCCGATCATGGTGTACAACAATCCGGTCAGCTACAAGGTCGATCTGAGCCCGGCCGACTTCAAGGAATTGTCCGACTGCGAGGAGCTGGTCGCGATCAAGGAATCGACCGACAACATCCGCCGCATCACCGACCTGCGCAACGTTGTGGGCGACCGCTACCAGCTGTTCATGGGCGTGGACGACCTGTCCTTCGAAGGCCTGGCAGTCGGCGCAGACGGCCTGCTGGCCGGCCTGGTGGTGGCATTCCCGCAAGAGACGGTGGCGCTATACAAGCTGATGCAGGCCAAGCGCTATGACGAAGCGCTCAAGCTGTACCAGTGGTTCATGCCGCTGCTGCACCTGGACGTATCGACCAAGCTGGTGCAGAACCTGAAACTGTGCGAAGCGCTGGCCGGTGTCGGCAATGAGTTCGTGCGCCGTCCACGCCAGCCGCTGCAGGGCGCCGAGCGTGAAGCGGTGACGCTGATCGTGCAGAAAGCACTGGCCAACCGCCCGGACGTCAGCGCTTACCTGTAAACAGCGCGGAGTAAGAAAACAGCAAGGCCGGACAATTGTCCGGCCTTTGTTTTAGCTACGCTGCAGATATCAGGCCTGAGCGGTGCGCTGCACGTTGCCGCGGCGTGCGTCCAGGCTCAGGGCGCCGGCGCCGGCAGCAGCCACTTGCAGCAGGCCGCCAGCGATGGCGAAGTTTTTCAGCAGGTGGATCAGCTGGTTCTGGTCGGCGATCGCATTGTGGAAGATCACTGCGGTCGCCACCGAGAAGGCTGCCAGCGCCAGGGCAACGCCGCGGGTGTACAGGCCGAAAGCCAGCAGCAGGCCGCCCACGACTTCAATCGCAATCGCGCCGCCGAGGGCAACGACCGGCAGCGGCAGGCCCATTGCGGCGATATAGCCCATGGTCGCTTCCGGTGCTGCGATTTTGCCGATGCCGCTGAAGACGAAGATAAAGGCCAGCAGTACACGGCCGATCAGGGACAGGGTAGCGTTGTTATTGGTGTTCATGTCAGACTCCTTGTTTTGAGATTTTGATGAGCTTCGTAGCGAAGCGATGGAGCCATAGTAGCCCTACGATAACTATTGCGATAGCCTATATATCTCGATAAGAAGTATCGCGAAAATAGATGGAGTGCGTATGAACAAGGTTTTGATCGTAACCGGCGCTGGCCGGGGCATCGGCGCTGCCACCGCCTTGCGGGCAGCCAGGGATGGCTGGACCGTGGCCGTGAACTACCTGCGCGACGCTGCGGCGGCACAGGGCGTGGTGTCTGCCATCAAGGCGGCGGGCGGCCGTGCGCTGGCCGTGAAGGCGGATGTTTCGGTGCCGGAGCAGATCGAATACCTGTTCCAAACCGTTGAGCGCGAGCTGGGTATGCCGTCGGGGCTGGTCAACAATGCCGGGATTACCGGTGGGCTGGCGAAGTTCATGGATACGCCACCGGCTACGCTGGAGTCCGTGTTCACCATCAACGTGCTGGGCGTGATGCAGTGCACGCGGCGCGCGGTGGAGGCGTTCCGGGGTGCGGGGCAGGGCGGCGGCGTGATCGTCAACGTGTCTTCGGTGGCGGCTACCTCGGGCAGCCCGAACGACTATGTGGGCTATGCGGCCAGCAAGGCGGCGATCGATACCTTTACGCTGGGCCTGGGCAAGGAGCTGGCGGCAGAGGGTATCCGCGTGTGCGGCGTGGCGCCGGGCTTTACCAATACCAGCATTCACGCCGCGGGCGGCCAGCCGGACCGGCTGCAGCGCAAGCTGCCCGGGATGCCGATGCAGCGTCCCGCTGAGCCGGAGGAAATTGCGGAGGCCATCGTGTGGCTGCTGTCGCCGGCTGCGTCGTATATGACAGGCACCACGATCCGCTGTGCGGGCGGGGTCTGACTCAGCAAGGGCTGCGGCATGCTCCGACTCATGGGCGGCGTGGGGTCCTACGTTGCATGAGTAATCGTCATGGGAGAATTTTTGGCCCGGATACCGGGCTTATAACCATGGACGATAAAGGAGCAACTCATGAAAACCAGGATCGCAATCGCCGCCGCCGTACTGCTGACCAGCACTGCTGTTTTCGCACAATCGACGCCGACGCAGTCGAATATGGATGATCAGCAGCAGCAACAGAATGCGCAGGCAAAGAAGCGCCAGAAGCAGGATCAGAGCCGCCGCAATGCCGACCGCGGGACGGACAAGACCGATAACCGCGATATGTCCGGCCAGTCCGGTACCAGCGGTACTTCGGGCACGACCGGCACATCAGGTACCACCGGCACTGGCAACTCGGGTACAGCGGGCACCAGCGGTACCGGCAACACTGGCAACACCGGCACCAGTGGTACCGGCAACACCGGAACATCCGGCACATCCGGCACCGGCAGCACGCCGCCTAACCGTTAATCGCGGCGGGGAGCATCTTCCTTGATTTACTTGCTCGGGCACTACGGGGGAAACGTGGACCGCCTGCGCACTCAGCTCATCAACGCAAAAGGTCCGGTCCGACCCTGAAGCGGCGTGTGTTCCTACGCTCCAATCAAGCCGTCCGTGGGAGAATTTTTTCTCGCCCTACAGGCTTTCCTACGGAAGAGAAAGGAGCAATCATGAGGACCAGACACGCAATCTTTGCCGTGGCTATGCTGGCCAGCAGCGCCGTATTCGCCCAATCGACGACCGCACAGCAGGGCAGCACGGACCAGCAGCAAAACGCCACCCAGACGAAGAAGAAGCAGCACAAATCCAGCACCCGCAAGCATAAATCCGACAGCTCGGGCAGCAGCATGAGCGGCAGCAGCGGCAGCAGTGGCCGCGTGACCGGCACCGAGGCCACCAAGGGTGGTGCCGTGGACTGCAACCAGGCCGGCCGCGCCGGCATGCCCGGTTGCCCGAACGACGATTTCTCGGGCGTCAGCAGCTCCGGCAGCAGCACGTCGGGCAGCAGCGGCAGCAGCGCCATTCCGGGCGCGATGCAGCAAAATGTGCCGGCTCAGGGCACTGCGTCCGATTACCAGCAAAACCAGCAATATCAACAAAACCAGCAATATCAACAGAATCAGCAGAACCAGCAAAACCAGCAGTATCAGGACCAGCAGAATCAGCTGGACCGCAACCAGCAGCAGGGCAGCATGAACTCGTCCGGCAGCAGCACCAGCGGCACCAGCGGCAACTCGACGCTGAACCCGCCGCCGCCAATCGTCGATCCGAACGTGCCGGATGCGGCGCGCAACCGCAGCAATCCGGCGGTAGGCGACCAGCCCGACCCGATGGGCCGGGTGCAGGATGGCCGCAACAACAATATGCCGCCGCCACCGGTAACCCCGCCTAACCCGAACCGCTACTAAGTCAGCGAGGGAGCGGCGTTACCAATCCAGCGACATCAGCCGCTGGGCCATGCGCGGCCAGCACAAGGTGCGGACGTCGTCGCGCGAGGCCCAGCGGAAGCCGTCCGCTTCCGGCGTCGGCTCGCCCGTGATGTGATGCGGGAAAAAGCTGGTGCACCGGAGCTGGTCCAGGCTGCACATATCAGCGCCTGCATCGACCCGGAACAGGTGCAGGCGCTTATCCGGCCGGTAGTCGAATTCGCCGAGGTCCTGGAACAGGGCATCGTCGAAGCGCAGTCCGGCCTCCTCGAATAATTCCCGCTGCGCCGCCTGCAAGGGGCTCTCGCCGGGATCCTGCAATCCCTTCGGAATATCCCAGCTGGCCGTGCCGGTAACATGACAAAGCAGCAACTCGCGTGCTGCATTGATAACGAGTGTGCCGCAGGAAAGCTGGCGTGCCACAAGCACTCCTTTCAATAAAATCAATATCTTAGCCGAACTGTTGTGTTTCCAATTAGCTAGATTAGGTACTCTAAGGAAACTTCTCGACAGTTACAAAGCGGTGTTATAAAGTGTGAGAATTCATCGGCACCCCGAGCCCGTGCCTTAGTCCTACAGCGGTTCCGCTTCCCGGAAAACACCGCCCAATCAGTGAACTAAACCCGGAACAAACGCGATGCGCAGGCATATCGTTTCTGCACGCGCGCGCTCTCATATTGCCGATATTCGAACATGCCAAAGCCGCACCATTATCTAACATCCTGCCGCCATGCCGCGTACGTATCCGGCGTGGCCAGCCTCCTGCTGTCCGCTTGCGCCTTTGCCGGCGAGGATGGCGCACGTCCGTGGACATTCGGCGGCTTCGGCACGGCCGGCATGGTGCGCTCCAGCGAGCATGCGGCCGACTTTTCCGCCACGCCGCTGAACCCGGGCCGCGCCGGCCATTCGCGCGCGTGGAGCTACGATGTGGACAGCCGTCTCGGCGCGCAGCTGGGCTATAGCCAGGATCGCTGGTCGGCGGTGGTGCAGGTGGTGGTCGAGCACAATCTGAAGAATTCCTATACGCCGGTGGTGGAGTGGGCCAATGTGAAGTACCAGGTCACACGCGACCTGAGCCTGCGCGTCGGCCGCATCGCCTTGCCGCTGTTCCTCACGGCCGACTACCGCAAGGCCGGCTATGCGCTGCCGTGGGTGCGGCCGCCGGTGGAGCTGTATGCGGCGCTCCCGGTCAGCAACAGCGACGGCATCGACGCCAGCTACCGCTGGCGCGCCTTCGGCATGCGCAACGAAACGCAGCTGCTGTTTGGCCGCACTTCGGCGGCCTTGTCGGACACGATGGATGCCCGCGCCAACGGCCTGGCCGGCGTCTCGCACACCAGCCGTATCGGCAGCCTGCGCCTGAACGCCACGGCCATCCGTGGCACGCTCGGCATGCAGGTAGCGCCGGAACTGTTCATGGGCCTGCGCCAGTTCGGCGCTGAAGGCGGGCGCCTGGCCAGCCGCTACGAAACCGACGGCAAGCGCGCCACGGTGATCGGTCTCGGTTTCGAATACGATCCGGGCCAGTGGTTCGTGATGGGCGAGGCAGGGCGCGTGAACGCGCGTTCGATGTTGGGCGACAAGAGCGCCGGCTATCTCAGCGGCGGCTACCGCCTTGGCGCCTGGACGCCGTACGGTGCGATCAGCCGCGCCACCAGCAATACGCCGACCGCCGTCAACGGCTTGCCGACCGCCGGCTTGCCGCCAGCCGCTGCTGCCGCCGCATCGGCGCTGAACGCCGGCCTGAACGACGCGTTGAGCCACATTCCCGTGCAGGACACGGCCAGCGCCGGCCTGCGCTGGGACTTCGCCTCGTGCGCCGCGCTCAAGCTGCAGTACGATTCCGTGAAGACGAAGGCCGGCACCAGCGGCACCCTGAACAATGTGCAGCCGGACTTCCGCTCGGGGCGGCGCTTCGGCGTCTCCAGCGTTGTCGTGGACTTTGTGTTCTGAGGCGGCGCGATGGCAAGGCAAGTCTTCTTATCGATCATGCTGGCGGCGATGCTGCTGGTGTCCGCGGGCCTGGCCGGCGCTGCGGATCTGGTGGTCATCGTGTCCGCCCGCAGCCCGGTTACGGCCCTGCGCGCCGACCAGGTGGCGGACATCTTCCTGGCCGAAAGCGCGGTCTATCCGGACGGCCGTGAAGCGACCGCCATCGACCTGGGCGTGGGCTCGCCGCTGCGCGACGAGTTCTACGCCAGGGTGGCCAACCGCAATCCGGCCCTGATGAAGGCTTACTGGACCAAGATGATCTTCACCGGGCGCGGCCAGCCGCCGCGCGAACTGCCGAACAGCGCCGCCGTGCGCAAACTGGTGGCCGAGAATCCTTCGATGATCGGCTATATCGAACGCAGCGCGCTGGACGCCAGCGTGCGTCCGGTGCTGGTGGTGCACTGATGGCCGGCCGCGACAGCAAACGGGCGCGCTGGCTGCGCATGGGGCTGGACACCCACGTGTCGCTGCCCCTGTTCACGCTGCTGCTGCTGGTGGTGATCTGGGGCGCCACCTTCCACTTCATCGAGAACGAACGCCAGGCGACGCGCACGGCGGCCGTGGAATCGGTGCAGGAACTGATCGAAACCTATGAGGCCCAGGTGGCGCGCAGCGTGAACGGCATCGAGCAGACGCTGAAGGTGCTGAAGTACGCGGCCGAACGCAAGGGCCAGCTGGGTGCGCTGCCCGAACTGCATGCCCATGGCCTGCTGCCTTCCGGCCTGGTATTCATCGTCAGCATTGCGGATGCTCAGGGCAACCTGGTGGCCAGCAATCCGCGCAGCCGCTCGATTTCGGTCGCCAACGAATCGTATTTCCAGTTCCACCGCGAAGAACGCACCGCCACCACCTATGTGGCGCAAACCATGCGCGACGGCGCCAACCAGGACTGGCACCTGCATTTCACGCGCCGCCTGGAAGACGCCGATGGCCGTTTCGCCGGCATCGCCATCGTGGAAGTGGACCCTGCCTACTTCACCAGCGCCTACGAGCGGGCGCGCCAGGGCGAGCGCGGCATGCTGGGCCTGGTCGGCGCGGACGGCGTGGTGCGCAGCCTGCGTATCGGCGACAAGGTCTCCTGGGGGCAGCAGATCGACCAGCGCATGATGGCCAGGAACGACATGGCTGTCGCCAGCCCGTGGGACGGAGTGCAGCGCTACACGGCCATGCGTCCGCTGCACGGCTATAGCCTGAGCGTGTTTGCCGGCTTGTGCGAAGCCGAGCAGATGGCGGCCTTCCGCAAGCTGCGCGAGGAACATATCTGGGAAGCGGTGATTGCCAGCGGCCTGCTGCTGTCGGTAGCGGCCATGGCCTGGCTCTGGTCCTGGCAGGGCGCCAAGGCGCGGCGCCGCATCCGCCGCGCCCAGGAAACCTATGCCGCCGCTTCGGAAGCGAATATGGACGCCTTCTTCGTGCTGCGCGCCATCCGCGACCGCGACGGCGCCATCGCCGATTTCAAGTTCTCGGGCGTCAATCCGCGTGCCCAGCAACTGACTGGGCGCAGCAAGTTCGAGCTGATGAGCCAGAGCTTCTGCACCTTCCTGCCGGCCGCGCGCCACAACGGCATGTTCGAGCGCCTGGCGCAGATTTGCAGCGAAGGCGGGGTGCACCAGGAAGAAGGGCAGAACCTGATGCCGCAGTTCCATGCCGAATGGCTGCACTGGCAGGTGGTGGGCGTGGAAGGCGGCGTGGTCGCCATCGTGCGCGACATCAGCGAGCGTATGCGCAACGAGGCGCGCATCGTGCACATGGCGCATCACGACACCCTGACCGGCCTGCCCAACCGCAGCCTGATCGCGGACCGCCTGCAGCAGGCCGTATTGCATGCCGAACGCCAGCGCCAGTCGGTGCTGGTGGCCTTCATCGATCTGGATAGCTTCAAGCTGGTGAACGACACCATGGGCCACAACGCCGGCGACGAACTGCTGAAAGTGGTGGCCGGCCGCATGGTCGATTGCGTGCGCCGCAACGATACCGTGGGCCGCTTCGGCGGCGATGAATTCGTGCTGGTGCTGCCGCATGTGGACGAGAACCCGTCCGCCCTGGTGCCGCTGCTGGAAAAAATCCTGGCGGCCGTGATCGAACCGATCATGCTGGAAGGGCACAAGATGCAGGTCAGCTGCAGTATCGGCGCCTCAGTCTATCCGCGCGACGGCTGCGATGCCGATACGCTGATGATGCACGCGGACATGGCCATGTACCGCGCCAAGGAGAGCGGCAAGAACAACTGCCAGTTCTACACCCACGAGATGAACGCCACGCTGGAGGAAAAGCTGGCGCTGATGGAGGGCTTGCGCAAGGCGCTGGACGAACGGCAGCTGCGCCTGGCCTATCAGCCCAAGATCGATCTGGCCACGGGCGAGATCTTCGGCGTGGAAGCGCTGCTGCGCTGGGACCATCCGCAGCGCGGCATCATCAGTCCGGACCAGTTCATTCCGCTGGCCGAGGAGTGCGGCATGATCCTGCCGATCGGCGAATGGGTGCTGCGCGAAGCGTGCCGCCAGGCGCGCGCCTGGCAGGACCAGGGCATGGAGCCGATCAGCATGTCGGTCAACGTCTCGCCGCGCCAGTTCGAGGATGTGCGGCTGGTATCGCGCGTGGAAAATGCGCTGCGCGACAGCGCCCTCGATGCGCGCTGGCTGGAACTGGAAGTGACGGAAAGCCTCATCATGCGCGACGTGACGCAGTCGGTGGCCAAGATGCGCGAACTGGAGGCGATGGGCATCGCACTCTCCATCGACGATTTCGGCACCGGCTATTCCAGCCTGGCGGCGCTGAAGTCTTTCCCCATCAGCCGCCTGAAGATCGACAAGTCCTTCGTGCGCGACCTGGCCAGCAGCGAGGACGACCAGGCGATTGCACGCGCCATCATTTCGCTGTCGCACCAGCTGCATATGCGGGTGATTGCGGAAGGGGTGGAAACCGAGCAGCAGCGCAGCTTCCTGCAGCAGAACGGCTGCGACGAAGTGCAGGGTTATCTGTTCGGCAAGCCGATGGCGGCAGAGGAGATTGCGGCCCGTTTGCCCGTTCCTGCCTAAGCTATAATCCGCCGCATGAGCGAATTCTCCAACGATATTTATACCGAGCCGTTCCCGCTGGACGTCGATACCCTGAACAATCTCGGCCCGCTGCGGCCGATGGCTGGCGTGTGGGAAGGCAAGCGCGGACTGGATGTCAAACCCAAGGCCGACGGTCCGCGCAAGCAGGCCTATGTCGAACGCATCGAGCTGCAGCCTATCGATCCGGTGACCAACGGGCCGCAGCTGTTCTACGGCCTGCGCTACCTGATCATCATCAACAAGCCGGACAACATCAAGACCTATCACGAGCAGGTCGGCTACTGGCTGTGGGAGCCGGCCACGAATACGGTGATCCAGACCCTGGCCATTCCGCGCGGCCAGATCGCCATGGCCTCGGGCACCGCAGCGCCGGACGCCAAAACCTTCGAACTGGTGGCGCGCCGCGAAACCGATACCTACGGCATCTGCTCCAATCCCTTCCTGGAGTTCGGCTTCAAGACCACCGAATACCGCATCAAGGTCGTCATCAACGACGATGGCAGCTGGGGCTACGAGGAAGACACCGTGATGCTCCTGCGCGGCAAAGAGGACGAGCCTTTCCACCATACCGACCGCAACCTGCTGTTCAAGGTGGCGGAGCCTACCCCCAATCCGCTGGCGGGCAAAAGCGCTTAAGGCGCCAGGGCGGCCCAGCCGCCTGCAGCCGCGCACAGCCTCCTATAGGCGCGAATAGGCCGGATACAGTTCGCTCTCTTCGCGCTTGGTGCGCAGGAACAGCGCCTTGAACACGGCGTTCGCTTCGTCGCGGAAGCGCGCCGGCTCTGCCACGATGCGGGCCGGCAGGTTCCAGTGCGTGGCGAACTCCGTGTATTTGCCGGACAAATCCCCCATCTCATTCTGATAGAAACGGCCCATCGCCGCCAGTTCCGGCCGTCCCGAATTGGCGAAGGCGGGATACACCACGCGGTCTTCCACCGCCAGATGCAGCTTGATTTCCGCGCTCATTTTCATCAGCAGCTGCGTGATCGGCGCGGCATTGTGCTCGATGCCGGCGGCGATCAGCCGGCGCAGCTGGTGAATGCCATCCAGGATGGCGTGGTGGTCGTGCTCGAATCGTTGCAGTTTCATGGGGATTACCTCTAAAGATGCATCTGATGTATTGCATTATGGCACAAATTTTTTAAAAGATGTACATTGTGTGCATCTTTAAAAAATACGCCGGAGCCGCCATGAATGAATTGCCGTTTCTTGCTGCGATGAGTCACGAGATACGCACCCCGATGAACGGGGTGCTGGGATTGCTGGAGTTGCTGGGCATGGGGCGGCTGGATGCCGAGCAGCGCGCCACGGTGGAACTGGCGGAGCGTTCGGCGCGCGAGCTGCTGCGCATCCTGGACGATATCCTCGATTTCGCCCGCATCGGCTGCGGCCGGCTGGAAGTGCGCAGCGAATCCATATCGCTGGGCGACGAGGTGCTGGAGGGCGTGTGGCGCACCCACCTTGGCAATGCGCTCGGCAAGGACCTGAAGCTGACGCGCCGCGTCGATCCGCGCATCAGTCCCTTCGTGATGGCCGACCCGCTGCGCCTGGCGCAGATCCTGCACAACTTCACCAGCAATGCCGTCAAGTTCACGGCCAGCGGCAGCGTGGCGCTGCGCGCCGACCTGGTGGCGGAAGATGCCGGCGCGCAGACGGTACGCTTCTCCGTGACCGATACCGGCATCGGCATTCCGCTGGAAGCACAGGCGCGCCTGTTCCAGCCTTTCACCCAGGCGGAGGAAAGCACCGAGCGCCGCTTCGGCGGCAGCGGCCTGGGACTGGCGATCTGCCGCGGACTGGCGAAAGCGATGGGTGGCGAGATTGCCATGCGCAGCGTGCAAGGCGAGGGCACGGCCATGTCCTTCACGCTGAAGATGCCGGTGGCCAAGCGCGCGCCGCGCATGAAGGTGCCGCCGGTGCTGGGCAAGATGCTGGAAACGGTGGTGGTGCCCGCGCCGCGTGGCGCCTGCCGCAGCGGCATGGTGCTGATCGTGGACGACCACACCACCAACCGCCAGGTGATGCTGCGCCAGCTGCGCGCCCTCGGCTACCAGGCCGAAGTGGCGGCCAACGGCGTGGAGGCCCTGCGCAAATGGCGCAGCGGACGTTTTGCCCTCGTCATCACCGATTGCCAGATGCCCGAAATGGATGGCTTCGCGCTGGCGCAGCGCATCCGCAGCGAGGAGCAGGCGCGCGGCCTGGACCGGGTGCCGCTGGTGGCCTGCACGGCAAATGTGCTGACCTCGGAAATGGCGGCCTGCTTCGAAGCGGGCATGGATGATTTCCTGGCCAAGCCGACTTCAATGGGTTCGCTCTCCAAGCTGCTCGGCAAGTGGCTGCCGCTGCCGCCGCAGGACGAAGCGCTGCTCGATGCAGCGCGGCTGGCGGAACTGGCGGGCGGCAACCCGGCGCTGACGGGCGAAATCCTGGCCGAATTCGGCGTCGCCAATGCGGCCGATTATGCGGCCCTGAACGAAGCCTTTGCCCACGACGACCTGCCGGCCATCGGTCGTATCGCCCACGCCATCAAGGGCGCGGCGCAGACCGTGGGCGCGATGCGCTATGCCGCAGCGGCAGCGGCGCTGGAATGCGCGTGGCGCGCCAACGATTGCACCGCGGCCCGCAACGCAAGGGCGCCGTTCGAAGCGGCATACGCGGAACTATGCAGTGAACTGCAGAATATGGAGTCCAATCATGCGATTTGAAGCAATGCATATCCTCGTGGCCGAGGATCACGGTTTCCAGCGCAAGGCGCTGGTGCGCACCCTGAATGGCCTTGGCGCGGGCCGCGTGAGCGAGGCGGAAGACGGCGTTGCTGCGCTGGCCTCCATGCAGGCCGATCCGGCCGACGTGCTGATTCTCGACCTGGAAATGCCGGGCATGGACGGGATGGCGCTGATTCGCCATCTGGCCGAATCGGGCAGCCGGGCGAAGGTGCTGATTTCCAGTGCGCTGGACAAGGCGCTGCTGGCATCCGTCGAAACGATGGCGCGCGCTTACGGCGTGCAGCTGCTGGGGCGGGTCGAGAAGCCGGTAACGCCGGAGAAGCTGCGCGCGATCTTCGGCATCGACGCGCCGCCGGCGGCCAGCAGCGGGCAGGCCGGCATTGCCGGCAGTGCAGGTGGCGCAGGTGGCGCGGGCGGTGGGCGCGCAGGCCTGCCGGCGGCGTTTGGGCCGGACGAACTGCGTGCCGCCATCGAGCGGCGCGAGTTCGTCGCCTGGTACCAGCCCAAGGCCACGCTGCGCGACGGCCAGGTGGTCGGGGTGGAAGCGCTGGCGCGCTGGCAGCATCCGCAGTACGGCACGCTGGCGCCGGCCGTCTTCATTGCCGGTATCGAGCGCCTCGGCCTGATCGGCGAGCTGACCTGGCAGGTGCTGGACCACACGGCCCGCTCCTGGCGCCAGTGGGCGCTGCAGGGCCAGATCCTGAAGGTGTCGGTCAACCTGTCGCTGCTGGCGCTGCAGGAGCCCGGCTATGCCGAGCGCCTGATCGCCTTCCTCGCCGAACGCAGCGTGGACAGCCGCTACATCATCTTCGAGATCACCGAATCGTCCGATATGGCGGATGTGCCGCACTGCCTGGAAAACCTGACCCGCCTGCGCATGCACGGCTTCGCCCTGTCCATCGACGATTACGGCACCGGCTACGCCAGCATCCAGCAGCTGCTGCGCGTGCCGTTCTCGGAGCTCAAGATCGACCGCTCCTTTGTCGCCTCGGCGGCGCAGGACGAAACGCGCCTGACCGTGCTGGCCAGCAGCCTGCAGCTGGCGCAGCGCCTCGGCCTGGAAGCAGTGGCGGAAGGCGTGGAAACGGCGCAGGACTGGGCCTTGCTGGCGTCGCTGGGCTGTGCGCTGGCGCAGGGCTACCTGATATCGCGTCCGCAGCCGGCGCACGCCGTGGGCGCTGCGATTGCGCGCTGGGACGGGGATTACGCGCGCCTGTCGGCGGCGGCGGCCTGAGGGTACTGCCACACGCACCAGGCGGCGCCGAGGAGGACGGCCATGATCACCAGGCCCACGCCGGTAATGATCTGGTCGTCCAGCGCGTAAGCGTTGCACAGGCGCTGCGGCATGTTCTGGTACTGGATGCCGGCAATCGCCATCATCCAGGTCAGGTTCCCGAGGAAGAACATCTGGATCACCGCATTGGCGCGCGACAGGGAAGCGGGCAGCAAGGCGCCCATCAGGGCCAGCGAGGCAAACTTCGCTGCTTCCACCAGCGGCAGCGTGAGGCTGAGTTCCAGTCCGCGCGGGATCATCCAGTAGGCGGTGGCAAACAGCAGCCAGGCCAGGCCGGTCAGGCCCAGTGCATCGAAACGGGCGAAGACGGCGGCTGCGCGCGAGTCGCGCAGGGCATAGCCGAGCAGGGCGCCGCCGATGGCGATGGCCGGCAGCTGCAGCAGCATGTGCAGCGCCATGGACGCTTCCAGCGGCGCGCGCAGGATCAGCGCCGCTGCAATCAGCAGCGCCCCGCAGGCGATGCCGCTGCGGCGTGACCTGATCATCGTGCCTCTCCTTCGGCGTGCGCCAGGCGGGCCGGCGGCGCGGACATGGCCAGCGCTGCCGCCAGCGCCACATCCGGCTGCTCATAATCGACCACGCGTACCAGCTTGCCGCCGGCGTCGATCAGGTGGAAGGCGGCGTTGTGCTGGTACTCGCCCAGCGGCGCAGGCAGCACCACCACGCCGGCCAGATCGAGCACGTTCTGGCGCTGCGCATCGGGCAGGCCGGTCATGCGCCAGATCGCGGGATCGGCGCGCATGCGCTGTGAATAATGGGCCAGCGCGTCACTGTTGTCGCGCGGGTCGAAGCTGATGCTCAGGAGCCGCACGCGGTCCTGCAGTCCCTGTTCGGTAATCTTTTGCTGCATCTGCTGCAGTTCGCTGCCGACCGAAGAACACACGGCATTGCAGCGTGCGTAAAAGAAGGTGGCAATGGTGATGCGCTTGTCCGCCGCGGCGG
>Ga0065165_1000041_pt1 | contig 203876 bp, 196 predicted proteins | sample AraplaMF_Cvi_mMF_FD_63813 | JGI IMG/M metagenome (GOLD analysis project Ga0065165, IMG submission 63813) | Arabidopsis root microbial communities from the University of North Carolina, USA - plate scrape MF_Cvi_mMF (version 2) (version 3) | ecosystem: Host-associated > Plants > Roots >...
CATGCCCAGGTAGTAGCTCACCGCCTGGCCCGGCCAGGAGATGTAGCGGTCCACCTCGATCTCGATGTCGTGGTCCGACAGCGCCGTGTTGTCGTGCAGGAAGGCGATCGCCTGGGCCCGCGTCCAGCCCTTGTGGTGGATGCCCGTGTCCACGACCAGCCGCGCCGCGCGCCACATCTGGAACGTCAGGTAGCCGAAGCGGTCGTAGGGGGTGTCGTACATCCCCATCTCCAGGCCCAGGTACTCGCAGTATAGCGCCCAGCCCTCGCCGAAGGCCGAGATGTAGACGTAGCGACGGAAGTCCGGCAGCCCGGCCTGCTCCTCGGCCAGCGCGCCCTGCAGCGAGTGGCCCGGCGCGGACTCGTGCAGCGTCAGCGCGGTCATATTGTAGAGCGGCCGCGACGGCAGGTTGTAGGTGTTGATCAGGTAGGCGCTCTTGCCGCCGCGGGCCGAGGTGTAGAACGGCGCCATGTCCGGCGGCACGGGGATGATCGTGAACCGGCTGCGCGGCAGCCAGCCGAAATAGGCCCCGAGCTTCCCGTCCACCCGCTTGGAGATCCAGGCGCCGGTGTTCAGCAGCTCCTGCTCGGTCTTGGGATAGAACTTCGGGTCGGTGCGCAGGTAGGCCAGGAAGGCCGGGAAGTCGCCCTGAAAGCCAGTCTCCTTCATCACGTCCAGCATCTGGGCGCGGATCTTCGCCACCTCGGAGAGGCCCAGCGCGTGGATCTCCTCCGGCGTCATGTCGACGGTGGCGAACTCCTTGATCTGGGCCTGGTAATAGGCCTTCCCGTCCGGCAGCGCCTCGGCCGCCAGGGTGTCGGTCGTCCCCGGGATGTACTCGTCGCGCAGGAACTTCAGCAGCGTGGCGTAGGCCGGCTTCACCTCGCCCTCGATGGTCTTCTTGGCCTGCGCCTTCAGCGCCGCCTGCTGGTCGGCCGGGATCGACGCCGGCATCTGCTTGAACGGCTGCCAGAACAGCGTGTCCTCGGCGGTCTTGGCGTCCACCGTCGCCGTCACCGAGACCTCGCGGCCCACCAGCGTCGCCTTGGGCGGCGTGAAGCCGCGCTTCAGGCCCACGCGCATGTTCGTCTGCTGCTCGCTGAAATAGCGAGGAATGTCCTGTAGTTGCGAGATGTAGTTCTGATAGTCCTTCGCGGTCACGAAGGTGCGGCGGGCCTTGTAGTTGAAGTTCGACCAGAACGAGCTGTCCGAGTTGAACGGCTTCTCGTACTCGTGGAACCGCTGCTGGTTGATCAGCACGTCGATCTGGTCGCGATAGACTTGGTAGTTCACCCGCTGCTCGGGCGAGAGCTCCTTGAGCGCGATGCCGTCCAGCTGCTTCCGGACGTCGCGCCAGTAGGCCAGCCGCTTCTCCTGGCTGGCGGCGTCCACGTGCGGCAGGCGCGGGGCCAGGGTGTCGTCCTCGGGGCCGTCGCTGCGGGCCAGCTCGTCCTGCCGCCAGGCCCATTCCTTCTCGTAGAGCGCCTTGAACTTGGCGTCGGCGGCCGTCGCGGCGACCGCCTGCGAGGCGATCATCAGTCCGGCCGCCACGGCGCCGATCAAGAGGGTCTTGCGCTTCACCTGATGCTCCTTGAGGACTCTTGCCCGCAACTCGACGGATTCAAGCGCCGCGATCAAGCGCGACCTGCGCTGTGAGCCACGCCACGACCTCCGCCGGCTCGGGCCGCGTCTCCCCCTCGTGCAGGACCGCGAAGTGCCAGTCGGCTTCAGCCAGCACGTGGTCGAACGGAGCCGCCAGCCTGCCCTGCTCCACCAGGCCGCGGAAGAGGCTCCGCGGCAACAGCGCCACGCCCTCGCCCGCCAGGGCGGCGTCGGCGTTGAGCTCGTGGCTGGGATACTCGATCGCGCCATAGCGTGCCTGGCGGTCGTCCGCGCAGCCGGCTTCGCGCAGCCAGCGCGGCCAGTGCGGGTGCGGCAGCAGCGCGAACTGCAGCAGGTCGGCCGAGCTGGCCAGCCGATGGTCGGCCGCCAGCGCCGGCGACAGCATCGGCGTCAGGTCCACCGGGAACAGCGGATGCGCCGCCAGGCCCGGCCAGAGGCCCTCGCCGGTGCGGACCGCGACGTCGAAGGTGCCCCGCCCCCTAACGTCGGTGGACACGTCCAGCTCGATGGCCACGCCGGGGTGCTCGCTCTGGTACTGCGCGACCCGCGGCGCCAGCCAGCGCGACGCGAAGCTGGGCGGCGCCGTCATCCGCACCACGGGCCGCGCCCCCAGGAACTCGCCCAGCGCGTCATCGATCTCCGCCATGGCCCGGTCGATCCGCGCCGCCAGGGCCACGGCGGCGTCCGTCGGCGTCACCCGCGGTCCCGTGCGCACGAACAGCGCCTTGCCCAGCTCGCGCTCCAGCGTGCGGATGCGCAGGCTGACGGCCGCAGGCGTCAGGAACAGGCTCTCGGCCGCCGCCGCGAAACTGCCCAGGCGCACGCACTCGGCCAGGGTCCGCAGCGATTCAAGCGAAGGACGCATCGCGAGGAATCCTTGTGATCACCGCGAGGAATGCGCGTTTTGGCGCCGCCCGGCCCCGCGCCAAAAGGTGACGGTTCCCTTTATCAGGAGCGAGCCGTTGTCCCCTACCCCGCACACGCCATTCCGCCTGTCGCGCCGGGTCATCGTCGGGTCCATCGGCCTTGCCGGCGTCGCCGCCACGGCCCAGCTTCGCAGCGCCGCCGATGAAGGGACCTCGTCAAGCCGGAGTTCCGAAATGTCCCTGCAGTCCCGTCCCCTGTTCAGCCTTTCGATCACGCTGCACTCCACCATCGAGCTCGGCCACACGCCCGCCGGCGGCCGCCGCATCTATCCTGTCTCGGGCGGCGCCTTCGAGGGCGAGCGGCTCAAGGGCAGCGTCTCGCCGCTCATCGGCTCGGACCTGCTGCTGGTCCGCGCCGACGGCGCCTTCCAGCAGGACGTGCGCCTGCTGCTCGTCACCGACGACGGCGAGCCGATCCTGATGACCTACCGCGGCGTCCGTCGCGCCTCACCCGAGGTGGACGCGCGCCTCTCGCGCGGCGAGGTGGTCGACGCCTCGGAATACTACCTGCGCACCACGCCCTATTTCGAGACGGGCTCGGCGAAATACGCCTGGATCAACGCCATCGTCGCCGTGGCCCAGGGCGGCCGCATCCCCGGCGGCGTGCGCTACGAGATCCACGAGATCCTCTAAATGCGTGCGACAGACTGGCGACGATCGCGCGACGGGTTCTATGGTCGCGCCACACCTCCTCGAGGATTTCGATGACTCTGAAAGACCTGGTTCGCGGCGCCGCCGTCTGCGTCGCCCTCTCCCTGCTCGCCATCCCCGCCCAGGCCCAGACGCCGACCATGGCGCCCGATATCGCCAAGGGCTTCCAGTGGCCCACCGCGTCGTACGACTACGTCAAGCGCGTGGAGATGATCCCAATGCGCGACGGGACGAAGCTCTACACGGTGATGATCATCCCGAAGGGGGCTAAGGACGCGCCGATCCTGCTCACCCGCACGCCCTACAACGCCAAGAAGTCGGCCCAGCGGGCGCTGTCGCCCCACATCGAGGCCACCGGCTCGCAGATGGACGAGCCCTTCCTCCAGGACGGCTACATCCGCGTCTATCAGGACGTGCGCGGCAAGTACGGCTCCGAGGGCGAGTACGTCCTGAACCGCCCCCTGCGCGGCCCGCTGAACTCCAGCGAGGTCGACCACGCCACCGACGCCTACGACACCATCGACTGGCTGGTGAAGCACACGCCCGAGAGCAACGGCCGCGTCGGTGTGATCGGCTCGTCCTACCCCGGCTTCACGGCCGCCATGGCGCTGATCAACCCGCACCCGGCGCTGAAGGCCGCCGTGCCCCAGAGCCCGATGGTGGACGGCTGGATGGGCGACGACTGGTTCCAGAACGGCGCCTTCCGCACCACCAACTTCGACTGGTTCACCAGCCAGATGACCGAGAAGGGCGAGGGCGACGACATCCCGCGCCAGTCGTTCGACGACTACGACAACTTCCTGCGCGCGGGCTCTGCCGGCGACTACGCCAAGGCCGCGGGCCTCGACCAGATCCCCGCCTGGCGCAAGATCGCCGAGCATCCCTCCTACGACGCCTGGTGGCAGGGCCAGGCCCTGGACAAGATCCTCGCCAAGCAGCCGCTGAAGGTGCCCACCCTCTGGGTCGGCGCGCTGTGGGACCAGGAGGACATCTACGGCGCGATCCACACCTACAAGGCCGTGGAGCCCAAGGACACCAACAACGACATGAACTTCCTGGCGCTCGGCCCCTGGCGCCACTCGGGCGTCAACTACGAGCAACGCCAGCTAGGCCCGAACCTCAAGCTACCGGGCGACACGGCGACCGAATTCCGCACCAAGGTGATGAAGCCGTTCCTGGACTCGCACCTGAAGACCAACGCGCCCAAGGCCGACATCCCGCCGGTGTTCATCTTCGATTCCGGCGCCATGGCGTGGAATTCGCTGCAGAAGTACCCGCAGGCCTGCGCGAGCGGCTGCGCGGCGGCGATGAAGCCGATCTACCTGACGCCGGGCCTCGGCCTGTCGTTTGACAAGCCGACCTCGGGCGCGGCCTATGAGGAGTACGTCTCCGACCCGGCCAAGCCGGTGCCCTATGTCCGCCGCCCAGTCCGCTGGGACGATCCCGACCAGTGGCGATACTGGCTCTCGTCCGACCAGCGCCACGTGGACGGCCGGCCCGACGTGCTCACCTTCGTCACCGAGCCGCTCAAGGCGCCGATGAAGATCTCGGGCGAGCCGGTGGTGAACCTCTTCGCCTCCACCTCGGGCACCGACAGCGATTGGGTGGTGAAGCTGATCGACGTCTATCCCGACGCCGTTCCGTCCGACCCGGCCATGGGTGGCTACGAACTGGGCGTGGCCATGGAAATCTTCCGTGGCCGCTACCGCGAAAGCTTCGAGAAGCCGTCGCCGATCCCGGCCGGCAAGGTCCAGAACTACCGCTACGAGCTGCCGCCCACGAACCACGTGTTCAAGCCGGGCCACCGGATCATGGTGCAGATCCAGTCCAGCTGGTTCCCGCTCTACGACCGCAACCCCCAGACCTATGTGCCGAACATCTTCTACGCGAAGCCGTCCGACTACAAAAAGGCGACCCAGCGTATCTACCTGACCGGCGACACGGCGTCGTCGATCGAGCTGCCCGTCGTCCCCGCCTCGTAGGGCGCGGCCCACGGCAGGCCCAGGCGCCGGGCGGGTTCATCCAGGAACCTGCCCGGCGTGCCGTGCGGCCGCTCGTGCGGCGCGAACGGCAGCAGCACCGCATCCAGCCGCCCCATGGCGTCCATCAGGGCCAGCCGTTCGGCCGAGGTCGCCACGCCCGCGGCCAGCATCGCGCCGATCCGCTGCCGCTCGATCTCCTTGACCGCCAGATGATGGCCATCGAACCGGCGCAGGCACACCGCCCAGCCGCCCGCCATCCAGCCGGCCCACTCCCCGTCCACATAGGCCCGCGCGGCGGCGAGGTCACAGCGGCCGTCCCGGAACAGCCCCGCCCAGCCGAAGGCCTGCGCGTCGGCCGCCATGCCGTCCAGCACGGCCGCAAGGTCGCGCGCTACGCCATCGGCCATCGCGCCCGTCAACCCGGCCGCCGGCGTCGCTTCGGCCAGCACCGCGGCCCGCCGCAGCCAGGCCGCCACCGAGACGCCGTACCAGCCGGCCGCGCCGGCCTCGCGCTCGCCCAGCCGCCGGATGGCGCTGATCACCGACGACGGCCCGACGCGATAGGTCGGCTCCGGGACAACGCCCGCCGCCTCCAGCGCCGTGAGCTGCGTCGCGTCGATCCCGGCTCGCGCCGCCAGCGCCCGCTCGGGAATGCAATGCGCCGCCACATAGGCCCGCGCCGCCTCGTACCGTTGGTCCATGGAGATCTCCTTCGCCGGAGATCCTGCCCCGGACGCCGGCCCGGACGCTTCGGCGCCGGCCGAAGCGCCGCCGCCTAAAGACCGACGTTCTCAAAAACATGTTACGCGTAACGGCGTGCGGTAATGCTTGGCTAAACCTGACCGTGCATCCTGGCGGTGGGGCAGAATGTCCCACGGCCTCCGGGCCGTCCCGAAAAGTGCCTGGGTCGCGTGATGCCGTACAACAGCATCAATACGAACGTCGCCGCGATGGCCGCCATCGCGACGTTCAACGCGATCAACGCCGAGATGGCTGAAGTGCAGATGCGCATCACCACCGGCAAGAAGGTCAACAGCGCCAAGGACAACCCCGCCATCTGGGCCATCGCCCAGAACCAGCGCGCCGAGCTGAAGGGCCTCGACTCCGTCATAGGCTCGCTCCAGCGCGGCATGTCCGTCGTCGACACGGCCGTCAGCGCCGCCGAGAACATTTCCGACCTGCTCAACCAGATGAAGGAGCTGGCGGTCTCCGCCGCCGACTATCCGGCCTCGGATCCGGCGCGCACGGCGATCAACGAGAACTACCTCGCGCTGCGCAAGCAGATCGACATCGCCGTCCAGAACGCCGGCTTCGGCGGCCTGAACCTGCTGGCCGGCGGCGGCTCCACCGACCAGGTCCGCGCCCTCGCCAACACCAGCGCCACCTCCACCATCGACGTCCCCCACATCGACCTGTCGACCGGCGGTGCGCTGATGGCCGGCCTGCCCGCCGACCTCCTGGGCAGTTTCACGGCCACCTCGGTCAGCGACATCACGACCGTCACCAGCAACGTCAACAACGCCATCTCGCGCCTGGGCACGGGCTCCAAGGCGCTGGAGAGCCACCTCAAGTTCGTGAACAAGCAGCAGGACGCCATCGAGGCCGGCATCGGCAACCTCGTGGACGCCGACCTCGCCAAAGAGAGCGCCCGCTGGCAGGCCCTGCAGGTGCGCCAGCAGCTCGCCATCATGGCCATGCGAATCGCCAACCAGCAGCCGTCCTACCTGCTGCAGCTCTTCCAGTAGCTCAGCCCAAAAGCCGGCTCAGCACGTCGCTGTGCAGGCTCCAGCCGAAGAAGCCGGCCAGGCTCATGGTCAGTCCCAGCGCGCCCGCGACCCAGCCGCCGTACAGCGCCGCGAAGCTCTCGGTCAGCGCCGACACCGCGGCGATCGAGATGGCGATCGACAGGAACGCGTCCGAGGCGTCGAACTGGTCGTCGTGCACGTTCAGGGCGTCGTACTGCGCCTGGAAGCCCTGGGCCGCCGTCTTCAGCTCCACCGTCTCGCGCTTGTACTTGGCGATCTCGGCGGTAAGCCGGGCGGCCTCGGCGTGCGTCGGCGCTGCCACCGCCGCCCCGCCCATCCGCGCCAGCACGCCGTTCTGGGCCAGCGCCGTCTCGTCGATATGTAGCTTCTCCCGCGTCGCCTGGTACTCGCCCCAGCGGTCGACGGCGTTCGACTGCGCCTGCTGCATGGCCTGGACGATGTTGCCGTCCTTCACCTGCCCCAGGCCCATGACGATGGACAACGCCACCACCGTCAGCGCGACCAGCCGGTTCAGCCGCTTGTCCTTGGCCTCGGCGTCGATCTCGATGTCCATGCGGGACCTCCAAGCTCGGCTATGAGGAACGCCGCGATCGCGGCCAAGCCATGGCGCCCGCGAGGCGGTTGAATGCCCTGGCGGCAAGGTCACAATCTGCCCGCCATGACCGTGACCGCCACCGATCCGCCCGTCCGCGACGTCGTCGAGAAGCACCGCTTCGACGAGGCCCGCCTCCACGCCTGGCTGCGCGAGGCCGTGCCTGAGGTGGGCGACACCCTGCGGGTCCAGCAGTTCCAGGGCGGGGCGTCCAACCCCACCTTCCTGCTCACCAACGGCGAGGGCCGCCGCTACGTCCTGCGCAAGAAGCCGCCGGGCCAGCTCCTCTCCAGCGCCCACCAGGTGGACCGCGAATACCGGGTGATGAAGGCCCTCGACGGCCAGGTCCCCGTGCCGAAAATGCGCGCGCTCTGCGAAGATCCCGAGGTCATCGGCACCGCCTTCTACGTCATGGACTATCTGTCGGGCCGCATCTTCCGCGACGCGGCGCTGCCCGGCATGGCGCCGGCCGAGCGCGCCGCCATCTACGACGACCTGAACGCCACCCTGGCCAAGCTGCACAAGGTGGACTTCGAGGCCGTGGGCCTCGGCGACTACGGCCGGCCCGGCAACTACTTCGAGCGCCAAGTGGCCCGCTGGACCCGCCAGTACCGCGACGCGGCCACCCAGGACATCCCGGCCATGGACGCCCTGATCGAAAAGCTCCCCGCGCGGATCCCCGCCGACCAGTCGGTCTCGATCGCCCACGGCGACTACCGGCTCGAGAACGTCATGTACCACCCCACCGAACCGCGGATCATCGCGGTGCTGGACTGGGAGCTTTCCACCATCGGCCATCCCCTGGCCGACATCGCCTACAACGGCTTCATCTGGCGCTCGCATTCGCCCGGCTGGGGCAGCCTCGACGGTGTCGACTTGGCCGCCAGCGGCATCCCCACCGAGGCCGAGTACGTCGCCCGCTACTGCGAGCGCACCGGCCGCAGCGAGATCCCCGACTGGCCCTTCCTGATGGCCTTCTCGATCTTCCGCCTCGCCTCGATCTCGCAAGGCGTCTACGCCCGCACCCTGGCCGGCGTCCTCGCCAGCGAGCGCGAAGCGGTCAACGGCTGCCCGCCCCTCGCCGAACAGGCCCTGGCGATCCTGGAGGGGCGGGAATAGCCCGCGCCCTCTCCCCTGCTCGTCATGGCCGGGCTTGACCCGGCCATCCAACGAGCCATCCGTCGGGGACACTGAGGCCAACGCGCTGGAATGGATGGCCGGGTCGAGCCCGGCCATGACGAGCCCTTAGGGAAGGATACCCCCATGCACCTGCAACTCGACGGCAAGGTCATCTTCGTCGCCGGCGCCAGCCGCGGCATCGGTCTGGGCATCGTGGAGGCTTGCCTGGCCGAAGGCGCCAAGGTCGCCATGACCGCCCGCGGCGCGGAGACCCTGGAGGCCGAGCGCGCCCGGCTGGCCGAGGCCTATGGCGAAGACCGCCTCTTCGCCCTCTCCGGCGACATGCGCGACACCAAGGTGATCGAGAACGCGGTCGAGCGCACCGAGGCCGAGTTCGGCCCGCTCTATGGCGCCGTCGCCAACGTCGGCCTCTACCCCTGCCCGCCCGGCTTCGAGGTGGACGACGAGACCTGGGACGCCGGCTTCACCCAGAACCTCGACTCCGCGTGGCGCCTCTCGCGCGCCGCGCTGCGCCGGATGACCCCGCGCGGCGAGGGCTCGGTGCTGACCATCAGCTCCATCGCGGGCCTGGGCGCGCTGGGCACCGCCCTCACCTACGGCACGGCCAAGGCCGGGATGAATCACCTGACCAAGGAGCTGGCCCGCATCGCCGGCCCCAGCGGAGTCCGCGTCAACGCCATCGCGCCGGGCAACATCATCTTCCCGGGCGGGACCTGGGAGGCCAACGCCACCGGCCCCCGCGCCGACGCCTGGGCCCGCTGGATCAAGCGCGAGGTGCCGCTGAACCGCTTCGGTTACCCGGAGGAGATCGGGGCCGTCGCTGCATTCCTGCTTTCGCCCCTGGCCAGCTTCGTGACGGGCGCCGTGGTGCCGGTGGATGGGGGGCAGACGCGGTAGCCCCTCCTCTCCCCCACACGAAGTGGGAGGGGAGAGGGCAGGGAGAGGGGCGACGCCGGGCTCTCGGCGGGCAGGCTGGTCCAGCCATGATCCTCGCCGAACCGGGAGCGGGAGCTTCCACGCCGAGCCGCCCCTCTCCCTACCCTCTCCCCTCGCGCTGCGCGTCGGGGGAGAGGAGGTCTCGCCCTCTCGGGAGAGTCCCGCTAGAAGGCGCGCCATGAGCGCCCAGCCCTCCAAGACCATGGCCGAGAAGGCCGCCGAGTATGGCCTGAAGCCGGACGAATACGCCGTCATCCTCCAGCGGCTGAACCGCGAGCCGAACGACGTCGAGCTGGGCGTGTTCTCCGTGATGTGGTCCGAGCACTGCTCGTACAAGTCGTCGAAGAAGCACCTGGTGAAGTTCCCCACCACGGGCCCCAAGGTGATCTGCGGCCCGGGCGAGAACGCCGGCGTCATCGACATCGGCGACGGCCAAGCCTGCATCTTCAAGATGGAGAGCCACAACCACCCGTCCTACATCGAGCCCTACCAGGGCGCGGCCACCGGCGTCGGCGGCATCATGCGCGACGTCTTCACCATGGGCGCGCGGCCCATTGCGCTGCTGAACGCCCTGCGCTTCGGCGACCCCAGCCACCCGAAGACCAAGCGCCTCGTCTCGGGCGTGGTCGCGGGCATCGGCGGCTACGGCAACTGCGTGGGCGTACCGACCGTCGCCGGCGAGACCAATTTCCACCGCGGCTACGACGGCAACATCCTGGTCAACGCGATGTGCGTGGGCCTGGCCGACGCGGACAAGATCTTCTACTCGGCCGCCCCCGCTGCGGGCTTCAGCGTCGTCTACTTCGGCTCCAAGACCGGCCGCGACGGCATCCACGGCGCCACCATGGCCAGCCAGGAGTTCGACGACGCCTCGGAGGAGAAGCGCCCGACGGTCCAGGTCGGCGACCCCTTCGCCGAGAAGCTGCTGATCGAAGCCACCCTCGAACTGATGGCCTCGGGCGCCGTCGCCGCCATCCAGGACATGGGCGCCGCCGGCCTCACCTCCTCGTCGGTCGAGATGGCCGGCAAGGGCGGCGTCGGCATCGAGCTCGACCTCGACGCCGTGCCTCAGCGCGAAGAGGGCATGACCGCCTACGAGATGATGCTCAGCGAGAGCCAGGAGCGCATGCTGGCGGTCCTTAAGCCCGGCCGCGAGCGCGACGGCCACGCCATCTTCGAGAAGTGGGGCCTGGACGCCGCCGTCATCGGCGTGACCACCGACACCGGCCACCTGGTCCTGAAGCACAAGGGCGAGACGGTCTGCGACGTGCCGCTGGCCCCGCTGTTCGACGACGCCCCGCTCTATGACCGTCCCTGGGCCGCGCCCGCGCCGCAGCCGCGCCTGGCCCTGGCCGACCTGCCCGAGCCTGGCGACGTGAAGGCCGCGATCCTGAAGCTGATGGCGGCGCCCGACATGGCCTCCAAGCGCTGGCTCTGGGAGCAGTACGACCGCCACGTCATGGCCGACACCCTGGAGGACTCGGCCACCGGCGCCGACGCCGGGATCGTCCGCGTCCACGGCACGAAGAAGGCGCTCGCCGTCACCTCCGACGTTACGCCCCGCTACGTGCAGAACGACCCCTACGAGGGCGGCAAGCAGGCCGTCGCCGAGGCCTGGCGCAACTTGGTCGCCGTCGGCGCCACGCCCATCGCCATCACCGACAACCTGAACTTCGGCAATCCGGAACGGCCCGAGATCATGGGCCAGATCGTGCGCGCCATCGAAGGCATGGCCGAGGCCTGCCGCGAGCTCGACTTCCCGGTCGTGAGCGGCAACGTCAGCCTCTACAACGAGACCAACGGCGCCGCCATTCCGCCTACCCCCACCGTGGGCGGCGTGGGCCTCATCTCCGACTCCGCCAAGCGCGCCGACTTCGGCTCGGCCAAGGCCGGCGACGTGCTGGTGCTGATCGGCGCCACGGGCCGCGAGTTCGGCGCCTCGATGTACCTGCGCGAGATCGGCGGCCGCGAGGACGGCGCCCCGCCGCCGGTGGACCTGGCGCTGGAGCGCAAGACCGGCGAGGTCGTCCTGAAGCTGATCCAGGACGGCGCGCTACGCACCGTCCACGACCTCTCGGACGGCGGCTTGGCCGCGGCGCTCTGCGAGCTGTGCCTGGCCTCGAACGTCGGCGCGAGCCTGCGCCTGGCCGACACCCCCTGGGTGGCCCTCTTCTCCGAGGACCAGGCCCGCTACCTCGTGGCCCTGAACGACCCGACCCCGGTGCTGCAGGCCTGCCGCGCGGCCGGCGTGCCCGCCGACATCCTGGGCGAGGCCGGCGGCGAGGCGATCAAGGTCTCGGGCGCTCTGGATCTCCCCCTCGCCGAGCTCCGCGCCGCCCACGAAGGCTGGATGCCCGGCTTCATGGGGGACTAGGCAGACCTCCTCTCCCCCCACACGAAGTGGGAGGGGAGAGGTTAGGGAGAGGGGCGACGCCCGCCCCTCGGCTGGCAGGCCGGTCCAGCTATGATCCTCGGGGAACCGGGAGCGCGGACGTCAAGACAGTGCCGCCCCTCTCCCTACCCTCTCCCCTCGGGCTGCGCCTCGAGGGAGAGGAGGAGTGGCGCCCGCCGCCTAGGCTCCCAGGAAGCTCGACCGCACCACCTTGCGGAAAGCCGCGATGCCGTCCTTCAGGCGCATGGCGTAGTAGGTCTTGGCGTCGGTCCCCGAGACGTAGGTCACCTGGTCGGCAGTGTCGTTGACCGCCGCCCAGACGTCCGCCGCCACCTGCTCGGCGCTCGAGCCGTTCGCGCGGCGGTTCGGGTCGCGGAACACGCCCATCACCTTGCCGATGGCGGCCTCGTAGGCCGGGTGCGGCGAGAACACGATCGAGCGGCTGGCGAAGTCGGTCGCGATGCCGCCGGGGGCCACGGTCTTCACCTTGATCCCGAACGGTTCCAGCTCATAGGCGAGGCTCTCGCTCCACCCCTCCAGGCCCCATTTCGTGGCGTGGTAGACCGAGTTGAACGGGAAGGTGACGAGGCCGCCGATCGAGGTGGTGGTGATGATCGTCCCCTCGCCCCGCTCGCGCATGGCCGGCAGGAACGCCTGGGTCACGCGCATCACGCCCAGCAGGTTGGTGTCCAGCTCGTCGCGCAGCTGTTCGTCGGTCGCGCCCTCAAAGGCGCCGGCGAGGCCGTAGCCCGCGTTGTTGAACAGCACGTCGATCGGCCCCAGCGCCAGCGCCGCCTTGGCCGTCTCGCCGATCTGCTTCAGGTCGCGCACGTCCAGCGGCAGCACCGTGATGCCGGCCACCTTCTGCAGCTCGGTCTCGTTCGCCGGATTGCGCATGGTGGCGATCACCTTCCAGCCCTTCTCGGCGAACAGCAGCGCCGTGGCGCGGCCCAGGCCCGTGGAGCTGCCGGTGATGAAGATCGTCTTGGTCATGTCCATTCCTCCAAACTGAATTCAAACTCATTTTCGACGCGCGATACGCCGCGCCGCGCTCGATCGGTCAGGCCTTCAGCGCGTCCCAGCAGAGCGTCGCGACCAGGTCCCGGAAGGCGGGGTACTCGGCCCTGGGCACGGCCGCCGCGAGCGGCGCCATCGCCTTCAGCGTCCCGTTGACGAAGGCCATCATCCAGGCGGTGTCGATGTCCTTGAGCAGTTCCTCGGCCCGCCCGCGCTCCAACAGCGCCGTCACCGGCCGCGCGCTGTGCGCCGAGGCCTCCCGCGCCCGCTCGGTCATGTAGGGCGAGTTCATGATCTGCCCCATGAAGACGATTTCCGCCTCATGTTGAACCACATAGTCGAGATAGGCGCGCGTGATCCGGAAGAAGGCGGCCTTCAGCGGCTCGCCCGCGTCGGGCAGCACCACCTCGGAGAACTCCTGCTTCACCTGCAGGTACAGCGCCTCGACCAGCGCCTCCTTGCCCTTGAAGTAGATGTAGACCGTGCCGGTCGCCACGCCCGCGCGCCGCGCCACCGCCTCGATCGACAGCCCGGCCAGCCCCACCGCCTGGACCTCGTCCAGCGTGGCCCGCAGGATGTCCTGCGCCTTGGCTTCGTCCTTCTGCCGCATGCGGAGATAATGAATTCGAATTCAGTTTCGCGCAAGTCCAGCGCGCACGCTGCTTCTCACCCCCCGGGGATCGTCATGGCCCGGCTTGTCCGGGCCACCCAAGATCTCCGAGTTTCCGCAGTGAGCCACGGACTCGCCGTGGACGGCGGGCAGTCATCCGGTGTTCATGGGCGGCCCGGACAAGCCGGGCCGTGACGAGCTTTGGGGGAATGATGGACATCCGCGACCGCCTCGGCCCACTCGCCGACAAGCCGCACGTGGCCGCCGCGCTCGCCGTGTTGGGCCAGCCCGGTTCGATCCACGCCATCCCGACCCCGGCCGCCGTCCTCGACCTCGACGCCTTCGACCGCAACGTGGGCAAGATGGCGGAACGCGCCCGCACGGCCGGCCTGGCGCTGCGCCCCCACGCCAAGTCGCACAAGACCGCCGCGTTGATCCGCCGCCAGCTCGCCGCCGGCGCCGTCGGCGTCTGTTGCGCCAAGCTGGCCGAGGCCGAGGCCCTGGCCGCCGAGGGGATCGGCCAGATCCTGGTCACCTCGCCCATCGCCGGGGCCGCCAGCGCGGCCCGCGCCGCCGCCCTCGCCGCCGCCCTGCCCGACTTCCGCATCGTGCTGGACCACCCCGACGCGGCCGCCGAACTGGGCGCCGCCGCGCAAGGGACCGTCCAGGTGGTCATCGACGTCGACGTCGGCATGGGCCGCACGGGCTGCCACGACGCCGGACAGGCCGCCGCCGTCGCCCGCGCCATCCTGGCTCAGCCGAACCTCAAGCTGCTGGGCGTCCAGGGCTATGGCGGCTCGTGGCAGCACATCGAGGGCGCCAATGCCCGCGCGGCGGCGGCGGCCGAAGGCATGACGCTGCTGCAGGCCGCCATCGCCGCCGTCCGCGCCGCCGGCGGGACGGTCGACGTCGTCACCGGCGGGGGCACCGGCACGTTCGCCGCCGACGCCGCCCAGGGCGTGCTGAACGAGGTCCAGCCCGGCTCGTTCGCCTTCATGGACAAGGAGTACCGCGACGCGCTGAAGTCCGACCCGGACGGCGCCTTCGAACAGGCGGCCACGGTCCATTCCACGGTGATCAGCGCCAACCATCCGAAGTGGGTGACCATCGACGCCGGCCTGAAGGCCTTCTCCACCGAAGGCCCGATGCCCCAGCCGCTCACCGACAAGTTCGCCGCCTGCAAGTACCGCTTCTTCGGCGACGAGCATGGCATGCTGATGCGACCCGAAGGCGCGGCCGTGGCCCGTGGCGAGCGCCTGGCCCTGGCCCCCGGCCACATCGACCCCACCCTCGATCGCTACGACCTCATGCACCTCGTCCAGGGTGACGTGCTGGTCGACATCGTCCGCATCGAAGCCCGGGGCGCGTCGCAGTGAACCGCTACTGGACCCTCGCCGCCGATCCGGTCCCGGCCTGGCCGCAGCCCGACACCTTCGCGCTGCGCACCGGCCCGATCCCCACGCCCGGCCTCGGCCAGGCGCTGACGCGGACGATCTACGTCAGCCTCGATCCCTACCAGTGGGGCTACAAGCGCCGCGGCGTCGAACCGAAGGGCGCGCCCTGCCACGCCCGCACGGTCAGCCAGGTGGTCGAGAGCAACATCCCGGGCCTCAGCCCCGGCGACTTCGTGTTCGGCACCAACGGATGGTCGGAATACGGCCTGATGGGCGAAGGCGTGCCGCGGCCCGGATACATGGTCCCGCGCAAGCTCGACCCGGCGAAGGGCAAGCTCTCACATGCGGTCGGCGTGCTGGGCATGCTGGGCCTCACGGCCTATGCCGGCATGATCCTGCAGGGCGATCCGAAGCCCGGCGAGACCGTCGTGGTCTCGGCCGCGTCGGGTGGCGTGGGCCAGATCGCCGGCCAGCTTGCCAAGCTGAAGGGCGCCCGCGTCGTCGGCATCGCCGGTAAACCCGAGAAGTGCACCTTCGTCACCGGCGAGCTCGGTTTCGACGCTTGCGTTAGCCATCTCAGCCCCACCCTCGCCGCCGACCTGGCCGCGGCCTGCCCCGCCGGGATCGACGTCTATTTCGAGAACGTCGGCGGCGCGGTCTTCGAGGCCGTCCTGCCGCTGTTCAAACCGGGCGCGCGCATGACCATCTGCGGCCTGATCGCCCACTACGGCGACGCCCCCGACGCCAATGCCGGGGCCGAGGAAAAGGCCGCGGCGGAAGCCCGCGGCGTCCGCGTCCAGAACCTCTTCGTCGGCGACTATGTGGAAGGCCACCACGACGCCTTCCTGGCCGACATGGGCCCCTGGGTGGCCGAGGGGAAAGTCCGCTACCTGGAGGACATCCGCGAGGGCCTGGAGGCCTTGCCCGCGGCCTTCGGCGAGATGCTCAAGGGCGGCAACTTCGGCAAGATGCTGGTGCGCGTTGGGGAGGACCCGACGCTCTAGGCCGCCTTTCGCGCCCGCAGGAGTTCGGTGTCGAGCAACTGCACGTCCACGGGTTTGCGCACGCGCGGCCACTGCTCGTAGACCGCACCGCCCTCCAGGTGCTCGTAGCCCGAGCAGAAGACGAACGGCACCTTCTGCGCCCGGAGCCACTCGGCCAGCGGATAGACCAGCTCGCCGCCCAGGTTCACGTCCAGCACCGCCGCGTCCGGCAGCGAGGCGCCTTCCAGCAGCCGTCGCGCCTCCTCGACGGTCGCGGCTGGGCCGACGATATCCCAGCCCAACCGCGACAGGTCCTTCGCCACGGCCATCGCGATGAGGGCCTCGTCCTCCACGACCAACAGCCGGCCGCGTCGCGTTTCCGGCACGGCGTCCGGTGGCGTCCCGCCCCAGAACGCGGCGGGCGCGCCGGGGAAGTGCTCGGGCCGATAGGCCGGCGCCGGCAGCGTCGCCACCAGCCTCAGTCCGCGGGGCGGCCAGCTGATGTCCAGCGCGCCGCCGAGCTGTCGCGTCACGACCTGTCGGACGAGCGTGGTGCCGAAACCGGCCGAGGCCGGTTCCCTGACGGGCGGGCCTCCGCTCTCCTCCCAGCGGATGGCGAGTTCGCCGGTCTCGTTGACCGTCCACCCGACCTTCACCTGGCCGCCTTCGGCCGACAGCGCGCCGTACTTCACCGCGTTGGTCGCGAGCTCGTGGATCAGCAGGCCCACTGGCTGCACGGCCTTCGGGCTGAGGGTCAGGCTTGGTCCATCGATCTCCACCTGCCCGTCGCGGCCGTAGCTGGCGGTCTCATCGGCGACGATCTGGGAGATGTCGCCGCCCTGCCAGCTGTTCTGGGCCAGCAGCGAATGCGCCCGCCCCAGCGCCGAGATCCGGCCGCGCACGGCGTCGATGAACGTCTCCTTGCTGTCGGCCCGGGTCAGCGAGACGACCGCCTCCACCACCGCGAGAGCATTCTTCGCGCGGTGATCAACCTCCCGCGCCAGCAGGTTCCGCGCCTCCTCGGTGGCGCGGCGCTCGGTGATATCGCGCAGGATCACGGTCCCCAGCTTCGCGCGCCCGAACCGTACGTGGGAGATCGACGCCTCGACCGGGAACTCTTCGCCATCGGCGCGCAATGCGCTCACGGCGCCCAGCGCGCCCATCCGCCGGTTGGTGATCCCGGCGTCCTTGAAGTTCAGGATGTGCTGCCGATGCCCGGAGCGGAACCGGTCCGGGATGAACCGTTCGATCGAGGTCCCCAGGGCCTCGGCGGCCGACACGCCGAACATCCGTTCGGCGGCGGGGTTGAACACGATGATCCGCTGGTCCTCGTCGATGGTGATGAGCGCGTCCATCGCCGACTCGACGATCGCTTCCATGCGCCGCCGGCTCTCGATCAGGGCCACCTCGGACGCCCGCCGCTCGGTGATGTCGCGCAGGATCACCGTGGCCAGCCGTTCCCCGCCGACCTGGACCTGCGAGATCGAGGCCTCGATCGGAAATTCCTCTCCGCCGGCCCGGATGCCGCTGATGGCGCCCAGCGACCCCATCTGCCGATTGGTGTCACCGGTCTCGAGGAAGCGACGGATATGCTCGGTATGGACCGCGTGGTGGCGCGCAGGGATGAAGCGCGTGATCGACTGCCCCAGCGCCTCGGCGGCCGGCAATCCGAACATCCGCTCGGCGGCTGGGTTGAACACCACGACCATCTGGGCGTCGTTGACCGTGATGATGGCGTCCATCGCCGAGGCGAGGATGCCCTCCAGCCTTTGCATGGTCTGCAGGTCCCCCTGCGACAGGCCCAGGTTGTGAGACGGACCTTCCATACGACGCACCTGAGCTGCGGGCCACAGCGACCGTTAGGCTGCGGCGGTCCAACGTACAACTATGCGATGCGCTTAACAGCACCCTTGGGTTGAGCGCGACGCAACGTCACGGCAGCGCTTGCCGACCCTTCTAGGCGTCGCCCTCCTTCCGCATCCCCTTCAGCAGGGCCACGATCGCCATGCCGTGGCCGCGGCCCAGGCCGTAGTCCTGGTCCAGCCAGGCCAGGACTTCGCCGGCCTTCACGCCCTTCTTCAGCACGCCGCCCTCGGTGAAGCCCCTCTCGGCCGCCAGCGCCCGGAAATCCTCCGGGGCCTTGCCGGTCTTGGCCTGGATGTTGTCGAGGTAGGCTTGGAACGACATCGGGAGCTCCTTGTGGCGAGGTTGTCGCCCGAAACGACGAACGGGGCGCGCCGATTCCGACAAGAGCATCAGACGAAGGTGGACGCCGGTTTCGCCCTTGAGACGCGCTCTAGATTAAAGAGATCGAGCCTGCTTATCGAGTTCAGATGATTCCATCTGAACTCGACAGGCTCCAGGCGCCGCAGCCTCTTGCGCCGATCCCGCGCCGCCCCATCTGAGGAAGGCGCGAGGCGCTTACCCCTGTTCGAGACCCCTGCCGCCTGATCAACGGCGCGACTCGACGGATCGCCCGCGCCAGCCGGACGCAACGCAGCGGTGGCCCCGCCCCAGTCCCTGCCCAGGGATGCGTTCGCGCCGGCGATGGTTCCCGGCGACCGCCGAATCCCCATCTCAAGGTCCCTGCGAGGACCGCCGATGATCACCCGCCACGTGCGCTACGAGGTCGACCCCGACCAGATCGAAGCCTTCGAGACCTATGCCCGCCTGTGGCTGGAGATCGTGCCGCGCCTGGGCGGGACCCATCACGGTTACTTCCTGCCGTCGGAAGGCGCCAGCGACGCCGCCTTCTGCACCTTCAGCTTCCCGAGCTTCGCCGCCTACGAGCAATATCGCGCCGCGGCGGCGACCGACGCGAAGGCGCAGGAGGCCGCCGCCCTCGCCGCCCGCACGAAGTGCTTCCGCCGTTACGATCGCTCGTTCTTCCGCCCGCTGCTGACGGCCTGAGCCGGAACGTTCAGCCGGCGTCGCGCGCGCCCAGCTCCAGCATCCAGGTCTGGAACAGCAGCGCCGCCCCGCCCGTGGAACTGCTGCCGCCGCCCTGCCGCAGGTCGCGGGGCGTGTAGCCGAAACGGCGGCGGAAGGCGGTGCTGAAGTGGGCGTGGCTAGAGAAGCCGAAGTCCTGGGCCAGGTCCGCCAGGCCGCGGGTCTCGCCGGGATCGGACAGCAGTACGTGGACGGCCTCCAGCCGCCGCCGCTGGACATAGCGCGCGACGCCGCCGCTGGGCTGGAAGGCGCGGTAGAGCGTCGGTCGGCTGATCCCGAGCGCCTTACAGATCGCGGCCGGCGCGAGATCGGCTGAACCCAGCCCGTCCTCGACATGGCGGCGTACGCGATCGGCCACCCGGTCCTGCGGCGCAGACGGGTCAGCCGGGTCCTCGGGCGCCAGGGTGTCCAGGCTCTCGGCGATCATCCGCAGCGTCGAGCGCTGGATGACCGGGACGTCGGTCGCAGCCGCCTCCGGCAGGTGCCGCGTCAGGGCGATGAAGTGCTCGGCCAGGATGCGCGCGGTCGCCCCGTCCAGCACCCGGCCGTGCAGGTCGTGGACCGCTGCGCCCAGCACCGTCAGCGCCGCGCGCGGGATCGCCAGCAGGATGAATTCAGCCGCCGAACTGCTCGCCCGCCACGGCCGTGCGAAATCGATGACGCACACCTGCCCGGGCTGCAGCTCGCAGGATCGCCCGTCGAAGTCGCCCGTCAGGCGGCCACGGGTGACGAGGCCGAAGGTGAAGGTGTCGCGCCCGTCGGCCACGATCCGTTCGGCGGAGCGGCTGAGCTCCACGGGCGTGAGCCGGCCGCGCGTCACCAGGATGTCGCCTAGCAGCCAGGACGCCGAGGAAACGATGAAATCGGTCTCGGCCTGATCGTCGGGTAACGTCACGTCGTAGGCCCCGACCAGCGCGGCCCAACGCGCGCGGCCCTCGCCGGGCGGCACGTCGGCGCTCTCGAAGCTCAGGAAGGGAACGCCGGCCATGGCCAGGGACCGCCTAGTCCAGCGACTTCAGCGCCCGGTTCAGCAGGTCCAGCGCCGCCGCCGCGAAGGCGCGCATGTTGGCGCTGCGGTCTTCCGAGGCCGTCTCGATGGTCAGCACCGCTTCGACCGGGCCGGAGACCGCGACGCAGGTGTGCCCGGCCGCGTCGCCGTAGGGATTGCCCGTCGGTCCCGCCGCGCCGGTCTCGGAGATGCCCCAGGTCGCGCCGTAGCGCTCCACCTGGTTGCGGGCCAGCAGCAGCGCGTAGGGCTCGCTGGCCGAGCGGATGCCCTCCAGCGCCTCGCGCGGGATGTCGGTCAGCAGGACCCGGGCCTTGGCCGTGTAGACCACCGCCCCGCCCAGGTAGTAGGCGCTCGCGCCCGGCACGCTCAGCAGCGCTGCCGAGATCAGCCCGCCCGACGAACTCTCCGCCACCGCGATCTTCTCGCCGCGGGCCTTCAGCGCCTCGCCGATCTCCGCCGCCAGGGCCTCCAGCTCGTCCATACCTGTCCTTCCAGATGCACGCTTGGCCAAACGCCTGTTCGGCGCCCATGATGGGGGCATTCAAAGAGAAAGCCATACTGTCGGGAGGATTTCATGGACGCCCAGTCGCAGTGGACCGGCCTGGACGCCGGCCGCCTGGAACGCATCACCGAGCATCTGGAACGCAATTACATCGGGCCCGGCAAGATCCCGGGCGCCCAGGTCAGCGTCGCGCGCCACGGCCACCTGGCCTACTCTAGGTCGTTCGGCTCCATGGACCTGGAGCGTCGCAAGGCCACCCGCGACGACACGATCTACCGCATCTATTCCATGACCAAGCCGATCACCTCGGTGGCGCTGATGACGCTGTACGAGCGCGGCTATTTCCAGCTCAACGATCCCGTCTCGCGCTTCGTCCCGTCCTGGAAGGACCACCGCGTGTGGATCTCGGGCGAAGGCGCCGACATGAAGACCGAGGCGCCCGTGCGCCCCGTCACTTTCCGCGACGTGCTCACCCACACCGCCGGCCTGACGTACGGCGGCGGCCTGCCGGGCGTCGGCATCCAGCACCCGATCGACAAGGTCTACCGCGAGCTGAAGGTGCGCTCGCTGGGCTCGACCGACTCCATGCAGGTGTTCATGGACAAGCTCAGCCAGGTGCCGCTGCGCTACCAGCCCGGCACGGCCTGGATGTACTCGCTGGCCACCGACGTCTGCGGCGCCCTGGTCGAGATCATCTCGGGCAAGCCGTTCGCCCAGTACCTCGACGAGGTGATCTTCCAGCCGCTGGGCATGAAGGACACCGCCTTCCAGGTGGCCCCCGACAAGAAGGACCGCTTCGCCGCCAACTACCAGCGCGGGCCGGACAAGGGGCTGAAGCTGATCGATGACCCCGAGACCTCGGCCTACAACTTCGAGCCTGGCTTCAAGTCCGGCGGCGGCGGTCTGACCGGCACCAGCGCCGACTACCTGCGCTTCTGCGAGATGCTGCGCCGGGGCGGCGAGCTGGACGGCCACCGGGTGCTCGGCCCCCGCACGCTGGCCCTGATGCACATGAACCACCTACCCGGCGGCAAGCAGCTCACGGACTGCGCCCTGGGCGGTTTCTCCGAGACCGCCTACGACGGCGTGGGCTTCGGCCTGGGCTTCGCCTCGACGCTGGGCGAGGTCGAGTCCGGCGGCCTGGGCGCCGGCGACTATTACTGGGGCGGGGCGGCCTCGACGATCTTCTGGGTCGACCCGAAGGAGGACCTCTGCGTGGTCTTCATGACCCAGCTGATGCCGTCCGGCACCTTCAACTTCCGCGGCCAGCTCAAGAGCATCATCTACGCTTCGATCATCGACTAAGCCCTTGAACGCCGCTGCTGACACGCCGGTGTCAGCAGCGGTCGCCTATCCCTCCGCCTCGACCGAGGGAGACCGGCCATGGCCTACGACGGCTACGAAGACGGACGACGCGACTTCCATTTCCTGTACGGCCGGTGGTCGGTGGAGCACCGCCGACTCACGGCCCGCGGTGTGGGCGGCGGCGAGTGGGAGGTCTTCCACGGCAGCGCATTCTGCCAGGGCCTGATGGGCGGCCTCTGCAACATCGACGAGAACGACTTTCCCGACTGCGGCCTCCAGGGCGTCTCGTTCCGCACCTTCGACATCGAGGCGCGGCAGTGGGGCATCTACTGGGTCAACAGCCGCACCGGCGCGCTGCAGGCCCCGGTCTTCGGGCGCTTCCAGGATGGAATCGGCCTGTTCTTCGGCGACGATGTGGACGGCGACCGGCCGGTGAAAGTGGTCTATCGCTGGGACCGCATCACCTCGGCCTCCGCCCACTGGAGCCAGGCCTTCTCGTACGACGACGGCGAGACCTGGGAGACCAACTGGACGATGGCCTTCACCCGCACCGCCTGAGGGGGACATGACCGAGCATCTGGTGTCGCTGGGCGCGCTCTTCCTGCTGGCGCTCGGCACCTCGGTGATCCCGGGGCCGTCCAATTTCCTGACCATGCGGGTCGCCATGCGGCGCGGCCGCGGGCCGGCGCTGGCGACCGCACTCGGCACGACGCTGGGCTGCGTGATCTGGTGCGCCGCCGCCGTCGTCGGCCTGGCCGCCCTGCTGGCCGCCGCGCCGTGGCTCTACAAGATCCTGCGTGTCGGCGGCGGCCTCTACCTGATCTGGTTCGCCATCGCCCTGTGGCGCGCCAAGCCCGAACCCGAGGCCGACGAGCCGCCGCCCGGCGCGGCGAACGCGGCCTTCTGGCAAGGCCTCGCCATCTGCCTGACCAACCCGAAGTCGGTGCTGTTCTTCGCGTCGGTCTTCTCCGCCTACGTGGGGCCGAACACGCCGGAATGGGTCCACTGGGGCGCGGTCGTCGTCGTGACCGGCACCTGCCTCGTCTGGCAGGCGGGCCTCGCGCTGGCCTTCTCGTCGCTGCGCGCGGCGACAGCCTACGCCCGCGCCCAGAAGCCGCTCGACCGGGGCGCGGCGGGCCTGATGGGCGCGTTCGGCCTCTCGCTGCTCTGGACCGCGGGCTAACCTCGGCCTAAGTCCAGGCCATGCCGATGTCCCAACCCGACCTGGAAGCCGCGCTGCGCGAGGGGTTCCCCGACGCCGAGATCGAGATCACCGACCTCGCCGGCGACGGCGACCACTACAAGGCCCGCATCGTCTCGGCCGCCTTCAAGGGCATGCCCCGCGTGCGCCAGCACCAGCTCGTCTATGCTTCGCTGAAGGGCAAGATGGGCGGCGAGCTGCACGCCCTGGCGCTCGAGACCTCTGCGCCAGCCTGACGCCTTGACCCTGGGAGCCAGCGTCCCTAGCTCTTGGACGACGAATTTGCGCCGAAAGGGCGTCCGATGACCGACACCGCCACCGCCAACCCCGTGCACGAGTGGATCGCCAACGCGGTCGCCGAGCACCCCGTCATCCTCTTCATGAAGGGCGAGCCGGAGCAGCCGCGCTGTGGCTTCTCGGCGGTGACGGTCCAGATCCTCGACCACCTGGGCGTCGAGTTCGTCGGCGTCGACGTGCTCCAGAACGACCAGCTGCGCGAAGGCATCAAGTCGTTCTCCGACTGGCCGACCATCCCGCAGCTCTACGTGAAGGGCGAGTTCGTCGGCGGCTGCGACATCGTCCGCGAGATGTTCCAGTCCGGCGAGCTGAAGAGCCTGCTCGAGGAACAGGGCCTCCTGGCCGCGTGACCCGGCTGCTCGAACCGCCGGAGGGCCGGCAGGTCTTCCGCCTGACGTTCGAGCCCACACCTGACGACATCGACGAGAACGGCCACGTGAACAACGTGGTCTATCTGCGCTGGGCCCAGGACATAGGCATCGCCCATTGGCGCTCGAAGGCGCCGGCCGAGGGACAGGCGGCCTGGGCCTGGATCGCGCTGCGCCACGAGATCGACTATCGCCGCCCGCTGATGCCCGGCGAGACCGCCCAGGCCCGCACTTGGGTGGCCGAAGCGCCGGAGGGGCCGCGCTTCGACCGCTTCATCCGCATCGACGGCCCCGACGGCCAGATGTGCGCCCAGGTCCACACCACCTGGGTGCTGATCGAACAGGCCACCGGCCGCCCGCGCCGGGTGCCCGACTGGATCACCGTGATGTTCACGTAGAGCGCGTGGGCGAAAGTGGATGCCGGTTTCGCCCCAAACGCGCTCTAGATCAAAGAGATCGAGCCTGTTCATCGAGTTCTGATGACTCCATCCGAACTCGACAGGCCCGAGAACTAAAAGGCGGCCTTCCGGGTTGGAGGTCGCATGCCCGAGTACACGCTTACCCTCCCCGCCCCAGCCTGGATGCCGCCGTGGGCGATCGGGCTTGCCCTGGTCGCCGGCGCACTGGCCCTGGCGCTTTTCGCCCACCACCTGCTGGTCAAGGCGGTCCAGCGCGGCCTGCGGGGCAAGAGCGACTTCACCCGATCCCTCGTGGTGCGCACCCAGTCGCCCGGCCGGCTCGCGCTGGTCGTGGCCGCCGTCAGCGGCGCGCTGAAGATCGCCCCCGTCCCCGACAACCTGGAGCGCCCCCTCCTCCACGCACTGCTGGTGGCGTTCATCGTCCTGGTCGGCTGGGCGGTGATGACCGCGGCCGACATCGGCACGGCCCTCTACCTGCGCAAGCATCGCACCGACGTCGCCGACAATCTCCATGCCCGCAAGATGCTGACCCAGACCCGCATCCTGCGCCGCCTGCTGAACGTCGTGGTCTTCGTGATCACCGCCGCGCTGGTGCTGATGACCATTCCGGGGGTGAAGCAGGTGGGCGTCAGCCTCCTGGCGGCGGGCGGCGCGGCCGGCATCATTGTGGGCCTGGCGCTGCAGCCGGTGCTGTCCAACCTGCTGGCCGGCGTCCAGATCGCCTTCACGCAGCCCATCCGCATCGACGACGCCGTCGTGGTGCAGAACGAGTTCGGCCACGTGGAGGAGATCAAGTCGACCTATGTGGTCATCCGCTTGCGCGACGACCGCCGCCTGATCGTCCCGTTGAAGTACTTCCTCGACCAGCCCTTCCAGAACTGGACCCGGGAGTCGTCCGAACTCATCGCCGAGGCGATGCTGCTGGTCGACCAGCGCGTCCCCATCGCCGAGCTGCGGCGGACCGTCGAGGACATCGTGAAGGCCTGGCCCGGCTGGGACGGCAAACTGCTGCGCGTGGAGGTGCACGACGTGCGCGAACGCAGCCTCGAAGTCCGCTGCCGTATGAGCGTCCGCAACGCCGCCGAGGCCGTGGCGCTCCGGTCCGAGGTCCGTGAGAAGGTCATCGGCTGGCTGCAGCGCGAGTATCCGGCCGCCCTTCCCCGCAACGGTGTCGAGTTCATGCCGCCCGAGGCCGAGCCGACGCCGCTAGCTCCCCGGTCCCGTCCAGCCGAGCAACGGGTTCAATAGGAAGACCGGCGTCCGCGGCGCCAGGCCCAGTTCGGCCCAGGTGAAGCTGAGCTCGGTCTTGCCCATGGCGAACGACTTGCACGGGTCGAGGCGCTTGCGCGCGAAGGCCAGCGTCGTGGCCGGGCCCTTCGTTTCCAGGTGGAAGGCGAAGTCGGCCTTGGCCGTGCAGCCGTTGGACGCGACGCTGATGGTCAGCGCCTCGCGTCCCGCGTCGGCCCGATAGAGCGGCTCAAGCTCGGCCAGCGGCTCGCCCGGCGCGACAGTGGGCGCGCGCGTCGTCGCGCATCCCGCCAGGGCCAGCGCCGCCAACGTGAAGATCCTGCGGTTCATCGTGCGATTTCGCCACATGCGGCCCAAATGCAAAAGGCCCCGGAGTGATCCGGGGCCTTCGCAATTCGCTTCGAGGTCGGCGTCCTACGACGCGTAGAATTCGACCACGAGGTTCGGTTCCATCTTCACCGGGTACGGCACTTCGGCCAGTTCCGGCGCGCGGACGAACGTGGCCGACATACCCTTGGCTTCGACCGTGATGTAGTCCGGCGTGTCGCGTTCCGACGAGCCCAGGGCTTCCAGCACCAGGGCCATGTTGCGCGAGCGCTCACGGACCGAGACGACGTCGCCCGGCTTCACGCGGTACGAGGCGATGTTCACGCGCTTGCCGTTCACCAGGACGTGGCCGTGGTTGACGAACTGGCGGGCGGCGAACGGGGTCGGGACGAACTTGGCGCGGTAGACCACCGCGTCCAGGCGCGACTCGAGCAGGGCGATCAGGTTTTCCGAGGTGTTGCCCTTGCGGCGCGCCGCTTCCGCATAGATGCGGACGAACTGCTTCTCGGTGATGTTGCCGTAGTAGCCCTTCAGCTTCTGCTTGGCGCGCAGCTGCAGGCCGAAGTCCGAGACCTTGGACTTGCGGCGCTGGCCGTGCTGGCCGGGGCCGTAGGCGCGGGTGTTGATCGGAGACTTCGGACGACCCCAGACGTTTTCGCCCATCCGGCGGTCGAGTTTGTACTTGGCGCTATGGCGCTTGGACATATTCCACTCTTCATTCGATCCGAGCCGGCGACCCTTCGAATGAGGATCGCGATTTCAACGGCGGCTTCGCATCAACCCGTCATAGACTTCCGGCCGCACGAGAGGCCCCGGCGGCTGGAAGGCGCGGTGTATGACGCCCGCGTCCCTCGGAGTCAAGGCGACTCACTCCCCCGCCCGGCCGTCGAACGCGGCGCGGGCGGCCTCGATCTGCGGGATGTTCTCGAAGGCCCATTGGCCCAGCGCCACCACCGGCGCCTGCAGCGAGCGGCCCAGCGCGGTCAGCTCGTAGTCCACCCGCGGCGGGATCGACGGCGTCACCGTCCGGCTCACCAGGCCGTCGCGCTCCAGCCCGCGCAGGGTCAGCGTCAGCATCCGCTGCGAGACGCCCTCCATCGAGCGGCGGATCTCCGAGAAGCGCCGCGGCCCGTCCTTCAGGTTCATGACCACGAGGACGCTCCATTTGTCGCCCACCCGCGCCAGCACCTGGCTCACGGCGCGGCAGCTCTCGGTCACATGCGTGTTTCCTGGTGCCAAAAATGTGCCTTCTTGCGCGTCGCTTCGAGGTCCCCTTTTTAGCGTGAGTTCTCTTTTGTAACCACCCCGGAGCTCACCCAATGCTGAAGATCGGCCTCATCGTCGGCAGCACCCGCCCCAACCGTTTCGCCGACGTCCCCGCCCAGTGGATCGTCGAGGGCGCCAAGGCCCACCCCGGCCTGCAGATCGAGGTCCTCGACCTGCGCGAACAGAACCTGCCCCTGTTCGACGAGCCCGCCTCGCCGCTGTTCACCGGCGGCAAGTACAGCCATCCCGAGGCCGAGGCCTGGCGGCGCAAGATCGGCGCGCTGGACGGTTTCATCGCCACGGTCGCCGAGTACAACCACGGGCCGACGGCGGTGCTGAAGAACGCCTTCGACAGCGCCTTCTACGAGTGGAACCGCAAGCCCATCGCCTTCGTCGGCTACGGCGGCGTCGGCGGCGCGCGGGCGATCGAGCACCTGCGCGGCGTGGCGGTCGAACTGCAGATGGCGCCGCTCAAGCACGAGGTGAACGTCGGCATGGAGCCGTTCCTCGGCATCCTGACCCAGGGCAAGTCGCTGGACGACTACCCCTTCCTCGTCCAGTCGCGCACCAACGTCTTCGAGCAGCTCGCTTGGTGGGGTGCTGCCCTCAAGGCCGCGCGGCAAGCGGACGAGGCGAAAGCTGCCTAGCCTGCCGTCAGCGCCGGCAACCGATACCGCCCGTCCTGGAAGTCGGGCTTCGGCAGGTAGGCCCGGAAGCTCAGGCTGAACGGACCTTCGGACGGCGCGGGGAGCCAGTTGGCGCTCTTCTCGCCGCCCGGGTCGCTGCGGGCGATCCAGAGATCCAGCGAGCCGTCGGCGTTCTTCGTCAGGCCCGGCGTCCGGTCGCCGATCGAGTAGCGGTCGATCGGGTTCTCCACGAGGAAGAACTGCCCGTCCGGCGTTGGCCGGTACATCGTCAGCGACCAGAAGGCGTCCACCTGCGGCAGCTGGTCGGCCGGGAAGTGCATGCGATAGGGGCCGGCGCCGTTGAAGATGCGGCCCTGGTCGGCCACCGGCTGCATGTACATGGCCTCGGCCGGCGGCAGGGCGGCCAGGCCGATCAGCGCCACGGCGGCGCGGAACACATAGTCCTGGTGGAAATAGCCCAGGGTATGGCGCGGATAGGTCCAGCCCTGCGCCGAGCCGCCCGGCCTGAAGCCGCGGATGGCCTCCTTCGCATCGCCGACGCCGGCCTCCAACTCCTCGACCGCCGCCTTGTCGAACCGCTTGGGATCGAAGACGCCCTTCGCGGTCAGGCCCAGCGGCGTGAGGCGGCCGAACACCGCCCCGTCCGTGGCCGGCGGCGGGTCGGAGGCCAGCAACTCGGCCAGCGAGGCGAAGTATTCCAGCGCCGACGACTGGCGCGTCGCATAGGTCTTCACGGGCGGCAGGCCAGCCGGCCCCTCGAGCTTGAGCTGGTCCTGGATCCTGTGCACCGCTGGCAGGTCGGCCGGCCCATCCACCAGGGTGCGGACCAGCAGCCAGCCGTGCGCCGTCGCCAGCCGCACCACATTCGGTCCCGAGCCCGCCTGGCCCGGCCCGACGATGGTGTAGCGGCCGCCAGCGCCGCCGGTCGTGCACGTGCCCAGCACGAAGTCGTTGTCGGTCCACATGTTCATGCCCGCCAGCGAGATGTAGCGGTCGCCGGTGGGCGGCACGGTGAGCGTCACCGGCCCCTTCGTCAGGTCCAGCCAGGCGCTGGAATAGAGCGTGTCGTTGTTGGGCGAGGTGATCGTCTTGCCCTCGGGGCCGACGAGGTTGCGGGCGTGGCCGAAGCTGTTGCGGCCGGCGGGCTGGCCGCCGCGGCCATTCAGCATCCGGTCGCGCGCCGCGGCCATCTCGATCCACGGCAGGCCGTAGAGCCACGCCTCGCGCGCCGCGCCGCGCAGGTCGCCGGCCGCGGCGAACGCCCGCGCCGCCGGGATCATGCCGAGCGCGGCCACCGCCGCCATGAGTTCACGCCTGTTCACCGCACACGCCTCCCTGAAGTCGGCGCGACCCTAGCGGCGGCTCGCCGTCAGGCAATCTGGAGCGGAGGCATACGGTAATAGCCCTGAAGCAACTCGGGCTTGGGCAGGTAGGCGCGCATGAAGAGGGCGAACGGCGCGGCCGGCGCCGGCAGCCAGTTGCCCTCCCGTTCGGCGCCCGGGCTCTCGTGGCCGATCCAGATGTCGAGCGAGCCGTCGTCGTTCGCCTTCAGCCCCGGCGTGCGGTCGCCGATGGCGTAGCGGTTCAAGGGGTTGTCCCAGAAGAAGAACTGCCCGTCGTCGGTCGCCTCGTAGAGGCTGAGCGACCAGAATGAGTTCACCGGCAGCGGCGCATCGGCGGGGAAGTGCAGCCGCCAGGCCTGGGTCCCGTCGAACAGCTTGCGCGGCAGGGGCCCTTCGCCCTGCAGGTACATGGCCTCGGCCGGCGGCAGGGCGGCCAGCCCGCCCAGCGCCACCGCGCCGCGCAACAGGTAGTCCTGCTCGAAATCGCCCAGCCGCGAGCTGGGGTACGACCACCCCTGGATGAAGTCCGTGCCCGACAGACCGCCCCCGCCGCGAACCGCCTTGCGACCCTCGGCGAGGCCGGCCTCGATCTCGGCGGCCTCCGCGCCGGAGAACCGCGCCGCGTCGAAGCCCTCCAGCAGGCCCAGCGGCGCGATGGTGCGCAGGAAGCTCAGGTCGGTCACCGGCGGCGGATTGGCCACCATCAGCGCCGCGGCGCTGGTGAAGTACTCGCGCCAGTCGGCCGAGCGCGCCGCGAACGGGCCGGGCATCTCCGACGCCGGCCCCTGCAGCGAGATCCCCGCCTGCACCTCGCGGGCGGCCTCCAGGTCTTCGGGGCTCTCCACCAGGATCCGGGCCAGCGCCCAGACATGGTCGGTGGGTGAGCGGACCACGTTCCAGCCCTCGGCGGCGTCGCGCGGCCCCACCAGGCGGAACGTCCCTCCGTCCGGCCCGGTCGTCCGCGTGCCCAGGATGGCGAAGTTGTTGGTGTAGGCGTCCATCAGGGCCAGCGAGAGATAGCGGTCGCCGGCCGGCGGCAGGCTGATGGTCACCGGCCCGGCCGACAGGTCGATCTGAGCGGTCGAATAGAGGGTGTCGGTGTTGGGCGTGGTCACCGCCCGGTGCTTGTGGTTCGCCAGGTGCCGCACGTGGGCGAAGACGCCCATCTTGTGCCCGACGCCCTGCCCGCGCTGCCGCGTCGTGGCCAGTTCGATCAGCGGCAGGGTGTAGATGTAGGCGTCCCTGGCCGCCGTACGCAGATCGCTCACTGGGTCTCCTGTCCTCGCCGGGTCCGCGCCGCGAGGCCGCCCGCGACCTCCGCCGCTTCGGCCCACCAGCTCCGGATCATGTCGCCCGCCTTCCCCGTCCGCGCGAGCCGCACCGCCTGTCCGGCCCAGAGCGAGAGCATCTCCGGGTCGTCGGCCTTGGCGGCGGCGGCGCGCAGCGGCTGGGTCAGCCGGTTCTGCACAGGATAGGCCGGGACCTCGTCCTGCACCCCATGCATCAGACGCATGAACCTGTTCTCGATTCCGCGAGCGTAGCGGCCGGTGAAGGCCCTCGTCAGCCGCGTGGCGTCGTCGCTCGCGCTCCCGGCGGCCCGCCGCCAGGGCTTCGACGTGATCGCCTCGTCGCTCAGCAGGAAGGCCGTGCCCATCTGGACCGCGGCGGCGCCCAGCGCCAAGCCCGCCGCCACGCCGCGCCCGTCCATGATCCCGCCTGCGGCGATCACGGGCAGGTCGACGGCGGCCCGGATCGTCGAGACCAGCGCCATCGTCCCCACCAGGCTGCCCTCGATGTCGCCCAGAAAGTGGCCGCGGTGGCCGCCGGCCTCGAACCCCTGGGCCGAGATCCCGTCGGCGCCCGCCTCGGCCCAGGCCCGCGCCTCGGCCGCCGTGGTCGCCGTGCCGACGACGTAGGTCCCGGCGGCCTGCAGCCGCTTCACCTGCGCCGGCGTCAGGATCGAGAAGGTGAAGGACGCCACCGGCGGCGCCGCGGCCGCCAGGGCGTCGAACTGGGCGTCGAAGTCCGGAGCGAACTGGTTCGGCGTCTCGGGCAGCGGCGCCCCCAGTTCGGCGTACCAGGACGCCAGGCGCGCCAGCGCCGCGTCCACCTCGCCCGGCGCCGGCGCGGCCTTGGGCGCCATCAGCAGGTTCACTCCGAAAGGGGCGGACGTCCGCGCGCGGATCGCCTCGATCACGGGCCCGATCTCGGCCGGCGGCAGCGCGCCCGCCGCCAGGGTCCCCATGCCGCCCGCCTGGCTCGCCGCCACCGTCAACTCGTCCAGCGAGGCTCCCACCATCGGGGCCTGGATGATCGGGATCGGCAGGCTGTCCAGCAGGGCGGCGAGGCTCATTCGTCGCGTTCCTTCTTCCGGGCGATCTTCTCCAGCACCTTGCCGCGGCCCCGGCTGAGCGCGGTGATCACGCCGCGCAGGGTGCGGACCTCCTGGTCGGTGAAGCGCGCCTTGCCCAGCGCCGAGCGCAGGTTCTGGATCATGTTGGGCGTCTTCTCCGGCGGGTGGAAGAAGCCGGCGGTCTCCAACTCGCGCTCCAGGTGCTCGTAGAGGCCCAGCATCGCCTCGCCGGTCGCCGCGCCCGGTCCGGGACGGAAGTTGGGCGGCGCGGCGTCGGCCACGGTCATCCGCCACTCATAGGCGTTGATGGCCACCGCCTGGCCCAGGTTCAGCGACCGGAACCGCGGATCGATCGGGATCGTGATCACCGCCTGGCACAGCGCGATGTCGGACGTCTCCAGCCCGGCCCGCTCCCCGCCGAACAGCAGGCCGCAGCGTTCGCCTCGCGCACATGCCTCCGAGAGCTGCGTCGCCGCGGTCCGGGGCGTGATCACCGGCAGCGTCAGCTCGCGCGGCCGGGCGGTGGTGGCGTAGACCACCTGCAGGTCGGTGATCGCCTCGGCCACGGTGTTGTAGACTCGCGCGGCATTCAGCGGCCATTCGGCGCCCGAGGCCAGCGCCCAGGCGCGTTCCTGGGGCCAGCCGTCGCGGGGATTCACCAGCCGCAGGTCGGCAAGGCCGAAATTGGCCATGACGCGTGCGACGGCCCCGATGTTCTCGGCGAGCTGTGGCGCGTTCAGGATAATGACAGGGGCAAGAGGAGAGGCTTCGGCCATGTCGCGTTTAGAAGAGCCCGCTCGCCGGATGGCAACCCTTGACCGTCGCGCCCTGCTCGCGGCCGCGCCTGCCGGCCTGCTCGCCGCCTGCGAGCCGAAGATGCGCACGACCGCCTCGACCTCGCCCAAGATCGACCTCGAGGGCCTGAACAAGGCGGTCTCCGCGATCGCGGGCGCCGTGCGGCCCGCCGCGCTGGGGGTCGGCCTCACCAACCTGGAGAGCGGCCAGGCCTTCCTGTTCAACGGCGACCGCCGCTTCCCCATGCAGAGCGTGTTCAAGCTGCCTCTGGCCGCCGCCGTGCTCGCCGAGATGGACGCGGGCCGCCTGCTGCTGACCGAGACGGTCTATCTCACTGAGGAACAGCTCTCGGGCGGCTTCTCGCCGATCGCCCAGGCGTGGCCGGGTCGGCGCGAGTACACCCTGCGGGCCCTGTTCGAGGCCCTGCTTATCGACAGTGACAACACCGCCGCCGACGTCCTGATGAAGCGGATCGGCGGGCCGGGCGCCGTCCAGGCGTGGCTGACCGCGCGCCACGTCGAGAACGTCCGCGTCGACCGCTACGAGCGCCAGCTGCAGCCCGACGTGCTGGGCATGCCGTCCTTCCGGCCCGCGTGGCGCGACCCCGCGGCCTTCGCCCAGGCGCGCGACGCCGTTCCGCCCGCCGACCGGATGGCCGCCATGCGCCGCTATATGGCCGACCCGCGCGACACGGCCACCCCGCTGGGCATGATCGACTTCCTGCAGATGCTGGACCGCCAGGAGCTGGTCTCCCCGGCCTCCACCAAGCTGCTGATCCAGCTCATGAGCCGCACCACGCGCGGCAACGACCGGATCAAGGCCGGCCTCCCCAAGGACGCCTTCCTGGCCCACCGGCCCGGCACGGCCAGCGTCGACCAGGGAATCAGTCCCGCCCACAACGACGTAGGGATCTTCACCTTGGCCGACCGGCGTTCGTACGCCCTGGCCGTTTTCCTCTCCGGATCGACCCTCGACGATGCAGGGCGCGACCGGATCGTCGCCGAAGTGGCCCGCGCGGCGGTCAGAGCGATAGGCTGACCCTTCGGGAGCCTTTGCGTCGGCCTCCGTGGCGGCTATACGGCCCCAAACGAATTTTCCGCCCGGAGCGCCCGCCCCTCATGGCCAAGATCAAAGTCGCCAACCCCGTCGTCGACATCGATGGGGACGAGATGACCCGCATCATCTGGCAGTGGATCAAGGACAAGCTGATCTTCCCGTTCCTCGACCTGCAGATCGACTACTACGACCTGGGCATGGAGAACCGCGACGCCACCGACGACCAGGTGACGATCGACGCGGCCATGGCCATCAAGAAGCACGGCGTCGGCATCAAGTGCGCCACGATCACGCCGGACGAAGCCCGCGTGAAGGAATTCAACCTCAAGAAGATGTGGAAGTCGCCGAACGGCACGATCCGCAACATCCTCGACGGGGTCGTCTTCCGCGAGCCGATCATCTGCAAGAACGTGCCGCGCCTGATCCCGGGCTGGACCAAGCCGATCATCATCGGCCGCCACGCGTTCGGCGACCAGTACCGCGCCACCGACTTCCGCGTTCCGGGCCCCGGCAAGCTGACCGTGAAGTTCGAGGGCGCCGACGGCACGGTGATCGAGCACGACGTCTACGACTTCAAGGGCAGCGGCGTCGCCATGTCGATGTACAACGTCGACGACTCGATCCGTGACTTCGCCCGCGCCTCGTTCTCGTACGGCCTGAGCCGCAAGTACCCGGTCTACCTCTCGACCAAGAACACGATCCTCAAGGCCTATGACGGCCGCTTCAAGGACCTGTTCCAGGAGGTCTTCGACGCCGAGTTCGCCGACCAGTACAAGGCCGCCGGCCTGACCTACGAACACCGCCTGATCGACGACATGGTCGCCTCGGCGCTGAAGTGGAACGGCGACTTCATCTGGGCCTGCAAGAACTACGACGGCGACGTCCAGTCCGACCAGGTGGCCCAGGGCTTCGGCTCGCTGGGCCTGATGACCTCGGTGCTGATCACGCCCGACGGCAAGATCATGGAGGCCGAGGCCGCCCACGGCACGGTCACCCGCCACTTCCGCCAGCATCAGCGCGGCGAGAGCACTTCGACCAACTCGATCGCCTCGATCTTCGCCTGGACCCAGGGCCTGAAGCACCGCGCCAAGCTCGACAACAACGCCGAGCTCACGCACTTCTGCGAGACCCTCGAGAAGGTCTGCGTGGCCACCGTCGAAAGCGGCTCGATGACCAAGGACCTGGCGCTGCTGGTCGGCGACACCCAGGGCTGGCTGACCACCGAGGGCTTCCTCGACAAGGTGGCGGCCAACCTCGAGAAGGCGCTCGCCGCCTAGGGGCGGGCCCTATTCTCTCGGCAACGATCGGCGCCGCGGAAGGCCCCCCTTCCGCGGCGCTCTTCGTTTCAGCGCCCTTCGACCCAGACGTTCAGCGGCTGCTTTTCCTCGTGCCGCACGAGGAAGACGTAGCCCAGGAGGAACGTGGCGACCGCGGCCACCGTCCCGCCGAGGAAACCCGCGGGCGTGGCGAACCAGAGCGTGAACCAGAAGATCGAGTTGCCGATCACCAGCATCGACCAGCGAAGGAGGATGCTGAAGGCGTGGTAGGTGCGCTCGTGGTCGACGATCTCCGGCGTCTGTGCGCCGAACTGACTGCGGTCATCCATATCGGAGCCTCCGTGGAAAAACCTTGTTGTCGGAGACAAGGGAACGCCTGATTGGCCACTTCGTCAATGTTCTTGCTTTGTTCGTACGCGCGCGTAAGGTGCCGCAGCTCTCAGGAGGAACGGCATGACCATCGGCTACATCACCATCGGCGCGCACGACGTGGAGGGCTCGCTTCCCTTCTTCGACAAGGTGTTCGGCGCTTTCGGCTACGAGCGCGGCGATCCGGAAGGGGGATGGGTGTTCTACGGCCCGAAGGGCGGCGCGCCCTGCGTCGGAATCTGCCGGCCGCACGACGGCCAGGAGGCCCGCGCGGGCAACGGCATCATGATCGCCTTCAAGGCCGACACCCAGGACCAGGTGCAGGCCGCCCACGCCGCGGCCCTGGCGGCCGGCGGGGCCGACGAGGGTCCGCCCGGCTATCGCCCGCCCGACGGGACCAGCTTCTACGGCGCCTATTTCCGGGACGCCGTGGGCAACAAGTACTGCGTCTACGCCACCTAGCGCCGGCGCAGGCGAACGGTGCAAACGAAAGCGGCCGGAGCTTTCGCCCCGGCCGCTCTGACACTCGATTTTGGGTCGGGCTTAGCCGACGGCCAGGCCGCGGCGGCGACGGATCGCCGTGCCGGCCATGCCGAAGCCGCTGATCATCAGGGCCCAGGTGGCCGGTTCCGGCACCGCGATCGGGTCGTTGTCCCAATCGAAGGTCGCCTTGACCGCCAGCGCATCCGACGGACCTTCGTCGGTGCCCCACCACTTGCCGTCGCTGAACGTGCCGCCGTTGACCGAGATGGTCATCAGGCCCGTCAGGCCGTTGCCGTAGTGCAGCTGGGTGACGCCGTTGTTGGCCCAGGTCAGCTTGCCGCCTTGGTAGAAGCCGAGGACTTCAGCGTAGCCCTGGGTGACGCCCGAGATCGGATCGACCGCGTTCGGCGTCGGGGCGGTGAAGTTGAAGGTCAGCTTGATCGGCGAGGCGATGGTGTCTTCGCCCACTTCGACCGAGTTCTCGTTCGTGTAGATGTCGAAGAGCTTCAGCTTCTTGATCTCTTCATTGACGCCCGGGGTCGCCGGGTTGTCGGGGAAGAGCGAGAAGTTGAAGGTCGGGTTGACCGGGTTGACCTGCACGACGAGGCCCGGGTCGGCGTTCAGGTACTCCAGCGACCACGAGCCGGTGAACGTCGTGGCGTTGGCCTGCGAGGCGCCCAGGGCGAGACCGCCGACGACCGCGAGCGCGGCCAGGAATTTCGTACGCATGGTTAGACCCCCGAACTGTGCAGCCCGCGGACGGGCCAGAATGCTGAATCGGACCTTAACGGTTTCGCGACAGCTCGCCAGCGCTGACAACCCCCGGGGGAATATTAAGGTTAGCCCGAGCTCGGAAGGCGAGCCCGGGCGTCTGCTGGGTCGCATACTCGACATTACTTGGCCGCTTCTGACGCCGGGGAAGTCCTGAAGGCATCAAAAGTGAAAGTCCGCGCCGGCTAGCCCGCCAGCGCGGCCTTCACCGCCGCGAGGCCGGCCTCGGCCTGGCCGCCGTCGGGGGCGCCGCCCTGGGCGAAGTCGGGCCGACCGCCCGCGCCCTGCCCGCCCATGGCCTGAACCGCGGCCTTCGCGAGGTCGACCGCGCTGAACTTCGCCTGCGCCGAGCCGGTCACGGCGACAGTGGCCGCCGCCTTGCCGTCGGCCGTGCCGATCAGGGCGATGACGCCGTCCGGGAGTTGCTTCTTGAACTCCTCGGCGATCGGCCGCAGATCCTTGCCGCCGACGCCCTCCATGATGCGGGCCAGCACCTTCACGCCGCCGATCTCCTCGGGGCCGGCGGCCGCGGCCCCGCCCCCGCCGCCCATGGCCAGCTGGCGCTTGGCGTCGGCCAGTTCCTTCTCCAGCCTGCGGCTCTGGACCTGCAGCGCCTCGACGCGGGCGGCCACCTCAGCCACCGGCACCTTGAACTGCTCGGCGAGGCCCTTGGCCACCGCCGCCTGCTCCAGCAGCCAGCGGCGCGCCGCCTCGCCGGTCAGCGCCTCGATCCGGCGCACGCCCGCGGCCACGCCCTGCTCGGACACCACCTTGAACAGCGCGATGTCGCCGGTGCGCGCCACGTGGGTGCCGCCGCACAGTTCCACCGAATAGGCCCCGTCTCCGCCCAGGGCATGGCCCAGGGTCAGCACGCGCACCTCGTCGCCATACTTCTCGCCGAACAGCGCCATGGCGCCGGCCTCGATGGCTTCCTGCGGGCGCATGTTCTTGGTCTCGGCCGCCAGGTTCTGGCGCACCACCGCGTTCACCTCGGCCTCGATCCGGTCGATCTCGTCGGCGGTCAGCGGCTGGCCGTGGCTGAAGTCGAACCGAATCCGCTCGCCGTCGACCATCTGGCCCTTCTGGGTCACGTGCGGACCCAGCACATTGCGAAGCGCGGCGTGCAGCAGGTGGGTGGCCGAGTGGTTCGAGCGGGTGGCCGCGCGCCGCTCGGCGTCGACCGCCAGGCGCACCCGCGCGCCCGGCGCCAGCGCGCCTTCCAGGATCTCCAGGTCATGGACGCTCAGGTCGCCCGCCTGCTTCTGGACGTCGGTGACGCGCGCGCGGCCGCCGTCCCATTCGATCTCGCCTTGGTCGCCGGCCTGGCCGCCGCTCTCGGCGTAGAAGGGCGTGCGGTCGAACAGCGCCTGCACCTTCGCGCCCACACCGGCCTGGTCGACCTCGGCGCCGCCCTCCACCAGGGCCAGCAGCTCGCCCGTCGCCTCGGTGTTGTCGTAGCCCACGAACACCGTCGGGCCGAGCCGGTCGCGGATGCCGAACCATTCGGCCGCCGCCGCCACCTGGCCCGAGCCGGTCCAGGCCTCGCGCGCCATCTCGCGCTGGCGCTTCATGGCCGCGTCGAACTCGTCGAGGTTCACGGTCAGGCCCTTGGCCCGCACCGCATCCTGCGTCAGGTCCAGCGGGAAGCCGTAGGTGTCGTAGAGCTTGAAGGCCGTCTCGCCCGACAACACCGCGCCCTCGGCGAGGCCCGCCGTCGCCTCGTCCAGCAGGGTCATGCCGCGGCCCAGGGTGCGGCGGAACCGCTCCTCCTCCTGGCGCAGGGTCTCGACGATGGCCGGCTCGGCGCGGCGCAGGTCGGGATAGGCGTCGCCCATCTCCTTGATCAGCGTCGGCGCGAGACGGTGCATCAACGGCTCTTCCGCGCCCAGCAGGTGCGCGTGGCGCATGGCCCGGCGCATGATCCGGCGCAGCACGTAGCCACGGCCCTCGTTCGAGGGCAGCACGCCGTCGGCGATCAGGAAGCTGGACGAGCGCAGGTGGTCGGCGATGACCCGGTGCGACGGCTGGGCCTCGCCCTCGGCCTTCACGCCGGTCGCAGATTCGCTGGCCGCGATCAGGGTCTTGAACAGGTCGACGTCGTAGTTGTCGTGCACGCCCTGCAGCACCGCCGCGACGCGCTCCAGGCCCATGCCGGTGTCGATCGAGGGCTTGGGCAGCGGTGTGCGCGTGCCGTCGGCGAACTGCTCGAACTGCATGAAGACCAGGTTCCAGATCTCAACGAACCGGTCGCCGTCCTCGTCCGGGCTGCCGGGGGGGCCGCCGAAGATGTGGTCGCCGTGGTCGTAGAAGATTTCCGAGCACGGGCCACAGGGGCCGGTGTCGCCCATCGACCAGAAATTGTCGTTGGTCGCGATGCGGATGATCTTGTGGTCGGGCAGGCCGGCGATCTTCTTCCAGAGGCCGTGGGCCTCGTCGTCGGTGTGGTAGACCGTGACCGTCAGCTTCTCCGCCGGGATGCCGAACTCCTTGGTCAGCAGGTCCCAGGCGTGCGTGATCGCGCGCTCCTTGAAGTAGTCGCCGAACGAGAAGTTGCCCAGCATCTCGAAGAACGTGTGGTGGCGCGCCGTGTAGCCGACGTTGTCCAGGTCATTGTGCTTGCCGCCGGCGCGGACGCACTTCTGCGAGCTGGCCGCGCGCGGCCAGGGCGAGGCCTCGGCGCCCGTGAAGTAGTTCTTGAACGGCACCATGCCCGCGTTGACGAACAGCAGGGTCGGGTCGTTCTGCGGCACGAGCGGAGCCGACGGGACGACGGCGTGTTCGTTCCGCTGGAAGAAGTCCAGGAAGTGGGTCCGGATCTCGTTCAGGCTCGGCATCGGATCAATTCATCACGCAGTTGGACATGTCCCCCACCCCCCAGGTGGGAACCTGCGACCCTTTACGAAACCTGGGGCTGGCTTCCAAACGGAAAGGACGCGGCCGTAGATGCAAGGGGGCCCAGGAGGGGCGCCCTGAACGCGAAGAGGACGCCCGGGGGCGCGCGCCCCGAGCGTCCAGCCTCGTCAGGGGTCGCCCGGCGGCCACGCTGCGGGTGGCGCGTCGGGACGGGCCCGGGTTGGCGGAGAGGCCCGCCCCCAGGCGTGAGCCGCGGGCGGCGCCCTTAGAGGGAGCCGTCCTCCTCGTCGCCCTCGCCCTCGGCGGGACCGACCAGCAGCTGTTCCTCGACCACGTCCTTGGCGCCGCGGACCTGTTTCTCGATCTGGCCGGCGATGTCGGGGTTCTGCTTCAGGAACTCGCGGACGTTGTCGCGGCCCTGGCCGATGCGCTGGCTGTTCCAGGAGAACCAGGAACCCGACTTCTCGATCACCCCGGCCTTCACGCCCAGGTCGATGATCTCGCCCAGCTTGGAGATGCCCTCGCCGTACATGATGTCGAACTCGACCTCGCGGAACGGCGGGGCCACCTTGTTCTTCACCACCTTCACGCGGACGTTGTTGCCGACGATCTCGTCGCGCTGCTTCACCGAGCCGGTGCGGCGGATGTCGAGGCGCACCGAGGCGTAGAACTTCAGCGCGTTGCCGCCCGTGGTGGTCTCGGGGCTGCCGTACATCACCCCGATCTTCATGCGGATCTGGTTGATGAAGATCACCAGCGTCTTGGCCTTGGAGATCGAGGCGGTCAGCTTGCGCAGCGCCTGGCTCATCAGACGGGCCTGCAGGCCGGGCAAGCTGTCGCCCATCTCGCCCTCGATCTCGGCCCGCGGCGTCAGGGCCGCCACCGAGTCGATCACGATCACGTCCACGGCGTTCGAGCGCACCAGGGTGTCGGTGATCTCCAGCGCCTGTTCACCCGTGTCGGGCTGGGCCACCAACAGCTCGTCCAGGTTCACGCCCAGCTTGTGGGCATAGCCCGGGTCCAGGGCGTGTTCAGCGTCGACGAAGGCCGCCGTCCCGCCCGCCTTCTGCACCTCGGCCACGACGTGCAGCGCAAGCGTCGTCTTGCCCGAGCTTTCCGGACCGTAGACTTCGACGATCCGCCCCTTGGGCAAGCCGCCGATCCCCAGCGCCAGGTCGAGGCCGAGCGAGCCGGTCGAGTACGACTCGATCTCGACCTTGCCCTTCTCACCCAGCCGCATGACCGAGCCCTTGCCGAAGGCCCTGTCGATCTGCGTCAGCGCCGCCTCGAGGGCGCGCTGCTTTTCACTGTCTTCTTTTCCCACGAGCTTCAACGCCGATTGCGACATGACCAAGCCCTTCCTATCCCACGATTCCGCCAACCGGTCGGGTCCAACCACCGGACTCGACCCATGACCAAGGCGTACCGTTTTCGTTCTTAGTTCGCAATACGTTCTTTTTCGAGCTACGTCCGAATCTGACGTAGACCTCGGCGGCTCAGTTTTCTTCGATGTGCTGGCCCGCCTCGCCGACGAGGGCGACCTCGGCGAAATCCAGTTCCTCCTGCAGGGTCAGGAACGAGTCGCCGTCGACGCGCTGTTCCGCGCGCAACTCCTCCAGCCGCTCGCGCTGACGGCGCAGCGCGGCCAGGCCCAGTCGGCGCTTCTCAGCGAGCTCGGCGTCGTCGCCCGTCAGGGCGGCCGCCCGCCGCGTCTCGAACGACTGGCGCCAGTGGTCGGCGATCGGGCCCGGGTTGCCTTCGAGGGTCGTGAGCGCGGCGGTGGACAGCTCGGCGCGCGCGGCGGCGAGTTCGTTGGTGGCGCCATCTTCGCCGTCGAGCCTCAGGAGGCGCACCAGCGGCGCCAGCGTCAGGCCCTGGACCACCAGCGTCGCCAGCACGACGGCGAAGGCGGTCAGCACGATCAGGTCGCGCTGCGGGAACGACGCCGGCAGGGCGAAGGCGGTGGCGAGCGTCACCAGCCCGCGCATCCCGCACCAGCCCACCAGGATGCCCTGGCGGAACGTCGCCGTGGCGCCGCCGCCGCTCACCCAGCGGAACTGCCGCGCCAGGATGTTGTAGGCCAGCACCCAGAACATCCGCACGGCGATGACCGCGCCGATCACAGCCAGGGCGAACAGGCCCGCCTCGCGCAGCCGCTGCGGCTCCATGGCGTTCACGATCGTGCGCGCCTGGAAGCCCATCAGCAGGAAGGCCAGCACGTTCAGCAGGAAGACCGCCGAGGTCCAGACCGCGAAGGTGTGGATCCGCACGCGCGGGTGCGTCGTCAGCCCGGCGCCGCGGGCGATGGTCATGGCGAAGGCCACGAGGCAGAGCACCGGCGAGAAGCCCAGGCGCTCGGCGAGGATCCACACGCCGAAGCAGCTGACGAACTCCATGATGTTGCCGCCCAGCGTGCCGGTGATCAGCGGGGCGATGCGGCGGAAGACCCGGGCGATGAGGTAGCCGAGCAAGAGGCCGCCGGGCGCGGCCAGGCCCAGATGGAACACCAGCTCGGCGTCGACGCCCGCGCCGTTGTGCATCGAGACGGCCGCGCTGAAGAGCAGCAGCGCGGTGGCGTCGTTCAGCAGGCTCTCGCCCTTGAGCACGGTCACCGAACGGCGCGGCATGCGGACGTTGGAGAGGATAGCCGTGGCGGCCGCCGCGTCGGGCGGCGCTACGATCGCGCCCAGCGCCAGGGCCGCGTAGAGCGGCATACCGGCCATGTTCACGCCCAGCCAGGCCACCGCCGCGGCGCTGACCGCCACGGCCAGGACGGCCAGGGCGAACAGCGGCCGCCAGTAGCGGCGCGCCGCCTGGACCGGGAAGTCGAAGGCCGCGTCCACCAGCACCGGTGCGATGAACAGCGGCAGCGCCATGTGCGGATCGAGGTTGATCGCGGGCGCGCCGGGCAGGAGCGCCAGCGCCACGCCCGCCGCGGCCAGCATGGTCGGATAAGGAATGGCGAGCCGCCGGGAGACCTGCAGCAGCAGGACGGCGGCGGCCAGGAGGGCGATGAGGCTCTCGAAGAAACTCACAGCGCGGCTCCGGTCGCGGCGAGACTGCGCTCGATCCAATCCGCGGCGGCAAGGCCGGTCTCCCAGGCGCCGTGGGCGGTCGAGTAATCCCGAGCCGAGCACGCCTCGCCCGCGAAGCAGAGGCGCGCGCTGGGCGGGCGGGCCAGCACGGCGCGGGCGTCGGCGTGGCCGGGTTCGGCGTGACTGTACGAGCCCAGGATCGTCGGCTCCGCGCCCCAGCGGGTCACGGCCAGCGGCGTCAGAGCCGCGGGGAACTCGGCTCCGAGCAGGTCGCCCAGCTCGGCGAGCGCGAAGTCGACGGCGGCGGCGTCGCCCGCCGCCTCCAGCTCGCGCGCCAAGGTCCCGCCGAGAAACACCTCGACCAGCGGCCGACCGAACGGGCGCAGGTAGTAGCTGCCGGTTCCGGGGCGATCCAGCTGGCCCAGCAGGTGGGACTCGGCCGGCACGGCGTCCGGTTCGGACAGGGCCAACAGGATCTTGTTGTCGAGGCCCAGCGGCAGGCGCGAAGCCGCGTGCAGGTGGTCGTCCAGGACTGGCGCGAAGCGGATCGCGCCGCTCGCCAGCACGTTGCTGGACACCGCGACGATCGCCGCCCTGGCGCGCACGGCCCCGCGGTCGGTCTCGACGGTGACGCCGTTCGGGCCTTCCGAGATCGCGGTCACGCGGACGCCGAGCTCGGCCGGCAGGCCCTCGGCCTGGTCGGCGATGAACGCGCCGTAGCCGCTGGGCAGGCGCCAGTTCGTCTCGCTCGCGGCGTCGTCATAGGCCAGGAAGTCGCGCACCGAGAGCTGGTCCAGCTCGACGCCGTTCACGAAGCTGGAGAGCCCGTCCATGAACGGCCGCCAGGGGTCGCCCGGCGGCACGGCGTCGGCCGCGCGATCGCTGGCGGGCGGGTCGTGGCGCAGCCGTTCGCCCAGGCGCATGTAAGCCACCCAGGCGTCCCGCTGGTCGCGGACCGGGAAGTCGATGTCGTGCAGCTGCCGCCGCCAGGCGCCCTCGCTGCGGTCGAGATGGCGTCCCTGCGCCTCGGCCAACGCCGCCAGCGGATTGCGCTCGGCCGAATGCAGCCAGCCGCAGCCGAGGTCGACCGGAAAGCCCTGCAGGTCGACGGTGTGGGCGCGGCCGCCCAGGCGCGGCAGGGCCTCGAGGATCAGCGCGGTGCGCCCCCGCTCGGCCAGCCGGCGCGCCGCGGCGATCCCGGCCGCGCCGCCGCCCACGATCACCACGTCCGCCTCCCCGCGCACGGTGGACAAAGGAACAGCGGAGGGCGCGGGCGTCAGGTCGGGCACCCCTCCCCTATAGCGCAATCCGCGGCGTGGCTTGAGCGTTCGCGGGCCGGCGGCGCGCGCGGCCGCGGCTTGTAACGAATTGTGCCGCCGGCTGGTCGTCCGCCAGGCAAGGCGGCAAGAGGGAAGCGGGACGGCCACGCGGAAGGATCTGGAAGGACGCATGCCGAGAATCTGGCCGCAGGGCCTGGTCGGGCGCTCGATGCTGGTGGTGGGCGTCATCCTCTTGCTGCAGCTGGCCGTCAGCCTGTTCTTCTACGCCCGCATCGACCGCGAGGCGCTGAACGAGGACCACGCGCGCCGGGTCGCCGAGCTGCTGGTGGTCGGCCGCCGGGTCCATGCCGACGGCGCGGCGGGCCAGGACGCCGGGCGGATCATGACCACTCGCTATCTCGACGCCGCGGTGGTCGAGCGCGCGCCGCGCCCGACGGCCGGAGCCGACACCGAGGCCGTCGGCATCCGCGACGCGATCGTGCGCTGGGAGCCCGAGCTGGCGCGCGCCGAGCTCAGCCTCTGGCGCGAGCGCAACGGCGCCGGCGGCCACGACCTGGCGGGCGCCGTGCGGCTGGACGACGGCCGGTGGCTCAGCTTCCGCTCGCGCGACTTCGCCCGCGGCTGGCCGATGGCGCTGCGCGTGGCGCTGATGACCGTGCTGTTCGCGGGCTTCGGCCTGGCGTTCGCGGCCTTCGTGCTCAGCCAGCTGGGCCGGCCGCTGCGGGCGCTGGCCGCCGCCGCCCGCGCCTTCGGCCACGGACCGCACACGCCGGTCTTGGTGGAGGGCTCGGCCGAGCTACGCGACGTGGGCCGCGCCTTCAACGAGATGCAGGACCGCATCGCCGGCCTGATCGAGGACCAGGCCCGTTCGATGGAGGCGATCAGCCACGACCTGCGCACGCCGCTCAGCCGCTTGCAGCTGGCCGCCGATTTCGTGGAGCCCGCCGACATGCGCGAGCTGATCGAGGGCAACGTCCAGGAACTCGACCTCATGCTCAGCTCGCTGTCCGCCTGGCTGCGCGCCCAGCACGAGATCGGCGCGCCGGAGGAGGTCGACCTAGCCGAGATCGCGCGTACAGCCGCGGCCTCCTTCGGCGCTGAGGCAAGCTACCGCGGCCCGGCCCGCCTACCCTTCGTCACCCATCGCCGCCCATTGGAGGAAGCGCTGAAGCGCCTGGTGGACAACGCCGTGCGCTTCGGCGGCGGAGCCGAGGTGACGCTGGACCCCGCGACACCGGCGCCGCGCATCCTGGTGCGCGACCGTGGGCCGGGCATGGCGCCGGAGGACCTGGCGCATATCTACGAGCCGTTCTTCCGCGCCGACGCCGCCCGCGCCCGGGACACCGGCGGCTTCGGCCTGGGCGTGCCGACCGCCGCGCGCCTGCTGACCCGCTTCGGTGGGGCCCTGCAGATCGCCAACGCCCCGGACCAGGGCCTGCTCGCGACGATCACACCACCGCCGGGCTTTACCTCCCCCGCGAAGGGGCGGGAGGTAAGGTCCCTTCCTCAATCACCCGCTTGCAGCCGACGCCGCGCGTTCCCATAGACAGCGGGTGGGGCCTGCCGTTCGCGCATGAGGATGTCCTTGTCGAAGCCGCTGATCACCGCCTGCGCCGCCGCGGCCCTGCTCACCGCCTGCAGCCCGCGGCCGGTGGAGAAGGCGCCGGTCCCCGGCCCGATCCAGCCGCCGGCGATCTCCGCGCCGGCCGGCGGCGCGCCCGACTCGTTCGCCCCGATCGTGAAGCGCGTCTCGCCGGCGGTGGTCTCCATCGACACCCTGAGCGTCGCCCAGGCCGAGAACCCCTTCGGCGACCTGCTGCCACCAGGCGTCGGCGGGCCGGTCCCGGTGCGCCGCGGCGCGGGCTCGGGCTTCCTGATCAGCCCCGACGGCTATGTCGTGACCAACAACCACGTGGTCGAGGGCGCGACCGAGGTGGTGGTCAGCCTGGCCGACGGCCGCCAGCTGCCGGCCAAGGTGGTGGGCCGCGATCCGCCGACCGACCTGGCGGTGGTGAAGGTGGCCGCGACCGGCCTGCCCTACGTGGCTTTCGCCCGCGGCGCCCTGCCCGAGGTGGGCGACTGGGTGGTGGCGGTAGGCAATCCGTTCGGCCTGGGCGGCACGGCGACGGCCGGCATCGTCTCGGCGCGCGGCCGCGAGATCGGCGACACCTATGTGGGCTACCTGCAGATCGACGCGCCGATCAACAGCGGCAATTCCGGCGGGCCGTCCTTCGACTTGCAAGGCCGCGTCGTCGGCGTGAACTCGGCGATCTTCTCGCCCAGCGGCGGCTCGGTCGGCATCGGCTTCGCCATCCCCTCCGACATCGCCGAGCGGGTGACCCAGCAGCTCATCCAGAACGGCGAGGTGGTCCGCGGCTATGTCGGCGTGGGCGTCGGCGACCTGACCCCGGCGCTGGCCCTGCGGCTGGGCGCGCGCGGCCAGCGCGGCGCGGTGGTCGGCGAGGTGGACCCCGGCGGCCCGGCGGCGGGGCGCCTGCGGGTCGGCGACATCGTGACCACCGTGAACGGGACCGCGGTGACCGGCGCGGGCGGCGTCCTGCGCGCCGTCGGCGACGCCCCGCCCGGCACGGAGGTGACGCTGCAGATCCTGCGCGACGGCCGGCCCCAGACCCTCACCATCCGCACGACCCAGCGGCCGCGCGGGGCGTAGCGCGCCGCCATCGAATGGCCTTGCGCCCTCGGGGGCGAAGGTGGTCGTCGAAGCCTGACTGGTGGGCCGGGCCGTTCAGCCGCGGGGCGCGTCAGCGCCCAAGATATTGACCACGAACCACACGAACCCCACGAACGAAGCAAGCGGGCTCGAGCTGTGCGGCTGAACGTTCGTGTGGTTCGTGTGGTTCGTGGTCGAAATGGACGGCGCCTGCGGCGCGCGATGAGTTCAACGGCGGAGCGCGAACCCTAGCGCGCCGCGACCTGGGCGGCCTGGGGCGCTTCCCAGCCGCCGCCGAGCGCCTTGTAGAGCGCCACGACCTGGGTGTTCAGGGCGGTCTGGGCCGCGCTCTCGGCGTCCTCGGCGTCCAGCAGGGTGCGTTCGGCGTCGAGCAGGGTCAGGAAGTCCACCGCCCCTTCCCGGTAGCGTACCCGAGCCAGTTCCGCGGCGCGGCGCGAGGCGGCTGAGCGCTGGGCCAGGCTGGCGACGCGGGCCTGGGTCTGGGCGTAGGCCACAATGGCGTTCTGCACGTCCTCCAGCGCCAGCAGCACCGTCTGCTGATAGGTCGCCAGCGCCGCGTCGTTGCGCGCCTCCTGCGCCCGCAGCCGCGCCTGGGCGCCGCCGAAGTCCAGGGCCGGCCACGAGACCGCGGGGGCCACGCTCCACATCCGGCTGGCGTCGCCGCCCAGCGACGAGAGGTCGCCCGACAGGAAGCCCACGAAGCCGGTCACCGAGACGCGAGGGAACAGGTCGGCGGTCGCCACGCCGACGCGGGCGGTCTGGGCCGCCAGCCGGCGCTCGGCCGCCGCCACGTCGGGCCGGCGGCGCAGCAGCGCCGAGGCGTCGCCGATCGGCAGCGCCTTCGCCAGCACGCGGCGCGGCCGCTCGGGCGCCAGCAGCGCGTCCAGCGCGCCGGGCCGCTCGCCGACCAGCACCGCCAGCCGGTGGGCCGACTGCGTCGCCTGGATCGTGAAGGTCGGCACGCTGGCCTCGGTGGCGGCGAGGACGGACTGGGCTTGCGCCACGCCGACCGCGTCGCCCAGGCCGACGTCGAAGCGCGACTTGGTCAGCCGCACCGTGTCGCGCTGGGTGCCCAGGTTGCGCTGCGCCACGGCCAGGCGGTCGCGGGCGCCGAGGTATTCGAAATAGGTCCGCGCGACCTCGGCGGCGATCAGCACCTGGGCGTCGTGCAGGTCGGCCTCGGCGGCGCCCGCGTCGGCGCGGGCGGCCTCCACCGAGTGGCGGACGCGGCCGAAGAGGTCGATCTCCCAGCCCGCGTCGAAGCCGGCCTGCCAGGTGCTGTCGGTGAGCGGCGGGCCGCCCGGCTGGGGCGTGCGGCCGTCGGTGTAGCCGCCGGACGCGGTCACCCGCGGGAACTGGTCGAGGCGCGCGTCGCGGAACAGGGCGCGGGCCTCGCGCACGCGGGCCGTCGCGACCCGGAGGTCGAGATTGCCCGCGAGCGCGCGCCGCTCCAGCTCGTCGAGGGTGGGGTCCTCGAAGGCCGTCCACCAGGCCGCCTCGAAGGGCTGACTGGAGAACTGAGGCTGTGCAGCCGCCGGCGTGAACGCGGCGGGTTCGGTCTTCGGCGCCTCGTAGCGGGGGCCGACGGCGCAGGCGGACAGCAGGAGCGCCGCCGCCAGGGAGGTTGCGAGCTTGATCATGGGTCCTACTCGGCCGCGTGCGGCAGTTCGACGGGGACCAGCTTGGGTCCGCGCCGCCCGACCGTCTTGCGGATCAGGAGGTAGAAGACGGGGGTCAGCATCAGGCCGAAGAGCGTGACGCCCAGCATGCCGGAGAACACCGCCACGCCCATGGCGCGCCGCATCTCCGAGCCGGCGCCGGTCGAGTAGACCAGCGGGGCCACGCCCATGATGAAGGCCAGCGAGGTCATCAGGATCGGGCGCAGGCGCAGGCGGCAGGCCTCCAGCACCGCGTCCCAGGTCGGCACGCCGTGCGCTTCCCTTTCGCGAGCGAATTCAACGATCAGGATGGCGTTCTTGCAGGCCAGGCCCACCAGCACGATCAGCCCGATCTGGGTGAAGATGTTGTTGTCCCCGCCCGACAGCCGCACGCCGACCAGGGCGCAGAGCAGGCACATCGGCACGATCAGGATCACCACCAGCGGCAGGGTCCAGCTCTCGTACTGGGCGGCCAGCACCAGGAAGGCCAGCAGCACGCAGAGCGGGAAGATGTAGATCGCCGTGTTGCCCGCCAGGATCTGCTGGTAGGTCAGGTCGGTCCATTCGTAGCTCATGCCGTTCGGCAGGGTCTGCTTGGCGATCCGCTCCATGGCCGCCTCGGCCTGGCCCGAGCTGTAACCCGGGGCCGGGCCGCCGTTGATCTCGGCCGACAGGTAGCCGTTGTAGTGCGGCACGCGGTCGGGACCGGCGGTGTGGCGCAGCGTCACGAACGCGCCCAGCGGGACCATCTGGCCCTGGTTGTTGCGGGTCTGCAGGCGCAGCACGTCCTCGGGCTCCAGGCGGAACTTCTGGTCGGCCTGCACGTCGACTTCATAAGTCCGACCGAAGCGGTTGAAATCGTTGACGTACAAAGATCCCAGGTAGACCTGCATGGTCTCGAAGAGGTCGGTGAGCGACATGCCCTGCGCCCGCGCCTTCTCGCGGTCGATGTCGGCGGTGACCTGGGGCACGTTGATCTGGAAGCCGGAGAAGACGCCGGCCAGCGACGGCTCCTTGGACGCGGCGTCCACCACGGCCTGGGTCTGCTTGTAGAGCTCCTCGGCGCCCAGGCCGGCGCGGTCCTCGATCTGGATCTTGAACCCGCCGATCTGGCCCAGGCCCATGACGGGCGGCGGCGGGAAGACGGCGATGTTGGCGTCCTGGATCGCGCCGAACTTCTTGTTGAGCTGCTCGGCCAGGGCGTTGCCGGACAGCGTCTTGCCCTTCCGCTCCTCGAACGGCTTGAGGGCCACGAAGACGATCCCGGCGTTGGGGCTGTTGGTGAAGCCGTTGATGCTGAGGCCCGGGAAGGCGATGGCGCTTTCCACGCCCGGCGTCTTCAGGGCGATCTCGCTCATCTGGCTGATCACCTTCTCGGTGCGGTCCAGCGAGGCCGCGTCGGGCAGCTGGGCGGCGGCCACCAGGTACTGCTTGTCCTGCGGCGGCACGAAGCCTCCGGGCGTGGTGGCGAACATCAGGGCCGTCAGGCCGACGAGCACCGCATAGACCGCCAGCGCCGCCTTCGAGCGGCCCAGCAGCCGGCCGACGCCGCCGACGTAGCCGTGGCTGGCGCGGGCGAAGAAGCGGTTGAACGGCGCGAACAGCCAGCCGAAGGCCCGGTCGATCAGGCGCTGGAACCGGTCCCGCGGGGCGCCGTGCGGCTGCAGCAGGATGGCCGACAGCGCCGGCGACAGGGTCAGCGAGTTGAACGCCGAGATCAGGGTGGTGATGGCGATCGTCAGCGCGAACTGGCGATAGAACTGGCCCGTCAGGCCGCTGATGAAGGCGGTGGGGATGAAGACCGCGCACAGCACGAGCGCGGTGGAAATGATCGGGCCGGTGACCTCGGTCATCGCCTTGCGGGCGGCCTCGACAGGCTTCAGGCCCAGCTCGATGTTCCGCTCGACGTTCTCGACCACCACGATGGCGTCGTCGACGACCACCCCGATGGCCAGCACCATGCCGAACAGGGTCAGGGTGTTCAGGCCGAAGCCCAGCATGTGCATGACGGCGAAGGCGCCCACCAGCGAGACGGGCACGGCGATCAGCGGGATCACCGAGGCGCGCCAGCTCTGCAGGAACAGCACCACCACCAGGACGACCAGCAGGATCGCCTCGCCCAGGGTGTGGGTCACCGCGTCGATCGAGCCGCGCACGAAGACGGTGGGGTCGTAGGCGATGCGGTAGTCGACGCCCTCGGGGAAGTCCTTCTTCAGCTGCTCCATCGTCGCGCGGACGTTGGTGGAGATGTCGAGGGCGTTCGAGCCCGGCCGCTGGAAGATCGGCAGGGCGATGGCCGGCTTGTTGTCCAGCAGCGAACGCAGGGCGTAGCTGTTCGAGCCCAGCTCGACGCGGGCCACGTCGCCCAGGCGGGTGATCTCGCCGTTGGCGCCGGTGCGGATGATGATGTTGCGGAAGTCGTCCTCGTCGGTCAGGCGGCCCTGGGCGTTGATCGCCACCTGGAAGTCGGCCTGGCCCGGCGCGGGCGGAGCGCCCAGCTGGCCGGCGGCGATCTGGACGTTCTGCTCGCGGATGGCGCGGATCACATCGCCGGCCGACAGGCTGCGGGCGGCCACCTTCTCGGGGTCGAGCCAGACGCGCATGGCGTACGGGCCCGAGCCGAACATCTGCACGTCGCCCACGCCGTCCAGCCGCGCGAGCTGGTCGCGGACGCGGAGCTGGGCGTAGTTCGACAGGTAGAGCATGTCGTAGCGCTGATCCGGCGAGATCAGGTGCACGACCATGGTCAGGTCGGGCGAGGCCTTGTTGGTCACGACGCCGGCGCGCTGCACCTCCTGGGGCAGCTTGGGCAGGGTCTGGGCCACGCGGTTCTGGACCTGCACCTGGGCCTTATCCAGGTCCGTGCCCAGCGCGAAGGTGACCGTCAGCGTCATGACGCCGTCGGCGGTGGTCTGGGACGACTGGTAGAGCATCCCCTCCACGCCGTTGATCGACTGCTCCAGCGGAGAGGCGACGGTCTCGGCGATGGTGGCCGGGTTGGCCCCCGGATAGACGGCGCGCACCACCACGGTGGGCGGCACGACCTCGGGATACTCGCTGATCGGCAGGCGCGGGAGCGCGATCAGGCCGACCACGAAGATGATGATCGAGAGCACCGCCGCGAAGCGCGGGCGGTTCACGAAGAACTGCGAGAAGTTCATGGGACGGAGTCCGGGCGTCTGTTCGGGGAGGGTCGGCCGACGGGGTTAGCGCGCGGCCGCCGGAGCCTTGGTTTCGTTGGCCTTCAGGTCGTTCTGGGCGATGCGGACCGGACGGCCCTCCACCTGCGCCAGCTCGGCCTCGGGCAGCTTGATCGTGGTCTGGGTCGGCTTGACCTTCTGGCCGGGCTTCACCCGCTGGCCGCCGCCCACGATGATCGTCTCGCCGGCCTTCAGGCCGCTCTTGATGATCCGCAGGTCGCCGACGCGGGGGCCCACCTCCACCGCCCGGTACTGGGCGACGTTGCCGGGACCGACCGCCAGGACGAAGCGCTTGCCCAGGTCGGCGGCGATGGCGCGGTCGGGAACCAGGGCCGTCGGCTCGGCGTCCTCGCCCACCAGCTTGATGCGGGCGAACAGACCGGGCGTGAAACGGCCGTCGGCGTTCTGGAACAGGGCTCGGCCCTGGATCGTGCCGCTCTGGGCGTTGAGCTGATTGTCCACGAAGACCAGGCGGCCCTCATGCGGATAGCCCTCGTCGGTCATCAGGCCGAGGTAGACCGGGCCCGGGCGGCTGCGCGCCGAGGCGGCGTACTTCAGGTAGGTCTGCTCGTCGGCGTTGAAGGTGGCGTAGATCGGCGTGTCCGAGACCACCGTCGTCAGCACGTCGCTGCTGGTGACCAGGTTGCCGGGGGTGATGATCGCCCGCGAGACCCGGCCGCTGATCGGGGCGGTAATGCGGGTGAACTCCAGGTTCAACCGGGCCGATTGGAGCGCCGCGGAGGCGGCCTCCAGCGCGGCCTTCTGGGCCTTCTCTTCCGAGACCAGCCGGTCGTACTCGCTGCGCGACAGGGCCTCGTCCTGCACCAGGCGCTCGGCGCGCTGCCGGTTGGCGGCGGCGAGCTCCAGCTTCGCCCGGTTGGCCGACACTTCGGCGGTCAGGCGCGAGACCTCGGCCTGGAACGGCCGCGGGTCGATCTGGAACAGCACCTGGCCCTGGCGGACCACCGCGCCTTCGGTGAAGCGGACGCTGTCCACATAGCCGCCGACCCGCGGGCGCACCTGCACCGTGTCGACCGCCTCCAGGCGGCCGGTGAACTCGTCCCAGGGCCGCAGCTCGCGGGTCACGACGGCGGCCGTCGTCACCTCGGGCGGCGGGGGTTCGTTCGACTTGTCCTGGGCCTGGGCGCCGCAGCTCGCGACGAACAGGGAGAGAGCCAGAAGGGCGCCCGTACGCGCCAGGGTCCACACACGCATGACCTACTCCGGGAGTGATTTTCCGCCGCAGGAGGCCGGTGCTTGAAAACCGGCACGCCTAGGCGCACATTCAAAATGTGACGAGACCGTTCGGTATCATCCTGCTCAGATAGATACTGACCGGTCACTCTCACGTCAAGGAAAGGACCCGAAGAAAAATGGGCATGGAGGCAGATCGCATCCGCGCGGCTGGGGAGGCCGCCGAGGTGCGAAAGTCGGCGCGGGATCGGATTTTCGACACCGCCCGAGAGCTGTTCTACGAGCGCGGCATCCGCGCCGTGGGCGTCGAGACCATCGCCGCCGAGGCCGGCGCGACGAAGATGACGCTGTATCGGAATTTCCCGTCCAAGGACGAACTGGTGGCCGAGTGCCTGCGCGAGCAGTCGCGCGACGGCCTGGCGTGGTGGGACGAGGTGATCGCCCCCTACGAGGGCGACCCGCGCCGGCAGCTCGAAGCGCTGTTCACCGGCTTCGCCGACAAGACCTGCGAGGAGAGCCACGGCTGCGCGCTGTCGAACGCGGCCCTGGAGTTGCACGAGCCCGACCACCCGGCCCGGCTGGTCGCCATCGAGCACAAGCGCGAGATGCACCGCCGGCTGAAGGAGATGTCCAAGGCCGCCGGCGCCAAGGACAACGGCCTGGCCGACGCCCTGATGATGCTGCTGGAAGGCGGCCACGTGGCGCGGGTTACCCTGGAGGAGAGCGGCCCGGTGCGGGCGCTGGAGACCACGGCCAAGGCGCTGATCCGGGCGTTCCTGGACCACTGACCGAGCAACGTTCCCCCTTGCCGCCGAGGCCGATCTCCGGGTGAGATCGGGTGCGCTCGACCGCACCAGGGGGAAACATGTTCCATCAGCTCGTCTCGCCGGTCGCGGGAAGCCTGCCGCTGTCGTTCGCGGTCGCGACGCTGCCGATCGCGGTGGTGCTGGTGCTGCTGGGCGTGCTGCGCAGGCCGGCGTGGCAGGCGTCGTCCGCCGGACTCGTCACCGCCCTCGCACTCGCCTGCCTGGTCTGGAAGCTGCCGGCCGGGCTGGCGCTGAACAGCGTCGCGGCCGGCGCCACCTTCGCGGTCTGGCCGGTCATGTGGATCGTGCTGAACGCGCTGCTGCTCTACAACATCGCGGTGGTGTCCGGCCGCTTCGAGGCCTTCCGCGCCTGGATGGTCGACCACCTGCCCAACGACCGCCGGGTGGTGCTGGTGGTCATCGGCTTCTCCTTCGGCTGCCTGCTCGAAGGCGTCGCCGGCTTTGGCACGCCCATCGCCATCACCAGCGCCCTGCTCATCGCCCTGGGCTTCCGGGCGATCGACGCCATCGTCTTCACGCTGATGTTCAACACCGCCCCGGTGGCCTTCGGGGCCCTGGGCGCGCCGATCACGACGCTGGGCGCGGTGACCCAACTCCCGGACGTGACGCTGGGGGCCATGATCGGCCGCCAGCTACCGATCATCGCGCTCTTGCTGCCCTTCTACGTGATCGCGGTCTACGGCGGCCTGCGCGCGCTGAAGGGGATCTGGCCGGTGCTGCTGGTGGCCGGCGGCGCGTTCGCCGTGGTGCAGTTCGTCTCGTCCAACCTGCTCAGCTACGCCCTGACCGACGTGCTCTCGTCGCTGACCTCGCTGGTCGCCACCCTCCTCTTCGTGAAGGTCTGGAAGACGCCGCACGACCCCGAGTTCGTGCTCGACGCCAGCCGGGCCGAGCGCGCCGCCGCGCCGCCCACGCTGCCGGCGTGGCAGGGCTGGCTGCCCTGGGTGGTGCTGTCGGCCACCGTGGTCGTCTGGGTCCACTTCAAGGTGAACCTGCTGGGCGAGGCCAAGATCCAATGGCCCGGCCTGCACAACGCCGTCTTCATCACGACCTACGGCAAGCCCTACGCCGCGGTCTGGACCTTCCAGCCCCTGGCCACCGGCACCGCCATCCTGGCCGCGACCCTGCTGACTGCGCTCGCCGTAGGGCTCAGGCCGCGCCAGCTCGGCCAGGCCATCGTGGGCGCCCTCACCCAGATCCGCCTGCCGCTGATGACCACCATGCTCATCGTGGGCCTGGCCTACCTGATGAACTACTCGGGCATGGCCTACACCCTGGGCGTCGGCGTCGCCTCGGTGGGCTTCCTCTTCCCCCTGGTCTCGGCCTTCCTGGGCTGGCTGGCGGTGTTCCTGTCGGGCAGCGACACCTCGGGCAACGCCCTCTTCGGCAACCTGCAGGTCGTCGCCGCCCGCCAGCTCGACCTCAGCCCGGTGCTGATGGCCGCCACCAACGCCTCGGGCGGCGTCATGGGCAAGATGATCTCGCCCCAAAACATCTCCACCGGCACCGCCACCACCGAGCTCAAGGGCCGCGAGGGCGAGGTGCTGGCGCGCACCTTCAAGCACAGCGTCGTGCTCACCCTGATCCTGGGCCTGATCGTGATGGCCCAGCAGTACCTCATCCCCGGCGTCATCCCGCAGTGAGGCGCCGACGGTTCAGCCTGGGGACGTGACCACGGCGGCGATCCTCCGCGCGTCGTCCGGCGTGGCCGGGTTGTAGACCACGAGGCTGAGGTCGGGCCGCCCGTCGACCGCGAAGGCGGAATATTCGAAGGAGATCGGACCCAGCGTCGGATGGCGGATGTGCTTCACCGCCTCGCCGTGGGCTCCGGTGACGTCGTTCTCGCGCCACATGGCCGCGAACTCGGGGCTGCGCCGGCTGAGCTCTTCCACCAGGAGGGCCGCCTGAGCCTCGGCGCCGGCGCGGGCGGCGTCGATGCGGAAGGCGCCCACCACGAAGCGCGCCACGCTTTCCCAGTCGTACTGGACCGCCCGCATGCGCGGATCGAGGAAGAGCAGCCGCAGCACGTTGCGCTCCTCGGGCGGCACGGCGGCATAGTCGGTCATCATCACCGTCACCGCGCGGTTCCAGGCCACGACGTCCCAGGTGGCCGTGCGGATCAGCGCCGGACAGGGCTCCAGCGCGTCCAGCACCCGTTGCAGGCGGGGCGTCACGCCCTCGCGGCGATGGCGCGCCTCGGGCGGGCGGCCCAGGCCCAGCAGGAACAGGTGCTCGCGCTCGGCCTCGGTCAGCATCAGCGCCCGGGCGATCCGCTCCAGCACGTCGCCCGACGGCGCGCCGCCGCGCCCCTGTTCGAGCCAAGTGTACCAGGTGGGGCTGATGTTGGCCCGCTGGGCCACCTCCTCGCGGCGCAGGCCAGGCGTCCGCCGTCGCTCGGCCGGCAGGCCGAACGCCGCGGGATCCAGCCGGGCCCGGCGGTCCCTCAGAAAGGCGCCGAGGCGACGGTCGTCGGCGAAGCCCACGCTCATCCTGTTAGTCCTTATACCCCGATAAGCTCACTACTTTACCAGGATATGCCGCACGGCGGAAACTGAGCTCCTGAAGTTCGTGGAGACGTTCGATGCGTGTGTTCGTGACCGGCGCGACCGGGTTCGTGGGATCGGCCGTGACGGTGGAGCTGATCGCGGCGGGGCATCAGGTGCTGGGGCTGACCCGCTCCGAAGCCGGCGCCCAGGCGCTGGAGGCCGCCGGCGCCGAGGTCCACCGCGGCTCGCTGGAGGATCTGGACAGCCTGAAGGCCGGCGCGGCGGCGGCGGACGGCGTGATCCATCTGGCCTTCAACCACGACTTCTCGACCTACATGGCCAATTGCGAGGACGACCGCCGCGCCATCGGGGCCCTCGCCTCGGCGCTGGTGGGAACCGCCCGCCCCCTGCTGGTGACGTCCGGGACCGGCATGGGCCTCGGCGAGCCCGGCCGTCCGGCGACCGAGGACGACGCCCCGGCCCCCTCGTCCGCCATCCCGCGCGCCGCCTCGGAAGAGGCCGCGGAAGCCGCCGCCGCTCAGGGCGTCAACGCCTCGGTGGTCCGGCTGCCCCAGGTGCACGACACCCGCCGCCAGGGCCTGGTGACCTATGCGATCGCCGTGGCGCGGGAGAAGGGCGTCTCGGCCTACGTCGGCGACGGCGCCAACCGCTGGACCGCCGCCCATGTGAGCGACGTGGCGCGACTCTACCGGCTGGCCCTGGAACGCGGCGAACGCGGCGCGCGCTGGCACGCCATCGCCGAGGAAGGCATCCCGATGCGGGCCATCGCCGAAACGTTGGGCCGACGCCTCGGCCTACCTGTCGTCTCGATTCCCGCCGATCAGGCGGGCACGCATTTCGGCTGGCTGGGCATGTTCGCAACCTCCGACGTTCCGGCGTCCGGGGCCCTGACGCGCCAGCGGCTGGGCTGGACGCCGACCGGCCCCGGACTGATCGCCGACCTGGAGCAGCTGGTCCTCGACGCCTGAGCCTTAGGCTGTAACGGCGCCTGAAACCGTTCGGTACTTCTCGCGTGGAGCCGCGCGGGCGATGCAACGGCGTCGTTCGTGGAGGTCCGCCGATGCTGTCCAAGTCCCTGTTCGCCCTCGTCGCCGCCCTGGCGGTCTGCTCCGCCGGCGAGGCGGCGGCGATCTCGGTGAAGGCCGAGATGAAGACGGTGGTGGAGCCGGCCTCCAACACCCTGTTCGCCGTGGGCGGCGAGGTCGATCCCGAGAACGGCCCCGACGCGGTCAAGGTCGCCGACAAGCGCTGGAAGGAGGCCGGCAAGGCCGCGGCCGCGCTGAAGGCGGCCGGCGAGGGCCTGGTCGCGGCCGACCACGCCAAGCCGGGCGACGACTGGCCCGCGCTGGCCAAACAGATGGCCGAGATCGGCGAGCGCGCCGCCACCGCCGCCACGGCCAAGGACGGCAAGGCCCTGGCCCAGGCGGCCAACGACCTGGGCGACAACTGCTCGGCCTGTCATGCGAAGTACAAGCCGCAGGACGGCGGCTGACGCCACAGGAATACTCAATAGACGCCTCACGGCGCGGCACAGCGCGACTGTGAGATTCCCTGAAGGCCGCGACAGACTTTTCGCGCGGCGGGCCGCTATTCGTGCGCTTACATAGGCGCGATGGCGAAAGAGAAGACATCCCGCTTCGTGAGCGGCTTCGGCCTCCAGGTGCTGGCGGCCATGGTGGTGGGCCTAGCCCTGGGCTTCCTGGCCCGGCAGCTCGGCGTCCACGAGGGCGAGCAGGGCTACGCGCTGGCCGAGACGCTGCGCATCCTGGGCTCGTCCTTCGTCACGCTGCTGAAGGCGCTGGTGCCGCCGCTGGTGTTCACAGCCATCGTGGCCAGCATCGCCAACCTGGCCCAGCTTCAGAACGCCGCCGGCCTTGTGTGGCGCACGCTGCTGTGGTTCGCGCTGACGGCGCTGATCGCCGTGGGCATCGGCATCGCGCTGGGCGTGATCCTGCAGCCCGGCCTGCACGCCGGCGTCGCGGCCGAGGCGGCCAAGACGTCCAGCACGCAAGGCACCTGGCTCGACTTCCTCACCGGCCTGATCCCGGCCAACTTCCTGGGCCTCACCGCCTCGACCAAGCTGGCCGACGGCGCGGCCACGACCAGCGTCTCGTTCAACGTGCTGCAGATCCTGGTGATCTCGCTGGTGATCGGGGCGGCGGCGCTGAAGGTGGGCGAGGCGGGCAAGCCGTTCCTGGCCTTCAACGCCTCGGCCCTGGTGGTCATCCGCAAGGTGCTGTGGTGGGTGATCCGCCTGACGCCGATCGGCACCATCGGCCTCCTGGGCACGGCGGTCGCCAAGTACGGCTGGGACGCGCTGGGCCAGTTGGGCCAGTTCGCGCTCGCCATCTACATCGGCCTCTTCCTGGTGCTGTTCGTGGTCTATCCGTCGCTTCTGGCGGCCCACGGGCTGAACCCGCTCCGATTCTTCCGCGCCGCGTGGCCGGCGATGCAGCTGGGCTTCGTCTCGCGTTCCTCGATCGGCACCCTGCCCGTCACCGAACAGGTGACGGAGACCGGCCTGGGCGTGCCGCGCGCCTATTCCGCCTTCGCCGTGCCGCTGGGCGCGACGACCAAGATGGACGGATGCGCGGCCATCTATCCGGCGATCTCGGCGATCTTCGTGGCCCAGTTCTACGGCGTGCCGCTGCACGTCTCGGACTACCTTCTGATCGTCTTCGTCTCGGTGATCGGCTCGGCCGCCACCGCGGGCCTGACCGGCGCCACGGTGATGCTGACCCTGACGCTCTCCACCCTGGGCCTGCCGCTGGAAGGCGTGGGCCTGCTTTTGGCCATCGACCCGATCCTCGACATGGGCCGAACCGCCGTGAACGTGGCCGGCCAGGCGCTGGTGCCGACCCTCGTCGCCAAGCAGCAGGGCCTGCTGGACCAGGCGGTCTACGACGGCCAGCGCGAGCCCGCGGACGCTGTCGCCCCGGCGGCCTGAACCACCCGCCGCCCAACCCTGGATCGCGCCGGCGCCACCCTCCGGCGAGCCGTCGTCATGGACTGTGGCGCGATGTCGCTATAGCGTCACGGTTACAGAGAGAGCACGGCGACGGGCCCGCGGGCGCCCGCCGAACAACGGGGGATCTGCAGGGCGTGCGGGGTTTGACGCGTAAGGAGCGGCGTTCGGTCCGGGCGCCGGCGGATGGGCTCACCGGCGGGGCCGCGTGAACGCTCCCTCGCCGCCCACTCCGGAGAAGCGCGCCGCCTCGGTCCGCGCGGCGCTGGCCCGGGGCGACCTGCTCGGCGCCTATGACGAGGTCGTGCGCCGCGGCGACACCGCCCATCCCGAGCTGAACTACCTCGAGGTGCTGACCCTCGCCCGCCTGGGCGACACCGAGCGCGGGCTCAAGCTCTACGACGACTACCGCCTGGAGGAGATGGGCGGCGTCGACCCGCTCTCGCTCAAGGCCCGCCTGCTCAAGGACCAGGCCTTCGACGCCCCGACGCCCAACCGCGCCCGACTGCTGGAGGCCTGCAAGCTGTACGCGGCGGTCTACCGGCGCACCAAGTCCAGCTATCCGGCGATCAACGCCGCGACCCTGGCGAAGATCGCCGGGCGCCCGCGCCTGGCCAACTTCCTGGCCCGTCATGTGGCGACCGAGACCGCGGCCGAGCGGCGCTCGGGCTATTTCTCGCTGGCGACGCTGGCCGAGGCCCTGGCGGTGCTGGGCGACGTGGCCGGCGCGCGCTCGGCCCTGGAACGCGCCATGGAGGCCCCCGACGCCGACGTCGGCGCCCGCTCCACCACCGTCCTGCAGCTCCGCCGCCTGATCGCCGCCCAGGGCGAGAACCACGGCATGGAAAGCCTGCTGGAGCTCATCGAGCCGCCCAAGGTGGCCATGTTCTGCGGCAACATCTTCGTGGGTGGGCCCGAGCTGGAGGCCGACCTCTCGGTCCGCATGCGCGAGGTGATCGAGCGCGAGGACGTCGGCTTCGCCTACGGCGCGCTGGCCGCCGGCAGCGACATCCTGATCGCCGAACTGCTGCTGGAGCGCGGGGCCGAGGTGCACGTGGTGCTGCCCTTCGCCGAGCCCGACTTCCTGGAACAGTCGGTGGCTCCGGCCGGCGAGAACTGGGTGGCCCGCTACCACGCCATCCGCGAGAAGGCCGCCTCGCTCACCTTCGCCAGCAACATGAGCTACATGGGCGAGATGGAGCAGTTCGCCTACGGCTCCAAGGTGACCATGGGCATGGCCCGCCTGCGCGCCCGCCAGCTCCAGGCCGAGGCGCTGCAACTGGTCATCGTCGAGGAGCGCGGCGACCGCACCCTGAGCGGCTCGGACGTCACCGCCTGGCGCAACACCGGCGGCCGGGCCGAGGTGGTGATCGCCCCTGCCCTGACCCGTCCCGTGATGCCGCCGCCGCCCGAGAAGCTGGCGGTCGAGCGCGGCACCTACGGGCTGATGTTCACCGACTATCCGGGCTTCTCGAAGCTGGACGAACGCGCCCTGCCCCTCTTCTGGGAGGACGTGATGGTCCGCGCGGCCCGCACGCTGGAGCAGCACGGCGACGTCATCCGCTCGGGCAACACCTGGGGTGACGCGATCTTCGCGGTCTTCCAGGACGCGCCGACCGCCGCGGCCGCCGCGCTGGACCTCTGCGAGGAGCTGAAGAAGGTCGACTGCAAGGCGCTCGGCGTCCGCGAAGGCACCGCCATGCGGATCGCCCTGCACTATGGCTCCACCTATTCCGGCTACGACCCCGTCACCCGGCGCACCACCTACTACGGCAGCGAGGTGTCGCGGGCGGCGCGCATCGAACCCGTGACGCCGTCGGGCGCGGTGTACGTCACCGAACCCTTCGCCGCGGTCCTGGAGATGCAGAAGGACCATCCGTTCGAGTGCAACTACGTGGGCAAGATCGCCCTGCCCAAGGGCTACGGCATCTATCCCCTGTACCGCCTCACCCGGAACCCGGCGGCGGCCTGAAGCCCGCCGGTCAGGTCGGGCCCGGGCCCGGCGGCTCGGCCTCGGGATGAGGCGGCGGACGCGCCTGGTCGTCCACATTGCACCAGCTGCCGAGCGTGCGGCCGCTCTTCGGGTCCATGACGACGTTCACGGCCCGGCATCCGCCGTGCACGGCATAGGGCAGCTCGGCCACGGTATCGAGGACGCGGACGCCGGGCGGCCCGGCGACGCCGAACTCCCCCGGCAGCACGAAGAGACCGAGGACCACGTCGCCAGCCGGCAGGCTGAAATCGTCGAGCGAGGTGAAGGGCAGGTCGTCCAGGGTCTTCACGCGATCCGCGACGAAGAAGCGGACGTACGCCTCCCGCGGCCGGGCGTCGGCGGGGAACTGCACCTTGAGATCCAGGGCGGCGGCCTCCTCCGCACCCAGCGGGGCGCAAAGCGACACGGCGGGCGGCAGCAAGACGGCTGCGAGGATGATGGCCTGAAGACGACGCATGGTCCGCGCCCCTACCGCGCCGTCACCTTCGCGGACTTCGGCGCGCCCAGGGCCTGGCATTCGCCCGCCATCTGCTTCGTGAAGCTGGCCTCGGCGCCCAGGGTGTCGTTCAGGATCTTCATGCCAGCGTCGCAATCGCGCTTCGCCTCGGGCAGCCGGCCGGCGCGGGCCAGCACCTTGGCGCGGTTGACCAGCAGGTCGCCGTGGTTGGGGTGCAGCTTGCCGTAGCTGGCGTCGTAGTTGCGCTTGGCGTCGTCCAGGGTGGCCAGGGCGGCGCCGGTGTTGCCCCGCTGGGACTCGATCAGCGCCAGGTACACCTCGGCGATGCCGATCAAGTAGTGCGGCCCGTCGAACGCCTCGCGGTAGATGGCCACCGCCTCGCGCAGCGACCGCTCGGCCTCGGGCAGCTGGCCCAGGCCCTGGTAGATCTGGCCCTGCATCGACAGCGTGTCGCCCAGGATCGGGTTGTCGGGGTCGAGCACGCGGCGCTCGATCCGCAGCGCATTGGCGATCCGCGTGCGCGCCTTGGGCAGGTCGCCGGCGTTGAACGAGTTCTGCGCCAGGGCGAACCAGGCCTTGCCCGTCGAGACGTGGTCGGCGCCCAGGTCCTTCTCGAAGAGGGCCAGCGACTCGCTCAGCGACGATTCGGCGGCCTGGAACTGGCCGTCGTCCGACAGCAGGAGGCCGCGGTTGTTGAGCACGGTGGCCAGCGAACCCTCGGGCGCGTCCGGCCCGGCCGCGCGGTAGTAGGCGAGCGCCCGGTCGAAGGCGGCCACGCCCTCCTTCACGCGCGAGGCCGAGGTGAGGATGCGGCCCTCGGTCAGGGCCACCTGGGCCTGCAGGCTGGGGTTCCGGCCCGCCAGGCCCTGGGCGCGGCGGACGGCGTCCAACCCCTTCTCCAGCGCCCCCTGGTTGGCGTAGGCCATGGCCATGACCAGCATGGCCTCCGTCCCGTCGGGGCCGGCCTTGTTGATCGCCGGCCCCGCCTGCTCGAAGGCGGTCTGGGCCTCCCCGAACAGGCCGAGGTTGTTGTAGGCGCGGCCCAGCGTGGCCAGGAGCCGCGCCTGGATCGCCGGCTGGTCGGCCAGTTCGCGGCGCGCGCGCTCGGCGCTTCGGCCCAGGATGGTCAGGGCGGTGATCGTACGCGGGTTCTCGGTGGCGGGGTTCGAGAGCTCGAAGGTGCCCACCAGGTAGTCGGAGGCGGCGCGCGCCGCGGCGGCCTCATGCTGGGCGATGGTCCGCTGCTTGTTGGCTTCGATCCGCAGCGAGTTCGCGTAGAAGGCCAGCCCGCCGGTGACGACCATGCCCATGACCGCGCCGGTGGCGATGGTGGTCATCTGGGCGATGCGCCGCTGGGTCTCGCGCTGGACCAGCTCGTCCAGCTTCAGGCCGGTTAGGCCCGCGATCAGCTTCTGGGTGGCCAGCCGCTGGCCGTCGGCCTCGCGGCGGATGTCGGCGGCGATCGGCTCGGCGGGAATGTCCGACAGGACGCCGTCCGCGCCCATCCGGAAGCGCAGGGCATGCGGGAAGCACTCCCGGTGGTCCATGCCCGGCGTGTCGGAGGCGTTCGGCTCGCCGTCCGAGACGATGGCCAGCACGCGGCCGTCGCCATGCACCCGCTTGAACTGCAGGATCTCCTCGTTGACCCAGCGCGACTTGGCCGAGGCGGGCGAGCAGATCACCACCAGGAACATCGACTGGCGGAGCGCCGCGCTCAGCTCGGCGGAGAGGTCGCCCGAGGCCGGCAGTTCCTCTCGATCGCGGAAGATGGGGCGCAGCCGGCGCGGAACCTTGCCCACGCCGGTGACCTTGCCGACAAGCTTCTCGGGGATGCGGTAGGACTCCACCTGGCGGTGGAGCCACTGCGCGAGATCCTTGTCCCGATGGCTATAGCTGATGAACGCCCGGTACGCGTAGGCCTCGTCCTGTCGGTCGTGAGCTTCCGCGTCGGGTGGCGTCATGCCTTAGCTGTACTGCAGCACACGCCGGCGCCGCAACGCCGCTCCCAGCAGGCCGAAGCCCATGATCATGCTGAGCCAGGTGGCCGGCTCGGGAACCGGGGCGCTGGCGATGCCGCGGAAGGGATCGATCGTCTGCGGATCGAAGACGATGCCGGTGATCGGCTTGTAGGCCTGCTGCGTGCGCAGGCCACGCGCCGCGAGCTGGACGCCGCCGCCGCGACCGATGGGGTCGCCGAAGCCCGAATAGGCCACCAGGCAGGCCACGTTCGTCGTGATGCAGTCGACGTTCGTGTAGGCGTTGACGCTGGTCCGGTAGGTCAGGGTCTTGCTCTGGCCCGACTCCAGGATGCCGCTCAGCGGGACGACCACGTTGGTGGCGCTCCAGGCGTAGGCCAGGGCGAAGCTGTTGTTGTAGGCGGTGGTGAAGCCCGTCAGCCGGCCCTGAGCGTCGGTCAGGCCATAGTTGACCTGCAGCGCGCCGTTGGAGTCGAAGTAGAGGTCCAGCGAGCCTTCCATCGAGTACAGGACCGCGTCGCCGTCCTGGATCGCGAAGTCGAAGGACGCCGACGCGAAGGTGTTGTTGGCGCCGACCTGCCCGAACAGGTTGGTGAACCCGTTGCCCGAGGCGGTCTGGCCGTAGCCGGTGAAGATGTTGTTGTCGATCGCCTGGCCCGAGCGGTCGGCGAGGTAGAAGCCCATGCCAGCCGGAATGATCGTGGACTCGAAGTCCGACAGCGCCACCGCGCCAGCGGTCGAGGTGTTGGTCAGCGTGACGTCGACGCCCGAGTAGGACACCGCCGACGACTGCTTGCCCGAGACGGCGACGCCGCTCTCGAAGCTGGCGTGCGTCGTGGTGATCTGGACGATGCTTTCGGCGCTGCCGCCGCGACCGTTGATGTTGAGCATGCCGGCGCCGGCGCCCCAGGGGGCGACCACTTCGCCCTGCTGGACGGCGGCTTCCGACTGGCCGACGTCAACGTCGACGCTCTGTGCGTGTGCCGCGGTCCCCAGAAGCAGGGCGCCGACAGCGACGGTGTACCCCAGGCTGCGCATCAGCCCCCCCTAGAAAAGATTAACGACAGTTCCGCGACGGCAGACCTGCCTTAAGTCATCTTTTACCCTATCACGTCCGCGCAAGGGCGCGATTGGGTTCTTCTGTGAGTTGAAAAGCGGAATCCGCGTTGCTCGCGAAACGGGTCGCTAGACTTGGTCGCGAGCCCCGATCCGCGGCAAATTCCCACGGAACGCGAGCGTTTTCCCGGCTTTACGGCGCGCCGGCCCGGAACCGCCGCGCAAACCTCGCCGCGAGAGCGCCGCAACGTCCACTCGCCTGACGGGCGAAACGCGCCGACCCAATTTGGGCAGGAACACGCGAGCCGCTCGCGTGTCGCGTTATGTGAATCACCATAGTGTCCGCCGCGTAGGCAGGGAGAATCCACGTCATGCGCTCCCGGATGTCAGACCGGACCGGCGCGGCGATACGCAAGCTGCGACTGTCGCGCGGCTGGAGTCTGGCGGCGCTGAGCGAACAGAGCGGCGTGCCGATCTCCACCCTTTCAAGGGTCGAACTGGGGCAGAACGCCCTCAACTACGAAAAGCTGATGCGGCTGTGCCGGGCGCTGGAGGTGGACCTCGAAGGCCTGGTCACGCGCGAGGCCGAAACCGCGCCCGCGGCGTCGGGCCGCCGCTCGGTCATGCGCGCCGGCGACGGGCCGCCCACGCGGGTGGGCGGGAACACGGGCCGTCGCGCCGCCGCCGACCTGCTTTCGAAGAGCCTGTCGCCCATCCTCATCGACGTGACGGCGCGCAGCCTCGACGCCCACGGGCCGCTGGCGATCCTGGGCGGCGAGGCCTATCTGCTGATCCTCGACGGCGAGGTGGAGTTCCACAGCCACCTCTACGCGCCCCTGCCCATGCGCGCGGGCGACGCTGTGTATTTCGACGCCGCGGCCGGCTATGCGCTGGTGGCGCCGGGACAGCCCGGCAAGGCCCTGTTGGTGGCCTCGGGCGAAACCGCCTTCGCCTAGCTTAAGCAGGCCCGAAACCTCAGGCGTTTAAACATTCGCAAGGTGTTGCGACGTCATGCCGCATGAGTTCGGCCGCCCATCACTTCCCTGAGCTCCGCCGCAATTCCCACAATTTACCAATAATCAAACCGACCTTGGGATTGTCCGTATCGGCGGGGCCAGATCGGCGTCGTCATGTCCTCACGGCAACGGCGAGAACCATGCGGTCGTTTCAGTCCCCCTTACTGTCGCAAGACCGCGCGCCGTACGTCCAATCACCCCGGACGCTTCGAGGACTGATCTGAACGCCGCCGCCTCCAGCGCGGCCGGCGGATCGGTTTCGGAGCTCGACAGCTTCGGATGCCGCCCGCCGGCCGCTCCCCACCGCCCAACAACAAACGCCCGTCACCGAGAAGCCCGATGACCTTCCTGAACAACCTCAACATCTCCAAGAAGCTGACCGTCGGCTTCGCGGTCGTGGTGGTCACTGTCGTCGCCATGTGCGTCGCAGTGTTCGTCAGCCTGATGAGCATCAAGTCGGCCGTGGGCCAGAACGACCAGAGCGTTCACCAGCTCAATCTCGCCGACGAGATCCTGATGGCCCGCGTCGAGCGCCAGAACGCCATCCGCGGCCTCGTGGCCAGCGGCGACCCCGCGTTCCTGAAGCGCATCAACGGCGCCGAGGCGGACTACAAGAAGGCCATCGACGCCCTCGAGAAGGCCGCTCCGGAAGATGCCGATGACCTCAAGGCGATCAAGGACGCGGTCGCGAAGGTCGAAGCCGAGGAAGCGCCGCTGATCGCGGCGGGCCAGGACCCGACCCAGCAGGCCACCGCCATGATGGAGCTGGGCACCAAGGGTCGCCTCGAAGAATTCCGCGCCGCCCTCAAGGTGTTCCGCGACCAGGAAGAGACCCTGCTGAAGCAGCGCGCCAAGGCCCAGGATGGGGCCCAGGCGTTCGCCATCACGCTGCTGGCCGTAGGCAGCCTCCTCGCCGTGGCCCTGTCCGTCGTGATGGGCGCCATCCTGTCGGCTGCGATCGCCGGTCCGGTGAGCGCGATGACCACCGCCATGGGCAAGCTGGCGTCCGGCGACAACAACGTCGACGTGCCCGCCCAGGGCCGCAAGGACGAGGTGGGCCGCATGGCCGGCGCCGTCCAGCACTTCAAGGACGCCGCGATCGAGAAGGTCCGCCTCGAAGGCGAGAGCGTCGAGCAGCGCCGCGCCGCGGACGCCGCCCGCACCGCCAACGAAGCCGAACGCGCCGCCAGCGCCGCCGACCAGGCGAAGGTCGTGGACGGCCTGGCCAAGGGCCTCGAGCGCCTGGCCGCGGGCGCCCTGACCTTCCGCCTGACCGACAATTTCCCGGCCGACTACGAGCAGCTGCGCGCCGACTTCAACCGCGCCATGGACACGCTGCAGGACACGATGCGCGAAGTGGCGACCAACGCCACGGCCGTCCGCTCGGGCGCCGGCGAGATCAGCCAGGCCTCCGACGACCTGTCGCGCCGCACCGAACAGCAGGCGGCCAGCCTGGAAGAGACCGCCGCGGCGCTCGACCAGATCACCGCCACCGTGCGCAAGACCGCCGAGGGCGCCGCCCAGAGCCGTGAATCGGTGGGCTCGGCCAAGGCCGACGCCGAGCGCTCGGGCGTGGTCGTCCGCGACGCCATCTCGGCCATGAGCGAGATCGAGAACAGCTCGGGCCAGATCAGCCAGATCATCGGCGTGATCGACGAGATCGCCTTCCAGACCAACCTGCTGGCCCTGAACGCCGGCGTCGAAGCGGCTCGCGCCGGCGACGCGGGCAAGGGTTTCGCGGTCGTCGCCTCGGAAGTCCGGGCCCTGGCCCAGCGTTCGGCCGAAGCCGCCAAGGAGATCAAGACGCTGATCTCGGCCTCCTCGCAGCAGGTCGAGCGCGGCGTGGGCCTGGTCGGCGAGACCGGCAAGGTGCTGGAACGCATCCTGACCCAGGTCACCTCGATCAACGGCGCGGTCACAGAGATCGCCGCCTCCGCCCAGGAACAGGCCACGGGCCTGCAGCAGGTGAACACCGCCATCAACCAGATGGACCAGGTGACCCAGCAGAACGCCGCCATGGTGGAGCAGGCGACCGCCGCCAGCCACGCCCTGTCGGCCGAAAGCGAAGCCCTGGGCCGCCTGATCAGCCGCTTCGAGCTGGGCGCCGGCGCTTCGGTCGCCGCACCGGCTCCGGCGCGCGCTCCGGCCCCGCCCCCGGCCCCCGCCCACACCGCGGTGGCCATGAAGACCACCGGCCGTGGCGGCGCCGCCCCGAAGCCGGCCTTCGAAACCGATGAAGACGCCTGGGACGAATTCTGAACATGACCGCTCCGATCACCCTCGGCGACAGCCTGGACATGACCGCGGCCGGCCCGCTCCATAAGGAGTTGCTGAGCCGCCGCGGGAAGCCGGTCACGCTGGACGCCTCGCAGGTCCGCCGCGTGGGCGGCCAGTGCCTGCAAGTGCTGCTGTCGGCCCAGGCCACCTGGGCCGCCGACGGCGCCGACTTCCAGATCGTAGACCCTTCAACCGAGTTCGCCGACGGACTGGCCCTGATGGGCGCAGCCCACCTGGCCCCGGCGGCCGCCCCTTCCCCTGTTCAGGATTGACCCGATGAGCATGACTGTCCTCACCGTCGACGACTCCCGGACGATGCGCGAAATGCTTCGTCTGGCCCTCGCCGACGCTGGTTTCCGCGTGGTCCAGGCCGAAGACGGCATCCACGGTCTGGAGGTTCTCCAGGCCGAGCATCCGCAGGTCATCGTGACCGACATCAACATGCCGCGCATGGACGGCTTCGGCTTCATCGAGGAAGTCCGCGGCGACCAGCGCTATCGCGGCATCCCGATCCTGGTGCTGACGACCGAGAGCGACGCGGAAAAGAAGAACCGCGCGCGCATGGCCGGCGCCACCGGCTGGATCGTGAAGCCCTTCAACCCGGTGAAGCTGGTGGACGCGATCCGCCGCGTCGCCGCCTGACGTCCGCCCTCCTAGCCTAGGAAACCACCGCCCGTGGACCCCCTTGCCGCCATTCGCGAGACGTTCTTCCAAGAGTGCGAAGAGCAACTCGCCGAGCTCGAATCCGGTCTGCTCGCCATGGAGAGCGGCGACCAGGATCCCGAGACCCTCAACGCCGTCTTCCGGGCGGTGCACTCGATCAAGGGTGGCGCGGGCGCGTTCCAGCTGGAGGCGCTGATCCGCTTCGCGCACGTCTTCGAGACGGCGATGGACGAGATGCGCTCGGGCCGCCTGGCGGCGACCGACCCCGTCCTGAAGACCATGCTGCGGGCCGCCGACGTCCTGGCCGACCTGGTGCGCAAGGCGCACGGCGGCGACGACACCGAGCACCCGCTGGCCGCTGGCCTGGCGGAAGAACTGAAGGCCCTGAGCGGCGTCGCGGGCGCCGACGACGAAGGCGGCGAGGAAGACTGGGGCGACTTCGAGTTCCAGCCGATGGCCGTGGCCATGGACGGCGCCCCCGAGGCCGAGGGCCCGGCCGGCTTCGTCGTGAGCTTCAAGCCGCGCGCGGACCTCTACGCCAAGGCCAACGAGGCCGCCCTGCTGCTGCGCGAGCTGACGCGCCTGGGTCCGGCCGAGGTCGAGCTGGACGCGCATGACGTGCCGCCGCTGGCGGAAATGGATCCCGAGGCCGCCTACCTGTCGTGGCGCGTCACGATGACCGGCGAGGTCGACGAGACCTCGATCCGCGAAGTGTTCGAATTCGTCGACGGCGACTGCGAGCTGGACGTCTCGCCGCTGGGCGGGGTCCAGGCCGACGCAGAAGGCGCCGCCGACGCGGCGTTCGACCTCTCGGCCCTGCTGGCCCAGGCCCAGGCCGACGCCCCGCCGCCGATCGCCGTCGCCCCCGACGAGCCGATGCCCGAGCTGACGCCCGAGCCGGCCCCGGCCCCCGTCTCGGCGCCCGTCGTGGCGCTGAACCCGACGCCGGCTCCGGCGGCGCCCCCCGTGGCGGCCAACGAAACCCCCGCCGAGGCCCAGGCCGCCGGCGGCCCGCGCAAGACCGAGGCCGGCGCCGGCGCGACCATCCGCGTCGACCTGGACCGCGTCGACCGCCTGATCGACCTCGTCGGCGAGCTGGTCATCAACCAGGCCGTGCTGGCCCAGCGCGTGATGGAGGCGGGCCTGGCCCGCGCCAGCGCGGTGGCCATGGGCCTGGATGAGCTGGAGCAGCTGACCCGCGAGATCCAGGACAGCGTGATGGCCATCCGGGCCCAGCCCGTGAAGTCGGTCTTCCAGCGCATGCCGCGCCTGGTGCGCGAAGTGGGCGCCATGGTCGGCAAGCCGGTCCGCCTGGTCACCGAGGGCGAAGGCACCGAGGTCGACAAGACCGTGATCGAGCGCCTGGCCGACCCGCTGACGCACATGATCCGCAACGCGATCGACCACGGCCTGGAAAGCCCCGAGAAGCGCGCCGCCGCCGGCAAGCCGGCCGAGGGCGTCGTGAAGCTCGCCGCGTTCCACCGCTCGGGCCGCATCGTGATCGAGGTCTCCGACGACGGCGGCGGCATCAACCGCGAACGCGTCAAGGGCATCGCCATCGAGAAGGGCCTGATCTCGGCCGAGGCCCAGCTCTCGGACGAAGAGATCGACAACCTGATCTTCATGCCGGGCTTCTCCACGGCCGCCGAGGTCTCCGACATCTCGGGCCGCGGGGTCGGCATGGACGTGGTCCGCCGCTCGATCCAGGCCCTGGGCGGCCGGATCACCATCACGTCGCGCCCCGGCAAGGGCTCGACCTTCACCATGAGCCTGCCGCTGACCCTGGCCGTCCTGGACGGCATGGTGGTCTCGGCGCACGGCCAGACGCTGGTGGCGCCGATCACCGCGATCGTGGAGACGCTGCAGCCGAAGGCCGAGGACGTCCACAGCCTGGGCGGCCACGCCCGGGTGATCGCGATCCGCGGCGGCTTCGTGCCCCTGATCGACGTCGGCATGGCCCTCGGCTACCGCCGCGACCCGCTGGAAGCGACCCAGGGCGTCGCGCTGCTGATCGAAGGCGAAGGCGGGTCGCGCGCGGCCCTGCTGGTCGACGCGATCCAGGGCCAGCGCCAGGTGGTCATCAAGTCTCTCGAAGCGAACTACCGGCAGGTGCCGGGCGTCGCCGCCGCCACCATCCTCGGTGACGGTCGCGTGGCCCTCATCCTCGACATCGACACCATCGTCACCGTTTCCCGCGGCGACATGCGCAAGGCGAGCTGAACATGAACCAAGTCCTCTCCCAAGGCGGGCAGAACCAGGCCGGCGGCATGAAGGAACTCATCTCGTTCCGGATCGGCGCCCAGGAATTCTGCGTCGACATCATGGCCATCCGCGAAATCCGCGGCTGGACGGCTGCGACGGCCCTGCCCCAGTCCCCCTCCTTCGTGAAGGGCGTCATCAACCTGCGCGGCGCGGTGCTGCCGATCGTCGACCTGGCCTCGCGCCTGGGCTTCGAGAGCACCGAGGCCAGCGACCGCAACGTCATCATCGTCGCCCAGATCGGCGAACAGGTGGTGGGCCTGCTGGTCGACGCGGTGAGCGACATCCTCACGGTGACCGACGACGTGATCCAACCGACGCCTGACGTCGCCTCGGAAACGGCGAAGTCGTTCATCCGCGGCCTGATCGCCATGGACGGCCGCATGATCAGCCTGATCGGCCTCGACCGCGTCCTGCCCGACATGGAGCTGGAAGCCGCCTGATGACTGCGAGCGCGCCGACATCCACGCGCCCGGGCGCAAATATGGTCGATGGCGAGTTCGCCTTCACCGAAGCCGATTTCCGCAAGATCTCGGCGATGGTGCATGGCGACGCCGGCATCCACCTGCCCGAGGCGAAGGCGACGCTGGTCTATTCCAGGCTGGCGAAGCGTCTGCGCGCGCTCGGTCTCACCAGCTTCAAGGACTACTGCGAGCTGGTCGCCGGCGGACAGGGGATCGACGAACGCCAGAAGATGCTGGCGGCGCTGACCACGAACGTCACGCGTTTCTTCCGCGAGCCGCACCACTTCGACCACCTGAAGGAAAAGGTCCTCCCGCCCCTGCTCGACGCCGCGCGTCGCGGCGGCAAGGTGCGGATCTGGTCGGCGGCCTGCTCCAGCGGCCAGGAGCCCTTCTCGATCGCCATGACCATCCTGTCGCTGATGCCGGAAGCGGCCGACCGCGACGTGAAGGTGCTGGCCACCGACATCGACCCCAACATGGTCGCTGAGGGCCGCGGCGGCGCCTACGCCCCGCACCTCCTGGAAGGCATCCCGGACGCCTACCGCAAGCGCTGGACCTCGCCGATGAGCGACGGCCGCGTGAAGATGGCCGACGACCTGCGCGCGCTGATCACCTTCAACGAGCTCAACCTGATCGGCGACTGGCCGATGAAGGGCAAGTTCGACGCGATCTTCTGCCGCAACGTCGCGATCTACTTCGAAGACGACACCCAGGCCCGCCTGTGGAGCCGGTTCGCCCCGCTGAACGCCGTGGGCGGCGCGCTCTACATCGGCCATTCCGAACGCATCCAGGGCCCGGCGGTCTCCGCCTACAAGCCGGATGGCGTCACCACCTATCGCCGTATCGAGGCTGCCCGATGACCCGCGTCCTTGTCGTCGACGACTCGAGCACGATGCGCCGCCTGATCAGCGCCTCGCTCTCGGCCGACCCCGAACTGGAGGTCGTGGGCGAAGCGGGCGATCCGCTGCAGGCCCGCGAGGCCATCAAGGCCCTGAACCCCGACGTGATCACGCTCGACGTCGAGATGCCGAACATGAACGGCCTCGACTTCCTGGAGCGCATCATGCGCCTGCGGCCGATGCCGGTCGTGATGGTCTCCACCCTGACCAGCCGCGGCGCCGAAGCGACCCTGGCGGCCCTGGAACTGGGCGCGGTGGAATGTGTCGAGAAGCCCGGCGGCGCCGACCCGATCGGCTTCTCCCGCCTGGCCGAGAAGGTGAAGATCGCTGCCCGCGCCCGGGTGCGCGCGCGGGTCGCGCGCGTCGAACCGACGCCGACCGACACCTTCGCCCCGGCCGACAAGATCGTGGCCATCGGCTCGTCCACGGGCGGCGTCGAGGCCCTCCTCAACATCGTCCAGCGGCTGCCGGAGAACTGCTGCCCGACGGTCATCACCCAGCACATGCCGGCGAGCTTCACCAAGAGCTTCGCCGAACGCCTGAACCGCGCCTCGGCCGCCACGGTCTCGGAAGCGCGCGACGGCGATCCCCTGGTTCCCGGCCGGGTCTATGTGGCCCCGGGCGGCGATTTCCACCTGGAAGTCGAGGGCACACGGCACCTGCGTTGCCGTGTCACCCAAGGCGACCCGGTCAGCGGCCACAGCCCGTCTGTGGACGTCCTCTTCTCTTCGGTGGCCCGCTCCGCGAAGGACCATGCCCTCGGCGTGATCCTGACCGGCATGGGCCGCGATGGGGCCCGCGGTCTGCTCGCCATGCGGCAGGCCGGGGCTCGGACGCTGGGTCAGGACGAGGCGACCTGTGTCGTCTACGGCATGCCCCGTGCGGCCTTCGAACTCGGCGCGGTCGAACGCCAGCTCCCCCTCGAAAAGCTGGGGCCCGCCATCCGCAACCTCACGAACAAAGAAACGGAACGCTGAAATGCCGGCGCCCTCCTCCATCCCCTGCCTCGTCGTCGACGACCAGCAGACCATGCGGTCTCTGGTGCGGACCGGTCTGCAACAGCTCGGCTTCCGCACGATCCACGAAGCCCCTGACGGCGAGGAAGGCTTGCGGCACATGCTGTCGCGGCCGGTGCAGCTCGTGATTTCGGACTACAACATGCCGAAGCTCGACGGGCTGGGCCTGCTGCGCGCGATCCGCTCGCACCCGCCGATCCAGAAGACGGCCTTCATCATGCTCACCGGCCGAGCCGACAAGGAGCTGGTGCAGCGCGCCGTCCAGTTCGGGGTGAACAACTACCTGGTGAAGCCCTTCACCGTGGGCACCCTGAAGGAAAAGATCGAAGCGATCTTCGGCGTTCTCGCGTGACGTTGGGCGCGGCCGGACAAAGCCACGCCTACGACGCGGAGCCCCGCAAGATCCACGTGATCCAGGGGCAGTACCACGTCGCCCATGGCGATGATGCTGTGCTGACCACGATCCTCGGATCGTGCGTGGCCGCGTGCATCCGCGACCCGATCACGGGTTTCGGCGGCATGAACCACTTCCTGCTGCCTGGTGAGGCCGGCGACGAAGGCCTTCGCTACGGCGTGCAGTCGATGGAACTGCTGCTGAACGACCTGCTGCGCCGCGGCTGCCGCCGCGACCGGCTCGAGGTGAAGCTTTTCGGCGGCGCACACCTCTTCGACGGCCTCTCGGACGTCGGCGCCCAGAATTCCGCCTTCGCCGAGCGGTTCGTCCGCGACGAAGGCCTGCGTTTCGTCGGCGGCTCGCTGCGCGGGGATCGCGCACGCCGCATCCAATACTGGCCCGGCAGCGGCCGCGCGCGGCAGATCCTGCTGGCGCCGACCGAAGCCAAGGTGTTCGCCACCGAGCGCCGCCAACCGATCGCGCCCGCCCAGGATTCCGGCGCGCTGGAGCTGTTCTGATGTCCGAACCCGCCGCCCAGCGCCCCCTGGCCGAGTCCCTGGACCTGGTGGCCCGCGAGGTCACCGACCTGGTCGCCGTCGGCGACCAGCTCCAGGACCTGATCTCGCGCCTGGCCGTCGCGGCCGGCCGGGTGGATCCGGCCGCCATGATGGAGGCCCAGGCGGTCGACCTGCTGAGCCAGCGCCTGTCCGGCCTGGCGGCGTTCCTGCGTGCGCTGGCCGAGGCCGCGCCGGCCGACGTGGCCGCCGACATCGACAAGGCGCTGCGCGTCCTGAACCTGACCGAGCAGGCCCAGCGCCTGTCCAACCCCGCCACCGCCCCCGCCGACGAGGGCGATCCGATGACCTTCTGGGACTGAGCCCGCCATGGCCGCCAGCAAGAACGACCGCGTGAATCTCAGCACCGCCGAGGTGCTGCTGGCTTGCGGCGACCTGCAGGGCCTGAACGTCATGTCCGAGATGTTCGCGGGCTTCGGCTGCCATGCCCCACGGCGCGTGCAGACCATGGCCGAAGCCAAGACCATCGTGCAGGAGAAGACCATCAACCTGATCGTCGTCGACAGCGCGCTGAACGACGCCGAGGGCTACGATTTCATCAGCTGGCTGCGCCGCGCCGAGCTCGACCCGAACAGCTTCATCCCGGTCATCCTGGTGACGGGCCACACCAAGCCCTCGCAGGTGTTCCGCGGCCGCGACTCCGGCGCCAGCTTCGTGGTCGCCAAACCCGCCTCCCCGGTCGTCATGATGCAGCGGATCGTTTGGCTGCTGAACGACACCCGCAAGTTCGTGAACTCGCCCACCTACTGCGGCCCCGACCGCCGCGTGAAGGCGCTGGGTCCGCCGGTCGGCATGAAGGGCCGGCGCCACGACGACCTGTCGGCCGATGTCGGCCTCGCCAAGACTCCCAACCTGGATCAGGACGAGATCGACGCCCTGTTCAACCCGAAAGCAGTCGCCTGATGGCCCCCAAAGCCCGCATTTTCGCCGTCGAGAACAAGCTCGCCGAGATCGCCAGCCAGCCCGGCGGCCGGCGGCCCGAGGACGCGATCCGCGCCGCCAACGCGAAGATCGAGGGCGTCCGCGGCGTCTCGATCACCTCGTTGGTCGAGAAGGCCGACCAGATGGTGGCGGTCGCCGCCCAGGGCCGCGAGGCCAACGACGTGTCGGCGTTCGGCAAGATCTACGACCTGAGCAACGCCATCTACGGCCTGGCCGGCTCGTTCGGCCTGACCGCGCTGGCCGAGGCCTGCTTCAGCCTGTGCGACCTGGCCGACTGCTTCCGCGGCGGCGAGACCGCCAACTGGCCGGCGATCGACGTGCACGTGGACGGCATCCGCCTGCTGGCCGGCCTGGGCGACAAGGCCAACGCCGCCGGGACCGATCCGATCCTTGACGGCCTGCGCCGGGTGCGCGCGCGGGTGATGCCGGCGGCCTAGCCCGGCCGCCTTCGGAAATCGGCAGGGAGAGGCCGAGCCCGCCCTAGGCTTCTTGGTGGGCGCGGATGTCCGGCAGCGCGTCGGCCGCGGCGACCAGCGCCAGCTCCAGCCCGCTCATCCGATCGACGTCGCCGGCCTCGTCCTGCAAGCGCTCGCGGGCGTCCTCGATCAGTTCCAACACCAGGGACGGGGCTTCGCCGTGGCGCGCGAGCCGGAGCTCGTCGTCCAGCGCGCGCTCGGCGGCGGCCGCCATGGTCGGCGACAGCGTGGCCAGCGCCTGCAACACGGCCCGGTTGAGCGCCAGTGAAGCCTGAATCTCCGCGCGCAGGTGCGTGAGCGCGGAATCCGTCTCCTGTACGGCGAAGGCGGCGATGGGGTGCAAGGTGGGGATTCCTCGGCTTGTGCTACGGCCAAGCCTTAGGCGGCGACAGTTAATGCGGCGATAACATTGTGCATTTGCACATATTGCGTTCGCACCCAAATCAGCCTCATCTCGCAGGCCTAGACGCCCTGCCGTGGCACGCGCGAGAGCCTGATGCGCAAGACCGACCCCAAAGACCATTCCTTTGATCCCACAGGGGAATTTCCCCTCGGACCGGGCGAGTACCTGTTCTATCTGGTCTCCCAGACCGCCCGTCAGCGCGAACTGCGTTTCGACCGCGGCGCCGCGTCGCTAGGGTTGAGCCTGACGCGTCTGCGCACGCTTGCGGTAATTCGTCGCATCGAGAACTGTTCGATGAACGACCTAGCCCTGTTCACGGGCGTGGACCGCACCACCCTGACCCGCGCGGTGGATCAACTGGTGCGCGATGGGCTGGTCGAGCGATGGTCGCCGGCCCGCGACCGCCGGCGGGTGAACGTGGCCCTCAGCCCCAAGGGCGAAACCCTGCACGCCGACGCCTTCAAGCGGCTGGCCACGGCGAACCGCGGCGCCCTCGACAGATTGGGCGAGGCCGAGATCCGCCAGGCCGCCCGCGTGCTGCAGCAGGTGCTGCGCGCGGTGATGGAAGATCCGCTGGAAGCCGAGAAGCTGCTCGACTACGGCCGCCCGCCCGCCGGGCCGGCCTAGGAAGGTCGCCGCCGGCCAGAGCCCGCAGGCTCCGGCCGGCATGCACGCACCGCCCTCGATGGGGGGCTCAGGCGGCGCGCGCTGACGTGACCGTTTCCGCAGGGGTGAGGCGGAAGCGGCCGATCAGGCCTGCGAGGCTCTCGGCTTCGCGGGCCAGGCTGTGACTGGCCGCGGTGGTCTCTTCGACCATGGCGGCGTTCTGTTGGGTCACCTGGTCCATCTGGTTGATGGCGGTGTTCACTTCGGACAGGGCGACCGACTGCTCGCGCGCCGAGGCGGCGATCTCGGTGACCAGGCCGTGCATCTCGGCGACGGTGGCGCGGATCACCTCCAGCGCGTGGCCGGTCTGGGTGACCAGTTCGACGCCGTCGTCCACCTGGCGGCTCGACTCGGAGATCAGCGTCTTGATCTCCTTCGCGGCCTCGGCCGACCGCTGGGCCAGCGCCCGGACCTCGGACGCCACCACGGCGAAGCCCTTGCCCGCCTCGCCGGCGCGCGCGGCCTCGACGCCGGCGTTCAGGGCCAGGAGGTTCGTCTGGAAGGCGATCTCCTCGATGATCCCGATGATGTTCGAGATCTTGGCCGAGGACTGCTCGATCGCGCTCATGGCCCGGGTGGCCTTCGTCACCACCTCGCCGGAGCGCACGGCCTCGCCCTGGGCGGCGTCGGCCACCTGGCTCGCTTTGCCGGCGCCTTCGGCCGAGCGGCGGACGGTGGCGGTCACCTCGTCAAGCGCGGCGGCCGTCTCTTCCAGGCTCGCGGCCTGCTGCTCGGTGCGGCGCGACAGGTCATCGGCGGCCTGGCTGATCTCGTCCGAGCCGGTGCGCATGCCGCGCGCCGATCCGATCACCGCCGACATGGCCTCGGCCAAGCGGTCGACGGCGGCGTTGTAGTCGCCGCGCAGGGCTTCGTACTGCTGGGGGAAGCGGTCGATGAGGCGCGCGGCCAGGTCGCCGTCGCTGAGCCGCTGCAGGCCGCTCGCCAAGTCTCGCATGACCCGCTCGCGGGAGGCGTCCTCCTCGGCCCGGCGGGCCTCGTTGCGCGTGCGCTCCTCCTCCATGGCCGTCCGGTTGTCGGCGGCCTCCAGCTCGGCCTGGCGCTCGGCCACGGCCTGCTTGAAGGCGAACAGGGCCCGCGTCATCAGGCCGATCTCGTCCTTGCGGCCGGTGTGCGGCGGATCGACGGTCAGGTCGCCCTTGGAGAGGCGGTCCAGCGCGCTGGTCACGTCCACCAGCGGCTTCACGAGGATGCGGCGGGCGGCCAGCACGATGAGGCCCGTGACGACCACGCCCACCAGGATCAGGGCGGCCATCAGGATCTGGGCGACCAGGGCCGCCGACTTCGCGCCGTCGGCCTCGGCGGCGGCCGCGGCCTCGATCTTGTGGGTGGCGTCCTCCATCGCGCCTTCCAACGTCGTGAACTGCTGGAGGAACTTCGGCATCGCCGCCTGGGCGGCGGCCGGGTCGCGCTCGGCCAGGGCCACGATGTTCTCGGCGCCTGCGATGTAGTCGCCCAGCGGCGCCTCGACGGCGGCCAGGGCGGCCTTCGTCGCCGGATCGGTGGCCAGCGACTTGTTGCGCTTGATGTCGTCGCGGAAGCCCTGGGCGTGCTCGCCCAGGTCCTTCTTCACCTCGGCGAAGGTGACGCCCGTCGACGGGTCGGCGGCGCGCAGGGCCATCAGCACGTCGGCCCGCAGGGCGTCGTGCATCATGTCGGAGTCCATGTGGACCTGCACGATCTGGCTCGACCGGATGGCGCGCGTCAGGGCGCCGCTCAGGTGCGTCGCGGCCCACAGGCCCGCCGCCGACGTGGCCGAGGCCAGCACCAGCACGATCGCCCCCGCCGCGATGACCTTCCCATTGATCGAGTCGAGTTTCATGCATCTCCCCACTATCGGGAGCGACGTTAGGGTAAATGTCTTTCCCCGCCGTAAATCATAACGCATAGCCGGCGCGGCGATGACTTGATGATCCCCAGTTCAACGACCTACTTCCCACTTATGATGCGAATTCCCAGGTGCGACATTATGATGCACCAGGAACTCGTTCGGTCTACATATGATTTACGACAAGTAAACGCGATACGATCACTTAATACTTGAGCACAATTCCCACTTTTAACCGTGAATTAGTGCCGGCGCGGCAAGTTCCCATTTCGAAACTTGCCAAGAGACCGCCGAATGCCCCTCCAACCCCAGGCCAGCGCCATGGCCGCCGCGGCCCTGCTGGCCCTGGCGGCGGCCGGGCCGGCCCTGGCCGACGAGCCACCCGCAGAAGACGCGCCCGCCCTGGCGTTCGGCGCCGTCTACACCGCCGACGTCAGCGGCGTGGCGCGCGGCGTCCATCCGCGCGCCGGCCGTTATCTCGACAACCTCGACCTCACCGCGGATCTCAACCTGGAGAAGGCCGTGGGCTGGCGCGGCGCGGTGCTGCACGCCTATGCGCTGAACAATTCGGGCGGCGCGCCGAACGACATCGCCGGCACCCTGCAGGGCGTCGACAACATCGAGGTGGCCAGGCCCCGCCTGCGGCTCTTCGAGCTGTGGCTGGAACAGAGCCTCGGGCCCACGGCCATCCGCGCCGGCCTCTACAACCTGAACAGCGAGTTCTACGCCAACGAGTCCGCGGCCCTGTTGCTGAACCCGTCGTTCGGTATCGGCTCGGAACTGGCCGCGACCGGCCCCAACGGCCCGTCGATCTTCCCGTCGACCGCGCTGGGCGTGCGGATGAACGTCGACCTGGGCGCCGGCCGCTACGCCCGCGCCGCGGTGCTGAACGCCAAGTCGGGCGTGCTGGGCGATCCCGGCGGCGTCGACTGGGGCTTCGGCAACGGCGTCCTGACCATCGCCGAGGCCGGCGTCGAGGGCCCCACCCGCTTCTCGGCCGGCGCCTGGCGCTACAGCAAGCGGCAGGACGACATCCGGGTCATCCTGCCCGACGGCCAGCCCGCCCACCGCCACGCCCAGGGCGCCTATGTGCTGGGCGAGCAGCGGATGTTCGGCTCGGACGACGGGCCCTCGGGTCACATCTTCCTGCGCGCGGGGCTGTCGGACGGCGCCACCACCCCGTTCCGCGGCGGCTGGCAGGCCGGCTTCCTGATCGCGCGGCCGGTGGCCAGCCGGCCCGACAGCCAGCTCTCGCTGGGCTTCCAGCAGGGCGTGCTGAACCGCCGGTTCCGGAACAACCTGCGCGACGTTGGCGGCAAGCCAGCCCGCGCCGAGTCCGGCATCGAACTGACCTATTCCGACAAGCTGACCTCGCGGATCACGCTGCAGCCCGACCTGCAGTGGATCCACCACGCGGGCGGCGACCGCCTGGCGAAAGACCGGGTCATCGCCGCGCTGCGCCTGAAGATCGACCTGAGTCCCTCTCCCTCCGACTGATCGGATTACCCGCCCATGCGCGAAGCGCAGGACGACGAAGACAATCGGTTCGCCCGGATCCTCCGGGTCCGCGCAAAAGCGCGGAAGAGCCGGACGATCGAAGCCGCGATCATCGCGGTGCTGGTGTGGCTGGCCACGCACAGCCCGCTCGCGGCGCCGTGGCTGGCCGCCACCCTGGCCAGCGGCGTGCTGGAGGGCTTCCTCGCCCGCCGCGCGCAGGCGGCCCCGGCCGATGGCAAGCGGCGCATCCACGCCGCCCTCGGTCTTGCGTTCAGCGCCGCCACCTACGCCTCCGTCGCCGCGATCGTGATCGCGCCGACCGTCACCCCCGTCGCCCTGGCCGGCGCCGCCGTCGTGCTGTGCGCCGTGGCCCTCAACAACGCGATGGTGTCGTCGGGTTCGCGGCTGGCGACGGCCGCCATGGTCACGCCGCCCGCCTCGCTCCTGATCCTGGCCCCGATCTACGCCGCGTTCGCCGGGCGGGGCTTCGGCATCGGCGAGACCCTGCTGCTCGCCCTGGGCGGGATCGCCTTCCTGGTGTTCATCGTGCGCCTGTCGTCCTCGATCGGCGCCGAGCGCGACGCCCTGCGCCAGATGGGCGAGGCGGCGGAGGCCGGCCAGCAGCGGTGGGGCATGGTGTTCGACAGCAGCCCCGTCGCCCTGGTGTGCTTCGACGCCAGCGCGCTGCACGACCGGCTGCACGCCAAGCTTCGCCCCGGCGTGACCCTGGGCGCGATCGCCCGCGGGGAATATCCCGACACCCAGGCGCTGCGCGGGGACTCGGTGCTGATCGACGCCAACGCCGCGGCGCGGGCGCTGTTCGCGCGGTACGGCGGCCTGGGCAAGTTCGGCCCGAAGTTCCTCGACGCCATGTTCGACGGCCTCGACGGCATGGACGCCGAGGGCAACATGCCGCCGTTCGAACTGGAGCTGGAGGCCGGCGACCAGCCCGGCCGGATGATCCGGGTCCAATACCGCCTGACCTCGGGCCTGGGGCGACCGTGGAGCCTGTGCCTGGCGACCTATCTGGACGTCACCGAGGCGCATCGCATGGCCCGCGTGCAGGAGGAGGCGCGTCACGCCGCCGAGGGCGCCAACCGCGCCAAGAGCGAGTTCCTGGCGGTGATGAGCCACGAGATCCGCACGCCCCTGAACGGCGTGCTGGGCATGGCCCAGGCCATGGACCTCGACCCCCTTCCCGCCCTGCAGCGCGACCGCCTGCGCGTGATCCGCGACAGCGGCGCGGCGCTGATGGACCTGCTGGACGACCTGCTCGACATTTCGCGCATCGAGGCGGGTCACCTGATCCTCGAGAGCGAGCCGTTCGACCTGAAGGCCACGGCCGAGGCCGCCCACGCCGCCTTCGCCGCCGAGGCGCGCACCAAGGCGCTGGCCTTCACCCTGGACGTGGACCCCGCCATCGCCGGCCTGTGGCGCGGCGACGCCACGCGCGTGCGCCAGGTGCTGTCGAACCTGATCGCCAACGCCGTGAAGTTCACCCACGAGGGCGAGGTCTCGGTGCGCCTGGGCAAGAGCGCCGGCGGCGTCCGCTTCGAGGTGTCGGACACCGGCATCGGCATCGCGCCCGACCGGGTGACGCGCCTCTTCGAGAAGTTCGTCCAGGCCGACGCCTCGGCCACGCGCCAGTACGGCGGCAGCGGCCTGGGCCTGGCCATCTGCCAGGAGCTGTGCCGCGCCATGGGCGGGGCGATCACCGTCGGCAGCGCGCCGGGCCAGGGCAGCACCTTCGCCGTCGACCTGCCGCTCCGCCGCATCGAGCGCCGCAGCGAGCCCCGCCGCGGCGACCTGGCCCCCAGCCTGGTCGACGGCTCGATGCGCATCCTGGCCGCCGAGGACAATCCGGTGAACCAGCTGGTGCTGAAGGCCCTGCTGGCGCAGCTCGGCCTGGAGCCCACGATCGTGGAGAACGGCGCCGAGGCCGTGCGCGCCTGGGAGTCGGCCCACTGGGACCTGATCCTGATGGACGTGCAGATGCCGACCATGGACGGGCCCACGGCCACCATGACCATCCGCGCCCGCGAGGCAGTGCTGGGCCGTCCGCGCACGCCGATCCTGGCGGTCACGGCCAACACCATGGCCCACCAGCTCGCCAGCTATCGCGCCGCCGGGATGGACGACGTGGTGCCGAAGCCCCTGAACGTCACCGAGCTCTTCACGGCGATGTCAGCCGCGGTGACCGCCGAGGCGCCTTTGGCCGGGCGCACGAGAGCCGTCGGCTAGAGGCCTTCCCGGTCGCACTCATCGCGACCGGATAAGAAGGCCTCTAGATCAAAGAAATCGAGCTCGTCGATCCTGGTTGGCTTGCTGCAAGCCAACCAGGACGGGCTCTAGGCGAGTTCGGGCGCCAGCTCGGCCAGTTTCCGGGCCAGCTCGGCGCGCCGGTAGGGCTTGGGCAGAAACGCCGCGCGCGGGTCGTGGCCGACGGCGCGCAGCACCGGGTCCTCGGTGTGGCCCGAGGTGAACAGGATCGGCAGGGTCGGCTCCAGCAGCCGCGCGTGGTCGGCCAGCTGCCGCCCGTTCAGGCCGCCCGGCATGTTGATGTCGGTCATCATCAGGTCCACGCCCACGCCGGCCGCCAGCACGTCCAGCGCGTCGTGGCCGTTGGCGCAGGCCTGGACCTCGCAGCCCAGGGCCGCGAGCTGGCGCTGCACCTGGCCGCGGACCAGGTCGTCGTCCTCGACCAGCAGGACCTTCAGGCCGCACGACAGCGGCTGGGCCGGCGCCTGGGCCAGCGGGACCGGATCGCAGGGCGTCGCGGCCGGCAGCGACAGCGAGATGCGAGTGCCGGCGCCCTCCTCGCTGTCGATCTCCAGCCGGCCGCCCGACTGCACCGCGAAGCCGTAGACCATGCTGAGGCCGAGGCCCGAACCCTTGCCCTCGGGCTTGGTGGTGAAGAACGGCTCCAGCGCCCGGGCGCGGGTCTGGGCCGACATGCCCTCGCCGGTGTCCTCCACCGACAGCACGGCCTCGTCGCCGGCCTGCGCGACGCACAGCGTCAGCCGCCCGCCCTCTGGCATGGCGTCGCGGGCGTTGATGCTGAGGTTCAGCATGGCCGAGGTGAGCTGGGTCAGGTCGGCGCGGCAGCAGACGTCGGCCGGCGCGGCGCGCATGCGCACGTCGATGTCCTTGCCCAGCGTCCGTTGCAGGATGGGCAGCAGGCCCTCCAGGAACCGGTTGCAGTTGATGGTCTGCGGCGCCAGGGACTGGGTGCGCGAGACGGCCATCAGCTGGCTCACCAGCTCGGCGCCGCGCTCGGCGGCCTCCAGCGCCATCCGCGCCACCGAGCTCAGTTCGGGCTGTTCGGCCAGGGCGTCGCCCAGCGCCTCGGTCGCGCCGATCACCACCGTCAGCAGGTTGTTGAAGTCGTGGGCGATGCCCCCGGTCAGCCGACCGATGGCCTCCATCTTCTGGGCCTGGCGCAGCTTCTCCTCCGCCGCCACGTGGTCGCGCATGTCGCGCCCGACGGCGAAGGTCGTCTGGTCGTCCTCGGACCAGACCGACGACCACATCACCGGCACGATCGAGCCGTCGCGGTGGATGTAGCGATTGACGAACCCCTGGCTGGGCTCCCCGTCGGCCAGGCGGCCGGCATGTTCGGCCGTCTTGGCGTGGTCGTCCGGATGCACGAGGTCGAGGAACGAGCGGCCGACGACCTCCTCCGGCGTGTAGCCCCACATCCGCTCGGCGTGCCGGCTCACCTGCAGGAAGGTCCCGCAGCCGTCGAGCGTGCAGATCACGTCGATGGAGTTGTCGAGGATCTTCTGGTTGGCGGCCAGGGCGGCGGCCAGCTGCTCGCGGCTGGCGAGCAGCTCCTGCTCGGCCACCTTCTCCTTCGTGACCTCGTGGGCCTGGGAGAAGATGCCGCAGACCGCGCCGTCCGCGTCGCGGATCGCCTGCAGCGCATAGTTGACGTAAGCCCCGCGGATCGCCGAGCCGTCGGCCCGCCGGACCTCGGTCGGCGCACCGCGGACCACCTCGCTCTCGCCCGTCCGGTACACGCGGTCGAGGCGCTCCAGTAGCCCCCGCGCCACGAGATGGGGGAAAGCCTCCCGCGCCGTCTGGCCGATCACGTCGCGATGGTCGATCCACGCGGAATAGGCCGCGTTCATCATCACCACCACGTGGTCGGGCCCGTCCGTGACGATCATCCCGCCCGGCGCGTCGGCGAAGAGCTCCAGCACCCGGCGCATGTCGCCGGCGAGCCCCGCGGTTCCACGGTTCGCGAGGTTCTGCTTGATTTCAAGGGACAACGGGTTGCTCATGGTGGTGTCCATTCGGGGGGATGGCATGTCCCAGCTCGGTCGGTCCGCCGGCCTGACAGGTTTCCTGGAACTCTCTCGCGCGGTCGGCGTCGACGCCTACGCGCTGGCGGCCGCAGTCGGGTTGCCGCCCGCGGTGCTGACCGATCCCGACCTCAGGGTCTCGGTCGAACTCATGGGCCGGATGTTCGAGATGGCGGCCGAGCAGTCCGGCGTCGAGGACTTCGCCCTGCGCATCGCCGAGCACCGGCGCATCTCCAACATGGGCGCCGTCGGCCTGGTGATCCGCGAGCAGCCGACGCTGCGCAAGGCGATCGCCGCCTACGCCCGCTACCAGTGGCTTCAGAACGACGCCTACAGCCTGTCGCTGGAGGAGTTCGGCGACCAGGCCGTCCTGCGGATCCACGGCCCGGCCTGGCAACAACGCCAGGTGCAGGAGCTGTCGGTCGCCACGGCGGTCAAGACGCTGAAGGCCGTGATGGGCGAGACGTGGAAGCCGCTGGAGGTGCGGCTCACGCACAGCGCCCCGGCCCGCACCGAGACGCACCGGCGCGTCTTCGGCGTCACCCCCCTGTTCAACCAGGACGGCATGGCCGTCGTCCTGCCTCGCGCCGACCTGGAGCTGGCGATCCCGTCGGCCGACCCGGATATGGCGCGGGAGGTCACCGCCTACCTGGAGCAGATGACCGAAGGCCGCCGCGTCGACCTGCGCGACCGGGTCGGCGACCTCATCGTGGCCCTGCTGCCCGACGGCGTGTGCTCCGTCGAGCGCGTGGCCCAGCACCTGGGCATGGACCGCCGCACCCTGCACCGCCGCCTGGCGGCCGAAGGCGCAACGTTCTCGGCGATCCTGGACACCACGCGCCAGGACATGGCCGCCTCGCTGCTCACCACCAGCGACCGGCCGCTGCAGAGCGTGGCCGACCTCCTGGGCTTCTCCAGCCTGTCGGCCTTCGCCCACTGGTTCCGGCGCAAGTTCGCGCAGTCCGCCAGCGCCTACCGCGCCGCCCACGCCGGGGCGGCTGACCGGCCTTCGGCCGCGCTCGTCCCTGCGGAGTGACGCGGCCACCGACTCAGGCCGCGCTCGAAACCGCGGTTTCGTCGGCCTCGCGCAGCACGTAGCCGCCGCCCCAGACCGTCTCGATCACGTGGCGGCCGTCGGTGGCGGGCGCCAGCTTCTTCCGCAGCTTGCAGATGAAGACGTCGACGATCTTGGCGCCCGGCTCGTCCATCCCGCCGTAGAGGCTGGAGAGGAAGATGTCCTTGGTCAGGGTCTTGCCCTTGCGCAGCGCCATCAGCTCCAGCGTCTGGTACTCGCGGCCGGTCAGGTGAATGCGCTGGCCGTTCACGTGGACAATCTTGGAGTCCAGGTCGATGACCATGTCGCCGACCGTGATCAGCGACTGCGAGTGGCCCTTCGAGCGGCGGATCACCGCGCGCAGGCGGGCGATCAGCTCGTCCTTGTGGAAGGGCTTGGTCATGTAGTCGTCGGCGCCGAGGCTGAGGGTCTTCACCTTCGACTCGATCTCGGCGGCGCCCGACAGGATCATGATCGGGGTCTCGTTCTTGCCCCGGCGCAGGGTGCGCAGCACGTCCAGGCCCGACATGTCCGGCAGGCTCAGGTCCAGCAGGATCAGGTCGTAGTCGTAGACCTCTGAGAGGTCGATGCCGTCCTCGCCCTCGCCCGTCTTCTCCACGATGAAGCCGCTCGAGCTCAGCATGATCTCGATGCTGCGGGCCATCATCCGGTCGTCTTCGATCAAAAGCACACGCACACAGTCCTCCTCGCCGCGGTCGCGGCCCCTCTCTGGTGTTGCTGACGGAAGCGCGGGCGCGGTCTGGCCGCCCCGCGCCCAGACCTATCCGGCGGCCGCCCGGGCAGCGCTTTGCCGGCCCCGGCGGTCGAGAACCACGCGCGCAGCGGTGAGCAGCTGCGACATGGGGAACGGCTTGGCCATCACCTCGTCGGCGCCCAGCTCTTCCGCCCACTGCAGGAAGTTGCCGGTGCGCCCGTAGGCGCCGCCGCCCGAGATGGCGATCACCGCCATGTCCGGCGCGACGGCCTTGGCCTCGATGATGGTGGCGATGCCTTCCTTCTCGGGCATCACGATATCGGTGACCATGAGGTCGGGTTTCAGCGCCTTCAGGAGCTGGACGGCCAGGCGACCGTTGCGGGCCGAATAGGCCTTGAAGCCGGCGCGCGCGAAGGCGGTGGTGATCAGCTTCAGCAGGTCCGGGTCGTCGTCGACAACCAGCACCGTGCCGCCCTGGCCCTCCGGCGCGGGCGTCAGGCCCACGACCGACGCGGTCTGGGATTCCCGGGCGCGCGCAGCGTCCTGGATGCGCGTGACCAGCTTGGCCGCCCGCTCCGCGGCCGTCAGGCCGACGCGGGCCAGCTCGGCCTGCTCGCTGTTCGGATCGTGTCCCTCTCCGAGGGATTCGCAGACCCCCATCAGCACCCCCAGCAGGTTCTTCAGCTCGTGGGTGGGATCGAGGGTCGTGTCGGCGGGCGGTGGGAGCCCGTCGACCGACATTGGGGTAGGCATAGACAGTTCAGGACCTCAGCTACGCAGGGCATCGTCCCGTTGGGCTGAGCGTCTGGTGGGGTGTGTCCTGTCCCCGCCGTCGCAACCCCCCCGGGCTGATTCGTGACGAACGGCGGTATATGGTTAACCGGACCGCGGTTTGATCCTGCGGGACAGTTATTTGAATTTTCGGGACAGAATGCTGCGCTGCGACATTGTGTCGTCGCGAGACTAAGAACCAGTCGCAGCGGGCGACCTCTTGATCGCCCGCCGTACACTGTAAGTCTAGTGGAAAGTGCTCAGATCGAGAGCAATCACTATGATTGCTTCTTTTCTGATCTACAGCAGATCACCACCACAGGCGCCGGCCGTCGTGCCTGTCGCCTTGAACGCCTTGATCACGTTGCGACCCACCGTCCAGCGGTGCACCTCGTCCGGCCCGTCCACCAGCCGCTGCGAGCGGATGTGGGTGTACCAGGCGGCCAGCGGCGTATCGCGGCTGTAGCCGAGGGCCCCGTGCAGCTGGATCGCGGTGTCCACCACATGGTGCACCATGTGGGCCAGGTAGACCTTCGCGATCGAGTTCTCCTGGCGCATGTCCATGCCGTGCTCGGCCTTGTAGGCGATGTGCAGCAGCATCAGGCGCGCGATGTAAAGCTGGCTCGCGCACTCGGCCATCATGAACTGGACGGCCTGCCGCTCATCCAGCTTGCGCCCGAACGTCTCGCGGGTCGTGATGTGCTCGGCCGCCAGGTCGAGCGCCCGCTGGGCCATGGCGATGTTGTGCATGCCGTGGCGCAGGCGGCCGTAGGCCAGGCGGTGCTGGCCCATGTCGAAGCCGCGTCCCTCCCCGCCCAGCAGGTTCTCGGCCGGCACCACCAGGTCCTTGATCTCGATCTCGGAGTGGCCGCCGCCCATGATGTGCGACAGCGGCCCCTCGGCGGCCATGGTCGGGATGTCGCGCTTGATCTTGTAGCCGGGGTTCGGCAGCTCGACGATGAAGGTCGAGAACTGCTGGTGGCGCGGCGCGTCCGGGTCGGTGCGGGCCATGACCAGCGCCAGGTCGGCGGCGCTGGCGGCCGACGAGAACCATTTCTCGCCGTTCAGCACATAGTTCTCGTTGCCGTCCTTGACCGCGGTGGTGCGCATGCCGGTGGCGTCGGCGCCGGCCGCCTTCTCGGTCATCGAGTAGCAGACCCGCTTCTCGCCGTTCAGCAGCGGCTTGAGGTACTTCTCCTTCTGGAACTCGGTGCCGTGCGCCAGGAGGGTCAGGATCGTGGCGTCGTCCGGCCCCTGGCTATTCATGCTGAGCGCGCCCAGGTGGCTCTGCCCCAGTTCCATCTGCACCAGCGCGTTGGCCAGCGGCCCCAGGCCCATGCCGCCGTATTCCTTGGGCACGAAGGGCAGCCACAGCCCCTGCGAGCGCGCCTTGGCCCGCAGCTCGGCCAGGACGGTCTTGTAGCTCTCCTTGTCCACCAGCCGCTTCTCGGCGGGGATGCATTCGTCCTGCACCCACTGGCGCACGCGCTCGCGCACGGCCTTGGCGTCGGCGGGGATCTCGAAGTCGATGGCCATAGGCGTCTCCCAACGCTCGTTTGAATTTGCCTCACCCTGCGGCGGCGCCCCGGCGGCAAGCAAGGGCAAACTAACCCTCGTCATCCCACGGCCGACCATCGGTCGGACCGGGGGACCCAAGCGGCGTTTGCGATCGTCAGACTCGGCTTGGGTCCCCCGGTTCAGCCTGCGGCTGGCCGCGGGATGAGGATGAGGGGGCTTTGACCTCGACCGGAAGTTGGCGTTCCCTGGCCGCCTTCGAAGGAGATCGCCATGCAGGTCACGCCGCTCACGCCCACCATCGGCGCCGTCGTCGAGGGCGTCGACCTGTCCCAGGGGGTGTCGGCCGACCTGGCGGAGGCGCTTCGCCAGTCGCTCTTGAAGCACCAGGTGATCTTCTTCGAGGACCAGCACATGACGCCGGTCCAGCACCGCGACTTCGCCGCCCGCTTCGGCGCGCTGCACACCCATCCGCTCTATCCCGGCGTGCCCGAGGCACCCGAGCTGTTCATCCTCGACAACCACGCCGGCAACCCCACCGACAACGACGCCTGGCACACCGACGTCACCTTCATCGAGACCCCGCCGATGGGCTCGATCCTCTACGCCAAGCACCTGCCGCCCAGCGGCGGCGACACCATCTGGGCCAACATGAAGGCGGCCTACGAGGCGCTGTCGCCCACGTTCCGGGAATTCCTGTCGGGCCTGGACGCCGTCCACGACTTCGCCCGCGGCTTCCCCACCCGGGGTATCGTCGCCAACGCGGCCGGCGCCGACAAGCACGCCCAGGCCGTGGCCGAGCACCCGCCCGTCCTGCACCCCGTGGTGCGCACCCACCCCGAGACCGGCGAGGACGGCCTGTTCGTGAACTTCGGCTTCACCGAGCGCATCAAAGGCCTGCGCCGCAAAGAGAGCGACGCGATCTTGAACATGCTGTTCGAGCACGTCACCAAGCCCGAGTTCCAGGTGCGCTGGCGCTGGAGCGACAACGCCGTGGCCTTCTGGGACAACCGGGTGACCCAGCACTATGCGGTCAACGACTACCTGCCCGCCCGCCGGATCATGAACCGCGCGACCATCCTGGGCGAACGGCCCTTCCACCGCTCGCGCAAGCCGGCCCCTGCGCTGGCCGCGGAGTAGCCGTTCAGTCCTTGAAGGTGCTGAAGACGTGGTCCCCGCCCGGCGCGCTCTTCGCGTGGCAGGCGCTGCAGGCCTTGGCCATGTCCTGCTCGATGGCGACCTCGCGCCGGCGGCCCGGCCAGGCGAACTCGGTGTAGCCCCATCCGCCGGTGGCGGCGAAGCGGCGGCTGTCCCTGACCATCACGTCGATGAACTTGCGCTCGCCCTGCCCCAGTCCGTCGGGCCCGGCCTTCGACGCCGCCCACTGGTCGAAGACGATCGTCGCCCCGTCGGCCCACCGGCCGGTGCGATAGCCCTCGACCGCCGCCGGATTGGCGTAGATCGCGTGCAGGCCCTCGTACTTCGGCGCCGCCGGATTGCCCGGCCCGACCTGGCCGCTCGCCACGTGGGTCCAGGCGCGGAACCCGTCGGGGAACGCGATCGGCGCCTCGCCTGCGCCCATGAGGGCGACGGCGGCGGCGAGGAGGACGAGGCGGCGCATGCGGACACTCCGGCTGGACGGCCGGAAGCTCGGCCATGCCGGCCGCGCCGTCGCGCCTGAACCGATGGCCGCGTCAGACGTGGAGCGCCTGCTCCGTCGCCTCCATCTCGTCGCGGATCCAGTCGTGGCCGCTGGTCACCATCACGCCCTCCAGCGCGCTGATGTGGCCCCGCAGGCGGTCGCGGATGTCCTTGGGAACGTCATCCCGCGTGGCGATCCAGCGGGCGATCTGGTGGACCGCGAAGGCCGTGTGCAGGGCGAGACGATCGCGGTCGTCGTCGGAGAGCTTCATGGCGGGCTCCGTGTTGCCGTCCCCACCATAGCACAGCCGCCCGGCCCCCGGTTCCGCGTCCCGAAGGAAAAGCCCGCCGTCCGGCGGGGCCTTGGTCTGGTCAGCCGACCGCCGCCAGTTTCGGCGGCTTCGGCAGGCCCAGGGCGCCGGCGATCCGATCCTGGAACCAGGCCACGCCCGCCTCGTGCTTCGGCGACAGCACTCCGCCCTGGTAGACCCCGGCCTCCAGGTTGCGCTGCACCTCCTCGCAGACCTGCAGGTCCTGCGCGGTGACCAGGTCCGAGAACTCGAACATGGCGGGCAGCGCGTCGGTCTGCGCCGGATCGAAGAAGTAGAAGTAGTCCAGCCGCGTCTCGGCCGGGCCCAGCGCGGTCATCCGCTCGACCATGTAGCCGTGCCGGTAGACGTTGATCGCCAGGTTCGGCCACAGCCAGGCCCAGACGCCGCCGTAGACGGACGCATCCCGCGCCGGGGCATGGGCGAAGATCACTTCGCCGTCGATCTCGGTGCGGTACTCGGCCACCACCACGTCGTCGTCGAACTCGGGGTGGACGGCCTTGATGTGATAGCCCTCGAGGTAGTTCTCGACGTAAGCCTTCCAGTTGCAGGCGATGCGGTGAGTCCGCGTCTCGACCATCGGGAAGCCCGCCTGCCCCTCGGCCCAGCGACGGCCCAGCGGCGCCATCAGCTCGGCCAGCGGCCGGGCGGCCAGGTCCAGGTTCACGAACACCAGGCCGCGCCAGGTCTCCAGCCGGACCGGGAACAGGCCATAGTCGCGTGGGTCGAAGCCCGGCAGCTTGCCGAAGTCGACGGCGTTGCGCAGCCGCCCGTCCAGGGCGTAGCGCCAGCCGTGGTAGCGGCAGGTGAACGCCTCGCCGCAGTTGCCCGCGCCGTCGGCGACCAGCGCGCCGGCCCGGTGGCGGCAGACGTTGTGGAAGCCGGCCAGCTCGCCATCGGCCTTGCGCACCACCACCACCGGCGCCCCGCCCACCACGTCGGCCAGGTAGTCGCCCGCGTTCGGCGCCATGCTCTCGTGGCCGATGAACTGCCAGGTCTTGCGCAGCACCTGGGCGCGGTCGTTCCTGAGCGCCTCTTCGCCGCGATAGAGCTCGACGGGCAGCATGTGATCCTCCGGATGATCCGGCCGCGTCTTTAGCGGCGGCGCACCGAAAGATACAGGAGCGCGGCCAACGGGACCGGCACGAGCGACAGCATGAGCTCGATGGGCTTGGCGCCCGAGACCAGCAGCGCGGCGAAGGCCACGGCGGCGGCGGCGTTGGCGAGGGCGGCGGCGCGGCGGCCCGGCGTGAAGGCCATGGCGATCCGCGCCAGCGACAGCGCCGCCAGGGTGTAGGTGTAGATCGACAGCAGCGAGCAGGCGTTGATGATCGTCGTGAACTGCTTGGCCAGGCTGGGGTTCTCGGTGGCCATGGCGAAGACGGTCATCAGGCCGCCGCCGAGCAGCAGGTTGAGCGACGAGGCGCGCTCGCCCGGCCGGGTGCGGAACAGGCGTGGGAACAGGCCCTCGTCGGCCGCCCCGCGCGTGGTCTCGGCGACCACCAAGGTCCACGCGGTCACGCAGCCGGCGGTGCGCAGGAAGGCGCAGGCGGCGATGGCCGCGCCGATCGCCGCGCCGACGGCGGCCTTGGCCGCGTCGCCGAACGGGGCGTCCGACTTGGCCAGGGCGTCGGCCGGCAGGATGCCCATGATCGCCGAGGTCGCCGAGATGTAGAGCGCGGCCGCCCCCAGCACGCCCAGAATTGTGGCGCGCGGCACGTTGCGGGTGGGGTCGCGCACGACGCCGGCGGCGGCGGCGGCGCACTCCATGCCCAGGAAGGCCCAGAAGGCGTTCAGCGCCGAGGCGCCCACGGCCTTGTCCAGCGGCTGGTGCGTCGGGTTCCAGGAGCCCGTGAACACGGCCGACCTGAAGAAGAACCAGCCCGCCGTCGCCGCCAGGATCACCGGCAGCAGGCCGACCCCCAGCGTCAGCCCTTCGGTGCGCGCCACCACGCGCGGCCCTAGCCAGCCGAGGCCAACGGCGCCCCAGATGATCGCTATGGTCACGGCCAGCCGCGGACCGGGCTCGGCCAGCGCCGGAAACAGGAAGCCCGCCGCGCCCGCCGCCGCCAGCGCGATGGCCACCGCGCCGGCCCAGCACGAGGTCCAGAACAGCACCGCCGCCTCCGCGCCGGCGAAGGGTCCGAGCCCGGCGCGCACATAGCCCGGGACGCCCTCGGCTCCGACGACCTCGGCCGAGAGCCAGACGAATACGCCCGAGATCGCCAGTGCGGCGAAGGTCGCCACCAGCCAGCCCAGGATCGAGATCGAGCCGATGGCCCCCATAGTGGCCGGCAGCAGGTAGACGCCCGATCCGATCATCGAGCCGGCCACCAGGCCCGCGGCGCCCAGCATCCCCACCTTCGGGTGATGGTCTGTGACGCCCGCCTGCCCCGCCGTCGTGTCCGCCATCAAATTGCCCCCAGGACTCAGGCGACTATGGGCGGTCGAGGGGCCTACGCAAAGCCTGCCGCCCGATCGCGGCTTGACAGCTGATTTTACACGCGTAGCGTCCGAAATAAGCTACGGGTGTAAGATGTCGAAGATCTCCGGCGCCGAAAGCCACATCATGGAAGCCCTGTGGACCAAGGGCCCGCTCACCGCCGAGGAGCTGGTGCAGTCGGTCGGTCCCGAGCAGGAATGGGGCGAGGCCACCGTCAAGACGCTGATCAACCGCCTCCTGAAGAAGAAGGCGCTGAAGTCCGAACGCTCGGGCGGGCGCGCCATCTACCAGGCGCTGGTCAGCCGCGAGGAATATGTCACCGGCGAGAGTCAGGGCCTGCTCGACCGCCTGTTCGGCGGCCAGCTCGCGCCGCTGGTGGCCCATTACGCCCGGCACCGCGACCTGTCGGCGGCCGAAGTCGCCCGCCTGAAGAAGCTGATCTCGGAGCTCGAGTCCGACCATGAATGAGTCGCTGTACGTCGTCCTCGGCGCCTATCCCGCCGCGACGCTCGCAACGGCCTTCGTCCAGATCAACCTCGTCGGCGGGCTCGCGATCCTCGCCGTCGCCCTCCTTCGCATTCCCGCCCGCCGCCTCTTTGGCGCGGCCCAGGCCTACAGCCTCTGGGCGCTGCCGCCCCTGGCCGCGGCGCTCACGTTCATCGTCCATGTGGCGCGCGGACCGGCCGACCCGGCGATCTTCGCCGTCGACTCCGACCTGCTCGCTGTGGGCGGGGCGATCTGGGCCGTGGGCGCGGCGATCGTCACCCTGGTGTTCGCCGTCTCCCAGGCGCGCTTCCTGCGCGAGGTCGACGCCGGCCGCGGCGGCCCCGCCGTGGTGGGCCTGATCTCGCCGCGCATCGTCATGCCCGCCGACGACGCCGGCTACACGCCGGCCGAACGCGAGCTGATCCGGGCGCACGAGCGCGAGCACGTGGGGCGCAAGGACCCGCGGGCCGTGGCCTTCACGGCGCTGTGGCAGATCCTCTGTTGGTTCAACCCGGCCATCCACCTGGCCGCCTCGCTGATCCGCCTCGACCAGGAGCTGGCCTGCGACGCCGCCGTGGTCATGGCCCGGCCCGGCTCGCGCGCGCTCTACGCCCGCACCCTGCTGAAGACCCAGCTCGCGGCCACGCCGCTGCCGCTGGGCTGCTACTGGCCCGCCCGTGGCCAGCATCCGCTGGAAGTCCGCATCGGCGCCCTGAAGCGCCAGGGCCCGGACCTGCCCCGCGGCGCCGGCGGCGCGGTCGTGGCCGCCACGGTCGACGCCATCCGCCCGTAAGGCGACCGAGCGGCGCCATAAATCCGCCGCCCGCTCCGCGCCGACTGCCATCCAAGGCCGCTTGACAGTCAAAATTACACTCGTAATGTTACCTGCAAGGTACAGGCGTAAGACGCCGACGAGTAGACTGAAGAGTCTGGGGAGTGGAAGGCGATGACGAGCGAGGTGCTGGCCGGCCTGCTGCGCGCGAACCTGGTCCTGGCGATCGGGGTTCTGGCGGTGATGGCGCTGCGCGTGCCCGCCCGCCGCGTCTTCGGGCCTGAGGTGGCCTACGGCCTCTGGGCCGCCCCGCCGCTGGCCGCCTTCGCGTCGCTGATGCCCGCCCGCGTCGAGGACGACGCGCCCCAGGTCCACGCCTTCGTCGCCGCCCTGGCCGACGTCTCCGCCCCCGCCCTGCTCGTCTGGGCGCTGGGCGGCGCGCTGGTGGTGGCCGCCCTGGCCCACGCCCAGGCCCGCTTCATGGCTGACGCCCGCCGCGGCGTGGCGGGCCCGGCCGTCGTGGGCGTCATTACCCCGCGCGTGGTGATGCCCGCAGCCGACGGCGCCTACACCGACGAAGAGCGCGCACTGATCCGCGCCCACGAGCGCGAGCACGTCGCCCGCAGCGATCCCCGCGCCGGCGCCGTGGCCGCCCTGCTGCAGGCGCTGTGCTGGTTCAACCCCTTCGTCCACCTGGGCGCCCACCTCATGCGACTGGACCAGGAACTGGCCTGCGACGCAGCGGTCCTGCGCCGCCGGCCGCACGACCGGGCGCTCTACGCCAAGACCCTGCTGAAGACCCAGCTCGCCGCCCAGCCCCTGCCCTTCGGCTGCTACTGGCCCGCCGCCGGCCTGCACCCGCTGGAAGTGCGTGTGGGCCAGATGCGGGTCAGGCCCCGCTTCGACGCCCTCACGGGCGCGATCCTGGTGACCGCCAGCGTGGCGGCCGCGGTCATCGCCGCCTGGAACCTGCAGCCGCCGGCGCCCAGGCCCGGCGAGCTGGTCGACCTCTGGCAACGCCAGCAGAGGCAGCCCGTCACCTCGGTGATGCTGGTCAGCCTGCCGCCCAGGCCGGCGGCCGACAAGCCCGACCGCTGACCGCCTAGCCCCACACCCTCGGAGACTCCGATGCCGAACCCGCTCGCCCGGGCGCGATCACGCGCGCCTGCGCTCCTGCTCGCCTCCATCCTGCCCGCGCTGATCGCTTGCGGCGCGCCGTCGGCCGAGACCCGCATCGCCGCGCACCAGGCCGCGATCGATCCGCCGCGGCTCTGGGAGGTGACCGCCTTCGATCCGGCCGGCGCGCCGCTGGCCGCGCTCCGCGTCTGCGCCGACTCCACGCTCATCGCCGGCTTCGCCCGCGCCGGCGCGGAGGTGAACGGCCAGCCCTGCGTGACGCCCCGGCCCGGCGTCGAGCGGCCGGGCCTCTACGCCACCCGCTGCGAGCTCAACGGCCGCCGCTTCGGCATCACTGCGACGCGCACCGGCGACCGCGACCGCGACTTCACCGTCGCCTTCGGCATCCACACCCTCGACCCCGGGCCGCAGGGCGCGGCCCGCCAGGTCCGCCGCTTCCGCGTGCTGGGCCCCTGCCCAGCCGGCTGGAGCATCGGCGACCAGGCCAAGCCCGGCGCGCCGCGCGGCGAGAACGCGCTGTCGGGGACCTGGGGCGAATGATCGGCCTCATCCTCGCGCAGGCCGCGGCCGTCGCCGCCGCGCCGGAGGACGGCGTGATCCGCTATCCGCCGGCCTTCTTCGCCGCCCAGAAACCCGCCAACGCCTTCGAGATGCTGTCGCGCGTCCCCGGCTTCCTGCTCGACTTCGGCGCCGACGACCGCGGCTTCGAGGGCTCGGCCGGCAATGTCCTGATTGACGGCCGGCGCCCCACCTCCAAGACCGACAACCTCGAGGAGATCCTCGCCCGCATCCCGGCGTCCAGGGTCGAGCGGATCGAGCTCGTCCGCGGCGGCGCGCCCGGGGTGGACATGCAGGGGAAGGCGGTGCTCGCCAACGTCGTCCTCAAGGCCGACCGCAGCGTGCGGGGCCAGGTGGAGGCCGAGGGCTTCGACCCCGGCGACGGCCGTCACTTCGGCGCGCTGAAGTTCCAGGCCTCGGGCGGCGAGACCCACGCCTGGGAGGTCTCGGGCCTCTACGGCCGTGGCTTCGTCGGCCTGCTGGGCCAGGGCCTCGGCCAGTCCGGAACCTCCGCCGGCCCCGGCCCGCGCACCCGCATCGACACCGAGACCGACGGCCCGCTGCGCCAGTTCACCGCCGCCTACGAGCTGCCGCTGGCGGGCGGGCGGCTGCGCCTCAATGGCCTGGCCTACAACGACCGGGTCAAGTTCGAGGAGGACGACGTCGACCTCGCGACGGGCGCCCCATCGGCCTACGACGAGATCAATCCCAACAGCTCGCGCGAACTGGGCGCCAACTTCAGCCGCCCGCTCTCCGACCGCACCCGGCTGGAGCTCGTCGGCCTCTGGCAGCGCCGCGGCTTCGGCGTCACCGGCGTGTCGTCCGGCCCGGAAGGCCGCGAGGTGTTCGACGTCGACCGCGTCACCCGCGAGACCATCGCCCGCGCCGTCCTGAAACAGGCTTGGACGCCCAGCTTCTCCAGCGAACTCGGCGCCGAGGCCGCCCGCAACCGCCTGCGCAGCGTCTCCGGCTTGGAGGCCGACGGCGTCGACATCCCCCTGCCCGCCGCCAACGTGCGGGTCCGCGAGCGCCGCGCCGAGGCCTTCGCCAAGGCGAGCTGGCGGATCACGCCCGCCTGGAACGTCGACGGCCAGGTCCGCTACGAGCGCTCCACCATCTCGGCCTCGGGCGACGTGCGGCAGGAGAAGACGCTGAGCTATCTGAAGCCTCGCCTGCTGGTCACTTGGTCGCCCTCGGCGTCGACCCAGGTGCGCCTGCGGGGCGAGCGCGAGGTGGGCCAGCTCGACTTCGACTCCTTCGTGGCCCAGGGCAGCCTGAACAGCGCCACCGGCGTCACCGCCGGCAACCCCGACCTGGAGCCGGAGCGCGCCTGGACGGTGGAGGCGGCCGTCGAGCGCCGTTTCTGGGAGCGCGGCGCCGTCGTGCTCAGCGCCACGCACAGCGAGGTCCAGGGCGTAGTCGACCGCGGACCGGTCTTCACGTCCGCCGGCGTCTTCGACCGCCCGGCCAATATCGGCGACGGCTCGCGAGACATCCTGAAGGGCGAACTGACCGCGCCGCTGGACCGCCTGGGCCTGCCGCGCGGCCTGCTGAAGGGCGTGCTGACCCGCCGCTGGTCGACCGCGGAGGACCCGACCACGCGCACCGACCGGCGCATCTCGGGCCAGCGGCCGATCGAATGGGAGGTGAAGCTCACCCAGGACCTGCCGGCCCGGAACCTGACCTGGGGCGTCGAGCTCTACGGCGGCTGGCAGAACACGCTCTACCGCTTCAACGCCACCGACACCTTCAAGCTGGACCCGTTCCTGATGACCTATGTGGAATGGCGGCCGCGGCCGGACGTCCACGTGCGGGTGGAGTGGGAGAACATCACGCGGCGCGGCTACCGCCAGTCCACCACCACCTTCGACGGCCTGCGCGACGCGGACGGCCGCGGGCCGGCGAGCCTGTCGGACCGCAACTTCCACTTCGACCAGATCCTCTACGCCCGCATCCGCAAGACGTTCGGCGGTTGAGCCCCGCGCCGGCCGCCTCTAGCGTGCCGGCCCAATCAGAACAGCGGGAGCGAACGTCATGCCGGAAGCCATCCTCGAACCCGAGCTGCCGATCGTCGACCCGCACCACCACCTGTGGGACCGCCGAGCCTACATCGCCCAGGGGCCCGAGCATCCGTTCATGACGGCGATCCAGCCGGCGGCGCGCTACCTGCTGGACGAGTTGATGGCCGACACCGGCAGCGGCCACAACGTGATCGGCACGGTCTTCGTGGAGTGCGGCGCCTTCTACAAGGCCGACGGCCCCGTCGAGCTGCGCCCGGTCGGCGAGACCGAGTTCGTCAACGGCGTGGCGGCCATGAGCGCCAGCGGCCTCTACGGCGACTTCCGCGCCTGCGCCGGCATCGTGAGCCGCGCCGACCTGCTGCTGGGCGATGCCGTGACGCCCGTCCTGGAGGCCCACATCAAGGCTGGTGGCGGCCGTTTCCGCGGCATCCGCAACAGCGCCTCGTTCGACGCCGACAAGGACGTCCTCGGCCCGCTGAACCGCGTGGAGGCGGGACTCTACCGCGACGCCAAGTTCCGCGAAGGCTTCGCCCGCCTGGCCCCGCTCGGCCTGTCGTTCGACGCCTGGCTGCTGGAACCCCAGCTTCCCGACGTCATCGACCTCGCCCGCGCCTTCCCCGACACCACCATCGTGCTGGACCACGTCGGCACGCCGCTGGGCCGCGCCAGCTACACGGGCAAGCTGCCCGAGCGCTTCCCCGGCTGGAAGGCCAACATCCAGGAGCTGGCGAAGTCGCCGAACGTGGCGGTGAAGCTGGGCGGCCTGGCCATGGCCTTCTGCAACTTCCCCTCGTTCTTCGCCGAACCCCGCGCGCCGTCCGAGCAACTCGCCAAGGAATGGGGCCCCTACATCGAGACCTGCATCGCGGCCTTCGGCGCCGAGCGCTGCATGTTCGAGAGCAACTTCCCGGTCGACATGGGCAGCTGCGACTACGCCACCCTCTGGAACGCCTTCAAGCACCTCGCCAAGGGCGCCTCGGCCGCCGAGAAGACGGCCCTGTTCTCGGGGACGGCCACGAAGGTCTATCGGTTGGAGATCTGATTTTCCCTCCCCTTCATGGGGAGGGTGGCGACCCCGGACTTGATCCGGGGGAGACGGGTGGGGAGGTCACGACCGGGCTCAGAGCCTGATCATGTATCCCCACCCGTCTGCTCGCTTCGCTCGCATCCACCCTCCCCATGAAGGGGAGGGAAAGGCGCCTACACCTTCGCCACGCTCCACTTCGGCGGCGGGGCCACGTAGCCGCCGAACGCTTCCAGCACCGCCGGGGTGCTGTCCGCATAGACCAGCATGTCCACGTAGGTCTGGCCGATGAAACCGTTGTCGGCCATGTGCTGGATCGTCTGGCGCATGAGGTCGTAGTAGCCGCCGACGTTCACGAATCCGCACGGCTTGGCGTGGATGCCGAGCAGCGCCCAGGTCCACTGTTCGAAGATCTCCTCGAACGTTCCGGGGCCGCCGGGCAGGCAAAGGAAGCCGTCCGACAGCTCGGCCATCTTCAATTTGCGCTCGTGCATCGATTTTACGACATGCAGTTCCGAGAGCCCTTTGTGAGCGATTTCCTGGTTCACCAGGTCCTCGGGCATGACGCCCACGACGCGCCCGCCAGCGGCCAGGCAGGCGTCGGCCACGGCGCCCATCAGGCCGACTTTTCCTCCGCCATATACGAGGGTTAGCCCCGCACGGGCGATCTCGGCCCCGCCCCGGACGGCCTCTTCCATGAAGCGCGGATCGGTCCCGGGGGATGAGCCGCAGTAGACGCAGATGCTCTTCACGAAAGGCCCTTTTGGAGCTGTGGCGAAAGGGTCGCTGCCTTATTCCGATTGCAAACGCGAGTCACGACCGCTGGTCTTGCTGAAATTCCACCGCTACAACTTGTCTCACGGCTCGTCAGCGCGATTAGCCGGGCGCCGCTCCATGGGTGGCGTGGGACTTCTATCTCTGTAGGTTGCGACGATATGGCGAGCGGCACGGTAAAGTGGTTCAACACGGCTAAAGGTTTTGGCTTCGTTCAACCGGACGACGGCGGATCTGACGTCTTCATTCACATCTCGGCCCTGAACCAGGCCGGTCTCGACAGCCTCGATGAAGGCGACAAGGTCGAGTACGAACTCGAGCAGGATCGGCGCTCGGGCAAGCTGGCGGCGACGCAGATCGTCGTCACCGAGAAGGGCGCGCCCCAGCCGCGTCGCGGCGGCGGCGGCTTCGGCGGCGGTGACCGCGGCGGCTACGGCGACCGTGGCGGCGGCTACGGCGGCGGCGGCGGCGGCGGCGGCTACGGCGGCGGCGGTCGTGATCGCGGCGGCTTCGGCGGCGGCGGCGGCGGTGATCGTCCGCGCGGCGTCGTCTCGGGCTCCGGCACCGGCGAAGTGAAGTGGTTCAATCCCACCAAGGGCTTCGGCTTCATCAAGCCGGAAGGTGGCGGCCAGGACATCTTCGTCCACATCTCCGCGGTCGAGCAGGCCGGTCTCTCGGGCCTGAACGAAGGCCAACGGGTCAATTTCGACCTCGAGCAGGACCGTCGCAGCGGCAAGACCTCCGCGACCAACCTGAAGGTCAGCGGCTAAATCTCAAGGCGGGCCCGTCCGGCGGACGGGCCCTCCGCACACGGTCCGGCTGAACCTGCCGGCCTGCGACGCGTTGAAAGCGCTCAGTTCGAGGGAATCCTCGTGGAGCGTTGAGAATGCGTGCGTTTCTGTCCCTCGCCCTCCTGAGCGCGATGGCCCTGCCGGGTTCCGCGCTGGCGCAGGATGTTTCCCCGTCGCTCGCCCTTCCCGGCCCCGCGACCACCGTCGCGCCCGTGGACGTGACCGCGGCGCCGACCCTGGCGCCTCTGCAAACGGTCCAGCCTACCGTTGAGGCCCCGCCGCCGGTCAGCGCGAAGCCCGCGCCGGCGCCGGTCACCGACGCGGCGGATCCCACCCTGCCCAACGGCCCGACAAAGGTCGCCCCCGTGATCACGCCCAAGGACGGCAAGGGCGGTGTAGGCGGAACGGTCGGCACGATCGCCGGCGGCGTGGCGGGCGGCGCGGCCGGCGCCGCCGTTGCCGGCCCGGTCGGCAAATTCGCCGGCAGCTTCCTGGGCAAGACCATCGCCCGGGGCATCTTCGGCAAGGACAAGACGCCCGAGGTCACCGTTGCCGAGGTCCCGCCGTCGGCCGAGACCGCCGCCGCGCCGGCGGTCGCCGCGCCCGCGACGGCCCCGCCGCTAAAGGAGAAGGTCTCGACCTCGCCGTCAGACCGCTAAGGCTGCACCGGCGAAAGCCGCGCCTTGCCGCCGCCCGGCAGCTTCGCGACGTACGGCCCGAAGCGCACGTCGGGGGTCATGTAGTCGGTCGAGACGTACTGCGCGCCCGTGGCGAAGGCGGCCGCCTGCCGGGTCGTGTCGTTCACCCGGGCCTCGCGGGTGTCGGCGTCGGCGCGGGTGCGCACGATGATGCCGGCCTTGACCGCCGCGGCGATCCGCGCGGCGTCGTCCTTGGGCTCGTTCAGGGTGATGTAGCCGGCGGCCGGGGAACTCTCCTCGATGTTCACGAAGGCGACCCGGCCCTCCAGCACCTTGCGCCCCTCGCGGTAGCGGGCGACCTGGTCGGGCGGGCAGTCCATGGCGAACATCACGCGGCCGCGCGCGGCCTTCAGCTTGGGCCAGGCGCCGGCGGCCACGGCCTCGCGTAGCGTCGCGGCCTTGCCCTGCACCTGGTCGGGGGTGATCAGGCTGGCCTCGGGGAAGACCGAGCGGATCTCGGCGTCCACCAGGTCCATCGCCTTGGCGTCGAACAGCGGCGCCTTCACCGCGCCCGGCATCGAGAGGCCGCCTTCCTTGAGGTTCATGATCACCAGGATCGGCACGTGGTCGGGATGGGCCTTCGACCAGGCGCGGATGTCGGCCAGGCACTGCTTGAACAGCGGACAGACCGAGCGGTAGTCCACCGACGGCTCGTGCAGCACCTTCAGGCCCGGCTGCTTCAGGGCTGAGAAGTCGTAGGGGACGGCCTTGGCCCCGGCCATCTTGAACCCTGGCGGCTGGGCGTAGAGGCCCGTGTCGGGGTCGTAGACCATGTCGATCTCGAGCTGGCGCGCGCCGGCGTCCAGCTGCTGCTTCAGCGGCGGATGGCTGTAGTCGATGCCGTCGGCCTCCCTGGCGTTGATCGCCCGGATCGTGGCCAGCTCGTTCGGCGCGATGGCCATCTTGTAGCTGTTGTGCGTGCCGATCACCTGGATGGCGTTCATCGGCAGGGCGTCGACGGCCGCGCGCGTGCAGCCCGCCTCCCCCGACGGCTTTTCCAGATCGCAGGATGCGGAGACGGCGGCGGCGGCGAGGAGAGCGGCGATCATGCAGGGGTCCTAATGGGCGCGAGCGACACTAGCGTGACCGTTCACTTCCAGGGAATTTGTTCCGGTTCCTTCGGCAGGCGCCCGGCCAGGATCGGCGGCAGGCGGCCGACCAGGCCCGGCGGCACGACGCGGTCGGCGGTGGTGAGCAACTCGGGCAGGCTCCACCAACGGATGTCGTCGATCAGCTCGTGCTCGTTGGGCTGCCAGCCGTCGCGCCGGGGATCTCCGCCCTCGCAGCGGGCCACGAAGTAGCGCTCTTTGAACAGCGTCGGCTCGGGCATCATCATCACGCCCTCCCGCAGCCAGACCACCGGCCCCAGGGTGAAGTCCTCGATCCCTGTCTCCTCGCGGATCTCGCGGGCGGCCGCCTCGGCGTAAGTCTCGTGGATCTCCACGCCGCCGCCGATCGTGAACCAGACGCCCGGCCGATTCCGCGCGCTGGGCAGGCGCCCCTTCATCAAAAGGATGCGCTGTTGCGCATCGAACAGAAGAACGCGTGCGGTCGGACGTGTCGGTTGTATGCGACTCAACTTTTCCGTCATGCTTACTTAGGCTGCTATCGAAGGCTTAAGCACTCACTCCCCAACCTGTCGGCCGATCCCCACGGCCGGGAAGTCTGGAACCATCGCATGTCGGACGATGTCTCCACCAGCAAGCGCGACCTCGTGGCCCGCGTCGCCACGCTGGAGCTTCTCGTGGCCGATCTGATCCACGCGTTGTGGAAGGTCGATCCCAAGGGCATGGACCGCATGGCCGCCGAGGCCGGCGACGAGGCCGAGATCCAGAACTCGCGCATCGCCCGCCAGCTCGCCGAACCCGATCGCGAGCGGCTCTACACCGTGCTGGAAGCCCGGCGGCGGATGCTGCGGCGGACCAAGGCCGACGCCTGAGGGCCCGGCGTCCCCAATTTGGGTGGCTTGCCCCCTTTTTGGACGCCCGATCGGCCGGTTGCACACCCGATCTTAAGTGCGTTTTGGCAAAGCTAAGTCCTTCGGGGGACTTAGGTTATCTTGTCGACACCGCATCGCTTCCTGGCCTTCGGCTTCGCCGCCGCCGACCTGCTGCTTGAGGTCGGGACCGACGGCTGCGTGACCTTCGGCCTGGGCGCCGGCGAGGCGGTGTTGGGCGTCTCTGACCGGACCATGGCCGGCCGGCCCTGGACCTCGCTCTTCTGCCCCGACGACCACGCGATGATCGAGGCGCTGTTCAGCGGCCTCAGCGACGGCACACGCGCCGGGCCCGTGGTCGCCTGCGTGGCCGGCGCGCCCGACCGTCCCACCCGCTACGCCAGCCTGACCGCGATCCGCCTGCCGCAGAACAAGGGCGCGATCTCCTGCGCCCTCTCCCGCGCCACCGGCCGCGGCGCGGCGGGCCTGCTGAGCCGCGAGGATTTCGAGGCGCGCGCCACCGAACTGCTCGCCGGCTCGTCCGAGGCGCTGGAGCTCGCGTTCGTCGAATTCACCGGCCTCTCCGAGGCCACCACCGACATGGCGCCGGCCGAGGTCGAGGCGCTGATCTCGGGCGCCCTGCGCGCCCAGGCCTACCGCGGCGAGGCGCCCACCGTGGTCGGGCCCGACCGCTACGCCCTGGTCCATTCCGGGGAGGAGCCCACCGAGGCCCTCAGCGGCCGCATCGAGCAGGTGCTGTCGAAGGCCGGCGTCGAGGGCGTCACGGCGGAGGCCACGGCCCTGCCACTGACCGGCGTGGCGCGCCCGAAGCAGATGGCCCAGGCGCTGCGCTATGCGCTGAATCAGGTGCTGGAGAACGGGCTGACCCAGGCGCTGCCCCAGGACCTGTCGCAGGCGCTGGACCGCGCCATGCAGGCCACGCTCTCCAAGGCGGGCCAGCTGGGCGCGGCGATCAAGCATCGGCGCTTCACCCTGGCCTATCAGCCCGTGGTCTCGCTGCGCGACGGCGGGCTGCACCATCACGAGGTCCTGGTCCGCTTCGGCTCGGACGGCAGCCCCTTCCCGACCATCCGCATGGCCGAGGAGATGGACCTGATCGAGCCGCTCGACATGGCCATCCTGGAGGAGACGCTGTTCGCCCTCCAGAAGGACCCCAAGCTCATGCTGGCCGTGAACGTCTCGGGCCGCAGCCTGATGAGCGACGGCTACGTCCAGGGCGCCCTGCGGCTGCTCAAGGAAAAGCGCTGGGCCAAGGGCCGGCTGATGTTCGAGCTCACCGAGAGCGCCGCTGTCGAGGACCTGGCCGAGGCCGACCGCCGCATCCAGGACCTGCGCGCGGCGGGCTGCGAGGTCTGCCTGGACGACTTCGGCGCCGGGGCCGCGTCCCTGGCGTATCTCCAGCAGCTCACCCTCGACCTCCTGAAGATCGACGGCCGCTACATCCGCGACCTGCAGCACGGCGGCCGCGAGGCCACCTTCGTGAAGCACCTGGTCAACATGTGCGGCGAGCTGGGCGTGCGCACCCTGGCCGAGATGGTCGAGACCACCGACGCCGAGGAGGCCGTCCGCAAGGCGGGCGTCGACTACGCCCAGGGCTGGCTCTACGGCCGCGCCCGCGAGGTCCCCGCCGACGAGGAGAGCATCGCCGCCCGCGGCCGCGCCCGCTCCGGCGCGCTGGCCATCCGTTCGGCGCTAGACCGGTAGAACTAGGCAGCCCTTCTCCCCTTGCGGGAGACGGTGGCTCGCGAAGCGAGACGGATGAGGGGTCGCGCTCCGCGATCCGGCTCACAACGCGCCGCAGGCGCTGTCTTGTTTGACCACGAACCAAACGAACCACACGAACGGGGCAAGCTGATCCGGAGCCGTGCGGCTGCGCGTTCGTGCGGTTCGTGGTCAACCCATTGGGCGCTGACGCGCCCTCACGGCTGAAAGGTTTGCGCGCCCCCTCATCCGTCAGCCCCGGATCGGGTCCGGGCCGCCACCCCCTCCCCAAGGGGAGAAGGACGCCTCCGCCCTCACGACTTCTTGAGGCGCGCGCCGCGAAAATTGGGGCGTAGGGTTTTCCCGTAAGGGCGGCGTTGGCTGGCTCTAAGACCGGTCATCGGCCGCTCTCAACCGCGCGCAAGGGCGCAACGAACTCCCGCATGGCGGGGCGCCCTCGGCGCCATCGGTGATGGGAGAACGCGACCATGGCAATCCGAGACACGGGGTCGGTTCGAGCGCTCGCGCTCGTCGGCCCCACGAGCGCCGGCAAGACCGCCCTCATGGAGGCCCTGCTGGAAGCCGCGACCGGCCAGGCTGTGCGACCCGGCGAGGTGGGGGACTCGAGCCCCGAGGCCAAGGCCCGCGGCCATTCGGTCGAACTGAACCTCGCCGGCTTCGACTTCATGGGCGACCGCTACGTGGTCGTCGATTGCCCAGGATCCCTCGAATTCTGCTGCGAGATCGACAAGGCCCTGCCGGCCGTCGACCTCGCCATCGTGGTCGCCGAACCCGACCCGGCCAAGGCCGTGCTGCTCCAGCCGGCGCTGCGCGAGCTGGAACGCCTGGGCGTGCCGCACGCCCTCTTCATCAACAAAACCGACCAGGCCCGCGGCTCGCTGCAGGAGTTGCTGGAGGCCCTGGCGCCCGTCTCGACCGCGCCCCTGGTCGCCCGCCAGATCCCCACCTGGAGCGGCGACAAGGTCACCGGCTACATCGACCTCGCCCTGGAGCGATGCTTCGTCTACCGGCCCGGCAAGCCCAGCGAGCTGGTCGACATCCCCGCCGACCTGCAGCAGGAGGAGGCCGACGCGCGCTTCCACATGCTGGAGCAGATCGCCGACTTCGACGACGAGCTGCTGGAACAGCTGCTCTCCGACGTGCAGCCCAGCCGCGACGCGGTCTTCGCCGACCTCGTGCGCGAGATGAACGACGGCCTGATCGTGCCGGTCTTCTTCGGCTCGGCCCAGAACGGCTTCGGCATCCGCCGCCTGCTGAAGGCCCTGCGCCACGAGACCCCGCCGGCCGAGAAGGCGGCTGAGCGCCTGGGAATCACCAGCGGCGCCTACGTCATGAAGACCGCCTACGCCGGCCAGTCCGGCAAGCTGGCCTACGCCCGCGTGTTCGGCGGCAAGCTGGCCGACGGCGCCGACTTCGTCATGCCGGACGGTTCGAAGAGCCGGGCCGGCGGCCTCAGCCAGGTCCAGGGTTCGTCGCTCAAGAAGATCGGCGAGGCGGCGGCGGGCGAGATCTGCGCCATCGGCAAGGTCGACCAGGCCGTCGCGGGCCAGATCCTCTCCACCACGGGCCAGGCCCAGGCGGTGAAGGAGGCGGCGCGCCCGCGCAGGCCGCTGTTCGCCGTGGCGCTGATGGCCAAGAACCGCAACGACGACGTCCGCCTCTCGGGCGCGCTGGGCAAGCTGGTCGAGGAGGACCCCGGCCTGTCGCTCACCCACGACGCCGAGCAGCGGCAGGTGCTGCTGGCCGGCCAGGGCGAGGGCCACGTCCGCCTGGCGCTGGAGCGGCTCAAGCGCCGCTACGGCGTCGAGATCGACACGGTCCAGCCCAAGACGCCCTACCGCGAGACCATCGCGCGCGGCGCCACCCAACGGGCGCGGCACAAGAAGCAGTCGGGCGGCCACGGCCAGTTCGCCGACGTGACCATCGAGGTGAAGCCCCTGCCCCGCGGCTCGGGCTTCGTCTTCCAGTCCAAGATCGTCGGCGGCGCGGTGCCCAAGCAGTGGATCCCGGCCGTCGAGACCGGTATCCGCGACGGCCTCGCCAAGGGCCCGCTCGGCTTCCCGGTCACCGACCTTGAGGTGACCCTGCTGGACGGCATGACGCACGCGGTCGACAGCTCGGAAATGGCCTTCCGCACGGCAGGCCGGCTGGGCATCGAGGAGGCGTTGAAGGCGGTGGGCTCGGTGCTGCTGGAGCCGATCGAGAAGCTGACGGTCTACTCGCCGTCGAACAGCGCCAGCCACGTGACCTCCGCGCTCACCGCCCGGCGCGGCCAGATCCTTGGGCTCAGCCCGCGGGAGGACTGGCGCGGCTGGGAGCGCATCGAGGCCTACCTGCCCCAGAGCGAACGCCAGGACCTCATCGCCGAGCTCCGCGGCCTCACCCAGGGCCTGGGCGCCTTCGAGGCCGACTTCGACCACATGAGCGAACTGCACGGGCGGCTCGCGGAGGAAGCGGCCCAGGGCGCGAGAGCCCAGGCCTAGGAGGAAGGCGGACCGCCGCGTCCGGGAGGCTGGACGCGGCGGCTACGCTCAGGCGAATGCGCGCCGGCGCGACCGCAGGGTGGCTCCAGCTAGGCCGAAGCCCGCAATCATCAGCGCCCAACTCGCCGGCTCCGGCACGGGCGCGACGTCGGTCGTCACGGTCAGCACGAAGTAGCCGTAGGTGTCGTTGACGCCGTTGCCGTGGGCCGGTGGCGTGAAGCCATTGGCGTTGTCGTGGTAGACGCGGTCCTCGCCTCCCGTGCCGCCGCCCAGGCCCAGAACGCGGAAGTCGGTCAGGGTGACGGTCGAGGCGCCGACGACGAAGCTCAGCGCACCGCTGCCGGCGATGCAGGCGAAATTGTAGGCCGCCGTGCAGGTCGTGCTGCCATTGGCCGAGAAGCCCGCGCCGGGCGTCGGCGCGAAGGCCGAGATCGCCACCGCCGAGGCTGCAGCGCCGTCGAACCACAGGTTGAGCCCGAAGCCGTCGTCGCCGCCGACCGTGTCGTCGCCGTCAGCCCAGAAATAGACGGTGTTCGCCCCCTCCTGCAGGCCGGCCGAGAAGCTGGACGCCGGGGCGAAGAAGTCGCCGCCGCCCGGGTTTGCCGTATCGGCCAGGAAGAGCTGGGCGCCGTAGTTGCCCGACACGTTCTGCTGGTTCAGCACCGTGCTCCAGCCGCCGCGGGCGACCGTCGTACCGCCGTTGGTGGTGTTCAGGTTGGTCCCGGTCTCGTCGGCGCGAAACAGGGCGCCGTTGGTCAGGCTGATGGCCGCCGAGGCCTGAGTTGCCACGGCGGCGAAGGCGAGCGCGGCGAGCGCGCCGGACGCGAATTTGGAAAGCATGCAAAACACCCCTGTCTGGTCCATCGAACCGAGAGGCGTAGTGCGGCCGGAAACTCCGTCACGAGGATGATTGGCGGGCCGCGCAAGTCGGCGTAGCAGGCAGGCCATGCAACGCCTCGCCCTCACCGCCCTCCTCGTCCGCGAATACGACGAGGCCATCGACTTCTACGTCCGCAAGGCCGGCTTCGAACTGGTCGAGGACACCGACATGGGCGAGGGCAAGCGCTGGGTGGTGGTGCGGCCGCCGGGCTCGCAGGGCGGCCTCCTCTTGGCCCGCGCCGTGGGGGAGCAGGCGCGGGCCGTGGGCGACCAGGGCGGCGGCCGGGTCTTCCTGTTCCTGGAGACCGACGACTTCGCCGCCGACCACGCCCGGATGAGCGCGGCGGGTGTGCGCTTCCTGGAAGCGCCCCGCCACGAGCCCTACGGGACCGTGGCGGTGTTCGAGGACCTCTACGGCACCCGCTTCGACCTCATTGAGCGGGCTGCGCCTGCTCCGCGATGATCTTGTCGTCGATCTCGACGGCGCGCTTCGACGCCGGGCGCGCGTCGTGGAGCGCCACGTAGCGCTCGAAGTTCGGGCGCTTCTCGATGGTGCCGAACTGCATGCCCCAGCCCAGGTGCGACGCCACATAAAGGTCGGCCGCCGTGAAGCTGTCGCCCGCCAGGTGATCGCGGCCGTCCAGCGCGCCCTCCAGGGCATCCAGCACATGGTCGATCGAGCCGCAGCCCAGCATCCGCTCGCGCTCGACCGGAACGTTGGCGCCCAGCGCCTTCAGCCCCACCGCCTGCTCGATCGGCCCGGCCGCGAAGAACAGCCAGCGATAGTAGGGCCCGCGCAGCTTGCTGCCGTGCGGCGGCGCCAGCCCGGCCTGCGGGAAGGCGTCGGCCAGGTAGGCGCAGATCGCGCCGCACTCGGTCACCACCGTATCGCCGTGCTTGATCGCCGGCACCTTGCCCATCGGGTTCACGGCCAGATAGGCGGGACTCTTCATCGAGTCCTCGAAGCCCAGCAGCTTGGTCTCGTAGGGCTGGCCCACCTCCTCCAGCATCCAGCGGATGATGCGGCCGCGCGACATGGGATGGGTGTAGAAGGTCAGGTCGGACATCGGGGGGCTCCTTGTGTTCGCCCGCATTCAGCGCCCCGCCTGCTGACAGCAGTATGTCAGCAATGTCCGTTTCACGCTGCAACGGGCGTCGCGCGGGGCAGGCCGCGGCGGATGTAGAGCTCGGCGAGGGCCAGGTTCGGGACCCACGAGATCCAGGCCGTGGCCACATAGATCTGCTCGAACGTCAGGCCCGCCATCACGCCGATCGGCAGGTAGAGGCGCAGCGTCACGGCCGCGAAGGTCAGGGCGAACGAGCGGATCATCCAGCGCCGGTGCTCGTCGAACCGGCGGGCGCGGGCCGTCAGCCAGCCCTGCCCGGTCACATAGATCCAGATCACCGCCAGGACGCCGAAGCCCCAACCCGCGACCGGCCCGGCCGTCGTGCCGAACGCCATGGCGAAGCCCGCGAAGCCGCCCACGACGCAACCGGTTGCATAGATCCGCCCCAGCCATCGGTGCAGCGCGCGCCGCCGCCGCAGCGCCGGGATGAACTGGAAGCCGCCCACCAGCAGCGCCGTCGCCGCGCCCCCCGCGTGCAGCACCAGCCAGGGCTTGGCGAACAGATTGGCCGTCACGCCCGGCGACAGCGGCCCCACCTGCAGCACATAGCGGTACGAGAAGATCGCCACACCCGCGCTCAGCGCGATGGCGAGGCCGAGCAGGCCGAGGGAAAGGCGGCGGCCGGGGGCCTTTGTCGTCAGGGCTTGGGCGGTCATGTCGGTATCCGTCTGCGTCGTTGACGGGCGAGGGATGGTCGGCCCCGGCCCCTGCGCCTAGGGCGGTTCTCGCGAACGGCGCCGCCGCTGCGCGAACGGATGCGCCTATTCCGTCAGTCGTGGCAGGATCGCGCGAACGACTCGGCCGCCCTGATCCCTCGATGACCGACCTCCTGGCCCGCCCCTGGCTCCGCCGCCTCGCCGCGGACGTCGCGCTGTGGACCACCATCGGCCTGGTGATGGCGATCCTGGGCCCGTTCGGCTCGTCCGAACGCAGCCTGCCCGAGCGCCTGCTCTACTGGCAGATCTGCATGGTCGGCGGCGGCGTCATCGGCGTGGCCATCGACGAGCCGGTGCGCCGCCATCTGCGCCACTTCTGGGGCCGCCTCATCCTCTCCAGCGTGGCGATGACGCCGCCCGTCACCGTGCTGGTCGGCCTCACCAACCACTTCCTCAGCCCCATGCGGCTGACCTGGTCGAACGTCACCGAGCCCACCTTCCAGGTCTTCGTGGTCTGCATCGCCACCATGTGCCTGCGCCAACTCGCCTGGGCCCACGCGGAGACGCCCGCGATCCCCGCGCCGGCCGAGACCGCGGCCGATCCCACCGAGGCTTTCCGCCTGCGCCTGTCGGCGAAACGCCGCGCCGCCAGCCTGTTCGCCGTCGAGGCCGAGGACCACTACCTGCGCGTCCACACCGACGCGGGCGACGAGCTGATCACCGCCCGCTTCGGCGACGCCCTGGCCGAGCTCGCCGCCGCGCCGGGTTTCCAGACCCACCGCTCCTGGTGGGTCGCCGCCGACGCCATCGACGAGGTCACCTGGCTGCGCGGCCGCGGCGAGGCGAAGCTCAAGTGCGGCCTCACCGTCCCCATCAGCCGCAGCAACGCCGCGCCGCTGAAACAGGCGGGGTGGTTCTAGTCCTCCTCTCCCCCGACACGAAGTGCGGGGGGAGAGGGTAGGGAGAGGGGCGGCTCGGCCTCCGACGATCCTCTCCCGGTTCAGCGAGGATCATGGCTGAACCAGCCTGCGGGCCGATGGCTCGGCGTCGCCCCTCTCCCTACCTCTCCCCTCGGGCTGCGCCTCGGGGGAGAGGAGCTCAGAGCCGCGACGTCGAGATCGACGTGTCCGCCCGCCGCCAGGCTTCGCCGAACTCTCCGCCCACCTGCTGCATCTCAGCCGTTTTGCCCTGGGCCTTCAGCGCCATGGCCAGGCCCATCAGCGCCCAGCCGTCGCGGCGGTAGTGGTGCAGGCTCTCGCGGTAGACCGCCTCGGCCTCGGCCGGCTTGCCCGCGTCCAGCAGCGCCGCGCCCAACAGGTGCGCCACCGGGCGGTGCCAGTAAGCGGGCTCGGTGTAGGGCAGCGCGCGTTCCAGCTGCTGGGCCTTGCGGAACTGCTCGATGGCCCCGGGCAGGTCGCCGGACCTGCGCGCGATCTCGCCGTCCACGCTGGCCAGCGCGACCGCGATCATGCCCGCCGCCGGCACGCCGAACGCGTCGTAGCGGTCGAACTTCGCCTTCTGCAGCGCCGCCAGCTTCTTGCGATCGGCGGCCGCCGCGACCAGGTCGCCGGTGTTGGCGTGCGCAAAGGCCTGGGCGTAGAGCCACATCGCCGTGTCCAGCGTCAGCATCTTGTCGGGCGCGGGCTCGGCCAGCACCTCCTTCCACTTGCCGAACCGCAACAGCGTGACGGTGGGCGTGAAGTTGTAGAGCTCGGCGATCGACATCTGTTTCGACAGGTTCGCCGCGTCGACCGCCTTCACCAGCCGTCGCGAGGCGGCGATGGCGGCCTCGTAGCGGCCCTCCATCTCCGCCGACGTCCACAGGAAGTGGATGTTGTGGCCATAGTAGCCGGCTGGATAGAAGCCCTGCGCCTTGCAGGCGGCGATGTAGTCCTCGTCCACCTGCGCCGCCGCCTCGTTGGCGGCCGCGGCGTCAGCGTAGCGGCCGACGCGATAGTAGATGTGGCTGGGCATGTGCACGACGTGCCCGGCGTTCGGCATCAGCTTCAGCAGCCGGTCGGCGGCGGGCTCGGCCCGTTCGGGCGTGGTCGAGGCCTCCACCGCGTGGATGTAGAGGTGCAGCGCGCCCGGATGGTTGGGCGCCTTGGCGATCACCTTCTCCAGCACCGCCACGATCTCTCCGCCGTGGCCCTTCGGCGTCTGGCCGTCGGCCTGCCAGTAGTCCCAGGGCTGGGTGTCCATCATGGACTCCGCCCAGAAGGTCTGGGCGTCCAGGTCATCGGGATACTTGGCGGCCAGGTCGCCCATGGCGGCGGCGAACGCGGCGTTCAGCGCGGCGCGGTCCGCGCCCTTCTTCTCGACGTAGCGCTTGCCGAGCGCGGCGATCCAGTCCTGCTCGCGCGGTGTCGCCTTCGGCGCCAGGGCCTGGGCGTTCTTGAGCGCCAGCCAGGCCGGGACGACCGCGTCGTCCTGCATCGGCAGGTTGATGTTCGAACCCAGCGCGAACGACACGCCCCACCAGCACATGGCGCAGTTGGGATCGAGCCTCGCGGCTTCGCGGAACGAGCGGATCGCTTCGGCGTGGTTGAACCCGAACGTCAGGTTCACGCCCTGGTCGAAGAAGGCCTGCGCCTCGGCGTTGGCGCTGATCTTCATGCTGTGGGCGCCCAGGCCCTTGAAGACCGGCGCCCCCGGCTTGTCCGCCTGGCCGCCGTAGATCGACGGCATGGGCGGCAGGCCCATGCTCATGCCGGTCATCTTCGACATGTCGTGCTGCTGGGCGGCGGCCTGGCCGCCCCACAGCGAGAGGCTCACGGCCGCAAGCAAAGCTACGCGCACACACATTCGGTGTCCCTCCCCAGGGCTAGCTTTGCGGGAAGGTTGGCGCAGAACGTCACAAGTTACGAGTCCGCTGTTATGCGGAGACGTTCACCGTCGATCCTGGCGTATAGGGCGTGGACTGCGCCGTCTGCGCTGGCGTGGCGCCATCCGGCCTGAGCTGACCGCCGAGGGTCACCGCCGAGCCGAATTCCGCCCTGCCGTCCTTGGCCCCAGCGCCCTTCGCCTTGGCCTCATCGGTCTTGGCGTTGGCATAGGCCCCCTGCGGACCGTCCTTGGGATGGGCCGGGTCGACGCCCTTCTTGGCGTATTCCACGTCGGTGCAGTTCCTGCAGACGTAGCCGTTGACGATTTCCATGCCCATGGCGGCCGCCAGGATGGCGCCGCCACGGTTAAGCCGGCGTTTTCAGGCCCTGGAGGAAGTTCACGATCGCGGCGTTGAACGCCTTGGGCTTGTCCAGGTTGGCCGCGTGGCCGGCCCCCTCGATCACCGCCTTCCGCGCGCCGGGGATCTTCGAGGCCATGTAGTCGCTGGCCGCCAGGAACGGCGTGTCCTCCGAGCCCACCACCACGAGCGACGGCACCCGGATGTCGGGCAGCGAGCTGATCACGCCGGCGTTGCTCTGGGTCAGCATCCCCCGCGCCGCCAGCGCCAGGCCCTTGGGGCCCGCATGCTGCGCCGTCCGCCGTTCCGACGTGCCACCCGCCAGCCACGCCAGGCCCTCGGTCTCGTAGCGCTCGGCGGTGCGCAGCGCATTGCGGTTCCAGCCCTCGCGCGCCTCGTCGTTCTTGTAGCCCGGCCCGGTGTCGATGATCAGCAGCGCCGCCACCCGCTCGGGATGGACTCGGTTGAACGCCAGCGACATGTACCCGCCCAGCGACAGCCCGCCCACGATGGCCGTCTGCGAGCCCACCGCGTCCAGCAGCGCCGCCATGTCGGCCACGGTCGCCGCTTCCGAATAGAGCGCCGGGTCGTCGGGACTGTCCGAGCGGCCGTGCCCACGCATGTCCCAGGTGACCAGGGTGTGGTCCTTGGACAGCACGTCAACCTGCCCCACCCACATCTGCGACGTCGCCGAATAGCCGTGGGTCAGCAGGATCACCGGCCCCTGCCCATGGACCTCGTAATAGAGGCTGACCCCATCGTCGCGCCTGAGCGTCGCCATCCCGTCCTCCCGTTTTCGATATGGAAGGCGGTTACTGACGGAATGTCGAGGCTCCCATTGCTCCCCCGTCGGGGGAGCTGTCAGCGAAGCTGACTGAGGGGGTCCTCAACGGCGTGGACGACCCCCTCCACCAACGGGGGAGGAACTATCCCTGGGACGCCACCCACTCCTGCACGTGCCGCTCCAGCACGGTGAGTGGCATCGCCCCCGAGAGCAGCACAGCGTCATGGTAGGCTTTGAGGTCGAACTTCGGGCCCAGCTTGGTCTTCGCCTCCTCGCGCACCTTGGCCCAGACCGTGTGGCCCACCTTGTAGCTGTTGGCCTGGCCGGGCGAGGAGAAGTAGCGCTCCACCTCGCGCTGGGCGCGGCTCTCGGTGTTGCCGATGGTGTCGACCATGTACTGGGTGGCCTTCGCCCGGCTCCAGCGCTTGTAGTGGATGCCCGTGTCGGTCACGAGCCGCGCGGCGCGGAACAAGAGCGACTGCAGGTACCCCGCCTGGCCCAGCGGATCGCCCTCGTAGGCGCCCATCTCATCCGAGAGCTGCTCGGCGTACAGCGCCCAGCCCTCCGAGAACGCCGAGAAGCCGAAGCCAGCCCGGCGGATCATCGGGATGCGGCTGCTCTCCTGCGCCAGGGCGATCTGCAGGTGGTGGCCCGGCACCGTCTCGTGCGCCGCCAGGGTCTTGAGGTTGTAGCGCGGCCAGTCGGCCGTCTCCTTCAGGTTGATGTAGAACGCCGCCGGCCGCGAGCCGTCGAGGGCCGCGGAGTTGTAGTAGCCGTTGGCCGCGCCGTCCTGGATGAACACCGGCACTCGGCGCACCTCCACCTTGGCCTTGGGCAGCGTGTTGAAGACCCGCGGCAGCAGTCCGTAGAGGTCCGCGACGTCCTTGTTCAGGTCGGCCAACATCTGCTCTCGGCCCGCGTCCGTGGCCGGATAGACCTGCTTGGGATCCTCGTTCAGCTTCATCAGCCGCTGGCCGATCGTGCCCTGGGTCAGGCCCTGGGCCTTGAGGATCGTGTCCAGCCGCGCCGAGATCTCGGCCACCTGGGCCAGGCCCAGTTGGTGGACCTCCTCGGGGCTGTAGTTCGTCGTGGTCGAGGCCTTTACCGCGTCGGCGTAGTAGGCGTCGCCGTTCGGCAGGGCCCAGACGCCGGTGTCGGGCTTGGCCTTGGCGCGCACGGCCTGCATGGCGGCGATCTGGCGGTCCAGCGCCGGGTAGACCTCGGCCTCGACGATCTTCTGCGCGCGGGCGGCCCAGTCCCCCTCCAGCTTCGCGGCCGCCGCCTTCTTGGCCAGCGAGGTGGTCAGGATCACCTTGTCCGCCGGCTGGTCGCGCAGCGCCTTCATCTGGCCGATCGACAGGTCGCAGACGAAGTCCGGCGGGATCACCCCCATGGCCACGTCGGCCTTCTGGCGCGCCACGTCGTTGTCCATGGCCTTGGCGAAGGCCGACAGGCGGGCGAGATAGGCCTGGGCGTCGTCGGCGTTCGCCACCTTGTGCTGGCTGTCAAGGAAGTCGGGGACGTTGGCGTAGGCCCCGCCCCGCTGGCTGATCACATAGGGGCTGAAGTTCCCGCCCACGTCGCCGAAGCGGTACCTGTCGCCGTTCCGCACCGCCTGGTCGTTGGCGTAGAGCACCACGTCCAGGTCCACCTTCGGCCCGGCCGACAGCTTCGCCCGGTCGATGGCCTTCAGGTCCTTCACCCAACCCCGCGCCCGCTCCAGGCGCTTCGCCTTGCCGGCGGTCGAGTTGTCGTCGAGCTGGCTCTTCAGCGCCGCCCGCGCGCCCTTGTCCAGGCCCAGCGAGGTGGCGAAGCGCGGGCTGTCGTCCACGGTCTGCTCGAACATCTTGTCGAGCTGCGCCCGCAGCTTGGCGTCCTCGGACGACTGGGCGAGCGCCGGATGGGCGGCGGTCAGCGCTCCCGCGGCGGTCGTGACGAGGAAGCGGCGGCGATCGATCGGCTTGGTCACGTCTGACTCCTTGAAAACGACCCTGTCATCCCGGCCGAAGCGCAGCGGAGGGCCGGGACCCAGGGCGGTGCGCACAGCCCCTGGGTCCCGGATCGGCCTGGCGGCCGTCCGGGATGACAGCGGAAGGGGGCGCTAGCCCTTGGTCTTGGCGATGTAGAGGTCGACGACGTTCTCCAGCGCGGTCAGCGGCATGGAGCCCGACAGCAGGATGGCGTCGTGGAACTTGCGCGCGTCGTACTTCGGCCCCAGGGCCGCCTTGGCCTTCTCGCGCAGCTTCAGGATGGTGACCTTGCCCACCATGTAGCTGCAGGCCTGGCCCGGCCAGACCGAGTAGCGCTCGATCTCCTGGGCGGCCAGCGGCTCGGGGTCGCCCTCGATGCCGCGCATCTCGGCGATGGCCTTTTCGCGCGTCCACTTCAGGTGGTGCAGCCCGCTGTCGGTGACCAGGCGCGCCGAGCGCAGCAGGGCGTCGTGGATGTAGCCCAGTTCGTTCAGCGGCTCGCCCTTGTACATGCCCATCTCCTGGGCGACCTGCTCGGAGTACAGCGCCCAGCCCTCGGCATAGGCGCCGAAGCCCATGACGCGGCGGATCATCGGCAGGTCAGCCTCACGCTGCAGGGTGATCTGCATGTGATGGCCCGGGATGCCCTCGTGGTAGGTCGTGGTGGGCAGGAACCAGTACGGGCTCTCGGCCGTGTCGCGCAGGTTCAGCCAATAGACGCCGGGCCGCTTCCCATCGAGGCTGGCGCCCTCGTAGTGGGTCGACGCCCCGCCCTCGGTGGCGGCTGGGATGCGGCGGATCTCCAGCGGCGCCTTGGGCAGCGTGCCGAACTGCTCCGGCAGGCGCTGGCGCATCGTCTGCACCACCTTGTTCAGGTCGGTGATGATCTGGGCCTTGCCCTGGTCGGTGTTGGGATAGACGCCCTTCTTGCTCTCGTAGAGCGCGATGTAGCGCTCGCCCACCGTGCCCTTGGTGAAGCCCAGCTGCTTGAAGAGGACGTCGGCGCGCGCCGACAGCTCCTTGGTCACGTCCCAGCCCAGCTTGTGGACCTCGTCCGGCGTGATCCGGCTGGTCGTCTGCTGCGACAGCATGTGGGCGTAGTAGGCCTCGCCGTCGGGCAGCTTCCAGCAGCCGGCGTCGTGGTTGGCCTTGGGCTTCAGCCCTTCCAGCAGCGCCATCTGGCGGTCCAGCGCCGGGACCACCTTGCCGTCGTAGAGCGCGGTCGCCTGGGCGCCCCAGTCGCCGGCGATCCCCTTGGCCTTGGCCCGGTTGGCCAGCGAGCTCACCAGCGTCGACTTGTCGGCCGGCTGGCGCAGAACCTTCATGCCGCGGATCGCGCCGTCGATGGCGTAGTCCGGCGGGATGACGCCCAGGCCCACATCCTTGCGCACCCGCTCGATCTCGGCGTCCATCGTCCCGGCGAACGCCTCCAGCCGGGCGAGGTAGGCCTGGCAGTCCTCGCGGGTCTCGATGGTGTGCTGGCTGTCCAGGAAGTCCGGCACGTCCTGCCAGGCGCCGCAGATCTGGGCCAGCACATAGGGGCTGCCGCCCGACGGATAGGCGAAGCGCCTGTTGCCGTCCTCGGTGCTCTGCAGGTCGAACAGCAGGGTGTCGTAGTTCACCGCCGCCATGCCGGTCAGCTTCGACCGGTCGATGGCCTTCAGCCGGCGCAGTTGGTCCGAATTGCGCGCCTTGCGCTTCTCGACACCCGCCAGCGAGGCGTCATGCAGCTGCGCCTTGGCCGCGGCCCGCTCGCCCTTGTCGAGGCCCAGCGAGGTGACCAGCTCGGGGCTGTCGTCCAGAGCTTCCTTGAACACCTGGTCCAGGAACGTCGCGAGCTGGGCCTCCGGGCCCGTCGCCTGCGCCAGCGCGCCGGTCGCGGACAGGGCGGTCAACGCGCCCGCCGCCATCATCACTTGCCGTCGGTTCTGCACGGCGGGCCTCCCGTTACATATGTGACGCGAAGGCTTAGAGGTCGCGGCGCGGACCGGGCAAGCCGACGCGCACGGAACGGCGCATTAAATCCCGGTAATGCGGATGAACCTGCCCGTCCGCCCTAGCGAAGGCCGGACGGATCGGCTGTTATGCCCACGCTCGCACGCAAGGATTCCATCTCGATGTTACGCGTCTCGCGGCCTGCCATGGCCGCCGTCCTCTCGCTCACCCTGGCGTCCGGCGCCGTCGCCGCGCCCAAGTCGTCCCGCGCCGAGCGCGTGGTGCACGACATCCGCGAGAGCCAGGGCTTCCAGGACGCGATGAAGACGCTGGACCGCGACCACGACCGCATCGTCCAGGACACCATCACCCTCACCGAGATCCCCGCCCCGCCCTTCAAGGAGCAGAAGCGCGGCGAGGCCTACATGGCCATGCTGAAGGCCCACGGCCTCACCGACGTGGAGATGGACGCCGAGGGCAACGTCATGGGCCTGCGCCGCGGGACTGGCCCGGCCGGCGGCCCGCTGGTGGTGATCGCCGCCCACCTCGACACCGTCTTCCCCGAAGGCACCGACGTGAAGGTCCGCCGCGAGGGCACCAAGCTGCACGCCCCGGGCGTCGGCGACGACACCCATTCGCTGGCCGTGCTGCTGGGCTACATCCGCGCGCTCGAGGCCGGCAAGGTGCGGACCAAGAAGGACATCCTCTTCGTCGGCAACGTCGGCGAGGAAGGGCCGGGCGACCTGCGCGGCGTCCGCTACATCTTCTCCAAGGGCAAGTACAAGGACCGCATCGCCGCCTTCTTCTCGATGGACGGCACAAGCGCCGAACGGGTCACCTTCGGCGCCGTCGGCTCCAAGCGCTACCGCGTCACCTTCAAGGGCCCGGGCGGCCACAGCTACGGCGCCTACGGCCTGGTGAACCCCATGGCCGCCATGGGGACCACCGTCGTCGAGATGAACAAGATCGTCACGCCGACCAACCCCAAGACCACCTATGCGACCAGCGTCGTGGGGGGCGGCACCAGCGTGAACTCCATCCCCGACTCCATCTGGCTCGAGGTCGACATGCGCTCCGAGAGCAAGGATGAGCTCGCCAAGGTCGACGCCCAGTTCCTGAAGATCGTCGAGGGCGCCGTGAAGGCCGAGAACGCCGCCCGCTCCACCCGCGCCGGCGCGATCACCGTCGACATCAAGCAGATCGGCGAGCGGCCGACCGGCGCCACCAAGGAAGACGCCGAGATCGTGCAGATGACCTCGGCCGCCGCCCGCGCCGCCGGCTACACGCCGGTGCTGGGCGCCAGCTCCACCGACTCGAACATCCCGATCAGCCTGGGCATCCCGGCGGTCACCATCGGCTCGGGCGGCAACGGCGGCCGCGCGCACGCCGTGGACGAGTGGATCGACGTCGCCAAGCCCGAGAGCCTCAAGGGCATGTCCGTCGGCCTGGCCGCCCTGCTGGCGATGGCCGGGGACGACTAGTCCATGCCCGCCGTCACGGTCATCGGCGGCGGGCCGGCGGGCCTGTTCGCGGCCGAGACCTTGGCGGCGGCGGGCCACGCGGTCACCGTCCACGACCGCATGCCCTCGGTGGGCCGCAAGCTGCTGATGGCCGGCCGCGGCGGGCTGAACCTCACCCACTCCGAGGACTTCGACGCGTTCGTCGCCCGCTACGGCCAAGCAGCCGAACGGCTGCGGCCGATGCTGGAGGCCTTCCCCCCCTCGGCGCTGGTCGCCTGGGCCGAGGGCCTGGGCCAGCCGACCTTCGTCGGTTCCTCGGGCCGCGTCTTCCCCAGGGCCATGAAGGCCTCGCCCCTGCTGCGCGCCTGGCTGGCCCGGCTCGCCGATCTCGGCGTCGCCATCCGCACCCGCAGCGCCTGGCGCGGCTGGACCGACGACGGCGCGCTCCGCTTCGCCACGCCCGATGGCGAGACCATCGAACGCCCTGACGCCACCGTCCTGGCCCTCGGCGGCGCGAGCTGGCCTAAGCTGGGATCGGACGGCGCCTGGGCCGACTGGCTGGGCGACACAGCCCCCTTCCGCCCGGCCAACATGGGCTTCGACGTGGGTTGGAGCCCGGTCATGCAGGGCTTCGCCGGCCAGCCGCTGAAGGGCATCGCCCTGACCTTCGGCGACCGCACCGTCCGCGGCGAGGCCATGGTCGCCCGCTATGGCCTGGAAGGCGGCGCGCTCTACGCCCTCTCCGCCCCGCTCCGCGACGCGATCGAGACGCAAGGCTCGGCCACGTTGACCTTCGACCTGCGCCCCGACATGACGGTCGGCGCGCTGACCGCCCGCCTCAGCCACGGCCGCGGCGGGCAGTCGCTCTCCAACCACCTTCGCAAGGCCCTCAGGCTCTCCCCCGTCGAGACCAACCTGCTGCGCGAGGCCCACGGCAAGGACCTGCCCTCCGACCCCGGCCCCTTGGCCCGGGCGATCAAGGCCGCGCCCATCCGCCTGACCGGCGCCCAACCCCTCGCCCGCGCCATCTCTTCCGCCGGCGGCGTCCGCCTGGACGCGGTGGACGACCACCTCATGCTCAAGGCCCGCCCCGGCGCCTTCGTCGCCGGCGAGATGCTGGACTGGGAAGCGCCGACGGGCGGCTACCTCCTCCAGGCGTCGTTCGCGACCGGGCTGGCTGCGGCGCGAGGCGTGGACCGGTGGCTCCCCTAACGCCAACCTTCTGCTCGTCATCCCCGGGCTTGTCCCGGGGATCCATGGCTCAGCTGCCGCTAGTCCGTGCGGCGGATTGCGTCGCGCAATCCGCTCCCGCGACCTCCCCGCGGAAGGATGGATCCCCGGGGACAAGCCCGGGGATGACGAGCATTCAAAATGGGGGAAGGAGGAGTCCCCCTACTCCGCCGCCACCGCCTGCGCCTTCGGCCACGGATCGACGGTCACCCGGCGCATGTGGCGGCGCTGGCCCGGATAGTCGTTGAGCGCGAAGTGCCAGACCGAGCGGTTGTCCCAGAAGGCCACCGACCCCGGCCGCCATGCAAAGCGGCAGGTGAAGGCCTCGTAGCGCGAGTGCTCGAACAGATAGTCCAGCAGGGCCTTGGATTCGCGCGTCTTCCAGCCCTCGATCCGGAGCGTGAAGGCGGGGTTCACGTACAGCGCCTTGCGGCCCGTCTCGGGGTGGACCAGCACCATCGGGTGGACGTATTCGCCCACATAGCCGTCGGCCTCGGCCACCTTCATCGAGCCGCGCTTCTGCGCCGAGTGACCCTGGGACGAGTATTCGCGGCTGGCGGAATGCACCGCGTTCAGCCCCTCCAGCGTGGCCTGCAGCCCCGGCGACAGCGCGTCGAACGCCGCCGCCTGGCTGGCGAACAGGGTGTCGCCGCCCCACTCCGGCAGCTCGACCGCATAGAGGATAGACCCGATCGCCGGCGTCTGCAGGAAGCTCATGTCCGAGTGCCAGCCGCCGCCGAAATTGATCTTGTCCGACGGCTCCTTGATGATCTCCATCACCTCGGGTTGGCCAGCCATTCCCGCCACATAGGGATGGATGTTCAGTGGCCCGAAGCGGCGGCCGAACGCCACCTGCTGGGCAGGCGTCAGATCCTGGTCGCGAAAGAAGATCACCTGGTGCTGGGTCAGCGCCTCGCGGATCGCCGCCACGGTGTCGTCGCCCAGCGGCTTCGACAGGTCCACGCCCGAGATCTCTGCCCCGAGGGCGCCCGCCACGCGGCGGATGTTCAGGCTCTGGCTCATGGGCGATCCTCGCATGCTAGGCTTTCAGAATAGGGAGGCCGAGCGAGATGGACAAATCCACCGCCTTTTTCGACGCCGACGCCCACGCCGCCGAGATCCGCGAGCAGGGCTTCACCGTCATCCGCGACTTCATGGACGCCGCCACGCTCCAGGCCGTCCGCGACGGGCTCGCCCCCTACATGGGCCAGCATCACGGCCGCAACGCCTTCGAGGGCTTCTCCACCGAGCGCATCTACACCCTGGTGGCCCGCGCCAAGGTGTTCGAGGACCTGACGGAGGACCCGCGCGTCCTGGCCGTCCTCGACCGTTTCCTGCAGCCCGGCTACCTGCTCACCGCCAGCCAGTCGATCCAGATCAACCCCGGCGAGGCCGCCCAGGACCTCCACACCGACGACGGCTTCTACCGCCAGCCGCGGCCGCGCAAGCCGATCAGCATGACGGTCATCGCCGCCGTCGATCCCTTCACCGCCGAGAACGGGGGCACCGAGGTGATCCCCGGCAGCCATCTGTGGGGCGACCACGGCGACGCCCTGCGCCCCAACGGCCACGACGAGATGGAGAAGCTGCTGGTCCCGATGGAGCTGCCCGCCGGCGCCTGCTTCATCATGGCCGGCACCGCCATCCACCGCGGCGGCGCCAACCGCAGCGACAAGCCGCGGCTGGCCTTCACCAACCAGTACTGCGAGCCCTGGGCCCGGACGCAGGAGAACTTCTTCCTGGGCATCCCGCCCGAGCGGGCGCGCGCCATGTCGCCCCGCCTGCAAACCCTCCTGGGCTACGACATCTGGGCGCCCTTCATGGGCATGGTCAGCTCGGTGCATCCGAGGAAGGCCCTGGAGCCCGGCTGGGTGCCGCCGGTGGTGGCCCAGGCGCCCGGCTAGGGGCCGCAACGTCGGCTTGCGCGCGGCGGCCGCAGCGTTGCAGGGTGGCGGCCGGATCGGGGGAGAGTATGCGTCTGTTTCTGCTGGGCTGCGTCGCGGCCCTGGCGTTCGCCACGAGCACGTCGGCGGCCGAGCCGAACCTGCTGCGGGAATTCGGAGTCATCGGCAAGGCCCTGACCGAGGGCAAGTGCGACATCCCACGCATCCGCAGGCTGCTGGAGCGGAGCGACTTCCAGACCTTGAACGGCGGCGCGCGATCGCTGGCCTACACCGCCCTCGCCGCTTGTGACGACGGCGGCCGCCACGAGGCGGTGCTCAAGGCGACGGCCGAGCCCGAGGCCGTCGCTCTCGCCTGGAGCCTCCGCTTTCTCGACGCCGACATGCGCAAGGACTGGGCCGACGCCGTCACCTCGATCGGCAAGGCGGTCGACCGCAAGACCGACGGAACCCTGACGTTCTTCAGCGACGACGTGGTCTACGAGGTCGGCCGCGGGGTGCGCGACGACGCGGACGCCTTCCGTCGCTATGCCGCCGAATTGGACCGGGGCGACTGGAAGGCCGCCGACCGCTACTACCGCGGTGACTGGATCTGGGCCCGCTATGCCGGCCTGCTCGCCCAGGCCGGCGACCGGACGCACGCCTGGCGCGTCGCCTCGCGGGTGGGAGAGCCCGGCGAACTCCTGCGCATGAGCCTCGACAAGCGTTACGACGCCATCGCGGAGGTCGACCCCAGCCGCTTCGAGATGGTGGCCGCCACCGAAGCCGAGCTCGCCCGCGTCCAGGCGCTGGCGGCGGCCGACCCGCGCGACGGCAGCGGCGTGAGCACGGTGGTCTCGATGCTCCGGATGCTGGGCCGCCAGCAGGAAGCCCTCGCGCTGCTCGACAGGACCCTGGCGTTGCCCGGCAAGATCGTCGGAACGCGCGGCGACGACCACCGCAACTGGCTGATCAACGACCGCGCCCTGGTGCTGCTCGAACTGGGCCGCTTCGACGAGGGCGTCGCCGCCATGCAGGCCGCGGCGGGCCTGTCCGAGCGCGGCGGCGTGAATGTCAGCCAGACCATCAACCTGTCGGGCGTGCAGGTGAGCGGCGGCCACTTCGAGGCCGCGCTGAAGACCCTGGGCGAGGGCGAGGCCGCCATGCAGGGCAAGGTCAGTCCGTACGGCCGGATGTGGATCGCCGCCGAGCGCACCTGCGCCGAGGCGGGCCTGGGCCGCAAGGCGGACGCCGCCCGTTCGCTGGCCGCCGCGGCGGCGGAGGCCAAGGAGAACCCCAGCGCCTATGCCAAGGCCCTGCTCTGCGCCGGCGACCTCGACGGCCTCGCCGCGGCGTTCAAGGCGCGCCTGGCCGATCCGTCGACGCGGGGCGCGGCGCTGACCCAGCTCAGCCGTTTCCGCGAGCCGCCGATGACGCCCTTCGACGCCGAGATGTCGCGGCGGATGGAGACACTGCGCACGCGCCCCGACGTCAAGGCGGCCATCGCCGAGGTTGGCCGCATCAAGGACGTGCCGCTGCAGTCCGGCGCCCTGATCGACGGCTACTGAGCTACCCCAGGTTCCGCCGGAACAGGGCGAACAGCCGTTCCCAGTGCCGCTCGGCCGCCGGCTTGTCGTAGACGGCGCGCTGCGGGAAGGCGAAGCCGTGGTGGACGCCGGGATAGAGCTCGACCTCGGCGTTGGCGTTGGCGCCCTTCAACGACGCGTCCAGCGCCTCCACCATCTCCAGCGGCGCATAGGTGTCGTGCTCGGCGCAGGCGAAGTAGAGCTCGGCCCCGGTCTTCTGCGCCGCCAGGTGCGGGCTGTCCGGCTTGTCGGTGACCAGCTGCACGCCGTAGAGCGAGGCCGCGCAGGCGAACCGCTCGGGATGCCGCGCCGCCGCGTTGATCGCGTACTGGCCGCTCATGCAGTAACCGATGGCCCCCGCCTTCCCTGGGCTCGCCGCCGCGTCGCGCCCGGCGAAGTCCAGCAGGGCGTCGGTGTCGTCCATCACGAGCGGGATGTTGATCGAGCCCATCAGGTCGAACATCCGCGCCCGCGCCTCGGCCTCGGGCAACGCAGGCAGGTCGGCCAGCTCCAGCACGCCCTTGCGGTAGTAGAGGTTGGGCAGCATCACATAGTAGCCGGCGCTGGCGATCCGCCGGGCCATGTCGCGCAGCTCCTCGCGGATCGCGGGCGCGTCCATGAAGAACAGGATCACCGGATGCGGCCCGCCGCGTTCCGGATGGGCGATGAAGGTGGTGGTCCTGCCGTCCTTCGTCGGGATCTCGACGGTCTGCTCGATCATGCCAGCCTCAGGCCAGTTCGGTGGGGGTGATCCCCAACTCTTTCAGCAAAGGCTCGGCGTAGTCGATCCGTCCCGTCATCGTCTTCGGGTCGCCGCTGGAGAGCTGATAGACCGCCTCGGCGATGAACTTGATCGGCTGCACCCGGTCCTTGGTCTGTTCGTTGATCAGCCCGTGCACGGCCACCCCGGGCGTGTCCACCAGCCCTGGCGAGACCACGTTCACCGCGATCCCGTCGTCATAGACCTCCGACGCCAGGCCGGTGGTGAACCGCTCCAGCGCCGCCTTGCACATGCCGTAGACCGTGCCCCCGCCGCGGCGGTTGTAGGGCTGCTTGGGGTGGATGCCCGCCGGGGAGGAGATGTTGACGATCCAGCCCGACTTCTTCTCCCGCATCGACGGCAGGACCAGCTGGCTCAGGTGGAACGGCGCCCAGACCTGCACCTCCATCATTAGGTCGAAGCGCTTCTTTGGGAACGTCTCCACCGGGATGAAGAAGGTTACGGCCGCGTTGTTGACCAGGATGTCGACCGGCCCGAACGCGGCGACCGCCTCGGCCACCAGCCGCTCGCGGTCGGCCTCGCTGGAAAGGTCCGCCTTCACGAACGCCGCCTGCCCGCCCATGGCGCGGATCCGGTCGATGGTGTCGTGCAGGGTGCCGGGCAGCTTGCTCTCGCCCTCCTCGGCCGTCCGCGCCGAGACCACCACCTCGGCGCCCTCCATCGCCAGCCGCACGGCGATGGCCTCGCCGATGCCACGGCTCGCGCCGGTGACCAGGGCCGTCTTGCCCTTCAGCGTGCCGTTCGGATTGATCCCGACCATAGACGCTCTCCCATACCGCTCTTTCTGATTGGCGATACGGTCGCGCGGGGAAGGCCGGCGCGCAAGCGTCTTGGCGTCTGTCCCCTCCCCTCCGAGGCGCATCAGCGCTGAGGGAGATGCCGGTGAGGGCGTGCCCCGCGTCCCGGTTGCCCCGCCCATCGCGCCTGGGCTTTACTCCAGACCAGACCGCCGCAAAGCTTCACTATGCCCCTTCCGCTAAACGATATTTCCGCTCCCGACCTCGCGGCGCTGTGGCGGCTTGGCTTCCTGTCTGGCGACGACATAGCAGCGATCTGCATGGACTGGCTGGAAGCAGACTCGGACGGCGGGGACCCGGACGTCGCAGCCTTCGCCGGACAAGACGGCCTCACTTTGGCCGAGGCCGGCCCGAACTTCGAACGCGTTCTGCGATCGCGAGTTGGACGTGCGGTCGAACAAGAAGAGGCCATGCTACGCGCGCTGCGCCTGCACCTCGCCTCTGCGTTGCGGGACGACAATCTGATGGAGGGTGTGGGCTTTGCACTCTACCGGTTCGCCGACCTTTCGGAGCAAAGCCTCGTTCGAAACCCCCGAAGGGACCGCGATCACCCGGAAGGGGTCTATGCGCAGGAGGAATTGGGGCTGGAGTACCTCTACGGATCGTTCCATGCCTTCGACGACATACAGCACATGCCGATCGCCGAGCGCGCCGCGGCCGAGACGGCCCTGAAGACCGACTTGCGAAACGATGTGCTCGAACTGCACGATCATTTGACGTCGATGCTGGAGGCCCGCGGTAGCGGTGGCTGATCCGCGGCCAAAGCGCCCCCTACTGCCGTTCCTTGACCGTCAGCCGGCCGACGGTCAGTTCGTCCACCTCCAGGCGGCGTACACGCACCCGCCCCACGGTCAGCCGTCCGATGGCCAGACGCCCGATGGCGACCGCGCCCACGGCGAACGCGCCCAGCGCCAGGGCGCCCACGATCACGCCGCCCAGGGCAGAGGCCCCGCCGGCGGCCGCACCCACGGCGGCGGCCGGCAGCGCCTTGCGTTCGGTCACGTCGCCCATGCCGCCCTCCCAGCCGGTCTTGATCCGCCCGCCCGCCATCAGTGGCCGCGTTCGTCCAGCGCCTGGCGCACCTGCGCCACCACGCTCGCCCAGTCGCCCGGCGCCGGCTGGCGGAAGAGGCGCATCGACGGATACCAAGGGCTGTCCGAGCGTCCCCGCATCCAGCGCCAGTCCGGGTTGAACGGCAGCATCAGGAAGCACGGCTTGCCCATCGCCCCGGCCAGGTGGGCGATCGCGGTGTCGACCGTCACCACCACGTCCAGCTCCGCCACGATCCGGCGGGTGTCTTCCACATCGGTCGCGCCGGTCGCCTCGACCGCCAGGTTGCGCGCGCCGGACCAGCCCAGCACCTTGGTCGCGAACTCGGGCGACAGCGAGCGGTTCTGGTCGTTGATGTGCTCGGCCCGGCCGGTGGCGGCCACGCCGATCCCGCTGCCGCCCTCGGCGCTGGCGAGATAGGGCTTGGCCGGCCGCGCGCCCGACAGGAACGGCATCGATGGGCCCATCGCCCAGGCGTCGACGTGGGGCAGCGACACGCGCCCCTGTCCGGGAACCACGGTCACCGCCGGGTAGAGATGCTGGAACAGCCGCGTCAGCAGCGGGTGGCACAGGATGGCAGCGTTCACCCCGCGCTCCTGCGCCCAGCAGGCGTAGCGCGCGAACATGATCTGGTCGCCCAGGCCCTGCTCCTGGAGGATCAGCAGCGACTTCACCGGCCGGCCGTCCCATTCGGGGAACGACAGCTGCGGCTTGCCCGGCGCGCGGCCGCCCATGTTCACCGGCCGGCGCTCCCACAGCGGCAGCCCCTCGTCGAACCGGCCCTCGCGCATCAGCAGGATGCCCAGCCGCCACTGGATCTCGCTCTCGCCTGGGAACTTCGTCAGCGCGTTCTTCAGCAGCGCGATGGCGTCGTCGAAGTGCCCGCGGTTCTCCAGGTCGTGCGAGGCGTTGATCGCGGCGATGGCGTTCGGCGGGAGGCGGGTTGCGGCGTCGGACATGGGAACCTGGAGGCGTTGGCGGAGTCAGCGGGCGTCGAGGGCGGCGCGGACGTCGGCGACGACGCTGGCCCAATCGCCCGGCGCGGGCTGGCGGAAAAGGCGGACGGACGGATACCACGGCGTGTCGGTCCGGTCGCGCATCCAGCGCCAGTCGGGGTTGAACGGCAGCATCAGGAAGCACGGCTTGCCCATCGCCCCGGCCAGGTGGGCGACAGCGGTATCCACCGACACTACGACGTCCAGGTCCTCGACGATGCGCCGGGTGTCCTCGAAGTCGGCGGCTCCGGTCGCCTCAGGGGCCAGGTCGCGCACGCCGGGCCAGGACCGGATCCGGTCGGCGATCTCGGGCGGCAGCGAGCGGTTGCGGTCGTTCACGTGCTCGGGGCTGCCGCTCGCCATGAAGCCGATGCCTTGGCCGCCCGGCTTGCCGGGCAGATAGGGCGCGGGCGGAATGGTCTCCAGCGTCGTACCCATCCGGTAGGGCAGCGAGCCCATCAGGACCCAGGCGTCGTGCCGCGGGATCGAGACCTGGCCGGCGCCGGTCAGGATGTCGACGCCGAACGTCTCGAACAGGCGGGTCAGCGGGGGGCGCCCGGTCAGCGTGATCTCGACGCCGCGCGCCTTCAGCGGCGCGACGTAACGCGAGAACATGATCTGGTCGCCCAGGCCCTGTTCCTGCAGCACCAGCAGGCTGCCGACCGGTTCGCCCAACCATTCGGGGAAGCTCAGTTGCGGCTTGCGCTGGCCCGGCATGACCCGGTGCTCGTACAGCGGCCACCCCTCGGCGAAGGCCCCGTTGCGCAGCAGCAGGAAGCCCATGCGCCGGCGGAACGCGAAATCGTCGGGCCGCTTGGCCAGCTCCGCCCGGTACAGCGCCTCGGCCTGCTCGTACTGGCCCATCTCCTCCAGCACCAAGCCGAGGTTGAGGACGACCTGCATGGGCGGATTGTGCGGCAGCAGCGCGCGGTAGAAGCGCTCGGCGTCGGCGAAACGCCCGTCCGCCGACGCCATCATGGCCATCTCGTAGACCTGGGCGAACGAAAACGTCTGGGGCGGGCTGGGCTGGGACACGGTCGGATGAATGCCGGGGTCGCCCCGGAAACACAAGCGCCGCCTATCCGCCCTGCTTTCGCGCCCGCTTGCCCCGCGCTACCTCGGTCGCCAGCGCCTCCAGCTTCGGGGTCCAGAACATCCGAAAGCGGTCGAGCCAGGCGTCGATCTCGCGCATCGGGGCGGCCTCGACGGCGTAGATCCGGCGCGGCCCGTCGATCCGCACGCTGGCGAATCCCGCGTCGCGCAGGACCTTCAGGTGCTGGGAGACGGCCGACTGGGTGATGCCGAACTCCGCCTGCACGACGGCCGTCATGTCGCCCGACGACCGCTCGCCCTCGGCCAGCAGTTCCAGCAACCGGCGGCGGACCGGATCGCCCAGGACATCGAACGCGTGCATCGGCCCTCCCCGATTCAGCCTCCGGTGTAGAACGCCGCCGTGTTCGCCGCCATCCGCCGCGCGGTCTCCGGGTCCTCGCCCGCCGCGATGTGCGCCGCCGCCCAGGCGTCGGCCGAGGCGCGCATGAACGCCTTGGCCTCGTCCGAGACCGCCCAGGCCGGATCGGTCTCGGGCGGCTTGCCGCCCCCCGAGGCGATGTGCAGGCCCAGGCCCAGGAAGCTCAGGTCCCAGCCCACGCCCACGGCGGCCGGCCCGTATTTCAGCCAGTGCTCGCCGTCGAGGTCGGCGGCCGGGAAGACGTGCTCCAGCGTCAGCCGCGTACCCTGGCCCTCGCGCACCAGCCGCAAGGTCACCCAGCTCGTGGCGCCGGCGAACTCCCAGGTGATGTCCAAGGCCTCGCCGGGATCGCAGCGCAGCACCGTGCCGCCGGCGTTGCCCTGGATCTGGAACCGCCCGCCCAGCCTGAGGTCGCCCGTCACCGGCGAGAACCAGCGCGGAATCCGCTCGATGTTGGTCAGGGCGTCCCACAGGTCGTCGGGGTCGGTCTCATAGACCCGGGCGGCCACGACCGCCTTGGCGGCCCGGCCCTCCCACTCCCGGTCGGCGACTTCGCGGAACTCGGCTCCGATGGCGTTCGACAACATGCAGCGCTCCTCCGTGGCGAGGGCGTTCTAGCAGCCATTGCTTATATTAGTCGAATCTAAAATATAGATCCTCTCCTTCCGGGCGCAGCCCGAGAGGGAGAGGGCTTCAAGCCGCCTTCTGCAATTCCTGCTTCACCCGCTCGGCCAGCGTCTTGATGTCGATGGGCTTGGGCAGGAACGAAACGTTGCGCTCGCCTTCCAGCAGGTCCGAGAACTCGCTCTCGGCATAGCCCGAGATGAACATCACCGGCGCGGTCCCGAGGTACTGGCGGGCCTGTTTCAACAGGTCAGGGCCCTGCATGCCGGGCATGACCACGTCCGAGATCATCAGGTCGATCTGGCCGGCATGCTCCTCGGCGATCTCCAGGGCCTCCTCGCCGCTAGCCGCCTCGATCACCTCGTAGCCCCGGGCGCGCAACAGCTTGGCCGCCACGCCGCGCACGGCGTCCTCGTCCTCGACGAACAGGATCCGTCCGGCGCCGGAGAGGTCGCGTGCCGCCGGGCGCTTGGGCGCCGCCGGCTCGGGCGCGGGCGCCGCCACCTCGGTCGCGGGCGCCACATGCACGGGCAGGAAGATGCGGAACGCCGCCCCCTCGCCCGGCTTCGACGCCACCGCGATCCAGCCGTCCGACTGCTTGACGATGCCGTAGACGGTGGCCAGGCCCAGGCCCGTCCCCTCGCCCACCGCCTTGGTGGTGAAGAAGGGCTCGAAGATCTTGTCCATCACGTCGGGCGGGATGCCCGGCCCGTCGTCCGACACCTCGACCAGCGCGTGGTCGCCCTGCGCCGACGGATAGCCCAGGCTGCGGGCCTCCTCCTGGCTGACGCGCGCCGTGCGGATGCGGATCGTCCCGCCGCCGTGGCTGCGGATCGCGTCGCGGGCGTTGACCACCAGGTTCATCACCGCCGTGTCGAGCTGGCCCCGGTCGGCGCGCACGTGCGGCAGGTTGCGGCCATAGTCGGTGACCAGCTTGATGTCCTCGTAGAGCAGCCGGCGCAGCAGCACCTCCGACTCCGAGACCATCTCGCCCACGTCCAGGATCTCGCGCTGCACCGTCTGCTTGCGCGAGAAGGCCAGGAGCTTGCGCACCAGGTCGGCCGCCCGCATCGAGGTCTGCTTGATCTCGTTCAGCCCCTCGTACGACGGGTCGCCCACGGGGTGCCGCGTCGACAGCACGTCGAGCTGCATCAGGATGGCGGTCAAGAGGTTGTTGAAGTCGTGCGCCACGCCGCCGGCCAGCTGGCCGATGGCCTGCATCTTCTGGCTCTGCGAGAGCTGCAGCTCGACCTGCTTCTGCTCCGAGACGTCGACGAGATAGGCCACCCAGCGGCCCGAGCTCTGCGACAGGTAGAGGTGGGCGATCCGGCTGGGATCGTGCGCCAGGCGCACCTCCAGCGGGGCGTGGCCGTCGCGCGCGTCGGCGAGCCGCATGGCCGCGTCCAGGCGGCTGGTGGGTTCGATCAGGTCGCCGAACACCTGGCCCGGCTGGCCGCCGTGGGCCACGGCCGCCAGCGCCGGATTGGCCTCGACGATCCGAGCCTCGAACGGGTCCTCGCCGTCCAGCAGCGCCGCGCCGAACGGCGAGGCCGCGGCGAAGGCGTCCAGCACCTTGGGCGGCGGGGCCTTGGCGCCCGCCACGGCGTTCAGCACCTCCATCGCCGACGACGGCAGGGCCAGCGGCCCCGAGCCGCGCCCGGTCAGGCGCACGAGGAAGCGGCGCGACCCGATGGGCGAGACCAGCGCCTCGCGCTCCTGGCCGCCGGTCTTCATGGTGGCGCGGCCCAGTTCGCCGCGCCGCGCGGCGGCGAGCGCCCCGAACAGGCTGGAGGCGGCCGCCCCGCTCTTGGGCAGGCGCGGCGCCGCGCCCATGGCCTCGCGCCAGGCGGCGTTCGTGGTGAGCAGCCGCCCGTCCGGCGCGGCCACCGCCGCCGGCTCGTCCAGCGCCGAGAGGAACGCCTCGCCGCCGGCCTCGACCTCGGCCGGCGCCTCGCCGGGTCCGCGCAGCACGAAGAGGCCCAGGCAGCACACGCCCGCCAGCCCCACGAGCAGCAGCGTGCCGGCCAGGGTCTCGACCCCGGCGTTCAGCGCCGGCGCGATGGCGAACGCTGCGGCGAGCAGGAAGAAGAACACCGCGAGCGCGATGAACGGGTCTGCCTTCCCAGCCTTGGACGACGGCTCGGCCATGGCGAGCGTCAGCGCCTCCGGAGAATCGTTGGTCTGCATTGTGTCACAACGGTTTCTGGCGTCAGAGGGGCAAAGTCGGCGAGCCGCCTCTACCGGTGAGAGGCCCGGCGTTTGCCGGCCCCCAGGATGAAGCCGATGATCTTCGCCACGGCTTCGAAGTGGGCGGGCGGGATCATCTCGTCGATATCCACGGCGGCGTACAGCGCACGCGCCAGCGGCGGGTCCTCGATGACGGGCACGCCCGCCTCCTCGGCGATCGAGCGGATCTTGAGCGCCAGGCTGTCCAGGCCCTTGGCCACGCACATCGGCGCCGACGTCTGGCCCTGCTCGTATTTCAGCGCCACGGCGTAGTGGGTCGGGTTCATCACCACCACCGTCGCCTCGGGCACCGCCTGCATCATCCGCCGCTTGGCGCGCTCGAAGCGGATCTGCTTCTGGCGGGCCTTCACGTGCGGGTCGCCTTCCTGGTTCTTGTACTCTTCCTTGACCTCTTCCTTGGTCATCCGCATCCGGACAAGGAAGCGCTGGCGCTGCCAGAACCAGTCGCCGGCGGCGACCACCAGGCTGACACCCACCACCGAGAAGACCAGCCGCTTCAGGATGTCGATGCTGAACGGCAGGATGGCGCTGACGTCCAGCGCCGACAGCGACGAGAACTTCGGCACCACCGGCTTCAGGATCCACCAAACCAGCGCCGCAATCACCGCGGCCTTCACGAACGACTTGGCGAACTGGACCAGCCCGTCGACGCCGAACATCCGCTCCAGCCCCTTGCGGGGGTCCAGCTTGGAGAAGTCCGGCGCCAGCTTCTTCGTGTTCACCCGCACCCCGCTCTGCAGGATGCTCGCGCCCGCGCCGGTGACGGCGGCCGTCAGCATCACGAGCAGCAGCGGCGGCGCGGCGGCCAGCAGCGTGTAGCGCATGATCTCCATGCCGCCGTGCCCCTGCAGCGACATGGCGTCGGGATGCGCCAGGAACGGCATCAGCTTCAGGGCCAGGTTCTGGCACATCCAGCCGCCGCCCATGATCAGCACGCCCGAGACCGCCGCCAGCACCACGGCCGGCTGGAGGTCCATGGTCTTGACGCCATCGCCCTCCTGCTTGGCCTTCTCGAGCTTCTGTGCGGAAGCCTCTTCTGTTTTCGATTCTTTTTCGGGCGCTTCGCTCATGGGCCGGTGAAGTTCCCGACCAGTTCACGGAAGCGGTCCAGCCAGACGATGCCGATCACCCCGAAGCTGAGGGCGAAGATCGACAGGCTGGCGACCACGATCAGGGGGGTGGCGACGAAGAACACCTGGAACTGCGGCATCACCCGGCCCACGAGGCCGGTGGCGACGTTGAAGATCAGCGCGAAGACCACGACGGGCGCGGCCAGCTGGAAGCCCAGGGCGAACGACTTGCTCACCGTCTGCACCGCCAGTTGGCCGGCGTCGGCCACCGGGATGTCGCGGGTGAACGGGAACAGCTGGAAGGAATTGACGATCGCGCCGATGAACAGGTGGTCCAGGTCGGTGGCGAAGATCAGCACCAGGCCCATGGTGCCCAGGAGCGTGCCCAGCGAGGTGGACGGCTGGGCCTGCATCGGGTTGGCGGTCTGGGAGAACGACAGGGTCGAGGCCATCGAGACGATTTCGCCCGCCGTCGCCAGCGAGATCATGAACAGCCGCAGGATCGTGCCGATCAGGAGGCCGATCAGCACCTCCTTGATCACCGCCCCGCCCAGGTCGGCCGCGCCGCCCGGGATGGCGGGAACCCCGCGGCTCAGCACCGGGAACATCATCAGGGTGAAGGCCAGGGCGAACGACAGGCGGATGCGCGGCGGGATGAACGTCTCACCGAAGCCGGGCAGCACCATGAGCACCGCGGCGACCCGTGCGAAGACAAGGCCGGCGGCGTAGACCTGCTGGGCTGTGGCGTACGACTCCACGGGGAGCGCCCCTCCCCGCCTACATGCCCGCGATGCGGGCCGCGATCTGGCGCATGAAGCCGCTCATCAGCGCGCCCATCATCGGCAGGAAGATCAGCAGCGAGACGAAGATGGCCACGATCTTCGGCGCGAAGACCAGGGTCTGCTCCTGGATCTGGGTCAGGGCCTGCAGCAGGCCGATGCCCACGCCGACCACGAGGCCGACCAGCAGCACCGGCGCGCACATCTGGATCGTGAGCCAGATGGCGTCGCGACCGACGTCCAGAACCTCGGCGCCGTTCATGGGAAGACCTCTCGAAAGCGGATTCGGCGGCGCACTCCGCCGACGCCCCAATCTGCCCCGGCATGGTTAACGAAAGGTGGGAAGGTATTAACGAAAGAACCCCCGGCGTCGCCGCCCGGGGGTCCCGATCGTCGCAGTCCTGTCGGACCGTTTAGGCCAGCGCGGCCTTGCGGCGGCGGACCATCGCGCCCAGGCCGAAGAAGCCCAGGATCATCATCGCCCAGGTGGCCGGCTCCGGCACGGCCAGCGCCACGCCCATGCCGCCCGCCAGCGAGCCGTCGCCGTTGGCGACCAGCATCACGTCGGTCGCGCCCGCGGCCTTGAGCTGCTCGGCCAGGCCGCTGTCGCCCAGGCCGTAGTAGAAGGTGAACGAGCGCGTCGCGCCCGCGGCCATCGCGCCCAGGTTCAGGCGCAGGCCCGCGCCGCCGTCGAACGCGTCGGCCTGGCAGCAGTTGAACCAGACGTCGCTGGTGAGCGGCGAGTCGAAGCCCCAGAAGGTGGTCTCGACGCCCGTGCTGTACGGGTTGGTCTCGTACTCGTCGCCATTGCCCGACTGGTCGGCGTGGAACTCGGCCACGCGCTGGAACAGAACCGAGGCCAGGTCGCCGCCGCTGACGTTGGTCAGGTCGATGTCGATGGCCAGGATGTTGTCGCCGACGAAGCTGAACGACTGGCTCACGGCGAAGCCGCCGGCCGTCGTGTTGATCACCGCGCTGTCGGCCGTCGGGGCCGGGCCGGCCGCCGTCGCCACGTCGCTGAGGCCGTAGTTGCCGTCGTCGGCGTAGCTGCCGTTCACGCCCCACGAGTCGCGCGGCGCGAAGGCGGCCATCGCGTCCACGCCGTCGCTGTTGCGCTTGAAGCCGACGCCGGCCGCGGCGTCGTAGAGCTGGCCGTACTCATTGATGCCGACACTGACCGTGCCGTTGCTGATCACCACGGCGCCCGCCGGGCCCGCAGCGACCGCTCCCAGCGCCGCCAGCGCGGCCCCGGCCACCAAACCCCTGAAGTTCATAAACTATCCCCCAACGGCGGGCGACGGGCCCGCATAAACACTTTCTTCACCCTACAACGGGTCCATGACGCTTCGGCAACAGGCTTCGCCCCTCAGGCGTACGCCCGGGCGCCCGGCGCCTCATTTCCCGGCGATGGCCCCTTCCAGCGCCCGGGCCGCCTCGGCGGGGGTCGATTTGCCCTGGTCGCGGTCGACGCTGTAGTTCGCCGCCCGCATCGCCTCGACCGGCACCGCCCCCACCAGCGGCCGCAGCGCGTCCAGCAGCCGCCGGTCGCCCGCCGCCTTGGGCGAGACCAGGATCACCGCGTCATAGGGCGGGATCGCCCCCTTCGGATCGGTCAGCACCACCAGCCTGTCGGCCGCGATCCGCCCGTCGGACGAGAAGGCGCTGATCACGTCGGCGTCGCCCGACGACAGCGCCCGGTACATGAACGTCGGCTGGTACGACCGCTCCGACCGGAAGTTGAACCCGTAGGCCCCGTCCACCGCCTTCCACTCGGGCCGCGACAGGAACTCCAGGTCCGAGCCCAGCTTCAGCTTCGGCGCCTCGCGCGCCAGATCGGCCAGGCTGGCCACGCCCAGCGCCTGCGCCCGGTCGGGACGCATCACGAAGGCATAGGCGTTCTCGAAGCCCAGCGAGCCCAGCACCAGAACCCCGTCGCGCCGCTTCAGCTCGGCCGTGAGCTGGTCCAGCACCGCCTTGCGGCCGGGATTGTCAGTGCGCCCCAGGACGTTGGTCCACAGCGTGCCGGAATAGTCGACGTAGACGTCGATCTCGCCCGCCGCCAGCGCACGGTAGGCCACCGCCGAGCCGAGGTCCTCCTTGCGTGAGACCGCCGCGCCCGCCTGCTCCAGCCGCCCGGCCATCAGCTCGGCCAGGATGTACTGCTCGGAGAAGTTCTTGGCCCCGACCGTATAGGCCGCGTGGCTCCCGAACGACGCCAGCGGCGCCAGCGCCACGGCCGCGCCGACGGCCAGTCCGGCCAGCCCCGTCACGACCAGCCCGCGCCGGCGCGTCCGCACGCCCGTCTCCACCAGGCCCAGCAGCTGGTCCGCCGCCAGCGCCAGCACCGCCGAGGCCGCGCAGCCGAACAGCACGAACACCCAGTTCTCGGTCTGCAGCCCGGCGAAGATGTAGTTGCCCAGGCTGGTCTGGCCGACCGGCGTCGACAGCGTGGCCGCCCCGATGGTCCAGACCGCCGCGGTGCGGACCCCGGCCATGATGACCGGCGCCGCCAGCGGCAGCTCCACCTGCGCCAGCTTCTGACCCGGCGTCATACCTACGCCGTCGGCGGCCTCCGAGATCGCCGGGTCGACACCCGTGATTCCCGCCACCCCGTTCCGCAGGATCGGCAGCACCGAATAGAGCGTCAGCGCCAGCAGCGACGGCAGGAAGCCCAGGGCCGAGAAGCCCTGCCCCAACACCGCCTTCGACAGCGCCGACAGCGCCAGCAACAGCGGATAGAACAGGGCCAGCAGCGCGATGCTGGGGATCGTCTGGATCAGGCTGGCCAGCGCCAGCACCGGCCAGCGCAGCCGCGCGCTGCGGCTCGCCGCCACCGCCAGCGGCAGGCTGATCGCCAGCCCCAGCACCAGCGCGCTCAGGCTCAGCAGCACGTGCCAGCCCAGGTACTCGGGCAGGAGGTCGAAGGCGGACCGCAAACGGGGGCTCATGCGCCCAGCCTCTCGCGCAGCCGCTCGGCCTGCCGTTTCGGCGCCTCCAGCAGCGCCCGCACGTCGGGTTCGGCCGTCTCCGCCAGCAGCTCGGCCGGCGCGCCGTCGCCGACGATCCGGCCGGCCTTCAGCACCACGATCCGGTCGGCCAGCAGCACGGCCTCGGCCATGTCGTGCGTCACCATGATCGTCGTCAGCCCCAGCCGCTCGTGCAGCGCGCGATAGTCGGCGCCCAGCGCGTCGCGGGTCACCGGGTCCAGCGCCCCGAACGGCTCGTCCAGCAGCATGATCCGGGGCTCGGCCGCCAGCGCGCGCGCCACGCCCACCCGCTGCCGCTGCCCGCCCGACAGCGCCGACGGCGGCCGTTCGCCCAGCGCGGCCGGCAGCGCCACCAGCTCCAGCAGCTCGGCCACCCGCGCCGCGATCCGGGCCTTGTCCCAGCCCAGCAGCCTCGGCGTCACCCCGATGTTCTCGGCCACCGTCAGGTGCGGGAACAGCCCCACCTCCTGGAACGCATAGCCGATCCGGCGGCGCAGTTCGTGCGGCGGCGCGGCGCCGACGTCCTCGCCCGCCACGCTCGCCCGGCCCGCGTCCGGCCGGTTCAGGCCGTTGATGGTCTTCAGCAGCGTCGTCTTGCCCGAGCCCGACCCGCCGACCAGGGCCACGAACTCGCCCGCGCCCACCGAAAGGCTCACCTCGTCGAGCGCCGCGTGGGCCCCGTAGCGCCGCGAGACGCCTGCCAGTTCGATGATCGGTGCGGCCATGCCCCAGCCGTAGCATTCCGATCCGGCTTGGGGGAGCCGTCTGGCGGGGCTAGACGTTGCGCGTACAGCTCAACCGGAGTTCCTCATGTCCCGCCGCCTGCTCGCCGCCACCGCCGCCTTCGCCCTCAGCGCCACCGTCGCCACGGCCCAGGCCCCGCAGACCACCGCCGAGCTCAAGAACGGCGCGGGCCAGGTGGTCGGCAAGGTGACGCTGGTCGAGGCGCCCAAGGGCGTGCTGCTGAAGGTCGAGGCCAAGGGCCTGGCGCCCGGTTGGCACGGGCTGCACTTCCACGAGAAGGCCGACTGCTCGAAGGCCGACTTCACCTCGGCCGGCGGCCACACCCACGGCGCGGGCGACCGCGTCCACGGCCTCTTGAACCCCAAGGCCAACGAGACGGGCGACCTGCCGAACCTCTGGGTCGCCGCCGACGGCTCGGGCGCCACCGAGGTCTTCTCGTCGCTGACGACGCTCGCCGCCCTGAAGGACGCCGACGGCTCGGCCGTGGTCATCCACGCCGGCGCCGACGACCACCAGACCCAGCCCATCGGCGGCGCCGGCGCGCGGGTCGCGTGCGCGGAGGTGAAGTAGCGCTTTTCCCTCCCCTTCATGGGGAGGGTGGCTGCGAGCAACGCGAGCAGACGGGTGGGGAAGTAAAGTTCAAGCTCAGCGCCCGGTCGCGGTTTCCCCACCCGTCTCGCTACGCTCGCCACCCTCCCCATGAAGGGGAGGGAAAGGACTAGATCGGCATCCGCATGATCTCTTGGTACGCCTGGATCACCTGGTCGCGGACGGCCATGACCGTCTCCAGGCTGGCCTCGGCGGCCGAGATCGCGGTGACCACGTCGACCAGCCCGGTCTTGCCGGCCACCTGGGCGGCCATCTGGTGTTCTGCGTTCTTCGAGGCGTGGACCGCGTCGGTCATCGCCGACTTCAGGATATCGGCGAAGCCGCCCGACGGCGCGGCCGCCTCGGTCCCGATCGAACCGATGTCGCCGATCCCCGCGCCCTTCTGGGTCGCGGCGTAGGCCTTGGCGGCGGCGAACGGCGTGATCATCGCTTAAGGCCCCTACTTCTTCAGCAGATCCAGCGTGCGCATCTCCATGGTGCGCGCCGTCTCGATGACATTGAGGTTGGCTTCGTAGGCCCGCTGCGCCTCGCGCATGTCCATGGCCTCGACCAGGCTGTTCACGTTGGGCAGCTTCACATAGCCCTTCGCGTCGGCCGACGGGTGGCCGGGGTCGTATTCCTGGCGGAAGTCGGACTGGTCGGGCTCGACCTTGCTCATCTTCACGCCCTTGCCGCCGGCCACCTTGGTGGGCTCGAACACAGGGGCCTGACGCCGGTACGGGTCGCCGCCAGGGGTCTTGGACGTGGAATCGGCGTTCGCCAGGTTCTCGGCGATGATCCGCATGCGGCCCTGCTGGGCGCGCAGCGCCGAGGCCGCGATGGCCTGGGCGACGCCGGAAACGGGTCTGATGTCCGCCATCTAGTTTCCTCTACGATCCGGGCTTCCGCGCAGCCATGCGCAGGATGTTCATCGACTTCTGGTAGAAGCTGATCGCGGCGTCGTAATCCATCCGCGCCTCGCTCATCTTGATCATCTCCTCCTCCAGCACGACGGCGTTGCCGTTCAGCGTGGTCTCGGAGTCGGGCGAGCGCTTGGTCTTGTATTGCGAGCCGATGCCCTTGCTCTGGTTCGGCGGCGTCATGTGGCCGGCCTGGGTGGCCGCCATGGTCCCCGCGCCGCCCGCCTGGGCCATCTTCTGCGCCTGCATCGTGGCGTCGAAGCTGAACGGCTTCAGGTCGTTGGGCACGAATCTGGCCGTGTCCGTGTTCGCCACGTTCTCGGCGATCACCTTCTGCCGTTCGCTCAGGTAGCCCATCCGGCCCCTGAGCATGGCGAAGAGCGGAATCTGGGCCAGGTCCATGGGGCCTGATCCTTAATCAACAGGGTTAATCCGCGCTTAAGAGACTCAACGGCGAATGGCGGAGCGTCCCCCACCCGCAGAACGCCGCATGGACATCTCCAATTTCCTCAGAGCCGTCTTCGCCCTGGCCCTCACCCTGGGCCTGATCGGTCTCGCCGCCGTGGCGCTGCGCAAGTACGGCCCCGACGCCATCGCCCGGCTAGCCTCGCAGAAGAAGGACCGCCGCATGCGGGTGGTCGAAAGCCTGGTGCTCGACCCGGCGCGCCGCCTTTTGATCGTCGACTGCGACGGCCGCGAACAGCTGGTCCTGCTGGGCGAGGGCCGCCTGCTCGCCGAACTGCCCGCCAAGGACGCCAAGGATGCGTGAGCTCTGGAAGGCCATCCGGTCGCTGCCGGGCGAGGAATGGCGTCGCGCCGCCCTCTTGGCCGCCATCACCACCTGCGTGGCCATGCTGTTCCCGGCCGCCGCCGTCGCCCAGGCGCTGAACGTCAACCTGGGCACAGGCGCGGGCCTGACCGAGCGCGTGGTCCAGCTGGTCGGCCTGCTGACCGTGCTGTCGCTGGCCCCGTCCATCGTCATCATGACCACGTCCTTCGTGCGGATCGTGGTCGTGCTCTCCCTGCTGCGCACGGCGCTGGGCATGCAGCAGAGCCCGCCCAACGCGGTGATCATCTCGCTCAGCCTGTTCCTGACCGCCATCGTCATGGGCCCGACCTTCGAGCGGTCCTACAACGAGGGCGTCAAACCCCTGCTCGAACAGCAGATGGAGCTTCCCGCCGCCTTCGACGCGGCCGGCGGCCCGGTGAAGCAGTTCATGCTGACCCAGGTGGACCGCGAGGACCTCGCCTTCTTCATCCGCATCTCCAAGGTCCCGCGCCCGGCCTCGCTGCAGGAGACGCCGATCCGCGTGGTCACCCCAGCCTTCATGATCTCGGAGCTGAAGCGCGCCTTCGAGATCGGCTTCCTGCTCTTCATCCCGTTCCTGGTCATCGACCTCGTGGTCGCCAGCGTCCTGATGAGCATGGGCATGATGATGCTGCCGCCGGTGACGGTGAGCATGCCGTTCAAGCTGATCTTCTTCGTCCTGGTCGACGGCTGGCGCCTCGTCTGCGGCAGCCTCGTCGAAAGCTTCCAGCGCGGCCCGCCGGGCGGCTAGCGCCGACAGCCCGGCTCATTGCGCGCCTCAGGCGCAGTCGTTTGAACCACGAAATACACGAAATACACGAACGCTCAGCGGGCACGGCCCTTTCGTGTATTTCGTGTCTTTCGTGGTTTGAATCTTTCGGCGCTGACGCGCCTTCGCAGCTGAGAGGCTCGCGCCCTACCCCTTCGCCGGGGTGCTCTTCGCCGGGGCGGCCTGGGCCTGTTTGGCCGGGGCGATGGCCGGCTTGGCGGCGCCCGTGGGCGCGGCGCGGGTCTTGAAGCGGCCCTTCATCTTCTCGACCCAGCCCGCGAACGCCTCGTTGTCGGCTGAGACGCGGCCGAAGTCGCCCACGCTCATCCGCCCGGTCGGCAGGCCCGTCAGCGCGATGCGCAGGGCGTCGGGGTTGTTGGCCTTGTCGTAGAAGCCCTGGTAGCGCGACTGCAGGCGCACCAGCGAACCCTCGTCCCCGGCCAGGCTGTAGGCGACGCCGGCGCGCAGCAGGCGGCCTTCCTCGTCGCTGGAGAGCTGCGTCGGGTTCTTCCAGCGGTCGCCCAGCGACTTCTCGAACAGCGGGCCGGCGGCGGCCCAGTTCTTCTGCTTCCAGGTGATCTCGCTGCGCAGGTCCTGACCGTCCTTGGTGGCGTCGTTGCCCAGCACTTCCAGGGCGCTGTCGTAGCGGCCCAGCGCCGTCCAGGCGCGCGACTCGATCAGCCGGCGCTCGGCGTTGAGCGCGGTGGGCAGCACCGTGGTGCGCGAGCTGTTGATGGCCTCCAGCGCCTGCTCGGGCTTGCGGTCCATCAGGTAGATGACGGCCAGGTCGGTCGAGACCTGGGCCTTGGGCACCCCGTCCAGGCGGTTCTCGGCCTGGTACTTCAGCAGGTCGGCGGCCTGGGGCAGCAGGTCCACGTCCACCAGGCGGCGCACGATCTTGCGCACCATCAGGTCGCCGTCGGCGCCGATCGGGGCCAGTTCCTTGAAGTCGAAGAACAGCGCCAGCGCCTGCAGCGGCTCCAGCCCGTCGGCCAGGCCGTCCAGGAAGAGGCCGCGGAACGCCGCGTTCAGGTCGGACTGCAGCTGCTGCGCCTCGGGCAGGTCGGGCAGGCGCACGCCGGCCGACCGCAGCGCCTCGAGCGCCTCGCGATAGCGGCCCTGCGCCAGGTACAGCTGGCCCAGCGCCCGGATGGTCTCGAGCTCGGTGGAGTCCCCGCGCCAGCGATAGCGCAGGCCGTCGTAGACCGCCGCCGCCTGGGTCTGGTTGATCTGGCCTAGCTGCAGCCGGATCTGGGTGCCGCGCAGCACCGCCGGCGCCGCGATCGAGTCGATCGGCGCGGTGGCGATGGCCTTGTAGATTCGCAGCGCCCGGTCCTGGAAACCCTTGAGCTCGATGACCCGCGCCTGGATCAGCCGGCTGCGCAGCTGCTCCTCGGACGAGACCTTCTCCTCGAGCGACATGTTGATCCGCGCCTCGGCCGCCGCCAGGTCGCCCTGGGCCAGCGCCGCCTGGGCGTCGGCGCGGGCGAAGCGGGCCTTCCACAGCGGCGACATCAGGCCATAGGCCTCGATGCCCTTCGTAAACTGCGAGCGGGCCTCGGCGTACTGGGCGATCTGGGTGTTGACGTAGGCGCGCCACAGCGCCGTCGAGGGGTCGTCCGCCAGCGACGGCGACGAGAAGTCCGCGTCGGCCTCGGCGTAGCGGCGCGCGAAGGTGCGGGCCACGCCGCGCAGCGCCCGGAACTCGGGGTCGTCGAGCATCTCGGGATGCTCGCGGGCCAGGGCGTTCAGCACGCCGATGGCCTCGAAGCTCAGCTCCGAGCCGACCAGGAAGCGGGCCAGCGCCATGCGCGCGGCGACGGGCGCCTCGCGGTCCTTGTTGCCACCCTCGACGGTGGCCGCCGACAGTAGGCTGTCGTAGCGGCGCAGGAAGCCGGCCGAGCCGACATTGGCCCATTCGGCGGGGATGATCGCCGGCATGCTGGCCGGCTGCGGCGCGCCCAGCTGGGCGTCCTCGCGGTCGCGGGTGGCCCAGACGGGCGAGAGCGTCAGGCCGGTGGCGTCCGAGCGGCTGATGCGCACCAGCTCGCCGTCGCGGTCGACGGTGACGTTGTCGGCCAGCGGCTCGATGGCCAGGCCCTGGATCGACGGCAGCAGCGCGGCGTCCACGAACTCGCGGCGACTGGGCACGCCCTTCGGCGGCCCCAGGGCGGTGACCACGCTCAGCGTGTCGCCCACCACCGGGTCGGGCAGGTTGATCACCCGCGTCGCGCCGGCCACCGGAGCCTTCAGCGTGGCCGGGCCGCCCGCCGGGTCGCGCCCGACGCGGACGATGGCCGGCTGGCCCTGCGGCCCCGGGCCCAGCGAGATGGTCCAGGTCGAGCCCTGCGAGGCCACGAAGATCGGCGCGTCCGGATCGGCGTCGATGCGCAGGGCCGCGTGGTCGGCGCCCTTGAACGCCTGGATGCCCCGCAGCGGCTTCACCTTCGGCGCGCTGGAGACGTCCAGCGTGGCGGGCGCGTCGAACACCACCCAGATCGCATCGCCCCGGCGGAAGACCGCGGCGCCGGCCGGGTTGGCCCAGGAGAAGGTGAGCTGCGTTTGGCCGTTGGCGACCTTCGAGCCCATCCTGACCACGCCGCCGGGCGGCAGCGGGTTCGGGCGCGGCGGCTCGGGCTCGGCCACGGCGACGACGGGCTCTTCGGCGCTGACGCCGGGCGGCGGGGCCGCCTTCTCGAAGAAGTTGGCGAAGTTCGCCCCGTCGGCCTGGCCGATCAGGGTGTCGGCGTTCTCGGCCAGGGTGATGACGATCTGCGGCTTGCCGGCCACCGGCAGGCGCACGGCGCTCTTCACCCAGCGCGGCGGCGAGGTCAGCAGGCGGCCGATATCCGGGTCGTCGTCGCGCTCGACCGTGAGCACGACCGTGCTGCCCTCGCGGCGCAGGCTGCCGCCCTTGCCGACCTCGATGCGCGAGAAGGTCTCCGTCGTGGCCACGCGCACGTCGACGCCGCCGCTCTGGGCGACGGCCTTGACGGCGGTTGCAGCCGCGACGCCCGCAGGGGCGGCGACGCTGGCGATGCAAGCCGCGGCGACCCCGGAGCGGAGGACCTTCTTCAGCGCCATCGGCTACCCGGCGGTGGGCGCCGCGGCGGCCGGCGGGGCCGGCTGCGCGGCCGCCGGCGGAGCGGCGGCGGGCGTGGCGGTGGGCTTGGCCGCGGCCTGTTGGGCGGCGGGGGCCTTCTTGCGCGGCGGCGCCTTCTTCGGCGCGGCCGCGGCCTGCTTCTTCGGCGCGGCCTTCTCGGGCGCGGTCGGATCGACCGAGGCCTGCTGCGGCGCGCTCGGCGCCTGGTCGGCGGCGGCGGCCTTCGCGGCGGCGGCCTGGGCGTCGGAGAAGCGGCGGGCCAGCTTCTCGGTCAGCTCCTTGGCCTGGGCGGCCGGCATCTGGGCCACGATGGCCGAGAGCGAGCGCTCCTTCATCTTGGCGGCGATCGGGATGCGGACGTTGTCGTCCAGCGCGGCCAGGCGCGGGGCGGCGTCCTTGGCCTTCATGCCCTCGAACACCTTCACCAGCCGGTCTATCTCGGCGGCTTCCTTGGCGTTTGACTGGTTCAGCAGCCCGTTCACCTCGGCCTTCAGGCCGTTCAGCGCCTTGATCTTGGCGTCCAGCTTGGCCTCGGCCGCGGCCATCAGGGCCAGCTGGGTGTTCATGTCGTTCTCACGCGCGTCCAGTTGGCCGCGGCGCGCGCCGAGGCTCTGCAGCACCTGCAGTTCGGCCGGCGACAGGCCCGCCTGCTTGGCGAGCTCGGCGGCGGTCGGGGCGCAGACGGCCTTCGGCGTGATCGTGGCGGCCGGCAGGGCCACCGACGGATCGGCGGCCGAGGCGGCGGTCTCGCCGGCCTTGCCGGCTTCGCTCTTGTCGGCCTTGGCGGGCTTCTCGGCCTTGCCGCCCTTGGCGGCTTCCTCGGCGAACGCCTGGGCGCCCGTCAGCAGGCTCTGGAAGTCCTGGGCGCCCGAGAGGGCGTTCACGGCCAGGACGCCGCCGATGGCGACGCCGACGAGCGGCAGGATGCGGGGAACGGATTTCAACGGCGCGCTCCTGCGAGGCGGTCTTGGGCGAAGCGGTCGAACGCGGCGGGCGCGTCCTCGAACAGGTCGTCGTCGATCGAAGAGGCGATGCGGCGGCCCGGCAGCGGGGCGCGGCCGACCAGCGGTTCAGCGGCCGGCGCCTGCGGCTCCAGGCGCTCGTCGCTCAGGCCTTCGGCGGCCAGGCGCGAACGGGCCATGGCCAGCAGCTTGCCCAGGCGTTCCTCGGTGGTGCCCTCACGGGCCGGCGGCACGACCGACGGCATCGGGCGCGGCGCACGCTCGGCGGCCATGGCGCGGGGCAGTTCCGGCGCCGAGCTCACCAGCTTCTCCAGCTTGGCGGCCAGGGCGCGGCCCTTCTCGATGCGGTCCGACAGCATGTCGGTCGCCTCGTCGGTGGCGGCGCGCAGGTCGGCCAGGCCCTGTTCGGCGCGGACCGCCGCCAGGTTCAGCTCGCGCACGGCGATCTCGAAGCCCGCGTGGCTGTCCTTCAGCGCCTTCAGGCGGCGGTTGAGGCGGAGGCCCACGACCATGGCGGCGACCAGCAGGCCGGCCAGCAGCAGGTTCATCCCGACGGCGATCAGGCTCATGGCATCCTCTGGACGGCTTGGCGGGCGGCGGGCGAAAGCGGAGCTTCCACGCGCACGGCGATGTGGGCGTTGCGGCGGCCCATGCGGCCGCGGGTGAGTGGAATGGAACCGGCCCGCAGCTCGATCAGGCTGTCGGGCGTGGCGTTCAGCATCAGCGTGTCGCCGACCTTGAGGTCCAGCACGCGCTTCAGGCTGATCTGCTGCTCGTCCAGCACGGCGCGGACGTCCATGTTGGTCGTCCAGAGCTCGGTGGCCAGGTGGCTTTCCCAGATGTTGTCGCGGCCGAACTTCTCACCCATGAACTGCTGCAGCAGCATCTTCCGGATGGGTTCGAGGGTCGCGTAGGGCAGCAAGAGCTCGATGCGGCCGCCGCGGTCTTCCATGTCGATCCGCAGCTTCACCAGGATCGCGGCGTTGGCCGGCCGGGCGATGGCGGCGAAGCGCGGGTTGGTCTCCAGGCGGTCCAGCGTGAAGTTGACCGGGGTCAGCGGCTCGAACGCTTCCTTGGCGTCGGCCAGCACCACCTCGACCATCCGCTGCACCAGCACGCGTTCGATGGTCGTGTAGGGACGGCCCTCGATCCGCATCGCCGCGGTGCCGCGACGGCCGCCCAGCAGCACGTCCACGATCGAGTAGATCAGGTTCGAGTCGACCGTCAGCAGGCCGTAGTTGTTCAGCTCCTCGGCCCGGAACACCGACAGGATGGCCGGCAGCGGGATCGAGTTCAGGTAGTCGCCGAAGCGGATCGAGCTGATGTTGTCGAGACTGACCTCGACGTTGTCCGACGTGAAGTTCCGCAAGGAGGTGGTCATCAACCGCACCAGGCGGTCGAAGACGATCTCCAGCATCGGCAGGCGCTCGTAGCTGACCAGCGCCGAATTGATGATCGCGCGGATCCCGGTGCGTTCCGAGATCTCGTCGTCCGAGAGGTCGAAGCCCAGCAGGCTGTCGATCTCGTCCTGGTTCAGGATCCGCTCGGCCGAGTTGGCCTCGGCCGCCGCGGCCGCCGCCCAGTCGGTCTCACCCGCGTCGGCGGCCGAGGCCTCGACGGCGGTGTCGGTCATGTTTTCGTTTTCGTCGGCCATGGCTCTCGGGATGCAACTCGCCCTGGGGCTAGTTGATCAGCATCTCCTCGATCAGGACGGCGTTCGCCTTGTTGGGCGCGATCACCAGGTTCACGCGGCGCAGGATCTCCATGCGCAGCTGGTAGCTGCCCTGGCTGCCCGACAGGTCCTCGGGACGCAGCTCGCGCAGGAAGGTCTGGAACATGTCCTGGAGCCTCGGCATGTTCGGGTCGAGTTCCTCGACCATGCCCTCGTCGGGCAGTTCCAGGGTCAGCTTCAGCTTCAGGAAGGTCGGCCGGCCGTCGGCGGTCTGCATGTTCACGACCACGTCGGGCATCGTGTAGAAGACCACGCCGTCAGGGCCTTCGCGGACCACCGCCGCGCCCTTCTCGCCTTCCTTGCCTTCCTTCTTCTTCTCGTCCTTCTTCTTGTCTTTCTTCTTGTCCTTGGCGTGCTCGCCGCCGGCTTCGGCGGCCGCATCGGGCTTGGGCTTGAGGAAGATGAACGCAGCCGTGCCGCCGCCGCCCAGCACCACGAGGGCGCCGACGCCGGCGATGATCAGCATCTTCAGCGGAAGCTTTTTCTTGCCGGTGGCCTCGCCCTCGGCGCCTTCGGCGCCCTCAGGCGCTTCCGCCTCGGCCTCCTTCGGCTTCTTTTCCTTCTTCGCCACGCGCGCGCTTCCTTGGAAATCCGTGAGCCAAGGAATGGCGGTCTTTGGTTAAGAAGCGGTTTTTAACACCTCTTAACGGGCCCGATTCCTGCCCGGCATTTTCCGCCGCTCGGCCGGCGTTAACTTTCTTATTTGCTGATTTTGTTGATGTTTTCAGTTGGCACGGAGGTTGCATCCGGAAGGGCCAGAAAGTCGCAGTCCGCCAAGGCCCGAATTAATGGACAACGCCCTCTACGTCGGTCTCTCCCGCCAGATGGTCCTCCGTCGCGAGATGGACATCATCGCGAACAACATCGCGAACGTGGACACCAACGGCTTCAAGGTGGAGTCGCTGATGCAGAAGACCGACCCGGCCGAGCCGGCGGTCACCTTCGGCGGCCCGCGCCCCGTGAAGTTCGTCGCCGCCGACCTGGTGGCCCGCGATTTCGGCCAGGGCGCCCTCAACAAGACCGGCGCGTCGCTGGACATGGCCATCGAGGGCGAAGGCTTCTTCCAGGTCCAGACCCCGAACGGCCCCCGCTTCACCCGCGACGGCCGCTTCACCACCGACCCGAACGGCCGCCTGGTCACCCAGCAGGGCTACCCCGTCCTCAGCGACGGCGGCGGCGAGATCGTGATCGACGCCGAGAAGGGCGAGGTCTCGGTCGGCGCCGACGGCACCATGAACCAGGGCCGCGACCTGGTCGGCAAGGTCGGCATGTTCTCGTTCGCCAACCAGAGCGCGCTGGAGAAGTCCGGCGACAACAGCTTCCGCAACAGCTCGAACCTCCAGCCGCAGGCCGCCACGGCCAAGCTGCGCCAGGGGTTCCTCGAGAATTCCAACGTCAAGCCGGTCCTGGAGATCACCCGCATGGTCGAGGTGAGCCGGGCCTACGAATCCACCGCCAAGATGATCGATTCCGAAGCCGACCTCTCGCGCCGCTCCGTCGAGCGCCTGGGCCGGGTTCAGTAAGAGGATAACGACCGATGCAAGCGCTCCGCACCGCCGCCACCGGCATGGCCGCCCAGCAGCTCAACGTGGAAGTCATCTCCCACAACATCGCCAACATGAACACGGTCGGGTTCAAGCGCGAACGCGCCGAATTCCAGGACCTGCTCTACCAGACCTATCAGGCGGCCGGCGTGCAGTCGTCCGACCAGGGCACGATCGTCCCGACGGGCGTCCAGGTCGGCGCCGGCGTGAAGGCCAGCGCCGTCTACCGCGTCGGCACCCAGGGCACCCTGACCAAGACCGACAACCAGTACGACATGGCCATCAACGGCCGCGGCTACTTCCAGGTGCTGCTGCCCTCGGGCGACAACGCCTACACCCGGGCCGGCAACCTGGCGGTCAACGACCAGGGCCAGCTCGTCACCCAGGACGGCTACCAGATCCAGCCGGCCATCACGATCCCCAGCGACGCGGTTCAGGTCTCGATCTCCAAGTCGGGCCAGGTCGAGGTCCAGCAGGCCGGCCAGACCGGCACGAACGTGGTCGGCGTCATCGAGCTCGCCACCTTCGTCAACGACGGCGGCCTGGAAGCCCTGGGCGACAACCTGCTCAAGGAAACCGCCGCCTCGGGCGCGCCCACCACCGGCACGCCGGGTTCGGTCGGCATCGGCACGATCCAACAAGGCTACACCGAAGCCTCGAACGTCGACGCGGTGTCGGAAATCTCGGCCCTGATCGTCGCCCAGCGCGCCTACGAGATGAACTCCAAGGTCATCTCGACGGCCGACAACATGCTCGCCACCGCCAACCAGCTGAAGTCGTAAGCCGATGAAAGCGCTCGTGTTCCTGGCCACCCTGGCCGTCGCAACTCCTGCCCTCGCCGGCACGCCGGTGACGCTGAAGCCCAACGCGTTCGACGCCGACGGCGTGGTCACCCTGGGCGACATCTTCAACGGCGCGGGCGCCGCGGCCGGCACGCCGGTCGCCACCCGCACCGGCGCCAGCGTGATGCTGAACGCCGCCGCCGTCCGCGGCGCGGCCTTCCGCGCCGGCCTCGACTGGCCGAACGCCGAGGGCCTGCGGCAGATCGTCGTGACCGGCGCGGCCTCGGCCGGCGCCGCCGGCAGCCCGGCGAGTGTTGCCGCCCGCGGCAATGTGGACGTGCTCACCTGGTCCCGCTCGATCAACGCCGGCGAGATCGTCCAGCCCGCCGACCTCGTCTGGGGCAAGGCCGCCGCCGCGCCCGCCGACGCGCCGAGCGACGCCGACGCCGTGATCGGCCTCGCCGCCCGCCGCCCCCTGCGCGAAGGCGCCGCGGTGGCCGCTCGCGACGTTTCCGCGCCGCAGGTCATCAAGACGAACGAGATGGTAACCCTGAGCTACGACAACGGGGGCGTCTCGCTGTCGCTGCAAGCCAAGGCCCTGTCCGGCGGCGCCGTCGGCGACACCATCAACGTGCAGAACGTCACGTCGAAGAAGACCGTCCAAGCCGTGGTCACCGGACCCGGCTCGGCGGCGGTCGGACCCGCAGCGGAGCAGCTGAAGCTCGCCCGTTCCCAGCGTTACGCCTCGCGTTGAAGGAAGCTCACATGCGCCCGCGCCTCGTCGCCCTTGCCGTCCTGATGGCCCCGCTCGCCGCCTGCTCCACCGTCTCCGAGGCGGTGAAGGGCCCGGAACTGGCGCCGGTCGGCTACCCCGCCGCCCTCGCCCCGATCACCCAGCCGACCGTCTCGGTCCGCGAGCCCGCCCCGCAGTCGGCCAGCGCCAACTCGCTGTGGCGCACGGGCGCCCGCGCCTTCTTCAACGACCAGCGCGCCGGCCGCGTCGGCGACATCCTGACGGTGCAGATCGATATCGACGACAGCGCCAAGACCAACAACGCCACCACCAGCTCACGCACCGCGGGCTCCAGCATGGGCGTGCCGCACTTCTTCGGCCTTGAGACCTCGCTGGGCAAGATCATGCCGGGGAACTTCGACGCCACCAGCATGATCGAGACCAACTCGGCGAACAACAACGCCGGCGCCGGCTCCGTGAACCGCCAGGAGAAGATCAACCTGACCATCGCCGCGGTCGTCACCGGCATCCTGCCGAACGGCAACATGGTGATCCAGGGCACCCAGGAGGTCCGCACCAACGCCGAGGTCCGCCAGCTCACCGTGGCCGGCATCGTGCGTCCGGAAGACATCTCCTCGGCCAACACCATCCGCCACACCCAGATCGCGGAAGCGCGCATCAGCTACGGCGGCCGCGGCGACATCAGCCGTGTCCAGAAGACGCCGGCCGGCCAGTCGCTGGTGGAACGCTTCTCGCCGTTCTAAGCCCTGGCCGTGCGCAGCCTCGGCCTCATCCTCTTCGGCGCAGCCGTCCTCCTGGGCGGCTGCGCTTCGATTCCGGCCGGCCTGGAATGGCGCCGCGACGATGCCGACGGCGAGGCCCGCCTGGTCCTCGAGGGCGACGGCCCCGTCGCCCGGCCCGTCACTCTGAGCTGCCGGCCCGGCTCGGGCGCCGTCGACCTCACCCTGGTCGGCCTGCGCCGCGATGGCGCAATCATCGAGATCCACTCCGGCAAGGTCTGGAACCGCTACCGCGGCGCCGGCGTCGCCGAGGACGGCCCCGACGCGCCGCTCGAAATCCAGACCCGCCTCAACGCCGAGGACCCGGTCCTCGCCCACCTCGCCGACACCGGCGAACTCGTGCTGGTCCAGGGCTTCGTGAAGACTCGCCCCCCCAACGCCTTCGCCCCCGCCCACGACCTTCTGGCCCTCTGCCGGGCGCGCTGAACCGCCCTGCGGCGCTTGACGACCGGGCGGAACGCCGGCCACGACGGCCCGCAGCGCATGGGGGCCGCGTTGACCACGAAGATCTACACGCCGATCGATCCGACGCCGCTCGCCCGCACGGTCGTGCTGTGGATCTGGATCGACCTGTTCGCCAACGTCGCGGCCATCGCGGCGAACGCCTATCACGTGCGCGCGCTCGGCGATCTCCCGGCCGACACGCCGGTCAGCTTCTGGGACGGCGCGCCCGATCTGGGCGACGTGGACGGCCTGGTCTTCCTCGGGCTCGCGCCGTGCATGCTGTCGCTCTTCGTGGCCGGCTTCCTGTGCCTGAAGTGGATCTATCGGGTGAACCGCAACGCCCATGTGCTAGCGCCGGCCGTGACCGTGCGCCCCGCCTGGGCGATCGGCTGGTTCTTCGTGCCCTTCGCCAACCTCCTGATGCCTTTCCGCGGCGTGGCCCAGGCCTGGCAGGCCGCCGCCGACCCCGAACGCTGGCGCACGGTCGAACTTCCGTCGCTGCTCAGGGTCTGGTGGGGCCTCTGGCTGGTCTTCAGCGCCGTCGACAACCTCTCGTTCCGGACCGAACTGCGGGCCACGGACCTCTCGGGCCTCGCCATGTCCGACTATTTCACGATCACGGCCTCGGTCCTGCGCATCCCGCTCGACTTCGTGTTCCTGCGCGTCGTCCAGCGCCTGACGGTGCTGCAGGCCCAGGCGCTCAACCGGCACACCTTCGCCTAGTCCGCCGCCCGCCTTGCGAAGCTTGGCCTTTGCGGCAGTATCGGCCGGCGGCGACGGGACACGCCGCAGCTCCAGCGAGGTCGGGATGTCGCCTGCCGTGCGTCTGCTGTTCGGCCCGCTCGGGGCCGTGATCCTGCTGGTCGGCGTCGCCGGCCTCCCCGCCCTGGTCCCCGGCTACGATGCGGTGCGCCAGACCGTCAGCGAGATCGGCGAGGTCGGCTCGCCCATGCGCTGGCCCTTCGCGATCCTGCTCTGCGCCGTGGCGGGTTGCCTCTGCATCTTCGCCGCCGGCCTGCGCGACATCGCCGCCCGGACTGGCCGCTCACGCTGGCCCGCCTGGCTCGCGGTCGCCATGGCCGTCTCGGTGGCGGGCGTCGGCCTGTTCGCCTTCCCGCACCCCCTGCACAACGTCTTCGGCATCTCCGAGCTGATCGGCTACCAGGCGCCGCTGGTCCTGGCGCTGGCCTGGCGGCGCGATCCGGCGGCCGGCCGCGTCGTCGCCGTCTCGACGGTCATGGCCCTGCTGGTCCTGGCCGCCGTGGCGGTCAACCTGGCCTACAGCTTCAGCGACGCGCCGGTCTGGGACCAGGTGAAGCCGGTCTACGGCCTCGTCCAGCGCTCACTGTTCGCCGCCTGGTTCGCCTGGGCCGCCCTGGCCGGCGCGATGCTGGCGGGCGAGGCCCGGCGCACGCCATAGTCGCCGACGGTGTTCCAGGAGGTTCTGCGATGCGCGTGATGGCGGCGGCGATGATGGCCCTGGCCCTGGCGGGTTCGAGCACGTGGGCCCGCGCCGCCGATCCGCCGCCGGGCCCGCAGGAGGCCAACGGCTACACGCGCTACGAACTCCTGGCCCCGGGGTCCGGCCGCTTCCGCATCCTCTACGACATCACCGCCATCCGCCCGGGCGCGACCGCCTTCTTCAATCCGATCCGCAAAGGCTCCATCGCTTCCGACGAGAGCGTCACCGACCGCGCGACCGGCGCGCCGCTGAAGTTCCGCGTCGTCTCGGGCGAGGAGGCCAAGACCACCGGCCTGCCGGACGCCGACCCGGCGTCGGACTACATCCGCGTCGAACTCGCCCACCCCGTCCCGGCGGACGGCGGCGAGGCCCGCATGCTGATCGAGAAGACCTACGAGGACGCCAGGAGCTACTTCGTCGAGGGCCAGGAGCTGGTCTTCGACCGCCCCCTGGGCATCAAGCGCAACGCCGTGGTCCTGCCGCCCGGCTACGTCCTCGTTTCGTGCAACTATCCGTCCCAGGTCGCCCAGGAGCCGGACGGCCGCATCCGCGTCAGCTTCCTGAACATCACGCCCGGCCAGGCGCCGCTGAAGCTGCGCGCCGCGCCCGGCAGGATCGCCTCGGGCCCCTCCAGCGTCGAGCCCGGCCGCCTCGCCGAGCGCGCCGTCCAGACCCGCGACATCGTCTACTTCCTGCAGCCGCCCGAGACCCACGCCTTCGACCTCTACCACGACTACACCGAGACCCGTCCCGGCGTAGGGCGCTACGTCAACGTGGTGCGGCCGGGCAGCACGGCCACCAACCCCTCGGCCCAGAACCTCGACACCGGCGCCCCGATCCCCGCCCGCCGGCTCAAGGGCGCGGCCATCACCGCTGCCGGGATCACCGACCCCAGCCTCAAGACGGTCGAGCCCGACAGCGAGGTCGTGGTCTTCGACTTCACGCCGCTGAAGCCCGGCCAGTCGATCCGCCTGCGCATGCGCGAGACCTACACCGACCCCGGCCGCTACCGCCTGGCCGGCGACGAACTGGTCTTCGACCGCGCCTTCGGCCGCCCCGCCAACGCCGTGGTCCTGCCCAAGGGCTGGGCGCTCACCAACTCCACGGTTCCGGCCGTCGTGACCCGCCTCGACGACGGCCGCATCCGCCTCGACCTGCAGAACCCGCGCAACGACGAGCTGCAGGTGGTGATCACGGCGCGGCGTTTGGCCGGTTGAGTTCGCAGCGCCGCGCGCCTATCCGTGCGCCATGGACAACGCGGCCCCCGCCGAAACGCCCCTGATTTCCAGGGTTTGCCGCAAGACCGGCCTGGGCGGCGCCGCGCCGTTCCTGCCGATGAGCCGCGCCGAGATGGACGCCTTGGGCTGGGACGCCTGCGACATCGTCCTCGTCACCGGCGACGCCTACGTCGACCACCCCAGCTTCGGCATGGCGATCATCGGCCGGCTGCTGGAGGCCCAGGGCTTCCGCGTCGGCATCATCGCCCAGCCCGACTGGCAGTCGGCCGAGCCCTTCAAGGCGCTGGGGCGCCCCCGCGTCTTCTTCGGCGTCACCGGCGGCAACATGGACTCCATGGTCAACCGCTACACGTCCGACCGCCGCATCCGCAGCGACGACGCCTACACGCCCGGCGGCGAGGGCGGGAAGCGGCCCGACCGCTGCACCCTCGTCTATTCCCAGCGCTGCCGCGAAGCCTACAAGGACGTGCCGATCGTGCTGGGCGGCATCGAGGCGTCGCTGCGCCGCATCGCCCACTTCGACTACTGGTCCGAGAAGATCCGCCGCTCCGTCCTGGCCGACGCCAAGGCCGATCTGCTGCTCTACGGCAACGCCGAGCGCGCGGTGATCGAGGTGGCCAACCGCCTGGCCGCCGGCGAGGCCCCGCGCGACCTCGACGACGTCCGCGGCGTCGCCCTCTTCCGCAAGGTGCCGGAGCACTACACCGAACTGCCCGCCGACGACCTCGACAGCGCCGACGAAGGCGCCGCCCGCAAGCCCGGCGACGTGGTCATCCGCCTGCCCTCCTGCGAACAGGTCGAGAAGGACAGCGAGGCCTACGCCCGCGCCTCCCGCGTCCTGCACCGCGAGAGCAACCCCGGCAACGCCCGGCCCCTGGTCCAGCGCCATGGCGACCGCGACCTCTGGCTGAACCCGCCGCCGATCCCGCTATCCATGGAGGAGATGGACGCGGTCTACGACCTGCCCTACGCGCGGGCGCCGCACCCGTCGTACGGCGACGCCAAGATCCCCGCCTGGGAGATGATCCGCTTCTCGGTGACGATCATGCGCGGCTGTTTCGGCGGCTGCACCTTCTGCTCGATCACCGAGCACGAGGGCCGGATCATCCAGAGCCGCTCGGAAGCCTCGATCCTCCAGGAGATCGAGAACATCCGCGACAAGACCCCGGGCTTCACCGGCGTGATCTCCGACATCGGCGGCCCGACGGCCAACATGTACCGGATGGCCTGCAAGGACCCGAAGATCGAGAAGGCCTGCCGCCTGCCCTCGTGCGTGTTCCCGGACATCTGCCCGAACCTCAACACCAGCCACGACGACCTGATCCGGCTCTATCGCAAGGTGCGCGAGACCAAGGGCGTGAAGAAGGTGCTGGTGGCCTCCGGCGTCCGCTACGACCTGGCCGTCGAGAGCCCGGAATACGTCGAGGAACTGGTCACCCACCACGTCGGCGGCCTGCTCAAGATCGCCCCCGAGCACACCGAGAACGGTCCGCTCGACAAGATGATGAAGCCGGGGATCGGCACGTACGACCGGTTCAAGGAGATGTTCGACGCCGCCGCCCAGAAGGCCGGCAAGAAGTACCACCTGATCCCGTACTTCATCGCCGCCCACCCCGGCACGACCGACGAGGACATGATGAACCTCGCGATCTGGCTGAAGAAGAACAACTTCCGGGCCGACCAGGTGCAGACCTTCCTGCCCTCGCCCATGGCCACGGCGACGGCCATGTACCACTCGGGCGTCAACCCGCTGAAGGGCGTGCGCCACGGGGCCAGCGAGAAGGTCGAGACGGTGAAGGGCCTGCGCCAGCGCCGGCTGCACAAGGCCTTCCTGCGCTACCACGACCCCGAGAACTGGCCCGTCCTGCGCGAGGCCCTGAAGGCCATGGGCCGCGCCGACCTCATCGGCCCCCGCCCCGACCAGCTCATCCCCGCCCACCAGCCGGCCGGCGGCGGCCGGCCACAGGGCGGGCGCCCAAAGCGCCACCCGGGCACGAAGTTCACGACCAAGGGCGTGCCCATCCGGAAATAGTCGCCTCCTCGGTCGTATGACCTCGGCGCCCGGGTCCTATGACCCTGGTCCAATTGACGAATTCCAGCCGAAAACCTGAATGGCGGACCACGACGCCATTCAGGGGTTTCCATGCGTACCGCCCATCTCGCGCTCGCCGCCGCGCTCGTCCTGACGGCCGCGCCGGCCACAGCGGCCGTGCACTTCAACCTCACCGGCGTGGTCACGTCGGGATCGGACAACGGCTACATCTATGCTGGCCTGGAGGCGCCGTTCGGCAGTTCGCCGTACGCCGTCAACCTCGGCACGGGCGAGGCCTTCGGCACGCCGACGGGCCAAGCCTTCAGCCTCGCCATCACGTTCGATCCCTCGCGCGGGGTGCGCGAGGACTATCCCGACGCTCGGGACCAGTATGGGTTCGACGCGGACAGTCCCGGCACGGCGGCGTTCACCCTGAACGGCGTCACCTACGAACTCGGAAACTCGGCCGACACCGCCGCCTCCAGCGGACTGGAGAAGTACGACGGCGCGACGCTGGACCGGCTCACGGGCTCGTTCACCTCGTTCCGCGACCGCCCGCCGATGGTCGGCGCGTTCACGGTGTTCTCGGGCAACCTGCTGTTCAGCCTGCCGATGCCCGCCACCACCTTCGGGAGCCTTGACTTCGACGAGCCGTTCACCTGGACCGGCGCGAGCCCGGACGCCTACGGCCGCCTCCAGATCCTGCTCCGGAACACCGACGGCAGTCCCGAGCGCTATGTGATCGGCCCGGACCGCCTGGCCGACCTGAACCTCCGCTTCGACAGTCTCACCGTCACGGTGGACCCGCCCGTTTCCGGCGGCGTGCCCGAGCCGTCGGCCTGGACGATGATGATCCTGGGCTTCGGCCTCGTCGGCGCGACGGTTCGCCGTCGCGGGCGCCGGGCCGGCCTGCGCGCGGTTTGACCCTTTCGGGCATATCCGCTACCGGCGAAGCTAGGCGCCGCCCCTGAACCCCTGCCCTCTCCTTGGACCCAACGCCCGGCCCCGACGACACCGCGCGCCGGGATTGGATCCGGGCGGAACAGGTCCGCGCGCTCTATCGCGGCAGCCCGGTGGGCGTGGCGCTCGGCGGCGTGGCGGCGATCACCCTGGCGGTGTTCCTGGCCATGGACGGGCGCATGGCCGGCGGCGCCGCGACGCTCTTCTGCGGCATGACGGTCGCCTTGGTCGGGGCTCACCAGCTGCTCTGCGCCGCCTTTCGCCGGCGCCCTCCCGCCGACGCTGAGTGGCGGCCCTGGGCCATCGCCTTCGCCGCCGTCACCGGCCTGCAGGGGGCCACCTGGATTCCGGGCGCGGTCTGGATGACGTCGCCCTCCGACACCGCCCAGACGCTGCTCGTGCTGCTGGTGTCGGGCATGGTGGTGCTGGGGGCCTTGCCGGTGTTCAGCGCCTATCTGCCGGCCTATCTCGCGCTGGCGATCCCGGTGGTGACGCCGCAGTTGGCGCTGGGTCTCCTCCGGACCTATCCGCTCCATGAGGTCCTGTCGGTCCTGACCCTGACGTTCCTCTTCGCCGCGCCCGCCCTGGCCGTGGTGTTGGGGCGCCGGTTCCGGGCCGGCCTCGAACTGCGCTTCGAGAACATGCGCCTGATCGAGGACCTTCGTCGTCAGCGGGAGCGGGCCGATCAGGCGAACCGCGCCAAGTCGCGATTCCTGGCCGCCGCCAGCCACGACTTGCGCCAGCCCGCCCACGCCCTCGGCCTCTTCGCCGGCGCCTTGAGCGAGCTGCGCCTCGGGGCTGAGGCGCGGCGGCTGGCCGATCACATCACCGGCTCGGTCCGCGCCCTGGACACCCTGTTCGCCGTGCTGCTCGACGTCTCCAAGCTCGACGCCGGCGTGGTGGAGGCCCGGCGCGAGGCCCTTCGGCTTGGCCCTCTCCTCGCGCGCCTGACCAACGACTACGCCGTCCAGGCGGCCGCCAAGGGCGTCGGCCTGCGCCTGGCGCGCACCTCGCTGGTCGTGGTCAGCGACCCGGTCCTGCTGGAACAGGTGCTGCGAAACCTGATCTCCAACGCGGTGAAGTACACGGACGCCGGGCGCGTCGTGATCGGCGCGCGCCGCCGCGCGGGGCGGATTTCCGTCGAGGTGTGGGACACCGGCCGCGGCATCGCGCCCGGCGAGGCCGAGGCGATCTTCGAAGAGTTCTATCAGGTCGACAATCCGGAGCGTGATCGCGACAAGGGGCTGGGTCTCGGCCTGGCCATCGTGCGCCGGATCGCGCCGCTGATCGGCGCGGACCTGGACTTCGCATCGACGCCGGGCCGAGGCAGCGTCTTCCGTCTCGCCCTGCCCCGAGGCGGCGTGGGCGACCTGCCCGCACCGACGCCACCCCCGACCGCCGTGGGAGCCTTGCGCACCGGCTTCATCGTGATCGTCGACGACGAAGACGCGATCCAGCGCGCCATGACCGCGCTGCTGACCCGTTGGGGCCACCGCGTGCTGGCCGTGGGGTCCGCCGACGAGGCCCTTGCCCAGCATCGGGCCGGCGGACAGGCGGTTCCGGACCTGATCATCTGCGACGGCCGGCTGCGCGGCGGCGAGACGGGAGCCGGAACCCTCCAGCGGCTTCGCTCGGCCTACGGCGCGGAGGTCCCCGCCTTGTTCGTGACCGGGGATGCAACCGGCGCGACGGCCGACGGCCCGGCGGACATGGTGCTCCACAAGCCCTTGCCGCACGCGGTCCTGCGCGCCGCCATCGGTCAGCTCCTGCGCGACCGGCGAGGCTGAGGTCGGTCGATCAGGACCCGGCGTGGCGGGCCGCCTCGGCGCGGCCGGCCACGCCCAGCAGCCGGAAAATGGTCGTCAGGTGCGCCTTCACCGTCCCTTCGGTGACGCCCAGCCGATACGCGATCTCCTTGTTGGAGGCGCCCCCGCGGATCAACGCCAGCACCGCCTGCTGGCGCGATGTCAGCACATCTGCGGCCGCGGGCGAAGGCGACCCACCCTCGTCCGCCCGCGCCATGAACTGGGGCACATAGACCTCGCCGGAAAGCACGAGCCGGATCGCCGCCGCCAGCGTCGAGGCGTTGGCCGCCTTGCCCACATAGCCCAGCGCGCCGAGGGCCAGGGCGGCGCGGACGTCGGCGGGCGCTTCCGACGACGAAACCACCATCAGCGGCGTCGCTGGGTGGGCCGTCACGAACGTCGCGACCGCCGACAGCCCTGCTGCGTCGGGCATCGTCAGGTCCATCAGCACCAGGCCGATGTCGGGGTGGGCGGCCGCGAGGGCCAGGGCGGTGGCGCAGTCGCCCGCCTCCAGCACCGGTGCGTCCGGCTCCAGGCGCCGCAGCACCACGCCCAGCCCCTCACGCACCACCGCATGATCATCGACGATCAAGAACTTCACAGCGCCGCCCCCGCCAGGCCCCAAACGCCCCGCGCACCGCCAACCTACAGGCGCCGCGTCGCCAGGCCAGAATGAATCCATATCGACGCCGGCCGGCCACGACCACGCAGAGGCGCGCAGGGAATGGCCTGGGCGGCCTCACTCGTGCCTACCCTGCCGCCCCGCGCGCCATCACCGCGGCGAAGAACCCGTCCGTGCCGTGGCGCGCCGGCGTCAGCGAGAGGTGGTCCGGGTGCGCCGAGTCCGTGACCTGCGGCGCCGTCTCGGCCAGCGGGACGACGCGGAACTCGGGATGCCCAGCCAGGAAGGCCTCGACCTGCGCCTCGTTCTCCTGCGGCAGCAGCGAACAGGTGGCGTAGACCAGCCGCCCGCCCGGCTTCACCAGCCGCGCGGCGCTGTCGAGGATGTTCGCCTGCAGCGCCGCTAGCGCCTCCAGCCCGGCGTCCTCAGCCCGCCAGCGCGCATCCGGGTTGCGCCGCCAGGTGCCGGTCCCGCTGCAGGGCGCGTCCACCAGCACCCGGTCGAAGCCGCCCTTGTGGCGCTTCACCCACTTGTCCCGCTCGCTGCTCAGCAGCCGGGTTTGGATGTTGTGCAGGCCCGCGCCCCGGAACCGCTCGGCCGCCCGCTTCAGCCGGCCCTCCTGGACGTCGCAGGCGATGACCACGCCCTTGTTCGCCATCTGCGTGGCGATCGCCAGCGTCTTGCCGCCCGCGCCGGCGCAGAAGTCGACCACCCGCTCGCCGGCGCGCGCGTCCACAAGCATCGCCACCAGCTGCGAGCCCTCGTCCTGGATCTCGGCCTCGCCGGTCTTCAGCATCGGCACGCGCGCCAGCGACGGCCGCTCCGCCACGCGGACACCCCACGGCGCCATCCGGCACGCCTCGGCCGCCAGCCCTCGCCTGCGCAGCTCCGCCAGCACCGCCTCGCGCGTCGCCCGCAGCGGATTGACCCGAAGGTCCAGCGGCGCCGGCGCCAGCATGGCCGCCATCTCTCCCGCGAAAGCCTCCCCGAAACGCCGGCGCAACGGCTCCAGCGCCCACTCGGGGCACTCCGCCCGCACGGCCTCGGGCATGTCGGGATGGTCGATCGACCCGCCCTGCAGGCTCCCCAGCAGGCGGCGCTCGGCCTCGGTCAGGGCGAACAGGCCCTGGATCTGCTCGCGCGTCCTGACCCGCCCCAGCGCAAGCCAGGCCAGCAGCCGGTTGCGGGGCGTCGCGGGCCGGTCGTACTTCGCCAGCCACCACCCCAGCCGGGCGTGGGCGCGCAGCACGGCATGGAGCAGGGCGGATATCTCGCCCCGGTCCGCGTCGCGCAGGTCGCGCCGCCCACGGAACCACGCCGAGACGACCGCGTCGGCGGGACGCGGATTGCGCTCGACCTCGGCGATCAGTTCGAGGGCGGCCTGTAGGCGGTCGGCAGGTGTCACGGAGAGGCGTCGATCCGGAAAGGCGCGGACCTAGCCCCCTTCCGCCCCCGCGTCCATCCCGTTGCAGGGAGCCTACAACCCCAGCGCCTGCAGCGTCAGCGCCGCGCTCGAAAGCACGGCCACGAGTTGCTGGGCATAGAAGAGGCGTAGGCCCGGCGTATGGGCCTCGGAGAAGGCGATCGCTCCGTCGGTCACGCGGCGCAGTATCCCGGCCTCGACGCCGGCCTGGAGCAGACGCCGGACATGCGGCCGCGACACGCCGAAGCGCCGGGCGAAGCCGGCCACCGAGATCGGCTGCGCGACGACCGGGGGAAAGCTCTCGGCCTCGTCGGCCACCAGCAGCCAGATCAGGTGCGACCCCGCGTGCCGATGCAGCAGCTCCGGCGCGAATGTCTCGTCGGTCGACGCGGCGCTCTGGAACAGCTGCTCGGCGTGAATGCGTGCGAAGTGCGCCAGCACGCCCTCTTGGCTCAGCGCCCGACGGACCCGGCCGGCGGTCGGCTCGATGACCGCCGCCGCCTCCAGCGCCGCGGCGCACTGGACCGCCCAGGCGGCCTCGAAGCTCGCCGTGGGCACGAACCGCTGCGGCGCGCCCTTCTCCCTCGGCCCCGGCTCCACATAGCCCAGGAACCGCAGGTACAGCAGCATGCCGCGCGCCCGGCTGCGGCTGACGAACCCGCTGCGCTCGCAGAAGTCCTTGAGCCGCGGCAGCGTCAGCCCGCCGCTGTCGTGCAGCAGCATGGCGATCATCGCCACGACGTAGCGTCCTGCGTCCTTGAACACCCCGTCGACCCGTGGGTCCGCCGCCGCTGCGTCCAGCATCCCGCGCGCCAGGCGGCGCGCCGCGGCCTCGAAGCGGACATCGCCGAGCAGCCGCTCGCACATCTCGTCCGCCACCGCGCCCTGGTGGCTCCAGCTCATCAGGCTCCCGGCGTCGTCGCCGGCCAGCGGGGTAGACGGACGATCGACCATGCACCGCGCCCCGAAAGCGTCGCCCCGCCCCGACGGCGGCGGCCTCTGATAGCTCAGCTGTCGCCGCTCCCCCAAGGGGCCCGGTCTTGTCGGACGGCGGACATCGGCGCGGCGCCCAAGCCGCATTCAAATTGTCCACTGCCCGGCCTGGCGCGCCGCCGCTAGCGTCGCCGAGTTTCGAGCCCTCCTGGATGGCGGGCATGACCAGGGGATTTCCGATGTTGCGTTCCGTTGTCGGGCTCGGCGCTGTGGCGGCGCTGGCTCTGGGGTCACAGGCGTGTGCGGCGACCGTGACCTACACCTTCACCAGCGCCCCGCCGCCGCTGGTCGCTAACGCCGCCGTCGGTCCGACCTCGGGCACGCTCTCCCAGGACCTGACCGTGACGCCCTTCGACGTCACCCTCGGCGTCCTCGCCGGCGTGACCATCCAGGCCAAGGCCTCGGGCAACGCCTTCATCCAGGCGCCGCCCCTGCCGATCCCGCCGGGAGTCCCGTCGCCGCCGCCCAACAGCGCCCTTCTGACCATCATCGCGGCGTCGAAACTGACCTCGCCGCTGCTGGCCACGCTCGGCTCGACCAACGCCTTCCCCCAGGCGGGGGGCCTCAGCTTCTCCACGAGCACGAACTACGGCTTCGATTCCACGACCGTCTTCAACGACGCCGGGGCGCTGGCCGCGTTTCTCGGCGGCGCGCCGCCGCTCACCCTGACCGATTCCGTGGGCTACGGGGCAAGCTTCACGAACGTGAACCTGGCGGCCGCCAGCTTCGGCTTCTCGACCGTGTTCACCACCATCGTGACGTACGACTATACGCCGGCGTCGATCGATCCGACGCCGGACGGTGTGCCCGAGCCTGCGCAATGGAGCCTGATGCTGCTGGGCTTCGCGGGCGTGGGCGCCGCCCTGCGCCGCCGACCTGCCGCGGCCTGAACGAGACTCGTCGTCTTCTGTCGCGCGGCCCCTAGAGCGTGACAGCTTGAAGCGGAAGCCGGTTCAAGCGCCCGTCACGCCCTAACTTTTTGATTTAGAGCCTTTTTGTCTGGGTCAAATGATTCCATTTGAACCAGAAAGGCTCTAGGCCCGCCGCCCCTTCGCCGAGGCGTTGTCGACGCCCAGGGCGCCCAGCGCGGTGCGCAGGATGCCCTCGGCGTCCAGGCCGGCCTGGGCGTACATGGCCTCGGGCTTGTCGTGGTCCTGGAAGATGTCGGGCAGGGTCAGGGTGCGGACCTTCAGGCCGCGGTCCAGGGCGCCGTGCTCGGCCAGGGCGTGCAGGACGAAGGCGCCGAAGCCGCCCACCGAGCCCTCTTCCACCGTGATCAGCGCCTCGTGCTCGCGGGCCAGCCGCAGCAGCAGGTCGAGGTCCAGCGGCTTGGCGAAGCGGGCGTCGGCGACGGTCGCCGACAGGCCCCGGGCCGCGAGCTGGTCGGCCGCCTTCAGGGCCTCGCCCAGACGGGTGCCGAACGACAGGATGGCCACCGCCGTCCCCTCGCGCACGATGCGGCCCTTGCCGATCTCAAACGGCGCGGCCAGCAGCGGGATCTGGGCGCCCACGCCCTCGCCGCGCGGGTAGCGGAACGCCGAGGGCCGGTCGTCGATGGCCACCGCCGTCGCCACCGCATGGGCCAGTTCGGCCTCGTCGGACGGCGCCATCATCACCATGCCGGGCAGCGCGCCCAGGTAGCCGATGTCGAACGAGCCCGCGTGCGTCGCCCCGTCGGCGCCGACGAGACCGGCGCGGTCGATGGCGAAGCGGACCGGCAGGCCCTGGATCGCCACGTCGTGGACCACCTGGTCGTAGCCGCGCTGCAGGAAGGTCGAATAGATCGTGCAGAACGGCTTCATGCCGTCGGCCGCCAGGCCCGCGGCGAAGGTCACCGCATGCTGCTCGGCGATGCCGACGTCGAAGGTGCGGTCGGGGAACTTCTGCCCGAACAGGTCGAGGCCCGTGCCCGAGGGCATGGCCGCGGTGATGGCCACGATCTTGTCGTCGCGCTCGGCGTGCTTGATCAGCTCCTGGGCGTAGACCTTGGTGTAGTGCGGCGCGCCGGCCTGAGAGGGCTTGGCCTGCTGGCCGGTGATCACGTCGAACTTGACGACCGCGTGGTGCTTGTCGGCGGCGTTCTCGGCCGGGCCGTAGCCCTTGCCCTTCTGCGTCACCACGTGGACCAGCACCGGCCGGTCGTCGATCTTGCGGGCGTTCTGCAGCACGTGGACCAGGGCGTCCATGTCGTGCCCGTCGATCGGGCCCACGTAGTAGAAGCCCAGCTCCTCGAAGAACGTGCCGCCCGTGACCATGCCGCGGGCGTATTCCTCGGCCTTGCGCGCAGCCTCCTGCAGCGGCTTCGGCAGCGCTTTCGACACCGCCTTGCCCAGGTTGCGGATCGACTGGTAGCCGCCGCCCGAGACCAGCCGGGCGAAATAGGCGCTCATCCCCCCCACCGGCGGGGCGATCGACATGTCGTTGTCGTTCAGGATGACGGTGAGCTGCTTGGTCGTGGCGCAGGCGTTGTTCATGGCCTCGTAGGCCATGCCGGCGCTCATCGAGCCGTCGCCGATGACCGCCACCACCTTGTTGTCCCGCCCCTGCGCGTCGCGCGCCGCGGCGAAGCCCAGGGCCGCGCTGATCGAGGTCGACGCGTGCGCCGCGCCGAACGGGTCGTATTCGCTCTCCGAGCGCTTGGTGAAGCCCGACAGGCCACCACCCTGGCGCAGGGTGCGGATGCGGTCGCGCCGGCCGGTCAGGATCTTGTGCGGATAGGCCTGGTGGCCCACGTCCCAGATCAGGATGTCCTCGGGCGTCTCGTAGACGTGGTGCAGCGCCACGGTCAGCTCGACCACGCCCAGGCCCGCGCCCAGGTGCCCGCCGGTTTGCGAGACCGCGTCGATCGTCTCGGCCCGCAGTTCGTCCGCCAGCTGCTTCAGTTGGGGGATCGTCAGGTTCCGCGTGTCGGCGGGCGACGAGACCGTATCGAGCAGGGGGGTTTCAGGCGGCAACGCGGAAAGTCCTCGAACTATTGGCGGCGCTCTAGCACGAAATCGACGCTGGCCCGCAGGAATTCGGCCCGGGCGCCGAACGGATCCAGGTGGGATTTCGTCTGGGTTTTCAGCAGGCCCAGGCGCTCTTTCGCCGCATCCACGCCCAGCAGCGTGACGAAGGTGGTCTTGCCCGCCTGCGCGTCCTTGCCGACGGCCTTGCCCATCTCTCCGGCGTCGCCCTCGGCGTCCAGGAGGTCGTCGACGATCTGGTAGGCTAGGCCCAGGTCGTGGGCGAAGGCCATCAGGGCGTTGCGCTCGGCGTCCTGCGCCCGGGCGATCACCAGCGGCAGCTCGAAGGCGCACGAGATCAGCGCCCCGGTCTTCAGCCGCTGCATCCGCGCCACCCCGCCCAGGTCCTCGCGAACGCCCAGCATGTCGATCATCTGGCCGCCCACCATGCCCCGCGCGCCGGCCGCCATCGCCAGCCGGGTCACCAGCTCGGCGCGGACGTTGCCGTCGGGGTGGGTGTCGGGGTGCGCCAGGATCTCGAAGGCCGCCGTCTGCAGCGCGTCGCCCGCCAGCACGGCGGTCATCTCGTCATAGGCCACGTGCACGGTCGGCTGGCCGCGGCGCATGTCGTCGTCGTCCATGCACGGCAGGTCGTCGTGCACCAGGCTGTAGGCGTGGATGCACTCCAGCGCGCAGGCCGAGCGCAGCACGTAGCGTTCGTCCAGGTCGAACATCCGCCCGGTCTCCAGGGCGAAGAACGTCCGCAGGCGCTTGCCGGGTCCGAGGGCCGCATAGCGCATCGCCTCGGTCAGCCGGCTCTCCGGCCCCTCCCCGCGCGGCAGCAGCTCGTCCAGCGCCACGGTGACGAGGTCCGCGGCCTCGGCCACACGTTGCGCGAGGTCCATCAGCTGAACTCGGCCGGCTCTGTGGCGGGCTGGCCGCCGGCGCCCATGACGATCTTCTCCACCCGCAGCCGCGCGGCCTCCAGCCGCTGCTCGCAGTGCGCTTTCAGCGCCGCGCCGCGCTCGTACATCCGGATCGAATCCTCGAGCGGCGCCTGCCCCGACTCCAGCCGCGACACGATCTGCTCCAGCTCGGCGAGCGCGGTCTCGAAGGTCATGGCGGAGATGTCGGCGGGTTCGGACATGCAGCGATCTTTAGTGGCGCTGACCGGCGGAATCCACTGCGACTTTCCCTCCCCCTTATGGGGAGGGTGGCTGCGAGCAACGCGAGCAGACGGGTGGGGAAGTAAAGTTCAAGCTCAGCGCCCGGTCGTGACTTCCCCACCCGTCTCGCTGCGCTCGCCACCCTCCCCATGAAGGGGAGGGAAAAATCCGGAAATCACCCCCGCTCGAACCGGCGGATGGACCAGTACTTGTAGCCCTGCCCCTCCACCAGCCGCCAACCCAGCTTCTTCAGCGAGCGGCCGATCAGGTGGTTGAAGAAGCCGTGGGCCAGGACCACCACGTTCTCGCCTTCGGCGGCCAGGTCGATCAGCAGCGCGGCGGCCTCGTCGGCCCGCGCCTCCGCCTGCGCGCGGCTCTCCTCGCCCGCATGGTGGTTGAAGAACCACCACCAGACGCGCGCCACGAAGCCCCAGATCTTCGGGGACATCTTGAACCAGCCCGGGAAGTCCGGCGGCGGCAGCGGCGCCTCGATCAGGATCTCGTGGTGCGGGAACACGCGCTCGCCCACCATCGTCCGCGCGCTCTCGATGGCGCGCCGTCGCGTCGACGACACCAGCGCCCCGCAGCCCTCCACGAACTCGCGCAGCCGCTCTGGCGGGGTCTGGCCGGGCAGGATGCCGCCGATCTCGTAGCTGGCCCAGAAGGTCCGGTACTCGGCCGCCGACAGCATCACCTTGCGCGACAAGGCCGGCTCGCCGTGCCGGGCGAGGATGATCGCGCCGTGGGCGGCGGGCGCGTGCTTGTGGGGCGCGGACTGGTCGCTCACGTCGCTGGCCATCGATCCCGGGAACGCACCCTACCCCTGCCCAAGGGCCCTGACGTGCGCGAGCGCCGAGCGGCCCAGAGCTTCGAGGTCGTAACCGCCCTCGAGCGACGACACAACCCGACCCTTGCTATGCCGGTTGGCCACCGAGGCGATGGCCCGGGTCGCCCAGGCGAAGTCGGCCTCCTCCAGGCTCTGGCCCGCCCCGCCGATCGGGTCGCGCCGGTGCGCGTCGAATCCGGCCGAGACGATGACCAGGTCGGGCGCGAACGCGTCCACCTTCTCCATCAGCCCCTCGAACGCCCGGCGCCACACCTCCACCGGCGCGCCCTCGGGCGAGACGGCGTTGACGATGTTGGCGGGCGTGCGCTCGTCGGGATGGCCCGTCCCCGGCCACATCGGCCATTGCTGGATCGAGGCGAAGAAGGTGTCGGGCCGCCCGCCCAGCGCCGCCTGGGTGCCGTTGCCGTGGTGGACGTCGAAGTCGACCACCGCCACCTTCTTCAGCCCCGCCCGCTGCGCCGCCAGCGCCGCGATCGCCACGTTCGAGAAGATGCAGAAGCCCATCGGCAGGCCCGGCTCCGCATGGTGCCCCGGCGGCCGCACGGCGCAGAACGCCCGCTCGGCCCGCCCCGCCGCCACGTCGCGCACCGCGGCCACCGCCGCGCCCGCCGCGCGCCGCGCCGCCGTCAGGCTGCCGGCCGACATGTAGGTGTCCTCGTCCAGCACCTTCAGCCTGTCGCCCGCCGGCGCCACGCGCTCGATCATCGCCACGTACTCGGCGTCGTGCGCCAGCAGGAGGTCGGCCGCCTCCACGAACGGCGCCTCGTGCGGCGCCAGATCCAGGTCGGAATCGCCCAGCGCATCCATCACCGAGCCCAGCCGCTCGGGCCGCTCGGGATGCCGGTCGCCCGGGCGGTGGTCGAACATGTCCCGATGGGTGTAGAGCGCGACGGTCATGACTCATCCTAACCCAGGTTCCCACACGCACCCATGACCGAAGCCGTCATCCGCCGCGCCGGCCCCGCCGACGCCGAGACCCTGGCCGCCCTGGGCGCCCGTACCTTCCGCGAGACCTTCGAGCACCTCTACGACGCGGAGGACCTTCAGGCCTTCCTGGCCGACGCCTACGATCTCGACCGCACCCGCGCCGAACTCGCCGATCCCGCCAAGGCCTCCTGGCTGGTCGAGGCCGGCGGCGAGGCCATCGGCTACGCCAGCGCCGGCCCCTGCGGCCTGCCGCACGACGACGTCACCGCCGCCTGCGGCGAGCTCAAGCGCATCTATTTCCGCAAGGACCGCCAGGGCGGCGGCCTGGGCGGCCGGCTGTTCGCCGAGGTCATGGACTGGTTGCAGGCGGCCGGCCCGCGCACCATCTGGATCGGCGTCTGGTCCGAGAACTTCGGCGCCCAGCGGTTCTACGAACGCCAAGGCTTCGAGAAGGCCGGCGAGTACGGATTCCGCGTCGGCAAGACCGTGGATCGCGAATTCATCCTGCGACGGCCTGCGGAGAGTTTTTCCAAGACCCGGTCACAATTGGCCTAGGGCCGACACAATTTCGCCCAAGTCGACCCTGTTCGGCCGACTTTCATTGCTTCGATTTAACCTCAAGCCGTCTTGGCGCGGGCGCCGCCATTTGGGACCTTAGCCGTCGAAGGTTGAGCACGACCAGGATCGGCGGTGGGGATGCTGAGGATCGGCTACGTTCGCTTGCGGGACGCGACGGCGCACGAGGACACGTTCGCCCTCAAGGCGGCCGGCTGCCAGGTCGTCCGCGCCGAGGAGCCGACCGGCGGCGGCCAGACGCTGTCGTCCATCCTGGAGTTCATCGGCGCCGGCGATCAGCTGGTCGTCACCCGCCTCGACCGCCTGGCCCTGGGCGGCCGCGGCCTGCTCGACGCCCTCGACCGGCTGGAGGCCCGTGGCGCCAGCCTGAAGGTCCTCGAACCCAGCCTCACCAGCGAGGGTCCCGGCGGCCAGGCCCTGCGCGCCGTGCTCGAAGCCGTCGCCGGGCTCGAACCCGCCGGCGCGGGCCGCCGCCGCCGTCCGGCCGCCGCCACGCACGAGATCTTCGCCCTCCAGCGCGCCGGCGTCGGCCCCGTCGAGATCGCGCGGCGCCTTGGCGTCTCCCGCATGACCGTCTGGCGCAAGCTCAAGGCCGTCGAAGCCGCCGACGCCTGAGACGGGGCCTTCTCCTCTTCCAAGCGCGACAGCGCTGAGGGAGAGGCCGCGTGAGGGCGGCGCGGGCCGAAGACCCGGCCGCTCCGTTTGGACCAGGGCCATCGGGTCCAACGGCGGCGACCTCCCGACGACACGGCCGCCCTCACCCAGCCTCTCCCAGACGCTCCGCGTCTGGGAGAGGAGCAGTCGATCACCCCGCCCGCCGCGCCTGCACGAAATCCACGAACGCCCTCAGCGGCGACGGCATCGTCCGGCGGCTGGGGTAGTATAGGAACGGCCCGGGGAAGGTCTCCGACCATTCGGGCAGCACTTCCACCAGCCGCCCAGCGGCCAGGTGCGTCCGCGCCACGTCCTCGAACGTGTGGCAGAAGCCGATCCCGTCCAGCGTCGCCCGCATCAGGAGCTGCGAGCTGTTCGTCACCAGCGGCCCCGTCGGCGAAATCTGCAGCGGCTCGCCGTCCTTCTCGAATTCCCACGGCGGCTCGGCCCCGCTCGGGAAGCGCACCCGCACGCAAGGCCGCTCCAGCAGGTCGCGCGGGTGCGCCGGCGCGCCCACCCGGGCCACCAGTTCCGGCGTCGCCACCACCGCGAACCGCTGCGCAGGCCCCAGCGACACGGCCACCATGTCCTGCGCCAGGCTCTCGCCCCAGCGGACGCCCGCGTCGAATCCGCCCGCCACGATGTCCACGAAGGCGGTCTCGCTGATCACCTCCAGCCGCACCTTCGGACACGCCGCCAGGAAGTCGGCCAGCAGCGGCGCCAGCACCAGCTCGATCGCCGGCTCCGGCGCATTGATCCTGAGCGCCCCCTGCGGCTCGGCCTGGTTGGCGCGCGCGTCGTCCACCGCCTCGCCGATCTCGGCCAGCGCCGGCGTGAGACGCGCCAGCAGCGCCGCCCCCGCGTCCGTCAGCGCCACGCTGCGGGTGGTGCGGTTCAGCAGGCGCACGCCCATCCGCGCCTCCAGGTCGCGCAGGGTCTGGCTCAGCGTCGACGCCGACACCCCGCGCTCCACCGCGGCGCGTCGGAAGTTGCGATGCCGCGCCACCGCCGCGAAGCTGTCCAGGGCATAGAGGTCGGGCCGGTCCATTGTTCGATTTTCCGCACAGTTCGTGTGGAACAATGCCGATTATCGCGATGAATGCCCAGGGCTAGAACGTCGCCACACCACGGAGACGACATCATGCAGACCCGCAAGCTCGGCGACACCGGCCCCACCGTCTCGGCCCTCGGCCTCGGCGCCATGGGCATGTCCGGCATGTACGGCCCGGCCGACCGCGCCGAGAGCCTGGCCACGATCCACGCCGCCCTCGAGGCCGGCGTCGACCTGATCGACACCGGCGACTTCTACGGCATGGGCCACAACGAGATGCTGATCGGCGAGGCCCTGAAGGACCACCGCCGCGAGGACGTGGTCGTCAGCGTCAAGTTCGGCGCCCAGCGCAGCCCGAACGGCGGCTGGATCGGCTTCGACGCCAGCCCCAACAGCTTGAAGACCGCCCTCTGCTACAGCCTGCAGCGCCTGGGCGTGGACTACATCGACATCTACCGCCCCGCCCGCCTCGACCCGAACGTGCCCATCGAGGACACGGTCGGCGCCATCGCCGAGATGGTCCAGGCCGGCTACGTCCGCCACATCGGCCTCTCGGAAGTGGGCTCGGACACGATCCGCCGCGCCGCAGCCGTCCACCCCATCGTGGACCTGCAGATCGAGTACAGCCTGATGTCCCGCGGCATCGAGGACGGCGTGCTGAAGACCACCCGCGAACTCGGCATCGGCATCACCGCCTACGGCGTGCTCAGCCGCGGCCTGATCGGCGGCAACACCGCCAACTTCGCCGCGCAAGGCGACTTCCGCGCCCACAGCCCCCGCTTCCAGGGCGAGAACCTGACGACCAACCTCGCCCTCGCCGACGCCCTGCGCCCCATCGCCGAAGCGGCCGGCCTCACCCCCGCCCAGGCCGCCATCGCCTGGGTGGCCGCGCAAGGGCCGGACATCGTCCCCCTCGTCGGCGCGCGCCGCCGCGACCGCCTGGCCGAATCCCTCGGCGCGCTGGCCAAGCCGCTCAGCGCCGAAACCCGCGCCGCCCTCGAAGCCGCCATCCCCAAGGGCGCCACCGCCGGCACGCGCTACCCCGAATACGCCATGGCCGCGCTGGACAGCGAGAAGGGGTAGCGGGCTGAGGGGCGACGCAAATTGGGCCTAGGTTGGCCATCCAATCAGCCCCGTCTCGATCGTCATGGCTGGGCTTGTCCCGGCCACCCAGGATCTCCGCGCCTGGCGCAGATCGCGCGGCTCCCGCCTCGGGTCCTTCCGCATCCACGGCGTTCATGGGTCGCCGGGACAAGCCCGGCGATGACGATCCTGAAATTGTCTGGCTAGCTGATTGGGTCTTCGCCCTCAGGGCGGCTCGCGAACGCGGCGGGCAGCCGCCGGGGAAGGGACTTTATGGGCTGGTTGTAGGCGCGCCAGAGCTCAACGCTTGCGGTCCCTACGCCCCCGTTTTGGCGGATCCTCTATAGGATCGCTTGCGCCAGGCCGCTCCTCGTTGCCCCACTCTTCTTGCGTATACCAACGCACCGTTACGAAACGGGAGTCGGCCGCCAGCTCGCGAGCCAAGCCCCGCAGTAGGTCGAGATACACCGGAGGCTGACGGCCAAAGAACCGATCGCTCCACGACATGTTGGCCAGCACGAGCCAATAGCCTTCGATCTCAGTGACCTGTCCGAAGAAGCGCCGCCCGGACTTCGTGACTTCGAAGTCCCATCCATGATCACCGGCGTATTCGGGGCCCTCCACACTGCAGCCGAGGCCTCGCAGTAATCCTGCAACCGCTTCAGCGACGCCTTTTCCTCCGAACTGGATGATGTCCTTATCATCCTCGATCGTATCGTCAGGAAGCGTGGACCAGAAATGCGCCCAAGGCCTTACAATCACCAGCCCGCCTCCGGCTTGCTCGAGTCCACCGCCGTGCCACCGAACAGCACCGGGCCAACGACAGCCTTCGTATAAGGCGACGTTCCGTAGTTGACGCGATCCAACGGGCCGTAGGCCGTCCAGCCAAGGTCCTTTTCCGCGTTCCACCGCACACTGCCGTACGGTTTGCCAACCTTGCCGCCGGTGTAGTCGCCATCGACACCGACGTGGTTTCGATAGAGGTCGCGCGTAGAGATTCCTTCGTGGCGGATTTTGTTGAACTCGCTCTCGATCAACCACTCCGGATACTTGCCGCCGCCAAGCCACCACGGCATGTCGGCATTACGGCCAATGATATGATGACTCATTCCGTCATACGGCAGCTCTAGGCGCGCCGCGAACCCAGGGTTCTTCGCGAAAAACGCCAGTTCCTTCGCCGTCGGCGCCTTCGCGAGCCGGCCTATGCCGGCCGCGCCGCGCATGAATTCTCCGCCCACCAGCATCGAACCGGTGTCGAACGCGAGCTCGCCATTGTTCATGCCGACACGGAAGGCCCGTTTGTACTCCTCGAGCAGCGTATCCGCGGCCGGTGTCGCGAACGGGTTTTGCTTCAGTTCAAAATCATGAAGCGCCGAAGCGACATCCGCCTGCACGACCGAAGGGTCCTTGATCCCACGCATGGCGTAGTCGCTGGCGCCCCGGGCCGCGCCAACCAGTTGCTCACGCGCCGAACCGCCGGGCGCACTCCGCAGAGCATCGTAGGGATCAGTCAGGCGATAGACAAAATACACGCCTTCCCCGGCGCCCTTCACGGTATTGAAGGCGCCCCGACCCACTCCAGGCACGAGTCCCAGCCCCCAACCGAGGCCGCCCGCAATCGCTTTCGCCGTCGGACTGTCATCCAGCGGACTACGCTCCGCGCGCGGTTCTCGCGACGGTCTCGCAGCCGGCGCGGACGCTGTGGCAGGTAGCTGACCCGTCCAAACATTGCGACCCTCGCGGAAGAGTCCCGTTTGTCGCTGTTGCACTGCCCGCCGCTCCGCGGCGGTTCGAAGCCGCGCGTCGTCGACACCAAGCAGCGCCCGCCCGACCCGCGTTTCGCCTTCGGTCGCGTCATCCCACTGGGTCGGAACGACGTAGCTGCGGCCAACCTTGAGCGTGGAGTCGCGACCATCCATGCCATTCAACGCCAGGAACTTGCCGACCGCTCCAGGAGCGCTAGAGCCAATCAGTCTTGAAATGCTGTCGCCCGGTCGCGCCGCCTCGAACCGCAGACCAAGGTCCATCGCCTGCGGTGCGTCGAGATCCGGCATTGCGCCCGGTTCGACGACCTTCTCACTAGGCAAGCCGGCCCCAAGGTTGCGGCCTTCCAAGTCCGCCCATCGCCAAGCCATCCACTCGTCAACATCGCCGAGCGGCCCCGCCCGCCGCGTCTCGGCCTCCACCCGCCGCATCCGACACCCCATTGTTTGCTGATCGCGGCGGTTGCGGCCGCACTGCGCACAACCTTGACCATAGCTTACAAGTGGATGCAGGTCAAGAACAAAACGAGAACATTTGATGGGCGAAAGCCTCCCGAAGGCGACTTGAGAAGTCGCCCTCCATGGCCCACGCACCCAACCTCGTCATCCCCCTGGGGGTCGACCTGGGGATCCATTCCAGCGCGTCCGCTAGGTCCGCCCCCGGCCCCCGATCACAGCTTGGATGGCCGGGTCGAGCCCGGCCATGACGAACATGTGTGGGTGAACGGGCCGCGTCCGCGCGGCCCGCTCCCGCCACCGTGCCGCCGACGGATGGATCCCCGCCACAAGGGCGGGGATGACGAGCGAGAGGGGCGGGGAAAGGGTGCCCCCCTTCCGCGTCCTTCCGCGTCCTTCCGCGTCCTTCCGCGAATACCCGCAGAGCGCGCCTTGGCGTCCTTGGCGATGACCTTCCCCTTCCCGCCAACGCCGCACGCGCCTCCCCAAACGCCGCACCGCCCCGCCCACACTGGACATCGGTCCCCCGCGGCCCCATCCTCCGCGTTCAAACGACCGTTCGACGCAAGGTCCGCGCCCGATGTTCATGCGCTTCTTCACCGAGCTTCGCGAGGCCAAGGTCCCCGTGACGCTGAAGGAATACCTCGCCCTCATGGAGGCGATGGACAAGCAGGTCATCGACCGCTCGGTGGACGACTTCTACTACCTGTCGCGCGCCGCGCTGGTGAAGGACGAGAAGAACCTCGACAAGTTCGACAAGGTCTTCGGCCACGTCTTCAAGGGCCTGGAGGCCCTGGAAGGCGACGACATCACCGCCGACATCCCGGCCGAGTGGCTGAAGAAGATCTCCGAGAAGTTCCTCACCGAGGAGGAGAAGGCGCAGATCGAGGCCATGGGCGGCTTCGACAAGCTGATGGAGGCGCTCGCCGAGCGCATCAAGGAGCAGAAGGAGCGCCACGAGGGCGGCAACAAGGCCATCGGCACCGGCGGCACCTCGCCCTTCGGCGCCAACGGCTACCACCCCGAGGGCGTCCGCATCGGCCAGGACAAGGGCCGCCACGGCCGGGCGATCAAGGTCTGGGACAAGCGCGAGTACAAGAACCTCGACGACAGCGTCGAACTCGGCACCCGCAACATCAAGGTGGCCCTGCGCCGCCTGCGCAAATGGGTGCGCGAGGGCTCGCCCGACGAGCTGGACCTGGGCGGCACCATCAAGGGCACGGCCGAGAAGGGCTACCTCGACATCCAGATGCGCGCCGAGCGCCGCAACAAGATCAGCGTCCTGCTGTTCCTCGACGTCGGCGGCTCGATGGATTCACATATCAAGGTCTGCGAGGAGCTGTTCAGCGCCGCGCGCACCGAGTTCAAGAACATGGAGTTCTTCTACTTCCACAACTGCCTCTACGAGGGCGTCTGGAAGGACAATCGTCGGCGTCACACCGAGAAGATGAACACCTGGGACATCCTCCATAAGTACCCGCACGACTACAAGGTCATCTTCGTCGGCGACGCCACCATGAGCCCCTACGAGATCACCTATCCGGGCGGCTCGGTGGAGCACTGGAACGAGGAGGCCGGCGCCATCTGGATGGATCGCGTCGCCCAGATCTACGAGAGCATGGTCTGGCTCAACCCGACGGCCGAACGCCACTGGGACTACACGCCCTCGATCGGGGTGATGAAGCAGCTGGTGGGCGACCGCATGTTCCCGCTGACCATCGACGGGCTGGAAAAGGCGATGCGGGAGCTTTCGCGCTGATTATCCCGGGTCGCGTCGTCGTCGGGATGGGCCTAGGCTGGCGTAACGCTTAAGGGATTCGCATGACCGATCCCCTGATTCAGGACGCTCCCGAGACGGAAGAGGCCCAGGCCGCCACCAAGGCCGCCGTCTTCAACGCCGCCGAGCGGCTGTTCGCCCTGCACGGCTTCCAGAACGTCTCGGTGCGCGACATCACCGCCGAGGCCGGGGTGAACCTGGCCAGCGTGAACTACCACTTCGGCTCCAAGGACGCCCTGCTGTTCGAGATTTTCCGGCGGCGCACCTCGGAACTCAACCGCGAGCGGGCCCGTCTGCTGCACGAGGCCGCCGCGCGCCACAACGGCAAGCCGCCGGTGCGCGACATCCTCGAGGCCTATTTCGCCCCGCCCCTGCGCTGGGCCAATCCGGACAACGACCGCCGCATCTCGGTGCAGTTCATCATCCGCGCCCGCTCCGAGGGCACGGCCGAGATGCGCGAGGTGCTGCGCAACGACGTCAGCCACCTGGAGCGGTTCGCCGGCGCCCTCATGGCCGCCCGTCCCGACCTGCCCAAGGAAGACGTCTACTGGCGCCTGCACTTCGTGCTGGGCATGGTCCACAACAACCGCTTCGCCGAGTTCGACCGCCTGCACCACCTGTCGGGCGGCCTCACCCGCGAGGGCGACGTCGACGCCCTGCTCAAGCGGATGCTGGACTTCGCCGAAGCCGGGTTCGCGGCCTGAGCGCGCCCGGCAAAAGTGGCCGCCGGTTTTGCGTCCGGCCGCGCTCCACTTTTGACAGGCGCGCCTTCCGGGCGGCGAACCGCAGTCCACTTCGCCTGAAGGCGCGCCGGTGAAGCGGCTCCTCCTCAGCGCCTGCGCGCTGAGGTTCTTCGACACCTTCCTGCTGATCGTCCCCTTCTACACGGTGATGTTCTCCGAGAAGGGGCTGTCGCCGGCTCAGATCGGCTTCGCCCTGGGCGCCTGGTCGGCCGTGGGCGTGGTGCTGGAGGTGCCCTGCGGCGTGCTGGCCGACCGCATGTCGCGCCGCTGGCTGCTGGCCATCGCCCAGCTCCTGCGCGCCTTGGGCTTCCTGGTCTGGCTGGCGGTCCCCAGCTTCTGGGGCTTCCTCGCCGGCCTCATGCTCTGGGGCATGAAGAGCGCCACCATGAACGGCGCCTTCGAGGCCCTGGTCTACGACGAGCTCAAGGCCATCGGCCGCGAGGCCGAGTACGCCCGCGTCTTCGGCCGCGCCAAGGCCGCCCGCGGCGTGGGCCTGGTCGTCGCCTCGCTCACTGCCGCGGTCGCCGCGCCCCTCGGCTACGGCCCGCTGATCGTCGCCAGCGCCGTCTCGGGCCTCGCCGCCGCCGCCGCCGCGCTCAGCCTGCCCACCGCGCCCCGGATCGCGCACGCCCCCGACTGGGGCTACTTCGGCCACCTCGCCCAGGGCGCGCGCCAGGCGCTGATCCTGCCAGGCGTGCCGGCCCTCATCGCATTCATCGCCGGCCTCTCCGCCGTGGCCTACGCCACCGCCGACTACTGGCAGCTCTTCGGCCGCGACGTGGGCCTGCCCAAGCCGGCCATCGCCGTCTTCATCGCCGCCATCGCCTGCGCCGAGGTCACCGGCAGCATCCTGGCCCACCGCGTTCGGCGGCCCGACACCCGCTGGCTCTACGGCGTCACGATCCTGGCCGGCCTCGCCATCGTCACGGCCGCCGCAATCCACCGGCCCTGGGCCGTGGTCTTCGTCCTGGTCTACATGGGCCTCTACAGCCTGATCGACGTCAGCGCCGACGCCCGCTTCCAGCACGCGCTGCGCGTCGAGACCCGCGCCACCGTCGCCTCGGTGAAGGGCTTCGCCACCCAGTGCTGCAACGGCGTCCTGATCCTGGGCTTCGGCCTCGTGGCCCAGGCCGGCTCGTACCGCGTGGCGTTCCTGGCCTACGGCGTCGCACTCGCCCTGCTGGGCCTGGGCTACGCCACAACAAGTTTGGCGATGGCGCGCCGCCGCCCTTAAGCTGCGAGCGTGGGAGGAACGCCATGGTCAAGGCCGACTACTGGGACGTGAGCGACGAGCAGGTGGTCGAGAAGACCGGCCACGGCATCGCCCACTGGACCGCCATCCTCGCGGCCTTCGGCGCCGAGGGCCGTAAATCCAACGAGTCCGTCGCGCTGCTGCAGGACACCCACGGCGTCCCCCGCTACTGGGCCCGCACGCTCACCACCAACTACCTGAAGCGCGTCGCCTAGAGCCTGTCCCAGTCGGCTAGCCAACTGGGATCAACAGGCTCGTTTCCTTGAGTTTAGAGGCCTTCTTGTCCGTTCAGGATGGCTCATCCTGAACGGGAACGCCTCTAGCCCGCCCGCGCGAAGCAGTCCGCCGCCCAGTCCACGAAGGCCCTCACCCGCGGCGACAGCTGCCGGGTCGGCGGGTAGAGCAGTGAGACCGGGGCCGACGGCGGCGGCCAGTCGGCCAGCACCTCCACCAAGGTCCCCGCCGCCAGGTCCTCCGCCACGTGGAACCGCGGCGCCTGGAAGAGGCCCAGCCCCAGCCGCGCCGTCGCCAGGAAGCTCTCGGTGCCGGTGACCGACACCGTCGCCGGCATCTGGACCAGGCGCACCCGGCCATCGCTCTCGAACTCGAAGGGCCGCAGGTCGCCCGTGGTGATTGACCGCAGCCCGATCATCCGGTGCCCGTCCAGGTCGTCCGGCGACACCGGCGTCCCGTACCGCGCCAGGTATTCGGGCGAGGCGCAGGTCAGCCGCTCCAGCACCGTCACCCGCCGCGCGACCAGCTCGCTGTCCGGCAGGTGGCCGTACCGCAACACGCAGTCGACGCCCTCGCGCACGATGTCGATCCACCGCTCGGTCTCGCTCATGTGCAGCTCGACGCCCGGATACTCCGCGAAGAACGCCGGCAGGTGCGGCAGCAGGAAGTGCCGCGCCAGCGTCCCCTGCACATCGACCCTCAGCACGCCCGTCGGCTTGGCGCCGGTGAACGCCCCCTCGGCGCTCTCCACGTCGGCCAGGATCGCCAGGCAGCGCCGATAATACGCCTCGCCGTCCAGCGTCGGGCTCACCACCCGCGTCGTCCGCTGCAGCAGCCGCACGCCCAGCCGCGCCTCCAGCTGCTGGATCGCCTGGGTCACCGTCGAGCGCGGGATCTCCATGTCGTTGGCCGCCAGCGTGAAGCTCCGCCGCTCCACCACCCGCGTGAAGAGCCGCATGGCGTCGAAGCGGTCCATGCCAACTCCATTGTTCGCACGATGCGGACAGTGATGTCAGTTCCAGGCCGATTATCCAACCCGGGCCTTCCGCCATCTTCCTCTCATCGCCGACGCGAGGTCGGCCACAGGAGACAAGAAGATGACGACGCAAGCTTCCAACAAGGTCGCGATCGTGACCGGCGCCTCGCGGGGCATCGGCGCGGCGATCGCCGAACGCCTCGGCCGTGACGGCTTCACGGTGGTGGTCAATTACGCCGGCAACGCCAAGGCGGCCGACGACCTCGTAGCGAAGATCGAGGCCGACGGCGGCCGCGCGGTCACCGCCCAGGCCGACGTCGCCGACGCCGCGGCGGTGAAGGCGATGTTCGACAAGGTCGAAGCGGCCTTCGGCGGCGTCGACGTGTTGGTCAACAACGCCGGCGTCATGGAGCTCTCGCCCTTCGCCGAGGCCACTGACGCGGCCTTCGACCGCATGATCGACATCAACCTGAAGGGCACGTTCAACACCCTGCGCGAGGCGGCCCGCCGGGTCCGCGACGGCGGCCGGATCATCAACTTCTCGACCAGCGTGCTGGGCGTGAACCTGCCGGGCTACGGCGTCTACGTCGCCACCAAGGGCGCGGTCGAGGCCATGACCCGCGTGCTGGCCAACGAGATGCGCGGCCGCGGCGTCACCGTGAACGCCATCGCGCCCGGCCCGACCGCCACCGCCCTCTTCCTCGACGGCAAGTCGCCCGAGCTGATCGACCGCCTGGCGAAGATGAACCCGCTGGAGCGCCTGGGTCAGCCCGAAGACATCGCCTCCGCGGTCGCCTTCCTCGCCGGCCCCGACGGCGGCTGGATCAACGGCCAGGTCCTGCGCGCCAACGGCGGCATGGTCTGACCCCCCTCCCCGGAACCCCAGAGACACGAAGAGAGAACGCCATGAACAACGTCATCCTGATCACCGGCGCGTCCAGCGGCTTCGGCCTGATGACCGCCCGCGCCCTGGCCCAGGCCGGCCACACCGTCTACGCGTCCATGCGCGAGACCACCGGCCGCAACGCCCCTCGCGTCGCCGAGGTGAAGGCCTGGGCCGCCCAGCACGGGGTCGACCTGCGCACCGTCGAACTGGACGTCACCTCCCAGCCCTCGGCCGACGCCGCCCTGAAGACGATCCTCGCCGAAGCGGGCCGCCTGGACGTGGTGGTCCACAACGCCGGCCACATGAGCTTCGGCCCGGCCGAGGCCTTCACGCCGGAACAGTTCGCCGAGCTCTACGACATCAATGTGCTGTCGGCCCAGCGGGTGAACCGCGCGGTGCTGCCCCACATGCGCGAGCGCCGGAAGGGCCTGGTGGTCTGGGTCTCCTCGTCCAGCAGCCGCGGCGGCACGCCGCCGTACCTCGCCCCCTACTTCGCCGCCAAGGCGGGGATGGACGCCATGGCCGTCAGCTACGCCGGCGAGCTGGCGCGGTGGGGCGTCGAGACCTCGATCATCGTGCCGGGCGCCTTCACCAAGGGCACCAACCACTTCGCCCACTCCGGCGCGCCCGCCGACACGGCCCGCGCGGCCGAATACGCCCAGGGCCCGACCGCCGACCTGCCCGATATCGCGCTGAAGGGCCTGGCCGCGCTGGAGCCCGAGGACGCCGATCCGCAGTCGGTGGCCGACGCCATCGTCGAGGTGGTGGGTAAGCCCTTCGGCCACCGGCCCTTCCGCGTCCACGTCGACCCGTCGCAGGACGGCGCCGAGATCGTCAACGGCGTCGCCGACCGCGTCCGCGCCGAACTCCTCCGCCGCATCGGCCTGGAGGATGTGCTGCATCCGCGCGCGTGATGCATCTGGGGTGTTCGGTCGCTACGGGTCCGAACACCCCACGTGCTCCCCTACTGGGGGAGCTGTCGCGAAGCGACTGAGGGGGTCAGCTCTCACCTCGCGCCGCGCTTCGAATTGTCCGCCACGCTGCGTCCGCATCTTCAAAGATCGTATGGGCGTCTATCCGCAGCGTGCGGATGCCCCTGGCGGCCAGCCACGCGTCCCGGCGTTCATCCCTCTCCGGCCGATCTCCCATGCTGTGGCTCTCGCCGTCGACTTCGACGCACAGCGCCGCAGCGTGGCAGTAGAAGTCGAGAACGTACGGACCGATCGGATGCTGGCGGCGAAAGTGCAGCCCATCCACCTTCCGCCCCTTGATCGAAAGCCAGAGGATCAGCTCCGGTCGTGTCATGGCCTTCCTGAGCCGTCTTGCCCGCCGCCGGGTCTCCAGTGGCGCCTCCACTTCCCCCTCCGTCATTTCTCGCTCGCTCGAAACGCCACCTCCCCCTGTGGGGGAGGACGAGCCTCACCCCACCAGCCCCCACGCGAACCGCAGGTCCTCCACGAACGCCGCGTAGGCCGCGGCCTTCGCCGCCTCGTCGGGCAGGCGCAGCAGGTATGAGGGGTGATAGGTCACCACCCCCTGGGCCTGGTCGGGGAGTTGCAGAGCCTGGCCGCGGGCCTTGCCGATCGGGGTGGCCTTGCCGAACACCGCCAGCGCCGCGGTCGCGCCCAGGCTGACGATCACCCGCGGCCGGATGATCCGCCGCTCGGCGTCCAGCCACCAGCGGCAGGCGGTGACCTCGCCCGTATCCGGCGTCTTGTGGATCCGCCGCTTGCCGCGCAGCTCGTGCTTGAAGTGCTTCACCGCGTTGGTGACGTAGGTTTCGGCGCGCGGCACGCCCGCCTCGGCCAGGGCCCTGTCGAACACCTGCCCCGCCGGCCCCACGAACGGCCGGCCCGCCAAATCCTCCTGGTCGCCCGGCTGCTCGCCCACGAACAAGAGCTTCGCCTTGCCCGGCCCCTCGCCCGGCACGCCCTGGGTGGCGTCGCGCCAGAGGTCGCAGCGGCGGCAGTGGTCCACGCCGGCCGCCACCTCCTCCAGCGAGGTCGCGGCCTGTCCCTCCCACGGCGCGTCGCGGCTGTTGCGCACGGCGGCCTTCACGATGCGGCGGCTGGGTTCGGTGGGGGCCTGGCGGACCATGGTGTCGGTGCGGCCTTGGGCTTGGGCGATGAGTTCGGGAATGAGCGCCGCCTCGGGCAGGTTCCGCCAGTAGCGCTTGGGCATCTCCTTCTGCATCGCGCCGACCTTCAGCCGGGCCGGGTTGAAGATGGAGGCGTAGTAGGTGCGCCAGTATTCCTCGAGCGCGTCCTCGCTGGGCGCATCGGCCGGGTCGGCGCCTGGCGTGAAGCTGAGCTCGGCCAGATCCCAGTGCACGCAGGCGTCGGGTGTCAGGATCGAGAAGCGCATGTTGGCGAAGCGCCGGGCGAAGAACGGCGCCGTGGCCTCCGCCACCCTGTGGGCCGGTTCGAACCAGGCCACGTAGGCCTCGTCCTCCTCTGAAGCCAGGCGGAAGCGCACGAAGGCCTTCATCTTGTGGGCCGCCTTGCCGACCTCGGCGGCGAAGTGGTTCGCCCGCGCCACGTCGGGATCGGTGGCGATGTGCATCAGGTCGGGCTCGTCCTGAAGCCGCCAGAGCAGGCGATAGAGCAAGGCGAAGCGCTCGTCCGAACGGTGCAGTATCGCCCGCGCGGCCAACGCCACGAAGGCCTTAGGCACACGGAACGCGCCCGGCGGCGCGGCCTGCGCGGGCGGCGGCGCCTCGTCGACGCCGTCGAACAGCGTGGCCTGCCCATCCACCGTCCATAGCGCGGCCCCGGGCGCCACCTTGCGGGCGCGCAGCGCGCGGGCGGCGCTGCGCCAGCCGTCGAAGTCGGTCTCGTGGGCGAGACGGACCACCTGCATCAGAACAGCTCCAGTTGCGCCGGCTCGACGCGGCGGCGCAGGTCCGCCCGGTCCGTGAGCGCCCCGGGGCTCCAGTCCGCGCAGACCAGGAACGGCTTCAGCTTCTCGATCCCGCGGCTGAGCCGCTTCACGTCCGCCAGCTCCAGCCGCTTGTAGCGCCGCACCTCAAGGATGCGGTCGACGGCCCGCACGCCCAGGCCCGGCACGCGCAGCAGGCGCTCGCGGTCCGCCGCGTTCACGTCCACCGGGAAGTCGCCGCGGTTCTTCAGCGCCCAGGCCAGCTTAGGGTCGATGGCGAGGTCCAGGTTCTCGGCCTCGCCGATGATCTCGGCGCGTTGGAAGCCGTAGAACCGCATCAGCCAGTCGGCCTGGTACAACCGGTGCTCGCGGATCAGCGGCGGCCGTTGCAGCGGCAGCCGCGAGGTGGCGTCGGGGATCGGCGAGAAGGCGGAATAGTACACCCGGCGCAGGCGGTAGGCGCCGTAGAGGCCCTCGCTGCGCTTCAGGATCGCCCCGTCGGTGGCCGCGTCGGCGCCGACGATCATCTGGGTGGACTGGCCGGCGGGCGCGAACTTGGGCGGTTGGGCCTTGCGGCCCCTCTCCTTCGACGCGTCCTCGGACAGCCGCACCGCGCCCATGGCCTTCTTGATGCCGCCGGCGTCCTTCTCGGGCGCCAGCGCGGCCAGGCTCTCGTCCTTCGGCAGCTCGATGTTGATGGAGACGCGGTCGGCGTAGAGCCCCGCCTCGTTGACCAGCGCGGGCGAGGCCTCGGGGATCACCTTCAGGTGGATGTAGCCGCGGAAGTCGTGGACCTCGCGCAGCGTACGCGCGACGCGGACGATCTCCTCCATCGTGTAGTCGGCCGAGCGGATTATGCCGGAGGAGAGGAACAGCCCCTCGATGTAGTTGCGCTTGTAGAAGCCCAGCGTGAGGTCGACGACCTCGTCGACGCTGAACCGCGCGCGGGGCGTGTTCGAGCTGACCCGGTTCACGCAGTAGGCGCAGTCGTAGACGCAGAAGTTGGTCAGCAGGATCTTCAGCAGGCTGATGCAGCGGCCGTCCGGCGCATAGGCGTGGCAGATGCCCATGCCGCCGTCCGTCGACCCCACGCCCCGGCCGTCCCGCGAGTCCCGCTTCACGCTGCCCGACGAGGCGCAAGAGGCGTCGTACTTCGCCGCGTCGGAGAGGATCGAGAGTTTGCGCTTCAAATCGAGGGTTGCCATGTGACGACCCTAATGTTCTACTTTTGTTCTAGCAAGCGCAGCCGTTGGAGATCTTTGGCGCCGCTTAACGCAGTTGAGTGGCGCAGGGTTAACGATTGCGTCAGGATGTCGCACGGCCGGGTTGCGGCCTCAGTATGGTGGGGTGAGTTTCATGCGTGGAGTGGCGTTCGCCGCGGCTGTCGCCGTGGCCGCAGTGGGTGTGTCGCTGGCCGGGTCGGCCTCCGCGGACACGGTGATCTTTTCGACGACGGGCACGCTCAACGACGCGCCGTACTACTACGTGCCGCTGCCGGGCGAAGGGACCTACGACTTCGTGCTGGAGGCGAGCCGGCTCGCGAGCTTCGCGCTCTGGACCAGCTACGACAACCACGTCGACATCTACAAGGCGCCGCCGGTCTATTCCCATGACTCGAACCTGCTCACGGGCAGCAACAGCGAGGCGCTGGGCTACCAGTCCTACAATTACGTGACGAACTTCCACTTCACGCTGGTCGTCCCGCCCAACACCAGCGGAACGATCATCGCCGACGCCTACTACGCGGGCTTCGGCGTGCCGATCGGCTCGACGCTCTACACGACCGTGGACCACGGCAACGCCTACGGGCGGCTCTCGATCTATCCGAACAACGGCGACCCGCTCGAATACACCTACACGGTCACGCGCCGCGACGACGTGGCGCCCGTACCCGAGCCGGCGACGTGGGCGCTGATGATCCTGGGCTTCGGCGCGGTCGGCGGCGCGATGCGGTCGCGGCGGCGGGCGGCGTTCGCGGCCTAGATCGCAAGCCGATCTTCGCCGGACATGACGTCCCCTCGTGGGCGGCGCGCTCGGACCTGCCCCAAGCGGGACTCCGGCGTCGCCGCCACGACGGCCACCCGGCGCAGGCCATCCCAGATCTCGACCTCAGGCGTGCGGGCGTCGATGAGGGCGGCCGCCGCACCGCGGGCAGCGTCGTCGTGGTCGGCGTCGATCCAGGCGCCCGCCTTCACGACGCCCGTGCGACCCAACCCATAGCAACGGTACATCGGCATGTCGGCCCTCGCGGTTTCGGCTCCGGCGCGGGATCGGCCGGCCGGAGCCGAGGGTGGGAACTCGAGAGATCGCAAGCCCGGGCACGGAAGGCGCGCCGCCATGGGACGAGGTCGGCGCGCCTTACGGCCAATGCCGGGGAGCACGTGCGGCCGCAGCGTCACAAAGCGGGGAGCGGACAATAGTTCCAAAGTTTTCGATATGATGTGATGACGGCTGGCGGGGCGCCTAGTCCCTGAGTTGCGGCTCCCCCAACGTGGGGGCGTTCTAACGGGGGAGCCGCGTTCAGGAGCGCTTCGGGACAGGTCGGTTCGGGGGGAGAGATGAACCGGTGTCCCTCAAGCCCGGACACCATGCCCGCGAGGCTTGGCCGCAGTTGGGCGGGTTCGTGTCAGCGCTGTATCGCGACGTGTCCAAGACAAGACACTTGCGTCGGTCAGGTGTTATAGTCATATATAACACCAGATCAGATGGCGGATGATGGAGACTCACCGTCACGGTCGCCCTCCGCGGGGCGCGGAGGTGGTTCGGACGAGGCGATGGACCCCGAGTGGAACGACAGTCAGCCGATCTACCGCCAGATCCGCGATCGCGTGGTCGCGATGATCCTCGACGGGCTGCTGAAGCCCGGCGACCCGCTGCCGTCGGTCCGCAACGTGGCGACCGAGAGCCGGGTCAATCCGCTGACCGTGCTGAAGGCCTACCAGCAGCTCACGGACGAGGGGCTGGTGGAGAAGCGCCGCGGCCTGGGCATGTTCGTCAATGCGGGCGCCCGCGAGCTTTTGCTGTCGGCCGAGCGCGACAAGTTCCTCAACGAGCAGTGGCCGGACGTGCTCGCCACGATCCAGCGGCTCGGCTTGGCGTACGAACTGCTGGGCAAGCCGGCGAAACCCAAGGGCGAGGGCTGAGCGCATGGCCTGCATAGACGCCCGCGGCCTCGCCAAGGCCTACAAGACCACCGTCGCCCTGGACGGCGTGGACCTCACCGTCGAGGAGGGCCGCATCGTCGGCCTGATCGGCCCGAACGGCGCTGGCAAGAGCACCGCGCTGCAGGCGATCCTCGGGCTCACGGAATACCAGGGCGAGCTCAGGGTGCTGGGCCGCAATCCCTGGGTCGAGCGCGACGCCCTGATGCGCGACGTGTGCTTCATCGCCGACGTGGCGGTGCTGCCGCGCTGGATGCGGGTGTGGCAGGCGCTGGACTACGTCGAGGGCGTCCACCCCCGCTTCGACCGCGCCAAGGCCGAGGCCTTCCTGACCAAGACCCAAATCCAGAAGAAGAGCCGCGTCCGCGAACTGTCGAAGGGCATGGTGACGCAACTGCACCTGGCCCTGGTCATGGCGATCGACGCGCGCCTGCTGGTGCTGGACGAGCCGACGCTGGGCCTCGACCTGCTGTACCGCAAGGCGTTCTACGACAGCCTGCTCAACGACTACTTCGACGGGACCCGCACGATCCTGGTCACCACGCACCAGGTCGAGGAGGTCCAGCACATCCTCACCGACGTGGTGTTCCTGAACCGCGGCAAGGTCGTCCTCGACTGCTCGATGGACGCCTTCGAGAGCCGCTATGCCGAACTCCTCGTCGGTCCCGACCGCGTGGACGAGGCGCGGACCTACCGGCCGATCCACGAGCGCCAACTCTTCGGCCGCACCATCCTGATCTACGACGGCGCCGACCGCGCCCGGCTCGCGACGATGGGCGAGGTCCGCACGCCCAGCCTGGCCGACATCTTCGTGGCCGTGATCGGAGGCGCGCCGTGACGACCGCCGAAGACCTGCGCGAGCCCGCGCCCCTGCCCTGGCGGCGCGTGATGTCCTGGCTGATCCGCCGCGAACTGTGGGAACACCGCGCCGTCCTCGTCGCCCCGGTGATCGTCGCCGGCGTCGGCATGATCGGCTTCCTGCTCAGCACCATCGCGCTGCCGTCGGCCTTGCGGGCGGTCGCGGCCGGAGATCGCGCGCACCGCGCCTTGGTGCTCGGCCCCTACAGCTTCATGGCTCTGGCCGTCCTGCTGATCGGCCTCTTGGTGGCGGCGACCTATTCGCTGGGCGCGCTGCAGGGCGAGCGGCGCGACCGCAGCCTGCTGTTCTGGAAGTCGCTGCCGGTGTCCGACGGCATGACCGTCCTGTCCAAGGCCGCGGTCCCGATCCTGGTGACGCCGGTGGTGACCTTCGCCGTCGTGTTCGCCGCCCAGCTCCTGATGCTGGCCTGGAGCACCCTGGTGGTCGTCGCCAACGGCATCAGCCCCATGACCCTCTGGGCCCAGGTGAAGCTGGACACCATGTGGCTGGTCCTGCCCTACGGCCTGGTGATCAACGCGCTCTGGCAGGCGCCGGTCTACGCCTGGTTCCTGCTGGTCTCGGCCTGGTCGCGGCGCATGCCGATCCTCTGGGCGCTGGGACCGTTCCTGGCGCCGGCGCTGATCGAGGCCATGGCCTTCCGCACCAGCCACGTCGGCCACTTCATGGTCGTGCGGTTCCTGGGCGGCCTGGCCCAGGCCTTCAGCGTCGGCGGCAAGGCCCAGCAGGCCGTCGACAGCGTGAGCCAGCTCGACCCCGGGCACATCCTGGCCGAACCCGACATCTGGGTCGGCCTCCTGTTCGCCGCCGCCTTCCTGGCCGCAGCCGCCTGGCTCCGACGACGACGCGAGCCGAACTGACCCCGCCCGTCCGCACCTAGACCCACCCTGACCGCACCTTCCGGGCCGGCGCATCCGCGCCGACCGCGGAGCCGTGCGCCCAGCCCTCGACCACGATCGCAAGGAGATCGTCCGATGATCCTCGAAGCACCCCCCGGCGCGCCCTGGTTCCTGCACGCCGGCGCCACCCTGCTCCTCGTCCTGCACATCGGCGGCGGGACGATGGGCATCCTCTCCGGCGGTGTCGCCATGTTCGCCAGGAAGGGCGGCCGCGCCCACTCGGTGGCCGGCACGGTCTTCTTCGTCTCGATGCTGTCGATGGCCGGCGTCGGCGCCGCGGTCGCGCCGCTGCTGCCCGACGGCCGCTGGACCAACACCACGGCGGCGGTCTTCACGCTGTACCTGATCACCACCGGCTGGGCGACCATGCGCCGGCGGCCGGGAACCCTCGGCCGGTTCGAGCGGGCGGCCGTGGCCGTGCCGGTCGGCATCGCCCTGATGGGCCTCGCCCTCGTTCCCTATGGCGCGGCGACCGGCCGGATGGACGGCTTCGCGACCGTCTACATGTTCGCCGTGATCTGCGGCCTCGCGGCGGCCAGCGACCTGCGGATGCTTCGCCGCGGCGGCGTCGCGGGCCGCGACCGCACGGTGCGCCACCTCTGGCGGATGGGGGCGGCGCTCTTCATCGCCACCGGCTCGTTCTTCTTCGGCCAGCAGGACCGGATCCCCGCCGCGATCCTGGCCACGCCGGTCCCGACGATCCTGGGGATCGCCCCCTTGCCGCTGATGGCCTTCTGGTGGATCCGCACCCGGCTCCCCGGCGTGTTCCGGGCGCGCATCGCCACGCCGCGGAGCGCGGCGTCATGAACCGGTTCGCCGCGATCGCCCTGGCCGCCCTGCTCAGCGCCGGCGCCGCCGATGCCGAGGGCTACAAGGTCCCCCGCACGAAGTTCGGCCAGCCCGACCTGCAGGGCATCTGGACCAACACCTCGCTGACCTGGCTGCAGCGCCCGCCGATCTTCAAGGGCCTGATCGCCACCGACGCCGAGGCCGCCATGATGCTGGCCGGCTTCAAGAAGATGGCCGGCCCGGCGCTGCTGGAGACCTCGGTCGACCCGAACGCGCCGGCGCCGCCCGAGGTGAAGGACGCGCCCCAGGCCGACATCCTGGAGATGGACCTGAACCTGGCGCGCATCGACGGCCAGATGCGGTCGTCCTGGATCGTCGAGCCGGCCGATGGTCGGCTGCCCTTCACCGACGCCGGCAAGAAGGCGGCCCGCGAGGCTTCGCGTGGCGACCGCTACGACGGGCCCGAGGTGCGGCCGGCCGAGGAGCGCTGCCTTGTGGCCATCGGCTCGACCGAGGGCCCGCCGATGATGAACGGCGGCTTCAACGGCTACATCCAGATCGTCCAGACCAAGGACGCCGTCGCCATCCAGGTGGAGATGAACCACGACGTGCGGATCATCCGCCTCACCGATCGCATCCATCCCCCGGCCGACGTGCGGCCCTGGATGGGCGACTCCTTCGGCTGGTGGGAGGGCGACACACTGGTGGTGGAGACCACCAACTTCCACCCGCGCACCTACATCGGCTCGCTGACCGGCGGCTTCGCCTATTCGCCGAAGGCGAAGCTGACCGAGCGGTTCACGCGCAAGGCCAAGGACGTGATCCTCTACGAGTTCGCGGTGGACGATCCGGAGTACTTCAAGACGCCCTGGCGCGCCGAGATGCCGTGGCGGCCGGCCAAGGGGCCGATCTACGAATACGCCTGCCACGAAGGGAACTACAGCCTGCCCAATATCCTGGCCGGCGCCCGGTTCGAGGAGCAGGCGGCGAAGAAGGCGCCCTGACCCGCTTGCGCCGCCACGCCCTGCCCGCGCTACAACGGCGGGGCAGCGAGGGAGTGAAGCGTATGGCGTGGCGGGGCATGGTGGCGGGCGTGGGCGTGGCCCTGGCTCTGGTGGGCGGGACGGCCCAGGCGGAGAGCCCGGCGGCAAAGGTGCGGGCGTGGCGGCAGGCCAACGAGAAGGCCATCGTCGGCGACTTCATCAAGCTGCTGTCGATGCCCAACGTGGCGACCACCGTCCCGGACATAGAGGCCAACGCCGCCTACTTGCAGGGCCAGCTCAAGGCCCGCGGGTTCGCCACCCAGCTGCTGACCGCCGAGCCGGGCACGCCGCCCTCGGTGTTCGGCGAGCTGAAGACGCCAGGCGCCAAGCGGACGGTGGTGTTCTACGCCCACTACGACGGCCAGCCGATCGGCCAGAAGGGCTGGGTGACGCCGCCGTTCCAGCCGGCCGTGCGCACCGCGCTGCCCGAGGCCAAGGCCATCGACTGGCAGGCCGCCAGCGGGCCCCTCGATCCGGCGTGGCGCGTCTATGCCCGCTCGGCCGGCGACGACAAGGGCTCGGTCCAGGCGATGCTGAGCGCCCTGGACGCGCTCAAGGCCATCGGCCGCAAGCCGACCGTGAACATCAAGATTCTGTGGGAGGGTGAGGAGGAGCAGGGCTCGCCGCACTTCGCCGCGCTGGTGACCAAGCACAAGGAGACGCTGAAGGGCGACGTCCTGATCATGGGCGACGGGCCGATGCACCAGTCCGGCAAGCAGATGATCAACTTCGGCAACCGCGGGATCGTTGGCTTCAAGACCACCGTCTACGGCCCGCTCAAGCCGCTGCACGACGGCCACTACGGCAGCTGGGCGCCCAGTCCGACGGTGATGATCGCCAGCCTGGTGATGAGCCTGCGCACCGACGACGGGAAGATCCTGATCCCCGGCTTCTCCGACGAGGTGACGCCGGTGTCCGACGCCGAGAAAGCCGCGCTGGCCGCCCTGCCCCCGATCGAGCCCGAGCTCAAGCAGGCCATGGGTCTCGGCCGCAACATCGGCGGGCCGCGCCTGGCCGATGGCTATCTCGCACCGACGCTGAACGTGCGTGCGATCCACGGCGGCGACACCGGCCCCGACGCGGCCAACGCCATCTCCACCGAGGCTGAGGCCTCGTTCGACATCCGCCTCGCGCCCGGCATGACGCCCGCGGTGGTCCACAGGAAGGTCGAGGACTACCTGGCCGCCCAGGGCTGGAAGATCGTCCGCGACACGCCCGACACGGCGACACGGCTGGCCAATCCGAAGGTGGTGCGGATCAACTGGGACGAGGGCGAGAGCATCGCCACCAAGACGCCCATGGACGGCCCGGCCGCCGCGGCGGTGGCGGCGTCGATCGGACGGACGGTCGGCTATCCGGTCCTGAAGCTGCCGATCGTGGGCGCGAGCTCAGGCATGGCCGAGATCGTGGGCACGCTGCAGGCGCCGATGGTGGGGGTCAGCATCGCCAACTACGACGACAACCAGCACGCCGTGAACGAGAACCTGACCCTGGGCGCGCTTTTCGGCGGCATCGAGGTCTACGCCGGCCTCTTGTCCGACCTGAACTGGTAGGCGGAGCGGCGGTCGCCGAACGGCGAGTTCGGCAGCGCGCTGCGGCTTGGCTTGCGGCATAGTGATGGGACCGCGCCGGTGGGGGGCGTGGGATTCGGAGGGTGGGGCGATGACGGCGGCGGAGACGCAGAGGCCGGTCGACGGGGCGGACGAACGGCACGGGCTGTTCCAGGACGCCCTGGCGGACTGGACCAACGACGACGTGCTGCAGACCAAGGAGGCGCGGGCCGCACTGGGCGCGAAACATCCGACCGGGCTGCGCGTGCTGGACTGGCCCGAGCTGCGCGCCCTGTTCGCGAAGTACGATCCGCCCGCCACGCGGCACGGCCGACGCGACCGGCGCTACGGCCTGCTGTCGGTGGGCCTGGCGACCCTGGGCCTGACGCTGGCGGCGCTGGCGCCCCTGGCGGTCGGCGCCGAGCGCTACATGGAGTCCACCGCCGCGGCCCTCACCATTGCGGCCCTGGCGCTGATGGCGTTCCACGAGTTCGGCCAGACCTCCAAGGCCCGCTGGCTGGGCCAGCGCTACGGCGCCGAGCGGGTGCGGGGCCTCTACTTCCAGGCCGTGGCCAACAACCTGGACCTCGTGGCCCGGGCGATGACCAACGACGGGGCGCTGGGCGAATGGAAGGTGGCGCGCGCCGCCATGCTGTCCCACCTGCCCAAGCCGCAGGACCTGCCGGGCCAGGCCTCCAAGCTGGCCGGTCCGGTCGAGAGCGACGACGAGACCTGGGTGGTCGCCGACTGGGCCAAGGCGCCCGCCGCGCCCGAGGCCTCGCCGCAGCTCGACCTGCTGCTGTTGCTGCTGCGCGGCCAGCGCTTCGACGCCCAGCTCGACTATGTGGAGCGCAAGCTGAGCGACTCCCTGGGCGCGCCGGGACGCCGGGCGGCCACGGTGCGGCTGCTGAGCCGGCTGCTGCTCGCCGCCGCGGTGGTCACGGCGATCATGGCCGCGGTGCTGCTCTATACGGGCCGCGCGCCGGGCGACACCGACGTGAAGCTGGCCCTGGCGGTCACGGTGGGCGCCATCGTCGCGACCCTAGCGCTCAGGATCATCAACGACGACCGACTGCTGAGCGGCGACGCGGCGCGCTACGCCGCCTACGCGGCGGCGGCCCGCAAGGCCCGCGACCGCTTCGACGCCGGTGGGCCGGCCGAGAAGCTCGCCGCCCTGCGCGACATGGAGGTCGTGGCCTACCGCGACCTGCGCGAGTTCGTGGCCGCCCACTGGCGGGCGCGGTAGCCGACGTCAGATCCGCCGGCGGCGCGCGTCCTTCAGGATCTCGGCCGCCGCGTTGTGGCCCGGCGCGCCGGTGACGCCGCCGCCGGGGTGCGTGCCCGAGCCGCACTGATAGAGGCCCTTCACCGGCGTGCGGTAGTCGCCCGCCCCCAGCACCGGCCGCGCCGAGAACAGCTGATCCAGGCTGAGGCGGCCGTGCATGATGTCGCCGTTCACCAGGCCGAAGGTGCGCTCCAGGTCGAGCGGCGACAGCACCTGGCGACCCAGCACCAACTTCGTGAAGCCGGGCGCGTGCTTCTCGACCGTGGCGATCATCAGGTCGGCCACCTCCTCGCGGTGGTCGTCCCACGACCGGCCGCCCGGAAGCTGCGGCGCCACGTGCTGGCAGAACAGGCTGGCCACATGCTGGCCGGCGGGCGCCAGGCCGTCGTCCAGGGTGGACGGGATCAGCATCTCGACGATCGGCTCCTTCGACCAGCCGTGGGCGCGGCAGTCGTCGTAGGCGCGCTCCATATAGGCCATGGTCGGCGCGATGATGATGCCGCCGGTCATGTGGTCGCCCGGCCCGGGTGCGACGGTGAAGTTGGGCAGCTCGCTCAGCGCCACATTCATGCGGAACGTCGCGGAGCCCGAGCGGTAGCGGTCGATCCGTTCGACGAAGTCCTTCGGCTGGACGGCGGTGTCGACCAGCTTCTGGAACAGCAGCTGCGGGTGCAGGTTCGAGACCACGGCCCGCGCCTTCAGCGTCTCGCCCGAGGCCGTGACGACGCCCGTCGCCCGGCCCTTCTCGGTCAGCACCTCGGCGACCGTCACGTCGGTGCGGATCTCCACGCCCCGCTCGCGGCAGCAGGCGGCCATGGCGCCGGTGATCGCGCCCATGCCGCCGATGGCGTGGCCCCAGGCGCCCTTCTTGCCGTTCACCTCGCCGAAGACGTGGTGCAGCAGGACGTAGGCCGAGCCCGGCGTGTAAGGGCTGGCGTAGTTGCCGACGACGCCGTCGAAACCGTAGGCCGCCTTGATCGGGTCGCTCTCGAACCAGCCGTCCAGCCAGTCGCCCGCCGACTGCGAGAACAGCGCCAAGAGATCGCGCTTGGCGGTGAGGTCCAGCTTCGAGAGCTTGCGGCCCAGCACGGCGCTCTTGAGCAGTTCGGGAAGCGCCTCGGCGAAGCTTCCCTCCACCAGGTTCGGCGGCGTCTGGATCACCAGTTCGCGCAGCACGTCGGCGATGGCGTCCAGGCGGTCCCAGTAGGCCGGCAGCCGCTCGGCGTCCTTCGGCGAGAACCGCGCCGTCTCGGCCTGGGTGCGGCCGTCGCCCACGAAGAAGTGGTCGCCGTCCAGCGGCAGGAAGTTGGCCATCTTCCGCTCGACCACCTTCAGGCCGTGGCGGTGGAGCTCGAGGTCGCGGATCACCTTGGGGTTCAAGAGCGAGACCGTGTAGCTGGCCACCGAATTGCGGAAGCCGGGGTGGAACTCCTCGGTCACCGCCGCGCCGCCCACGACGCCCCGCCGCTCCAGCACGGTCACCTTCAGGCCGCTCGCCGCCAGATAGGCCGCACAGGTCAGGCCGTTGTGGCCGCCGCCGATGATGATCACGTCGCTCATGGGCCTGGAGTGGCACGGCGAAGCACGGAACCGCAACCGTCGCCGGCTGTTCCGCCCGCATGCCCCGCCTGCTCATCCGCCATCAGACCAACTACAGCTACGAGCATCCCGTCGGCTTCGGCGCCCACCGGCTGCTGCTCCGGCCGCGCGACAGCCACGCGATCCGGGTCGTGGACGCCGTCCTGACCGTGTCGCCGCCCGGCGAGACGCGGTGGATCTACGACGCGCTCGGCAACTCGGTCTGCTGCTTCACGCCACAAGGCTCTTCGACCGGGCTGCAGATCGTCAGCGAGCTGGTGATCGAGCGCTATCCGGCGCTGCTGGCCGACCCTCACGTCGAAGACCCGCAGACCGTCACGCCCATCGTCTACACGCCCGCCGACCGCGCGACCCTGGCGCCGTTCATCGAGCCGGCGACCGAGGACGCCGACGGCGATCTACTGAAATGGCTTCGGGCCCGCATGGGCAGCGCGCAGGAGCCGGCGCTGGACTTCCTGCTGCGGCTCAACCAGGCGATCCGCGACGAATTCGAATATCAGGCTCGCGACCTGGGCGCCGCGCAGGAGCCCTCGCACACCGTGAAGCTCGGCGCCGGCACCTGCCGCGACTTCGCGTGGCTGATGGTGGAGGCGCTGCGCCGGCTGGGCTACGCCGCGCGCTTCGTGACCGGCTACCTGTACTCGCCGGCGCACGGCGACATCCGCGGCGCGGGCGCGACCCACGCCTGGTGCGAGGTATTCCTGCCCGATCTGGGCTGGACCGAGTTCGATCCGACCAACGCCCTGGCCGAAAGCGGCGACCTGATCCCCGTGGCGGTCGCGCGCACGCCCCCCGAAGCCACGCCGATCTCGGGCACGATCTACGGCGATCCCGGCCAGACCTTCATGAACGTTCACGTGGATGTGCGCCCCGCCGATTCGCTTCAGGCGGCCGCATGAGTCATCAATCGGCGCCGTAGGAGGACACGTCGATGACGCACGGCTTCCAGCAGCAGGACCGGGCTCTGGCCTATCCCTTCACCAAGTCCTGCGCCGCCCCGCAGCACGGCCAGAAGGCGCCCGAGAAGCCCCTGCCCGTCCGCGAGCCCCGCAGCTACAAGCCGCGTCCAGGGCACTAGTCGCTTGGCCCCGCCCCACGAGCTCGAATAGGTTGTAAGCTGGGTGCGTAAAGCGTGGGGCCGTAGATGGGGTTGGATGCGACGCTGACGCAGGCGGGCATCAGGTCGTGGGTCTACGACCCCGTGCGCGACCAGATCTACATCGCCAAGGCCGATGGCCAGGTCGCGGTCTGGAGTGTTGGCGGCAGCCAGAGCTACCTGGCGCCCTACGTCATCGGCGGCGCGCCTGCGGACGCCGCGATGGACATCACGCCCGACGGGCGCTTTCTCATCATAGGCGACGCGCGCGCGACGCCGATCGGCAACGGCGAGAGCAGCGTCGCGATCTATCGGGTGAACCTCGACACCTTCGGCGTCGAGACGTTCAGCATGAAGGTTGGCGGTCACGAGGGCGGGGTCGCGCAGATCGCCGTCGCTGCCGACAACCGGGTGCTGATCACCACTGACTCCTCGGTCTCCGGCCTGAACAACGTCTTCCGCTCGTTCATGGCCAGCGACGCCTCCCCGACGTTCACGCCCGTCCCCAATCTGAACGGCGTCCCCCGGCACAGCTATCTCTTCGCGTCCGAGGACCGCCGCTACGTCTACATCGCTCAGGCGGACGGGTCCGGCGGCGGCATGGCGGTCTATGACGCGGCGGCCGGCCGCGTGACGGCGACATCCTCGTTGGGCGCCCAAGGCGTCCCCGCCTTCCATCGGGGTGGCGGCGACGCCTCCGGGGCGGGCGGACTGGTCCTCGCGGTCGCGGACCAGACGGTCTTCGCCTTCGACACCCTTCTGCGCCCGGTGAAGAACCTCTCGGGCAGCCTGTCCGCAACGCTCAACACCTACATCTCGGGCGAGTTCAGCGAGAACGGAAGGCAGGTCTTCCTTTGGGACGTCTTCAACAGGAAGATCGTTGTGCTGGACGTGGCCAGTTGGACGCAGGTGGCCAGCCTCGACGGCCCGACGGCCCACGACAATCCCCCCGACTTCCAGCGGTTCGGGAAGATGGACCTGATCAGCGGCGGCCGCGTCCTGGTGCTGGACGACGACGCCTCGCTGAAGCTCATCGACCTGGCGAGCGCCCTGCACATCCGGCTCACCGGAACCAGCGGCAATGACCTGCTGTACGGCGCGGTGGGCGCGGACGATCTCAGCGGGGGCGATGGCGACGACACCGCCTTCGCCGGGGCCGGCGACGACGTCATCTCGGGCGGGGCGGGCCGCAACTACCTCCGCGGCGAGGACGGAGCCGATCGCGTCACCGGCGGAAGCGGTTTCGACGACATCAACGGCAACACGGGCGACGACACGGCGTCGGGCGGCGGCGGGGACGATTGGGTCGTTGGCGGCAAGGACCAGGACAGCCTGTCAGGTGACGCCGGCGCGGACCTCGTCTACGGCAACCTCGGGAACGACACCTGCGACGGCGGCGATGGGAACGACATCGTGCGTGGAGGCCAGGGCGACGACGTCGTGCGCGGCGGCGCTGGCGACGACTTCGTCTCCGGCGACAGGGGCTCCGACACCATGGCCGGCGGGTCGGGGGCCGACATCTTCCACTCGTTCGGGGACGCTGGACTCGACCGCGTGTTGGACTTCAGCGCCGCCGAGGGTGATCGAGTCCAGCTCGATCCGGGAACGACCTACACCGTCAGCCAGAGCGGCGCGGACACGGTCATCGACATGTCGGGCGGGGGCCAGATGGTCCTCGTCGGAGTTGCGATGGAGTCCTTGAAGCCCGGATGGATCTTCGTGGCGTGACGTCACATTTCTTCGACGTGCCGCGCCCGCTAGGATAGGCGCCTGCCGAGCAGAGGATTGCCATGCGCCACGGACTGATCTTGGGACGACGCGAACTGATCGTGGGGGGCGTGGGCTTGCTGGTTCCGGACGCGGCCCTGGCGGCGCCGGGCAAGCTGGCGTTCCAGGTCTTCCGCAACGGGACCAAGATCGGCGAGCACCAGATGACCTTCGCCGGCGCCGAGGGCAGCGAGACGGTCTCCACCGACGTGGACATGGTGGTGAAGGTGGGGCCGGTCCCCGTCTACAAGTACAAGCACAACGCCGTGGAGCGCTGGTCGGGCGGCAAGTTCGTCAGCATCGACGCCACCACCAACGGCAACGGCAAGATCCAGAAGACCTCGGCCCGGGCGATGCCGGGCTTCGTGCAGATCACCGGCCCCAAGGGCGTGGTGAAGGGACCGGCCGACGCCGTGCCGCTGAGCCACTGGAACCAGGCCAGTTTCGGCAAGCCGATGTTCAACCAGCAGGAAGCCAAGATGCTGAAGGTGATCTGCGCCAAGGTGAAGCCTGGGCATTGGCAGATCCGCGGCGACGCCGAGATCGACGACTTCTACGACGGCTCGGGCAGCTGGATGGCCCTGAAGGGCAAGCTCGAGGACGGCTCGAAGATGGAATACAAGCGCATCTAGGCCTTCGACCAGCTCTCCAGCGTCTTGCGGTCCAGGTACTCGTCGAGCCGGCGGATCTTGCCGCCATCCACCTGGAACACGATGCACACCGGCAGCACCAGCACCCGGCCGTCGGCGACGTGCAGGGTGGTGTCGTGCTGCTGCACGAAGCCGCCCTCGATCGGGAAGAAGCGCCGGTTGGCGTAGACCCGCTTGGGCACATTGGCGATGAAGCTGGCCAGCACCTCCAGGTTCTGGGCGGGCGAGGTCTCCAGGCCGTCGTCGTTGTGCCAGATCACCGCGTCGGGGTGATAGCAGGCCGAGACCCCGTCGATGTCGCCCGCCTCGATGGCGCCGAAGAAGCGGTCGGCCAGGGCCTTCATCTCGGCGGCGTGCGTATCGGTCATGGGCGATCCTTCGAGAGTTCGGCGCGCAGGCTGCGCGCGGCCAGCAGATAGTGCAGTGACGCCCACCAGAAGAGCGTCACGATCACCACGAGCGCGTTGCGGATGCCGACGGCGGAGGCCACGCGGCAGGCGTCGGCGAGATCGGCGGCGGGCGTCTTGCAGGCCACGGCATAGCCGCCGGCGGCGAAGGCGTTCGCGGCGAAGAGGTCGCTCAGCCAGCCGGTGACGACGGGGCCCGTTGTCATGCCCACCAGGCTCATCACCACCGACAGCAGCGCGGTCGCCGAGGCGCGCATGCGCGGCTCGACCAGGTTGTGGGTCACCGCGAAGGTCGGGCCGAAATAGACGCCTGAGAACAGGCCCGGCAGGATCAGCACCAGGATGGCGGCGATCCATTCGGCCTGGATGAAGCCCAGGATGTAGGACGGCGCGGCCAGGGCCATGCCGATGGCCGGCGCCCAGGCGTACCAGCGCACGTCGCGCTTCACGAGCCGGTCGGTGATCAGCCCGCCCATGAGATAGCCGCCGGCCAGGGAGATCGAATTGACGATCACGAAGGCGAAGGCGGCGGTCGTGTAGTCGACCTTGAACGTCCGCACCATGAACGGGTGCAGGAAGCTCATGCCGCTGAAGCCGACGAAGTTGATGATCACCGCGGCGACCAGGATGTGGCGGAACGCGCGACTGCCTCCCAGGCGCTTCAGCACCGCCGAGAACGGCGGCGGCGGGTCGAGGTCGCGGCTCCCCTCGGAGAAGCCGCGCGGCGGCTCCTTCACGGTCAGCCAGGCGATCAAGGCGATGATCAGGCCCGGCGCGCCCACGATCAGGAAGGCCGCGCGCCACCCGAACTGCTGAGCCACCACCGCCCCGCCCAGGCCGCCCAGCACGATGCCCAGCGGCGTCGCCAGGCCCAGGATGCTGAAGGCCGAGGCGCGCTTCTCCGGCGGGTAGTAGTCGGACAGCAGCGACTGCGACGGCGCGCCGGCGCCGGCCTCGCCGACACCCACGCCGATGCGGGCCAGCAGCAGGTGGGCGAAGGTGTTGGCGAAACCGCTCAGCGCGGTCATCGCCGACCAGACCGCCACCGCCAGGCTGATCAGCGCCACGCGGCTGCGGTGCTCGGCCCAGCGCGCAACGGGGATCGCCAGCAAGCCGTGCAGGACGGCGAACGCCGCCCCGCCCAGCAGGCCGAGCTGCAGGTCCGAGACCTTCAGGTCGTCCTTGATCGCCTGGCCCACGGTGTTGAGGATCGAGCGATCGATGAAGGCCACCGTCGAGATGGCCAGAAGGACGACGAGCGCCCACCGCCGGTCGGCGACGGTGGGCTCCCGCTCCGGGCGCCTCAGGTCTGAACCGCGCCCGCTCTCCATCTAGAACTTGTAGCCGATGTCGAGGCCCCAGGTGCGCGGCGGCTGGTAGATGCGCAGGTTGCCCAGCGCGCCCAGGCCGAAGGTGTTGTTGATCACCTTCTTGTCGGTCAGGTTCTTGCCCCACAGCGCGACGCGCCAGCCCGCCTCGCCCTCGATCGCCAGGGTGGCGTCGAAGAGGGTGTTCTGCGGCCGCACCTGGACGTCGGAGGTGCGGTTGAGGACCCCGCCCGAGGTGTAGATGTCGTCCATGTAGACGGCGTTGGCGGCGAAGGTCAGGACGCCGAACGACAGGTCGCGGGTGTAGTTCACGCCCAGGCTGCCCGACCACTTCGGCGCATAGCTCAGCGGCAGGTCGCTGTTGTCGGTCGGGTTGTTGATCCCGTCGCTGGTGAAGTCGGTGAAGTTCGAGACGAAGCGGGCGTCCAGGTACGAGAGGTTGGCGTTCACCCGCCAGCCGCCGCCCACCACCCACAGGGCCTCGGCCTCGACACCGTCGAACTTGGCCTTGCCGGCGTTGGTGACGATCGACTCGTAGACCCCGCCGCTGGTGAGCCCTTGCGTGCCCACCTGCATGTCCTTGTAGGTCGAGTGGAACACGGCGCCGTTCAGGCGCAGGCGGCGCTCGAACAGCTCGGTCTTCACGCCGGCCTCGAAGCTGGAGACCGTCTCGGCGTCGTACGGGCCGGCCGAGGTGAAGGAGGCCGCGCGGCCGTTGTAGCCGCCGCTGCGGAAGCCCTTCGACCAGTTGGCGTAGGCCATGACCGTGTCGCTGAACTTGTAGCTCGCGCCGACCTTCGGGGAGAAGTTGTCCCAGTGGTCGCGGTAGGTGCGGCTGGCCGGGAAGAACAGCGGCTGGTTGGTGAACCGCTTCTTCTCGTAGCTGTAGCGGCCGCCGACCGTCAGGGTCAGGGCGTCGGTGGCATGGTAGTCGGCCTGGCCGAACAGCGCGTAGGCGATGTTCGTCTGGCTGGCGATCTGGGCCGGCGTGGCCGTGCCGTAGATCGCGCCGCCCTGGGCGTTGGTGATGTCGTAGCTCTGGTCGAGGTAGTAGGCGCCCAGCACGTAGTCGAGCTTGCCGCCGCCGTCCGAGGCCAGCCGCAGCTCCTGGCTGAACTGCTTATGGGTCTGGTCGCGCAGGGCGTAGAAGAAGTTGACCGGGCTGGCGTCGTAGTCGCTCTGCACCTTGTCGTCGAACTTCCGGTAGCCGGTGACGCTGGTCACCGTGCCCAGGGCCGTGTGCCAGTTTGCGGTCAGCGCCGCGCCCCATGTGTCGACATCGGCGAAGATCGGCGTGTTGCCGTAGACCGTGTAGACGTCCGTCGGGTTCGAGCCGTTGGCCGGGAACAGCGGGGTCGGCGTGCCCGTGTCGGGGCTGAAGTTGTAGTAGACGTTGCCCGGCAGGGCGGCGTTGCGGAACGCAGCGCCCGAGCCGCGCTCGCGGTCGCCGTCCACCACCAGCGAGGCGTCGAAGCTGTCGCTGGGCTTGAAGCTCAAGGTGATCCGGCCCGACAGGGTCTCGTTGTCGCCCTGCCGCTCCTTGCGCGTGGCGTTGTAGTTGTAGCCGTCATAGTCCTTGTAGAGGCCCGACACCCGGATGGCGAAGACGTCGCTGACGGGGATGTTCAGCGCGGCGCGCGCCTCGCGCCGGCCGTGGTCGCCCACCGTGCCCTGGATCTCGCCGCTGAAGGGGTCGCCGGGGCGCGCCTGCTTGGTGCGGACGCTGACCACGCCGCCGATGGTGTTGCGGCCGTACAGCGTGCCCTGCGGGCCGCGCAGGATCTCCACGGACTCGATGTCGAAGAAGTCCTGCAGCGCCCCGCTGTTTCGGGCCAGGTAGACGCCGTTCATCTCGACGCCGACCGCCGGCTCGAAGGTCGACTCCACGTCGGCGAAGCCCAGGCCGCGGATGTAGAAGGCCGAGGCGTAGGGATAGGCGCCGACCGGCGCCAGCACCACGTTGGGCGCCTTGGCCGACAGGTCGGTCAGGCTCTGGACCGACTGGGCCTCCAGTTGCTCGGTCCCGAAGGCCGAGACCGCCAGCGGCACGTCCTGCAGCTTCTGCTCGCGCTTCTGGGCGGTGACGACCACCTCGCCCACCTGGGCGACGTCGGCCTCGTCGGCGGCGAACGCGGGCGCGGCGATCCCGGCGCAGAGGGCCAGGGCGGCGGCGGACGCAAAGAGTCTATGGGTCGCCTTGCGGCTCATGGTCAGTCCTCCCGAAAATTCTTGTCGTGGCCGTCGCGGGCCTTGCGCCCTGGGTCCGGCCAAGGCTGATTTTTGTCAATCCAGTTGACAACTTTCAGGACTACTTCGTCATCTAAGCTGACAAACTTGCCACAGATGACGCTAGGGCACTGGCGTGCGGCGGCGGCCGCCGGGCGGCGGGGGACGCTTCAGAGCCCGGCGGGGATCAAGCGGTGTTGGGCTCGGCCTTGGCCCAGGTGACGGGCGCGGCGCCCCAGTCCTCGCGGAAGGCCTTGATCAGGTTGTCGACGTTCTTCGCCCCGATCCGGCGGCGCAGCTCGGCGGTCAGGGCGGCGATGGCGTCGTCGGCGTCGCGGCCCATGGCCCGGCCCTTCTCGCTCACCGTCACGATCCAGGCGCGGCCGTCCTCGGGATCGTGGTTCAGCTCGACCATGCCCAGCTTCACCATCTGCATGATGGTGGTGTGCACCGACTGGCGGCTGAGCCCCAGGTTGCGGGCGATGTCGGAGGGCTTGCCCACGCCCGTCACCACATTGGCCATCACCATCGATTGCGAGCGCGTGACCTGGTCCCAGCCCTGGGCCTGGAGGTAGCTCTGCAGGCCGTCGTCGAACCACAGGAAGGCGTTCATCAGGGGGACCAGCAGGGTCTCGGCGGCGATCATGGGATTCGGCTGTCTCGAAGGGCGGAGGGCGTCACAGTAGGTGTGACGTGGGCCTCGTCAACGCGGTTCGCCAACCTGCCGCCGCGGTAGATTTCATCAGTTTAGTTGACGAGTTTGCCGCTGGCCGCCAGCCTTGGCGTGGGTTTGGAAACGCTGAGGCCGGGGAGCCGACATGAGAACCACGGGCATCAACCACATGGCCCTCGTCTGCCGCGACATGGCCGAGACGGTGAAGTTCTACACCGAGGTGCTGGAGATGCCGCTGTTCAAGACGGTGGCCCTGCCCGACGGCGGCCAGCACTTCTTCTTCGACTGCGGCGGCGGCGCCTCGGTGGCGTTCTTCTGGTGGCCCGAGACGCCGGCGGCGGCGCCGGGGATCGCCTCGGTGAAGAAGTTCCCGGAGGAGTCCAAGACCGCCGTGGGCTCGATGAACCACCTGGCGTTCAACGTGGCCGAGGGCGAGCTTTCGGCCTGCCTGACGCGCCTGCAGCAGCACGGCGTGCCGCACATCCCGATGGTGGTGAACCACGACGACAGCCCGATGGGCGTGGCCGGCGAGATGCACGAGGGCGTCTTCGTCCGCTCGGTCTACTTCACTGATCCCAACGGCATCATGCTGGAGTTCGCCGCCACCACGAAGGTGTTCGACGCGCGCGACGTCGCCCACGCCCCACGCGGCGCCACGGTCGAGGTCTGAGCGGCCCCGTTGCGCGCGGCCGCGGGCCGTGCGTAACTCCGGCCATGTGCACAGAGCGCCTTCGCGACTGACGTAGCCAACGTCGAGCCCGGGCTCCCCCGCCGACGCGCGGACATGAGCCCCCATGCGCATCTGTTCACAGGCTTCCCATGAGCTTCTTCGGCAACGACGCGATCAACCGCGTCAATCTGCATTCCACCATTCAGGCCCTGGCCCAGGGCGCCGGCGGCGTCTTCGTGCTGGTCTTCCTGCTGAAGGCGGGCGTCCCCGCGCCGCTGGTCCTGGTCTCCATGGCCGCGATGAACGGCGGCCGGTTGTTGCTGCGCCCGTTCGTCCTGCCGCTGGCGCGGCGCATCGGCCTGCGCGCCACGCTGGTGGCCGGCACGGTGCTGGAGGCGGCGATCTTCCCGATCCTGCCGCTGGTCCAGGGGATCGACCTGGCCTTCCTCGCCGTCGTCCTGATCGGCCCGGTGGGCAGCGTCCTCTACTGGACCAGCTATCATGCCTATTTCGCCAGCGTCGGCGACGACGAGCATCGCGGCGGTCAGGTGGGCGTACGCCAGGCCATGACGGCCATCGTCGGCATTGCAGCGCCTCTGCTGGGCGCCTGGGCGCTGGCGGCCGGCGGACCCTGGCTGGCCTTCCCCGCCGTGGCCCTGGTCCAGGTGCTGGCCGCCTGGCCGCTGCTGGGGGCGCCGCGGGTCCCGATCGTCGACGACGCGCCGGGCGGGGTGAAGGCGGCGGGGATCGCCATGGGCCTGATGGCCTGCGACGGCGTCTTCGCCGGCGGCTATCACTACGTCTGGCAGATCGCGCTGTTCGTGGCGCTGGGCGAGAGCTTCGCGGCCTACGGCGGGGCGGTGGCGCTGGCGGCGCTGGTCGGCGCGGCCTTCAGCCTGCTCATCGGCCGCCACATCGACGCCGGGCGTGGCCGCTCGGCCATCGTTATCGCCTTCCTGGTCGCCGTGGCGGTGCTGGCGTTCCGCGCCTTCAGCCTGGGCGCGCCCTGGCTGGCGGTGAGCGCGAACGCCGTCGGCGCCCTGGTCGAGGCCCTGTGGATCCCGGCCCTGATGGCGCCGCTCTACACCATGGCCAAGGCCTCGCCCTGCCCGCTCCGCTTCAGCGTCGCCACCGAGGCGGGTTGGGACCTGGGCTGCGCCGGCGCCTGCCTGGTCGGGGCGGCCATCGTCGCGGCGGGCCACACCTTCGTGGCCCCGATCCTGGTGGGCCTGGCCGGCGTCAGCGCCGCCTTCGCCCTCCTGTGGCGGCGCTACGGCCAGGCGGCGAGCCTCCCCGACGCCCAGCCGACATGATCCACGAACAGCGCCGGACGCGCTGACCGTCACGCGCCTGTCGCACTGGCGCCCGAGAACGTCTCCTTCGCGCCGGAGGGAGGCGCAGGGGGGCTTTCATGACCGCGTTCAGCGTTTCCACCACGTCGACCACCAAGTTCACCCTGACCGGTGACGATACGCTGACGGTCACGGGGTCGGGCCAACTCAAGCCCTCGGGCCCTGCGGTCACCTGGTCGCTCGCCACGCCGCAGGCCGGCGCGGGCGTCGTGGTCACCAACTCGGGCGTCATCGCCCCCACAAGCGGCCGCGCGTTCGACACCTCGGGCTCGGCCACGGCGGCGGTCAGCTTCAGCCTGGTCAACAACGCCGGCGCTTCGATCACCGCCGCCGGCAACATCATGCGGATGCAGTCGTCGGTGAAGGGCGGCTCCATCTCGATCGACAACGCGGGCGCGATCACCTCGACCGGCGACCGCGGCTTCAACATCCAGGAATACAACCAGCTCACGAGCTTCACCTTCACCAACCGCGCGGGCGCCACGAGCCAGTCGACCGACGACTTCCTGCGCCTGACCACCCAGACCGCCTCGAACGTCTTCACCGGCGTGGCGACCATCGACAACTCGGGCACGCTGAAGACCGTGGGCGCGGCCAGCGGCCAGGTCATCGACTTCAACGACCTCAACACCACCGGCCCAGGCCACATCTCGATCATCAACCGCGCGGGCGGCCTCATCGAGTCCGGCGACGCCGACGCGGTGCGCGGCGGCAAGTACGCCACCATCGAGAACACCGGCGTGATCCGCAGCCTGAACGCCAGCGCCGCCTCCACCGGCAACGACGCCGTCGACTTCCAGGCGAACGAAGGCGGGCTGGTGAAGAACTACGCCGGCGGCCTGATCACGGGCGCCCGGCACGGGGTCACAGGCGACAAGCCGGTGACCATCGAGAACGCCGGGACCATCGAGGGCCGGCTGGGCTCGGGCGTCAACCTGGACACGGCGGCCGCCGGCGCCACTTCGATCACCAACTTCGCCGGCGGCAAGATCACCGGACACGCCGAGGGCGCCACCGACGGCGATGCGGTGGACGTCGACGGCCTGGTCAACCTGACCAACGCCGGGACCATCAAGGCGGACGGCGCGTCCACCTCCGGCAGCCTCACCGAAGCCCTGGCGCTGGGCGGCGGCTCGGTGACCAACAGCGGCCTGATCAGCTCCAGCCAGCGCGCCATCACGGTGGACAACAGCGACGGCGGCGCGGCCTTCGGCGCGCTCAGCATCGACAACTCGGGCACGATCGAGGGCGGCGAAGGCAGCGCGATCCTGGTCGTCGGCGACTTCAACGACACCATCACCAACTCGGGCGTGATCACCGGCACGGTCGCCACGGGCGGCGGCGCGGACGTGATCAACCTGTTCACCGGCGCGACCACCGGCGCCATCGACGGCGGCGCGGGCCTGGACACCATCGTCCTGAAGGGCTCGGGCGCGGGGTCGCTGGCCGGGACCGGCGAGGCGAACGTCGAGGCGCTCACGATCGCCGGCGGCGACTGGACGGTCAGCGGCCACACCAGCTTCACTGAGACCACGTCGCTGAACGGCGGCAGCGTGACCTTCACGACCGCCGACGCGGCCGGGACCGGGGCGGTGCAGTTCGGCGCCGGCGCCCAGACGCTGGGCCTGACCGCGGGCGCCTTCGCGGGCGGCCAGTGGGCCAACACCGTGAAGGGCTTCGCCCAGGGCGACACCCTGCACCTGGCCGGCGTCGGCGCGGTGACCTCGGTCAGCCTCTCGGCGGGCGCCCTGCTGACGGCGACCACCGCCGGCGGGACCTTCTCGGTCCAGTTCGACGCGGCCCAGAGCTTCGCCGGTCTGGCCTTCGTCAGCGCCTCCGACGGCGCGGGCGGCGCGAACATCACCCTCACCGCCAAGCCCCTGGCCGGCGTCGACGCCGCCAGCGTCAACGAGAACGCCACGGTCACCATCGACGTGCTGGCGAACGACACCGACGCGGACGGCGATGCGCTGAGCCTGGTGTCCGTCACCGCCGGCGCGCTGGGCGGCCAGGTGAGCATCGTGAACGGCAAGGTGGTCTATGTCGCCAACAGCGAC